>Ga0160454_100043_pt1 | contig 213095 bp, 156 predicted proteins | sample HID1971M_E6MG_FD_108218 | JGI IMG/M metagenome (GOLD analysis project Ga0160454, IMG submission 108218) | Enriched millipede-associated microbial communities from UW Madison campus, WI, USA - HID1971M_E6 MG | ecosystem: Host-associated > Arthropoda: Insects > Digestive system > Unclassified ...
TATCTGAAACTCTAGGTAGGCAGGTTTAGTTTGGCTTTGCCTTTTTTCGGGTCACCCCCTGAATAGAGTACGGGTCATTCAAATTCGTTTGATTTAGGGACTTGACATAGTACCGCTGCTCTCGTTAAGGTTTAATCCGATTTTGTTCGGATTTGTTTGCGGCCAGCGTGACCTCCAACGTCCGAAGCGCATCGGCATAGTCGCATAAGATCAAGCTCGGATTGCCGGACTTCACGGCGTCGACCAACGTTCTGCACTGCTCATAGCCGGGATCCCGCGCAGCCGTTATCGTCAGGTTCTGCTCATTGTCGATCAGCGTTAACTGGCTGCCGTTCTGACTCAAATGGACAAAGAAATCGGCCCCGAAAAACTTAATGTCCGACCCGGCATGGAACGGCGACAAACAGGATTCCGTGAGCGAACCTACGGCCCCGCTGTCCATCACGAAGTTCATCGCTCCGGCATCGGGAATCGTGCTGTCCGGCTCGATTTGTTCGAACGACACGCGTCCGAACACAGCCTGCACCTCGCGAATTTCGCCGCCGACATAACGAATCATATCGACCTGATGGGTGGCGGTATCTACCAAATGTCCGCCTGACCTATCGAGCTGCTTCCACCACTTGGCTGGATGTGATCCGCCTATCCGGACGCCTTGAATGAGATGAGGGCGTCTTCCCTGCAAATAGCGCTTCGCTTGCTGAACCGTATCGTAATAGCGCAGCACATAACCAACCGCATGGATAATTCCCGTCTCGCGGATGAGCTTTTCTTTCTGCCGGACCACCTCCGCGTCAACGCCAAGCGGCTTCTCGACGAAGAACGGAATTCCCCGGCGGGCCGCAACGATCTCCAAGTCTCCCCTGGCAAACTGCGGCGTACAAATGAAGACAAGATCGATTCGCTGCTTATCCAGCACGTGATCCGCACTGTCCATGATCTGGGCTCCGGTCGCTTCGGCTGCTCGCCTTGCGTTGTCCGCATTCGGATCAAATAGGCTCACAATCTCTGTATCTTCCATTTTCTTAAGCACGCGAATATGGTCTTGGGCAATGCCGCCCACGCCGATAAATCCGATTCTGATCCTCATCTCTAGCTCCATCCCTCTCTTAATCCACTAAGTTTATACTTCCGCCCAAATCCGCTTCAGATTGTCCAGCCCCACTCTAGTGCCAGTCAGGCTATCCTCCATGCCTTCGAATTCCAATGACAAGTAGCCGTCATAGCCGGAAGACTTGATTATGCGCAAGATTTCCCTTACGTTGACGTCTCCATTGCCCAAAATAGCGCCCCGAAGAGCGTTGCCTCTCACGGATTGGCCCCACCCTTCTCCATAATCGAAGCCTGACGGACGCACGTAGAAATCTTTGACATGAACCATCGATGCGTACGGCGCGTTTCGCTTGCAAGCTTCGACCGGATCTTCGTCCACACACATAAAATTGGCGATATCCACCGTCGTTCTGAAATTAGACCGATCGACATGGCGAAGCAGTCGTTCCACCCGTTCGCTTGCCTGAACGTAGTGGCCGTGATTTTCAACGCTTGTTGTTATACCGTATTGCACGGCATAATCGGCAATCCGGCGACACGCATCCGCCATTCGATCCAGATCGGCAGCGAAGTAAGCCTCGGTCATTTCCCCAACGGGGCGGAACGCTACATCATGGCGCATCAGCTTCGCGCCGAGCCGATCGGCGATATCGACATGCTTCATGACGCGCGCGATTTCAGCTTCGCAAGCCCTCTCGTCCCCCGCGACGAAGTTGGCTGTGATCGCATAGTTGGAGATGTCCAGCTTCAATTCCTCCGCCTTGCCGCGAATGGCATCGACAAGCTCCATGTTGTTTTCCAAGTCGTACCCCGCAGGAACAATCTCGACATGCTCGCCGCCTTGATCGGCTATCCATTGGATGACGTCTAGCACGCTCATCTGCCTGGATGCAATTTTATCTACCAAGCTGTAAGTGCTTACACCCGACTTCATTCCCGCATCTCCTCCTCGTTCTTCCAATCATCCTCTTCCCTCACTCCACAATACCCGTACGTTCAATGCCTTCGACAAAGTATCTTTGCGCGAACATATATAGGATTAGAGGCGGAGCAACAATCAAGAAAGCTGCCGCCATCGTAATCGACTCGTTCAAGCTGAAATAACTTCCGCCCATCGAAGAACCCGTAGCGGCAGCCGCATTCAAGTTCCCCTGCAGGAACTGCATGCTTTGGGCCAACAAAGTGAAATCTCCGTTTTTCAAATACAGGGCCGGCTCATAATAATCGTTCCAATGCCATACGAAGGAAAACAGGAAGACGATCAGCAGAGCGGGTCTGGCCAAAGGCAGCATAATTCGCCAGAACGTCTTTAGCGGACCCGCTCCGTCCATACGGGCCGATTCTTCCAGCTCCTTCGGCAAAGTCGCGAAAAACTGGCGAAAAATAATAATAAATATCGCGCCCTTCAACCCTTGCGCAAACAGACCGGGAATGAGCAGGGGCAGCGGCGTATTCAGCCAACCCAGCTTGGAATAAAGCACATATAGCGGAATCGACAACGTCTGCGGCGGGATCAGAAAGGTCATCAATACGATAAAGAAGAAGATAGACTTTCCCGGAATCTTCATTCTGGCAAAGGCATAACCCGCGATCGCGCACGACCCCATTTGCAAGAACGAAGCAGCGATCGAAATCCATCCCGTCTGCACGATGGACTTCCAGTAATGCAAGCCGATGATAGCCGAGGCATAATTGGACCACTCCAGCTTGCTCGGAATCCACTGAATCATCGGGTTCACGAGGTCGGTTCCTTGCTTCAAGGAAGTCGTCAGCATATAGACGACGGGGTTCAGATACAGCAACGCGGCTGCGGATAGGATGATGTAGATCGCCAGCTTGAATAGCCATCCGTCATTAAAATGCCTTCCGAATATCAGCATGCGGCCTTTCTGCATTCCCGCGCTTGACCTTAGCCTAACGCGCCAATCCGCCATACGCTTTACGGTTGAATGCCCCATTCTTCTTTTTTCGCTAGTCGGTATCTGTCCGGCATTCATCTCGTCACCCCCGTTCTCTTGCTTTGGCGTCTTGCAATAAACACAAGTACTAATATGGGCAACATCATGAACGCAAAGTAAATCCACCCTAAAGCGCTCGCATAACCGTATCCCGTATTGGCATCCGTCGTATTTTTCAGAATATGGCTTAAAACGGGATTAAACGGGTTGGAAGACTGCTCCACCAACGTATAAATGAGATTCAAAATAATAAACGGAGAAATGGCGGGAAACGTAATTTTCCAAAAGGATTCCCATGGCGTCGCCCCGTCGATCTGCGCTGCTTCGTAAGTCGTTCTGGGGACGGTCTGGAATGCCGCCAAAAACAATATGATCTGCACGCCGGAGAACCAGAGAATAATGACGAACTTGCCTAATAAGTCCATAACGGTTCCGGCAGCGGTTATCGGCAGTACATCGTAGATCACATCCGCCAGGTTGTATCTCTCCACAAGAGGCAATGTGCCCTGCCCTTGATTGAACAGTTCGAGCAGCACCTGCCCGGAAGCGAAAATAACGGGCAAGAAAAAAACGGCTCGGAACAGCATTCTCCCCTTGAACTTCTGGTTCAGCAGGATGGAGATCAGAAGAGCGAATAGGACGGTAATAGGCACGACCAGCATTACTTCTCGCATAAAGAGAAACATTTCGACCGGAAAGACGTTATCGACGACAAAAGCATGTTTATAATTGTCCATCCCTACGAAATCGTATTTCAAGCCTGATCCGTCATTTTTGACGCCTACTTTTTGAAAGCTGATAAAGAAGGAATAAATGAGCGGGTAGGCGACGAACATAACGATCCCCAACATCCAGGGCAGAAGGAACAGATATCCGCGCAAGGCGTCCTTAAACGACTGCAGTCTTTTTTGTCGCGCATGATCTTGTTTGGTCATTACGGAACCCATGTTCATTCGGCTCATCTCCCCCCCTCCTCCGCAACTTGATAGAACATGGGCTCAATCGTAAAGCCTTCTCCTTGATAGGGGAGTTCATTGTAGTTCACCCGAACTTTTCGCCCATTCTCGTAGGAGGTCTCAAATACGCCCTCGGCCAGCTTATGATGTCCGGTAATGAAGCTGTCCCTGACTCCCGTCTTCGATAACGCCTCGTATTCAGCCAAAATTTGTTGTTTAAGCACTTCGTATTGGGAACTGAACAAGTTTTCGTACGATGTCCTCTTGAGCAACCGCGGATCCTCGTAAGTCAGCGTAAACCGTGGAACCGCCCCATATTCGATATCCCGCAAAAATTGTACGGCTTGATCTTCTCTCAGATTGGCAGGGCCTGAAGAATAAGGCACTAGACCATGTACGGCTATTGGATAAAACGGGACCTGCTCATCCACGATCAGATCGTAATTATATTCAAGGGGAAAGTCGAACATATGATCCACGTGACCCAATAAGTAATCGAACCCTCCCGATACTTTGACATTTCCTAACGCTTGGCGTACGGTATCCGTCATTTGAAGGGAGTAAGAGAGGGATTGCTCCCTGCTGATCTTACGCTTCGGATGAAAGTCGCTATTCAGATCGGTCCCCATGTTAACCAGATTGACGCTCTCAACCCCGAGCCCCTTCCAATTCTCGATCAGGTCAGGCAAGTATTTCTGCACATTCCTTACCGGACTGATCTTGTAAATGATTTCGTCTGCGGCATTAGAATAGATTAGCGGCGTGCCTACAATGGATTGAATACCATCCTCGTCGGGAGAAAACCCATTATTACGCGAACTGGAGGCTGAATCCAGACGATCGTTAAGATTTACTTGAATGCCTTGCTCACGCAAATCGGCTATTAGATTCCGAAGCCCCTCTTCTCCTCCCGCCTTCTCCTCCATCGGGAATCGCTTCGGCAAGTTCCCGGGATCTCCGCCGCTCTGCCAGCCTGCCAATCCGACTTCGACGTTGGTGACGCCTTGACTAGCAAGGCTTCGAACGATTTCCTCCACCTGCTTGAACGACGTTGCAATCCTCAGCTTCTCGCCCAGTGGATTAGATTCGCCTGCGCCTATAATGAACTGAAGCTGCAATGGCGACTGCTTGACATTCGGATTGAGCCTCTCTATTTTTCGATGCGACATCAAGTAGTCCCGGTAGGCTTGTGCCATTCCCACATAGTCGGCATCCTTCTGATCGAGGAAAATATAGCGCACCGAAACAGCTTCGTACGGCTTCGTTTTTTCATAAGATAAGATGCTCGATGTTAGACCTGTCGGCTGATTGTACATTCGCCGGTACACGAATTTCGCATGCGTTTCGTTGAATTGCGTTGAGATACCGGCCGGCGTTGCTATGATATTCGCTCGGGCGACCCCTTCCTCGATAACGGCAACATACCCCCCCTGCCCCGAATTGAGGCCGAATACCGGATAGGAAACGGACGTTCTTCTCGTTGAAGGAGTACTGACGGGAATCGACCAGTCATATCCGTATACCGGGTAATTATAGGCATTCATTAGGTCGAGACCTTCTTTGTTAAAGCGAATCAAGCCGCCCGGACCGTCCGGCACCAGCAAATAACCTTCGGGTCCATTCAGGGATGCCCCCATAAACGGAAGGAGATGAAGCTCCATCAACAAGCTCTCTTTCGTTTCTAATATCCCTAGTTCCGGGATACGGGCAACCAATTGATCGTCTTCCAGACGGTATTCGACGTAAAACTGGAAGCCGAGCTCCTCGACAATGTACATCAAGGCTACACCTTCGTCGATGCTTTGCCATTTTACGGTAGTCGGAAATTCTTTTAGATTGGTATCTTTGATTAATGTCCGCTCGGCGTTGAAGTAACTCAGAACGAGGGGAGACTCCAGATGAGAGCGCCATAGTCCTTTGGTTGTATCCTTCGCCAAAGCTGCCGAATCCGGATTGCTGCGCCACATCTTTCCGTTGCTCTTATCCTCGACGGCTACTTGCCCGCTCTTCGGATCGAACCATAGAGCTGTCTTCTTATGCTCATACGCTTTGAACCATGGCACGCCATCGAAGTTACGGGACTCTCCTTTAGGCAAATCCGCTGTCACGTCCAAGCCGGAGAAAAAGGCCGCGGCATCCGCCTCGTCATGAATGTCCGGATTTAAGGCAACCGATGCGGGACGGTTCATCCACCAGACAGTTCCAACAACGATAAGAATCAGAATGACGGCCGCCGCAACCCCTTTTTTCCAATATTTCCGATCGAATATCTTCTTCGCTTTATCGAACACGCAACCACACCTCCCGCCCAAAACCAGCTACAAAGTCGGCCGCCTGATAGATCAATCCGATCAGGACGAAACCGAATACCCACAGGCAGAGAAACGTGACAACGGAAACCGACATCATGCCGATTGCTTCTTTCAAATTGTAATTATGCGCATTCTGAGTACCGACAAAGATCAGGATCAAAACCCATAATACAATCACATAATTAGCCGCAGTGTAAAAAATCCCCTCTTGCAAAGTCAGCACATTAGACAACCATTGAATCGGTAAAATAAATAGAATATAAGGCGCCAACGCGTAGCTGTTCACGACAAATACTTTGCCGAACGAGCCTTCTCCGCGCATGACCGATCCCGTCAAATAATTGGCAATGATCCAGGATAGCCAGGGCAGGAAGTATTTCATTGCCTCCATGGTCAAATTCAAGGTCTCAAACCGCTGGGCGGCGAACAGCATGCTTACGACCGCTTTGCCGGCAATGAGGAGAATAAACCCGAGTACGACGAAGAACAGTGCGAATCGCCATCTTACCTGCGTCGAAACGGCTATGTCGTACATCCCGTTCATCGGATGCCTCAGCATGCCGAGCATCATCTTCCACGGCTCTGCCAAAATTCGAGCCCGATGCGCCCATCGCCTATTTTCCTGCGGAAGGATTTGCGACGGATCCTCGCTCTGATCACGGATAAGCCCGCGTTTCTTGCGGCTTCGGATGATTCTCCGATAAAGGAAAAAGCCGATAAGCGAACTAGCTAGTACCGTCATTCCTGTACCGAAATACCGCAGCAGAAAATTCATTCGCACCTGCCAGAACGATTCCGAATAGCCTTCCTTATCCTTCGCTTGTTCGAAATACGTCATAGCCTGTTCATAATCCCCTGTTTTGAACTTGGCTTTGGCTATGCCCAAGTAGGCCCTGTCGTACATCCCGTTCAGGCGATGAATTTCTTCCCACAGCTCCCGAGCCTCTTCGTACTTTCCCTGGTTATCCATATAAGAGGCCTGATGGACCAGTTCTCCGAAATGCGTGCGTTTCATGATTTGGATGCGATTCAGTTCCCCGTCGGCGATATATAAGGTGCCGTGCGAGTCCGCCACGATACTCGTCATCCGTTTGAACATCCCCAGCCGCTGCTCCGAGCCGACGGAAGCCGTTCCGAATACGAACAATAGCTCGCCGTATTTATCATACTGATATATTTTTCCCTCGGTCGTTTCCGCGGCCGACATAACCCCATGGGAATCCACGTGTACATCTTGAAAAGAAAACTTGTCCAGAGGCTTCACCCAAGGCGCGAAATTACGATTCATCAGAAGATCGACTCCGCCGAAATTAAGGCGCTTCAACTGACCGCTCTTCAAGTCTTTGTTAACCGTGAACATAAAGCCTTGGGCGTCAAGAGTGACATTCGTAACCGCACCCGGCAAGCGCGATAGCTCTTCCTTCAGCTGCTCCTCGGTGAAAAATTTTCTCTTCAAGCTGTCCAACCAACTGGTCGGAACTTTATTAGCCCCGTAGAAACCCGCGAAGGATCCATCGGGAGCCAACTGCAACAGCCCCTGATATCCGCCTTTCGTAACCATGTAAATATAACCGCGCTGATCGACGACCACTTTCAGCGGAGCATACACGAACGTTGCCGGCAGCAGCTCGGAAGACGGGGCAAGCAGCTCTTGCATGTACCTCCCGTCGCGGTCGAAGATGGCGATTCTGCGGCTTCCGGTATCCGCCACATAAATGACGCCATCTTCCGTTACGAATACACCCTCCGGTTTCCGCAGCTTTGCCTTTGGATCCTGGTCAGTCGGATCAGGAATTGTTCTAACCGTATGGCCTTCCAGGTCAAGCTGCACGATGCGGTTGTTTCCCGTGTCTGCGACATACAATTCGTCCCTCGAAGTTATGAATAAATCCTCCGGATGGTTAAGGCCCCCCCACACCCCTTTCGGAACGAAGGCATTGGGCGTTCTTATCCACTTGTTCATATCGCTTGAATAGGTCGTATAGGGCAGTTCGGCATAAACCGGCCGATCCGCTCCCTGGAGAAGAACGACTCCCAAGACTGCCGCTATCCCAATTCTTATCATTTGCCTGAGCGTCTTGCTGCTTATAAGCATCGTTCCACTCCTCTATTTGATGCCCGAATGAGCCATCGTATTCAGCACTCTGCGTTGGAATAGCAGGAAGACGACCAAATTCGGAACGAACATTATCAATCCCGCTGCAGCGGCAACCCCTTGGCCGACCACGTTGTTGGCCAACCCGTTCGTTAACGTCAACGTGTAATAAGGAAGGGTTTTCATGGATTCGGTGAAGGTGAATAGCGCCGACGTTTCCGTCTGCGACCATGACCCTTGGAACGCGAGTATCCCGATGGTGGCAACCGCCGGCATGCAGATCGGCAGCGCAATTCGGAAAAATACGACGAATTCCTTCGCCCCGTCGATTTTCGCGGCTTCGATCAGCTCGTTAGGGATTTGATCCATAAACTGCTTCATCAAGAAAACGCCAACGGGCGCGGCAAGAAGCGGCAGCACATGAACCAAGTAGGTATCCATAATCCCCAGATTAGCGATGACCAAATACCGCGGAATAGCTACCGTCTCCGGAGCAAACATAAGGGCAATAATCGTAAAGGAAAAAAAGAGTTCACGGCCTATGAACCGTTGCTTGGCAAACGCGTAAGCCGCCATCGAGCTGACGAAAATCGTTCCCGCTACCGTAAGTACGGTCGTCAGCACGCTGTTGAACAAGTAACGGGAAAACGGAATAACCGTCGTCTGCGATTTCAGGATCAGCTGTTGAAAATTGAACAACGTCGGTTGATTGGACCAAAATCTGGGCGGATACAGAAATAATTCACTAATCGGTTTAAAAGCATGATTGATAATAAACACGATCGGCAGCAGCATGAACAGCGCCAGCACAGTGAGCCCCAGCATGGTAAACGCTTGAAACGGATCGAGCTTTCTCAGCTCCACCTTATTCATCTCCCTTCGCGGCGAATAACCGGAAAGACAGCCTGGAGGTTCCGTAGACGAGAAGAAGCAGCACGACGGACAACGCCGACGAGTATCCAAGCTCGTAACGGATAAAAGCGTAGTCTTCAATATGGTTGGTTATGAGATGACCGGAGTATTGCGGCGTTATCGGCGAACCGGCCAACAAGGCACCGATCGATCCCGCCTTCAGCGTCCCGACAACCGACATGATCGCTCCGAACAACATCTGCGGTTTGATGGACGGAATCGTAATATAATAAATTTCCTGGAGCCTGTTCGAAATTCCGTCGATTGCGCCCGCCTCGTACAATTCGGTATTAACGGTCTGCAGGCCGGCCAGCATAGCCAGGAATCCTACGCCCATGCTTGCCCACAAGGAAACGATGATCATAATGTTCATAAAATATTGCGGATCCTGAAGCCATAATTGCGGCTCCCTCACGATACCGGCCGACAGCAGGAAGTTATTCAAGTAGCCGATTCGGTCGCCATTGAAGATGACCAGCCATACGACCGACATGGCAACGCCTGCGGATAAGGAAGGCGTGTAAATCGCTATGGTGAATAGATCGCGAATCCGCTTGGGAAGCTGATGAATTAACCATGCCAGTAAAAAAGAAAGCGCATACCCTAAAGGACCGACGATAATCGCAAACTTGAACGTGTTCGGAATCGCATTTTGCAGAAAGATGCGGTCCTGCGTCAAAATGGCCAAAAAGTTATCCCATCCAAGGAAGGTCGGCCTAGAAATGGCATCGAACGAGAAGAACGCCAATCCGTTCGCCAATACGATGGGAACAACGATAAAGACCGTGAAACAGACCATAAAAGGAGCGATGAAAAGATAGGAAACCCGCTGCTTCCATAGCGTAGCAAGAATCGCCTGCCGCCCTCGTTTGATTGATGATCCGGAATTCATGGGGTTCCTCCTTTCCACGGTTGAGTAATCTGCGGAATATCAAGCGTACGCAGCACTTCGCCCTCTCTGTTCCTCAGCCCGAACTCGACCTGCTTCCGCATCATTTCCCGATTGATATCGATAACCGCTTGTTCCATGACGACGCGCGGATTTTGCCGCTCTAGCACGACTTTGTTCCAAGCGATTTCCAGATGCCTGCCCGTAAAATACCCGCCTGGAAGCTGAGGAATTTCTTTATACCATTGGAGCTGCTCGCTTATCGTCTTTAGGTCTTGCTCCGGCCAAGGCAGGAGTTGGAAGGCTTCCCGATTCGCCGTATTCCAACGATACTCCGGTCCGTACAACGCTTCGATGTCATTTCCAAAGCGAAGCTGGGTGTCCGTGGAAGTCCACCATTTCAGAAACTCCCAAGCTTTTTGCTGTTTCTTGGACTTCTGAAAGATAACGCCGGACTGCAGAGCTCCGCCCGACCATCGAACAATCGTCCCGTCTGCCTGTTTAACGCCGGGAATCGGAGCGATCTTCCATCGTCCCGCAAGCTCGGGGGCGGCGAACTGAACTTGCAGATAGGCATTGAAGTCAACGACGCCAATCGGGATATCGCCAATTCGGAAGTGACTATAGAAACTAGGCACCTCCTTCGGCATTTGGTACAAATTGAACATATCCGTCCATTGCTCGAAGCCTTCCAGAGCTTCTTCGCTGTCCAGCGCGGAGCTCAATCCGTCGGCTGTGTAGTAGGATGCGCCATGCTGATACAGGAACGGCAATCCGTCCTTAGGCGGAATGTAGAAATCGAATCCGTTCTGCTGAAGCGTCGGCAGCATCCGCAGGACATCTTCCCATGTATCCGGGGGAGTTAAGCCCAATTGATCCATGATATCCGTGCGATAAAGCAGAACATTGAAGCCTTGTATTTCGGGCAATGCATAATCTTTCTTGTCGTAATGAAACACCGATAACGCGCCGGGTTGGAAACGCTTGGCGACCTCGTCATAATCGGAAAATTGGGATAAGTCCGTCAATGCTCCGCGCGTGGCAAAGTCGATCGGCATGGCCGCATCGACGCCCAACGCCACATCGGGCTGTCTGCCCGATAGATTGCCCAGAATAAACAGCTGCGGATCAGGCACGATATTGATATTAACCGGGATGCCGGTTTTGGCCGTGAACTCTTCATCCGTCAATTGTTGAATCACGTTAACGTAATCCCGATTTCGATTGACCCAGACGTCAATCGCATCGGGCTTGTCGCGTACATTATCAGAATCGTTCGTAAAGGATCGAAAGAAACCTCCCAGCAGATGCCCTGTACGTTGCGCCCAATTGGATTTGATCTTGGGAAGCTGCGCGCCGGGCTCGGCAATCCAAAGATAATCCAGCAGCAGCGGCTGATCGAGCATGCGATACGTCCACGTCCCCAAATTGTTCTGTATCGTCGCAAATAGATTCAAGCGATTCGGAATCGTTCGCGGATGATCCCGCAAATCAGCCAAATCCCTGGCAGCCGCGTTAAACGCATTCTCGATATCCGATCGCCCCACGGTTACATCGGCAAGCATGCCCGACAAATCGGATAAATCCTCGATAATGTCCGTCATTTGCTCGTGGAGACCGGGAATGTATTTCTCCAAATCCCAATCCCGATTAAGGTCCGTATTTCCCCCTGTACGATAAGATTTCTCGAAGTTGCCCGTAATCTTTCGTATCGTCTGCTCCAACTTGCCAATCTTCTGCAAGTTGCGCAGCAACCCTTCGTAAACCGGCATAACCGGAGAGGAACTAACCGTCATTCTGATCGTATGCTTCCCTTGCGTCAGACGAATCGGCAAGGGCTGATCCTCTTCATCCGACAGCGTCAATCCGCCCCAGCTCCATGATGAATTGTAAGGGAAGCCGACCTGCTGCAGCTCCTTGAACGGGGACTTGCCATCGATCGTAATGGTCCTGTAAGCATAAGCATTATTGGAGTATGCCTGTAAATATTTAAAGCCGATATGGTAAATGCCGTCTTTAGGCACATTGAATTCCCACTCTATCCATTCCCCGCTTCTGCGGAACTGGTCGCCTCCGATCGTGTTGTAACGAATATGACCATCCGTTGCCGGAGAGATCAGTGCGCTATCCGTCGATTGCAATTGAATCGACGTATTCGATTTCAGCGAAACTTGCTCGGCTTCAATTTTCTGCATCCATTCGCCTGACGCTGGCGTTCCTGCTTCGGATTGATCCTTTTCCTGAGTTGGAGAATTTGAACTTACTGGATCCTGAGGCGATACGACATAGAGTGCCTGCAGTTTTATGGCATCCCGACCGGATACAACCCGAATCGTGTGCGTTCCCTGAGTGAAATACCATTTCAAGGGTCTCGGGTCAACCGAATAGTCGGTGAGCAAAACGTTTTTCCAGCCTTTCTCCTCAACGGAAGTGGGTCTCCGATCGTTATCGAATTCATCTCTTACCGGTGGATAAACGCTGTCCGAATAATGCCGTTTAAGTACGATACGTTGGGCCTCGACATAAGGAGATACTCCGTCGACCTGAATTCCAAGCCCTAAATCGGTCTTATGATCATCGGCGCTATCGTAGATCAAGCCTATGTTGTAATAGCCATTCTCCGGCAGATCCACCTTCCATTCGATCCAACCTTCTCCTCCCTTTGATAACCAGCCTGCGTCATCCGCCAAAGGTTCGTATTTCTGCGAATCGGACATGGCCGAATTGTCGTCGGCATGCAGAAAGAGAGGCTGATTCAGCAAGCTTGAATTCTTTGCACCCGACGGCGGAAACGCTAGCCATTGCAAATAGGTAGGCATTCCGTCGGCTTGCTCAATCGGCAGCGATTTGGGTTCCTTGTGAGGGTCCCCCCTCACGGTCTGCATAGGTGTTGGACTAGTAAACGAGAATAGGAGAATGACAGACAATAACGCGGCTTTCTGGTATTTCCAACGCTTCAGCATATTAAAGCCTCCGAGTGTTTATCGAAGAAAAGCGCCCGATTCATATCAAGGCCAACGTCAATCTTTTCTCCCTCTTCAAATCGGGAATTCGGATCGACGCGCACGACGATTCTCTGCTCTTTGTTGTTTGTATATAGAAAAGTATCCGAGCCTAACAATTCCTTGATTTCAATAACGGCTTCGAATATGTTCAACTGCAGTTCGGGCTTCGCCAAATCTTCATTCCGATAGAGCAGGTTTTCCGCCCGAATGCCAAGAACGATCGGCTTGCCGATAAATCCGTTGTCGCGGAGGAGTTCGCTTTTATCCTCCGGTACGCTCAACCTATGTTTGCGAGTTTCAAAGAAACAAAGCCCATCGCGAATCCGAACCGTTCCTTCTATGAAATTCATTTGCGGCGATCCGATAAAGCCGGCCACGAACAGATTCGCAGGCCTTTTGTAAATTTCCTCCGGCTTGGCTACCTGCTGAATAACCCCGTCTTTCATCGCGACGATTCGCGTTCCCATCGTCATCGCCTCTACTTGATCATGCGTAACGTATACCGTCGTCGTACGCAGCCTGCGATATAACTTCCCGATTTCTTCACGCATTTGAATACGAAGCTTCGCATCCAAATTCGACAAGGGTTCGTCCATGAGGAATACTTCAGGTTCGCGGACAATGGCCCGCCCCAAGGCAACGCGCTGTCGTTGTCCGCCCGACATTTGCTTCGGCAGCTTATGCAGCTGCGATTCGATATCCAATACTTTGGCGGCGCGGTTCACGCGCTCGTGAATTTCGGCTTTCGGCAGCTTGCTCAGTCTGAGGCTGAAAGCTATGTTCTCGTATACGGTCATATGCGGATAAAGCGCGTAGTTCTGGAAGACCATGGCGATATTGCGATCCTTGGAAGAGATATAATTGACGATCCTGTCGCCGATATAAATATTTCCTTCCGTTATATCCTCCAAGCCGGCCAACATCCGGAGCAAGGTGGACTTGCCGCAGCCCGAAGGACCGACAAGCACCAGAAACTCGCCGTCTTCAATTTCCAGGTGAAAGTCTTTAACAGCTACCCGCTTCTCCCCGGCGTATTGTTTATGAATGTGTTGAAACAATACTTTTGCCACGGTTGCTACCCCCTTATGCTTCATCAAGCTCCGGTTTACCCGGAGCTTGACGTCATCTTCGCCGCTGCTAAGCTTTTCTTTATTTGGCCAGCTTTTGCTGCAGGATTTCGTTTACCTTCTGCATTCTGGACGGGAAGAAGTCGTGCGCGCTGATCTCTTCCTCATAGGCTTTTGCTCCGAAATCTGTGAAAGTTTGCGAGAGTTCTTGACTCGCGGGGATGAACCTTGCCGGATCGAAACGGGTAATTCCCGGCGTATACTTCAATACCTCTTTATCGAAGCCTTCATATACCTTCGCATTCGCGAACGCTTCAACCAATTCCGGGTCATCGGAGTTCGGGAAGGAGCCGCCGAATTCAAACAACGTTTTCTGCCCTTCTTTGGTCGCATCCCAGAATTTGATTAATTCCCAAGCCGCTTCTTTATGTTTACTGGCTTTCGATATCGACATCGGGCTCAACCAACCGAAATTAACTTGCTTCGCTGTCCCTTTAGGCATAGTCGCAATATCCCATTCGAATGGGAATTGTGCTTTGAAGCCCGGGAGAACAGGTCCGATGGCCGTGAAAAATAACGACTGGCCAATATGGAACGAATTCATCTCAATTTTGACTTCGGCTGCGCGTTTCGTATTTAAGAGGGATCCGTCGTTAACCATCAAGTCATGAAAGAAGTTCAAATCGTCCAATACTTCGGGTACGGAACCGTCGGCCAGATTTTTCGAGAAATCCTCATTCATCGCCGCCATGTTAGGCGCATGCCCATTTGCCATCGGCATGGCCATCGATACGAAGTTATACCACCATACGCTGTTCGCTACGCCGAAGTGGCCTGCCCCCGGATTGGTAGCGGCTTTAGCCATCGTTCTGAAGTCTTCCCACGTCCAATCCAGCTTCGGCTTCTCCAGGCCGTACTGCTTCAATAAATCTTTGTTGTACAGGATGAAGAATCCGTCATTGCCGCGGCTCAGCGCGTACAGCTTGCCGTCTCTCTTGAAGTTGTCCAAATACCCTTCGCGATACGGATAGCTTTGGAATTCCGCATCCTTCTCGGCGTAAGGCGTTAAATCTTCGATTAGCTCCTCTTCAATCGCCCGATCCAGTGAAGTATTCCAGATCACATCGAGCGGTTGTCCCGCCGCAATGCTTTTAATAAGCTCGTCTTCGCCATTCTCGGCATAAACGCCCTCTACCGTTATCCAAGGAAATTTCTTGGTGAACGCTTCGAACATTTTAGGCCAATCCTGATTTTCCGGCGGAATGACCCAACCCACTCTCAGCGTAATGGGCTCATGTGATTCAGACGTTGCTTGCGAATCTACAGGACTTGGCTCGGATGACTTGGTCGGTTCCGTCGTACCCGTGCTTTGCTGCGGTTCATTGTTGCTGTTGCATGCCACCATGACCACGGTTAGCAAGCAGATTGTAAGCACTTTCAGAACATTGAATAACCCATACTTCTTCATAGTCAACTCTCCCCTTTTCGTTTGAATTGATCTTACCAAATAACCGAGATTCGTCCTATCCTTTATTGATATACGTTGGATATATCCCGCTGCTCATCGGCTGATCCAAAGAGGATATCCGTGAAATAATAATTGCCTCCGGGTGTCTTCGTTTTGGTGAAGGCTACTGGGAGCACGAACAGTTCCAAGGGTTCCTCCCCCTTCTGGACTTGAATGTCCAGTACGTGTTCACCCTCGGCAAGCTCAATCTCGAATAATCTGTGCATATAGCTTCGATGATAGCCTGGGACAAAATCTCTCAGCTCATGATCTTCCAGCACGTTGTTACCATTCAAATGCACTTTAACAGGGAACGGGGTACCCACGATTAACCTGACATTGCGCTTGCGCGGGTTGATCAACAGAGTCTGCGCTTTATAAATTCCAGGCTCTTCCGTTCCCAGCAGCTTGGAGAAAGAAAGCAGATTGCCGGGCACGACAGCTTCGATAGCTTGCGTGCTGCTTGGCCCCCATAGCTTCCAATAGCCGGCCGATAGTAAAATAAAGCGGACGGTATGACTATTCCATAGTGAATTGTCGTGCCAACGATGAATATGGAACGAAAGTTCGTAGAACGGCTGTCTATCGCTGCCCGTCTGGATGACCGTTTCCCATTCCAGCTTTTCTCCCGGCTGGAGCTGATATTGGGGGGCTTTTTCCGTACTCCATGAGGACGGAGCTTCTAACGCCAGCTTCCCCTCCCACATTTCCTTCGATTGGTTGCTCAATGTGAGGATCAGTTTTTTCCGCTCCGTCATTCCGACGGTTGGCCCGCCGTGCCCATAATCTATCGAAACTTCCAAGCCTTGATTTAACGCGGCTCCTTCCGGAAGCAGGTAACGATTAACGCTCACACTCTGCTCCAGAAGTCCGCGCGGATTATAGTCGCCGATCCATTCGCCAGGGATGCGTATGATATCCTCCTCGACATAAGTAGCACTGCGACTTTCAATCGTAACCGGAATATTCCATATGGCGATGACCTCTTTACTGACTTGAAGCGTGCGTCTAGTAAGCTCATCGAGATCGGCGGGAACGGCGAACCCTTTAATCTGCGGGCTAACGACAACACTATGCCCGATCGGTTTGACCCATCGTTCCGGTATGCTTTCAGCTCCGCCAATGATTCCTAGAATCGCGCCTAGCGTTGCGGCCGTGCAATCCGTATCATAGCCGCAGTTGGCGGCCTTAAGGATACAATCCCCGAAATCCGTGCCGTAGATCCAGCCAAGAATCGTAAAGGCGACATTCTGCGGGGCATCCGTGAAATTGTAATTCCCGTATTTGCCCACGATCATTTCCCGTGCTTCGATCCACGATTTCCCTATTTCCTTACAATGAAGAATATCCTTAACCGCATTCGCGATCCGGCATTGTTCTGGAATAAAAGATAAGCCGATTTGAATCAGTCGGTCTCTGTCGGATTCGAGAAACGCAGCGCTCTCGATTGCCGCAAAGAACATTTCGCCGTATACGCCCTCTCCCCCGGCATGATCGACAATCGCGTCCTGATAAGCGTAATACGCCGCCACCCCCGGCGCTCCAGGGGCCACCATTGCCCATATTTCAGAGCGAATGGGCGATCCCATGCAATCGGTAAACGGATTGTTGAACCATCCGCTTACCGGCGCTTGCAAACCATAGCGCAAGTTCGTGAGGCTATAACCGTACTCGTCAAAGGGGAAGAAAACGTGTTCGACCCATTCCTGTCCCAGTTCCTTTGAAGTGATTCTTGCGCCATACTGCTCCAGCGCATGCAGCCAGACGAGTTGCAAATCGAGATCGTCGTTTGGAGTGGGCTTATCCGGGATTTCAGGGTAGAAAGTCAAATTCAGCAATTCCGGCTTTCCCTCGTCATAGCCTCCCAAAGTACCGCCGACATTTTTCCCGAGCCATCCACCGAATACTTTGCGATAATAATCTTGTTCATTTAATACGCTTTTTTTCAATCCGCTCACCTCCCTATATGTTCACTGTTTACAACTCATCATCACCATCTCGTCGAATGGATTGACTCAACAGGCGACTCTTCTGTAGAATTGTAAGTGTTTTCATTATAGGACTTTCAAGTTCAGAACAACATTGTCTGGATTAATGTTTCCTTGGTGGAGAATGTGTAAAGAGGGAGGGGTCGCGAATGGATTACTTTTCCTTAAATGGACTATCCAGACTAGACGTGAAATGGTCGCGAATGTACAACATTGACCCAAACTTCTTGATACCGCGAGCAAATCCGCACTATGAATTGATCATGGTTGCGGATGGTCCTGTATTCATTCAGGTCGGACAAGAGAAATATACTTTGAACGGCGGGGACTGCCTGCTCCTATTGCCTTGGGAGGAGCATTTTGCCTGGAAGCCCGGAGGCGGAAGCTTCTTCTGGGTTCAATTCACGTCCGATCCGCCTCTTGAATTAATAGATGCCGGTGATAATTTAACCTCGCTGCTTAAGATTTGCCATACGAGTTCAAATTTTTTACGCACTTCCACGAACGAACAGGCAGGGAAACTGATCATTCCCCGTTTTTATACGCCGTTTCGTCGGTATGAATGCATGCATACGTTCGAAATCATGACCAACGAATTCACCAAACCGAAAGGATATTACCATTATCGTTTAAATCGCTGCTTGGCTAAATTAATCGAAATATCCGCTGAAGACTTGCTGGAGAAAGTCATGTCCGACATTAACCTGCCCGCATCCATCGTGACTTTCCAACGGCTGGTGGAAATTTTGAACGAAAGCTACATGCTGGAATGCACCGCCGCGTCGATCGAGAGAATGCTCGACCGGAAATACGAGTATCTCTGTAACATCTTCAAGAAATATTCCGGTATCACGATTAACCTGTATCTGCAACAGCTTCGCATACAGCGAGCGAAGTATTTGCTTCGAGAAACCGAGAAGTCCGTGCAGGATATCGCCTTTGAATTAAGCTTCGAGAACCCTCTGTACTTCAGCAAAACATTCAAAAAGCTGGAAGGTTTATCGCCATCGCAATATCGCGCAAACTATCAAACCGTCTTATATGCGACTAATTCGTCCTCAACAAAAACAACAGCTCCTAATCTAATTTAGATAGGAGCTGTTCGTTGCAAGTTTCACTAATCGAGAATAAAGCCTTTAAAGTCCACTTTTGATGACGATCCCGTGAACACTTCCAAATAATATAAGCCTAAATCCAATTGATCGATGATCGTCTCCTCACCGTCCAAGCTTCGGTTGTTGCCGTTTATTTTGACATAAGTATCCGGCGAACTTCCTTTATAGGCCCTTAGCGTCAGCTTCCGTCTGGCATTAACGAAAACCCATGCGGACATGATGTTCCTATCGGTTGTGTCCGCCTTCGTATGTTCCACGTAAACTTTAAAACTATCCGTCGGCGCCTCGGGTATTGTCAACCAGTCGTCGGGTACGCTGTCTTTGATTTTCTGACTGGAATAATCGATTTTGGTGTACCCGTCCGCGACGATCGTACGAGGGGACAGACAGGAGAACAGAACTTCCGCTTCATACCGATGACCCATGTCTCCGAAGTGCAGCCGATCCGAAATGATCTTCTGCACGCTGATAGAGGAGTACAGGAGGAAGGATTCCGTATATTTGTTCATATCGACGAGCTGGAGTCCGTACTTATCCGCTAGCTCCCTCTTCACTTCGTTGGCTATGCTCGCGACATGTTCGCTCGTTCTCATCGGATAGTCGTCCGCATATTCCGTTTTCACCCCGGGTTCGAGTATCGCTTGAGTTGTCAGCAGAAAAGGTTGGATGTTCTTCGAGTAGCACCAGTTAATGATTTGTTCGATAGATCCTTTGAACCCGTCTCGATAGGCTTTTTCGTTCGGATAGAGAAGCCGGTCGTTGATCCCGAAACCAATTCCGATCATCCGCGTGTCATGATAAGCGGACGTTTCGCCAAACTGTTCCTCCATTATCGTTACTGCCCAGCTAGCATTCGTTCCGGTAAAACCCGAGTTATAGATGCGCAATACCTCGTTGTTCGCAGCTTGACGAAGCAATTCCTCCAGCTTCTTCGAGAAGGCGTTCGGCGAAGTGCCGTCTACTCCAATCGTATTGGCCACCCATCCCGTCGTATTCGCGCCGTCGACCGTACTGTCTCCGAAAAAAGCAATCGGGAACTTGCTTCCCTGCAACCATTCCGTCCATGCATCGTTAAACGTACATATTTTTTGCGGGATCCGAGTTTCGTTAGATTGCTCTACTGGGTTTGTCTGCAAGGCTGTACCTCCCAAAATTGTTGTTTGAAGTTGATCATGTTTTTATCCTATCAGCTTTTGGAAGGATTAAAAATGAACTGGGTTAAGATTTACGGGCCGTCATTATTTAACTTTCCGCTCACGCAGGAAACAAAGGCAAACAAACGCAGCCACGGCAAGTACTCCGCATACAGCTAAAGAGACGGCAAACGCTCTTGCATAGTCCGACAAATCAGCACTTCCCAAAGGCTGTCCCAATGAAGCGGAAAACAAAATACCGATCAACGCCACTCCGAGCGAATTGGACAAATACATAAACGTATTAAACAAACCCGAGCCTGTTCCTGCATCCTTGGATGGAACCGTGCCCAGTACGACTCGAGTAAGAGGAGTTGTGACAAGACCAAGCCCCAAGCCGTACACAAGCAGAAGCACAATGTATTGAATACTCAATAGATGTACCGAATCCATATGAAGCAACCAAATAAATAAGAAAAAACATATCCCCGATACCAAAGCCCCTATTTTCAGCACAATCATTCCCCACCTGTTTATCATTCGCGATGACAGCAGGGAAGTCAGGAAAAAGCCGCCGCCCAGAGGCAGAAAAACGAGACTCGTCCCTTGTGCATCAAAGTGCAGGCCGAACTGCAAATAATAGGTTAAGAGAAAAAAGAAGGAGAACATGCTGAAATAGGTCAAAACGGCCGAAATCATCCCTATCCCGAATAAACGCCGTTTGAAAATGGTTAAATCAACAAGCGCGGTCCCCTCCCCTTTTTGTTTGCGAATCTCAAATGCGATAAAGGCGGACAACAATAAAAGCGATAGGATCAGACAGCCCCATATCCAAAACGGCCAGCCCTGTTTTTGCCCTTCGGACAATGGATAAACGAGCAGAAATAATCCTCCTATAATTAATAAGGTGCCGATCCAATCGATTTTTTGCGCCCTTCCGCCGCTCGACTCCGACAGAAGCGGCAAACACAGAAGTACAAGGATGCCGAAGGGGACATTGAAGAAAAAAACGGTCCGCCAACCAAGATCGTACACGTTCCAATTGACGAGAATTCCTCCCAGGATGAGACCGAATGCGAACCCGAATCCCATCAAAGCGCCGTAAATACTGAATACAAGCCCCTTTTCCCGCGGCAGAAAATTAACCTGCATCATGGATAACACCTGGGGCTGGATAAGTGCCGCGGCGAGCCCTTGTACAATCCGAAAAACAATCAGCAAAGTTGGGTTCGAGGTCAATCCAGCGAGCATGGCCATAATCGTAAATCCGCTCACTCCGATAAGCAGCAGCCGTTTTCTCCCGTAGATATCGCCAAGTTTCCCGCCGACAATAAGCGCTACAGCCAAACTGAGAGAAAAGCCGGCGACGATTAGCTGTGCATCGGAAAAACTGGCATTCAAGCTATCTTGTATAGACGGGAGTGCGACCTGAATCATATAGGTGTTCAAGGAATTAAGCAGTACGGGCAGAAGAATAACCGCCAGCGCGTACCAACGCCGCGGATCAACCTGCAGCTGAAGTTTATCGTCTGCTTGCAATGTAAGCGATGGATGATTTTCCAATTGTATTCCCTCCTCAAATGCCCACCGGTTTATTCAATCCGGCAACTATCATTATCATTCACCTTGATTTTTTTCTCTACCTGCTGAGGGAGACCGATTCCCTGCTAAGGGAGAAAACTTCAATTCCCTATTGATGGAGCTTGCTTGAATGTAAATTGCGGGATACAGTAGAATTCAATTATGTAAATGCCAAGGAGGTGATTTTGCGATGTTATTAAATATCACTACGATTCATGAATTATTTGATCAATTTACGAGAATGGTCGAGGGACACGTTCAGCAAAGCAATCAGGAGCAACGGCTTACCATTCCCGCTCATATAGGCAAAGGATTCATGACCAGGACGCGAATTCGTCCGGGTATGGAAATCATGATTACGGATATTACGTTCGAAGAAGATATGAAGCTTCAGCTTCAAGAATCCTGCCAGCTGTTTGAATTGAGTTATTGCGTAAGCGGAGAAATGAATTACGAATGGAACGGCAAGAGGAGTCTTACAAGCTCAAAAACAGGCAATGTTACTTTTCTGGAAGATGTTCGGGTTTATGAGGAGAAGAAAGCAGGCATCCGGAATCAAATGGTGGAAATCAGGCTGACCCCGGACGAGCTGTTGTATTATGCAGGGGATTTGACGGAGAAACGGAAAATGGAAACCTGGCTTAGCCATTATCGCGGAAATATCGATCGTTACCCGGACACTCCAGCCATCCAAAGATGCGTTTCGGACATGATGAATTGCACGCATCTGGGAACGATGAAACGGCTATATCTGGAAAGCAAAGCGCTTGAATTTATTGCATTGTTTGGCGAATCGGACGAATACGGGACTGTTGGCGGAAGAACGACGCTTCGCCAAGACGATAGGGCCAAATTGCAGCAAACCCGCGAATTAGTGCAGCATCATTTCGAACAACCGTTATCGATCAGGGAGTTGTCCAGGCGGGTTGGAATGAATGAATTCAAGCTAAAAAAAGGGTTTCGCGAATTGTTTGGGATGACGATCTTCGAGCTTGTGCGTCAAAAAAGGATGGAGAAGGCCCTTGCGTATATAGAAGCAGAACGATTGAACATTGGCGAAATCGCAGCTTCTGTCGGTTACAGCAACGCCAGCAATTTCACAACGACCTTTCGCAAACAATATGGCTGCAATCCAAGCGAATACGCAAAACGAATTAGTCAAGCGCAAGCTCCAGCAACACTTTCGTAATCGTCGTCTTCGTGATTCTCCCGATCACTTCCAACTTGTGCGGATCGCCCGGAACGCTTGCAGCGTTCACGACAGGCAGGCTGTCCACCTCGTAGGAAATCATTTTGCTGGCGGCGGCGAGCAGCCGCTCGTCGGGCATGATCGTGTGAATATTCGGCTGGCGGGTCATAACAAGGCTGATCGGCATCGAAGCCGCGGCAGCGTTGCCGATCGTGATCCGCAGCAAGTCCTTACGGGATACGACGCCGGCTAGGCAGCCCGCCGCATCGATCACGAACAGGGTGCCGACATCCTCCAGGAACAGCGAGACGACCGCGTCTCCGACCGTCGCGGTCTCGGGGATAACAACGGGCGCGGACTGATAGTCCCCTACCCGCATCTCAAACAGGCGTTCCAACGACGCCCCTTTCTTATGTACAAAACCGCTGCCCAAGGTGTAACCCACCTTGGGCTTGGCTTCTAAATATTCGAGCATGACCAGCATAGCCAAATCCGAACGGATCATGGGCCTTGTCAAGTTGAGCCGCTCGGCGATCTGCTCGCCGGAAATCGGCTGATCTTCCTCGACGATCTTCAATATTTGCTGTTGGCGGGATGTCAGTTCGATGGCGATTGCCCCCTCGTCTAACCTTCATCCCCTTATTCTATCAAACCGCGGGCATCGATGAAACCGAGCTCGATGATTTCGCCGCGTCTCCTTGCGGACGGCCATACGCGATCGCCGCCTGGGCCGCCGCAATACGCGCCATCGGCAAGCGAAACGGCGAACAGCTCACGTAATTCAGTCCGACGCGGTGGCAGAAGAAAATCGAATCCTTGTCTCCGCCGTGCTCTCCGCATATTCCCGTTTTGAGCTCGGGCTTCTCCGCTCTGCCGGAGGAGACGCCCCATTCGATCAGCTTTCCTACGCCGTCCGTATCCAGCGACTGGAACGGATTGACCTGCAGCAGCTTGTGATCGAGATAATGCGTAAGGAACTTTCCTTCCGCATCGTCGCGGCTGTAGCCATAGGTCATCTGAGTGAGATCGTTCGTGCCGAAGGAGAAGAAATCCGCATGCCGGGCGATTTGACCGGCGGTCAGCGCCGCCCGCGGAACTTCGATCATCGTTCCTACCTTGTACGCGGCTTCTCTTCCTCCCTCTTCCTCCTTCACGCGTCTAGCCGCATGATCGATACGATTGCGAAGAGTCTCCAGTTCGTTCGCATGGCCGACCAACGGCACCATGATTTCCAATTCGACCGAAATTCCGCGTTCTCTGCAGCGGGAAGCGGCTCTGAAGATCGCCTCCGCCTGCATATCGTATATTTCCGGATGAACGAGACCGAGCCGGCACCCCCGCAAACCGAGCATCGGATTCACTTCGGCCAATGACCTGACTTTACGAAGCGTTGCTTCAATCGCCTTTTTCTCGGCTTTCTCGGCTTCGCCGGGCTCGACCGTATCCGCCAGTTCCTCCAGCCGTTTCAGCAGCTCCTTCTCCTGCGGAAGAAACTCGTGAAGCGGAGGATCAAGCAGCCGAATCGTTACCGGCAGTCCGTTCATCTGCTCGAACATTCCCTCGAAGTCCGATTGCTGCATAGGAAGAAGCTGAGCCAACGCCTTATTGCGCTCCGCGTCGTCGTCCGCCACGATCATCCGTTGCACGACCGGAAGACGGTCCGGCGCAAAAAACATATGCTCCGTCCGGCACAGTCCGATACCTTGCGCTCCGAACTGCCTGCCCGTTCGGGCATCGTCAGGGTTGTCGGCATTCGCGCGCACTTCCAACGTGCGTATCGCATCCGCCCAGCCCAATAGCTCCGACAGCTGCTCGGTCATCTTCGGTTCGCGAAGCGGGACCTCTCCGACGATTACGCGGCCGCTGGCGCCGTCGATCGTTAGCAGATCTCCTTCCTTGACCGTTCGGGAACCTACGGTCATCTGTCCGCGCTCCTCGTCAATGTCGAGGCTTTCGCATCCGCATACGCACGGCTTGCCCATGCCTCTGGCGACTACGGCGGCATGGCTGGTCATGCCTCCCCTGCTTGTAACCACACCTTCAGATACTAGTACGCCATGTATGTCTTCCGGCGTCGTCTCGGGACGAACGAGCAGTACCTTGATCCCGTCTCTGCTCCACCGCGCCGCGGTGTCCGCATCGAAAGCCGCCCGCCCCGATGCGGCTCCGGGAGAAGCGGGCAGTCCCGTAGCCAGCACGTCAGCGACCGCGCTCTCGTCGATGCCGCGGTGCAGGAGCTGGTCGAGGTGGGACGCCTCGATTCTTTGGAGAGCCTCTTCCTTCGCGATGACGCCCTCCTTGACCAAATCCACCGCGATTTTGACAGCCGCCTGCGCGTTCCTTTTGCCGTTTCTCGTCTGAAGGATATAGAGCTTGCCTTTCTCGACTGTGAATTCGATATCCTGCATGTCCCTATAGTGCTGCTCCAGCCGCTTCGCCACCCGCAGCAGCTCTTCGTATGTAGCCGGCATGTCGTTGCGCAGCGAATCGACAGGCTGGGGCGTTCTCGAACCTGCGACCACGTCTTCGCCTTGGGCGTCGATTAAATATTCCCCATACAGTTCCTTCTCTCCTGTGGACGGATTTCTCGTAAACACGACCCCGGTACCGCAGTCGCTTCCCAGGTTGCCGAACACCATGCTCTGAATGTTAACGGCCGTTCCCTGATCGTCGGGAATCCGGTTTAATTGGCGGTAAAACTTCGCGCGGGGATTATGCCACGAGCTGAAAACAGCCTGAATCGCCAGGCGAAGCTGTTCGTGAACATCCTCGGGGAACGGCCGGCCGGCCCGGGCAACAATGCATCCCTTGTATTCCTCGATTAATTCGCACAGCCCATCCGCCGACAACTGCTGGTCCGTCTCCGCTCCGCGCGCCGACTTAACCCGGCTCAGTATTTTCTCGAAACGGAACCCCTCGATCCCCAGCACAACCTCGCCAAACATCTGCAGCAGCCTGCGGTAGCAATCGTAGGCGAATCTAGCATTGCCGGTCTGCCGAGCCAATCCTTGCACCGTCTCGTCGTTGAGCCCCAAGTTAAGCAGAGTATCCATCATTCCCGGCATCGAAGTGACGGAACCCGAGCGGACAGAGACGAGCAGCGGATTGTCCGCGTTGCCCAGTCTCTGTCCTTTGCGTTCCTCCAGTCTCCTCAGTGCGGACTGCGTCTCCTGCCACAATTCCTCCGACAATCCTTCATTCCCTTGAAAATAAGACAGACATGCGGCCGTTGAAATTGTAAAGCCGGGGGGCACCTGAAGCCCCACGCGCGTCATCTCGGCGAGATGGGCCCCTTTGCCCCCCAGAACGCTTTTCATGCTTGCATTGCCTTCATGAAAATCAAACACTTGCTTAACGCTCATACCCGTTCCCCTTCCGATTCTCGCCTTGACATTCCTCGCTATCGCATACGCCGTAGAGCTTCTTGAATCCGTTCGTCGGCAACGTGCCGATCATCGACGAACAATATTTACACAGTACGATTCCAAGTTCATTAGAAGTTACACTTGAAGATATTGTGTCATCATAATTGACCATTCCCGACATTAATACCACCTCGTTGAATTTAATGTATTTTCAATATAAGTCACCAATCGAATTTAATCAATATATAATACTCATATTATTGTTCTAATTTCGTTATTTATGACTCATATTAAACGCCCGAATTGATAACTAACCTGGCAAAATGACCGTTTTTGAGCCTCACAGATGTTATTGGCAAACGCCAAAAAGCTCCTGAACCGTCGCAAGGACATATTCCGGAGCTTATGTTTGGTAAGACTTTAGTTTCGCTAATCCAGCTTAACCTTAATCACAGCTTTCTTGACCCGGGCAGCCTCCCGAACCTCCCCCCAGGGGCGATGTAGATCCGCAGGGAAGAAGACGGCGTATCCGCAGCGCGAGGAAGATGCCCGGAAGTTAGGCGCCTCTGGGCATCTTCTTCACTGCCGGTCAGCCGATCGTCGACATTGGTGAAACTTCGACGTCGTACTTATCGGCGATCTTGAGGAGGTAGTCCTCGACCATATCGAAATCTCTGACTTTGTCGCTGGCGATCATGAACGGCTCCTCCATCTCCCGAGAGTATACCCTAATAGTTCTCACGTCGACTGTCCACAACATTTTACGGACGGGTTCCTTCGCGAGCACGAGTCTGTTCAGCTTTGTATATTCGATCGGGGTCGACTCGCTCGCTTTCTCCAGCCGGACAATCATCTCGTCCATATCCAAGTTCACTTCTACAGCTTTCAGCATGACTATCGCCTCCTGTGTAGATTGAATCTAAGAACTATTGGACAGTTTTGCCGATCTTTAATCATAGGCCAGTTATACGGAATCATCAACCAAATGAATTGGTGTGTAGCAATATCCTGATCGATCGTCCGTCTCTATCGCAATTTCCTCTTCCCAAGTCTTTCCTTCATCGCGACTAAAATGACGTACCCTTTATACCGTACATGCGAATAAAGACCCTCAAACAGGAGTCTTTATAGGTCATTCGCACATTTGAAATGTGAAATCGGCTATGCTACAATTTTAGTACTTAATCTAGGGAGATGATGGGGACTATGTAATATTTCTTGCTTTTTACGAATGATAAAACAAATCTTGTTTTATTCTTTGTTAAGCAAGAAAGTTACTTATTCTCGTCACTCAAAATAATAATATCCAATCCGTGAATCGGGTTAGATTTTAGTTTGAGCTACAAGAAAGGTAACTTTCTTGTAGCTCTTTATTTTTCCTTATTTTCTATTAGGAGGCTGAAACAGATGTTAGAAATTGTAAATGTTCATGTGAACCGTTCATTGTCCGTTGGTGCGGTTCGCGATTCAAATAAACGGATGCCGGAGCATTATCCATCTATCGATAGATGCACGTAGCGACTAAGCAGCAAGCATCGCGGGTTTTCTCCGGCTCAAGAGGAGAAAAAAATGAAATCAACTTCGAGATTCGAAATGATTCAACAAATATTGACTGAATTAAAACAGCCCGCTTATCGGCTCCAACAAATTGCGGATGCAATCTTCAAGCAAAAAATTGGCGAATATGACAGAATGACTATACTCCCCAAAGCTATTAGAAGCGAATTAATTAAGAACCTTGGCGAACGCGTCCTGAGCTTGACTCCTGTGGCGCAGAAGACATCCCGCCAAGTGAATAAAGTGCTTTTTTCCATTGAAGACGGGGAACGCATAGAAGCAGTTCAACTCCGCTATGAGCGGGGTTGGAAATCATATTGCATCTCCAGCCAGTGCGGATGCGGATATGGTTGTCGCTTCTGTGCTACAGGAACAATCGGACTGAAACGAAATCTAACCGCCGATGAAATTACCGATCAATTGTTATACTTCCATTTGAAGGGTCAAGCCTTGGATAGCGTTTCGTTTATGGGTATGGGAGAGGCGCTAGCCAATCCTAATATCTTCAACGCGCTTACGATTCTAACAGATCCACGAACCTTCGGCTTGGGGCATCGGAGAATTACAGTTTCCACCATCGGAATTTTGCCGGGGATCGACCGTCTGACCAAGGAATTTCCGCAGGTTAACCTGACCTTTTCGCTGCACTCTCCATTCGACGAACAGCGGAGCGAGCTAATGCCCATTAACAATCGCTTTCCGCTTCAGGATGTGTTGAACAAGCTGGATCAGCATATTCGCGATACGGGTAGAAAAGTGTATATTGCGTATATATTGCTTCGGGGAGAAAACGATTCAAATGAGCATGCGGAAGCCATTGCCGCTTTGTTAAAGCACAGAGGTCCTTGGGAGCATTTATATCACGTCAATTTGATCCCGTACAATTCAACCGTCGTGACGCCTGAAAGCTATCATCAATCGGACAGTGATCGGGTTCAAAAGTTTGTCAGTATCTTAAATTCAAAGGGAATCAAAGTCACTGTGCGAACTCAATTCGGAACTGACATTGATGCAGCTTGCGGTCAGCTATATGGAAGTTAGGGTAAAAATATGATAAAAAAACAGGGTCCTATAACGGGATTCCTGTTTTTTCACTTCTAGACAGCAATGAGCAAAAAGAAAATAAAAAAGCTTCTGCTCTGCAAGAAATAGCAGATCAGAAGCCTGTCATTAATTAGATGGTGCGGTCGAGAGGACTCGAACCTCCACGGGGTATTAGCCCACACGGACCTGAACCGTGCGCGTCTGCCAATTCCGCCACGACCGCATTTGTTGCATGTTGATTGGCGTCAACGTTTAATATAATATCACGGGAAATCCATCAGGGTCAAGCGCTTTTTTTATTATTTATTCAAAATCACAAAATGCCGGGAAATCTCTGAGGTTGGATCGCAGTGCCGTCCAGAAAAAGATCAGGTTCGATACGCAGCATGGCGCTGAGCAGCTCCGTCATCCGCGCCGTATCGCACACGCGCGCATCCGCTTGGCCGAAGCGCCCTTTGCGCATCGCTCCCTTGTCCGTCAAAATATCGTCTACCTTCGAATAGTGATCCCATACCGGTGCCGTATGTGCCCGAACCGGAGCGGAAATCCTCGTTCCATCGGGCTTTATCGCATAGAGCTGCGTCGGCTGTTCGGATAGTCTGCCGGGAATGTTCAGCCACTCCTCAATGCCGTGTATGAATGTGTTTTTAGTCAAATCTACGCCGATCAACAAAATCTCCGCCCGGAGATCCAGCAGCTTCCCCCAGGCTGAGCCGCGTGCGCAAGGCGTATCGTACCGTTCGTCGCCGGATACGAATTCAGCCGCATCGCGCCCTAATGCCGCTACGGAATGTGTAGGATGCAAGGATCGCACGACACCCGGCCGCTTACGAAAAAGCTCCGTCAACACACCCACGCATGACGGTGTCTCCGCTACATGAAAGTCGACGTTTTCCTTCATATAAGCCCAGGTATGTGTCGGCAGGACGAGCAAGCCGTCGCGCATGTATTCGGATATGGCATCCAGCACCGCATCCGGTCCGCCCTCCACTTGACCGATGCTTTTCATGGAGGAATGCACCAGAAGCGTTCCGGACGGATCAATATTCAGATTCTTCAGATCTTGAAGCAGACTCGCTTTCGTGATTGCTTCCGATTGGATACGCTTTTCATCCATAGAAATCCACCTCATTCGCCACGGCTTATTTGTCGATCTATATTAGCACGTCCCGCTAGGCCCAGCAAAGTTCAGCCATGACGGAATGCTTGGGAAGAAACCGGTTTGAAATACTCAGTGCATCACCCAACCGCCATCGATATTCAGCAACTGGCCGGTAATAAAATCGCTGTCGGGCGAAGCGAGAAATACGAACCCTCCGATCATGTCCGCCGGAAGCTGGCGGCGAGAAAAGCATTGCTCCTTCGCTAAATAATCGGCCGATTCCTTCAGATGCTCCTCGGTGTAGGTGAGCAACTCCTGCTCCGTCATTACCGCACCGGGCGATATAGCGTTAACCGTAATACCGTTTTCGCCGACCTCTCTCGCCATCGCACGCGTAAACCCGACGATACCGCCCTTGGAGGCGACATAGTGGACGAACCCCTTCTGCCCTCTCAAGAAAGTTACTGAACTGACATTGATGATCTTGCCGTACTTCCGCTCCTTCATATGAGGAAAAACCGCCTTCGAAATCAGAAAACAGGATTTCAGGTTCACGTTCATGACCCGATCCCATTCTTCCTCGGTAATTTCGTACCAGGTTTTGTTGGGATAGATGCCGGCATTGTTAACGACAATATCGACGCCGCCCCAGACTTCGCCAATCTCCTGAAGCATCCGTTCAACCTCAGCCGTATTAGATACGTCGGCCTGCTGAACGATCGCTTCTCCTCCGGCTGCGACGATGGCTGCCCTGACCTGCTCCGCCTCCTCCGGCGTATTCCAGTAGTTGACGACCACCTTGGCGCCTTCCGCAGCATAGGCCAGACAGACCGCTTTGCCGATACCGGTCGCCCCGCCCGTTACCAAAGCCACTTTGTTCCGCAATTTCATCTCGCTCTCTCCTCCGCTCTGTCCCCTAACACCTTCTGCGCTTGCATTTCTTTCTCCTTTAATGAAACACAATCTCTCCACTTTGTAGAAGACAATTTACAACTTCTCTTGCCTATGATACATTGAATGAAACCATAGTTTCAATAAGTGAAACATAAATATTTTCTACCCGAGAGGCGGCTGTACATGAAACTGTTAACCTTCGAGCAAAACGGCAAATCCAATTTGGGCATAGTGACCCCTCAAGGCGTTCTGCACGTGTCAAAAGCAAACGAAACGGTCTCCGCACAGCTATCCTCCCTTCCAACTACGGTCATGGAGGTGATTGAGGGTGGTGAAAAGGCGGTTGCGCAGTTGAAGGCGCTAGTCGAGCACTCTCTTGCCTACGCGGATCGGGCTGCTTTCCTGCTTCGCGAAGAGGACTTGATTCTCGGACCTTGCGTAACGGCTCCTAATAAAATCATCTGCGTCGGGCTCAATTACAAGCGGCATGCCGAGGAAACGAATATGCCTCTTCCTCAGTACCCGATCCTGTTCAACAAATTCAACAACACGTTGGCCGGCCATCGGGAAGATGTTGCCTTGCCTTCGAAAGTGACCTCTAAAGTCGACTACGAAGCCGAACTCGTCATTGTCGTCGGCAAAGAAGCTAAGTATGTGGACAGAGAGCAGGCTTTGGATTACGTGTTCGGTTATTGCTGCGTCAACGACTTGTCCGCCCGCGATCTGCAAATGCGCACACAGCAGTGGTTGCTGGGCAAATCATGCGACGGCTTTAGCCCTCTCGGGCCCTATCTGGTTACTGCGGATGAAGTTGGCGATTCCAACGATTTGGCTATCCGCTGCTTCGTTAATGGGGAAGTCCGGCAAAATTCCCATACCTCCGATATGATTTTCCGCTGCGACGAGATTGTCAGCTATATTTCCCAGCATATGACCCTTGTTCCCGGCGATATCATCCTTACCGGCACACCGGAAGGCGTCATTCTCGGTTATCCGGAGGACAGACAGGTATGGCTGAAGGAGGGCGATGTCGTCACGATTGAAATTGAAAAATTAGGCGCTTTAACCAATCGGATGGTATCCGAAATCAACTAATCAGGAGGCATTTATCATGACCTTATCCATAGAAAAATCCAAGCAGCTCTTGGCCGACTCCAAACAATATTTAGCGGGTGGAGTGGCCTCATCGCTCCGCGCCGCTATGAAACCGACACCTTTATTCGTAGAGTCGGGCTACGGTCCGCGTATTCGGGATGTTGACGGCAATGAATACATCGATTATTTGCTCGCCTACGGCCCCCTCATCCTCGGTCACGCGCACCCTTCTCTGGCGGAGGGAATGAGCGAAGCGCTGAAGCGCGGCGTTACTTACGGGCTTCAGCATAGCGGCGAGATCGAACTGGCGAAGCTGCTGACCGAAATTCTCCCCTGCGCCGATCGCGTGGCGCTCAGCGGGTCCGGTACGGAAGCGGTCATGCTGGCCCTGCGCTTATCCAGAGCCTATACAGGCAAATCCAAAGTCATCCGCTTCCACGGGCACTTCCATGGCTGGTCCGATGCCATCTTCACGTCGTTCCCAAGCGCGGATATGAAGCAAGCCGCTGTCGGTTCGGCTTCCGACAACATTGCGCCCCCAGGAACGAACGGTCAAAGCGAAAACAGCTTGCAGGATATTATAATGCTCCCTTGGAACGACTTGGAGGCACTGGAAGCGACGCTGCTTCGGGAGAAAGACCAGATCGCGGCCGTCATTACCGAGCCGATCATGTGCAATAACGGCTGTATCTCTCCTAAACCCGGATATCTGGAGCGTATACGAGAGTTGACGGAGCAATATGGCATTGTTATGATCATGGATGAAGTCATCACCGGATTCCGGCTGGGCCTTGGAGGCGCACACGGCAAGATGGGCTTGAAGCCGGATCTTGTCACTGTCGGCAAAGCGATGGGCGGCGGATTTGCGATCAGCGCCGTTGCCGGCAAACGCGAGCTGATGGCTCTCATCGAGAACGGAACCGTCAGCCACCTTGGCACGTTAAACGGCAATTTCGCTGCAACCTCGGCAGCTCTGGCTACGCTTCGCGAGCTGGGCAAAGACAACGGCCGCATCTATAAGCATATGGAGCAAACGGCCGATTTACTTGTACAAGGAATACGCGCTTTGCTGGAGAAGCATCGAATCCCCGGTCTTGTCAATCAGGCGGGACCTGTTTTCCATATGATGTTCACTTCCGAGACAAAGGTCGAAGACTTCGCGACGTTTAACAAGCGCGATGCCGCCAAGTACAGCCGTTTCGCCGAGCTGATGCTGGAAGAAGGCGTTCTCGTCCGCCCGAGCGGTTTATGGTACGTCTCGGCCGTTCACGGAGAAAACGAAGTTACAGCTACTATAGAAGCGATGGATCGGGTTTTGGCAAAATTATAGGATCACCTGTATAGATGGAGGAATCGGTAGTGGGAAATGAACCGGTAGAGAGCAACGCACGATATAAGATCCAATCCATTGACAAGGCGCTTGATTTAATTGAGCTGCTGGCCAAAAACGGATCGCTTAGCTTAATTGAGCTGACCGAGCTGCTCGATCAACCGAAGTCGTCCACCTACCGCATCGTCCTGACATTGGAGAGTCGCGGGTTCATCAGTCGCAGCGACGAGGATGGAAAGTACTGTCTCGGATACAAGCAGTTGATGCTGACTCGCAATTTGCTTGAGCGCAACACGCTGCGGTCGGCAGCATGGCTAGAAATGAAAAAGCTGTCCGAGCGTTACGGCGACACGGTAAATCTAGGCGTTCTGCTCGGAGAAACAGTGCTGTATGTGGAAATTATCGACAGCATACACGCGCTGCGCATGACGGATTCCATCGGTTCCCGCTCCCCCTTTCACGCTACGGCTATGGGCAAAGCCATAACCGCTCATATGCAATGGGAGGAAGTTCGCGGGCTTGCGATGAGCTGCGGCCTCCCCGCTATCACTCCTCGTACGATCAGCACGCCGGAGGCGTTACAGGCAGAGCTGGAACGAATACGCGAACAAGGCTATGCGATTGATGACGAGGAAATCGTAGAAGGCGCTCGCTGCGTAGCTGCGCCGGTCTTTAACCTATATGGCAAACCGGCTGGCGCGATCAGCTTGTCTGGCGCTATGCATCGATTCAAGGAAGACCAGCTTCCCTCCATCATTGAAGATGTTCGCGAAGCTGCGATGGCCGTATCGGTCAAGCTTGGCTATCCAACCGAAGCATAAAATAACGCCCTTGATTGAATGTCGAGATCAAGGGCGTTATCGTTTATTCTGTTTCAACGTTTCCGCGAGCACGCAATTGATCGATTTTATCCAGAGAGAAGCCGGTTACTCGGGAAATCAGATCAGCGTCCAACTGCTCCTCAATCATCCGCATTGCAACTTGTTCTTTGCCCTCAAGCTTTCCCTCAAGTCTCCCCCTAAGCTCACCCTCACGCTCAATATCGTCCAAAACCTTTTCCAGCGCCATGTACGATGCATCTCCTTTCACATTAGAACAAACGCCCTTGATCGGTTGCCGAGTCAAGGGCGTTATCCATTTATTTTGTTCCACCGTTTCCCTGTGCACGTAATTGATCGATCTTATCCAGAGAGAAGCCGGTTACTCGGGAAATCAGATCAGCGTCCAACTGCTCCTCAATCATCCGCATTGCAACTTGTTCTTTGCCCTCAAGCTTTCCCTCAAGCTTTCCCTCAAGCCTCCCCCTAAGCTCACCCTCACGCTCAATATCGTCCAAAACCTTTTCCAGCGCCATGTACGATGCATCTCCTTTCACATTTTGGATAAATTGCTGCAGGTTCGGTTCATTCTCCGGCAGCTTTTGCAAAAAGATATTGGCCATCCACGCCATGAACTTCTGCTGGCTATCCTCCGGCATGCGCTGGATCGTGCCCATCAGCTTGCCAAGCCGGCTTAACAATTGCTGCCTGTCTTCCGTCTGATCCAGCAAAAACACAGAGCCGATCGTGTTGGACAGCGATAACAACTCTTCTTCTGTATATCGCGCTACGTCAATAAACAAATATTCAAAATTCAACAACTCCGAGCCAAACATCTCTTCATTAGCCATCAGGCTGCGAAACTGCCGCTCAGCAGTCCATTTCTTCTTTCCATTATACAACACAATCGGAATAATCGGCGGCAATTGAAAGCTTTTCCGGTTGGCTAGCGAAGCCTCCTCGTTCTGCAGCAGGTAACGCCAAATTTCTACCTGATACAGCAGCAGCCGGTACGGCATGCGATAATCTACACTGGACTGCATCTCCAGCAGTAGGTAAAACACGACATCTTGTCCGTTCAAATTAACCCGATACACCAAATCCGCCTCTTGACGCTTGAAATCCTGAAGCACGAAGGAATGCGGAATCTCCTGAACGTGCTCCTCGTCTACCGCTTGCACCCAGCCTCTGTCTATGAAGGAACGAAGAAGTTCAACAAACAGCTTTTTACTCGATAATAAAAAACGATAAGAGGTGTCGTGTCGCTGATGTATATTTTCAGAATTCGAATTTGAGTCCACACTTAGCAACTCCTTCGCTTCTACTTTAGTAAATTATATCCATTTTCAGCTATTGAAACAATGAGAGCGGCAAGAACCAGGCGCTCCAGTAACGTCTATCCATCCGAAACATAATGCCAAAAAGCCCCAAACTCCGCTGAAAAACGGAGCTTGAGGCTCTTCAAACCGTATTCGCTTAAAAACCGTCCTCAAACGGATACAGGGGGCGAGGAGCTTTCTTAAACTGCAAGCTTAGCAGATTAGCCGTACTCGCTCCCGGCGTATCCAGAATATAAATGCCGCCATGACGAATCTGCTCGTACTCGGCGCGGAACTGCGCAGCCGATTTGACCAGCACCAGGTCCGCATCCAGTGGCTCCAGCCCAACCGATCGATACATCGCAGGATCGCCGGTGAACGTCGGAAGCTCCATTAATAGCAAATGGATACGGTCGATTCGGACAACCGCGCATTGCCCCATGTTCGCCATCATATTGGCTACCGTTCCCCCGCCAAAAGCAAACGTCCCGCTCAATGACGCATATTCGACGACACCTTCGATTTCCAACGGCTCGCCGAATTCCACGCTAACGGAATGCCCGACAGTCAGCTTGACAACACTTCCAACCGCACAAGCCGCCGCTTGCCGCACCGCCGCAGCATCGACCATCGTCAACAAGCATGTAAATCGCTCGCCTACCCCCATACTCAACAGCTGCTTGAGCACCGCATTGCTGTCCCCCGGCGAGCCCGCTCCGGGACTGTCCGCCGAATCCGATGCAACGATCGGCCCGCCCCTCCGACCTGCCTCAAGCAGATCGCCAATCTCCTCTACGCTTTTCAGTTCAATATCGAATTGCTTGCGTCTATTCCATAAGAGCTCGGCCAAACGCCGCGCTTCCCGCTCAGCCCGTTCGGCGTCCCGGCCAACAACAACGACGGAGCAGCCCAACTCGGCGACATCCAGCCACGGCTGCACAATGAAAAGCGAGGTCGCTAACGAATCGCCGCCGCTTTCGCCCTTCAACGCCTCCCCCCATAGATCGCTCATCGGATTCTCATAGGTGACATGCGCTTCCGCCGGTACGATCATCGGCAGTTTTACATATTTCATATGCGGCTTCAGCCCGTCACGCAAAATAGAGATAAGCAACTGTGCCGCCCGATAGCCCGTCTCGGCATAGTCAATATGCGGAAATGTGCGGTACCCGATGACTGCATCCGCTTGCTCGACGATCGAACGGGTCACATTGGCATGCGAGTCAAGCGTAACGACAATCGGAATGTCACGCCCCACCTTCTCCCGAACGGCCGACAAAATTTCCCCGTCCGCGTCATCCTGATCTTCAGCGACCCAAGCGCCGTGCATAACAATCAGAACCCCGTCAACTTCCGGATACGCTTCGATGCGCTCCAGCAAGTTCAACTTCAGCCGATCCAGAGCCGTCCGTTGAATCGGTCCTGACGAGCAAGCCTGGGCGGCCAGAGTTGGCAGTAAGTTCGCGCCTTCCTCGCGAGCTGCGCGGACCATGCCGCTCAACTCGCTGGCCGGAGCGTCGTCGGCAAGCATCTCATCCCCTTCACGATAGAAATAATCATAAAAGCTCGCCAAATCGCTCGAAGCGGAGCTGAATGTATTGCTTTCCTGCAATAACGCTCCGACGATAATGTTCATTCTTTTTTTCACGAGCAGGAGCCTCCTTCAAGAGCGGGCCGCGCCGAGCGGGTGTATTGTCCCAATACGCCTTTATGTCGGATAACAGGCGGAACCCAGCTTTCCATTCTTTCTGCGAGGATGGCTTCGATTTCCTGCAAATCGCGCAAGACGCCTTCCGTTCCCACAATGTTAATTGTACGATTCGGAATATCGATAAGTACAATGTCATCGTTTTGCGCCACGGCAATCGGCCCGCCGGATATCGCTTCCGGCCCCAAATAGCCTACGCATGGCCCGCGTGTAGCGCCAGAAAAACGGCCATCAGTCACTAGAGAGGTTGTGCTCGACAATACGGGATCCGACGCGATCAGCTCCGACATGAAGAACATTTCCGGCATTCCCGTCGCTCGCGGGCCTTGATAACGGATAATGACGACGTCTCCCGGAACGATATGCTTGCCGACAAGAGCGTCCACGGCGGCGCGTTCGGTATCGAACACCTTCGCAGGACCCTGATGAACCTGCATCTCGGGCGACACGGCCGAAATTTTGATCGTCGCTCCTTGCGGAGCCAGGTTACCGACCAATACGGCAAGCGAACCGTGAGGCTTCAATGGCTTGGCTATCGGATAAATGACGTTGCGGCGATTAAGCTTATAATTGGCCAGAAACATCTCCGCGAAGCGCGGCATTTCATTGGCGCGGTATTCCTGCAAATTCTCTCTCAAAGTTTTGCCTGTAACCGTAACTACGTCAAGATGCAGCTTGTCCTCAAGCTCCAGCATGACCTGAGGCACGCCGCCGGCATACCAGAACAGCTCGGTCGGATAATGACCCGCCGTCTTCGTATCGACCAGCACCGGAATACCGCGATGAATCTCGTCGATCCTCTGCGCGCTCAGCTCAATGCCGGCTTCTCTCGCGATGGCAATCAAATGCATAACGGCGTTCAGCGAGCCGCCTACAGCCGAGTGTACCATAATCGCATTTTCGAAAGCTTCCATCGTCAAAATATGCGAAGGCCGGATGCCCGCCTGCACGAGCCGCATCACTTGCTGCCCCGCCGCGCGCGCCGCTCGGCCAATCTCTGCGTTAGTCGCCGGAATCAACGCCGACCAAGGCAGCGCCAATCCGAGCGCTTCCGCAACCACCTGCATCGTCGCCGCCGTCCCCATATACTGGCAGGCGCCGCAGGTTGGACAGCAGGCTCGCTGGAAGGCCAGAAATTCCTCCTTCGACATTTTGCCTTGGTCCACTTCCACGCTCATATGCCACAGTTCTTCATTCGATCTCATGCAAGGCCCCGCGCCCATTGCCCCTCCCGGAACGTGAATGGCCGGGATGTCCAGTCTGGCGATTGCCATCAAATGAGCCGGCACCGCCTTGTCCCCCGCAGACGACAGCACCATCGCATCGAAGGGAGTCGCCATCGCGTGTATTTCCACCATCGATGCAATCATGTCTCTGGAAGGCAGCGAATAATTCATGCCGTTATGCGCTTGAGCCACACCGTCGCAAATGTCCGTCGTCGTATAGATCGCGGGCTTCCCCCCGGTCTGGAAAACACCCTTCTCAATCTCGGATACCAACGCGTTCAAATGATAAGAGCTGGGATGGCTTGCGCCATGGGTGCTTTCCACCAACACCTGCACCTTATTCAAGTCCTCGACCGTCCAATCCATCGACATCCGCAGAGCATCGCCTTCGAAGCTGATTTTTCGAACCTTCTGACTCTCCAATTGATCGTTCATTTCCCTTTGCTCCTTTGCTGTATCTCCGATTCAAATCCTATTAGAGCAGTTTCAGTATAAAATAACATTGTAGGATTGTCTACAATCTTACTGTAATATATTTTACAAAGTGTGCGCAATAAGCTATAGTTCGAAGTAACAAGATACCGCGATGTGGAAAGAAAGGGAGCTTGCCGCAGCAATGGATAACTTTCGTTTCGAGGAGCAGAAGGTCACTTCGCTCCGCCATAAAATTACCGACGACATTCGCAAAGCGATTTTCAACGGTCAATTAAAGCCCGGAATTCGTCTGCGAGAAATTGAGATGTCCAAGCAGATGGGCGTCAGCAGAGGACCTATTCGCGAGGCGCTAAGAATGCTGGAGCAGGAAGGCTTATTGGTTTCTCAGCCGTACAAGGAAACGATCGTCGCCGAAATTACGCGGGAGGAAGTTGTCGAAGTGCTGCTTCCGATCAGAAATACGTTGGAGCAATTTGCGATTCGCAAAGCTCTGCCGAACATGTCGGGCGCGCACTATGCCAGGCTGGAAGAAATTACGGCCGAAATGTACGAAGCGGCGACGAAGCGCGACATCTACAAACTGGCGGATTGCGATTTGGCGTTTCATGAGTACTTGGTTGGGTTATCCGACATGGTGAACATCATCAGCACGTGGAAATCGATTTATAATCGCATCCGGCTCCACTTTCTGACGCAGGCTCTGACCTATGACAATTTGACCGATGTGTGCGACGAGCATGAGGAACTGTTGAGAGTATTAAGGCAAGGCGATATCGGGGAAATCTCCGAAGCTTTGACCGAACACATTCACAGTGTAAAATGGAACGAATAAGGCTGAGCTACAATAGGCCGGCAGCAAGTACGGTTCTCTCATACGAGCCACTATCGGCTAACGACAATCGGCTATGCGGGCGCATTATGCACCTGCAAAGCCGATTGTTCCTAGCGTGCCTAAAGCTCGCTATTTGGTTACCTTCACAATGATTTTCTCACTCGAAGCTGCGCCTGCGGCATTCACTAACTCTCCGCGATACTCGTACGTGCCGACCACTCTGCCGCTGATCGGTACGACAGCCGACTGCGCCTGCGGCGTTTGCGCCGTCAGCGCCATCTCTGCAATCAACGTTTCATTTTCGTACAGCCGATAAGTCGTACCGTTCGTGCCCCACCACATATTCATCTGAATATCGTAGCTGCCATCCCCGTCCCAGTTGTTGCTGGACAACTCCGGCTTGGCTGGAAGGCTATGCGACACGGTCACCGTCCACTCGTCGCTGACTGTCGTGCCGAATTCGTTGATCAGCTCCGCGTAATACACGTAAGTTCCGTTCGCTCTGCCCACAATCGCAGTCTGCGCAGCTTGGGCTTGCGGAGCCCGGTCCGCCAGCATCTGCGTATCGATCAGCGTACCGTTCTCGTATAGCTTGTAAATCCGCCCGTTGTTGCCCCACCATACATTCATCGCAATATCGTAGTCCCCGTCCATCAGGCCGTTATTTTGCCCATTGTTATCGGACAGCGACGGCTTACCGGGAACGCCCGTGCTGGCCGATGCAATGTTGCCGACGGTCGCTGTTGCCATGCCCGTATTCCCCGCCGCATCGACAAATTCAAAGGTAAAGCTTCCATTATACAAAAACTCGTAGCTGGTCGCTCCCCCATTGTTCGTCACCGTAACCGCTTCACTTGGCGTAACCGTCGCCGTCACGGCTCCTTCGGTCGGGTCGGTCGTGCTATAGGCGACCGCAGCCGTCGGCGCAGTACGGTCGACCGACACGGAAGCGGTCTGTATTTCTTCCGTATTACCGGCCCCATCGGCGCTCCGGTATTCCAGCGTATGGACGCCGTCGGACGAAATCGCGAACGGCCCGCTGTAAGTCGTCCACTCTCCGCCGTTCAGCCGATACTCCGTGAAGACGCCGCTTCCCCCGGCAGCGCTCAGATTAACCGTCACCTCGGAGACGTACCAGCCGTTGGCTCCGTCCGGCTGCTCGGGTTGAAGCGCCAGCGCCGTTTCCGGAGGCTGACCGCCGCCGCCCTCATTGAACAGATTGTCCAGAATATAATCGGCTCGCTCATCCTCCGCGTCGCGGTTCAGCTCGAACCAGCTGTCGACATAATCGTACAACTCGTCGATTTCGGCTGCGCCTAGGCTGTCCAAATTCGGAATCTCACTGCCGTTAGCCTGCCCTTGCGCAATAAGCGGTTGCAAACGCGTATTATAGAAATTCACGTCGTCGGCGTCTCCGCCCTGCCACTCTGCCTGCAGGTCGGCTACCGTGTCATTGAATGCCTGCCACGCTTGCCGGATTACATTTTTCTGAATCGCTGTACGAACAGCCGGCGTCGGTTCTTCAATATCGAGCGTATTAAACCGGCCGGCCTGATGCACCTTGCCGCCCCAAGTCGGGGAATGCGACGGCGACCAGCGGATCATCGCGAACTCCCAGTCCTCGCCGTTAAGCGGCACGTATTTGTATGCGGCTTTCCAAGGAATGAACAGCACGCTGCCCCATCCCGTAGGAAGCTGCTCGTTGGTCAACACGGCATTGCCCTTCAAAGGCAAATTGTCGCGATATTCCGTCTGCCATTCGTAATAATTTACGGCGCTGCCGTTCGTCTCGAAAATCATCTGATGATAGGGCAGATCGCCTAACCCGTACTTGATGAACAGCTCGATGGAGCTGTTTTTCAGGATGCCGTTCGTATCCAGCTCCTGCTCGTTCGATTGGAAGAAAATATAGAGGCCGTCTTCCCGATATGCCGCATACAGCCCGGTGTCGCGCGGTCCTCCCGGGGCGATCGGCGTCTCCACCCAGTACTGTACGAAGCGGTTTTCCTTGAAATCCGGATTGTCGAAGAAATCGCTGTTATACCAAGCCGTCGGCGTGGATAAGTCTTCCGTCGTATAAACGACCTCATAACTGACTTTGCCGGGACTCGCTTCCGCGTACGCATGCGGGAGAGACGAAGCTGCAAGGAGCATCGCCGCCAGCAGCAGCGCATATCGTTTCGCTTTTCTCAACATGGGCATCTCCTCCTAGTTCCCATTTTCCAACGCAAGCAGCTTCATGATGCGGTCGATCATGCCGAGACGAAGCAGATCCGAACTCGTTGTCCGTTCATTTGTCGTCTCCAGCCAGCTCAGCGCTTTGTTGGCCGCAGCGACGCGCGTCGAATTGCCCGAGCTCAGCGCATCTTCAGCCAATTGCTTCAGCTTCGTCGCGTAGCGAATATCGTCGATGCCCTCGCGGAAGCCTTCCCATGCCAGCGTATCGATTACGTCCGTCTGCGTCGGATACACGAAACCGAACGAACGATACGTCGCATCCACATAATCCGACCAAGCGCTGACGTATGGGCTTTCGAAATACCAAATGTAGTTGTAGACCGCGTCGTAATTGGCCTTGTACAGCCACATGCCGTGGCGTTGACGCATCAAGTCGGGATTTTCCGGTCCGGAGTGCGGGTGGGCGTAGTTCGTAATGATCTTGTTCTCTCCCATCCCATGCCATCCTGCGGACTTCTCGCGCGTCGGGTCGCCGACCCAGTTCAGGAAATCTTCTTTGATTTCCAGATTGAAGTGATCGTCATGTCCGGTTGCGAATATTTTGGCGCCGACATCCTCCTTGACGAATCTCCACATCTCCTGCTGCCAGAGCAGTCGGTCCCAGCCCGCCTCGTCCCATGCGTCGAAATAAACGTTCGTATGCCCAAGCGCCTGAGTAACGATGTCGAAGGCTTGCTGAACGTAGGCTTTAGGCACGACCAGCGTTTGCTCGTAGGCGGCGTAGCGCTGCTGCATAAGCGCTTGATTTTGCGGCGTCGGATTCGCTTCGAAGGCAGCTTTTGCCTGCAAGTACTGCGTCCAGATTGGAAAGTCTTCATTCGACGGGAACAGGGGACCAACGCCGAACAGAGGATTCAGATCCATGCCGGCTTCCTCCATCAGCTCCAGCTGGCGCAAATACGGCTGTGGATTGTTGATGTCGACCGCCGCGTTCGTCGGCAGGTTAATCACATTATGCTCGACCAGATTGCGATACTGGTTGCGAAGCTTCGTCTCCGCCATCTGTACGTTTCCGCTGAAGCCAGCCAGCGTATCCTTCATGCGGGCGCTGTGATAGATCATCGTGTAAAAATCTTTGTCGAGGTCGTAATACGTTTTCGGAGACGGCAGTTCGAATGGGAGGACGCGGATTTTCAGCGTGAGCTGTCCCGCGGGAACGCCGTCAGCCACTATGTCGATCGTGCCCGTATAGATGCCTTCGGGCGTTTCCTTCGGCACGTTGGTCGTCAGCCACATCTGTTTAGATTCGCCCTGCTTCAGCTCGATCGGCAGCAGCGTCGGGCTGTCTTCGAATGGGGCGGTGAAGGAGGAGAACGCGGCCGGAGGGCTTCCCGACACGTCTACGTATTGCGTTCCCGAAGGATAATCGACGCGCACGGAATTGCGTTTCGTCACGTGGTTGACAGAAACCAGCTTCTCGTCATGCAGCAGCAGCTCTGGGGTTAGCACGTCCTTCGTATCGTCGAAAAAGTAACTTTGCCAAGCCGTCCCGCCTTGATACCACGTCTTCACGACGCGCAAGTCTATCGCGCTAGCCGGAATCGATTCTCCGTCTCCCTGCAAAGCGCTGGCCGTAAAGGTGACCGAAGCAGCGTCGGCAAGCGCAGCGAGGACGAACGAAGAAGCTTCGTAATCCCCCTGCGCCGATACGACCCGGATCTGATCGCTGACCGCACCGTCGGTCGGAATCGTATTCGGCAGCCGCTTCTCGGGACTGAGCGCCGGAACGGTGTACAGAATAAACGGCGTATCCGTCCATAATCCGGCGGCTTGGTTCGCATCCTTAGCCAATTGCAGCGCGTATTCCATAGTTTCTTTGATTGCCAGCCCTGCATCTTGCGACAGCGAAGGGGAAGCGATCGCGGTCTCTGCGTCGCTCTTCACTTGCTGCAGATAAGCAAGCAGCTGAGGGCGGCTCGTGGCGCCGATCGCCGTATCCAGCCTGGCCTTCAGCCCGTTTAATTGCGACAGCGTCCAAGCGCCTGAGGTCGAAGCCCCCGTCCCCGAATTGGCGAACGCGGTCGACGCCATCGCCAGCAACAAGCAAAAGGCGAGCATAGCAGACCTATAACGTTTACGCATAATCGTATTCACTCCCGTCAAATTGATGATCTTCCAAGACCCATCCTTCGGGCTGCACCATGATGTAAACGCATACATGATTTAAAATCGTTCGCGAGCTCCCTCCTTCCCGGATGTCGACGCCATGCCTGCTTTTCTAGTAAATTTTGTTTAATTCTTTCACATTATAGCATGTGTTTCATATATATAAAACAATATTTTTCATATTTATGAAATACTTTTTATATAAAAAATTAAATGAGTTAAACAGCACCCTCGGTCATCGCAATCTTAAAAACCAATCGCTCTATCGACAAGTTGCCGGGAGTGCGGTAATATAATCTTATGTTTCATATTGGTGAACCAATTTCAAGAAAGGTGTTATCTGCATGGGACAACAAACGCCAAAAGTCAAATCAGCGGATCGGGTGCTGGATATATTGGAGCTGTTCACCGGGGAGAAGGATTCGTACAATCTGACGGAGATTTCCAAAGGACTGAACATGCCGCCGAGCAGCACCTACTTGATCCTTCAGAACATGCTGCACAGAGGTTACCTGGAGACGGACCGCTCGGGAAAACAGTTCCGCATCGGTTATAAGCTGTTTACGATCCGTTCAAGCTATATGCGCAGCTCCAGCTTAACCGGCGAATTTAATTTGATCGCGGAGAAAATTATTGACGACTTGAACGAAACGGTGAGCCTGGCGATTAAAGTGGGACACAACCTGCTCTATATCGGGGAAAAGGTAAGCACGCAGGCACTCCGATTCAATCCGAACGTCGGAACGACTTTGCCGCTGCATGCCACGGCCTCCGGCAAAATCATGCTGGCCGACCTGTCGATGGACGAGTTGCGCGCCCTCTACCCGCAAGATGAGCTTGAGAAGGTGACCGACAAGACGATCTCCACGTTCCCCGACCTGATCAAGGAATTGGACAAGGTCCGCACCCAAGGCTTCGGCTATAATATGGGCGAGACCGTGGACGGGGTTCACTGCGTGGGCGGGCCGATCTACGACGCCGATGGGCGCACGGTCGCGTCGGTCAGCATTTCGATTCCGGTCGTCCGCATAACCGGCGAAGTATGGGGCAAAGTGCACGACTGGATTAAGCGGTCTTGCGAGGAGCTCAGCGTGAAAGTGTACGGACATCAAAACTGATTTTCGCCAGCAGGCCAACACGGACGCCTTGTTCCGGTTGGCCTGTTTCGTTCTCGGTCGCCTCTTAAGCTTCGCGATACGCCCGCGGCGTCACTCCGATCTCTCGGGTGAACACCCGGCTGAAATACAGCGGATCGTGAAAACCCACCTCCAACGCGACGACCGCTACCGGCTTGTTGCTCCCTCTTAACATCTGCATCGCTTTATCCAATCTGACTTTGGTTATATACTGCACGGGAGAACAGCCGACATACCTTTTGAACAGCACCGAGAAGTAACTGCTGGACAGCGACACCTTGCGGGCCAGGGATCCGCGCTCCAGCGATTCCTGATAGTGGTTATTGATATAGTTCACGCAATCCATAATCGACCGTTCGGCCGAATCGTCCTTCTGTCGTTCATGCAGTTGGTCGCTGATTCGCAGCAGCAGGTTGAAAAAGAGCAATTTGGCCTGTCCGGAGTACCCGTTTTTCTTCTCGGACCATACGCGGTAGAGCAGTAGCATTTCGGAGCGAAGCCCTCGATGATCCGCCAGCGGCTCGACCGGGCCGAACGGCAGCCATTTCTCCGGCGGCTCCTCGCAGCGCGTAAGCTCCCCCTGCCATTTAATCAGCTTGAAGTCGTATTCGATCATAAAGTAGCGAAGCGGGATTTCAGGAGCATTGCGGATGACGAGCCTGCGTCTTGCGGGAATCTGGGCGACGCTGCCCTCCGATAACGGATGTTTCTCCCCATCCAATTCCATGCTGCCCTGACCCTCGTACACGTAAAATAAACTGAGCCTCCCGGTCGACTTTCTATAGAACTGCGTTCCTTGTGTCTCCCAATGCTCCAATTTGCCCTGCACGACGTTCAGAATATGCGGATAAAAACGGTCAAAAAAATCGTACACGGAATCCAACCCCTCCGTTTCACGAATATAAAATATTTTTTTAACTTTTTATCCATTACAATCCACCAATATTCCATATACCCGCCCTGCATTTTTCTGCAAAATTGAGGAGAAAGATCTTTTTTAGACATTCTGATTCAGAAATTTAGGGAGGTTACAGGAATGATTCTCAAGTCGCGATTTTTCTCCGCTTTGCTTGCCAGCATGATGCTTCTGACAGTGGTCCTATCCGCCTGCAGCAAAAATGAGGCGGCCCAGCCTTCAAGTCCGCCGCCGTCTGAAAGCGCTTCTCCTTCGGCTTCGCCGTCGCCCAGCCCGTCGGAATCCCCCTCTCCTTCTCCGGAGCCCGAGCCGGTGGAGCTTAGCGTGTTCGGTTCCATCCCGGAGGATGCTTTTGCGACACAGATCAATCAGTGGGTAACGGCAAAATATCCGGACTACAAGCTGAACTACCTCTGCTCCTGCATTTTGAACATGCCCGATCTGAAAGCCCAAAAGGATATTACGCCTGACATCCTGTACGGCGCGGCCGAAGGAGATCTGCGCGTGCTGCTCGGCGGCAATCTTCAGACCGATCTGACCGGGCTCGTCGATTCCGGCATCGTCGACCTGAACCGCTTCGATCCGGCCTCGATCGCCACCGCCAAGAACTTCTCCGGAGGCAAGCTGTACGGCCTGCCGGAAAGCTCGAATCCGATCGCGCTGTTCTACAACAAGGATGTATTCGACAAGTTTAACGCTCCGTATCCGACGGACGGCATGACCTGGGATCAGCTCTACGACTTGGCCAAACAGGTGACCGGCAAGAAGGACGGCGTCAACTATCGCGGCATCAGCATGTTCTACCGTTTTGCGCTGCTCGGCAACGAACTCTCCCTGCCAATCATCGATGCGGAGACCGGCAAAGCGGCCGTGAACAACGACGGCTGGAAACGTATTTTCGAGAATCTGTCCCGCTTTTACAAAATCCCGGGTAACCTGGAAGGCTACGAGCGCGACTCCGGGCTGGAGCTGAACAAGTTTTACGAGCAAAAAAACATCGCCATGGTGCTGTCCCTCTCGTCCAGCTACAAACGGCCTGGCTTCGAGGCGCTTAACTGGGACATGGTCGCCGCTCCGACATTCGCGGACAACAACGGCGTAGGTTTCCAATCTCTGCCGACTATGATCTACATTACGGATACAGCCGCGAACAAGGAAGCCGCGCTGCAAGCGGTGAACGAGCTGCTCTCCGACGAAGCTCAGCTCGCCGCCGCCAAGGAAGGAAGACCTACTCATCTGCTGAACGAGCAGGTTCGCCAAGCGTTCGGCGCCGACGTTCCGCTGCTGCAAGGGAAAAACGCCAAAGCGATCTACTACAACAAATTCGCTCCTTCGCCGGCCGTGCATCCTACGCTGACCTTAAACGCGCCGTCGATCCTCGCCTTCGAATTCGAGAAGGTGATCCTCGGGGAACTAAGCGTCGAAGAAGCGCTCGTCTCAGCGGAATCCGAACTGAACAAGGCAGTAGAAATGGAACTTGCTAACAAACAATAACAGTGTCACTGGCTTGAGCGCATTCCGAAATCGTCTTATTACGTTGTCTGCACAATGGAGAAGTCATGTTGTCATTTTGAAACTAACTTCTCCATTGAGTCGGGCCGGGTGGTTCGAATAAGACCGTCTCGCGGACCTATTGGCTTGGCATCGAGTCGGGTAGTTCGAATAAGACCGTCTCGCGGACCTATTGGCTTGGTATCGAGTCGGGTGGTTCGAATAAGACCGTCTCGCGGACCTAATAGTTTGGCATCGGGTAAGTTGGTCCGAATTAGACCGTCACGCGGACCTATTGGCTTGGCATCGAGCCGGGTGGTTCGAATAAGACCGTCTCGCGGACCTAATGGTCTGGCATCGAGCCGGGTGATTCCGTTTCATCAGGCCACTTAGTCCATCAACCGCACATATAAAACAACTTTCGCAGATGGGACTGTCTCATAAGCGAAATAGGCTGCTGTGAGAGCTAATCGATGATAAAGGTAACAGGTGCATATACCTCCCTCCGATACGATACGCCCCCAAATTCTGAATTGAAAAAACCGTTATAGGGTAGTTTTAGGAGTGTATGAGGCAGACTCCGGGCTATAATTGGCCCACAACGTTACCAACTGATTGGAGATTGAAATTTTATGGCGGATCTGTATGCACACATGAGTTTACGCAGGAAAGTTAGTTGGAAAATCGTACAACGAAGCTTGAATGAGACTTTAAATACAAACATTTGTTCGAAAAATCGTACAAAGCGGCTCTGCTCAGACTCAAACGGCGAACGTTTGTAGGAAAAATCGTATAAATAGCCAAAATCAAGGATTGAATGTCACTAAAGCATCTTCGACGATTATACGGATAACCTCTGGGAAGACCAAATCAGACACGCCTCATCCCTTCTATTCTCCCAACCTTCACTATCTCCATCACCATCACCATCACCATCACCATTACCATTACCATTACCATTACCATTACCATTACCATTATCATTATCATTACCTTACCATCAACTTTACCATCACCTCCTCCATTTTCCCCTTCCTCATCCTCTTCCTCTTCCTCATCCTCTTCCTCTTCCTCTTCCTCTTCCTCTTCCTCTCCATCTACATCTCTACCTCCATCTGCATCCCCCGTTCTGCCATCCTTTAAATCCCCACTAGTCCAACCAACTACCTTCTATTAAATACCTACTATCAGCTACCTACCACCAACCACCTACCTGCCTGCCTACCAATCCACTAACCGCCATCCGCCTACCGCCATTCGCCTACTCCACCAGCCCGGTACGCTCGATCCCCTCGGTGAACCAACGCTGTGCGATCAGATAGACGATAAGCGGCGGGAAGATAATCAGGAATGCGCCCGCCATTCGCGGTCCTTCCGAGATCGGGTCCTGGCCGACGCCGGCGCTGAAGTCGATTGCCCGGTTGCCAATCAGCTCCATCTGCATCGAGCTGAGCCGAAGGGATAACGGCGTAAAGTCCTTGCTCAGAAACAGCGCCGCCTCGTAGCTCATATTCCAATACCAGACAAACGAGAACAGAAATACGACCAGACAAGCGCCCGCAGCCAGCGGCATCATAATGCGGAAGAACAGTCGGAACGCCGAAGCGCCGTCGATTTTGGCCGCCTCCTCCAGCGCCTTCGGCTGCGACAGAAAAAACTGTCGGAAAATAATAATGAACAGCGCCCCTCGCAAACCCTGCCCGAACAGAGCGGGCACGAGAAACACGAACGGAGTGTTGATCCATCCGAGCTCGCTGTAAATCATATAAAGCGGCACGATCGTCAACTGCGGCGGAATGAGAAAGGCAACAAGAATCAGGAAAAACATCAGATTTTTCCCCGGAAACTTCAGCCTCGCCAGCGCATACCCGGTAAGCGCGCACGTGAACACCTGGAATACGGAGCCGAACAACGCAATCGTCATCGTATCGAAGAAGCCTTCCGGATACTTGAGCCCCCGCCACGCCTCCGCGTAATTGTGCCAGTTCAATTCCCGAGGAATCAGCCCGACGACGGGATCGATCATGTCGGCTACCGTCTTAAGGCTGGTCGAGACCATATACAAAATCGGTTTCACATACAGGAAGGCAATCACCGTCAGCAGCGCGAAAATAGCCAGCTTGGCAATCAGCCCATCCTTCACGTTCTGCCCCAGAACAACCGTTTTCAGCTTCTGCGTTTTGCGGTGCGCCAGCGTCTCGGCGATGTCGAGCTTCACTTGCTTGTACGCCTTCTCCAGCTTCATCTCAGCTCTCCCCTTCCCTTGGTCGCGCGATAGGTCAGCCACAGCGTGAGGCCCAGCAGCAGCAAAATGATGGCAAAGTATAGCCAAGCCATCGCGCTGGCGTAGCCGTAGCCCGTCGTCGGCGAGAACATATTGCTGCGGACGATTTCCAGCACCGGATTAAACGGGAACGTAAACAAATCCACGATCGTATACACCGCATTTAATCCGATAAAAGGCAGCATGCCGGGGAAAGTAATTTTCCAGAAGCTTTCCCAGGGCGAAGCCCCGTCCACCCTGACCGCCTCGTACACCGTCTTCGGAATCGTCTGGAAGCCGGCGATAAATATCAATATTTGCACCCCGGAATACCAGAGAATGATGACCGCCTTGCCGAGAACGCCGAGCAACATCGACGCTGTGGTATCGCTGAAATATTGCCGCAGAATGACATCCAAATTGTACTGCTCCATGAACGGCAGCTCGCCCGCTCCTTGCACAAACAGCTCCATAATGACCTGACCCGTGGCGAAAATAACCGGTAGGAAGAAAAGCGCACGCATCCAACCTCTTCCCGGAAACTTCTCGTTCAGCAGCAGCGACACGACAAACGAGAAGATGAGAATGAGCGGGATAATAAGCAGCACTTCCTGCAAATAGGTCAGCAAAATAATCGGGTAGGCGTTGTTCTCGATCAGCATTCGGCGAAAATTGTCCAGTCCGACCCACGTATATTTGAAGCCTTCGCTTGTGATAAACACCTGGTTAAAGCTGTTCCACAGCGACCAGCCGATCGGGAACGCCACGAAGGCGACGAACCCGATCATCCACGGCAGCATGAACAAATAGCCGAGCCCGTACTCCTTCCAGCGAAACTGCAGAAGCTGCCTGCGCCGCGAGGATTTTCCGTTCATTCCCGTCTCCCTCCCTCAACGCTGAATTGCTTCGTGCGATAGTCGACGGTCACTTGTGTGCCGTCCTCATAGACGGTAGCGTAAACGCCGTCCGCAATCTTCTGGTGATCCGCGATTCGCTGGTGCAGCACTCCGGCCAGAAGATCGAAGTTTTTGTAATCCTCCGCCACGCGATTCTTCCAAATCTCGTACTGTGTGCTGTATAGATTTTGATAGTCCGTTCCCTTCAGCACCCGGCTTTCCGCATAGGTCAGCGTAAAGGCCGGAACCGCGCCGTATTCGATCGCTTTCAGCATCTCGTCCTCGTAGACGTCGCGCAGATTGCCCGCCGCCGCCGAATAGAGGACCGAACCGTGAACGGCGATCGGATAGACCGGCACCGTCTCGTCGATCAGAAAGTCGCTGCTGGACGAATGCGGCAGCTCCTCGATATAATCGGCGTGCTTCAGCGCGTACTGCTCGCCGCGATTAACTCCCGCCGCCCCCAGCTGTTCGCGAACATAATCCAGCAAAGCCAAGTAGTAGTGAACAGTATCCCCTCGGGTCAGGGGGGCGTTCGCGCGGTAGTCGCTGAACGATAGGCTGCCCGGGCCGTCGACGTAATGAATGCCGTCGACTCCGATCTCCTTCAGCGCATCGACGACCCGCTTCTGCTGACGCACCGCCTTCACCGGGTTTACAATAAATCCGTCTCCCCTGCCCGACAGAACCGTGGAATCGATGCCGCGAATTCCGTCGGTCTTTTTATAGAAGGAACTATAAGCCTCCTCCTTCCATGCCAAGTAATCGTCGAACAGCACCTTAATTCCAAGCTCGTGCATCCGGCTCACGAACCGCTGCGCCCCCTTATCGCCCCCAAGCGCGGAGACGATCGGGAATCGCTCGTCCGTGTACGTGTGCCCGCTGTTCTGCCAGCCGCGATAAATAACGTTCATGCTCCCGACCCCGGCTTCCCGCAATCCTTCGACGATTTCCTCAGCCTGTTTGAACGTCGTCGCCGTCTCGAAGCCGCTTGTGCCGAATTGCGGCTTATTGCCACCGCCGACAAGCGACAACATCAGCGGAACGTGCCCGGTCGCCGGCAGACGTTCGCCAAGCTGCCCGCTGCCCTCCAAATAATCGCGGTACGCATGCGCCATTCCGACGTAATCGGCCTCCTCTCCGGACAGCAGCCGATATTCTACCCGCAGATCATCCACCGTGCGCTCCTTGCGGACCGACTTGACCGTTTCCTTCGTAATTCCGCTTACCTTGCGTCCGTACTCCTCGCGATAACTGAAGCTGACGCCGACCGAATGGTATCGCGTGCTGTTGCTCGGCGTCGCTCCTTTGATTTTGGCGGTGTAGGCCCCCTCCTTCACAATCGCGGCGAATGCATGCTCTCCTCGCTTCAAGCCATAGAGCGGGTATGCGATCTGTTCCCTCCGCACCGTTCTGCTCTCGCTGTAGTCCAGATGCGCCGGATCGTCTCCGTAAATCGGAAACTCGTAACCGCTGGCGACAGACGGCCTTGCCCGATCGTAATAGATCAGTCCGCCGGGGCCGTCCGGCACGAACAGATAGCCTTCTTCCTCTTCTCCTGTCGGAACCGCACCGAAGTAAGGCAGCAGTTGAAGCGAATACAACCCGTAATCGCCCGATTCCCTTATCCCGTCCGACGGAACGGCTGCCTCCAGACCGTGCTCGGTCAACGTGAATTGGACGACAAAACTCATCCGTTCCTTCTCGAACGTATACGTCGCCTGGACTCCTTCGCCGCCGATTGGCGTATAGTCAATCGTCACGCCTTTCGTCAGCGTGCTGAGCATCGTTCTTCTCGTCTGTCCGGCGGCAACGATCTCGGCGACAAACGGCGATTGCAGATTTTCCAGCAGCGCCCCTTTGACCTTCTCCTGCGCAAGCTGCTCCGGCGACGGATTGCTCCGCCACTTGTATCCGCCCGCCTTATCGACGATAACGAGCTGACTCGTTTTCGGCTCCAGCCGCAACGAGTATCGCGCATTGTCCGTGACAAGAGCAAAGCCCTCGTCATCGCGCTGCCCCGCCTGCCATGCCGCCCCTTCTACAACAGACGCAAGCTGCCGAACCGGCTCGCCGATACCCATCGCCCGCAAAGACGGCAGCTTATCGCGCCCGCCGAAGACAATCCCCGCCGCCGTCGCAACAACAAGCACAACCGCGCCGATGAGCAGCAGCCGATACTTGCCGCTGGCCGGCCATAATTTTTTAAGCACGGAAGGTCACCTCCCGATAAATCTGCTCGATAAAATCGTAGAAATTATAAACTAGCCCGGATACAATCATCGCGAACACCCAAATAATCCCGATCGTGAACAGCGTCACGGACGCGTTCTTGAACGCTTCGATGAAATCGAAGTTATGGATGACCTGCGTCATGACGAAGAACAGCACGATGATCCACACCCACATTGCCTGGCGGATCAAATCGATAACGATCCACTCCTCCAGCACGACGAAGTTGGTCAATATTGTCGTGGGTATCGTAATGACAATGTACGGAACGATAGCGAAGGCGCTTCCCTGAAGCACCTCCCGGAACCGGCCTTCGCCGCCCTTGACCGTACTGACCAGATAGTTGGCAATCACCCAGGTTAACCATGGCACGATCATAAATGCCAGAGACAGCGGAAGGTTGTATTCGCCCAGGTCGAAGGGATAAGCGATAAAACCCGAAGCGAACACGGACCAGACATGAACGGCGACCGCCAGCGCAAGCAAAAAAACGATGACCGCGTAAGAAATATGGCGATCCTTCAACCGGTAAAAGCCGTTGTAGGGATGAACCATCAAATAAAGCGCGTCCCTTAGTTCGCCTGCATACTTTCGCACCAGCGGCGGCCATGTGCGCCTGCGTGCGAACAACGCCAAGCGGCGCGCTCCGAACGACAGTCCCCAGCTTCCGGCGATCAGTACGACAACCGCGAGCAGGAAGTTGTCTTTCAGCCACTCGTATCGGATGTACCAGTAAGCATCGGAATACCCTTTCGGGTCGTTCGACTGCTTGAAGTAATCGAGCGCCGCGGCGTAATCCCCGTCGTGCAGGGCGATTTTGCCCAAGCCGTTGTAAGCGATGTTCAGCATGCCGTTCTGTCGGAGCACTTCCTCCCAATACGAACGACTCTGCTCGTAATCGCCCTCGAAATACAAATGCGATGCCGTCATATACGTATCGCCGAAGCTGGTTCTCTTGAACACCTGAATCAGGTTGGCCGCATTGTCCGCGACCCACAGCTCGTTGCTGCCGTTGATTGCAATGCTGCTGCCGTAATCGGCGATGCCGAGCTGGCGCGCGCTCTTCTGCGTCGAGCCGAAATAGAACACCGCCTCGCCCGTAGGATCGTAGACCGAGACGCTGATATCGCCGCTGCGGCTAAGCCCGTACAGGAAGCCGTTACTGTCGATCGCCGTATCGATCAGATCGGGCTCGTCGAACGGCTTGTTGCGAAACGCGTCGAAGCCCCCGGCGTTCAGCTTCTTGATCTGGCCGTCGCTGGCCGTCCCGGAGCTGGTCGTCACTAGAAATCCGTCGTCCGCCAGCGTCGCATTCAGAATCGGATTCGGCTGCTTTGCGATCTCCTGGGCGAGCTGCTTCTCGTTCAGCAGCGCCCTTTTCACGCGATCCAACCAGCTCAGCTTCGCCTTGTTCGCTCCGAAAAAGCCGGTAAACTCTCCGTCCGGACTCATTCGGAGCAGACCGAGGAACGTGTCCTTAACGACGATATACATGACGCCGCGCCGATCGGCAACGAGCTTGGTCGGATAGAAATGATAATCCACCGCAAGCGCCGTCGCCTCCGGCTTCTTGAACTCGCGCTCGAAGCTCCCGTCCGGCGCGTAGAGCACGATCGACTGACCGCCCGTATTGGCGGCGTAGATCGTCCCGCCCGGCGCGACAAACACGCCCTCCGGCTGGGTCAGCTTGCCGGGCCCTTCCTCCTGCCCGATGCTGCGCACGTATTCGCCCTTCTCGTTCAATTCCACGATGCGGTCGTTGCCCGTATCGGCAATGAACACATGATCGTTCTCCGCGATAAAAATATCGCTTGGCGAAGAGAACCCCCTCTCCACACCGTTCCCGTCGACGATCCGATCCGGCACATAAACCGGCTGCGTTCGAATCATGCCGGCGTTAAGATCGCTGTACCACGTAGAATACGGAAGCTGAGCCGAGGCCGGCCGGGGAACCGCCACCCCCGCCAACCCAAGCAGCAACAGCGCTGCCGCAACCTTAACGCCCCAGATCATCCGCTTGCGTCCGAGCATCCGTGTCCCCCCTCTCTGTCCTCTTGTTCATTTCACGCCCGAATGCAGCATCGTTTGAATCATTTTTCGTTGGAAGAGCAAGAAGATGATCAGGTTCGGCACGAACATGAGCAGCCCGATTGCGGCGGCGACGCTGACCTGCGCCGTTCCGGGAATGTTCTGCGTCATCGCTTCCGCATAATAGGAAAGCGTCTTCATCGTTTCCTTGGTCATATACAAGGAGGAAGCTTCTACATCCATGTACACCAGTTGGAACGTGATAATCCCCGCGGTGGCGACGGCAGGCGACGTCAACGGAATGATAATCTTGATAAAAATGTACATATCCGGCGCGCCGTCCAGCTTGGCCGCTTCGATCAGCGAATTGGGAATTTGGTCGATAAACTGCTTCATCAGAAACACCGCCACCGGCGATGCCAGAAACGGAAGCACATGAGCCAAGTACGTATCTTTGAGCCCGAGGCCGCTGACGATCAAATAGCGCGGAATCGACACTGTCTCCGGCGTAAACATGAGCGCGATCATCACCGCCCCCATAATGAACGCTTTGAAGTGAAATCGATGCTTGGATAACACGTAACCGGCCATCGTGCTGACGACAATGACCGCCAAAGTTGTCGCCGTCGCTATGACGACGCTGTTAAACAAGTAGCGACTGAACGGTACGACGCCTGCGGCGCTGTGCAGAAACAACTGCTCGAAATTGAACATTGTCGGTTGCTGCACGAAAATTCTCGGCGGAAACACGAACATCTCGTTCAGAGGCTTAAAGGCGTTGTTGACGAGAAAAATGATCGGCAGCAGCATAAAAATTCCGATCGTCGCCAGAAATGCGATCAGCAGCAGGCGCGACGGAGCGAACCGTCTGCGGAGGGACAGCAGCATCTATTCATCCTCCTTCGTGCCGAACAGCTTGTAGCTCAGCCTCATAATGCCGTAGCTCATCAGGAGCAGCACGACCGACAGCGCCGAAGCGTAGCCCCACTCGTATCTGAGAAAGGCGTAATCGTAAATATGATTGTTGATCACATGGCCGGCGTATTGCGGTGTAATCGCCATCCCGGAGAGCCCGCTGGAAATGCTTCCCGCCTTGATCGCGCCGACGATCGCCATCACCGCGCTGAACAGCATCTGCGGCTTCATGCTCGGAATCGTAATGTAATACACTTCCTGCAACTTACTTTTAACTCCGTCGATCCGTCCCGCCTCGTACAGCTCGGTATTAACCGTCTGAAGTCCGCCGAGCATGGCCAGGAAGCCGACGCCCATATTCGTCCACAGCGTCACGATGATCATAAAAGTCATCAAATATTTCGGGTCCTGCAGCCACAGCTGCGGAGATTCGATCAGTCCCAGACTCAGCAAAATGCTATTCAAATAGCCGACGCTGTCCCCGCTGAACGCCGCCGTCCAAACCATCGTCAGCGCAACCGACGTCGCCATAATGGACGGCGCGTACACCGCTAGCGAGAAATAATTGCGGATGCTTTGCGGGAGCTGATGAATGAGCCAGGCGAAGACAAAGGACAGAATGTACCCGCCCGGCCCTACGACGATGGAGAACTTCAGCGTATTGGGAATCGTATGCTTCATAAATACGACGTCCTGCGTAAACATATAGATGAAGTTGCTGATCCCGATAAATCGCGGAAACTCAAAGCCGTTAAACGAGGTCAAGCTGAGCAGCATCGCCAACGCCACCGGAACGATGATGAACAGCGTAAAGCTGAGCAGGAACGGCGCCAGAAACAAGTACGACATTCGTTCCGCCCAAATTTCGCGCAGGAAAAGAACGATACGAGCCTTATAGCCGTTAGGCGCGGACGGGCGGCGGACGGCAGCTTCAATTCGGGTCACGGATTTCACGGCGCACTCCTCTCATAGGGTTTGTCATAGGGCGGAACGATTAAGCCGCCTCCGGACGCAATGCCCAGTTCTTCCTGCTTGCGCATCATTTCCCGAGCCAGCGATCTCTCCGACTGTTCAAGCGCCTCCCGCGCCGGCATTTGACCGACGACCGTATTGTTCCAGGCGAACTCGATCTCTCTCGCCAAATAATAGTAGCCCGGCACGTAAGGCATGTTCTTGACCCATCTGTCCTGCTCGTTCAGTGCGGCCAGATCCTCCTCCGGCCACGGAATTGTCTGCATCGCCTCCAGGTTTGCCGTGTTCCAGCGATAGGCTATGCCTGCGAACGATTCGATATCGTTGCTGAATCGGCTCTGCACGTCGGCCGACGTCCACCATTCGATAAATTTCCAGGCCTCTTCCTTCCGCTCGCTCTTCTTCAGCATCATCAGCGACGAAGGCTCCTGTATACGCGCCAGCGATTCGTTATGCGACCATCTGGCTACCGTCCCGTCCGGCTGCTTGATCCCGGGGAGCGGCACCATTTTCCACTTGCCTTCGATTTCGGGCGCTCCGATGACCAGTTGCACATACATATCAAAATCGGCCACGCCGATCGGAATGTCGCCGTTGCGGAAGTGATGAATAAAGACGGGAATATCCTTCGGAAGATTGTATTTGCGATACCAGTCGGTCCAGCGCTTAAAGGCGGCTATTCCTTCCTCGGAGGTCAGAGCGGGCTGCATGCCGTTCGTCTCGTAAAATTCGGCTCCCTGCTGGTAGAACGGAATATGAAAATTCCTCTTCGGCAAATTAAACGTCAGTCCGTTCTCCTGAAGCGTCGGGAGCAGGCGTTCAACGTCGTCCCACGTATCCGGCGGCTGCAAGCCTAAATCCTCAAAAATGTCCGAGCGGTAAAACATCATATAGTAGTTTTGCGTTTCGGGCAGACCGTAAACGTTCCCCGTATATTGATAGGATCGCATCAAGCCAGGATTAAAACGCCCGAACACCTCCTCGAAGCCGGGGTAACCGCTCAAGCTCTCGGCCGCGCCGCGCATCGCGAAGTCTACCGGAGTTTCCAGCGGAACGCCCAACGCCACGTCCGGCTGATCGCCGGCCACGTTGCCGAGCAGCAGCACGTTCGTATTCGGCATCAGGTTGATGTTCACTTGAATGCCGGTTTGCGGCGTGAAATCCTGCTGCACCATCAGCTCCAGCAGATCGACGTAATCCTTGCCCCGCTGTACCCATACGGTCAACGCATCCTCATCGTCCGTATCATTCGTATCGTATTGTTGGAAAAACGAACGGAAAAAGTCGGTCGCGGCATAGCGCGCCTTGCTCCAAGAGTCGGGAGACTTCAAACCGGGATCGGCGTCGGGCGTGCGGACGACCAGGTAGTCCAGCTCCAGCGCCTGCGATTCGATCGTCTGAATCCACGTATTGAGACTCGTGCGCACCGTTCCGAATTCCGATACGCGGTTCGGAATATCGTTAAAATGATCGAGCATCCGCTGCAGCCTGTCGGCGTTCACGCGCAGCGCCGTTACCGCATCGGTATTCGCTTGGTTCAGCCCGTTCAAGTAATCGCAGACGGCCAGCAGCCTTTCGATCAGCTCGCGAAGCTCCGAATCCAGCTGCGGGTCGTACTTGCGCAAATCCCATGTGCGAGCCATATCCACGTTCTGGTCGCTGCCGTAGCCATAGTTGCCGGTAATCGCGCGAACGCTCCGTTCCATCTCCAGCAGCCGTTCTCCGATGTCGAGCAGCGATTCGGCGGCCGGACGAACGGCCGAAGCGTCGACCGCCATCTCGATCAGATGCTTGCCCTCGGTCAAATAAAACTGATAAGGTCGCCCCTCTTCGTCCGCGATGGCGGCGATTTCGAACCCTTTGTTAGGCACGAACCGATAGCTTTGCATTTCCCTGAACGGAGTCTCGCCGTCGATCAGCACCGTCCGATAGGCGCTCGACTTGCCGTTATAGCCTTGATAATATTTCACGTCGATCGCATAGTAGCCTGCTCGAGGCACCGACACCTCCCATCCGATCCGGTCTCCGGGCTTGGTCCAGCTCGTTCCGCCGATGGCGTTGTAGACGATTTTCCCTCGCGGATCGGGAGAGATATAAGGCTCGGATCTGCTCTGCAGTTGAATGGCTACGGAAGATTTGAACGCGTAGCGTTCCGCTTCGACGATGCTGTGCCAAGGCTCTCCGCCGCTCGCAGCGACAGCATGCTCCTGCGCGTATTCCGCATACGACGGCGTCCGGAGCGGCGCGACGAGCCGAATCGAATGAAGCGACAGCGCTCCTTGCCCCGCATCCAGACGCAGCGTATGCTCTCCGGCAGTCAGCGCCCAGCGGAGCGGTTCGGAGCTGACCGCGTAATTCGTCGCCCGTTCGGTACGCCATTCCGTCAATTCGACCTGTACGGGACGAATCTCGTTGCCGATCGCATTGCGCTCGTATGGATACAAGCTGTCTTTCCATAACCGGTCAAAGCTCACGCGCTCGGCTTCGGCGAACGGATACGTACCGTCGATTCGAATGCCGCGCACCGGAGGCGCGAAGCCCCCTTTCAACGGGGCGTAGACCAGTTCAAGCTCGTAGATTCCGTCGCGAGGCGCTTCGATACGCCATTCGACCCATCCGCGCGAACTGTTCCAATCGAGCACCTCCGCCCCTTGCGCCGGATCGCGGCGGCGTTCGAGCTGCGTCTCCGGGGCCGCCGCCGCATAGTCGACCGCCATGATGGGCGCTTCATCGCCCTCGGCGGTTTTCGACGCCGCATACCGTTCGCTCCGCATCCATTGCGTGTAGGAGAGAGCCGCATCCGATCCGTCTGCTCCATCCGTACCGCCGATGCCGGATAGCACTCGCTCCGCATCAAAGACGGGATATGCCCGCTGCTCGTCGGAGCCGGATCTCCACAGCAGCGCAAGCGCGGCGCCAAGCAGAACAATGCCTCCTGCGAAGGCGAGCGTCCGCATTTTTTTCCCGCTCACGGCCGATCTCCTTCCCGCGAAGCCAGCGACAAACCGCTGTCGCGATCGAAGAAATGGGCCTTATCCATGCGAACGACAAACGTCGCCGAGTCTCCCGGCACGATCGGTGTATGCGCTTCCGCGCGCGCGGTCAAGCTCTCCTCGCCCATCCGCGCATACAGATACGTGTTCGAGCCGAGCGGCTCCCTCATATAGACGGAAGCGTTCACGCTCCACTCCGGATAGCGCTCGACGGCCTCCGGTTCGCTGAGTACGTACTCCGGACGAATGCCGAGCACGACCGAACGCAGATTGCCTTCCGCAGAGCGAATACGAGGAAAGTAAAATTCCGGGATGCTTAGCTCCAGACGTTTGCTGCGGAAGTAATAGGCGTCGTCGATCGCTACGATCGATCCGGGGATGAAGTTCATCTGCGGCGTGCCGATAAATCCGGCCACGAACAGATTGCGCGGCTCGTCGTACAATTGCTGCGGCGGGGCGACCTGCTGAATCCGGCCGTCCTTCATGACGACGATCCGCGTACCCATCGTCATCGCTTCCGTCTGATCGTGCGTGACGTATACCATCGTCGTCTGCAGCTCCTTGTGCAGACGGCTGATCTCCATCCGCGTCTGCGTCCGCAGCTTCGCGTCCAGATTGGATAACGGCTCATCCATCAGGAACACCTGAGGCTCGCGGACAAGCGCGCGCCCGAGAGCGACGCGCTGCTTCTGACCGCCGGATAGCTGGCTGGGCTTCTTCGTCAGGAAGTGGGCGATTTCCAGCATCTTCGCCGTCCGGTTCACGCGCAGCTCGATCTCGCTCTTAGCTACCTTATGAAGCTGAAGGCCCAGCGCCATATTTTCGAAGACGGTCAGATTCGGATACAGCGCATAGTTTTGGAACACCATGGCGATGTCGCGATTTTTCGGCGAGACGAAATTCATCAGCCTTCCGTCTATGTAGATATCGCCTTCGGACACCTCCTCCAGACCCGCGAGCATGCGCAAGGTCGTCGATTTGCCGCAGCCGGACGGGCCGACCATGACCAGGAACTCCCCGTCCGCGACGTCCAGATGAAAATCGTTGACCGCCGGATCCGGCTCCCCTTTGTAATATTTGTACACGTGATCGAACGTTACGTTCCCCATTTCATCTTACCCCCGCGAGCAAAATATGTTGAAAACGTTTCAAGTACGTGAAATAATGATAACAAATAAAAATCGGATCGTAAACAGATATGCCCATCATTTTATTTCGTATGTGAATTATATTCCTTGACATGAAAATGTTCCATGTTACAATCTAAGCATGATAACCCTTTCAAGGATCAGGCCGCCGCACGGCTCTGTGCGCAAACGAGAGCTTCATTATTATCCTATTCAGGGAGTGTCCGCCGATGAAATTGAGGAAAAGGTTAGTCCGGAGTTATCGCATGGCCAGCTTGATCGCGGTAATCGCATTGCTGCCTCTGCTTGCCGCATGTTCGGGCGGAGGCTCGGAGGGAACGCCCTCATCGTCCGCCTCCAGTCCGCCGCCAAGCGCGTCGGAGCCGTCAAGCGAGACGCCTGCAGCGGAACGAGACCCCGTTACTTTAACCGTGCTGGCTTGGTTTATCGGACCGAACCAAGCTCTATTCGACAAGTTCCATGAAATGTATCCGTGGATCACGATCGAAGCGAATACGAATATCGATAAAGCGGTCGTCAACAACGTTATCGCCGGAGAGAAGGCGGATCTCGTCTTCCTCGACGCAGGTTTGTCGCAATGGCTGTCGGGCGATCTGCTGGAGGAGCTGTCTCCCTATATCGAGAAGGATCCTCGGATCCAAGGGACCGTTATGCCGGACGACTTCCTGGAGGCGTTCCGAACCGGCGGCAAGCAATGGGTGCTTCCTTATTCCGACATTCCGATGTGGGTTGTCGTCAACAAGGAGATGCTTCATAAATACGGCTTAGAGTTGCCCGGCAACGACTGGACCTACGACGATTTTCTCGAGCTGGCCAAGCAAGCGACGGACTCCGCCGCCAACGATTGGGGCGTTAGCGGAATGGTCGACGAATTTACGAATATGCTGGCCATGGCCAACGGCAGCGCGCCGAACTATCGCTATATGAATGAGGACAGAAGCTTAAGCCTTGCGAATACGCCGGCCGTACTAGAGGACTTGAAGTGGTCCCAGGAGTTAACGACGAAGTGGCACGTGCGGCCAAGCGACCTCGAACGAGAAAAGCTCGGCATGCAGGGAGATCCCGTCGAAGTGTTCCTGCAGGGCAACTCGCTGTTTACGCTTGGAGCCGATTGGAACCTGGAGACGCTCAAGAAGGCCGACTTCGAATGGGATGTGCTGCCGATGCCCGTTGGCAAAGCCAAGCAAGCAACCATTCACCAGACTGGGCTGATCGCCATTCCGAAAGCGTCCAAATATAAGGAAGAAGCTTTCCTGTATCTCAGCTTCCTCTTCAGCAAAGAAGCGCAAAAGGTCATGATCGAGAACGGAAGCGGCGCTTGGGTGCAGGATCAGGAGCTCCACGACTACTATGCTCAGGTTCCTGTATGGCAGGGCAAAAATATCGACGCCGTTCGCCGCAGCTCCGAAATTTGCTGTTATTCGCCCGACCCGAGCATCGCGGACCTCGTGACGTTGGTCGACACCGTCAATGGACCGATCGCCGGCATGATTACGAAGGGCGGAGATTTCAGCAGCAGAATTCCCGCCGTTGAAGCCTACAATCTGAAAGCGGCGGAAACCAGAAAAGCGCTTGGCTGGTAAAATATCGGGGGAGGAACGGCTCTGTTGAATATGAATTTGAAGTATGGGATGGACGAAGCTCCCTTCTCTCCCTCTACGCCGACGGATTCGCTTTTGTTCGTGTCCGGGCAGGGAGCGATCGATCCGCTAACCGGGAAAATTGCTGCGGACGGCCTGGAAAGCCAGACGTCGATGACCATTCGGAACGTCGAAGACATATTGTCGCAATCCGGACTGACGCTTCAAGACGTCGTGAAAGTGAATATTTATTTGAAAAATAGGGCGGACTACGAAACCTTTAATCGCGTATACGCCCGTCTCTTCCCGCAGCCTTATCCGGCCCGCACGCTCGTCTATTGCGATCTCAACTTCGACCTGCTCGTCGAGATCGACGTCGTCGCCAGATTGCGCAGCAGCTCGGAATAAGCGCTTCAAGTTGCTGTAAAAGATCATCGATGCTAAAGGTGCAATGGGTATATACCTCCCTCCGCTGCAATACGCTTCAGAAACCTGAATGGTTTAACCCGTGATAAGGTGATTTCAGAAGCGTATGAGGCAGTCTCCGGGAGGCATATACCCTTTTCTTTATATCCCGGTTATCTCAAGCAACTCTGCTTATCGATCAGCCCTCTCTCTCCCTCGGTTCGGAGAGATGTGCAGCTCTGCGATCTCCCGCTCATTCAGGGCCCGGTTGAATACGGCCAGACCGCCAAGCTGTCAAGTCGTAGAAGTTGCCCATCTCGCCCGAACGATCTACGGCGCCCACGGTGAAATCTGCGCCTGTCGCCCCTCCGTCGAACAACGGCCGAATGACTTCCGATGAGCGCCGCTTTTGTTCCCGTCTCCGTCATAGCCGATTGCGCGCCTCTCTTTCTCCTTTTTCCATCGTTTCGTAGACGTTGATGAGCCATGCGGTCGCGCTGCGTACGATCGCCTCCACGTACCGCTCCCCCCGCTCTTTAGTCGCCCGCGCCGGAGCATCGGTGTAGCCGTCCGCTCCGGTCAATTCGCCATGGCGGCCGATAAAAGCGCCCGGAGGGCCGGAATTGATCCAGGCCCGCTGCTCATGCTCTGCCGTCAGCCGACCGGAGTCGACCAGCTCTTCGCGCAGCGCCAGCACCGCCGAAGTCTCGAAGCCGCCCGCATGTCCCGGAACCATGCCGACCTCCTCGGCGTTTTCCTTGCGCAGCTCCTCTCTGGACAAGCTCCAATAGGAAGCGGAAGCCGTCCACACCGGATGCTTCACCGCAAGATCGCTGGCCGTCTGATGCATGATTGGCTCGTTGCCGCCGTGTCCGTTCAGGAACGCGATTTTACGAAACCCGTCCGCCACAAGACTTTCCCCGATATCTCGCAGCATGTGCAAATAGGTAGCGGAGGAGAACGATAGCGTTCCCCCGAACCTTAAGTGATGATCCGAACAGCCGATCGTCAACAGCGGACAGAGCAGCACCGGAACCGTCCGCGACGCCCGCTCCGCGGCGCGAACCGCCACCGCTTCCGTAATCAGACTGTCCGTATAAACGGGAAGATGCGGGCCGTGCTGCTCCGTCGCGGCCAGCGCCACGACGACCAGACTGCCCGCTTCGGCTTTTCGTTTAAGCTGCTCGCGCGTATGCTCATGAAATAAATATGAGTTCATTGTTCAGCATCCTCCATTTAATGAAATCCTCCGTCTACCTTGTAGCTCGCTCCCGTAACGTAGGAGGATGCGTCAGACAGCAGAAAGGCGGCGACCTCGTTGATTTCGTCCGCGCTTGCGCTGCGTCCCAGCCAGGCACTCTGCTTGATCGCCGCCCGCTGCTGCTCGGATTGCCGCGCTACCGACTCCTTCGTATCGAAATCTCCCGGCACGAGCACGTTGGCCCGAATGCCGTACTCCGCATAATCGGCGGCAATAACGCGAGTCATCTGATCGACGCCCGCCTTCGCCGCCCCATAGGCAAGACAGCCTTTGGAGACAATTTGTCCCAAGATTGACGAGGTGTTAACGATGGAGCCTCCGCCCGAGCGGATCAACAGCGGAATCGCATACTTATTCAATAGGAACGTGCTCGTCAGCGTGCCTCTGATCGCATGCTCCCACTCTTCCAGCGACATCTCGGCCGCCGGCTTCCAACCGCTTGTAAATACGTTATGATAAGTTCCGTCCAGACGGCCGAAGACGCGATCCACATCGGCAATAGCCGCCTTAACCTCTCCCTCGTCGCACATATCCGCCTGCCGGAGCATCAGCCGGCTCTCTCCGTACCGCTCTTGCAACTTCGCCATTTCGGGATAAAGGTCCGGCGAGGCGAGGTCGCAGCCGTACACCGCCGCGCCGCGCTCAAGGAACATTGCTGCGGCCGAGCGGCCGAGCGTCCCCAGACAGCCCGTAATCAGAATCACCTTATTTTGCAGCATGTTCATTCGGATCATCTTCCTGCCTCTCGTTCGGATTGTCGGAATCGGGCGGATAACAGCGGACTTCATAGATCGCGGCGGACGGATCGCCATTCGTCGCTAACACGACGACGCGCAGGCGATCGGAAGAGAATGGCTCGGCGAACGGTACAACGAGCCTGCGCCGGTAGTTGTCGTTCACTACCGCAATACGTTCCCAGACGCCGTCGACATAAGCTTCGACGGCCAGCTCCTTCGGGCATTGCGGATCCCGATACAGCGCGGGATACTGCATATAACCGCGCAGCAGGTGACCGGGCAAAGTCAGCTCGACCGAACCGATTGCAACCGGCTGCGGCCATCGGAGCTCCAGCCATTGAGGCAGCGGCCCGGCCGGATCGGAGCGCCACAGATTCGTATAGCGGTGCGGCCTGGTCACGCCGCTGAGCACGTTGCCCGCTTCATAGCAGCTCTGCGGCGGCTCGACCTTCAGGCTCATCATGACGCCGTTGCCAAGCTTGCGCATCTTGCCTTCGCCGATCTCGTAGGCGCTCACATGTCCCGGCTCAAGCGAAGAAGCCGCATGCCAGCCGACATGCGGATTTGCGAGCAAATCCAGCCTCGCGTAGCGGCCGCGATACTTCCGCACGTCCACTTGCACCGGCCATTTGATCCATCGCTCCGTGCCGGGCGGAACGATCAAGGCGGCCGAAGCGAGAGGCTCGCCCGGAACGGCCCGATAGTCCCACAGATCGTCTACGGCATAAAGCCGGACTTCGACCTGCTGCGGCGCGCCGGAGTCGTTGCTTAGGCTTACGGCCAGCGTATCGAGACGGTCCGCTCCGATCGCGATCCATTGTCCGCGCCTTGCCGTCAGCTTATCCGCCGGACCCGGAGCAGGCTCGACAGGAGCAAGCGCCGCCTCGCTGCTCGCGCTTGCGGTCGCCAACCTGGCCAGATCGCGCGCATCCTCGTTTTTCGCATTTAGGAGAAAGCAGCCGTCGCGAAGCAGCGTCTGCTGCACCTTAACGACGACTTCACTCTCCGGAACCTCTCGGACGCGGACCCCCTCTCGCAGGGCGATCGCCGCGGCCGTGCCGGCCGCTTGGCCCATCAGGGCGGTCGTCCCCATCACCCGCACCGTGCCCAGCGCGGCATGGGTTACGCTGACGTTGCGTCCGGCCATCATCAGATTGTTCATATCCTTGGCGATCAGAATGCGCAGCGGAATGCCGAAGGGGCCGACATAGCTTTTCGTCATATAAGGCTGACTGCCCGGTTCCTCCACCGCGGACCTCTCGCTTACTTCCGCAAGCAGCCCGCCCGGCTCGTGCAGGTCGATAAACCAGCCGCCGAAAGCCACCTCGTCGGGAAACGCCGTTCGCCGCAACGGGTCGTGCTCGGTCATCCAATATTCGCCGACGATCCGGCGGCTCTCCCGCTTGCCCGGCACCTGGCCGATCCAGTCCAGCGCATAGTTCCGCGCTTCCTCGCGGACGACGGGATCGCGATTTTTAATATAGTCCCAGATGCCGAGCGCATGGCGGGTCAACTCGTGACGCAGCGTTTCATTGTCGTGGATCGTATGCCAAGGCACGGACAGCTCCAGCCACCAGAAGCCGCTGTACTGATTAACGCCGCGGCCCCCCTTCCAGAAGAAGTCGGGGTCGTCGTAACGGACGGCCCATTCCGGAGCGACGAACGGCACCGGACGGCCGACGTCCTTCGCCTTAATATGGATCGAGCTGCCCATCACCGCATCGCTCGCTTGCTCGGGGGCGTGCGGCTCGCCGAACTCGTCTCTTCCCTCCGTCCCGTAGCGCCACGTGCAGCCGGCCAGCGCAGCAACGACTCCGTCTCCGGTACAATCAATAAACGTCTCCGCGCTTAGACGAAGCTCGGTTTCGGCATTGGCAACGCGCGCGACGACCGAATCCACCGTCCGCCCGTCGCGCATGACGACTTCGGTGACGGTGGAGTTCAATTTGAATGTCAGGCCCGGGGTAGATACGGCCATATTGTACATGACCATATCCCAGACGCTGTTGATATAGCCATTATCGAACACCGGGCTTTCATGATTCACCGCCCGCTCCTCGATCAGCAGCTCGGAGATGATGCCCGTCTCGCGCGCATAGGCATGAAAGCTTGCCGCACCTTGCGGGGGCACCCGTACCTCCGAAGAACTATTGCCTCCGAACACGGGTCGATCCTGAACGAGACATACTTGCGCTCCATGCCTTGCCGCGGCCACCGCCGCGCAAAAGCCCGCCAGACCGCCTCCGCACACGACGATGTCGTAACGCTCCTCGACGATGCGCGGACCTGCGGCCGGCCTCTGTCCTGCGTTCACCTGCAACACCCCTTTTTAAGGAAATGAGACGCCCCGATATCGAATAACGCAGCCGTATAGCTCCGCAGACCCGACGTACAGCGTATCGTCGCTCGGCTCGTGAGCAAGGCGAGAGATATGATGGATGCAACCGAACTCGGATGGAAGACCGCTCAGCTCCCGATTGTCCTTGATCATACGCGGCCTGCCCAGATCGACGAAGCCGCGTTCGCGAGAGTAATGGAACACGTGGCCCGCCTCTTGCTCCCCGCCATAGACCCCAATCGCTTCGTCGTCCCCGATGCGGACGAAGTCGCGAAGCTGGCCGTTGGCGTACAGTCTGCCGTACACGGTACGCTGTCGCAGGTCGGGCGTCAGCGTAAACAGCAGACCGTCCATCGTGCCGGCGACGACGGTTCCGTCGGCCAGCACCGTTCCGCCCGTCAGCAGCGCTTTGAACATCCGTCCGCGAATCGACGCCGCCTTCACGGCCAACGTTTCCGCTCTCTCGGCCGTAAGCGAATAGACGAGCAAATCGTCATTCTCGCCGCTCAGCAGCAGCCGCTCCTCGTCCAGCGGGAGAACTATCCCATCGCATGGTTCGACCTGCAGCCCCTTCAGCCTGCGGAAGCGCCCCTCCCCGGAGCCAACGTAGACAGCCCCCTCCTCATCGCTGCCCAGCAGCCTTCCGTTCGCCGTCGCGGCATGAAGCCGCATAAGCTTAACCCCCTTCGAAGCCGGCGACGCCCATATTTCCGCTTTGCCTTCAATCGGATCAGCCAGCAAAATGCAGCCGTCCGTCGTCAGAACGGCGACTCTGCTTGCTCCGAATGGGATACAGCTCGCCGGACCGCCCTCTTCATAAAGGCTGACGATGCGCGAGGGGCGATCTTCGTCAAACCCGGACTCGGTCGCAATGACGCTGCCCCGACCCCCTAATGTATACAGCTTGCCGCCGGAGACGCACAAATGCCGGACCGCCGTATCCTTCCAGTCCATCGTCTGATGCAGAGGCAGCGTGCTGGTGTCCCTCGCCTCGATGTGCATGAAGGCGGCACTGCCTACGCCGTTGTAGTCCGGTTCGTAATACGGCCTAAGCGCCGCATTCGGAGCATCTTCACCAGGCGGTTCCAGCTTGCCGACGTCGACGGCGAGAATATAAGGAGAAAACTCTCCGCACACGTCGACCATATGCAGCAACCCGTTATCGTCGAAAATCATCTCGCAAACGTACTGCGAATCTTTGCCGCTCCAAGTGATCAATCCGAGATTTTCAGGCCGCCCGCCTCCGAGTAGATCCCAGCGAACGAGCCGGATCGGGCAATATTCGTCGTGCGTCTTCATCCCGTAATAGAGCACAAAGCGCTCGTCCGCGGCGAAGCCCCCGATGCCGTAGCCGTTCACGGACGGCACGTCGGCGGGCAGAATCGAGCCGTGGCGGGTCGCCTCCATCGTCTCCGGATCCAGCTCGATGATCTCCCCGTCCATGTTACCGACGAGTAATAGCGTATTCTTAGGCGTATGCAGAGCGAAAATAAACTGCCGTCGATGCTTCGTGCCGCTCGGAGGAAGGAAGCGCAGCTTCAAATCCTCAATCTCGTCCTTCTCGGGGTCGTACCTCCAGAAGCCGCCTGAATAGGAGCTGCCGTACAGTCGGCCTTTCGCATCCTTCACCAGACGGCAGGAGGAGAACTCCGACACCTTGCCGTAATCACTGACCTCGTTCGTCTCCAGGTCGATTCGATAGAAATGGCCTCGCATGTAACCGAGAAAATAATAGTATCGCGGATCGCTGCCGAGCATGCCCCCGTAGATACTCTCGCGCGGCACCGGAATGCCCTTGATCTCCACCGCGTTCGTGTCCGGATTGACGAGCATGAGAATCGAGCCGGGATAGCCCTCCCATGGATGCTCATAGTGCTGTTCGAACATCCACTGCCGATGGCCGGGCGCCGGGGCCGTGTTATGCGTTGCCATAATAAGCCGTCCGTCCGGCATAAAATCGATGCTTGTATGTATTTTGCTGGGTGGCATCTGCCGAGCGTCGACGATCCAGATTTTCGCCACATCGAAAATGAGACGAAGCTCGCCCGTAGCCGGGTAATATTCGTATAGCAGAGCGGTCAGCGGCTTCTCGTTCTCCCCGCATACGCTGACATAGAAGCGGCCGTCCGGAGCGCGTACGAAGTCCCAAACCGCGTTATGCCCTCCCTCGTTAGGCAGCTGCGTAAAACGCGCAAACCGCTCCGGTATGCCGGCAAGCAAATTCGTCTTCACCGTCTGTTCCTCCCTTAAGCGCTATTCGTAGACCATATGAAGCCACGGCGTTTCCACCCTCTTCCGGACGAACAAGGAATCCATTGCGGCGCAGATCATCCCGGTCGTCAGCAGCGTCCGTTCGGACGGAAACGGCTCTCTTCCATTAATAATAAACGCCTCGATCATGCGGGTAAGCCGTTCGAAATGGGCGAACGGCCGATCCAGATCGCTGTCGCACAGCGCTGCCGTTACCCGCTCCCCGTCGTGACGGAAGGCGAAGCTCCACTGCTCGACCAGCCGCTGGAACTGCACGATCCAGCCCTTCGTTCCGTCCGCATATTCGATCGCAAACAATGCCGGAGTCGGCTCAAGCTCTCTCGGATGCGCCTCGGGAAGTCCCGGGATCGCGCGCAGCGCCTGCAGCATCAAATCCTCCGGCCATTCGCCTCGATCCATCGCCGCCCAAACCTCAGCTTCCGTTCCCCGCAGCAGACGGATCGCGCTGACGCCGGTTTCGCCGCCCTTTCTTCGTTCGGTAAGCGATTGCAAAACCTCCATCGCATGAATGCCGTAGCCTTCCAATCCGCCCGAGCTGATGACAATTGCCTCTCTTAACGAATGCAGCCGCTGCGGCTCAAAATTCGGAACGTAATCGCAATGCGGAATGGACGAGCCTCCCATGAAAGGGATGCCTCTGGCTTTCATCTGTTCATACATCCATACGGCATCGTCATAATCGCAGGCCAGATGCTTGTCGGAGAAAATCGGAACGGCCAAATCCAATTCGTCCAGAGCTGCCAGCGTCTCCTCCAAAAACCTTCTGCGCGGATACATCATCTGCTCCTTCTCGTTCACCGGATAATCGCCGTGCTCGCCGATGATGACGACTCCGTCGATCGGTTCCGAACAATGGTCGGCCCTAATGGCATCGCGGATCGTCGCGCAGATCGGGATACCCCGACGCGCCGCCTCATCGCGGCTCATGTCGTTGGCCGGAACCTGGTCGGTATAGAGACTGACGACCTCGACGCGCGGCCGATAGCCCAAACCTCCGAGCAATCTGCCGACAATAACCTCCGCATGGGAGTTGTGCCTGTACTCGGTGACGATCGCCGCCACCCGTTTCCTGAAGCTGCCGTTCACCTTCAGCCCTCCTGATCGCCGACACTCGGAAAACCATCGGCTAGCCGTTAAGTGAATTTTATCGTCGATCTATCGTCCAGTCAACGAATTTTTCATATATGTGTAATTGTTTTTATATAACGATTGTTTTCGAGGGGAAAATGTGCGAGGAATACGCATTTCATTCATATGCATGAAATTAAATAAAGCAAACGGGGATCGGACAAGCCGTATCCCCGCCTTCTTATTTCATCCGTTTGATCCCGACGATACCGAGAATGAGGCCGGCGAACCCGGCTACAGACAAGATGATTTTCAGCCACAGCAGCGGAAGTGCGATAGAAAATCCCAGGCATAGCAGCCCGGTAACGAGAAATAGGACGGGGGCGTTGGAACGATTGTTCAATGCGATTGCTCCTTTTCGTGTTGCGCATGTTAGTTTTGAATCCATTATATCATTTCAATCCCGCGGCCCAACAAAAAAAGCCCCGCAATTTTCGGATGAAAATGCGAGACTTCTCTAGGGCGTGTCTGGATACTCCGAGGGCAGCAAATTTTGCCGAATTTTCGTTCCATGCAAGGAACTTTTGTGAAGGCGTACCGGAGGTACGTCAAGCAAAAGTGACGCAGCAGGGGGTGAAAGGTGCCCCTGAGCGGGTTTTCAGACACGCCCTAATCAGATTACGATAACAACGTTGCCTTTCTTGCGCCCGGTATCTACGTAACGATGAGCCTCGGCGGTTTGCTCCAGCGGATAGCGCCGATCAATAACGGGCTTGAGCGTACCGGCTTCGCACAGCTCGCGCAGGAAAGCGAGATTTTCTTTGTTCTGCATTAAGCCCGCCGTGACGAACATGGCTTTGCGTCCGCCGAATACGGCCGTTCTCAGAATGTTGAACAAGATGGACCCGGACAGTACCGTGGATAGATAGATGCCCTGTGGAGTCAACGCGCGCTTGCACTGGCCATAGGTGCGTTTGCCGATCGCATCGAAAATGACGTCGTAGGTTCCGGCGTTTACGGTGAAATCTTCCTTGTTGTAGTCGATGACCCGATCGGCTCCCATCGCTCTGACCAGCTCCGCGTTGCCTGCGCTGCATACTCCGGTAACCTCTGCCCCGTAATACTTGGCCAACTGCACCGCATAAATGCCCACCGCCCCGGAAGCCCCGTTGATGAGCACCTTATGTCCGCTTCTTATTTTGGCTTTGTCTCTCAAGAAAATAAGCGCGGTGAGCGCGCCGTCGCATATGGCGACCGCCTCTTCGTACGTCAGACCGGCAGGCTTAACGCTCAGCGGGGCCTTCTCCGGCAAACACGCATACTCCGCGTAGGCGCCAAACGTCTTCGCGCTTAAGCCGAACACCTCATCTCCAACCTTGAACGAAGCGACATCGGCTCCGACCGCTTCCACCTCGCCCGCCAGCTCGGCTCCCAGAATTGAATATTTTGGCTTCCTCAAGCCGTAGATGAAGCGAATCAACAACGGATCGCTTTTGCGAAAGGCGCAATCCGAGGGGCCTACAACGCTCGCGCGTACCCTGATTCTGACTTCATTGCTTTTGGGAACCGGCTTCTCCACCTCTTGCAGACGAAGCACCTCCGGCGTTCCGTATTTCGTGCACACGATCGCTTTCATCCCAACACCTCCGTATCGACTAACCGCAGTCGACCGTAGTATACCTGCTGGACAAGGGGGCCGTGTAGCTACTTAAGTATCGTTACCGTTTTTTTCTCTATAGCAGCCCCAGCTCGCGTCCGCGGGCAACCGCCTCGGTACGTCTGCTCACCTGCAGCTTGTCGAAAATGTTGCGATTGTGCCCTTTCACACTGCTGAGCGCGAGAAACAGCCGCTCGCCAATCTCCTGGTTCGAGAGCCCCTGCGCCACAAGCCGGAGCACCTCCAGCTCCCGCTCGCTGAGCGGCTCAATCAGCGGCTGAGTATGCGGGATAGCGGGCCCGAACGCCGCCAGCAGCTTGGCAACATAAGCTCGTTTGATTCCTCGCTCATGCGCTATGGACAGCAGACGCTTCATCGGTTCGCCCTCGTCGATGAAAATCCGTATGAACCCGCCCGGTTCGGCCATCGCCAATGCGACTCGAAGCAGTTCAGTCGCCTGCTTCTCGTCGCCTGCCGCATGCCGCACGAGCGCCTCGACGATCAAAGCGCTTAGCCGCTCGTCCTCCCAGCCCGCCTCCTCTATCCGCTGTCGCAGCGGCATCAGCACGGCCAATGCGGCGGTCCAATCTTTCCGAGCCCAATCGATGCGCGCTTGGCATAGCGGAAGCTCGTGCGAGCCGATCTGCTCGGCAGCCGCCTCCCAATCGCCTTCGCGCAGCAGCAGTTCCGCCCGAGCGGCGGCGATTGCGTGCATCCGGTGCGCGAATCCATGCTGCCTCACGAGCAGCTCCGCTTTTGCCACGGCCGCCGATGCGCCTGCCGAATCTCCTTGCGCCAGCTTCAGGCGGAACAGGAGCAGCTCGCAGGCCAGCGTCCTGTCCGTGCTCTCAAGCAGCGGCGCAAGCCGTGCGCTCGTCTGCCAATGCCGCCAAGCGACGTCAAGCTCGTTGCGCTGGTAGCCGATGCGCGCCAAGCCGAGATGGGCCTCGCAGACTGCGGGCAGCGCCGCATCCCCGACCTTCAGTAGAACGTCGCGATATGTCTTCTCGGCTAGCTCTAGCCGATTGGCTTCTTCCTGCACGCTGCCGAGGCCAAGCGCCGACATAACGCCAATAATGTAATGTCCGATCCTCTCGCTGACCGCGAGCGCCTCGGTATAAGCCCGGCCGGCCGCCGCGCGATCTCCGCGCAATTGATAAGCATAGCCCAGCGACCAGGTCGTTGCGGTGCGGACAGGCAGGTTGTCGGGATGCAGATTCTCCAGTGCGAGACGGGATTGCTCCAAAATGGCGTCCGCCTGATGCATCGCGACCGCTATGGTCGCCCGAATGGAAGCGATATGCCCGACCAGGTCGCGGCAGCGATCGTCCGGCTCCATCATCCGCATGACGGCTTCGACGGTTTGCAGCATCGGCTCCACGTCGGCGAGTCGGCCGACAAATAGCAGCGCCGAAGCGTACATGACTCCGAGCGCCGGTCTGGCGCGAAGTTCGGTCTGAGGCAGCGACTGAAGCCAGTCCAGCACTTGAGCCGCCGCGCCGCGAAACAGTAAGGGCATGCCCCTACCTTCGATCAGGCGCGCGGCGCGATCGATGTCTCCGGCAGCCGCGGCATGACGGAACGCTTCCAGCTCGGAGCCGTCTTCCTCATGCCAGATGCTGGCGCGAGCATGCAATTCCGCCTCGCCTCCGCTCCGTCGAAGCCGCCGTCGCAGCAAATCCGCGAACAAATGATGATAGCGATACCAACGGCGTTCGTCGTCCAGAGGAACGATGAACAGATTGGCCTGCTCCAGCATCCGCAGCATCGTCTGTCCGTCCGGATCATCCGTACCTGTATCAAGCATGGCGTCGCACAACGATCCGCACATGCGCTCCAATACGGAAGAACGCAACAGAAAATTCTGTACATTTTCCGGCTGCCGCTGCAAAACTTCTTCTATTAAATAGTCGACGATATGCGGAAGGGTCCCGTCTCCGGCAAAATCCCGAACAAAGCTGTCCGCGTCGCGAAGGCCTCGCGCCGAAAGCGCGGCCAGCTGCATTCCGGCAATCCAGCCCTCGGTGCGGGCCTCGAGCAGAGCGACGCTGCCGGGAGACAGACCGAGCGCCATCGCCTGATTGAGAAACAGCGAAGCTTCGGCCGGATTAAATCTTAAATCCTGAACCCGCAATTCCGTTGCCTGATCCCGCACGCGCAGCTTGGACACTGAGAAACCCGGGTCTTTGCGGGAGGAAATTACGATATGCATTTGCGGAGGCATACTTTCCAACCAAAATAAAACGGCTCTATCGATCAGTTCGTTCTCAATGACATGATAGTCGTCGAGCATGAGCACCATAGCCGTTTCGGAACCGATCATTTCATTAATCAGCGTCGTCATAACCGCTTCCAGCGGGGGCAGCTGGGGAGATCGCAGCGCACCAAGCGCGCTTTCTCCGATATTCGGCGCAACCGTTCTTAAGGCCGCGACGAAATAAGCGAGAAAACGCGCCGGATCGTTGTCCCCCTCGTCCAGCGACAACCAGGCAACCGGCCGTTCGCATGCGGCAAGCCACTGGCCGGCAAGCGTCGTCTTGCCGAAGCCGGCCGAAGCCGAGATCAACGTCAGCTTGCGATGCAGCCCTTCATTCAGCCGCTCGGTCAATCGTGGCCTGAGCACCGCCTGCGATCTCGGTGGGGGCATATATAATTTCGTAGATAGAATGGGTATCGACATGGCTTCATTATAAAATCGGCCGCTTTCCCCCGTCAATCAATGCTTCGCCAATAGGTACAGGAAATAAGGTGCAACCAGCACTGTAATGATGACGCCCGTCGGTACGTCCGCGCCAAAGCTGACCGTTCTGCCAATTGTGTCCGCAAGCAAAATAATAATCGCGCCGACCAGCCCCGAGACGGGCAGCATCGCCTTATGTCCGGAACCGACCAGCCGACGGGCGATATGCGGACTGATCATGCCGACGAAGAAAAAGTTACCGCCGAGCGCGACGCTTCCTGAGGAGAGCGCTACCGCGGCAAGCGCCAGACCGATAAATTCGCGCCGAATCGCCACGCCAAGCCCGGATGCGGCATTGTTGCCTAGATTGAGCGTATCCAATGTGCGGGATTTATAGATGACGTAGAGTCCGATCAGCACGATCCACGGCAGCAGCACGGAAATATACTTCCAATCGTCGCCCCATAGACTTCCCGCCTGCCAGCGCAGCGCGAATTCATACTGCTTCTCGTCCAGCTTTAACGTAATGGCAAGCGTCAGCGCACCATACCCGCTGCCCACGGCAACGCCCGTCAAGATGAGACCGGTAGGCGAAATTTCCCTGCCCCTGCGATAAGCCAGCAGGAAAATCACTCCCGCCGCCGTAATGCCTCCTGCAAAAGCAAGTACAGGCAAGAGGAACGGCGCGAATAAACCTTTAGCCGCGAACAGGGTAATATACAGCAGCACGAACAAACCGGAGCCGGAGCTGATGCCAAGCGTCCCCGGGCTGGCCAGATCGTTCTTCAGCAGCGTCTGCATAATCGCGCCTGCCATCGACATGCCGACGCCGACCAGTACGGCCAGCGTCATCCGCGGCAGACGAAAATCGAACACGATCAGATTTTGCTTGTCCGTCCCTTGTCCGATCAGCACCTTGAGCACTTCCGCCGGAGTCAGGTTCATTTTGCCGATGTTCATGCTCACGAGCGCGATCGCCAGCAGCAGTCCGATTAGCAGCAGAAGTATGCCGAATGACCGCGCAAAACCGAACTTCGCAGATGAGGTTCCGTTCAAGAAAACTCCCTCCTTTGCTTGCGCACGAGGTACAGGAAGTACGGAACGCCGATCAGCGCAAATACGATTCCGAGCGGCGTTTCATGCGGCCGATTCATCATTCTGCCGAACAGATCCGCCCCCATCAGGAAGATCGCTCCGTATAGAGCCGCTGCGGGGATGATGTGCCGGTAGTTGACCCCGATCATGTACCGGACAATATGGGGGACGATCAAGCCGACGAAGCCGACGGGCCCGACCACGATCACCGCCAGCCCCGTCAGCACCAGCACGATGACCGTGGAAGCTCCCATCACCCACTTGACGCGCAATCCGAGCCCGGCCGCCATCTCCTCTCCGAAGCTCAAAATCGTAATCGCCGGAGACAGGGCGACCGCGCCGATCATACCGGCCGCGAATAGGGGCGCAATGTAGGCCAGCTCGATCCACTTGGCCCCCGCCGTGCCTCCGGCCGTCCAGTAGTCGAGAGCTTGACCGATGTTGTATTTGATCGCCAAATACGTGCTGAACGATCCGAACAGCATCGAGATCGAGATGCCCGCGAGTACCAGACGCTGCGGCGTCATTCCCCGCTTCCCCACGTACGCCAAATAATAAGTGATCCCGGTCGCGAATGCGGCACCGAGACAGGAGATCAGCATGGTCTCCCCATAGGTGCGGTCGGGCAGAAAAACCATGCACAGCGCGATGGCGAACGTCGCCCCCGAGCTGATCCCCATCAGTCCGGAATCGGCAAGCGGGTTGCGGGTCGTCCCCTGCATAATGGCGCCGCACACCGCGAGGCTGCTGCCGACGATCATGTCCGCCACTGTCCGGGGAAAACGGAACGTATGAATGACCTGATGCTCGGTAATGCCGGGATCGAAGCGGAATACGGCTCCCCATGCCAGCTGCAGGCTCATCTCGGCTGCCCCGAACGTTATCGAAGCGGCGGAGACGAGCGCGAGCAGAACGAGGCCTATCAGCATGAAAAGGCCGAAGCTCATAACGCCGTTCCGATCATTAACGCTTGCTTTTGCCATGGTCAGCCCCTTCGGTTCACTTGGACAGCGCCAACAGCTTATCCATAATATGATCCAGTTGGGCGGTCATGCTCATTACGTCGGAATAGTAGAACAGACCGACATACTCCCCCGGAATTTCAACGATATGGCCATCGCGTACGGCCGGAATGCTTTTCCAGATGTCCGTCTGCGCATATTCGGAGTCCTTGCCCTCGGTCAGAAACCAGAGCACGTAATCTCCGAAGTATTGGGAGGCGACCTCGTAGGAAAGCGAATCTCGCCCTTTGCCCGAGCTGTCAACGAGCTGCTGCAGCTTCTCGGGCTTCTTGAGGCCCAAGTACTCGTACAACAGCGTACCGCCGCGCGAGCCCGTCTCGTACATAACGCCGTAGGAATCGCCGCCCCAATCCTGAAGAATGCTGAACGTCTTGTCTCGAAAAATATCCGAGGTCAGCTTCTCCTTCGCTTTGGCCAGCTTGCTCTCGAACGTCTGAATCGCGTTTTTCGCCTCCGTCTGCCGCCCCGTCGCCTCCCCGAGGAAAGCCAGACGCTCCGTCGTCTTAATGTCGCCCTCAGGCACGACGACCACCGGAGCGATCTTGGACAGCTTCTCGAAATCCTGAGGATCGTAGGTAATGATCAAGTCGGGATCGTACTTCATCAGCTCCTCGGGCTCCCACTTCTCGATCGCCGGAATTCCTTCGAACTTGTCGAAGAAAGGCATCGTCTCCTGCGCCCATCCGCTATATGCGACCGGTTTAAGTCCAAGTGTAAATACGTCGCCTATGTACCAGTTGACGATAATGCGCTGGGGATTTGCCGGAACCTCGACTTCTCCGAGCGCCGTCGATAGTTTGCGCGTACCGTAGGGTGCCGCTTCCGCGCTGCCGCTCGGAGAAGCCACTGCATCGGAGCTGGGTGGGGATGCTTGCGGCGTATTGGAATTTGCCGACGAGGCGCTATTTGCGGAGTTTCCCGAATTGCCGCAGCCTGCCAACAAAACGAAGCTTGCCAGGAGCATGCACAACATACTGCCAATCTTTTTCTTCATCTTAGACTCTCCCTTTTAATGAAAATGATTCTCATTATCAATTACATGATTATTCTAGTGATTTTCCTCCCATCTGTCAAACTGTAAAATTGTGAGCGATATCTTCCGTTTAGGCCCTACTTGGCTACGCGCATACAGAAAAAGGGGCTGTCTCATAGGCAAAAGTTGCTTAGATAATCGATAAGTAAAGTAAGGTGTATACACCTTTCACCTTATTCATCGATTATCTTTTAGTGCAACTTGAGGTGCCTATGAGACAGCCCCTTCTTTATCGATCAGACGTCATGGCGGCCAGCGCCAGCGCTGCAACTTAGTTCGCCTTGCTGAAAATATCGACGATGGCGTCGATTCCGTAATCCGTTGCAACCGGAGCTTCCCTGGCGAACCAGGAACGGTCCACAATGAATACGCGATCGTTTTTCACCGCATTAATGCTGTCCCAGACCGGACCTTTCAATTGCTCCTTCACCATCGTCTCCGACGTTGTATCCGAGCTTTTATCCACGAAGATAAACAGATAATCCGGGTTCAGCACCGTCATGCCTTCCAGTCCGACCAAATCTTCCCCGTCCGGATAAGGCTCCGGCACCTTCAGACCCAAGCCGGTTTCCTGGTTGGTTGGCGTAATGTTTTTATTGTACAACCAGAAATTTCCGTCGCTGTTGGCCGTGCAGAAAATAACCGTCTCGTCGGCCCCCACCAAATCCTGTAGCTTCTTGCGCGCTTCGGCGATTTTGTGATCCAGATTGGCGATGACCGCTTCGCCTTCCGTCTCTTTGCCCAGGATTTTGGCTACTTCTCTTATGCCCAGATTGCGATCGCCGCCGGTTTCCATATATCCGAGGTAGACAACGGGGGCAATCGCCTTCAGTTGATTATAGGCGTCCGCATGATATTCCGAAGCCGCAATGATCAGGTCGGGCTCAAGCTCCAAAATTTTCTCTAGGTTGGGGCTGTCGTACTCGCCAATATCGACAATTTCTTTGCCTTGCGTATAGGATTGATAGGCTTCCCATTGATTAAACATCGCGTCCGCGCCCGCAACTCCGATTGGCTCGGAGCCAAGCGCAAGCAAAATATCCGGGAACAGCACGTGCATCAAGGTCACGATTTTTTGCGGCTGCTTATCGAGCACGACCTCGTGTCCCAGCGCATCGACATACGTACGCGGCCAAATCTGCTCTTCCTTCGTCGCCGGTTGATTCGCCTCTTGCTTATTTTTCTCGGATGCCCCGCATCCCAACATGAACATCGTTAATAAAATAAAAATGCCTGCCAATCCCCAAACTCTGTTCATTGCTCATTCCCCCAATTTCGTCTCACGATGATATTGATTCTCAATTTCATTCGTGATTGTAGCAAAGAAAGTGAAAATTGAGAATGAACGAATTGACAGCTTTCATGTACATATTCGGAATCGGACTTGAGAAGCGGCGACACCTTAACCCTGTTTCCGAAATTCAGTCGGCGATATACCGGTATGCTTCTTGAAAATGCGGCTGAAGTAAAAGCTGTCCGAATAACCGACCCATTCCGCCACCTGCGCGACCGAACAACTGTAATTTTTTAACATTTCACGCGAACGCCCGATTCGCACACGGGTCAAATAATTCATCGGACTCATGCCCGTCTCCCGTTCGAACAAATACGTAAAACGGCGACGATCGTATCCGAACTGCAAAGCCAGCTTCTCTACGGTGAGCGGCTCGGCGTAATGCTCCCTTATATAATCGGCCGCCTGAGCCATCATTTTGCTGTTTTCATCCCGAAACTGCCGATTGATGGAGATGACCATCTCGTAGATTAAATTGAAAAAGGTGAGTTTTGTTTTGAGTGCGGCCATTCTGCCTGGCGTGTTATACTCCTGCAAGAGCTGCTGGGCGAGTTCGAGCGTTCTCGCGTAGTTGTCCATTCTGACGCAAAAATGCTCGTGGTGCAGCGGATATCGGGCGACTTCTTCCGCGGGCAGCCAATAATGGACAACCACAAAGCTGCAAGACCGCTCGCTCAGCGCTTCCTTGCATAACTCCATGCCTGGCCCTCCGTGCGCAATCGTCCCGGGTTCAATCTCATAGGGACATCCATTAAAGGTAAAACGGGCTCTGCCCTCTATAGGAAATACAAGCCCGCCGTATCCTTCGGCCGTTCTTCGTTCGACGCCCAGGATGCCGGGCTGCAACGTCTGCTTAAACACATCGCCGAAAATGACCGGCGCTTGCCCGTAGTATTCCGCCAATTGATTGACATGAAGATCCACGTCCGAAGCTCTCCTCCCATGAAACCTTGTGCAATTGGATTATATCAGCAGGATGTCGAGAAATAAACGATACGCAGCAAATTAAAAACAACCCCTCGAAGCGAATCGAGGGGCGTGGTATAGGATTTGTTCTATTCCTCAGAAAATTCCCGGATCGCGTCCCGCCAGCTTAGCGAGCGCCTCTACATAGAAGTAATCTCCGTAGATCAAAGAGACGTCAACGTTTTCGTTGGTCGGCTTGTTGCCCGTGGCGTGCAGCAGAATGGCTTCGTGATCCGGGTCGTCGAAGCTTGAATAGTCGTTCGTTAAGGAAGATAGTATTCTCTTGGCGGAGTTTAAGTAGAAATCGCGTTCCTCGGGCGTAACCTGTCCGGCGATTTCGATGAGACCGGATGCCGCAATCGCGGCCGCAGAGCTGTCGCGCGGTTCGTCCTGCAGCGGTGTTGCCCGAAAATCCCAATGCGTCACGCCATCGTTCGGCAGCGAGGCCAGGAAATAGTGCGCAACCCTTTTCGCCGCATCCAGATAGCGCCTTTCCCCCGTATACCGGAACGTGTTGGCCATCCCGTACAGTGCCCATGCCTGCCCGCGGCTCCAGGAGGAATGAGGGCCGTGTCCTTGACCGCCAAGCGATTCGATGAACGCCCCCGTATGCGGATCAAAGCTGACGATATGGTTGACGGAGCCGTCCGGACGAATAAAATGCTCCAAAACGGTATCGGCGTGCAGCGAAGCGATATGGCTGAAACGAGGATCGGCGGTTTGCCTCGATGCCCAGTACAGAAGCGACAGGTTCATCGTGCTGTCGATGATCGCCCATCCGAGCTTGTCTTGATTCCATGCGCGAATGAATTTGCCGACCGGATTATAGCGGCCCGCCAGGAAATTCGCTGCCGCAAGTCCTCGTCTTAGGCTGTCCGGATCTGCCGTCCGCTTAAACTTGGCCACCGCCGTTGGCAGAAACTGAAAGCCTACGTCATGATGGAAGTTGTGCTCGGGGTGCAGCATGCGCAGCTCGATGCGCTCGTCCCAGCCCGACGCCGCCTCCTTGTAGTGCGCCCTGCCCGTCAAGTCGTACATCGTCCACAGCAAGCCGGGCCAGAAGCCGGAGGTCCACCAGCAGAGCCGCATATCGTCGTATTTGCCGTCTTTGCCCGCGACGTGCGGCGAGCGGTCGCCGATCCGTTCGACCATCCGGGTTGCTTTGCGATCCAATCGTTGGATCAGTTCGTTCAGTTCGTTCATCGACAGAGCGTTCATTCCCATCTTCTCCTTTACCTGCAATGCGAGTCGGCTTGCGCCTGTCTCATATTGCGACTCCCATGACCTGCAGCCAGGCTCGGGCGATTAAGGCATGACCTGCCGGAGAAGGGTGTACGCCGTCCGGCGCCCAGTCCGCCGAGGATGCCTTTGTCGAAGCCTGGGCAAACAGGCCGTCCAGCGGCACCAGGTGCGCTCCGAATTCGCGCGCAAGCTCTCGTACGATATTGATCTTCGGATCCAGGTCCTCGCGCCACTGCTTGCGATCTTCCGGCACGGGGAGAACAAACGGCTCAAGCATAACGATCTTCGCTTTCGTCATTTGGCTCGTTCGTTCCAGCAGATCGCGGTAGCCGGCCGCGAACGTCTCGACCGAAGTCGGGTCCTCTCTATCATAACGGCGCCAGCAGTCGTTGATGCCTATATAGATCGATACCCAATCGGGCTGCAAATCCACGCAGTCCTGCTGCCAGCGCGCCTGCAAATCTTTAACGCGATTGCCGCTAATGCCGCGATTCAGGAACTTGGCTCCCACCTCCGGAAATAACGCATTGAACCAGCCCGCAGCCATCAGCGCGTAGCCTCTGCCCAGATCCGCGCCATTGCTCCGATCGCGTCCGGCATCCGTAATGCTGTCTCCTTGAAAAAGCACGGTATCCCCTTGTTTGATCAGCCGTTTTTCCATGAACTCCGTCTCCTTCGAAGCTTGCTTTAATTTTATTCGATTGGCAGTCCGTATAGCCGCCACGGTTTCCGTCCGCCGTAAAAGTGATGCATTCGCGGATCGTCGGCAACAGGAACGATAGAGAAGTCCGGCATTGCCCCATCCGGGAACAGCAGCACTTCCTCGCCCGCCTGCAGCGCGATCCGGACGACGCCTTCCGTCGGCTCCAACGCAACGATACCGCTATCCGTCTTCGCCTGTACGGCACTCCATCCGGTCCGGACCAAACAAGGCTCGCCCGCCATGCTTTTGATACGCACCAATACCGTATTGCCGCCCCGACGAACCGCGCCGACCAGAAACGCGCCTTCCGCGCGGAGATCGTGGAAGGAACAATCCCGCCATGCATCCGGCACAGCCGGAAACACCCGAATCGTACCGTCCCAGCTTTGCAGCAGCATGTCGTGAAGCGCCTCCGCAGCGGCTAACGGCGTCTCGATTACCGGTCCGGCTTCTTTGTACATTGTGTTCGGAGTAATCATATGCAGCAGCGTTTGCAAGTAAGCATTGGCTTCGTTCCCCAGGCCGAGCGAGGCGGCAATAGATGCCGCAGCCGTGAACGTGAAGCCTCGCAAGTCTCCCTCGCGCGCAACCCAATGTCTGAGCGACCGAAGAATCAGTTCCCGCTCCCCCGGCTCTTCCCCTCTCAGCAGATGCAGCGGGAAGACGGCCAGCAGATGGCTGAAATGCCGATGCCCGAACGCCAGCGGCACGTCGCGGCCAATCATGAACCCTGTCTCATCCGTCGGATATGGGGCCAGCCGCGTTAGCACATCCTCCCACTTCTCCTGCAGCGGGTCTTCGATTTTCAGCCTTTCGCATGCATCTAGCAGCGTTTCGCAGCCCCATCGCAGCAAAGCCAGGTCGTAGTGGCAATCGGCAACCTTCAGCTTGGCGAATGAACCGTATTCGGGCGAAACCGTCGGCGGCAGATGAAGCTGCCCGTCCCCCTCTTCCTCCAGCAGGTGAAGGTAGTATCCGACGCTGCGACGCAAGAGCGGATAGAGCGTGTCCCGCAGCAGCTCGTCGATTAGATTGCAGCGATAGTGACGCCATACCGAATGCAGCAGCCAGGTGAGGTTGCCCACCTCCTCCTCTACCGGAATGTTCAGATCGTAGCTGCCGCTCCGGCCCAAACCGGCCGAATCGTGCCGGCAATGCTCCGGCACGTTGCGAACCAACTGCTCCTTATGTTTGCGAAGCCCGCGGATGAGCGATTGGCCGAGATCCAGCCGGTTGGCCGCATAGACGGGAGAATAGCTCATTTGTACATTCATGTTGAACCATAGGCCGGGCCACGGAGTCGAAGTTAGCCACGGGCCTTGGTTGTCCAGTACCAGCGAGTCCGAACGCATCGCGGAGCCGAGCTTGTACATCTGAATCCAATAGAATCCTTCCAAACGAGTGTCGGGAATAGAGAGGAAGCTTCGCGGATAATAGTCATGCCACCAGCGGCGATGGACGTTCAGCCAGGAATCCCAATGCGAGCGAACAGCCTTCTGTACGGTCTCGATGGCTTCCGTTCGGGCGTTTGACGATACTCCGCGGTACACCGTCAGAAAACAGACCCGCGACTCTGTGCAGCCGATCTCGCTTGAGGACCTGCATCCCTGCTCCAGATCCTCCTGATCCTGATCCTTCTGTTCCTGATCCTGATCCTCCAGCTCCTTTACCTCATCTCGGCCGCCCGTATGCCGGCGTGTTAATTCTTGCCAAGCCGTGACGCAGCCTTCCTCCGCCTCGCGATCGTAGCCCTGAACGCCGACCGACACGCCCCGCTCCTCGGAACGTTCCACCACAATCGGTGGCGTATAAGGATTTACGTAATCGCGGTCGGTTTGCAAATGCACCGGATGAATCTCAGGATAAGGGTACCAGTGCAGGCGGGCGTCCTTCTCTCCCTCATCCGTGTCGTACTCCACTACCACGACAGGCTCGACAGCATGCACGAAGGCGCGCAATCGAACCTTGCCCCGCGTAGTCGTCAGCTCTGCTCTTATCTCCGCGTCCCACAGAACGAGCCGGATTTCGAGCGGCTGATAGATCCAACCGGACAGCTTCAACACGAGCTCGCCAATCGGCACCCGGATTGCCGATCCGACGCCATCGGGAGCGCTTGCCGTCACTTCCGTACTGCCCAGCACAAACCGCAGCGAGCCGCGGCCGGCGCGGTTTTCCTCTCCGTAAATCATCGCTCCCAGACGGCCATTGCCGATAAACGCGCCTTCCTCCCAAGCAATCGGCTTCACGGTCCAGAGCGGGTCATGCTTGCCCAGAAAAGATTGCCAATCCACCTTCGACCTCATGCCGGACGGCCGTTCCGTCATTTTCCGCCGCCTCCCATATAGGTTTGTTTAAATTCGGAAGGCGTCATCTCCGTATGCTTCTTGAACACGTCGCTAAAGTAACGCCTCTCCATGTAGCCGAGCGATTCCGCGATTTCCTGTACCTGCAAATCCTCAAGCAGCAGCTTCTTGGCCCGCTCCATTTTCTCGTGCGTGACGAATTGATTAAAGGTGCTGCCCGTCGTCTTCTTGAACAGGTTGGCAAAATAACTGCCGCTCAAATGCACTTGTCTAGCCACCGTGCCGACCGTCAATTCCTGATGCAGATTGCCTCTGATGTAGCGGATCGCCTCTTCCACGATCTTCTCGGCTTCCGAACGATTTCCCCGTTCGATCAGGCTGCAGCCTTGCAGACATAAGCTGCACAGGTGCGAATGCAACTCCTGTAAGGAAGGAGAACGAGCCATTCGCCATTCCCGAACGCCCGCGTCCAGCTCGGCAAGCTGCGCGTACGGCACCTTCTCCTGAAAGGCGCGCAGCATCGTAAACGCGATTTCGTACGAGAGGCTGACTCCGTATTCGGGGTCGGGCAGCGGAACCGCCGCCGACAGCTCCTCATAGACCGCGTCCAGCAGCGCCAATGCGCGCTCCCGGTTGCCGGACTGCAAGGAAAATACGAGTTCCTGCTGCCTCTCGCTCGCAAACGATTGCGGCATCATCCTCTGTCCGGAGACGTCCTGATAGGCGAATACGCCATTGCCGCCCGTATAGAAATGATAGGACAGCGACAGGACAGCTTGATCGTAAGACAGCGACAATCCGGTCATATCCGGCACGCAGCCGCCGACGCCGATCGAAATCGTAAACCGGGTATACTGCTCGATGTTCTCCCGACACGCTTCCGCGATCAACGGACCGTGGGCTTCCGTCGCCGTATTCATCACGACGACGAAGCGGTCGAGCGATTCCCGAAATACGATGCCCTTCGTATAGGCCGATATCGTCTCTTCTACGATATTTTGCAAGGCGAACCGCGTAAGCTCGACCTCTCGAATGGACAGCTCCTTGCTTTCCTCTGCGAAGCGGTCGATCTCCAGCAGCAAAACCGTCAGGCGCTCCGGCTCCATATCGATGTCCAGAAACTCCCATCTACTGCGAGCCTCGTCCGCGTCCGCCCGATGGCGGATGAGCAGGTGAAAAAATTCCTGGCGCAACACGGGCATGCTTTCCTTGACCTTGAGCTTCATGTCCCGAAGCTCGCTCTCCCGTCCCCGATCCATCTCCACCGCGCGCTTCGCCTTTAGCAGCGCCTCCCTCACCTGCTCCAGCGAGAACGGCTTGGCAATGAAGTCGAAAGCCCCGAGCTGAACGGCATGCTGCGCGTATTCGAAATCGGTAAAGCCGGTCATCAGCAGCACCTTGCTGCCCGGCAGCATTTCCTTGGCTTTGCGGGACACCTCAAGACCGTCCAGCTTCGGCATCCGGATATCCGTGAGAATTACGTCCGGCCGCTCCCGCTCGATCATCCTCATGGCTTCCTCTCCGTCGAACGCTTTTCCGCACACGGTCATGCCCATCTGCTCCCAATCCAGCTCGGCGGCGATCCCTTCGACCACGCTGCGGATATCGTCGATCAAGATCACGGTAACCGTCCGATTATTCCCGGGTGTCATCGCATTCTCCCCTCGGTATGGCAATCGTTATTTTCGTAAACATGCTCTTTTGGCTGTCGATCGTCAAGCTTGCTTTTCCGCTGTATTGCAGTTGCAGCCTCCGCTGTACGTTGTACAGCGCATAGCCTTTGAGCGGCTGCCCTTCCGCAGGGGCGGACAGCTGCATCGGCAGCTGCATGCCTTCTCCGTTATCTTCAACGATCAATCGCAGCTGCCGATCGTCCTGCTCCGCCCGAATCCGGATGCGTCCTCCTTGGGTACGGTTTTTGAAGCCGTGCAGAATGGCGTTCTCGGCCAGCGGCTGCAGGAGAATCTTCGGCACGGGCTGCTGTTGATCCACGCCCGGATCGATCTCGATCTCGTAATCGAAGAGCTGCTCGTAGCATTGGCGCTGGATTTTCAAATACTGCTCCACATGCATCAATTCAAACCCGAGCGGCGTCAGCTCCTTGCCCTTGTTCAGTCCGAGCTGGAACAGCTTGGACAGCGACAGCACCATATCCTGCACATCGGCCAGATGCTTCGTCTGGCTTTTCCAGTAGATCGTGTTCAGCGTATTGTATAGAAAATGCGGATCGATTTGCGCTTGCAAAGCCTTCATTTCGGACTTGCTCTTCTCCTGCTCGGCCTCCTGCACTTCCCGGAACAGCCTTCCCAGCTCCTCCAGCATCCGATTGAATCGATAGCCGAGCTGCGAGATTTCATCCTCGAACTCGCTCTCGTAACGAACGCTCAGATCGTTCATCTCCACCTTCTTCATCAAAAACTGCAGGCGGTTCAGCGGCTTCAGCAGCAGCCGGGTCAGCATGTCGGAAAAGGCGAAAGAAACGAGCACGCACCCTGAAATGATGGCGATGATCGTCCATTTAATCGAATCCATCTGTTTAAATAAATCGGACTTCGGCAGGATGCTGAACAATGTCCAGTCGTCGAAGCTTTTTAACCTTGCATATCGGACCAAATAATCTTTGCCCTCGGATACATAGTCGAAATACCCCTGCTCCTGACCCAGCGAACGGAGAAAACCGGCGTCCCCGGTCAATTCCTGTAGCAGCGGCGAGTCGGAACGAAGCACGTCCGTACCGTCTCGCGTCGCCAGCAGAAACTGCCCCTGTTCCCCGTTTCCTTGGCCGAGAACCAATTCCTTCAGCGCTTGCTCCTTCACGTTGGCCACCACGTAAATATCGTCGGTGAAATTGGCCGGGATGCCTTCCATAACAAACGAGACGACCCGCTCCCTGCCGGAAAAGAACGCATCGTCATGTCCTTCGAACCACAGCTTCCTTTGCTCCCGTTTAATTCGTTCGTACAGTGGAGAATCGTAGAACGAAGATTCGAACAGACGGCTCTGACTCGTCTGATAATAGTCTCCTTCCGGCGTCGCCACCAGAATCGTATGGATAATCGGTTCATATAGACGCGTTTGCACGAACGTCGCCTGCAGCGCGGACAGGTGCGTGTAGTAATTTTCCACCTCGGTAAAATTGCTGTCGAACCCGAGCGCCCGGCGATAGGCGGTGTTCACCATCATCGAATAGACGGAGGACATGATCCGATTCAATTTTTCGTCGAGCACCTGCGAGGTTTTGCTTAACGTCGTCTGGCTGAACCGATAGGCGTTCTTCTCCACGACATCCGCCGCGATCCGGTACGACAGCCATCCGGCCGCCGTAACCGCGAGCACGACGATCAGCATGAACGCCATCCAAATTCGGCGGCGAAAGGAAAGACGGTAAATCATGACGAGCCCTCCATCTGGGGAAGCGGTGTATTCGAGTTAGGATGCGGTTACTTATCCCTTCAAAGCGCCGGCGGACATTTGCATAAACATTTTGTTCGCCAGTACGTACATGACCAGGATGGGCAGCATCGACAGGACGGCCCCCGCCAGCATCAGATGGCTTTGCACGGCTCCTCCGTAACCATAACGCAGGTTCGCCAAGCCGACCGTCAACGGCATTAATTTCGGTTGGGTCATCGTGAAGACAAGCGGCAAAATGTATTCGTTCCAAGCGCCCCGGAAGGCAAACAACGCGGATACGCCAAGCGCGGGAGTCAGCAGCGGCAGCACAATCCGAACATAAATATACCCGAATCCCGCTCCGTCAATCATCGCGGCTTCGTCCAGCTCGCGGTGAATGCCCTTCATAAAGCCGAACAGAATGAAGAAAATGAACTGATGGCCGGCGACCAGCAAAATGATGACGCCCCAGAGCGATTGATGCAGGCCAAGCTTCACCATCAAATTAAATTGCGGCTTCAGGACGATCACGCCAAGCGCAATGAACATCATCATCGACTGCAGGAAAATGAACATTCGCTTGCCGTGAAACTCTCTGCGGTCGACCGCATACGCGGCCATCGAAGCGACCAGCAAAATGCCGATCGTCGAGAGAACGCTCAGAAAGATGCTGTTCCATGCGTACAGCGAGAAATTCGCTTCCTTCCAAGTATACGTATAGTTGCTCCACTGCCAATCCTGAGGCAGCAAAGACGTTCCTGCATTCAGCTCCGAGTTTGTCTTGAGCGAACCCAGAATCGCCATGACGATCGGAAATAAGACCAGCACCGCCATCACGATCAGAAAAGCCCAAAGCGTCAACCGGCCGCCCAGCTTGCTCGCGGCTCGCCCGAAGCTGAACGCCGATTTCGAATTCGGTTTCGACGCGGCAACTCCCGCTCTCATGCGTCCACCTCCCGATTGTCCGTACATCAGTAGATGCGGCTCGTTTTTTTAGAATAGTAGAAATATGCGGCTGTAATGAGCCCGACAATGATCGCGGAGGCGAAACCGACCGCGCTGCCGTAACCGATATCCTGCGGAATCGATTCGCCCGTCGACACCGGGAACAGCAATTTGTACATATACAAGTACATGACTTCCGTCTTCCCTGCCGGCCCTCCGCCCGTAAGCACCATAATGCTCTCGTAGCCTTTAAGCGCCGTAATAATCGCCAGCATCATAATGATCTGCAGCACGGGGCCGAGCATCGGCACCGTAATGTAGCGGAACCGCTGCCAGCTGTTGGCTCCGTCGATCTCCGCGCTCTCCAGCACGTCCTTGGGAATGCCTTGCAGCCCTGCGAGGAACAGCAGCATGTTGTTGCCGATGGCTCCCCAGGCCGCAACCAGAATCGCTGTGAACATCGCCAGATCCGTCCCCAGCCAGTCCAGCGGCTCGGAGATGACCGTCGTCATTTTCAGTACCTGGTTCAGCAATCCGTTATACGAGTTGAAAATAATATAAAATACGACGGACATAACGGCGGTGCTGACAACGGTGGGCATGAAATACACGCCCCGCAGCAGCTGCCGGCCGCGGAGCTTGCCGTTGAGAATAACGGCAAGCACCAGGGCAAGCGGAATCGTGAAGAGCAGCTTTCCTCCCGCGTAGACGAACGTGTTCAGCACCGATTCCCAGAACAGCTTGTCTCGCATCAGCCGTTCGAAGTTGGCCAGACCGCTAAAAACCGGCTCTCCGTAGCCTTTGTAATCGTAAAACATAAACCGCAGCGCCCACAGGATCGGATAGACGCCGAATATGAGCTTCAGCACGAGACTGGGCATGATGAATAGATAAGGCTCGGCGCTTCTTCTCCAGGTTCTCATTGAGCGGCGCCCTGCAGCTTGATCGGATCGAAATCCGGCATCGGCTCGGCTTTGATTGTACCTGCGGCCTTCTCTTTATCCAACGCGGCATTGTAGCGGGTGTTCAAATCTTGCGCGATGCTGTCGAAATCCCCGCCGACCAAAATATATTTCATGAATTCTTCCTGCCATGTCTTTCCTTCCGGACTGAACCCTTGCGGAGCTGCAGGCCACATGCCGTCATACTCTCCCGGCAGGAAGTTCTCGATTCCCGCGATATCCGGCTTGTTCGCTTTCTGGGCTACAGACGGTACGGACAGAATGCCGAGCCCGTTCTCTTGGTAGCCGATCAACACTTCTTCGCTATACATGTAGCTCATGAACTTCCAGGCGGCTTCCTTATTCGCCGACTTGCTGCTCAGCGCCAGCCAGCGAGACGCTCCGACGCCTTGATTTACGATGCCCTTGTACGTGCCGTCGATCGTCGGCGGCAGCGCCGCATCCCACTTAATTTTGATCGGGAACTGGTTTTTATAGACGCCGGGTTCGGAAGAGTAGGACAGGTACATTCCGATCTTGCCTTCGGCAAATTGCGCTCGCAGAGGATCGATGTCCAGCGACTCGGAGCCAGGCAGCGTACTTCCGTTGTCTTTCATTTCCTTGAACGCGTCGATGACCGGCTTATAGCCCGCGAAGTCGAATTTACCGGTTTTGAAATCGTAGCCTTGTCCGGGTACGCCGCTTAGTTCGGCAATCGGCACGGCCGATCGCCCCAGCGCGCTAGCCGGATTTTTGTACGGCAGCGCGAAGCCGTAAAGCCCGTCTTTTTTACCGACTTCCGTAATTTTCTTGGCGGCGTCGACCATTTCAGCCAGCGATTTTGGTGGCGAGGCGATACCGGCCTTCTCGAACGCCTCCGCATTGTATACGAGCCTTAACGTGGATCCGCTATTCGGCAAGCTGTAAATATTGCCGTCTACCATATTATAGCCTTCGATGAACGCCCGGTCGCCGAACTGCGTCTTGATTTCCGGCGTCAAGTAATTGTTCAGCGGCTCCAAATAGCCCTTCTTCGAGTGATCGATAACATCGGTTGCCGAGAACACGTCCGGCGCCTGATTGCTCGCAAACGCCAGATCGAGCGATTGAGCGAAGTTTTCCGCCATGATGGTCATTTCCACTTCAATGTTGTCCGGATTGGAAGCATTAAACTTGTCGATCGCGCTCTTGACGTAATCGGCGTCATGACGGCCTGCCGTCCAGTAAATGATTTTGGTTTTCTCTGCAGGCTTGTCCGATGCCTTAGCCGTCTCGCCGGGCGAAGCCGCCGGCGCCGACGAGGACGGACTTTGGCTCTGTTCCCCTTTGCCCGAGCAGGCTCCCAGAATTAGCGTCAGCGCTGTGCTCACAGCCAGCACGGCAGATAATTTTTTTGTTTTCATCGATTGACTCCTCCTTGGTGGATAAGATCTCTCAAGGACTATCCTACTCTCTATTGGTGGGATTGGGAGTGCGGAAAGACGATGCTCGAGGGAAGATTAACGACTTTTTGACCTACGTCGCATTCCCTATGGAGCGAGCGGAAACACCTGATTCCACGTTGCAGCACGACCTCTTGAAAATGATACGGACCTTCCGGCGTATCCGCAACCGCCCTCACGATTTCCGACGCGACGATCCACCCGGGATGCATCGGCAGCCAAGTCGGCCAGCGTGAAGCAAACATATGGAATCGTCCTTCCTCATCTTTCACCACAGAGCCGCACCATACCCAATAGCCTTCCATCCGAAATCCGCCGCCCTTCGGCGCGGGCAATAGGTTAAAGTTCATTTGGCATCCTCCGATCGTTCTCACTCCATGTTATCAAGACGTTCCCGGGCGTCAATGCGCATTCCGCTTGATCACTTTTTGGGGATTGCAAAAGAAACAACCCCTGTGAATGCTGCTCACAGGGGTCATGCTTTATGGAATATGACCGTTCAGTTGGAAGAGAAATCAATCCGGGGTCGCAGATTCGTTGCGCCAAGCTTCCGCATTCAGCTCGTTGTTTACAGCCGCAGCGGTTGTTGCTCCCATGGCGGCTGCGGCCACGGCTTGATGCATCCTTGAGGCCGCATCCCCGGCGCTGTAGATGCCTGGAACGCTTGTTTTCCCGAGCATATCGACCTCAATCGTTCCCATCTCCGTCATCGTGCATCCTAGCGATCGCGGCAAATCCGATCCCATAACCAGCTCCGGTCTAAAAAAGATGCCTCGGCATGGAACGGACGTTCCGTCTTCGAGAACAACTTGCCGAACGATCCCTTCTTCAGAGTCAATATGGCGAATCGGCGATTCGAACTTAGGCACTCGATGTCGCCGCAGCTCGTCGCGTTGATCGTCCGTCAGCTCGTCCGGGCCATTCGTACAGATGACAAATCGATCCGTCCAGCCGGAAATGAGCGGCGCAAAGTGCATCAGCTCGGCTCCCTTGTTAATGATCACAAGCGGCTGATCTCTTAATTCCCAGCCGTCGCAATAGGGACATACGAAGGCGCTCCGTCCGTAAACCGCCGCCAGACCGGGAATGTCGAGCGGCCGATCCTTCATTCCTACCGCGAACAGCAGCTTTCTGCTCGTCAGTATGTTTCCTTGCGCAGTTGCTACCTCGAAATGACCGTCCGCGCCCGAAATCGACATAACCGTATCCGCCAAGAAGGAAACCGATGGATAGGCGCCGATTTCCTCCCGCGCAATTCGCCGAAACTCGCTCGGACGGACTCCGTCGCGAGTAAGGAATCCGTGAGTCTCCTGCGTCACTGCGTTACGCGGTCGTCCTTCGTCAATAACCGCCACTTTTTTCCGCGCCCTCCCCAGCACAAGCGCCGCATTTAATCCCGCCGGTCCGCCGCCGATAATCGCCACATCGAAAAATTGTTTTTCCACCTTCATTCTCTCCCTTTATGGATCTTCAATATCCACAATTAAAGTACAAGAAGCTCATCACTTCTTGTCTGTCTGCCAAGCTCCGCTCTTGTAAGCCTCATCCAGCACAAATTGGATCGTGTGCTCTCGCAAATATTGATGCATATGCCGTTCCGCGCCGTTCATCACTTTCTCGACCAAGCATCCGCTTGGCCTCGAACGCTCCGAGTCCGCACCGGCTTCTTCCTCTTCTCCTAACAGCTGATGCTGCCGCGAACTCGAATTTGAACATTCGAACATCTGCTGTCTTCCCTCAATGACTTGAATCACGTCAAGGAAGGTGATCTGCTCCGCAGGACGCGCAAGCTCATAACCTCCGTTCACGCCCGGTACCGCCCGCACAAGCCCGTCCTGCCTCAGCTTGGACATAATTTTGGACAAATAGCTTTCCGATACGCCGAGCATCGCGGACAGCTCCTTGATTCCGACGTTGTTCCTCAGCTCCGGACGTCCCAGATGAATCAAAGCATGCAGCGCATAATCCGTGCTTTTGGAAAATTGCATCTCCCCCGTTCTCCTCCCGACCTCCATAATGTAGACCTGTGATATCCATAATAAAGGATTGATGTTTGGCTTGCAAGCTGTTTTCTTCGATAGGATGAAATCCGGCCGCCCGGAGGTACGAGGATTCTACGGAACGTTTGTCGAATTATGACGTATGGACACTCTCATATCTATCTTCAGAAAATATAAAAGCTTATGGTTATGCGTACTGTTGTTTGGGCTACTGTTCGGTTTGCGCTGGCTGTGGTCCGGGTTGCTGTTCCCCATGAACCAAACCGTCCAGGTTGCGGACGGCGTGCTCGATCTGCGGGGACTGGACTGGGACAAAGACGGACCGCTGACGCTAAACGGGGAATGGGATTGGTATCCGGGACGGCTACTGTCTCATGAAGAGCTGAAATCGGAAGTTGTGCCGCGGCAAACGCTGTCCGTTCCCGGAAACTGGGAAACATCGCCCAGTCAGGGTGGAAACAACGCCTACGGATACGGCACCTACCGGTTGCGGATTCTTACCGATCCCCTGAAGCGTCCGGTAGCCTTCTCGATCGGCAGCGTCAAGAGCGCCTCCGAAGCTGAAATTAACGGCAAGCTGGCGGGCGGTTCCGGGACAGTTACGGCTGACCCGGAGCGATACGAGCCGCTTAACCAATCCTATACGGCGGACTACTATGAAGCGGACGTCACAGAGATTGAACTGCTGCTGCGCGTGGCCAATTATGATTCGCCGATGTCGGGCGGGATTGCGCGCCCCGTGCTATTCGGGTTTCAGTCCGACATAGCGTCAACCAGAAGCCATTCGATCGACTTCCAACTGATAACGGTGCTGATCATGCTGTTGCATGGCTTGTACGCAGGTATCGTCTATGCACTTAAGCCGCAAAGCCGTCCTCTTCTGATCAGCGGTCTTGTCTATATCGCCGTTGGCCTTGTTGTAGCCAGCGGTCACGACAAGCTGTTGGCGACATGGATGCCGCTCAGTTATACGTGGAGTATTAAAATACGGATACTTGCGGTAATGCTGCAAAATCATTCGGTTCTGCTCATGTATCGACAGTTCGCCGGCATTCGGAGGATTAGCGCCGGATTTAAGACCTATACGTTCATGCTGCTGGGCCTCAGCCTCGGCACACTGTTCCTGCCGATATCGACGGTGAACCGGATGCTGGATTCCGGCGTTTATTTCCTCGCTTTCCTGATCCCGCTTGTTTGGTTCGCAGCGGCTGTGGGGAAACTCGTGTTCGGCAAAACGGAGGATAAGGATATCCATTTTATTCTGATTTCCGCCGTGTGCATTATATCCAATTTGATATGGGTTAACGAGATCGGTTTTGTGAAATCGTCGAGCGTTTACTATCCGACCGATCTGATTATTGCCGTTACCGCGTTCTCCGTGTATTGGTTCAAAAAATATATCCGCAACTCCAATGAAGTGGAGCGGCTATACGAGCAGTTAAAAGTCGCCGACAGAATGAAGGATCAATTCCTGGCGAATACTTCGCATGAACTGAGAACGCCTCTGCATGGCATTATGAATTTGTCGAACAGCGTCTATACGCGGGAATTGGACAAGCTCGAGGAGGACAGCCGGCAAGCTTTGGAACTGGTCGGAACGGTTAGCCGGCGCATGTCCAGGCTCCTCGACGACCTATTGGATCTGGCGCAGCTTCGGGAGCACCGCATTATCCTTCATCCCGAACCGCTTAATCTTCATGCCATCGTTCCTGGCGTTGCCGGCATGCTCAAATACATGACCGAAAATAAGCCGGTTCGTTTTCGCCTTGCGTTGGATAGCTCCTTGCCCCCCGTGTGGGCGGACGAAAAGCGGTTTGTGCAAATTCTCTATAATCTGCTGCATAATGCGTTCAAATTTACCGAGGAAGGCGAGATCGCGATATCGGCGGAATTGCTGAACGGGCAGGTCGAGATCCGGATAACCGATACCGGTGTCGGTATGGACGAAGAAACGCTAGCCAGCCTGTTCGTCCCTTATGTGCAAGGGACGAACAGCAGAAGCGACGGCAGGGGCCTCGGCCTTGGCATGACCATTTGCAAGCAGTTCGTAGAGCTGCACGGAAGCGAACTGATCGTACAATCGGAGCCTGGTCGCGGCTCAACGTTCCGCTTCCGCTTGCCTGTGGCGGACGCAGCGGCGGAGATTGCGGCAGATACGGCGGCAAGGCACGAAGCGGTTGTGTCGGAAGCAGCGACTGCGGTCATGCCGATTGTATCGGCCGAATACCGCCTTCAGGACGGTACGGCCGATGAACAGACCGCCCGGGTCGCGTTGCCGGACTGGCTCCAGTCGCCGGATAGCCCGATTCGCATTCTGATTGTCGACGATGATCCGGTTAATTTGAATGTGCTTGCGGGCATTCTGTCAACAGAGCAGTATAGCGTCACCAAATCTATGTCGGGTCATAAAGCTTTGGAACTGCTGGCGGAAGAAGATTGGGACTTGCTGATTGCGGATGTCATGATGCCGGGCATGTCGGGGTACGAGCTTACGGAGAAGATCAGGGAGCGCCGTTCCGCCTCGGAATTGCCGGTGCTGCTGTTGACGGCGCGCAGTCAGCTGGCCGATATGTATACCGGCTTTCTGGTCGGGGCCAACGACTACGTGACCAAGCCTGCGGATGCCACGGAGCTGAAATACCGAATCCGCTCGCTCATTGGGTTGAAACGGTCGCTGTCGGAGCGGCTTCGAATGGAAGCGGCCTATCTGCAGGCGCAGATCAAGCCTCATTTTCTGTATAATACGATCAATTCTCTGATTTCCCTTGGCAATATGGATACGGAGAAAATGCGGGAATTCGGCAATGCCCTCACCTCCTTTTTGCGACTTAGCTACGATTATTCGAATACGAACGCAAAGGTTGCTCTGGAGCATGAACTGGAGCTCGTGCGAGCTTACTTATATATTGAGCAGGAGCGTTTTGGGGATAGACTGGCGGTCATTCAGGAGATCGAACCGGGCATTCGTCTGTCTCTCCCGCCGCTATTGATTCAGCCGCTGGTGGAGAATGCCGTCCGACACGGAATTTTGAAGCGGACAAGCGGCGGCGTGCTGCGACTGAGGATGGGGCGCACAGCTAGCGGCGTGTCCGTTGAAGTGCAGGACGACGGGATCGGTATGCCTTCCGAGCTGATCGAACGGCTGCTGAACCGACCCGATCCGTCATTCTCCGGAATCGGCATTGCCAATACGAACCGCCGCCTGATCCAGACTTACGGCAAGGGTCTGTCGATCAGGAGCGTGCCGGGGGAGGGAACCGTCGTTTCCTTTACCCTCCCGCAGCAGCCGTGAGCTTTACAAGCGCCGACAAGCGCAAAATCAATCGTGCCTGAACGAATCATCGGCTGGCTGCTATTGGCTTAATTGAACAATGGTTAAAGTGCGATTCGCATACCCTAAAATCGCGACAAAGTCCGTACTGATGCTTGCTCCCACCGCGTCTCCCGCCATCAGGGAGGCTTGTGCGACAAACGTTGAGCTGCTTCTGTTCGATATATTAAAGAAAGTAGTCGTATCGCCGAAAATCGGCAGGCCATTGACGGTAATAATCCCCGTTAAATAGGGTTGATCCGGGTCCGGATTCACTGTGGCTTCCGCGTTAATAGATATCGTAATCTGGTAAATTCCGCTTTCTCCCACTACCAATTCGTTGCCCGTCGGGCTAACTGAGATCGTGTTGGATAAAGGTCCGGCCACACTAAACAGTACTGGCGTGAAGGTTGCACCCGGCAACTCTATAACGGCTCCTCTTAGAGATCCGTAAGCTAAAACAACTTCCCCGGCGGGACCTGTAGGGCCTGTAGGGCCTGTAGGGCCAGCAGGACCAACTGGACCGGCGGGGCCAACGGGACCGGCGGGGCCAACGGGACCGGCAGGACCTATGGGGCCGACAGAACCAACGGAACCGGCTGAGCCGGCCGGGCCTATAGGACCCGCAGGGCCAACGGGACCGACTGGGCCACTATTGCCGGTTGGACCGGCTAAGCCTCTGGCACCGGCTGGACCGACAGGGCCGACGAGACCGGCAGGACCAGTTGAGCCGGGGATACCGGCAGGTCCAACAGCACCGACAGGACCCATTCGCCGCTTACACTTCATACGTCTGACGCGTCCAATCCGCCCTCCTGCCCCTCTTTTATGAAAGGGACAGCAACATCTCTTTTTCCCACAACGGCGCCTTAGTTTCACCTTGCGCTTTTGGCAATAACGTTTTTGGCCTGATGTCATTTCACCATCCCCTTCTGTCCATATATAATATATCCCGCCTCCTTAGTAGGACCTGTACGATTACCTACTTATGCGCAGAAACTGGACAAAATAGGTAGAAACCTAAAGACGCGAACGACGACGGAAATAGAAGACCCAAATAGAAAGACTTACGGATAGGAACAGGATTTGCATCAAGGTTCGGGGAATCAAGGCGTCCTCCGGGCTCGTCGCATGGCCGTTCACAGCTATGTACAGGTTGGCAGGAAACATAGCAACCAGTAATAGCGATAGCCCGCCGGATGCCCATAGAACAGTAGGACGCCATAGTAAACCTACTGCCCCGGCTAATTCCAGTACGCCGGTGATCGTCACGATCAAGTCGGGATAAGGCAAAATTGGAGGAACCATACCGATAAGCTCAGTTCGAAGGTATACGAAGTGAACCGATCCGGTCAGCATGAACATTGCGGCTAGCCCTCCCCTAAGCGCAACAGGCCATGGACGCAAGCGCTTTATTCCTGCAGCTCCTGCAACGAGGATGACGAGCAAGACGACAACAAGAGTTATAAGTGGCTCCATAAAATAACCTCCGCAAAATCGATTTTGATGTGTATAGATACTAAACGCTTTTCCCAAAAAAAAATTTTCATTCTTCTAGTTGTTTTTCTAGTTTGATAAAAAAATCTTTAATAAATTGCACCTTCTCATCGGGTGCATCTCTTAATACTCGCACGACCTTTTTTTTGAATTGCTTCTGGTAATCCAAATGGCGACTGTAGGCAATTTCCCCCTTAGGGGTTACCTTGAGAATTAACCTCGATTGATTGCGAATATCCTTTTCTTTGGTAACCAGCCCTTTCTGCTCAAGCTTTTTCAGTACTTGGGAGATTGCCCCTTTCGTAACTCCGCAGCGTTCGGCCAGCGCAGTAATATGAATCCCTTCATGCTCTCTGATTTCATTCAGCGTATAGATCTCGGAATGAAACAAAGGATCCTCTACGCCATAATCCCTGTTTTTTCTGTCCTGTCTGGCGAACGTTTTGAACACATCCCACAGGATGTTACTAATGTTCTCTTTTGAAAGCTCAACCTTATTCATCATAAAAGAAAGTGTATAGCTTCTAAACGCCATTGTCAATCGCCTTGATAATGATTATCATCATTAATGAAGTGAACCCGTAAATCGTCAGGAGCCCTGTGATGGAGATAAACTCATATTGTTATCATTTGGCGGGAATGGAGCGAATGGCGTATGAGCATGAACTGCAGCTCCCGTTCTGCCCCGATCGGTACTCGCTGATTCTGATATTAAGCGGCAAAGGGCAAATCGAGATCGGTCGCGATTCCGCGTCCTTCGGTCCGCGGAAGCTTTACTGGTGCGGACCCGGCGAAGAGATCGCAATCCGGCCGGCATTGCGACAGTCCGTATGTCTGTATCGAATTTTATTTGATATTATCCGATTGCCCATCGACAAGGCTGGAAAAGCCGAAAAAGACGAGCCCCCTGTTCTCGCCTGGGGTAACCGCGAATTGACCATCTCCGATTCCGGCAAATCAATCCGTGTCGCACACGATATGCATAAAATCCTCTGCAAAGAAGCTTCAGAGGCAGAGCGAAGTTTTTTCAAGGCGCAGTCCTTGTTTTACGAATTGTTGGACATGATCGCAATCAGTCGTTCAGACGAAAGCATCTCGAGCGCGCGGATGGAAGACGTTGTTGCCTATGTGCGTGCGCATTATGCCGACGTTCTGCCGCGGAACAGGCTTGCCTCCATGGCCGGCGTGCATCCCGATCATTTCTCCAGATTGTTCCGGAAAACAACGGGAAAAGGTTATGTTGACTTTGTGACGGAGATTCGCATTTCCAGAGCAAAAGAACGGCTGCTATCTACGAAAGAAGGCTTGTTGGAGATCGCCCGGAAAGTCGGATACAAGGATGAATTTTATTTCAGCCGCAAATTTAAACAGATCGTCGGAACCGCGCCTACCGTTTATTTGAGGAAACCGAAAAGCATTTTCTCACTCGCGTGCAACTACACGGCCGGACTGCTTGTCGTCGGACATGTTCCTCCGATTGGAAGCGTGACTCCCTGGATCGGGCAGCGCTACGGCAATGTGCTTCGTTCCGGGCCGTTCAAGCCGATTTACTGGGATACATGCGACATTCGCCGCTTGAAAGAGGAAGCGCGCCCGGACGTCATCGTGTGCCACGATAAGCAGTATGACGCGGAGCAGTTGGAGATGCTTCGCGAGATCGCCCCTACGCTGTCCATTCCGATCAAGGGCATGGACTGGCGGGAGCAGTTCATGACGGTGTCCGAGCTGGTGTGCGAAGCCGCCAAGGCCCGTCATTGGCTCGAACGCTACGACGCTTGGATCGATGCGACCCAACAGCGCTTGACCCGTCATATTGATCCTCGCGCGACCGTTCTGATTGTGGAGGTATGGGCCGACGAACTTATGGTGTTCGGCGATTCGTACGGGAGGGCCGGGCATATTGTGTACCAGTCGTTCGGCATGTCGCCCCCGAAAAGTGTCAAAGAGGGCGTTATGGCAGGAGCCGGCTACCAATATATCGGAAAGGAGCAGTTAACCGAGTACGATGCCGATTATCTGTTCCTGATTGTTCATGAAGACCCGGCGAGTCGGCGCACAGCCGACTTGCTGCAGAAGAGCGAGCAATGGCGAACGCTCAAGGCGGTCAGAGACGGCCGAGCTTACGAGTTCGACGGGGGCATGTTCTACGGTTATGACCCCGCTTCAACCGAGGCGCAGCTGCGGCAGATTGAAAACCGCCTATCAGATTCCTCCAAATAAGTTGATCAGAATCGTTCATGTACAGTTATATAAAAGGTTGGTATCGTATTTATTGATAATGATTCTCATTATCTGGCAGAGGCCAATAGGGAGAATTCGTTAAACAACCTTGAAACGGAGTGGAGTCAGGCTTTATGAAACGTATTCGTTCATTCTTCCTAGTTGCTTTATGTGCGCTCGCGTTTGCTGCGCTTATGAGCGCTTGCGCAGGCGGCAACAAGGATAACAAGCAGGAAGCGGAGCAAAAAACGGTCGTCGACGACGCCGGTCATCAGGTCGTAATGCCTGCCCATCCGCAGCGTATCGTTGCGCCCTATTTGGAAGACCCGTTGGTGGTGTTGGGCATCAAGCCGATTGCCCAGATTTTATACGGCAATGTCGAACAAAATTACTTGAAAGACCAACTTTCGGATGTGGACATAATCGATACGACCAATGTGGGGCTTCCGCTGGAGAAGCTGGTCGAATTGTCCCCCGACTTGATTATTGTGGGCAAAGGGATGGCATCGGAAGACGCGTACGAACAATACGCCAAAATTGCTCCGACCTACGTGATCGACAATATCGACAAAAACTGGAGGGAGACGCTGCTCGGTCTGGCCGATCTGCTCGATAAAAAGCAAACCGCGGAGGAGAAGCTCCAGGCTTACGATCAAAAAGTGGAACAGGCCAAGGAGAAAATCCGGCAAAAGGTCGAGAACAAGACGGCGGCGATTGTCGTGCTCACAGAGAAAGAATTTTACACGATGGGACATGTGCAGGGCGGCAGGCTTTTGTTCGACGAGGTTGGCGTTCAGCCCCATCGTCTGACGCCGTCGCAAGAAGAGTGGAATACGTTGTCGTTGGAGAAGCTGAACGAGTTGGATGCGGACTATATTTTCATCATTAAGACGGAGCGCTACCAGACCTCGGAGCTGGAACGAAGCTCGCTGTGGACGAGCCTGACTGCCGTCCGGGAAGGCCGAACGTTCGAGGTCGAATCCGGCATCTGGCAATATTCCGGCTTAATCTGCAACGAGCTGGGACTGGCCGACATCGTGCAAGCCATCTCGGCAGAGTGACCGGCTGACGCTATTAAGCAGGGCCTTTCAGTGGACGGCGAATCGTCTCCCGAAAGGTCCTGCTTTTTGCATGTAGTCCCGCAAAATCTAAACAACATTAGATTAATGGTTAATCACAATTAAATCGAATGTTCCTGATGGACGCAGAACTGTAAAATAGTAGTCCTCAGCGGGGTCCCATCGAAGATGCCAGTCCAAATCGTCGTTACCCTCTCTCGTATTATGCCTATGGCGGCGAAGTTCGGACGGTACGTCCACGAGAACTGTAAGATGGTTAACATCGGATAGTTCAAGGAGAGAGCTATAAATGCCATCAAGGATAATTACCTTTGAAGGCTCAATGGTGACCAAGTGCGATGCCGATCCATTGACGGATGAAACGGAATAGTAAGGACGATATTGGGCTTCCCTACCTTCTAACAGCGGCAATAATGCTTCATTGTACATACGCTCCCAGTCAATGCAACGACGGCATTTTTGCTCCAATGAGTATGTATCCCAATCCTTATCAGGGACAGCCGCATCGAAAAAGTCATCGCAATGAATTACCGCTGCATCCAACTGCAAAGCAACCTCAGCAGCAAGTGTAGATTTGCCTGCTCCGCTTCCTCCGTCCAACGAAACGACTAAAGGATACCCGTCAATCAGACGGCGATCAATTGTAGACACAATGGACTGAACGGCTATCAGTGAATGAGCTGACAGATGGTTCTTTTCCACGTTTAACACTTCCAAACTTTAAAAGAGATTTTGAGCTAAGCAACCCCGTCGACATCCGTTCCTTCATGTTATCATCCTTCGTATGCTGAAAACAATAACATGCGGCAAGCCAGTTCCTTTAATCCCACGTTGCCATATATTGATTAAAACGTCTCCGGAGGTACTGTGTGGGAATGGGGAATGTAATCAGCGAGATAGACGAAGAAATCCAACGACTAGCATCCAATGTGGTTCGTCAGCAGTACCCTGACGGTTCATGGCGCTATTGCTTCGAGAACGGCATATCGATCGATGCTTATACGATAATCCTTATCCGCGTGCTGGAGATCGAAAGCGAAGAAGCTTTGATCCGCCGGCTGCACGATCGAATACTCGGTGCTCAACAGCCAGAAGGTCATTGGCAGTGGTACCGGGATGAGAAGAATGGGAATCTGTCGCTAACGATTGAAGCCTATTGCGCCCTTCTATACTCCCGCTTCAGCCGATCTTCGGATGCTCCGCTGCAGAAAGCCGAACGTTACATCAGATCCCAAGGCGGGCTCGGCAAAACCGCCAATATTCTGACCAGATGCATGCTCGCAGCCACCGGACAAACCAAATGGCCCCTGTCTCTAACCTCCATCCCTCTAGAGATGCTTCTTCTTCCCGACTCTTTTCCGATCAATTTTTTCGAATTTTCGGGGTATTCGAGAGTCCATCTTGCTCCGATGCTGATCATGGCGCATCGACATTATTCTGCGCGTACGGGTGACACTCCTGAATTGGCCGCGCTTCGAACCGAAAAATCCCCAACTGAAGATCGGCCGTCTAGAGGGGTTCAGGAATGGCTTGACCGGCTGCAGGTCGGCGTGAGCAAGCTGATTGGAGCCCCAAAAGCTCTTCATGAATCCGCACTCGCCAAAGCCGAAAAGTTTATGCGCGATCGGATCGAAGCGGATGGAACTTTATACAGCTATGCCAGCTGCACCTTTCTCATGGTTCTCGCGTTTCTGTCTCTTGGCTATGACAAGCGCCATCCCCTTATCACCAAAGCCGTACGCGGACTGATCGGGATGCGCTACCAGACGGAAGAGGGGACGACGATCCAGAACTCTCCGTCGACCGTATGGGATACCGCTCTGCTGAGCTATGCGCTGCAAGAAGCGGGAGCGACGGAGCAGCATCCGGAGATCCGCAAAGCATCCTCGTACTTACTAGAGTTGCAGCATCGCAAACCGGGCGACTGGACTCGGCATAATCCCAATCCGGTTCCCGGAGGGTGGGGATTCTCGGAAACCAATACGATCAATCCCGACGTCGACGATACGACCGCAGCCCTGCGAGCGATCCAGAAACTCGCGCGATCCGATTCAACTTATCGAGAATCGTGGAATCGCGGGCTCAACTGGGTTCTGTCCATGCAAAACCGGGACGGAGGCTGGCCCGCATTCGAAAGGAACGTGGATCAGCAGCTGCTCACCTTGGTCGCGATCGAAGGCGCCAAGTCTGCCGCCATCGATCCGTCGGAGGCCGATCTTACGGGACGAACCTTAGAATATCTGGGCAGCTTCGCAGGGCTGAACGAACGACACGGGTTCGTAAAAAAAGCGGTCGACTGGTTAAACGATCATCAGGAGGAAGACGGATCGTGGTACGGGCGATGGGGCATTTGTTATATTTACGGTACGTGGGCCGCGTTGACCGGACTAACGTCGGTCACCGATTCCCCCAAGCGGCACGATTCGATCCGTAAAGGAGCCGACTGGCTGCTGCGAATCCAGAACGACGACGGAGGCTGGGGAGAATCGTGCAGCAGCGACCGTCAACGCCATTACGTCCCGTTGGGGAAGAGCACGCCCTCGCAAACCGCTTGGGCGATCGACGCGCTCGTATCCGTCTATCCGGAGCCAACGCCCGCACTAAACCAGGGAATTCGCAGGCTGATTGCGCTGCTTCACGATAACGATTGGCCGACTTCCTATCCGACAGGCGCCGGCCTCCCGGGGCATTTCTATGTCCGCTATCACAGCTATAATTCGATATGGCCTCTCTTGGCGCTAAGCCATTATCGTAATAAATACGGAAAATAAAAAATCCGTGCACACACGGATTTATACGGCTTCTGTTATAGACGAAGACTGAGATATGCCAATAAGTGGGAACTTCCAGCATTTGCCCATCGGTTTATAGCAATGACTTTTGATAAGGATGACGAATCAGGAAAATTTCGATCGTATCTGCCAGGAAGAAAAACAGATGCATCCTGCTGATAAAAATACGACTCGATGATTTCCACCAGATGTTCGGCGATCGCAGACCAACCCTTTTTCCTCACGCCAAACATCCAGCTGATAAGGGATTGCACCGCTGTCTGCTTCCAAATAATCCTCATTGCCGACTGCGCCGCGCTAGCTGTTCCAGCACTTCCTGTTTTGAAAGAGACGGATTATCCGCATTCATGGCATCGAGCAACAACATTTCTTCATCCGGATCCGTGACTTCGTAACTCCCTGATTGGCTTATTTCATCAACTTCAAACAACATAAACTTGCGGCTTCCAATCTGGATATAGCTGTCACCGTTTGTGATGGCATTAGTCAGTTCTTCGTTATTGAGTTTGAGAAGTTTCATGCAAACTCCTCCCTTGCGGAATTATGAGTTAATTATAACACATTTGCCCACTATCACTCATCAACCAAGTGGCTCTGTTTTGTTTATACTTGCCACAATCGATCTTTTTTTCTAAGTCGATGGATTGCCAAGTTCATCCGAGTTCATCTTCCCATCGCTTATCCGTCTCCACTTGCTTGCGATAGATCGTGCCGGACAGCCATACACTTAGCTCATACAAGGCGATGAGCGGGATAGAGACCAATATATCCGAGATAAAATCCGGCGGCGTAATCGTTACCCCCGTTACCACCATTAAAAAGTAGGCGACTCTTCGCATCTTGCGCAGCCTGATCGGATTAACGATACGTATCGCCGTCAAAAACATAATCACCAGCGGCAGCTCAAACAGGAGCGAGATCGGAATTACAATTTGGAACAGAAACGCGAAGTATTCGGCTATGCCATAGGTTTCTTGCAGCTCCAGCTGCCCTGCCACCATTCTTGTGAAATCAAATGCTAGCGGAAATACGACAAAATAGGAAAAAGCAAGGCCCAGCAACAACATGATGAGCGCCAAAGGCACATATTTAAGCGAAGAACGCTGTTCGGTCTTGCTCAGCCCCGGTTTCACGAACGCCCATAATTGATAAATCGTGAACGGGAATGTAGCAATCATCGCAATTACGAACGCGAATTTCATGTACATGCCGATGCCGTCCCACAACGAAAACGCATGTAAAGCTATCGCATTGGCAGTATGCCGATCTATCAGAAAGTTGTACGCCGGCTTGGCCAACACCACGCCAATAACAAGGCCGATCGTTAACATAAGGAGTACATAAATCAACCGCCTGCGCAGCTCGTTCAAATGATCAAACAAAGACATCAAACTGCCTTCGGCCTTCCCATTGTCATCGCTGTAGTCTTGTGGTGTTTCTGTTGCAGCTATAGCCAAGCTATCCACCTCCCAAGTCTGTCGGAGTCTCTTCCCTTATGCGCCAATACGATGCGTCCCCTCGGCCGCGTTGGACATTCAGGCACTTTTTTGGCCTACACACTCCCGTCCGGCCACCGGCAAGGCACTTTTTTGGCCTACACACTTCCGCCTGCCACCGGCAAGGCACTTTTTTGGCCTCCACGCTCCCGCCAGTCCGCCAGCGAGGCACTTTTTTGGCCTCCACGCTCCCGCCTGGCCACCGGCAAGGCACTTTTTTGGCCTCCACGCTCCCGCCTGGCCACCGGCAAGGCACTTTTTTGGCCTCCACGCTCCCGCCTGCCACCGGCAAGGCACTTTTTTGGCCTCCGTTCCTCAGCGCCCCCGGCTGCGGCCGCTAAAACACAACCTATTCGTCTGGTCCCTAGAGCGACAAGTTTATCTGAACCTAACAACACTGCAATACACGGTCCCAGCGGATTACACGTTCAAGAAAAAAGCGGCCCGATCCATCCGGCAACCGCTTTTTCCCTTCTCGTTATTCCGCGCCTAGCTTACTATAACTCGTTACACTGCGCCTGAATTACAGCCGTTTCTCGCCATCAAATGCCCGAGGCTCCTGCTTCTCAGCCACGTCCAGCTCCTCGATCAATGGCTTGGTTCCCGCTCTAAATTCGTGCAGCGTTCGACCAACTGCCCGCCCCAGCTCCGGTAGCTTCTTGGAACCAAAAAGCAGCAGAGCAATCAGCACGATCATCACGATACCCGTAGGCCCAATTCCCATCATCGCGATTCGCCTCCTCTTAGTTGATGAACCCAGCCGTTTGCAGCACTCGCTTGATCACAACCGCCGCTTGTGCGCGAGTAGCCAAATCATGAGGCGCAAACCGCTTACTGTTTATACCTGTAATGACGCCAGACTTCACCATTTGCGCTACCGCAACCTGCGCCCAAGGGCTGATCGCAGCTTGATCCCGGAAACCAGCCGTGAGAGGCAGAAATTCTCCTGTTACGGCAATCGGTGTGTCCACAAATGCTAATGCGCGGGAGAGCATCACAGCCATCTGCTCTCTTGTGATCGTATCGTTCGGCCGGAATGTCTCGTCCCCGAAGCCGGTGACGATTTGCGCCTTTACCGCTGTGCGGACAGCGCCCGCGAACCAGTCGGTTTCTGCAATATCTGCAAAAGCATGACCGACAGAAGCCGAATCTACCTCAAGTCCCAGTGCACGAACGATCAGGCTGGCAAACTCCGCACGCGTCACCTTGCCTTCCGGAGCAAAGTCCGTTAGCGTACGTCCGTTAACGATATGTTTGGAAGCAAGCAGCTCCACGTCGGCTTGGGCCCAGTGGCCTTGCAGATCGGCAAAGGACTGCTTCGACTGCACAATCGCGTACAGACCGTTCCCTGGGTGGAAAATATTCATCTCTGCGCCCCCGAGCGTAAAGGTGGAAGGCACAAAGGAGAACGCTCCGGTCTGCGGATTAAACCTGACTGCCGTCGTCTGCGCAGAATGAATGGCATTGCCCGCCGCAAGGATACTTCTGCTCACATACGTACGCCCGAAGTCGGTGAATACTTGACTGCTGCCGTTCGTCTCGATGCGCAGGGTGAAGTCCATGATGTCTCCGATCAGCGTCATGCCGGCCGCTTCGGCCTGCTTGACGATCCGGTCTTTGGCTGCGCCTGCGATCGTCTCCAACGTAAGGAAAACAGCGGCGTTGTCCAGCTTCCCGCCAAGCTGCTTCAATTGCGCAGTTAACGTCGGGAAGTTGAACGGCAAGGTGTAGCTGCCGTTCTCCGTCTTGATCTCCATAACGGCGTTCCGATTTTCGTCGGCTGCGGCAACAAGCCATGCAGCCGGAATCCCGACCTTGCGAATCGCTTCCGCACCCGATAATTCAAACGTTATCGTTTGTGACCCCGCCGTTTTTCCTTTCAACATGCCGAGCGCTTTCTCCAGCGCGTCCGCATGCAGCATAGCGATCGCTTCCGCTTGGCCTCCCGGCCCTTCAGCCATCTGAAGGGTTGCGGCCTGATCGGTAAGCGTCGCACCGCTCGCCGTCTCGATCACGTCTTTAAGCTCCGGCTTCACTTCGCCCGTCTGCCCCGGCGTACTTGTACCCGGCGTCGTCGAAGGGTTGTCCGTAATCGGCGCTTGGGCTCGTCTCACATTTACCGTGTAGGTCTTGCTCGTTAAACCGTCCTGCGCCGTCGTAACCAGAATCACCGGGTTGACGCCGGTATGCAGACCGATTGAACTCGAAACCCCGCCGCTGTACGGTTGCCCGTTAAGCAGCAACGACGTCGCCGGACCATAAACAGCCGCTGTCACCTGAATGCTGGAAACGGCATGTCCGACTCAACGAAATAAGTCACAATGTCCGGATCAAACGAAGGCTGCAGCACGCCTGGACTGACACTCAGCCCGCTCAGGTCGGCATTCGATTCCGCAGCGGCATCGTCGGAACGGTAGATCGTTACCGAATAACTCCGGCTGGTCAGTCCGTCCGCCGCATGAACGACAATCGGCAGCACGTTGGCTCCCGGCTGCAGGCTCACCGGAATTTCCGCGTGATTCCCGTACACTTGCGCGTTGACCGACAAGCTCGCAGTTGTATCGTAGGTGTCCGCAGTTACGATGATCTGCTCGACCTCAAGTCCCACATGCACCGTATAGCTATGAACGCCCGGATCAAAGGCGGGACTCAGATTTCCTGCGCTTACGGATAACGCGCCCAACTCCGCGGCCGCGGCTCGCTGCTCCTCCGAAATCACGGTCACTTCATCGCTGTTGAAGTTCGCCACATACACGCTGCTTCGTTCCGCATTCACGGCGACCGCAATCGGATTCCTTCCCGCTGCGATCGTGGAAGTTGTCAGGCTCGCGCCATCGATCACCGTCACATCGTTGCTGTGATAATTCGCGACATAAATCTGATTCGTCTGCGCGTTGATCGCCAGCGCAGCAGGGCCGGCCCCGACCGCTACTGTGGAGAGGCTATGCGTAGCGCCGTCAATCACCGTTACGCTGTTGCTGCTTGTATTGGCCACATAAATGATGCCGGTTGCCGGGTTGACTTCCACCGCCGTCGGCGTAACGCCTACATTCAGCGTAGAGCGCGTTGTCCCATCCGTTACCGTGACGGTGTTGCTGTAGAAGTCGGCCACATAGACGCTGCCTGTTAACGGATTGACCGCCAAGGCGTTCGGGCCGGCTCCAGTCGAGATGGCGGAGACGCTGTTGGTTGCGCCGTCGATGATTGTCAACGTATCGTCGTCCACGTTCGCCACATAAATCTTGTTCGCCGCTTCGTTAATCGCCAGAGCGAACGGACTTTCCCCGACCTGCACCGTTAACGTATTCGTACCGGGAGCGGCCCCGTCAATGACTGTAACGGTATCGCTGCCCAGGTTCGCGACATAAATCTTGTTCGTCGCCGGATTGACCGCTATCGCCATCGGCAGGCTTCCCGTCTCGACCTCCATGGTGCTGTTCGTTGCGCCGTCGATCACGGTTACCGTATCGCTGTCCGCATTCGCCACATAAATTTGATTCGTCAGCGAATTCACGGCCACCGCATAGGGCGTTGTTCCCGTCGCAACATTCGCCACCGCGACAACGCCACCGCCACCCGTATCCTCCAGCACGGTCACGCTGTCGCTGTCGGCATTGGCGATATAGACCCGGTTCGTCGCCGGATTGACGGCAACGGCATGCGGCCCTCTGCCAGCCGCAATGCTGGAGGCAGAAGCTGCGGACGCTTGCGAGGTCGGCCATCCTGCGGCAAGCAGCAGCAAGATGAGCATTCCTGTTAAGCCGCGACGCAGCAGGAGGCTTGCTTGAGCCTTCATGAATCACCAATCCTTTTCACTCGTTTTCTGTGAAGCCGGATTTTAGTATCTCTCAACTTCCGCTGCTACTCTGTCAAATATATTGCTAGAGAACAGCGGAGTATTTACCGTGTCGGGGGACGACCACTTAATGCCGACGGTTGACGCCTTATCGTTCCCTAGCAGCACATTTTGGCAGACTACCGTCATCCTTGCGTCTTCTCCATTCACGTTGTCCAGATAGATTCCTTTGGCGAATGGCTCCAACAAGTCAATCGTATTGCCGACGATGCGAATCAGATGATTCAAATACGGCCAATTTTGAATGTAAATCCCGTTGCTGGATGTTCGGATAAGGTTATTTTGAATGAAAATATCGTCTATTCCATTCACATACATACTTTTGAAATAGTTGTTGGTAATAAAAGCGTTTTTATTCGAGCCAGTCAACGGGTTTAACACGATGTCATTCACGTCGTTATCATGAATGATCAGCTTGTTGGCGCCGTCCTGTCCTCGCATCTCAATCAGTTCCATATTCCGATTCGCTTCTATCGATAAGGCTTCTATCGCCGATGCAGCGATATAGAGCTTCCCTCCGTTGAAGTTGTTGCCCGAAACCATCGCGGAAGCGTCCGTCAAATCTACGGGATCGTTATGAGCGAATGCGACGCTATAAAATTTGCCTTGATCCGAATGGCTGGCTTGCTTGAGCGTATTGTCTTTGATGATGAGATTTTTGCAAAACGGGCCAGTGCCCCCCTGCACCAATTTGATGCAGGCCGACGGTTCCGTATTAAAATTGATAATATCGTTATTGCTGATGATCAAATTGTTGGCGTTCGCGTTGCCAATGAGGATGCCCTGATCGGATTTCGAACGAATGACATTGCCGGAAATCGTACAGCTCATCCCCGGAGTGGTCCATACGACATAGGAGCTTGCGTGCGCCCTGTTAAACCCGGAGCTATCGCTTATATTCCCCGTTACCGTATACTCCGACCGCTCGAACGGATTCACCGCAAGCGTAATATCCGATACGATCAATTCGTGCACATCGCGCTGAATAAAACGGGACGTATTCCCGGTTATCGTCGCTTTTTTGACATGCTCCATCCACATGCTCGAAGCCGGATTATTGCATCGCAAGCGGGGATGATTATGCTCGATCACATTGCCCGACACTGTCATTTCCGGCTCAATCGCTGTAAACCGCTCGCCGACAATCGCAATTCTGTTAATGTTAATGAAGGAATTGTTAGCGACCGTCCCTTTTTCCGCAAAACAATAAACGCCGTCGCCATACTCGTGATTCCATTTATCCGTACCGGAGAAGCTGGCGGCTGCGCCCTCTACATAGAACTGCTCCGGCAAGATGCCAATATCATGGAAGTGGCAGTCATGCACGTGTACGTTCTTGCAATTCCATGTCCAGACGGCATTCTGGGCAATATTCTCAAACCGGCTCTCTCTGATAAAAACGGTATGATTGCCTTCTCCAAAATAACCGTCTCCATGAATATTGCGGAACAAACAATTGTCGATCAAGGTGTTCCCGGCATACGACTTGATCGCTGCATAGTTGTTGATGATGTTGACGGTTTTGAAATCGAACTGGTTGCCTTTAAATCTCCAGTGACTCTGCAAGCTGTCCCGGTTGCCGTCGAAGATCACATTCTGAATCGTTACGGATTCTCCGCCGCATAGGAATAAGTGGAAGGCAGCGGTATGATCCCCGCCCTTCTTAATCACCGTTCCGGGCGACCCGACAATGTCAATGGATTCAATCAGCAGGGAGGCCGTAATGAGATAGGTGCCGCTCGCAAAATGCAAAGGGCAACGATTGTCTTCACAATACGCGAGCGCATTCTGGATCGAGGCCGTATCGTCTGTCGCTCCGTCCCCTTTCGTTCCGAACCATTTTACGTGCATAGGTCCGTCAAAAATTCGTTTAAACCGTGCTCCGGAGGTCGAGACCAGCACCGTTCCCGTATTATCCGGAGTGCTTGTATCTGCGGGATCGTAGTAGAACGCGCCTTCCATGCCCGAGTCTTTCACAAAATAAACGAGCTCGGCGGCTGGCTGCGTATTCGCTCTTAATTCGGCCACCGTTGTCGTCATGACCAAATTCTGATTCATCAGGTCTTTCACTTTCGCGCGGTTGTCCGGCGAAGCTGCATAGGCTTTCGTCGGCAACCCGGCGATCAGCCCCGACGAAGCGAGCGCTACGCCCGCCATCCCTAACGAAGCGAGCAGCTTTCGTCTGCTGATCAGCCCTTTTTCCTGCTCCTGATTTTGCGGCTCAGCCGCTGCTGCGGTTTGTTTTTCCACCCTTTATTCCCTCCTTATCCCTATTCGCTTCCGTCTCTTGAAAACTCCAAGCTTGATGACGTCGCGCGGTTACTCCTTAATTGCGCCAATGACGATGCCATTCACAAAATATCTTTGAATAAACGGATACACCGCCACAATCGGAAGCAATGAAATAAAGATTTGCGCGGCTTTGACCGTTCGTTCGGAAATGTTCACCAAATCCGTCGGATTCAGCGATATTCGCGTAAAATCGGCGCCTACGATAATCGATTGCAGCAGCGTGGCCAGCGGCCATCTCTCCGATTGCGTCATGTAGATCAACCCGTCGAACCAGGCGTTCCAGTGCCCAACCATCGTAAACAGACTAAGCGTAGCGATGGCAGGCAGCGAAATCGGCAAGTAAACGCTCCACAATACTCTCATATAGCCGGCGCCGTCCATGAATGCCGCTTCCTCTAGCTCTTTGGGCAATGCGCGGTAGAAATTCAACATCAAAATCATATTCCATACATTCACGAACCCAGGGAGCAGCAGCGCCCACAACGTGTTCATCAGGTGCAGCTTCTGGATCAAAATGTATCCCGGAATCAGACCGCCGCTGAACAGCATCGTGAACACGAACAACCACACATACAACGTCCGGCCTTTGAATTCATTCGCCGGCTTCGAGAGCGAATAGGCGCTTGCCACGGTAATCGCCATACCGATCGCCGTACCCAGCAGCGTGCGCTGTACGGTGACGATAATCGATTTGCCGAAGTTCGAATTGGCCAACGTTTTCAGATAAGCGTCCGTTGTGAAGTCGATCGGCCATAAGGTGACGATATTGGCGTTCGCCGCCGCGCTGGAGCTGAACGATACAGCCCAGATGTGAACGAGCGGCAGCACGCACACCAAGGCGATCACCGCCAGCAGTACGGCATTAAACCAGTAGAACGTGCGGTAAGATTTATTTTTGTAAAACACCCCAGCGGCCTCCGAATCTAAAAGATGGTGTATCTGGCGAATTTGTAGGCCAAGCGGTAAGAGACGACGATAAGAACAAACCCGATTACCGATTTGAATAAACCGACCGCCGTGGCGAAGCTCATCTGGCCGCTAAGAATTCCCGTACGGTACACGAACGTATCGATAATATCCCCTTTGCCGTATACGAGCGGAGTGATCAGATTGTAGATCTGATCGAAGCCTGCGTTCAGCACGTTGCCCAGCGACAAGGTGAACACGACGATGATCATAGGCAGAATCCCCGGCAGCGTAATGTGCAAAGTCATCTTCAGTCGGCTCGCCCCGTCCATCTCCGCCGCTTCATAGAGCGACGGGTTAATGCCGGCGAGCGCGGCCAGAAACACGATCGTGCCGAAGCCGAACTCCTTCCAAATATCGGACACGACAACCGTAATTCTGAACCAGTCGCCGTTGGCCAGAAACAGCACAGGCTCAATCCCGAACAGATCCTGGAGCAATCCGTTCACAATGCCTTTGACTGCCAATACGTCGATCAGCACGCCCGACAGGACGACCCATGAAATAAAGTGCGGCAAGTATACGATCGTCTGCACCGCCTTCTTGAAGAGGCGCTGACGAACTTCGTTCAGCAGCAGCGCGAACAGGACGGATGCGACTAAACTGAACAACAATTTGGCAATCGCGATGACAGCCGTATTTCGGATGACCTGTATACTATCGGGCCGGTCGAGCAGCAGGCGGAAGTTGTCCCAGCCGACCCATGGCGAATTGGCGAAGCCTGTCCACGGCTTGTAATCCTGAAAAGCGATGACCAAGCCGCCCATTGGCAAGTAGTTGAACAGGATAACCAGCAGCAAGGCTGGGAGCAACAATAGGTGCAGCGGCCACGTTCTGCTGAAATTCCAGCGGGCGGCTTTCTTTGCTTGTGAATTCATCGTTACCGCCTCACGGATTTACGGACGCATACCAGGCGTTGACTTCCTGGAGAATTTGCTCGCCGCCGCCGGCTTGCCAGTCTTCAACAAACTTGTCGAACGCATCGATCGGCAGCTCGCCAAACACAATTTTACTGAACGTTTCGCTTTCCAGCTTGGACAAGTAGTCGCCTTTGGTCAGCATCGTTGGAGTCGGCACGCCTTTGAACTGGTTATAGATGGCGCGATCCTTCACCTGATCGAGCAGCGCTGCCGCTTCCCACGTTTCCTTCGGATAAGCACCCGACGCATAAATCTCGGCAGGCGTTGTCGGCTCGACGCCCGAGTGAAGCTTGACCATGTTGTTGAACAATGCATCGGCATTCGCCGGAGGCGGCACGATGAAGTTGCGGCGGATGTCCAGGAGACCGCCTTCCACCTTGGACCCGTCATACACCGGCTTCCCGTCTTGCATCACGTAGTCGTATCCTTCAAAAAATCCGTTCGCGAACTCGCTGCCGGGAATGAAGTTCATGCCTTCGTACAGCTTGTTCAAATAGGCGAATAGCGCGTCAACATGCTTGAAATCCTTGTTTACGACAACAAAGCTGTTGTCGACGCCGATTCCTCTGAATCCGATTGTTCCATCCGCAGCGGATGGAACCGAATGCGCCCTCATCTCCGCTCCCGGATTGATCTTCGCCACGTCCTGGATCGGCCACACGATTTGCCAATATGGGCCGGGCAGAATGCCGGATTTGCCATTGGTTACGAGCGCCGCCGCCTCGCCGCCGCCTTGCGAGAAAGCGTCCTTGCCGACATAGCCTTTCTGCATCCAATCGCGCAGTTTGGCGAGCGCCTGCTTCGCTCCGGGCTGCGTCGAGCCGTAGACCAGCTTGCCGTCCGCCCCCTTGATATAGAAGCCGGGCATCGCGCCGTACGCTCCGAACAGCCAACTCGTATCCGCCATGTTCTGATTAAAGCCATTGGCAAAGCCGAGGGAAATGCCGACCGTATCCTTCTCGTTGTTCCCGTCGGGATCTCGATTGACGAAGGCGTCCATTACCGCCTCCAAATCCTCGATCGTCTTCGGCGCCTGCAACTCCAGCTTCTTCAGCCAATCTTCACGAAACCAGAACAAGGGCTCATTCTGGTGCCTGGACTCAAGAACCGGCAGTGCGTACCGTTTGCCGTCCTTCATCCCTTTGTACCAGAGCGTGGCATCGCTTAGCGACGACTTGAATTCGTCCGAGGCATACTTGTCGAACGCTTCGCCGAGGTCCATCAGCTTTCCGGACTGCGTGAGATCTGCGACCAGTTGCTGATCGTATGTAAACAGCACGTCCGGCAGCGCCTCATTGGATGACAGAGCCAGACGGATTTTTGATGAACACTGATCCTCCTTCGTCATCCACATGTACTTCACGTCGATGCCGAGGCTTTCCTTGGCCCACTTGGTCGCAACGTTGTTTTCCTGCGTTTCGTCCCCCTTGAACAGCTCCGTTCCGACCACACACCCCACGGTATTAATCGTAACCGGCGGATCGAACTTGCCGTTCGTGCCGCTGCCGGTTTCTTCGCTGGCGCTGGCCTGCGCAGTTGCACTCGCCGTCGGTTCGTTCGTCGGCGAGCTTGTCCCGTCGTTGCCGGAGGACGAACATGCCGTTAGCAGCGAGAGCAGCAGGGTCGTCGCGATGGCAATAGAGATCGATTGTTTCTTGAGTTTCATTTTGTTACCCCTTCCGTGTTGTGGTTGGTACTCCCTCATTCTAGCCCCGGAAATCGGCAGCCCGAAATATAAGATCGAGGATAAAAGTATAACTATTCAATCTGATTTGCGGATTTACCGGTACGGATAGAACCATGTGAACTTCAGATGTGCTATTGTTACAACCATAGATTTATTTTGTTCCGACTCTCTTATTCGACAGCAGAGGAGACGCCAACCCGATGATGAAGTTTAACTCGTTCCAGAAGCTTGTCCTCTGGATTGTCGCCATGCTTATCCCGATTCTGATCCTGCACAGCTACTCGAATCGAGTCAGCATTCGGGTCGTAGAGAATGAAATCCGGAGCGCGACGCTAAACCGGCTGAACTTCTTCGCAAGCCAGCTCGAAACGACGATCGATCAGTTGGCCTTGAACTCCGTTACGCTTATGTCCGACCCCGATTTTTCCCTGCTGAAAAATCTCGATATGATGAAAGCCTCCGAACGCGCAGCCATGATCAAAAAAACAGATGAAAAGCTGCGGCTGCAAAGCGTCGCAAGCAACTGGGACCCCAAAATCATGCTGGTATTCCCGCAGAACGGACTGTCGATTCCTTATGGCTCCCTCCACGATCCTACGTCCGCTAACGCTGTCGACGCAACCTGGCATTATCGACAGAGCGGCGCGAAAAACCAATATGATTTCTCCATTTCAATCGCCGATCCGCTCAAAAAAATTTACAACTCCGACAAAGGGTTCATCATGACTACGACTTTTTCCAGCACGAATCTGGTCAGAATGCTGGATGAATTCAAGAGCCAAAGTCGGGGAGATCCTTTTCTCTATGCAGCCGACTCCGGCATTATCCCCAACTCCACGTCAGAGGCAGCGCTTGTCGCGGAGCTTGTTGAGCAGTTGCGGGGACAGGAGCTGGGGAGCAGCGGCAATCGGATCGTGTCGCTGAACGGCAAAAGATATTCTTTATTCTACGTCCGCTCCAATAATCTGGGCTGGCAGGCGGTCGACTATATGCCTCTTGAGACGATTATCGCACCGATCCAAGCCAACCAGAAAATCTTCTATTATTCGGTCGCCATACTGCTCATCGGCAACATCATTCTGGTCGCTGCATTGTATCGCAACATTCGCATTCCGCTCAAGCAGCTCCTGCGCAGCTTTCAGAAGATGAAAACAGGCGATTATACGACGCGGATTTCCACGGATCGTCATACCGAATTCGGCATCGTTCACATCCAGTTCAACCAAATGGCCGAGCAGATTCAGGCGCTAATCGAAAATGTATACCAGGAACAGCTTCGCTCGCGCGAATCGCATCTTAAGCAATTGCAAGCGCAGATCAATCCTCATTTTTTGTACAACTGCTTAAATTTCGTGCATGTCATGAACCAACGCGGAGACAAAGAAGCCGTGTCGGCCATGATCTTAAACCTCGGCTCTTATTACCGTTATACGACCCGACTGGAGGAACAGGCGGCGACATTGGAAGAGGAGTTAAGCATGATCGCGAACTACTTGACGATTCAGAGCTTGCGCATGCGGCGCTTGCACTACGAGCTGGACGTTCCTGCATCTATGCAGACGGCGCGTTTACCCCGACTTACCCTGCAGCCCGTGGTCGAAAATGCCGTCATTCACGGCGTGGATCATAAACCGGGGCCTTGCGTCATTCGCATTAAAGGTGTGGAAGAGGAGAGACATTACGTCATTATTGTCGAGGACAGCGGTATCGGCATGGACAAGGTCGGGATCTCCGGCATGAACGAGCGTCTGAAACTAAAAAAACCGCATGCGTCCATGGGACTCGGCGTCTGGAATGTTCACCAGAGGTTGTCCCATCAGTTCAAGGGAGACTCGGGATTGACGGTGGAAGCCTCGCCTCTTGGCGGGCTGCGTGTCGTGATTCGATGGAACAAAGAGATGGAGGGGTCTGCACATGCATCAAGTGCTTATCGTGGATGATGAAATGCCGGTTGTCGAAGGGCTCGTTGAAGTTGTCGATTGGGGTGCGTTGGGCATCGACGCCGTCTTCACGGCGGCCGATGGGTATGAGGCGCTTGAGCTGCTCGACAAGCATGCCATTGACATCGTCATTACGGATATCCGGATGCCGGGACTTAGCGGCTTGGAGCTCATTCGGCGCATCAAGGCGACCCGCAGCAACACGGCATGCATCGTGCTGTCGGGTTACGCAGAATTCGATTACGCCAAGCAAGCCGTAGCCAGCCAGGCTGTCGACTATATTGTGAAGCCGGTCGATTTCCGGGAGCTGGAGGAAGCCGTTCGCAAGGCGGTGTCCGCCGTGGATTCAAGATGGATGGAGATCAGCTCCTATACGAAGGCTTCCCGGACGTTAAAGGAAAACCTTGTCTTACTGCGGGAAAAGCTGGCGTTCGATCTGATCCGGGGCATCAAATACACAGACGACGAATTGAAGAACAAGCTCGAAGAGCTTGAGCTCCCCTATGCCCTTGGCGGCAATTACAGCCTGCTGCTCGTCCGGTTGGAGGAAGAGTTCAGCACGGAAAATATACAGGATCGCTCCTTGGACGAATATGCCGTCATCAACATCGTCAGCGAAATATTGGGGGCTCAGTTCAAGCTGTGGCATTGCAAGGACGAGCACGACTACCTCGTGTTCCTGCTGTGCGCCGACAGCCCCTTGCACCAAACGCAGCTCATCAACCAACTCGGGCCGGAAATTCAGCATTGCGTCCGAACGTATTTAAAGGGCAGAGTGTCCCTTATTCTGAGTGCGGAGGACGCATTCCCGCAGCGCATTTCGGAAACGTATCAATCGCTCGTCTCTACGCTGCTCCAGACGGTCGGCCATGATCGCGATTGCTTTATTCCTCCGGGGACGATCAAAGCTGCCGATACAGGCGCCCTGCGCAGCTTGTACGAGCCGCCGTCGCTCCTCCATATGCTCGAAGCCGGAAGATGGGATGACGCTAGAGCCAAGCTGGCAGGAATCTTCGACGAACTGCAGGCGGATTGGAGCCATTCGCAGGAGCACTTGCTTGAGGCGTATTTTATGATTGCGCAATCCTTTCTTCATCTTCTGCACAAAAGCGACAAAACACTGTCCGACGTCGCTCCCGGCCATACTCTGACCGGAGCGCTCCATCTCAAACCGTTCGCTTCCGCGCTTGAATTAAATCGCTGGGCGTTCGGCACTCTGGCCCTTATTCAAGAAGACAGCGATCTCAAGCTGCAGAACGGTCGCACCCAACTGGTCAAGAAAATAAGGGAATATATTGACGACCATTTGTCCGAAGGCATTTCCCTGCAAGATTTGGCCGAACACATCTACCTTCATCCTTCCTACGCCGCTAAAATCTATCGTCAGGAAACCGGAGAAAGCGTCACAGACTATTTATTTCGAATCCGTATGGAACGAGCCGTGTACCTGTTGAATCATTCCAACGACAAAGTCCAGGATATTGCCGCCGAACTCGGCTACCAGAACACCGCCTATTTCATCAAGGTGTTCAAGGAGCATTTTCGCTTGACTCCTCAGGAGTTTCGGAATAAATGAAAAAGGCGCCACCCGGGGTACTCCCTACGTGGCGCCTTCGTTACAACTCCCCCCGCTCAAAATGCAGCTCCGGCAGCACGACTAAAATCTCTTTATTCTGAGCTTCCTTGTACCAGTACACGACGTATTTGATCGTTGCGCTCATCGGCCGGTAACGATCTCTCTGAAGCCGTCCGAGCTTCTCTTTCAGTTGCTTGGAGAAACGAATGACTGCGACGTCTTTGGCATTGCGGCAGCCTTCTCCGTCTACTGCAAGCAGGTCGCCGCTATTCAGTTGCTTCACCGCCTCCTGACAGCTAAGAAAATAGTCCAGCCATACGTCCTTCAACATCAACTGCATCACCAGTTTTTCAGGCGGCGGACATATTCGGCCGTCCTCCCCTACCAGGAAGCCGTCCGTTTGAATGAAATCGAAAATCGGCCCGCTGCAGTGAATTGTTAAATTGCGTTTCGCCCGGGTAATCGCAACATAAACCTGCCTTCTCTCTTCGTCGGTACTAAGGGAGAATTGATCCAGCATAAGAAACACATTGTCAAACTCGCGGCCCTTGGCCTTATGAATCGTGGATACGAGAATGGTTTCCGTATTCCCCCGAATGAAATCTTCCAGCCGGGATTCCCGAATAAATATATCCAAATCGGACTTGTATTTATTCCGCGGATTCGCCTGCTCGAAATCCCGCACAAGGTTCAAGACGATCTCCAGGTTCGGGCTTCGCCTGTATTGCTCGACAAACGCGCGTTCCGCCGCCTTCCAATCCTCCTCGCCGATCGTATACACTTCCTCCGTCAAGCGAAGCTGCTCCAGGAAGAAGCGGATCTCCTTCAGATTGTGCAGGTTGAATCCGTCATTAGACTGGATAAGCTTCGCTTGCATTCCGTACTTCACCAGCAGCCCTGCCAGAAGGGCTGCATCATCATTGGTCCGGGTCAGTACGCAGGTCGTCCCCCGCAGTTCCTGGGCAAGCATGCTTTCAACCACAGGAGCAATCAGCTTCCCGCCTCTGTGCCGAGTCAGCCTGATTTCACCGGAATCTCTCTGAACCGCAATGGCTGGCGTCCCTTTTAATCGATCCGCAATCGTTACCGCAAACTGATTGGCAAAATCCACGAGATTGCGCTTGCTCCTATAGTTTTCCACCAACTCGTACTTCACCGCTAACGGATGACCGATCAAGCTCTTCATGTGCTTGGCGCTTGAGCCGCGAAATTCATATACATTCTGGTCGTCGTCGCCAACCGCGATAACGCGCATTTCTTCATTTATTTCCATCAGCATGGAGACAAGGGCATACTCCTGGGCATTCATATCCTGGGCTTCGTCGATGACAAGCACGGTTTTGGTCAATCTGGCTGCCTCGACTTCCCCCGACTTGATGCGCTTCAGCGTCTCCTGGATGATTTCATCGGATTTCTCGAGCGTCCCCATTTTACCCAGCAAGTCGAAACAATACGAATGAAAGGTTTTAATTTCGATAAAATGAGCCGCATTACCGATCAGTCGCTGCAACCGCAGCTTGAATTCGGTAGCCGCCGCTCTGGAGAATGTCAGCATAAGCAACTGTTCATGCTTCACATCCTCTATTAACAGCAGCGAAGCTAGCTTGTGCACCAGAATCCGCGTCTTGCCGCTTCCCGGCCCTGCTGCCACGACCATATGTTTGGACGCATTATCGTTAATGATCTTCAACTGCACGGGAGACAACTCGCCGAAGAGTTGGCGAAATTTCGCCGGCGTAATATTGCGCTTGATCTCATTTTGCCGACTGCCCTTGAAATACTTATTCAGAAACGACGAGTAATTGAGCTGAAAATAATCTTCAACGAACAGCAGCGCCGCCTTGTAATCGGCGATCATCTGCTTGGCGTACTCCCCGACGATGTGAATCTGCTGCACTTTGCTCTCGTAATACTGGCTCAGATTCTGATAGTCCTCAAGCCTATACCGCCGCTTATTGTCCTGTTCGATGCGCTCAACGGTCAAGGCATTGTAGACAACCATAAAGCCGCCTTCTATTTTCAACGCTTCAATCCGGGACAAGTAGAACAGCGCGTCTTCAATCTCATCTGCGGCAGTTTTGCTCTGGAACAGAATTTGGCGGTTTTCGAACGCTTCCTTCAATTCCAGTACGGAGAATTCCACCAGCGCTTCCTCACTCGGCTTCTCTTCGCCCAGCGCCTCGGACTCGCTTTTTTCATAGAGATACTCCACAATAAAGGTCGCCAGCTCATGGCGCTTCTCCAGCTTCTCCTGCATCTGCTCCTTCCTGTACAGAGCTTGAACCGCGATATGATGTTTGTTGAAATCGACTGTCCGCCTCTTCATCCAGTTTTTCATCGCCCAGATGTTGAAGAGGGTCTTTAATTTAGCAGGCGAGGCTTCCTGGCAGCCGGAGTGCTCCGCCTTTTCGTTCAATTCTTTGATGTGGACAATTTTTTCTTCCATATCCAGTTCGGCGAGCAGAAACCGCTCAACATGGGCGTACGTCTTCAAGATGCCGAGGGAACGGTTTACGCGTTCCTTTTTCTTAATAAAAGCCGTTAAATCTTTGGCGTCAGCGAGAACCTTGGCTTCTCGCATCAGCGTAATCAGTTGGATGACTTCTTCCTTTGGAATCGCCAAATGGTCCGCGATGTAATCGATTCTCGATTCCGCCGTTTCGTTGCTTAAGTGCTTTCTGCTTCTGCTGGAAAACAATTTGCGGATAATCCGGGATGCATTCATCGTTTGTTTTTCGTCAAATTTGCCGGAGCGCTGAATCCGTTCGATAGCATCCATCGCGTTCTTGGCGAGAATACTGTTGGCATAGACCCGAGGCATATTTTGCCCTCTCTTCAAATACCCCGCTTCTTCCAGTGCAGAGATCGCCGTCGTTACTTTCGTTTGAATGTCGAGGATTCCGTCATCCCAACCTGCTTTTCTGGCCAGTTCCAATGCAGATTGGGACACGGTTGTGCGGAACCGGGTAACCTCCTTGACCGCCTTCCAGATTTGCTGGATTTCCTGAATGCTCAGCTTCGTCTGATTCAAGAGAATAAAATGCTTGTTCAAGTCCTCGTCATTAAACAGCACATAGCAATCGGCGGATATCGCTTCATCCCGCCCTGCTCTGCCGGCTTCCTGAACGTAGTTCTCCAGAGAATCCGATATGTCGTAGTGAATGACCATGCCTACGTCCTTCTTGTCAACGCCCATGCCAAAGGCGGACGTAGCAACCATAATTTGAACGTCGCCCTTCATGAAAGCGTCCTGGTGCGACGTTTTCACGTGTTTCTCCATTTTGCCGTGATAGGATTTGGCCGGATAGCCGTCATTGGACAACCGCATCGCTAATTCGTCCGCTCTTTTCGTGCGGGAGACGTAGAGAATCGTGGGACACGGTTTGAATTCCAGCAATTCCCGAACTGTATTGTACTTTTCTTCGTCCGTAGCCCGTTCGAATACTTGATAATGAAGATTGGTTCTGGATGCGCCGGAGCTGTACAGACTCATCTCGATGGAAAGTTTCTCCCAAAAATAAGTCTGGATATCCTCGATCACTTTCTGCTTGGCGGTTGCGGTAAAACAGGAGACTGGAATACCGTCGGCCAGATTTTTCTTGTCCTGAAGGTTTTTAATGAAGTCGCCAATATACAAGTAATCGACCCGAAAATCCTGCCCCCCATGAGGAAAAACAGTGAGCTTCGTCAATGACGAACCGGACAACGTTCCTGCCGAGCAGTAGACGTTCGATCGTTCTGGATCTCAGCGATTCCGGCGCTATGTATAAAATGGATGCGGAGCCGTTCTCGACACGCTCCAATGATTTCGCTCGTTCGATCGGATCCAGTAGACCGTTAACGGTAACCGCCTCGGTTATTCCTTGCTTTTCCAAGTTGTCCACTTGATCCTTCATGAGCGACTGCAAAGGAGAAATGACCACAGTCAGCCCCCGCACGCTTTCCCCGCTCATCAGCGCAGGCACTTGAAAGGTGATCGATTTGCCTCCCCCTGTAGGGAATACGGCCAGCAAGGATTTCCCCGCGATCGCGGCGTTTACCGCATCTTCCTGCAAAGGCTGACCCGCATAACTTCGATAGACGTCATAGCCGAATAAGCGCTTGAGCCCTTTGCGGCTGTCCAGTTGTTCATTGCAATAGCCGCACCCGCGATAACAGGGCTTGCCCCTGAGCAAGTACATGATGCCTTGGACGGCCGGGAAGCTCTTGACGATCCATGGCGGCGTAATGGAAGTTTTGTGACCGGAGTGGATCAGAGCAAGACAGTAGGCCAGCTCAATGGGATGTTGTTTGACGAGCGGAACAAGATCGACGCGGTCGCAAATCCGCAGGCGAAACTCGCGGCGGATCGCTTCAACCGGATTCACAGGGAGATCAACGTAGCCAACATATTGGAAAAAAGCCATAAACTCCTTTTGATCAAGTAAAAGGGTATAAAAGATAAGCTTCAAAGCGGATGAAGTGTTGCGGAAAGCGACGAGTTCGTCAAAAAAAAGCTCTTTGGCCTTAATCGCATCGTTTAACGGGTTGTTCAACTCTTCCGTTTGCAGCTTATCGTCCTTAATCAGCTTATGGTACGGCTTGGCAGGGAACAACAAGGCGGATAGATGCAGCGTATCGATCATTCGGGAGGAAGGAATACCCGCAGCCTGAACGGCCTGCTGGATATAGTTCATGTCGTGATTAAGCAAATTATGTCCACATATAAAGCGGGATTCCCGCAAAAAGGAAATAAAGTCGGAGACCGACGAGGAGTGGAAGGTTCGCCCATTCTCTGAGACGCCGCCGATATCCGCGATTCTTCCGGTCTTCGGTTCTATTTCCGTATCGATGAAAGCAATGGGTTCCATAGACGTCTCTCCTGCCCGTAAAATGCCATTATATGCTGACTTTTACTATGCTTTCGACACGATGACGGAAATTCCTTTCTATTCCAACTTTTCAGCGGTTCAAAGATTTGGTCTACATAGGTCATGAGCAACCCATTGCAAAATCCCGAGTATGCAAAAAGCTCCTGAATCGTCGCAAGGATAACTTAGGAGCTGTTTATGTTATGGTGGTGCGGTCGAGAGGACTAGAACCTCCACGGAGGTTTAGCCCAATTCAGCGGCCAGATCTTCGTACATTTACCGGTTATCGCGACTATACGATCATGCTCGTCCTTCTGGGCATCGATATCCAGCTTAGTGAGGGAGCATTGATACTTTGAGCACCATTGATTGCTAGGAATATAGAAGTTGCTAGTACGTTTAGTTGCCCGGAACTCAATATATTCTGAGCATTACTTTCTTCAAAGCTATCCTCAAAAACAACTTTTATGGATAATTTTTCATCTACTCCATCAGACTGAATTGTCCAAAATGGCGATAATTTACACTATTACCCCTGCTACATCGGACTTTGGTTTGAGTCATATCCCCGTCATCCTCTTTTGTCCCCCTTCACGATGTTGTCCATTTGATCGATCAACGCTTGTAAGAATTTCAATGAGGCCTGTAATTCCGATTCCGAAAATGAATCCAATACACTGATAAACCTGTGTTCTATGGCTTCATGCATCATGTGGTGCACTTCGAAGATCTGCCTTCCTTTTGACGAAAGACTGAAATACACTTCTTTCTTGTTGTCGTTCATCTGACTTCGCTTAATGCAGCCTTCCTTAAGCAGCTTGGTGCTGATTTTCGTAATATTCGCCTTGGACATATTCAATTTTTCCGCAATAGCCGTGTTGTTAATTGGTTCGTTTTTGCCGATGCAGTCAATGACATGAACGCTTGTCATATTGGTTGGAAATGTAGTGATACCCAGTTCCAGTGCGAGATCTTCAAACTCACCAATCTGAGTTGTCATCGTTTGTTCGAATAAGTGCAAGTAGTGGTTAAGACGGCTGTGCAACAATCGCTTAAGTCCCTCAGATGGATTCATTATGATGAGGCCCCCCTTTTTAACTATACTATCCTCTATTGTAGCGAACTCACGTTCAAAGTCGATGGCGTTGTGAGCGACGTCTCTAGGATATCAGAATAAAAGGCCAAGTCGAGAACTGCTGCAACTTTCTCCTTGTCGGGTATACCAAGTCTACGGCAATACTCTGGGACATACATCCACTCATGGAATGTAACGTTTACTCCTAGTCGTCTTTCCCATGCGAGCAGTTTGAAATTTTGAATGAGGCAAAACACTGCAGCCAAATCCTCGTTTTGTCTGTTCGTACTGTTGTCACTTTTAAGCGTAACCACTAGTTGTGCAGGCACCTTTTTATCAAACCAATCCGGCTTCCCGCTGTAGGGGATATAAATAAATCGCCAAGGCTCTCTTAGTTTATGGTTCGGTGCCCAAACGGCATGATTTAACAATTCGAGCACGAGTTCTTTAGGAACTGGACGCATTTCAAACGCATGATTATTGTGCCGCGGGATCGTCATGTCCATCAGCTTCATCGGATAAAAACCCTCCTGTCCTTGGATAATCGATCTTCTTCTCCACTTATTTTGTAGCCAATTCAGTCATAAAGCATTCAGCAGAGGTCCGTTCTCTCCCTTTTGGAGCTTTATCAAAATATCCGATTTGGAGCAGAGCAACAAACTGTTCATCCTCTTGCAGTCCGATTTGATTATAGAACACGTCATTCTGAATAATGGGCTGCGATGTAATCCAAACCATCCCAAGCCGTTGCTCCCATGCCAGCAGTTGAAAGTTCTGCAGAATACGACATAGGGTCCCATAGGCTTCATTGTGTTTGACAGGGTCCAGATCCGTCTTGACAATGGCAATGAGGTTAGCCGGCACCTTTATGATCCATTTACGAAGAGGGTTAATCACCGTTCCCAAGGTAATCTTCGCCAGACGGTTTCCCAGTATCTTTGCGGTAATACAGTCGGCAAGACGTTCTCGCTCTTCGAATGTGCCCGCATACAAGTATCGCCACCTGACATCGCCATTATAAGCACACAACTGATCCGCCTTTTGCAGCAGATTCATAACTACCTCTTGTGAAACGGGTTCATCGTTAAATTTCCGAATGCTTCTCCGTTCCCTGATCAAAGTCCTCAAACTCATTGTTCTCCTCCTCGTAAAGTATTTCCTAGATCCGACGTCATCACGCCTGTATGAATCCATTTATTGTTCACTAGGAAATAATATATAACATTCATCGCGAATAATCAACTTCTAAGCACACATTCAAATTCCGGTCGGAAATCATCTTATATGCATCATTATCGGCATCTCTTCCAATTGACACCTCACTTCAAGATGATAATGAATCTCAAAAAGTCAATTGACAGAGCTGCTCATCACAATATATAGTTTACTCGAAAACAAAAATAAAGAAGGAAGTAGGAATTGCATATGGCCAGTTCACAGAACTTCAAGCTAGAGCAGGAACCGGATACTTTCACCATCAGGAGCATTCTTCCCCAACTGCTTGCCCTTGTCTTAGGGGCGTTCATGGTTCTTCTCGACAGCACAGTCATTAATGTCGCTATTCCAAAGCTGGTTGATTATTTTGACACCAATCTGAAAATGGTCCAGTGGACAGTCACCGGTTACACGCTGGCTTTGTCCGCAGTCATTCCAATGGCCGGCTGGCTGAGCGACCGTTTCGGTTTCAAACGAATTTTTGCCACAACGATTACTTTGTTTACGATCGGCTCGGCGCTTTGTGCTCTAGCTCAAACAACGGAACAGCTCATTTTGTTTCGTGTCATACAAGGGCTTGGGGGCGGAATGGTTATGCCGCTCGTTATGTCAATGGGATTCAAGCTTGCACCCGCAAACAAAAGAGGAGCGGTTATGGGCATGATCGGCATCCCTTTATTGATGGGCCCTTCACTTGGTCCTGTCGTTTCAGGCTGGTTGGTGGAGTATGTAAGCTGGCACTGGATTTTTCTCATTAACCTGCCTATAGGAATACTTTCCATCTATTTCGCCTTGAGATTTTTGCCAGTATCCGAACGTGGTAAGCCACCGCATTTCGACTATCTCGGAATTATTCTTGCACCCGTCGCTTTTTCAATGCTTGTATACGGTGTAAGTGAAGGAGGCACGAGTTGGACTTCTACCGGAGCACTTGTCGGACTTGGCGTTGGTGGCACAGCTCTCATTCTGTTTATAATCGTGGAGTTGATGCAAAAGCAGCCGTTGCTGGAGCTTCGTGCATTTCGCTCATCCGACTTCACGCGGGGCATTTTGCTCAATTGGATTTTCTTCGTCGTTAACTACGGAGCGATCATTATGCTTCCGCTGTATTTACAAAGCGTCAAGGGGCTCTCACCGCTTCATACGGGACTACTTCAAATGCCAATGGCGCTTATCACTGGAATTGCGATGCCGATCGCCGGCAAGCTGTTCGACAAGATCGGAGCGCGGCCATTAGCCATCGCCGGGATGGCGTTTTATGCTGCAGGGCTATTCATACTCTCTGGAATTCATTCGGATTCGAGCTTGGGGCTTTTATATGCACCGCTTATCCTGATGGGTCTCGGCGCCGGTTTTACGCTAATGCCGCTTAATACGCATGTGCTCAACTCGGCGCCTCCACATCTGATGAATCGGGTCACTCCACTCGCTTCCTCGGCCCAACAGATCGTCATTTCATTTGCAGTTACAAGCTTGGTTGGTTATATGACCTCACAAACAACGGATCATATGCTGAAACTTGGTCAAGCAGGGCACGCAAATCTTTTGACGGCGATGGCTGATGCCTTCGGTGACACGTTTTTCCTGATCGCGTGGTTTGCAGTTACTGGGGTCATGCTAAGTTTGATTCTCCGTAAGCCTAAGAAAAGCCATGGCACCGGAGAAAGAGCATCTGAATCTCCCACGGTAATAGGCCACTGATTTCGGGCTGCAAGCTTTCAGTCATTGCAGCTCGGGCAATATCGAAGTGAAAAGTAAAAGTCGTTCAACTGATTTTGGAGTGCTCCTATGTAGGATAAAGTAAGCGGCCTATCTCATTGATCGGCCGCTTACCTTTTTTCATTGTCGCCAGGCTTCGTTGTCATCAAGTTATACAGCATTGTGTCTCGGGAACTTGTCGGTAAACGGAACAAGAGAGCTTCCAACCTTCCTAATGCGATTTGTTCCATAGGTGAGGTTTCGAAGGTTTCGTCTGCGCAAGTCATGAGCAACACATTACAAATTCCAATCAAACAAAAAGCTCCTGAATGGTCACAAGGACCGATTCAAGAGCTGTTCATTCTTAGGGTGGTGCGGTCAAGAGGACTCGAACCTCCACGGTATTGCTACCACTGGCACCTGAAGCCAGCGCGTCTGCCAATTCCGCCATGACCGCATATTGTTGTGAGCTTCGCGCTTGGTCATCTGCACCGTTGATGCTTGAGGCGGCGGGAGTTCCTTATCGAAATCACGTATATTAAAATAACACAAATTTCCGAGCGAAGTCAAGCAGACACGCCAATGTTCTAATTTTCAGTTAATATTGACACCCTCGCTCATTCGAGAGACCAATTGCGTTCTTCGCTGGCCAGTTGGATCGGATATGACCGTTTCACCTTGATGACCCTGCGATTAGACCGGCGAATCAATACATATTCATCGTCCCAAGCGACGACGATTCCTCTTATGTCGTTTTCTGCAAGCGCGTCGCGCACGACCCGAATCTTCGTTCCGTCCACCCGCAGCTTGTCCAATTGTTCGTCATTCAGCATAATGCTTCATCCTCCTTCGTCCGCTGACGCAGGAAAACCCGCAAGACAAAAGTCGAGCGGGTTTTCCGGTGTCGTCGCCGGCTCTTGTTACCCGACGTGTTCCTTCGAATCGTTCGTTTCGTACCAGCAGTCGAGCACTTTGCTGGACATGACTCTTCCCTGCACGTATTCTGCCTGGTGGGACGCAAAGTTATCCGACCATGGAAGCTCCAGCTCCTCGCAAAGCTTCACGATCGCGAGCAACTCCGACCAGGCGACATACCGTTTGTACCAGAAAAATTGCGGATGTTCAATCATATAAGGATACAGATCGTCAAACTCCGTATGCTTGCAATCGAGCGCGCGCTCGAAATGAATTTTAGCCTCTTCCAGCTTGTTCAGGAAGAAGTCGACCGGCAAATTGACTGGATTCGAGTTTTCCATTGCTGTTCGCCTCCCCATCTGCAGAATAATCCTATTATACGTTATTGCCGCCAAGATCGGAAGGTCGGAAGCCGCCCGATTTGCTAATCCTCGAATGTAATCGTGTTGTTTTCCAGGGATTGGATCTTTACAAGCGTCTCCACGCGGTATCCTAGCTCCCGTAGCGCCTTGCCGCCCGCCTGAAACGATTTCTCGATGACGATGCCGATCCCGTTCAGCTTAGCTCCGGATTGCTCAATGATTTTGATCAATCCGCGCGCCGCGTCGCCGTTGGCGATAATGTCGTCGATGAACAGTACGGTGTCGTTCTCGCTCAGCAGGTGACGGGATACGATCAGATCCGTAACGATACCTTTAGTAAAAGAAGGAACCCGCTCGCAATAAGCATCGGATTCGCCGATCAGCGTCTTCTTCCTGCGTGCAAACACTAGCGGAACGCCAAGCTGCAGCGCGGTAGCGAACGCGACGGGAATGCCCGAGGATTCCACCGTAATCACCTTCGTAATCGGCTCTCCGGCGAATCTCGAAGCGAACTCCTTGCCCATCTCCATCGTCAATTGCGGATCGACGCTATGGTTGAGCAGAGAATCCAACTTCAACACCCCTGCATTTATGACGCTAGCCTCTTTCAAAATTCTTTCCTTGAGAATCTCCATCGTCTTCCCCACCACCCGTTGTCGTTTCCGTTTAACGTACCATATCCTTTTGCCCTGTGCAATAACGGATTTCACATTTTTTCTGGAAGTTGGACTGACCAAGATGTCATATGAATTGCAAGACTAAAGACCTAACAATCTTTGACTTTATGCGACATTAGAATGAATTTAAAAAATAATTTCAAACGCTCGAAACTTTTCCAGCTTATGTCATGTCTTATATAGATGTAGGGAACTTCAAGGAGGGATACAACATGACGATCAATCTGCCCGTTTACATGCGACTATGGAGCGCTCTGCTTCTGTCCGTCAGCTTGGTCTCATGCACTTCGTCTCCTTCGAATGATTCCCATTCGCATACAGCTTTGTCTACGGCATCCGCTTCGCCGACGAAGCCTACGGACTTGAAAGCTCCGCCTACGGCTTCCCATTCACCCACTGTCAGCCAAGCGCCAACGGTCGTGGACCAACCAGATCCCGACGTAACGCCGCCTGCGACCGTCCCAAGCCACTCGCCGGAGCAATCGTCGTCAGCCGTCGAAGCCGCAACCGCTCATCCGCCTTCATCGCAGGAGGAACCGGAAGAGGACGTTATTAAGCCTACTTTTCTGACGAAATCTCCTTCGCTCGCCCATCTCAAGCTTGGCAATACGGACAAAGAGGTCGTCCATCGCTACGGGCTGCCCGTGGAGACCTACCCGCTTCCAGGAGACGACGAGACGATCGAAATATGGGAATACGACGGCATGTCCGTCGGGCTGAACGAACGGGATAAGGTGGTCTATATCGAGATCAACTCCGGCATGGCGGATACGGGAATCGACAGTCTCGATTACGGCATGAAGGGCTCTCAAGCCGCGGAAGCACTCGGGATCCCCGGAGACGTAAAGACGAACGTTCTGTCGCTGGAAGTTACCGGAGGCTGGCTGAAGCTTGATCTGGACCCCGATACGCAGAAAGTCATTTCGCTTAAGCTGCTTCATCGCTAAAATATAAAACTCTAACCCGGATTGCGGGGTTAGAGTTTTTTTGACGAACGAATTTGGGACAGCTGCTTTCCGATCAGTTTCTTGTACAGCTTGCTGAAATATTTGGAGCTTGGATAGCCGACTTTCTCGGCGATTTCGTACATTTTCAGATCGGTCGTGCGGGCGAGATGCTCCGCTCTTCGAATGCGCGACTTGGTGACATACTGATGGAATGTCTCGCCAGTATGCTCCTTAAACAGCCTGCTGAAATGAGCGCGGCTCACGTTGACGAACGCGGCCGCCGATTCGAGACCAAGCTTCTGATCGTGCAGGTTACGTTCGACATATTGCAGCGCCTTCTCGATTTCCTGAGGGTGCGAGCCGCGTATGAGTGCTTCCGCCGTCTCCCATAGCCTGATCGCGTATCGTTTCAGCTCCGGCGCCGTGCCCAGCTCTTGCAGCCTGGAGTACATTTCCGGCTCGACGCGGTACAGCTCGCGCAAAACGCCCGGGTAAGACGCCGCCCGCTGCAGCAGCATACCGAGCAGCATGCCGCTCAGCTCCAGCGTCTGGCGATACGTGGCGTTTTTGCGTTCAAGCTCTCGATAAATTTGTTCTACTTTGGCCACGCCGGGGAACGAATCGCTAAACCAGCCGCTGTCAAGCCATTCCTCTGAGCGGTATGTCCAGCGCGGCTCCGCCTCTCCATCGACAACGATCAGACGATCCGCAGGCACTCGCTGTTCGCGCTCGCCCAGCACCTTGAGCAGCGCGCCGGCCGCGTGCGACAGCCTGCGCAGAGCGATCGGCTCGGTCTGCAGCGCCATCTCGACGTCAAGCTGAAAGTAGGTTCGCAGCACGCGCGACAGCGTCGTGAACCGTTCGTTCCTCTTCTCTTCACCGCCTTCCGAAGGGCCGGATAACAAAACGACGGCAAGGTCCGGCGCTTTGCAGACGGACTCGTACCCGGATTCGGCGCGAAGTACTTCGTCGATCACATTTGTCGCGGCGTACGCGAACAGCGTCGCATCTCCCTTAAAGGCGCTCTGCAGCACTTGATCGCCGTTGCGAAAGCGAACAACCGCAACGATGCTCGCCGCCGGATCGCATTGAAGCTGCACTTCCTTCCATTGCTCGTCTCTGGCTTCGTTGCCGGCAAGCAAATCGAGCAGCATTCGTTCCTTCAGCTTTCTCGCGCTGTTGAGGTACAGCCGTTCGATCCGATGCGCCGTCTGCGCTTGCCGCTTGAACTCCTCCCGCCGAGCCGCCGCTTTCTTGACCGCTTGCACGATGTCGGCCGGCATCATTGCCGGCTTATGCAAATAGCTGCACGTCTGCAGCTCCAGCGCTTCGCTCACGTACTCGAAATCAGTGTAGCTGCTCAGAATGATCACTTCCGCGGAATAGTTATGGCCGCGCATCGTTCTGACAAGATCGAGACCGTCCATCTCCGGCATTTTGATATCGGTCATGATCACGTCGAACTTGATTTTGCCCATCAGCTCCCAGGCCTGCTTGCCATTGGCTGCCGTATGCGGGGCGTTAAACCCGGCTTCCCGCCAATCGATGCTATTGACGATGCCTACGGTGACGAGCATTTCGTCTTCGACGATCAAAATATCGTACATCTAGACCACCTTGCCTTCGGTCAAAATCGGAATCGTAATGACGATACGCGTATGGAGACGCAGCGGTTTCTCCACAGTCAACCCGTACTGTTCGCCGAAATGCATCCGAATCCGGTCATTGACGTTCGACATTCCGACGCCCGACATTTGATCCTTCCGCTTAGGCGCGAAGCCGACGCCGTTGTCTTCGATCTCGAACCGGATTTGTCGGTTCGCTTCGTCCAACACGCCACGCACGACAATGAGGCCATTGTATGATTTGTTCGCCAAACCATGGATCATCGCATTTTCGACGATCGGCTGTATGATGAACTTAAGCGTGTAGTAACGTTCGATCCGTTTATCCCATTCGTATTCCACTTCGATCTTTTCTCCGAACCGCATGCGCTGCACCTTTACATAATCCCGAATAAATTCCAACTCGTCTTTGATCGGAAGAAAAATTTCGTTCGTTCGGTACGTGAAACGAAGCACCTTTACGAGCGCGACGACCGCGTCGGCGATCTTGTCCGCCCCTTCGGATATCGCCATCCACTTGATTGAATTAAGCGTGTTGTAGAGAAAATGAGGCTGGATTTGCGCCTGCAGCGCCTTCAGCTCGGCCGCTGTCTTCTCCTCCTCCTTCTTCACCGAATCTTTGAGCAACTGATCGATTTTTTCGACCATCGTATTAAACGTGACGGCGACCATGCCGATGTCCGGACTGTTCGACACCGGCACCTTGACGTTCAGTTGCCCCTCGCCGGCTTTTCTCATCGAGCGAATGAGGGTGTGGAATTGACGAAGGATGCCGTGGGACAGCAGAATGGCGAACAACACGGCGACGACGAGGGCAAGAGCGGCGACAATAAGCAGTATATTGCGCAAATGCCGGAAATCCAGACTGTACCGGGACAATGGGGAAGCAACCGCCATGATCCACTCGCGACCTTCCAGCGGCCTTACACTAAGCATGAGCGTCTGGCCGTCCGACTTCGCCGTCGTCGTGGCGATTCCGGCATTGCCCGCTACTCGTTTGCGGATGTCCGCCGCTGCCGTATCCGACAGTTCCGCCGACGTGCGCTCTTGAATGATGCGGCCTTGTTTGTCCATGAGAAAGACGCTCTCGGTTTGATCCGTCGGCATCAGCTGCAATAGCGAGCCAAACTTTGCCGCATCGACGTCGATCTGGATCAGGGCGAGATCTCTGCGAGTGCCGTAAGCGCCGACCGGACGAACGAACGACAGCACCTCTCGTTCCTGCAGCAGCGTATAACTTGGCGTATGGGAGAGCAGCAGCTCGCCCACCGCCCTGCCTGTCGGCGTACGGAGCGCTTCCTCGACCCAAGGCATCGCCGTTAGCTTATCGCGATTCAAGTAAGGATCGGTCGAATAGATCGTACCGTCGGAGCCGACCATGTAAATCTCCGTAATATAGGGATACGATCGTTTGAAGTTGGCGAGCAGCTCTTCCGTCTTCTTGAGCGTGTCGAGCTTTTCCGCGCCCGTCTTTTCCGAGTAGTCCACAAACGCCCGCGAAGTGACGGAATAGGCGATCAGCTGGGTTTCTGTCGTCTTCACCTGCTCGGATACGAAACCGACTTTATCGCTAAGCTGTTTGAGCAGCTCTTCGTTATAGGATCTGATTTTCTGCTCCAGCGATACGTTTGTGCGTTCGTAATAATACCAGTTGATGACGAGGGCGGGCAGCAGCGCAATGACGAACAACGCGCCGAACAGCTTCGTCTGGATGGACGGAGACCGCCATCTCGGTTGTTTGAATTTGCCCATCGCGCTTGCCCTCCCCGAAGTCGAACCGATCAGCCTTTGACCGCGCCCGCCGTCATGCCTTTGACGATCTGTTCTTGAAACAGCATATACACGAGCCAGAGCGGCAGCATCGAAACGACAAGTCCGGCGCAGACAAGCGCGTAGTCGGTCGAATACTGCCCGGTTAGCGCCATCACGCCTTGCGTCAGCGTCTTCGAAGGTTCGCTGCCGATCAGCACGTAAGCAAATAAATATTCGTTCCAGCAATTCAAAAAGCCGAGCGTCCCGACCGTCGCCAGCCCCGGCTTCGCGAGCGGAAGCACGATGGAGACGAACGTGCGCACCCGACCGTAGCCGTCGATGGCCGCCGCCTCCTCCAGCTCGCGTGGAATGCCCTTCAGAAAGCCGTGCAGGATGAACACGCACAGCGACAGATTGCTTACCACGTATATCAGAATCAAACCGAAATGCGAATTCAGAAGATGAAGCTGCTTGAGCAGCACGAAGGACGGAATCAGAATAGCGTGTACCGGAATCATGATTCCGAGCGTGAAGTACGCGTACAGCCAGCCGCTCTTCTCTCTCCGAGCGAGCACGTAAGCGGCCATCGCTCCGATCAGGAGCATGATCGCCACCGCGCAGGCGGAGATGAACAGACTGTTCCAAAAATAACGCGACAAATGCGCAGTTTGCCAAATATCGGCATAGTTGCCCCAATGCCAATTCGCCGGAAGACCGAACGGATTGGCGTAAATTTGATGCTTGTCTTTGAACGAACTGACGAGCACCCAATAAAACGGGAACAGCGTCGACAAAGCGAAAACCGCGAGCACGAGACCCCGCGACAACCCGGCGGCCCGCCGCATAGCGTAAGTCATCCTCCATTCCCCTTTCAATTATACAGTCTGGCGCAAATTCTTTTAAACAGCATCGTAAACAGGGCCGCATAGGCCAAAATCGTAATCGTCATCGCGCTGCCGTACCCGATTTGATTGCTGATGAACGCGGTTTTGAACATTTGCAGGGCGATGAACGACGACGCGTTGCCCGGCCCTCCCGACGTAATGACCCAGGCATGGTCAAACGATTTGAGCGAGCCCGTCACCGCCAGGATGACGCACACCTGGAATACGTCCCAGATTTGCGGCATAACGACGTTGAAGAACGTGCGGGACGGGCCCGCTCCGTCCATCCGCGCGCTCTCGACGAGTTCCTCGGGCACTTGCTGGATCGCCGCCAGAAAAATGACGACGTACAGGCCGATATACTGCCAGATTTGCGGAGCCATGACCGCCTTCAGCACCGTATGCGGATCGGACAGCCACTGTCTTTTCCAAGAGGACAAGCTGAGCGAATCGAGCAAATGGTTCAAAGGCCCAGTATCCGAATTGTAAAACAGCGAAAACATCAATCCGATGGCAACCGGCGAAATAATAACCGGAATGAAGATCACCGACCGGAAAAATCGGAACCCGTGCATAACCTTCGCCAGCAAATAGGCGATTGCGAGTCCCGCTCCTACTTGAAAAATGAGAGAATACGCGATTAATTGCCCCGTATTGCGAACGACCTGCCAATAATCGCCGTCCGCGATCAATTCTTGATAGTTGCCCAACCCTACGAACGTCTTGGCGGTTACCCCGTTCCACTCCGTCAAGCTGTACCCCGCCGACATCGCGACAGGATAGATCATGAACAGCGTGTAGACGATCACCGCGGGCAAGACGAATCCGCCGTAAAAAACCGCATCGTGTTTTCGCCGCATAGTCTTCTCTTCCTCCCTTGCACAGCTGCGTAAACAAAAAGAGGGGAACGCGCCCCCTCCTCCTTGTTCCGCGATATCCGTCACTTCGCCTTATCTAGCGCTTTCTGTGTCTTGGACACATAATCTTCAGGCGACACGAAGCCTGCGAACAGTTCGTCCAGAGAGCTCAGGATGACGGAGTAGGCGTTGCTGTCGGGAACGTAGCTCTCGTGATGCGGCCATACGTTTTGGTTTTTCGTGAATTCCATCGCTTTGGCGTATAGCGGAGAAAGCGTAGACGGATCAAGCTCCATCTGCTTCGCCGGGAACAAACCGCCCTTCGCCACTTCTCCCAGCACCTCGTCGGAGTTGATAAAGTCGGCGAAATCCACGAGCGCTTGCTGCTTCGCCGGGTCCTCGAACGATTTGCGGTTGATGAGCAGCCCCATCGCAACGGCGCCGATCGTGTAAGACGACGGGTCGACGACGGAACCTTCGAGCGCAGGGAAGTCGATTAGATCGGTCTTATCGACAATCTCTTGCTTCACATTGCCGATCATCCACGGAAATTCATAAACCATCGCCGCTTTTTCCTCGTTATAGAGCGACAATTGCGGCCCCCAATCTCCATTGGCGACCGTATCGCTCGGGAAAATGCCGTCCGCCTTCATCTGCGCGACCGCTTGCGCCGCTTTGCGGACCGCGTCCGTATCGTATTGGTAAGTTTGCGGAATTTTCTGCGCGTCGTCGAAGCCGTTTTGGAATTGGTACGCCAAATAGCTGAAAAACAAGTGCGAAGGCTGGCCGTTTTTGCTGCCCATGCTGAACGGCACGATGCCGTTGTCGTTGAACACCTTGGCAACGTTAGTCAACTCGGCGTACGTCTTCGGATATTCGAGGTTGTACTTTTGAAACAGCTCGCGATTCGCCATGAAAAACCCTTTGAACGCTTCGAGCGGAAGGCCGTATTTTTTGCCGCCGATATCGAAGAACGACCAGGCGATATCGGTGTACTGCTCTTTTTTCACCGTGCCGCTCTTGCTCAAATATTCGTCCATTTCGAGAATTTCGTTCGCGTCGACGAGCGGCTTGAGGTTAACAGGTCCGAGCCAGTAGGTGAAAATATCGGGCAAATTGCCGGCCGTCGTGTCCACTTTGATTTTCGTGCGGTGCTCCTCGCCCGGCGTCGCTTCGAATTTGAAGGAGATCTCCGGGTGCTTTGCTTCGTATTCCTTCAGCTTGCCCTCGAAATACGACGCTTTCGGATCCGCTCCCGTCCAGTTGTAGGCGAAGCGGATCGTGATTTTGTCCCCGCTGCTGCCGGCACTGCTTGGCGAAGGGGAAGCGGATGGAGAAGTCTCGGCCGATGGAGTGGCGCTGCCGCCTTTGCCGTTATCGCTGTTCGAGCATCCTGCGGCCAAACCGGCGATTAGCGTCGTTGCAAGGACGATGGATGCGGACTTTTTCAATTTCGCGGATAACCATGTCATGAGAATCATGCGCTCCTTTAGTATCAAATAACAAGCGTATGGAATGATTTCGCCGTCATCGGCACCTCGTAGATAGCCCCTTCGCATGAGATCGCGATCGTTCTCGGTGCATCATGAGGGTTATGCACGATAAACGCTTTGCGTCCTTCGGCATTCTCGAAGGCGATGGCGTTGCCGCTCCAGCCTCCCTGGAGGTCGAGTCTGACAGAGCCATTGCCGACGAACCGACACACGTGCTTAAACAAATAAAATTCCGGGTTCCACGTCACTTCGCCGCTATCCGGGTCCACGTTGACAAGGCTGTTCTGGTACCCGCCCCACGTGCACTCCCCGCCTTTGGGGAGTACCATATTCCAATACACGTAGCTTTCGACTCCGTTATTTAGATAATGCCACAGCAGGCTGAAAATGTAGTGCGCGTATTCCCACGTGTTTTTGCCGTCTCCGCATTCGTTTTCCGTCTGCATAAGCCGCATTTCCGGGAACGCGACATGCGTTCGCTGAATCGCTTGCTTACCCGCCCATTGATAGCCGACGCCGCTCACGTACGCCTTCGCTTCCGGGTCGTTCAGGACCACGCCAGCGTAGCTGTCGTACGAATCGGTGTTGAGCGTGCCGAGCCACAGCTCGATTTCCGGCCGCTTTTCCTGAAACAACGGGCCTAAATAGCGTTTTAGAAAATCCCGCATTTCTTCTCCGGTCCATACGCACGATGGGAAGCGATGATGCGTGACAGGCTCGTTCTGAAAATGAACCTGAGAGATTCGCACGCCTTCTTGCGCGTAAGCTTCCACAAATTTCAGCAAATAGAGCGCGTAGGCTTGCAAATTCCGTTCCGTCGCGACCAGTTTGCCATAGTTGTACGTCTGAGGATGCTTCATCCACGTCGGAGGGCTCCATGGCGAGGCGAACCATTTCATGTCCGGCTGAATCGCTTGCGCCGCCTTGACGTAAGGCAGCAGATTGTGCCGATCGCGATCGATTGAAAACCGCTCCATCGCGTAATCGCCCTCGTTGTCGTTGCAGCTGTACCAGTTCACGGAGTAATCGGTCGCTCCGATCGGAATCCGGTTTAGCTCGAAGCGCAGGCCGTCTCCGGTTTTGTCGAACAGCGCCTTCAGCACTTCCTGCCGCGCTTCTTCGCTCGTCGACTTGAGCGCCATCCACCCTAATTCGTTGACGCATCCGCCGAACCCTTCCATTCTTTGATGCCTATCGCCCTTCCATGCCAAATCGATCGTCGGATGCCCGGCAGCAAGCTGCGGCTCGCTCTCCCGCCATACCGCCCGTTCGTCCGACGACACGAGCAGCGGCTTTCTTGGCGCCCGCTCTGTCATCCTTCGTTGCCCCCTTTATTTTTGACGTTCTAACCATTTCGATTATAGGAAAAGGGAGCCGCCCGCCGTAACGCCACGATATTGCGATTGTATCGCCATTTCGTATCCGATTTCGTATGCCTGAGCTCATTGTGGTCGTTTGAATGGAAATTACGGTTCGTCAGGGGGTCAAATCGTATGGGAAGAGGGTGAAATCGTGCTCGTCGTCGAAGCTCCATAACGAAAAAAAACGTTCGCGAGCCATCGGCGACGGCAAGCGAACGTATTTTTCTGCGGAGTAACAGATGCCCCCGGCTCCGTTTGCCCTCCCGAGTCATGCCCGTCCAATCGGCAACATAGAGTAAAGTAACATGGACGAGTCAGGGTCGGGGGGTTCCGCAAATGAAACATTGGGCCAGAAGCATCCAAGTCGCGCTCGTATTTATCGGAACCGTCGTAGGTGCGGGCTTCGCTTCAGGCAGGGAAGTACTGCAATTTTTCACCCGCTTCGGGTATTGGGGACCGTATCTGATCATCGTCTCCACGATGTTTTTCGTGTGGATTGGCGCCAAGGTGATGCTCCTGTCTGCGAAATTAAACGCCAGATCCTACGAAGACTTGAACAAGCATCTGTTCGGGGACAGCGCTGGGCGCTGGGTCAGCCATATGATGCTAATCGTGCTGCTTGGAGTCAACGCGGTCATGTTGGCCGGAGCGGGCTCCGTCTTCTCGGAGCATCTCAATCTGAGCTATCAGACGGGGCTGATCGTGACGATGTTCGCCTGCTTCCTGCTGCTGCGCAAAGGGATGAATGCCATCTTAACGATCAATACGTTCGTCGTTCCCCTCATGATCGGCTTTTCGGCTTTCCTCGTATTCGAGATGCTGCGCCAGCCGCTGCCGGATCAATGGTTCAGAGCGCCGAACGAGCAATCCGCTTGGGCGGCCTGGCTGTCCCCATTTCTGTACGCCGCCTTTAATCTGTCGATGTCGCAGGCTGTTCTCGTTCCGCTCGGATCGACGATCGGCGACGTTAAAATTTTACGCAAGGGAGCATGGATGGGCGGAATCGGCATCGGCGCGTTGCTGCTTGCCGCTCATTTCGCCTTATCCTCCCGCATGCCGGGAATCGCCGAGTTCGATATTCCGATGGGCGGCCTCGCGATGGAGCTCGGAACATGGCTGCATTGGGTGTATGTTTTCCTGATTTTTATGGAAATCTTCACAACGCTTGTCGCCGATATTTACGGGCTTACGCTCCAACTCCACGAACGAACGAAAGCGTCCCCTTGGATGTTGACGGCGATCCTGCTCCTGCTTTGTTTTCTCGCCGGGCAATTCGGCTTCGGCACGCTGCTCTCGACGCTCTACCCGATGTTCGGTCTGCTCAGCCTGGGCTGGCTGTTCCTGATCGGACGGGACAACGCGCTTCCCGCCCGCCCTTCCCAGCCGCCCCCTAAGCTCCCAGCGTAATCAGCCGCGCTCCGGCAATGCCGGAGACGATCGTCTGCGCGACATGGCGATGGCAGGTAAAGAGCAGCGCCTGCCTTGTCTCGCCAAGCTCTTCGAGCACCGGCAGCGTGCGCGCCAGCCTCGTCTCGTCGAAGTGGACGAAGAGGTCGTCCAGCAGCAGCGGCAGCGGATGCTCCGGCGACGCCGCGTCGCACAGCGCGAACCTCATCGCCAAGTATAGCTGCTCCTGCGTACCGCGGCTTAAATAAACGCTGTCCAGCAATAAGCGTTCCTTCGTCTCGGCATACAGCGCCTTCGAATCGCCGGGAGCCACAATCCGGATATAAGCCCCGTCGGTCATCCGCTGAAAATAACGAGAAGCCCGCATCAGCACCTCGGGCTGCTTCTCCTCTTCGTAGACCGCTTTCGTGCGAACGATCAGCTTGTCTGCGAGCGCCAGAACCGCATATCGCTCGGCGAGCTCTTCGAGCTGGTCGCCCAGCTCTCTCAGCCGCTGACTCTTATCCTCCAGCTCGGCGTCCCGTCGAAGCCGCTCAAGCTCCTGCGCCAGCCGGCCGCGCCGGTCCAGCAGCTCCGAACGGCTTGTCTCGGCCTCGGCAAGCCCGATCTGCCGCTCTTGGACAAGAACGGAGAGAGAAGCTTCATCGCGCTTGCCGAGCAGCTCGTACAGCTCTGCCAGCGCAGCCTCGTCCCGGCCCGCTTCCAGTCGCAGCTGCATCTCGCGCGCTTCTCTTCGCAGCGCGCGGCAGCGTTCGTCGATACGTATCCGGCCCTCCAGCTCGTTCTCGGTGGCAACGCCGAACTCGCGCAGCAGCGTACAGATTTGTTCCTCGACGCGCTCCTGCTCGGCTTCGGTTTGCCTAACTTTGTCGGCGGCAGTCTCCATCTGCGCTTCCAGCTGTTGAGCCGCCTCTTGGGCAGCCCTTTCCTCCGCAGCAATGCGATACAGCCATTGCACGGCAAGTTGGCTGTCCGCCGCGCCAAGCCCGCCCGGAGGAGGCCATTTCTCGGCGAGACTTCGCGCCGAGCGATCGAATTCGCCGATCGTGCGATCCAACGCATGCACGCGCTCCTCAAGCCGCTCCCGCTGTCTAAGCGCGGCTTGCCCTCGCTCGGCCGCGGCGAACAGTTCAGGCGCGCCGCCCGGCGTCAAATGAAGCGGCAGCTTGCGCGCGATCAACCAACGCCGCCAGCGCTCTCCGAGCTCGTCCAGCAGCCGCTGCTGCCGCTCGGCGTCTTCGTCGATGAGTTTCCTCTCCTTGAGCAGCTGTTGCATCCGCCCCTGCAGCTCCTGTCTTCGCGAGCGAATGCGATCGTTTTGTTCCCAAAGGCCGATCTGCTCGTGAACCGCTTCGCGCAGCTTTATCCAGTAGGCATCCGCTTCCTGCGCCGTCGGCGCCTCATCGATCCCGAACGACGATTCGGACAAATGTGCCGCAGCGGCTTCGGCCTGAGCATTTCCCAGCAGCTTTCGAAGCTTTTCATTCATTATGTTTTGGCTTACCCGGTATGTCTCCTCCGACTCCGAGGAAGCTTTCGCATATTCCCGATAGCGCTGAGCCTCGTTGCCTCGGCGGCTCCAGACGTATACGGCGAGCGCGGCGGACATGGCGAGCAAGCCCGCGGAGAACAGAACGGCTAACGGGGAGAGCCCTTCCCCTCCGAGCGGCAAGAACGGCCACAGGAGCCCTGCGACCGCCATCGCCACCGCAACCCAGACAAGCCATCCGCTAGAGCCTCCGCGTCCTTTGCCCGAACTCGATCGCGACAGGACTACGCTCTCGGGCAATCTCGGCCTTCCGGCAGCCGCAAGGCGCTCATAGTCTCTGCGAGCGTCCTCCGCCTGATGCCAGATCTGCAGCAGCTCGGACTTCGTTGCGGGCGCGAATTCGACGGATAACCCGGTTTCCTGCGCCGCGTATTCCCCCGCAGCTTCACCAGCCCCCAGTTCCGTCTCCTCGTCTAGCAGCACCTCTCGCTGCCTATCCAATCTACGCAGCTCGGCCCGCAGCGTCGTTGCGGCTTTTTCCGCCTCCTCCCACGCTTGCCGCAGCTCGCGCGCCTGCTCGCGATCGGCAGCCATTCCGCCGAACTCAGCCAGCTCCTCCTCGCCCCATTGCGGCGATATCAACGCGAGCGATCCGCGAACTGCATCGTTCAGCGCGACCAGCTCAGTCTCGAGCCCGGCCCGCTCCTCTCGTTTGGCGGCTACGCCTTCGCGAATCGCTTCCAGTCTCGCCAACTCCGGAAAAGCCGCAAGCCGCTCCTCGTCCCAATGCAGACGTTCCCGCCGCCGTCGCAGCTCTTCAAGCGCATCCCGCTCCGATGCCACTCTAACCGATACGGCGCTCCGCAAGCTTCTCCGCTCGGCCCATTTTCCAGTGGCGTCTTCGGGCAGCAGCGCCGCGGAAGGATCCGGCAGCGCCGCCCGCAGATCGGCGATTTCCGCGAACAGAGCCTCGCGCTTCAACCACCACTCCCGCGCATCAAGCGCGCCCTGCAGCTTCGCCGCTTCCATTCGAAGCGCGGGCAGATCTTCGCCCGACTGCGCAAGCCGCTGCTCGAGCCGCGCAAGCTCCTCCGTCGCTTCCGCGTACTCGCGAATGCCGTCACGACTTCGGCGAATCTCCGCCTCCAGATCCTTAATGGCTGCAAGCAGGCGGTTCATCTCCTGGGTCGACCCTCTCGGACGATAGAGACGGTCGAGCTCTCCTCCGAGCTTGCGGCGCGCCTCCGTAATCGAGGCGCCTCCTGCTAGACCGGCATGATACAGATAGTTGCCCAGTTCTTCCCCCTGCAGCGTCCTCAGCTCATGCAGCTCGTTAAGAGACACGGCGAACAACTGCCGAAACAGCCGTTCCGACAAGCCGCCGAGCAGCAGTCTCTCCCACTCAGCTTGCGCGACGACCCGTTCCGTGCCGGACTCGTCTCTCAGCCGAATCTCTCCGCTTCGTTCCGCATGACGCTCGATCCGCCACTGAAGCCCCCCCTTGTCCTCCAAAACAAGCCGTCCCCCGTGACGCCCGCCGAATGCCGGCTCTCCCCGCTCCACCGGCTCCTTGCGCGTCGGGAAGCCGTACAGCATACTTCGCAGGAACCTGAGCAGCGTGCTCTTGCCGGCTTCGTTAGGTCCGTACAGTACCGCGATACGTCCCTCTCCGAACGACAGCTTCAAATTGTTCAGCGCGCCGTACCCGTCCACTTCGATTTCCCGTATGTACATTTCCGCACCTCCCCGCGCCTAGGGCGTGTCTTCGTCGCGCAGCAGCGACGCGCTCAATTCCATTGCGCGGCGGAGCCATTGCTCTCGTTCTTCGCGCGATCTTCCGTCCAACCATTCCCGCACGCGCGGCAGCTTGCGCAGCGACTCCGTCGCTTCGTCGAGCAGTTCCTTCGCCTTCTCCGGATCGGATGCGGCCAGCATTCCGCGACGAATCAGCTCGCCCAGAAATCCGTCCTCCTCGGCGACGCTTTCCAGGCGCAGTTCCCCCGACGTGCGAATATGCAACGACTCCGGCCAGACCCAATCGTCCGTCTCCTCCGGAGAGGCGAGACATTCCCGCAGCCCCTCCAGCCACTCTTCCGCCGCTCCGGCCCGCAGCAGCAGCTCATGCATCGCTCCGCGGCCTTCGAGCCGCAGCCGCGCGACGGTCGCTCTCCCCGGCGAAGATCGGCGCGCTTCTTCCAGCGCGTCCAGCATCGCCTCTTGAAGCTGCTGCTCTCGATTCAGCCCGTCGATCGGAACGACGATCTCCCGCCAGACCACGTCCGCGAGATCGTGAAAGCGCATGTCCACCGCTCCCGAACCGTTGACGGACACCACATAAGCGCCTTTGTCGCCCGTCTCGCGGACGCTTCTTCCCTGCAAGTTACCGGGATAGACGACATGCGGATACTCTCGCAGCACGCGCCGCTCGTGCACGTGTCCGAGCGCCCAGTAGTCGAAGCCTGAGGAAGCAAGCTCTTCGAGCCGGCAGGGAGAATAATTGTCGTAATCGGGATCGCCATCCACGTTAGCGTGCAGAACGGCAATATGAAAAGGCGCCCCCTCCCGTCTCTTGAAGCGAAGCGCCAAATTGTCCCCTACCGAACGCGTCGGGTACGATATTCCGTAAATATTAGCCGCAGGTTCGCCCCCTCGGGTATACGCCATGCGGCATTCCACCTCTGAGGAACCGAAGGCGAACACACCGTCCGGCCAATCTAGCTGCGCCATTCGACCGCTCTCATGGTCGTGGTTGCCATGAACGATATACGTTCGGACGCCTTGCCTCGCCATATCGCCGAGCGTCCGTTGAAGCCGCAGCTGGGCTCGCAGCGACCGATCCGCCGCATCGAACAGATCGCCCGCGATGACTACGAAATCCGCGCGTTCCCGCAGCGCCAGCTCTCCAAGCCGACGAAGAGCGGCGAACGTCGATTCGCGCAGCCTCTCTCTCACGACGGGCGGAGCCTTCGACAGCCCCTTAAACGGGCTGTCGAGATGCAGGTCGGCGGCATGAATGAAAGTAAAGGGCGCTCCCATCCCGCTCACGGCTCCTCGCGGCCGTCTCCGGCGTCCGCTGCGACCGCGGCCTCGCTGTCCGCATCCGCGCCGTCCGTTCCGAAGGAAGTGTAAATGCGCTTAAGCTCGCTGATGACGCGGTTCAGCGAATAGGCTTCCTTCGCCTTGTTCCAGCCTGCGCGAGCCATCTCGTAGCGGAAATGCGGATCGACGATCACCGTCTCGAGAGCATTGGCCAGCGCGACCGGGTCCTCGGGCGGGACAAGCAGACCGTTCATGCCATCCTCGATCTGCTCCGAGATGCCGCCGACGTTCGTGCCGACAAGCGCCAGCAGGCAGAGCGCCGCTTCGGCGAATACCGAGCCGAACGCCTCCGCGCGCGAAGGCAGCACGAACACGTCGAAGAACGGCATCAGCTCTTCCGGATGAAGCATGTAGCCGTAAAAGATCGTATCGTCGTAGATGCCCAGCTTCTGCGACAGCTCCTCCAACTCTTCGCGAATCGGGCCGTCTCCGATAATGTGAAGCACGAACCGGGAATTGCGCTTGCGCAGCTCGGCGCAAGCCTTGAGCAGAACGTCCAACCCTTTCGCCGGAACGAGCCGGCATACGGTTACGAGCTGCGTAACTTCATTATCGTGCGATACCGGTTTGAATCTTCTCTCGTCATATCCGTTAGGAATAACGATTGTGCTGTCAGGTTCTTGGAGGTATGTGCCGATATACTGAGCAAAGGACTTGGAAACCGTGAGCAGGTGGTCGGATTGAAGATCCAATTCCCCGTATATCGAGGTCAGAAAGCGGTGCTCTGGCCCCCCCTCGGCGATCCGGCCGTTCAGCACAAGCTCGCGCTCGTAGCTGGAGTGGATCGTCGTCAGCAGCGGCGTATCGGGAAATACCCGTTTCATCGCAAGCGCGGCGATCGGATGATGCGCGTGAATGAGATCGAATTTCTGTCCGGATAGCCGGAGCTTCACCCACCAGAGGTAGTCCTTGTATGTCTGCATGTACTTATCTATAATTACGTTGCCCGCATAAGGACGCCAATCGAACGTCGCAAACTCGATATCTTCCTGACCTTTGTTGCGAATGCGTTTCGGAAGCGAGAACATCTCCATCTTCCAGCCGATTTTGCGAAATCTCTCTCCGATATAGGGAACCATGGACGAGACGCCTCCCGGCTGCTCCGGGGGGAAAAACAGCGCCTGCAAAATATTCAACGGCGTTACCTCCTCATTCCGACGTTCAGGATGCGATACAGGTTAAACCGTAAAGGAAGGCCCATTGCATTCCGAAATTCAACCTATATCGTCTCTCTCAAAATATGATATATTAGAAACATATGTTCTGCAAGCTTCCCAGACTGCTTTAGAAGGAGATCCACATGTTTCTGATCACGCTGACTCCCGATAATTTGGCCTTGCTGTTCTCATCGGCAATGGCCGTCGTCATTGTCTCACTGATGCTGTTCATGTCTTACCGACTGTACGCGAGCAATCGGCGGCAGGCCTACAGGTCGTTGCTGACTTCCCTCGTTTTCATTTTGATCCAGCAGCTGCTGCAAATGACCGTTTCCCTCGGAATGACGCCGTCGTCTCCCTTTCTGATTTTCACAGGGAAGCTGCTGCAGGTTTTTGCGTTTATCGTCATCAATTTCGCCATCTTCGAGCTGTATCACCGCAGGCGGCCCAGAACAAAAGTCTGGTTTTACGGACTGCTTGCGACGGGCCTTGTCGTCGCCGCATTAGACATTCTTCCCGAAGCGCTCTCGGCGCATCAGGATTGGGCTGACGGCATCCGCTCCACCCCTGCGCTCGACGGCTATTTGCTGCTGCTTGCTCCGCTGTTCGTGCTGATGTTCGCTCCGCATATCGGCCAGCCTCGCAAGTATATGACCAACCTATGGATCGCCTTCACCATGCAGCTGTCCAGCATTTCGTCCATATATTGGGCGCCCGAAGCCGCGATATTCAAAACGATCGCGGGCTTGCTGCCGGTGTTCTATTATATTCTGCTCTTCGCCATCATTTTCGAACGGGTCGTGGAAATTTTGCAATCCGTCTACCGCTCTTCCATTACGGACGGTTTGACCAACCTGTATAACCGCAGATACTTTATGGGCAGACTCGACCCGATTTTGAAAAGCGGCCGGCCGGTGGGGGCGATTTTCTGCGATATCGACAATTTCAAAAAGTTGAACGATACGCAGGGGCATCATAAGGCCGATGGCGTTCTGAAGCAGGTCGCGGCGCTGTTGATGGAAGAAACGGACGGAATCGGCCTGGCCGGAAGATACGGCGGCGAAGAACTCGTCGCTTTTGTCGTCGGGCCGGTATCCGCCGTGGCGAAAACCGCCGAGAGCATCCGCTCCCGCACCGAGAAGGAGAGCATCGTCACGATCAGCGTCGGCTTCAGCATGGGTGCGAGCGGCGATACGTCGGAATCTCTCATGAAGCAGGCGGACGAGGCGATGTACCACAGCAAGACAAATGGAAAAAACCGGGTTACCGATTTCGCCGCGTTGAAGCGTTCGTCGAGCCCGACGGCCGCTCCGTCGCGTCGCAAAGTCTAATCTCGGCCTCAGCGCCGGTTATTTATTCCACACGAGGAGTGACAAGCGAGTATGCCTACTTTATTGATGCTTTTCCAACTTAAACCCGACCAGCTGGAGCAAGTCCGTCGGAGAATTCCGAAGTGGACCATCGTATCCGCACACGATTCCGAGATTACGGAGGAGCAATACCGCGATGCCGAAATCGTACTGGGCTGGGACTCCGCGATGACGTCCTCTTTTGATTCCGCCGTCAATCTGAAATGGGTGCAGACGACTTCCGCAGGCGTGGATAAGCTGCCTCTGGATCGGCTTCGCGAGAGTGGAGCGGCGCTGACAAGCGCCAGCGGCATTCATCCGATATCGATGACCGAGACGCTGTTCGCGATGCTGCTGGCCTTCAGCCGCAATCTGCATCACGCGATCCGCCGACAGAGCGATAGCGAATGGCGCGCATCGGAGCGCTATTCCCAGCTTGCCGGCAAAACGATCGGCATCGTCGGCGTCGGTGCGATCGGAACGGAAATGGCCCGCTTGGCGAAGGCGTTCGGCATGACGACGCTCGGCGTGCGCAAGAGCGCCCGCCCTGTCGACGTTGTCGACGAAATGTACGGAATGGATCAACTGGGCGATGTTCTGTCTCGCAGCGACATGGTCGTCAACGTGCTCCCCTACACCGAAGAGACCCACCACATTTTCAATGCCGAGAAGTTTGCAGCCATGAAGACCGACGCTCTCTTCTTCAATTTCGGACGCGGTGCGTCCGTGGATACCGCAGCGCTCGTCGCGGCTTTGGAGCAAGGCGAGATCGGGGGAGCAGGCCTTGACGTATTCGAGGAAGAGCCATTGCCGGCCGACCACCCGCTTTGGCCGATGGACAACGTTATCATTACTCCGCATATCGGAGGTTGGACGGACAACTACAAAGCGCTCGTGACGGACATTTTCCTCGAAAACCTGGACGCTTATCTATTGACGGGTCAACCAACTCGCAATGTAGTCGACTTAGACCGCAATTACTAAAGCAGCTTTCGCCGAACGTCCGGCTCCGCATTTGCCCAAAATCGTGCATTCCGGGTAAATGTCCAATCCGCGCTCTTCCTTCTTCATAATATAGGTGTAGGCCGAGGAAAGGGTCAACGCACGAGATACACCCGCTTCGGCTCCCCTAAACAACTTCATGAAGGAGGAGTTTGCATGTCTGGTGTAGGCGGAGGATACTATGCATCGGCAGCCTTCGTGCTGGTCTTGTTTATTCTGCTGGTCATTATTTTGCGCGCCGGTTACTGAGTCGGCCGGAAGCAGCATCGATTCTAATGATAAAAGCGCATGTACCTCCTTCCTCGGGGTACATGCGCTCTTTTATTGTCGCCTAACATTATTGCGCCGTTTGGACCAGCCGCTCCAGTATAACGGCGACGCCGTCTTCATTGTTGGAGACGGTCACTTCGTCTGCGGCAGCTTTCACTTCGGCGGGGGAGTTATCCATCGCCACGCCCCAGCCGGCATATTCAAGCATTTCCATATCGTTATAATAATTGCCCATCGCCAATATGCTCTCTCTGGCAATCCCTCTCTGTTCGGCCAACCAGCGCAGCGCCTGTCCTTTGCTAGCCTTCGGATGCTGCACGTCGATAAAATAATCCCCGCTCCGGATCGTCTGCAGCTCGTGCGTCCAGCTGTGCCACTCTATTTCCACCGTGTCCAACACGGATTTCGGCGCGTAAATCGACATTTTCACCAGCGGCTCGGGCAATGCTTCCGCAAAGCTTCTCCGAATCGGTTGGGCAAGCAGATGCTCGTACATCGCCGCCGCTTCCTCGTTCATCTCCTCGACGAACAAGTCAAACGCCGTATTCAGATCGAAATGAATGCCCCGTTCCTGCAAAAAGCTCATGTAGCGGCGAGCAAGCTCATGAGAGATCGCCGTATCATGAATCACTTCCCTCGTCTCGCTGTCGACGATAGAGGCTCCGTTATGAGTAATCATTGTGCCCTGCAGGCCGAGCTCCCTCAGCACTCCCAGCGCGCTCGTAGAGCCGCGGCCTGTGCAGATGACAATCTCCGCCCCTTGCCGCGCAGCCTCCCGGACCGCCGCGGCGACTCTCGGCGTAAGCTCGTGATTGTCGTTAAGGAGCGTGCCGTCTACATCCAAAGCAATTAAACGATAGTTCATTTCTAACCTTCCTTCCGGTAATTTCTCAAGCTGTCGATTTCGTCCTCGGTTAGTTCGCGCCAATCTCCTGGAGCTAGGCCGGGGTCGAGCTTCAGCGGCCCCATCGCCACTCGTCGAAGGTAGAGCACCTTTTTCCCCACCGCTTCGAACATCCGCTTCACTTGGTGGAACTTGCCCTCGTGAATGGTCAGCTCGATCCAGCTTAACGGCGTAGCGTTCGGGCCTGAGGGTGCAAAGTCCAGTACGGCGGACATTTCCGCGGCTGCCTCCGGCTTGTCCGCCTTCATTTGCCCCTCTGAGTCTCCAGCGGCGGCGGACAGAGACGCCAGCACCTCCAACTGCGCCGGCTTCGTCACATAGCCGTCGTCCAGCTCAACGCCTCGCTCGAACGCCTCCGCATCCTCCTGACCGACGGCGCCCGCCACTAGGGCGCGATACGTTTTCGGGACGTGTTTTCGCGGGGAGAGAAGCTCATGCGACAGTTTTCCGTCATTCGTAATGAGCAATAGTCCCTCCGTATCTTTGTCCAGCCTTCCGACCGGAAAAGGCGACAGCACTGTAACGTCTTCATCAAGCAGATCGATTACCGTTCGGTCGCGCATGTCCTCTGTCGCCGAGACGACCCCGGCAGGCTTATGCAGCAGCACGTACACCGTGTCGCGGTAACGGATCGTTTCTCCGTTCAGGACGACCGTATCGTCGTTCGGACGAATTTGCCGCCCATGATCCTTGACGACCTCTCCGTTCACCCTAACCGCCCCTTGCTTGACCCATTGCTTAATCGAGCTTCGCGTTCCGTATCCCAAGTTTCCGAGCATTTTATCTAGACGGATTGTCACTTTCATTTTTATACCTGCTTTCTATTTGACAGTTTCATGTCAATGGCGTATTCCCAGTTTTGTTCGGCGATCTTATTAGGTATAATGTAAGAGAGTTCGGGACGCTTGTCCATGACTTCATACATTTTAATTGTTCAAATTGGGGGAATCATTAATGAACGCCAAAAAGCTGTCGATCTTCTTCGGCATTCTCGCCGTGCTGATCATCGCGCTCGTCGTACTAAACAACATGAAGCCGGACACCGTATACGGCAAACCCGAAAACAAGCTCTGGCCCGAGACCCGCGCGCAATTGAACGATCCGAACTACAACAATCTTATTTTGCCGGACGAATTGGACAAAAAGCTGGAGAACAAAGAAAGCTTCTTCGTCTACTTCTACGCATCGAACTGTCCGCATTGCAAAGCCACAACGCCGAAGCTCAAGCCGCTTGCCGACGAACTGGGCATCAACATGCACCAATTCAACTTGCGGGAGTTCGAGAACTATTTCGGTAAAATGAATATCGAGGCAACCCCTACGTTAGTATACTTCAAAGACGGCGTGGAAATCGATCGCATGAAAGGCGGCTTGAAGGAGTCGGACACGACGGCGGGCTATTCATTGGACGATTTCAAGGCCTTCTTCGAGAAACACAAACCGGAAGGTAACGACTGATGAACGGCAAGTGGCTGCTTGCTCTGCCGACCGCGCTGCTCGCCGGAGGAATTCTTCTTGTCGCTTGTGGCGGAGGCGGCAAAGACAGCGAACCCCATCGCCATGGAAACGAAACTTGGGAAGTCAAAGCTTCGCTCACGGAGATGCCGTCCTTCCTCGAAAACTATTCGGGAAGAACAAAGCGTCTCTACACGGTCGTCGACAAGTATCAAGACATTATGAAATCGGTCAACTGCTACTGCGGCTGCATGGATTACGAGGACGCTCACTCCTCTTTATTCCGATGCTATGTGGCCGATCAGGGCGAAGATGGCGTCACCTGGACCGATCACAGCAGCACTTGCGGCATCTGCACGGAGGAGCTCGCCAAAATCGAAGAATGGAGCAAGGATGGCAAAACGCCGGAGCAGATCCATCAGTTGATCGAAGACAACTTTAATCCGAACGCTTAACCTTCTTACAGCAAGAAGCTGCCTCGTAAGCAAAAAAGAGTCGTACGAAAGAATGATCTTGTACGACCCTACTTATGAGATAGCTTCTTTTCCATTTCATCGCCGCTTCCGACGCCGGGACACCCTACCTACTGCCCGCCTTTGCGCGCACGCGCAAGCGCCGCCTGCACTTCGCTCAACAGCTCCTTAAGCCCCCATAAATCATCCTGCTCCCACAATTCGTTGAAGCGGCGCTGGAATTGCGCAGCCTCCCTGACTCTGCGGAAGTAGTAAAGCTCCTGAATCTCGTTAAGCACCCGCCGAACGACAAGCGAGCTCTCCTCGAAGTCGCGCTGCGCGTCAACGATCTCCTGCCGAATATTCGACATCTCGTTGTCCAGGGAGAACGCCGCCTCCGCCGCTTTGCGCAGTCTCTCCCGAACGTGCTCAGGCAACTGGTTGCGGTATTTATAATTAAGCGAATGCTCAATCGTCGCCCAGAAGTTCATCGCGAGCGTCCGAACCTGGATTTCCGCCAGAACCGGCTTGGAGCCGAGCGACGTCTGAACCGGATATTCGACGATCAAGTGGTAGCTGCGATAGCCGCTATCCTTGTAATTCGTAATGTAGTCTTTCTCATACACCAGCGTCAAATCTTTGCGCTGACGAATCATATCCGCAACGCGGTAAATATCGTCCACGAATTGGCACATAATACGGATGCCCGCAATATCTTCGATGCCAACTTCGATCCGATCCAAGGGAACGCTCAAACGCCGCGCCTTCTCCAAAATACTCGATACCCGCTTCACCCTGCCGGTAATGAATTCAATCGGAGCGTATTCATCCCTGGCTTTAAGCTCGGAGCGCAGCGACTTCAGCTTGACCTTTAGTTCTTCCACCGCTTGCTCGTAGGGAAGCAGGAACTTCCCCCAATCCATTCCGTCCATCGACATTCCTCCTAACGAACGCCCGCACCCACCGCTTGAGTAATCCGATCGAACCCGTCCTGCTTCAGTCTTCTCAGCAAACCGCTGTGAATCTCCTTGAGCAGTCCCGGCCCCTTATAGATCATTGCCGTATAAACCTCGACCAAGCTTGCACCCGCAAGAATTTTCTCATAAGCGTCATCCGCCGTAAAAATACCGCCCGAGCCGATAATCGGCAGCTTCCCTTTCGTCAGCTTGTAGATGCTGCGCACGACCTCGGTCGAACGCTGCGTCAACGGGCGCCCGCTGAGCCCGCCGGTTTCCCCGGCGTTCCGATGCGTCAATCCGTCCCGGCCGATCGTCGTATTCGTCGCGATAATGCCCGACATCCCGCTCAACTGAATCGCCTCGGCCATATACTCAAGCTGCTCCTCCGTGTTGTCCGGCGCAATCTTCACGAGAATCGGCTTAGGCAATTGCCCATGTCGCGCCGCTTGCTTGCCCATCTCGTCCTTTACCGCGTCGAGCAAGCTTCTCAGCTCGTCTCCATGCTGCAGGGCGCGCAAATCCGGCGTATTCGGCGAACTGATATTGACGACGAAGAAATCTCCGTACGGAAACAGCTTGCTGACGCATGCGCGATAATCTTCAGCGGCTTTCTCGTTGGGCGTAACCTTGTTTTTGCCGATATTAACCGCAAGCGGAATCGGATGCCGTTTCAGCTTGGCGAGCCGCTGGGCCATCACATCCGCTCCATCGTTGTTGAAGCCCATCCGATTGATCAGCGCTTCGTCCGGCGGAAGACGGAACAGACGCGGCAGTTCGTTGCCGGCCTGGCCTTTCGGCGTTACCGTGCCCACTTCCATGAACGACAGACCGACCCTGGACAGTCCGGCCACCGCTTTCGCGTTTTTGTCCAGTCCGGCGGCCAAGCCTACGGGATGAGAGAAGTGGAGGCCGAACAAATCCACGGCAAGCTCCGGCGACGCTTTAGTTCCCCAGATTGCGGACAACATCCCCGGCATGCCGGGCACTTTTCCCGCGGCTCCCATTCCGTCAATAATCAAGTGGTGAGCGGCTTCCGGATCCATTTTAAACAACAGCGGTTTTGCAATACGATATAACAATTGAGTTCGACATCCTTTCGCTCCAAAGAAAACCTTTCGGGTAACAGTTTAGCCTTTTCGCAAGGAAAAGAAAAGGGCATCGCGCCTTTTTGTTCCAGCGGGGTACACGCATCTCCCAAGAGCGATTGAAGAGCGGACAAATTTACGTCTTAAGAACCGTCTTTGGGCCATTAACGCCATACTCTCTTCCGCCCGGGACATAGGTTAAGGCCAGTAAGAGCTTGTCTGGTATTTTCCAGGGAAAACGATTACAATAGAAGGAGTTCGCGAATTATAGGATAGAGAGGTTGATATTCATGAGCACACTGAAAAAGAAACCGCCCGTCACGTCACGTCCAAAGGAAAAGGAGCAAATCAACAAAAAGGCGCTCATTTGGATCGGGGCGGCCGTCGGTGTCGTTATTGTGATTATGGCGGTGCTGCTCTCGTTGGACATCTAAGCCGCAACCGCCGCATTCATTAACCTAACCAATCATAAACTTTGTGGGGGTTTGTCTCGTTCTGCGTGCTCGGCAGCCGGAATCGTTCCGGAGGCGCTCGCAGCTCGTCGGGCAAGCCCCCTTGTGCGATTGTAACCGGAGTTCCCATCGGAACCAGATCGTACAATTCTTCGATATCCTCTTTCTTCATCCTTACGCAGCCAAGCGATTCGTCCTTGCCCATGCTCTTCGGCTCATCCGTACCGTGGATGCCGTAGCGCGTATCCGACAGCGTCATGCCCCTGCTTCCAAAAGCGCCGGTGCTGCTGCCGTTCGGATCCTTCACCTTCTCCGAGATGACGAACTTGCCTTCAGGCGTTTTGTTGCCTCCCAAGCCAACCTCGTAATTACGCAGAATCACATCGCCGCTAACGACTGCAAGCCGATGATTGCTCTTGTCGACGATAATTTCCATCGGTTGCTCCGCCATTGAGGCCAATGTTCCGGCCGGCGCCCCGTGCCCGGAATCCGGTCCCGTCCGATCCGGCCAACCGGCAGTTTGCGGAATTTTGCCATCCTTCTTATCCGTTAGCAAGGCTTTTAATTCGTCGAACCAAGCCGACATGCTCTCCGTCCAGCCGCCCATCGTATTCGCCGGATAATCTCCGGCCATCGCTTCCGGCGCAGCCGGCCATTTGCCTGTTCGCTCTTTATAGCGAATCATCGCGGAGCGCAGAGCCAGTTTCTCTTCCTGCAGCGGTTTCCAGCCGTCGACAAGCTTGGAGGCGGCTTTGCCGTCCTCCGGCTTGCAGTCGCACCACTTCGGATCAAACCATTGGACGCCGGCCAATCCCGATTCGCGGTCGGAGGTCACCGTCGCGATCGGTTTGCCGCCTTTAACCCAATCGTTCCACTTCCCTAATCTAGGGACGGCGACCATCAAGCGGGGCTGACGCGAGGGCTTGTTCGTCAGCAGCTCGCCCAGCACCCCGCTTCCCTGGTCCTGAGGCCCCGGCGCACCCGCAATCAGATCGGGAGGAATAACGCCCGCAGGCAGCGGTGCGGGCTTGCTGCCGACCGCCGGCTTGGGGGGCGCGCTTGTCTGCGGAGATACGACCGGAGACTCCGGAACGGTCGTCTCGATCGCCGCGGCATCTTCCGAATCCGGCAACAGCCCCCATACGACTGCAGTCGCTCCGCCTATAAGGACAAGCGGAATAAGCAGCGCTGCCGTCCATTTTTTCCATCCGGATTTTTTGCTCGTTTTATGTTCGGGGAGCTGCGGAGCCGGCTTCGATTCGAACGCCTCATAAATTTCTCCGGCCTGAGCGAAGCAATAAGTTGCTTTCGCCTTGTCCCCCTTGCTTTCATACTCCTTGCCAAGCAAATACCAAGCCATTCGGCTGTCCTCGTGTTTAAGGAGGTATTCCTTGAGCGGCAGATCGTCTCCGACATTGGGAACGTTGTCGTAGAAGTGCTGAATCTGTTCGTCAATGCGAGATTCCTTGCTCATGCCCTCACCACCGTCTGAATCTTTTCATCCCTTCATTATTATCGGTTTTTCTTCTCCGGTTCTAAAGCGCTGACAAAACTCCGTTATCCCGCAGGACAGACCGCTCAAATCAAAATGCTCTAAATCCGCGGTCCTTGCTGCCATATAAAAAAGGGATGTATCCCCCCGGCACGCCAAGGCCGCCTCATCGTCAGGGGATACATACCCGTTGCAATTAAGAATGAAAGTCTAGCCCGGACAGCACTTCCTTGACGTGTCCGGCCCGGATCACAAAATCTCCGAAATGCTCGCTCTCGCGGCGCTCTTTGGCATATTGCCCTAAAAGCAAGGACAAGGAGTCGAGAATATCCTTCTCCCCGATATTTTCCTTGTAGAGCTTGTTCAGACGTTGACCGGCAAAGCCTCCGCCCAAGTACATGTTGTACTTTCCGGGAGCCTTCCCGATAAAAGCAATCTCCGCCAACGCAGGACGGGCGCAGCCATTCGGGCAGCCGGTCATGCGGATGACGATATCGTCGTCGCGCAATCCGTTCTGCTCCAGCAGCGGCTCGATCTTGTCCAGCAAGTCCGGCAAATACCGCTCGGACTCGGCCATCGCCAGACCGCAAGTCGGCAAGGCGACGCAAGCCATCGAGTTTCTCTGCAACGCGGAATACCGTTTGCCGTCTGTTAGACGATAGGTTTGCAGCAGAGCTTCGATTTTCTTCTTCCGCCGGAAACTGACATTGCCGATAATCAACCCCTGATTCGGCGTAATCCGGAAATCTCCTTCGTGAACCTTAGCGATTTCCCGCAAGCCCGTCATCAGCAGATAGCCTTCTTCATCTTTAATGCGACCGTTTTGGATAAACAGCGTGAAATGCCATTTGCCATCAAAACCCTTCACCCAACCGTAGCGATCTCCGTTATGGTCGAAATGATATTCGCGCTCCGCTTCCAGCGACCAGCCCAACCGTTTAGTCAGTTCGTCCTTAAACCAGTCGAGGCCGCGATCGTCGATCGTATACTTGAATCTCGCGTGCTTCCGAACCGCGCGATCTCCGTAATCGCGCTGAATGGTCACGGTTTTCTCGGCTACGTCAACGACTTGCTCCGGCTTGCAGAACCCGACGACTCTGGAGATCTGAGGGTAAGTTTTCGGATCGCCGTGCGTCATTCCCATGCCGCCTCCGACCGTTACGTTAAAGCCTGCCAGCTTGCCGTCCTCAATGATGGCGATGAAACCCAGGTCCTGGGAAAATACGTCAACGTCGTTCGTCGGCGGCACGGCGAGTCCGATTTTGAACTTCCGAGGCAAGTACACCGGTCCATAGATCGGCTCCTGCTCTGCGTTCGAGTCGATTACCTTTTCCCCATCCAGCCAAATTTCGTGATACGCGTTCGTTTGCGGCTCCAGATGATGGCTGAGCTTCGAAGCCCACTCGTACACTTCGGCATGAACCTCGGATTGATACGGGTTCGGGCTCGCCATCACGTTGCGGTTCACGTCTCCGCATGCAGCCAACGTCGTCAGCAGCGAAGCGTTAATCTCCTGAATCGTCTTCTTCATGTTCCATTTAATGACGCCGTGGAGCTGCACCGACTGACGGGTCGTCAGCCGAATCGATTCATTCGCGTAGCTATGCGAGATTCGATCCATCATTAACCATTGCTCCGGCGTGATTACGCCCCCGGGTGCGCGAATGCGCAGCATGAATTGGTAAGCCGGCTCCAGCTTTTGCTTCGCCCGTTCATTGCGCAAATCGCGGTCATCCTGCATGTAGCTGCCATGGAATTTCATCAGCCGGTTCTCATCCTCGGGAATGGAGGCGGTAATCCGGTCCTCCATCGCCTCTACCAGGACGCCGCGCAAGTAGTTGCTGCGAACTTTTATATCCTCGACATCGCTGTGGGGAGCGCTGTTGGGGTTCAACAAGTTATTTTCCGACATTGTGTATTCTCCTCTCACGATCGTCGCGGCCGGATTAGTAGACGTCCCTCTGATAACGTTTTTGCTGCTGAAGCTGAGCCATATACTCGACCGCCGCCTCCGACGTCATGCCGCCTTCTTGCACGAGTATGTTCAACAGCGCCTGATGAACGTCATGCGCCATTTTTTTCTCGTCACCGCACACATAAACGTATGCGCCATCCTGCAGCCACTGGTACAGCTCTTTCGCGTGTTCCTGCATTCTGTGCTGCACGTATACCTTCTGATCCGTATCGCGGGAAAAGGCAACGTCCATGCGCGTCAGCACGCCATCCTTAAGCCAACGCTGCCATTCGACCTGATACAGGAAATCCGTTGAAAAATGTTGGTCTCCATAGAAAAGCCACGATTTTCCGGAAGCGCCCGCTTCTTCCCGTTCGCCCAGGAACGAACGGAACGGAGCAACGCCAGTGCCCGGTCCGATCATAATAATCGGCGATTCCGAATTCTGAGGAAGCTTGAAATTGTCGTTCTGCTGAATGAACACCGGGAGTGCTTCGCCGGATGCCACTCTCTCGGCCAGATGAACCGAGCAGACGCCTTTGCGGGCACGTTCGCGCGCTTCGTAGCGCACCGCGCGCACTGTCACGTGCACTTCGCCCGGATAAGCGCTCGGACTGCTCGCGATCGAATACAGACGAGCCGGGAGCTTGCGAAGAATCGTCACGAACTCGCTTGCCGGCACGCCTTTCAGCGCATAATCCGTCGCCAGATCGAGCAGATCGCGATCGGAAATATAAGCGCGAAGATCCTGCTCCTTGCCAGCCTCCAGCAGTACGCCCAAGCCGCTATTCGGCGTGAGTTTGACGATCTGCTCCAGCAGCGGCTTCGTCAGCACCGTTATTTCGAAATGCTTGCGCAGCGCTTCGCCAAGCGGGAGCTTGTCTCCGTTTTTGTTGATCGTCACTTGCTCTCCCGCCGACCACCCCATCGCTTCGATCAGTTCAGCGACCAGCTCGGGATCGTTCTGCGGGTAAATGCCCAAGCTATCGCCGGGCTCATACTGAAGACCGGAGCCTTCCAGGGAGATTTCCAGATGTCTTGTTTCCCGGTCGGAGCCTCGTCCGTTCAAATTCAAGTTTTCAAGCACTTCCGCCTGAAAAGGATTCGATCTCGAATATTCGGATTCAGCCGCTGCACCCGTTGCAGTCGCCGGGGAAGCCGATGCGGCCGCCGCAGCTCCGGCAGCAGGCACGCTAAGCGCCGAGACAACCTGCGACATCCATTGCTCGGCTGCTTCGTCGAAATCCACGTCGCAATCGACGCGGTCCGCAAGCCGTGTGCCGCCCAGCTCTTCCAGCCGTTTGTCGAAGTCTTTGCCCGTCTGGCAGTAAAACTCGTAGGAAGTATCGCCTAACGCCAGAACGGAGAAGCTCAGCGACTCCAGCTTCGGCGCCCGCTTGCTGTGCAGAAACTCGTGGAAAGCAATCGCGCTGTCGGGCGGTTCTCCTTCGCCATGCGTGCTGACGACGATCAACAGGTTGCTGACATTCTTCAGCGTATTCGGTTTAAAATCGTTCATCGAAGCGATCGTGACCTGCAGGCCCTGATCTTCCAGCTTTTTCGTCAGCTTTTTCGCCAGCTTGCTGCTATTGCCCGTCTGCGATCCGAAGAGCACGGTCGCTTCCTTCGGAGCGACCGGCGCTGCCGGAGCGAATAGAGCCTCTGCTGCCGGCGCTATTGTTGCCGCAACTGCCGGGGCAGCTCCCGAGTATCCCGCTAAGTAGCCGTTCAGCCAAACTCGCTGCAATTCCGTTAATTGGGGCAGCAGTCGATTAAGCAGATCGACTTGTTCCTGATCGAAAGGACTGTTTGTGACTTGTAGAACCAACGTTATCCACCTCGCGCGCGCATATGCTAATCTTTTATTCCTAGTATTCAACTGACCTTAATTTATTTTACTTAATTGAACCTACCACAGCTAGCGAAAAGGGTCAATTAGAATGATCTTATAGCATTAATCAGATAAGCTAATAGGAGCAATCTTCGGCGCCGTCTTGACAAAAACAGACCAAGCGCTCACCAGAGCTGCCCGGCCTGCTTCGGACTCGCGTTTAGAATTCCTTGTTCCGAATGACGACGATTTTGGCGGCGCCGTCCCACTGAATATCAAGTCCGCTCTCGTCGGCGAAGAAACGAACGGGAATAAACATTCTGCCGTCGATCGAGATCGTCTTGGCGTTAAGCTTTACCGTATTGCTAGCGCCCGCAACGGTTTTCTTCACGGCATCCTTGCCTTCCGAGATCGCATAAACCGTTCCGTCCTTGGACAGCAGCGCCTCTCCCGTTTTCTTATCGTATCCGACCTGGTAGCCGAGGGCCTTGCCCACATCGCGAACCGGAAGCAGCACAGCGCCGGCTTTTAATTGCGCGGCTACCTCGGTAGAGACTAGCGTTCCGTTCAGCAGCACCGCTATGTCCCCGCCGACCGGAAGCTTGGCCGGGGCGGCGTACTTCTGAACAATGCGAATCTTGTTGCCGAACTCGTCCACAATCGCCAGTCGGCCGTCGGCAAGAGCGACGACGTCCGTCGGATGGTTAAACTGAGAGGAAGCGGTCACGCCGTTGACAGAGCCGGGCTCGGTCGGAACGCCCGCTATCGTAGTGACTTGGCCGTCCTTCAGCATCCGAACGACATGGTTTAAGCTGTCGGCAATAACTAGCGCTCCGTCAGCCGTTACGGCAAGTCCTTCCGGCGCGTTAAAGCGGGACTTGGCCGCCTCGCCGTCGGCGTAATCCCCTTGAACGAAATAAGCGTTCGCGCCGTCGTAGCTTCCTCCCCCGGCAACGGTGGACACCTGACCGGAGGTCAAGTCGATATACCGGATTCGCTGATTGCCCCGGTCGCTCACATAAAGATTGTCTTTCGCATCGACCGCAAGTCCGCTCGGCTCGTTGAACTTGGCCGATGCGAGCGGTCCGTCCTGAAAATCTCCCGCATTCTCGACCGCTCCCGGCACGTATTCGATCAAACGAGCCGAAGACGCGTTCAACGTCGATACCGTGCCGTTAGGCGCGATTTTGCGAATCAAGTGATTCAGCGTGTCCGCCACGTAGACGTTACCCTTGCTATCGACGGCGACATCGGCAGGCGAGTGGAGCTTTGCTTCCGCGCCCTTGCCGTCGGATGAACCGAGCAGACCGTTGCCGGCAAGCGTCGATACCGTGCCGTCGGGCGTAATTTTCCGGATCGCATGGTTGCCGCTGTCCGCCACGTAGACGTTGCCCTTCGCGTCAACGGCAATCCCTGCCGGTGAATGGAATGCCGCCTGCTCAGCCAAATCGTTGTTTAATCCGCTAAGCGGATTCCCCGCAGCGTCTTGGCCTAGCCAACTCCCTGCATAGAGAGCCGACTTGTCCGCATCCAACGTTCTAAGCCGATGGTTCAAAGAATCGGCAATCAGAAGGCGGCCATTTGCAAGCTCGACCGCCGACTTCGGATGATAAAACGTCGTATCGGACAGCGCGCCGTCGCGATGCCCTACCCCCGCTTGTCCGGCCCATGAGCGCACCTCGTACAGCTTGGTGGATTGGGTCCAGCTTGGAGCCGCTGCGGCGGCCGTTGCGAACGTTCCGCCAAGAATTCCGATTGCCGTCACTACCGCAGCCAGTTTCATTTTATTATTTTTCACGGTAAAGCTCCTTTGCTTAAAAGGATAAGATTAAACTCCTTGGTTTGCGGGATTTATGCGAATATCGTATCTCATACGATTGCCGTTCTCGATCAAGACGAGAGGCAACTCAAGCGATTGATATGGCGGCTGCTGCCCCCCATAATAGTTCATCTTCACTTCGTAGGTTAAGGGCAACTCTGTACTTAGCTCTACACTAGAAACTCCATTTTGAGAATTCAGCAGCCACTCTCTGTCCAGAGTCGTATCCGGGTTTAATCCGATTAGAAAAGTCACAGAAGTGATATTCTGAACACCCGATTGAAATTGCCCTGTATAACCAAGCAGATCAGAAGGCTGGAAAAAGATCGTATTTGACGCACTATCTGTCGCAGTCAAAGATACAATTTGTAGGCTTTGCGGGATAGACCCTACATAAATATCCAAATTATATTGCAGCACATTCGGACCGAACTGACGCAGCGGGTCGACTTTAAGCATCATCTGATTCAGACCCGGTAGCAGGCCGTTTATATCATAGTAGTAATACACTTCCCCATCGAAGATAGGATCAATGGTCGAATTATTCCACTCAATCCGGGTATCCTCAGCTGTTAATGAGGGAGTAAACTCCCTTATAAAATAATCAAGATCAATTCTCCCCTCTGTCGTATTCGCAGGGAGAATAATGACAAAATCCTGACCTCCTGCATAAGCCATGCCCATTGGCGGATTATCATCAAGTATGAAGTCGATGCCACTCGCATTCAATTCGTTATTTTGCGGCAGAGCATTCCCGACTCGAATAACTAAAGTACTCTGAACAGCCTCACTACCATCAACTTTGCTAATTAAGAGCGAATACTTGTAGTAATTGCTACCGTAGAAATGCAATGGAACTTGATTTGTTCCAGCTTGCAAGCTATTAGCTTCGGAGGAGAATTCGTCCAAGAGAGTTAACTCTCCTTTATATCCAGTGGCCAGTTCAACATCAAGCTCAGCCATCTCTGTTAAAGGAAGTACCGCATACGCAAAGTCCTCGCCGGAAGTAACAATATTCCTCGTCTGTTCATCGGAATCAATGCTCCAAGAGACTAATCCTTCCGGCAGATTCTCCTCATGCGGAGCGTCGCGGGTCACAATCAACGTGTAGATGTGCTTGTAGTAGTAGGCTTGGTCTGCAAGAGAGATTTCAATCTCGTTCGCACCTGCGTCCAATTCGATATCAAAGAAGGGATAATTGCTCAACAATTCGACCCCGTTGACTTTTACCTTCTCTATTTTGAAGTCGCTTTGATTCGAAAACAGTGTAATATTCGCTGTGGACGACGACACCTCTGCCCGGAACAGGTTTGGATTTTCCAGATCTCTGCTGTACGTCGTACCCTCCATTCCGAAAGGTTGCGGATGGGTCAACCACAGAGGCTCAGTTACTCCATTAAGTACAAATAAATTATTTAGAGGCTCAATAGAGTACGAATCGGATTGCTCCTTTGTCACGTTGATGACAAAATTCTCGTATCCCGTTTCAAGTCCTTCAAGTGTCTTAACTTCGCCGCTTGCATTCCATTCAATAGTTTGTCCTTCGTTAGAGTTGCCGGATCGCACCAGCGTCACTTTACTAACATCCGAGCCGAATTCGAGCTTCAGCTTTAACGACGAGACCAGAGACTCTGTTTTAACCGCGTAGATCGTTTCGTGCTGTTGTTCCTGCTCGAGTTGCTTTGTCCGCTGGATCTGCAAAGGCTGATCGCTAGCTGTCATCAAAGTCCAGCCTGTAATCCCGTTTGGCAACGTTGGATCTGGACTCTCGCTAGGGCTCGGGCTAGGACTTTGGCTTGGACTTGAGCTCGGACTCGAACCTGGATTCGATCCACCGCCCCCGCCGCCAGTGGTTGGTGTCGGAGTAACTCTTGGCGCGGTCTGCTTTTTCAGCTCTTCCTCACGCTTCTTGCTCTCTTCCTCAAAACGTTTCTTTTCCGCCTCGGAAAGCTTCTTCTCGTATTCTTCCTTCGCTTTCTTCTTCGCATCTTCCAGAGCTTTTTTGTTGGCTTCCTCTTGCTTAGCCCGCTCCTCTTCAATCTTTTTAATCAAGCTTTCCCTCTGGCTCTTAAGCTCCTCTTCCTTCTGCTTTTTGGCAGCCTCCTGACGAGCCTCCTGCTGCTTCTTCAATTGTTCCATCTTCAGCTTCTCCGCATCCGTTACAACTTGCGGGGGCGTATTGGCAAGATCGATCTTCTTGTTTAGCGTCGGATTTGCTTCATCAACTAACTTTTGCAGCTCGCTCGGAGTGATTTTGTTTCCCTTCAGCGCTTCCTGCAACATATTGGTGATTAGATTGTTCAGGTTTTGGATGATTCTGTCCAAATCTGCGCTTGATCCAGTCGGCGTGCCCGGCTGACCCGCCTCAAGCTCTTGCTTTTTCTTTTCGATAAATTGCTGATTTTCCTGATCGATCGCATTTTTCGCCCCAATAATCGATTCAATGACCTGAGGCGAAACGCCGTTCAAAAATGAAGACAAATCGATCGGAATCACTTCGCCCGGAAATTGGTTCGTCTGGTTACGATCGTCGATCGTTACCTGATGGTTAGGAAGCACAACAACATCCGGAGGCTGCGATATCGTCCGCGTATTCGTAGGAGCGATCTGACCGACCCCCGAGAAAATGACGAACTTGGAATCTCCCGTCACCGGGTCGACGTATACAAGCAAATTTGTGCCCCGCACGCCCATGATGGCGGTCGGCGTCTCCAACGTATACTCGTCGCTCGCGCTTTTGATCGACTTTACCGTGGACCAGACAGAACCGCTCTGCACGCTGACCTTCGTCACCGTGTTTTTACCTTCCTTAAGCTTGGAGAAGGTCAGGGTCGTATTGGCGGACACGGTCATCCGATCGTCCTCCGACGATCCGTTCGCAAATTGGAGCACTGCGGAGCCGTCTGAACCGACCGTTACAATATCCCCTTCGTTCAGACTCATTTTGGCGAATGCCGTAAACTCCTTCGAACCCCCGGATTTCTTGACCTTTACCGTACCTTTAAGTTCCTTAATTACGGCGACCCGGGAAGACGCCGCAGAGGCCTCCTGAGCCAGCGCGCCAAGCAGCGGCGCTGCCAGCAGCAGCAGACCCAGCACATAAGCCACAATCTTCTTCATTAATTACACCTCTCCCGTTTGTTCAGTTTTGTTATAGTTGTATCATTTATAATCAGATATAACGTAGGCAGCGTCTCTATCGATGTTGCGCAGCTGCAAGCGTGCTGGTCAAGCTTAGAGCGTACAATCGCGATATTGAACAGCTGCAAGCATGCTGGCCAAGCTTAGAGCGTCCAATCGCGATGTTGCGCGGCTGCAAGCGTGCTGGCCAAGCTTAGAGTGTCGTATCGCGATGTTGCGCGACTGCAAGCGTGCTGGCCAAGCTTAGAGCGTCCAAATCGCCATGTTGCGCAGCTGCAAGCGTGCTAGCCAAGCTTAGAGCGTCCAAACCGCGATGTTACGCGGCTGCAAGCGTGCTGGCCAAGCTTAGAGCGTCCTATCGCGATGTTGCGCGACTGCAAGCATGCTAGCCAAGCTTGCAGGTTTACAATGTCCGGATTACGTTACTCTTGAGTCGCTCTTCTTGTGTGCAATCCCCCAACTTGGAAGCAGACTTTACATGTGGAGCGGGTTTTACCGTGCTATGCATTTTTGCGGCGATGAACTCTACTCGGTAAAAATGGTGGTTCTCAATCGCTTACAAAATCTACGGCAGCTTCGTTACGTTATTTCTGGAGCTCGCTACTAGTCCCCGTCTTTGCGTCCAAGCAGCTCGTAGACGCGAATCGGATGGGACTTGCCCTTGAACATGCGATCTTCGCCTTCGTCGTAGCGGAACCAAGGCTTCGTCTGCTCGTAAACCTGCTCTGAGACATGGACTTGTCCCTTCTTGGTTTGAGACTCGATTCTCGCGGCAATGTTGACGTTGTCGCCGATTGCCGTATAATCGACCCGCAAGTAGGAGCCGATGTTGCCGACGACGACGTTTCCGCTGTGAATACCGATGCCTACATTAACCTCGCATTGGTATTTGTCCATAATCTGCTGACGAATTTGCTCCATGCCCTGCTGAATTTCGTATGCCGTCTGCACAGCCATCCGTTCATGCTCGGCCACGTCGAGCGGCGCGTTAAACAGAATCATTGCGGCATCGCCGATAAACTTGTCGATCGTGCCCGAATTGCGAAGCGTCGTCTCCGTAATCATATTAAACATCGTGTTCAGCGTATCGACGAGTTCGGATGGCGACAGCTTCTCGGAAAGAGGCGTAAAGCCGCGAATGTCGAGGAACAGCACTGTAATGTGCTTGAGATCCCCTCCCAGCTTAATCTCGATGTCCTGGGCTACGATCTGTTTGACGAGATCAGGAGAAATATAGCGTCCGAACTGCCGCGTAACGAAGCTCTTCTGCGTGCTGTCCATATAGGACTTGAGCGAGACGTTCGTCAAATAGGCAAGCAGCATGGCAAGCAGGCCCAGAACGATGCTCGCGTGCAAAGCGGAGGCCTGGTAGAGCGCATATTGTCCGTACAACGCAGCCGCAAAAACGATCAAAAACAACAAAATGGAGTAAATATTTTTCAGTCTCCACGGCAGCCATATAAATAGAAGAAATAGAAGCAGCGCAAATGTCAGCTCCGCCCAGCTCGGCGCGTAAGCAATCTCCGAGCCCTTCAACAGCTGATTAACGATATTGCCGTGAGCATACATCAGCTTAAAATTCTTCTCGATCGGGGAAGCGCCCGTGTCCTGTCCGCCGTCCCCGGTCAAACCAACCGCCGTAAATCCCACAATCACGATCGAATCCTTGAGCAGATCCGGAGGCAGCGCTCCATTTAGCACATCCACGAACGACACGGTGAGAAAATCGTCGGTCATTAAATCGTAGTCGATCGTTATTGTATTTTTCGCCACCGGCTCGCCGAATTTCCTCGGATCTGTAAGGTCTTCGTAGCGGCTTAAATCCGCTCCCGCCATCTCTGCGATTTGCCATCCCAAGGAGGGGACGACCTCTCCATCCGGCCCTTGGATTTTGAGCCAGGTTTGACGAATGACGCCGTCGCGGGTTACGACACGATTGATGTGTGCCAGTTGGACAAGCTCGGAAAACAACTCGTAGGGCTTTATGATTCCTTGCGCTTGGATATATTCATCGCGTCTAACCTCGGAAGTACTGAAGTTGTCTCCCATAATTCCCGTTACGGGCAAAATGACGTTCGGATAAGTGGAGAGCGCCTCGGCAAAGGCCATATCGCCGTCCGGATTGTCGCTTTCCTCCCCGAAAATAATATCGAAAGCGATTGCCTTGGGCTCGTCCCCTTCTGGGTTCAAGTTCGCCAGAAACGGCGCGTATACCGCACGATCCCATGGGAATCTTCCCAGCTCTGCAAGCGACGCGTCGTCGATTGCGACCATGATAATGCGCTCGTCCGGCCGATGGTCGGCAGCGGTCTTCATGTCGTAATCGAACAGCAATGTATCGAACTTCTGCAACACTCCCGATTGATGAATCAAAAATAAACCGAGCAGAAGAACGGCGTTGAGTGCGATCGCTATTCTTTTGATTTTCCCCTTCAAGCTCCACCCGCCCGCCTTTGTAAAAGATACCAATTTGCATCTATTATACATTAGGTATAAGGCTTTATGTTGGTTTTTGTCTAAAAAATGACTTTTGTGACCAGGGTCATGAAAAGCATTATAAAAAGAGCTCTCCCCCAGGTCTCTAGACCCAAGAAAGAGCTCTTTGCGCATTTTCGTCAATTACATATTAAATGGCGAATCCGCAATTTTGATCGAATCCGTCGGGCAGCCGTCGGATGCATCTTGCAGATCGTCATAAAGATCCTCAGGAATTTCGGTGTTGCCGTGATTGCCATCGTTGGCATAGATCACCTCGGCGAGGCCTTCATCGTCATAATCGTAAATATCCGGCGCCGTCGCTCCGCATGCGCCGCAAGCGATACATGTGTCTTTGTCTACGTAGGTAAACTTAGCCATGTGATACCCTCCTATTTTAAAATCCGTATCGCGTACGCTAGTAGTCCCGCTACTGTCCAATATAATACAAAACCTAGTTAATATCAAACGAAAATAAGCTGCTTCGCCTGAATTTTCGCGTATTCCGGCCTTTGCTCAATCGTCCGGGCTTTCCCGCAGGAAATCCTTCTGAAGAGATGTCCCTCTAAGCTTCTTATTGCGAATAAGCGTTGACGGATCGTCTCCGAGCATTCCGGCGGTCAGCACTGCGCCCTCGCCAAATTTGTCTCTGAGCGCGTCCATGGCGGTCATCAGCCGCTGCTTTTTCGGTTCCTCCTCATAGGTGAACAGATCGAGCTGCAGCGGCGTATCCTGCTTTGGAGACAAGCTTTGCAGCGTAATGCCAAGCAGCCTGACCGGCTTGCCCTCCTTCCAATGCGAATCCATCAGCTTGCAAGCCAGCTCGTAGACGTCATTCGCCGCTTCCGTCGGCACAGGCAGCGTAAACGAGCGTGTGATGGTGCGCATATCCGGATCCCGGATCGTAATCTGCACGGTCTGGCATACCATCCGTTGACGACGAAGCCTCCGGGTCGTCTGATCGGCCAGATTAAGCAGCACGCGGCGATATTGATCTCGTTCAGTCAAATCGGCCGGAAGCGTCGTCGTATGGCCTATCGATTTGGGCGCTTCATGAAGCGGCTCGACTGGCGCGTAGTCAATGCCGTTAGCCGCATTTTTCATCCAGCTGCCGTACACGCCGAATCGATCGATGAGCATCTTCTCGTCGGCCGCGGCCAGCTCTCCGATCGTGCGGATGTTCAGCTTGAGCAGCTTATCCGCCGTTCGAGCCCCTACTCCGTACAACGCCTGACACGGCTTCCCCCACAACAGCGCAGGCATATCCCGTCTCCGCAAAATGGTGATGGCGTTGGGCTTACGCATGTCGGAGGCCATCTTGGCCAGAAGCTTGTTAGGAGCGATTCCTATGGAGCAAGGAAGCGACAGCTCCTCCTTCACTCTCCGGGCAATCGTCTCGGCTATTTCGACTGGCGTTCCAAATTGCGAGCTGCCCGTAATGTCCAGAAAACATTCGTCTATCGACACAGCCTCAACCAGCGGTGTGAAGCTGCCTGCGATACGCATGAAGCCGCGGCTGTATTTCCGGTATATATCAAAATCCGGAGAAATGATCAGCAGCTCAGGACAGCAGCTTCGCGCCTGGCGAACGGTCATCCCCGTTCGCACGCCGCGCGCGCGAGCTTCGTAGGAGCTAGTGACGACGATTCCTTTGCGCAGTTCGACGCTCCCGGCGACCGCCGTCGGTTTACCTCTGTATAGGCTCGGTTCCTCAGCGGCGTGAACGGAGCAATAAAACGCGTTCATATCAATATGCAGAATAATCCGCCGCTTGCCCGCGTCTAAGCTCACATCCATCTCCTCCGATCGTTTCCTAATTATACAGAGAATATGGATGGGCCCGCAATGAACCGCGCTCTCTACATTTAATGCCAATCGTGATATAATAGTTTCACCTGTTTTTATTTTTAAGGAGGCTTTTCGGTAACGCATGTCTACTCCACTTTGTATTTTCGATACGACCTTGCGCGACGGTACGCAAGGCGAAGGAATCAGCCTGACTGCCGAGGACAAAGTTAAAATCGCCCTGAAGCTCGACGCGCTGGGCGTTCATTATATCGAAGGCGGCAACCCGGGCAGCAACAGTAAAGATATCGAGTTTTTCCGCCGGGTCCGCGAAATGAAGCTGCAAGCAAAGTTAACGGCTTTCGGCAGCACCCGCAGGAAGAACAGCGTCTGCGAGCAGGATATTAACCTGAAGCATTTGACGGAATCGGGCGCTCGCGCGGCAACTCTGGTTGGCAAGACATGGGATTTTCACGTTCATACCGCTTTGCAGACAACGCTGGATGAAAATCTGGCGATGATCTACGAATCGCTTGCTTACGTGAAGCACAGCGGAATGGAAGCGCTATTTGACGCCGAGCATTTTTTCGACGGCTACAAGGCTAATCCGGACTATGCTTTGTCGGCGTTGGCCAAAGCCAAGGATGCGGGCGCGGCTTGGATCATCCTGTGCGATACGAACGGCGGTACGCTTCCGAGCGAAATCAGCGAGATCGTCTCTCGCGTCGTATCGGTTATCGACGCTCCGATCGGCATTCATACGCACAATGACTGCGAGCTGGCCGTAGCCAACACGCTAGCAGCGATTTCAGCCGGCGCTCGTCAAGTTCAAGGCACGATCAATGGTTACGGCGAACGTTGCGGCAACGCTAACCTGTGTTCGATCATGCCGACCTTGCAGCTCAAGATGGGATACTCCTGCGTTAGCGACGAGCAGCTCAAATCGCTTACCAGCGTAGCTCGCTACGTTAGCGAAATTGCCAATGTCCACATGCCGGTTAATCAGCCGTACGTTGGCAACGCAGCTTTCGCGCATAAGGGCGGAATCCATGTCTCGGCGATTATGAAGGACTCCAAAACGTACGAGCATATCGAGCCTCTGCTTGTCGGCAACAAGCAACGGGTACTCGTATCCGAGCTCGCGGGACAGAGCAACATTTTGTCCAAGGCTCAAGAAATGGGACTCGACGTCAATCCGGAAAGCATGAAGTCCCGCGAGGTAATCGACCGGATCAAGGAGCTGGAGCATCAGGGTTATCAGTTCGAGGGCGCGGATGCTTCCCTTGAATTGCTGTTGAGAGATGCGTACGGAGACGCCGTGCAGATTTTCACCGTCGATTCGTTCAAGATTACCGTCGAGAAAAGCGCCGGCGGAATGACAAGCGAAGCGATCGTAAAGATTAACGTAGCCGGAGAACAAGTATACACCGTAGCGGAGGGCAACGGGCCGGTCAACGCACTCGACAACGCGCTGCGCAAAGCGCTTGTGCAGTTTTTTCCGGGAATCCGCGATATTCATCTGTCTGACTACAAGGTGCGCGTTCTGGACGAAAAGGATGCAACGGCAGCGAAGGTTCGCGTACTGGTCGAATCTACGAATTTCAAGGATACATGGAGCACGGTCGGCGTGTCTTCCAACGTAATCGAGGCAAGCTGGGAAGCGTTGGTCGACAGTATCCGGTATTCGTTGATCGGCATGGACAAAGGAGGCGCCATCGCTCCTGAGCTGGTGCAAACTAACGGCTTGGTTAATCATTAAAGTAAAATCGCCAGGGCTGCAGCAGCCTTGGCGATTTTTTTTAGGATTCAGCAAGTTTGAGGGCGAGTGCGAAGTCATTTGGACTGAAAATCACATGGGACGAACTAGTATCGAGAATAACATTCTCTATTTTAAGTTCTTCCTCTTTGGACGTACGATATACAATATTTCCAGGTGCAGCTTTAAAGAATTCTTTGTTTGCTTCCTCATCAGAGCATAGTTTACTCAGCAGCCCGTCAGTGTCCTTTCTTGCGGATCTGCTTGTGGCGGTTTTCTCCCCATTCTTTGGCCTTGGCGGTCGCGATCGAGATCGCGCGGCTTTCGGAATAGCCTTCCTCCAGCAGTTCGTTAGCAATGTCGATCGCCTTGTTGCGGATCGGGGCCATAAAGTTTTTGAGCGAATCCGGATAGTCGTCTTTGTTCCAGGGCATCATTTATTCCTCCCGCAGCTTTTCTACCTTCTTTTAGACGACTTTAGCGAATTTGAATCACGGCGACACTTGTCAGGTTCTTTTTTTAACGATCAGCCACTCCGTGATCAGGATATTAATGACCATACCCAGAAAGATGTTCACCTCCATCACATGGGCCAATACAACCTCGACGCCTCCGTCAGGCAAGCCTTTATTCGCTATATAAAACAAGATGCAGAGCGGCGTTACGATTCGAGCCGTCGCGGCGACCAACGTTACCGCATAGCTTCGGATCATCCACACGCCGTGTTCCGCGAATTGCCGCCGCCTCGCATATCGGTAGCCCTTCCATCCGGTAACGATCCATAATACGACCAGAATCAGAAACGCAACCTGCCTCGTATAGCTGTCCGTATACATCCCGACGATCAGACCGCTCATGCTTCCAATCGCCACCATGGTCAAATAACCTCGGCCGATCCATCGGTGGATATGCGGTTTACGCTCGCGGAGACGGGGAACGAATTGCAGCCAGCCGATCGCAAGCGCGATAAAGGACGAATAAATGTGCACGAGCAATAAAGGATAATGCAGCTCGAACGAATCGCGGATCGGCACGCGGCTTAACCCGGAATTCATCGTGAGATACGGAGCCACGGCGAAGGCTGCCGCGGCAAAGGTGAGTCCCGCAAGCAAGCCCCAGCCTATTTTATTTCTTCGGATTTTTTTCGGCATTCCCCAATCTCCATCGCTTAAGCTGTTTTATCGCGCGTTATCCTCCCCCTACTTTCCTCCCGTGAGCTCCTGCACCAGCAAAGTTACGATGACCTGATGTCCGGCAAGCGACGGATGAAGTCCGTCCGCCTCCATCCATAGGGCGTTGGCCGGCAGCCCGAAATCGGCTTGCGTATCGACGACGGGATCGGATAGATTCCGCAGAACGTCGCCTATAGCGGCGATATCCTCATTGCGGCAGCGGATTCCCCCCTGCCGGAAGGGCGGGAAAGCTTCAACCCTCTCGCCGTTGATCGTCGTAGGGGTGATCCATACCCACCGAGGATTCCCTCTTGCTTGCGCCAGTCGGCGAATTTCCGCGAGGTTTCGGGAGGTTTCCCCGATACTGACTTGCGTTGGCGAAGGCTCCGTACCAAAGCTACCGAAGCGCAGAGCATCGTTGCCCCCGATCATGCAGAGCACCCAATCCGGATCGTGAGCCATCGTGCCGTTGATCCGCCCGAGCAGCTGCGACGAAGTATGGCCGGATAAGCCTTCGTTGACCAATCGGATGCCGTCCCGCGGTCTTCTGAGCTCCAGAAGCTGCCGCAAAATTTCAAACCACGAGAGCAGATCGTCCGTCGTGCTTTCCCCGAGCCCGACAATGGTCTCCCCCTGCCTGAACGGGAGCTGATCGACCCTGTCGGCAAAAGCCGGATCCTCCAGCAGCAGCGCCGCCGCTTCTTTCGTCTGCCGCTGCAGCGAATTTTTAAGACGGAGGAACGTCTCCGTATCGGGAATGCCGTACAGAGTCGCTAACGTCTCGTCTTGAAAGCTGCGGACGAATTTCAACATTTTCTCCGGGTGCTGCATGCGAATAAGCTTGGTCCATTGTCCAAGCATTTGCTGATTGTTTTCAACCTTCATCTGCGATCATCTCCGATTTCGTTTTGTGGTGCTCGCTCCCCTGTTGGACCCCTCCGATTTTGGCGATGAAGGTCAGCAGGAACATCACCAGAGGCATAAAGGCAAAATAACGAACAAATTCGGTATGCGAGCCCCAATAGACCGCGTCCGTGAACACCGCCAGGCCTGCAATAAACGCTTGAACGACAAGGCATAATAGAAATGCGATTGCCAAAATATTGTAGACGTACCGAGCGATTTTCATCTAAACCCTCCCTTCTGTGTTACAAAAATCATAACGAACGCTTCTCACGGAACACGGTGCGAAAATGTCACAAAACAAGCAACAGACAGTTACATTTCAGTACGTCCGCCATTGGACGGAAGCTTAATGTGCTAAAATACAGGCACGAGCGCGGCATTTTCGGGAGGAGAGCCTATGAGCAAGCGAACGGTATTACTTATCGACGACGATAAAGAAATCGTGGAGCTGATGAGAGAGTTTCTGGAGGATGAGCGGTTTCACGTGATCGAGGCGTATAACGCCGAGGAAGCCGGCAGTGCGCTGGATCGGCATTCGGTCGACTGTATTTTACTGGATGTGATGATGCCGGGACAGAGCGGTCTCGATTTCTGCCGGCAGGTCCGCAAGACGAGCAACACGCCGATTCTGTTCCTCAGCGCGAGAGGCGAAGCGCTCGACAAGATCCGCGGCTTGAGCCTGGGAGGGGACGATTACATTGTGAAGACCGCAACTCCGGAGGAAGTCGTGGCTCGGGTTAAAGCCGTGCTCCGCCGATACGACAACAGCGAGCAGAAATCCCCCGTCATACTCGATTTCGGCCGCCTCGCACTCAACGTCAACGCATACGAGGTGACGATCGACGGACAGCCTGTGCCCATGACGCCCAAAGAATTCGAAATTCTATGTCTGTTCGCGGAATACCCGCGGCAGGTTTTCACCTATGAACAATTGCTGCAGCGGTTCTGGGAGGGGATCGGAGATAAGCATTCCGTCACGGTGCACATGGGCAGAATTCGCGAGAAAATCGAGGAAAATCCGCGTAAACCCAAGTATATTACGAACGTTTGGGGTGTCGGCTACCGTTTCGAGGGGGAGCGGGCGGAATGAAGATGAAGCTTCGCTATTGGATGCTCTTCGGCATGCTCATCGTCACCGTTGTTCCCCGGATGGTCTATGAAGTGCCGGGACTCGTCGACCGTTATCTCCTTTATCCCTCGCAAGCGGAGCAGCGGCAGGCGGGCATGGACAAGTTGGCGGAGAAAGCGAGCAAATCCGGAGCGGCTCAGTGGGAAAATGCGGAATGGCGCGCCGCCCTGGAACAACAAGCGGCCTCCCTCCGTCTCGGTGTCGTTTTGAACGACGCCGCGGGTCGGGAACAGTTTCGATTTATGCCGGAGGGCTCGAATTACGCGGAGATCAGACAGATTGTTTTTGCGGAAAAAGGCCAGCCGCAGGGCAGTATGTTTCTCTATGGCCCGAAGCCGGGCAATGGATGGGGAGTCGCGTTGTCGATTATCGCCGCGGCAGGCGTGATCGTCTTTATCGGCTTAAAGATCGGACGCGTCGTCGTCAGACCGTTGGAAGCGACCAGCGCAGCCGCCAGACAAATCGCCGCCGGCGATCTGGATTTTGAGCTTCCGACATCGACCGTTGCCGAGGTGATCGACGTTCGCAACGCTTTTCACGCGATGCGTAACGAGCTCCAGGAATCGTTGATCCGGCAGTCCCGCCTGGAGGAAGAACGTCGTTTTTTCATTAGCGCGATCGCTCACGACTTAAGAACGCCGATCTTTACGCTCCGGGGGTTTCTACAGCGCATAGAGAAAAGCATGCATGGCAGTCCGCAGAAGCTTCGGCATTACTTGGAGATCTGCAGCCAAAAGGCGGAGCAGTTGAATCGCCTCGTATCCGATCTTTCCTCCTATACCGTAACGGATTCGCTCGACCTGTCCATGCGCCGGGAACGCATGGAATTAAATCGGCTGCTTGCAGATCTGGTGGCCGAATACGCTCCAATCGCCAAGGAAAAGAAGATCGATCTGCGGTTCAACGCCTCTCCCGAGGCCATCGCGCTTCATGCTGACCCCCATCTGATCCACCGCGCGATCGGAAATCTGATGGACAACGCGCTCCGGTATACGCCGGCCAACGGCAAGGTGACGATCCACTGCTCGACTGGGGAAAATAAGGCGCTGTTCTCGATCGAAGATACGGGACCGGGGATATCGGAAAAAGAGGAGGCACGCATTTTCGAACCGTTCTATCGGAGCGACGAATCCAGAAACCCGGAATACGGAGGCACCGGGCTAGGCCTTACGATTGCGCGACGGATTATAAGAGCCCATCATGGAGAGCTTGCGGTACAGAATCGCAGGTCTGCCGAAGGGGCCGTTTTTGCGGGATGGCTTCCTCTTGCTTCCGTCCTTAAGTAGCGGACATGGATCTGGACCGAATTTGTTCCCTGGCTTCGTCATTCATTCGCGCAGGCGTCCATTTCGGCTCGAACACCAGCTTCACTTCGGCCCGCTCTACCCCTTCGACCGCTTCGACGGCCGTTTTGACACTCGCAACGATCTGGTCCGCCAAAGGACATTCGGGAATGGTAAGCGTCATTTCGACGATAACTTCTCCGTGATCTCTTGCCTCGATGCCGTACACGAGCCCGAGGTCCACGATGTTCACACCGATTTCGGGATCGATCACTTCTTCGAGGGCTTCTGTAATCCGATCTTCATTCATGGACAGCACATCCTTCGCGGTTGATTTATCCAGCTTTTGCTCGGGCATAGTATGCGTCTAAAAAAACAAAAACAATCGGAATAGAGCTCCGCAGCGGGATAGGGATGAAAAAATGCATGTATCTCCGGCGACCGCCTCATCCGTACCTGAAATCGCCCCCTTAACGGGTTAGCTCTTCCCATTCAGGACCGCAGCGCAAGAAGATACATGCACGACAACCTCTCTATCGATTATCTTTTCCTATTAAACGAACAGGCGGAATCCGTGCGCATAAGGCGCCGTTCTTCCCGGCTCCGCCTCGGACGGCGGCAGACAGATCATGAGGCCTTGGTCCACGATCTTGAAAGACAGCGGTTCGTCCGTCCCCATCAGTTCAACCCGGCTTACCGGGCCGCGATACGGCACCGCGATCTGTTCCGGCACCCGCTCATCCTCGTCTCTGTACAGACGATAGACGTACACCCGATCCTGTCTCCGCGTTAAGGCGCACTCGTCCGCAAAATACGGCTCGCAAATGCGAGTCCGATAGATGCCCTCGCCATGAACGGCAAGCCATGCGCCCAACTCCCTGATCCGCTCCGCCGCCTGGCGCGGCAATCTTCCGTCCGGCTGCGGTGCGACGTTCAGCGCCAGATTGCCGCCCTTCGCTACGACTTCGAGCAGCAGTGCGACGATGTCGCGCGTCGGCTTGTAACGCTCGTCGAAGCGATAGGAGAAAGCGTCTCCGATCGTGATGCAGCTCTCCCACGGAACGAATAACGGGGCTTCGGGCACTGTCTGCTCCGGGGTCACGTAATTCTCGTAAGGGCCGCCCACGGTCCGGTCGACCGCCAGCAGCCACGGCTGCGACCGCCGCGCGCGTTCTATCGCTTCCCCGAGCCGGATGTCTTGCCCTTCCTCGCGGCGAACCCAGCCGGCATCCAGCCATAACGCGTCGATGCGCCCGTAACGAGTCGTCAGCTCGTCGATCTGCGCATGGGTGAAGGCCACGAATCGTTCCCATGCTTCGGGATCTTCCTGCGGATCGTAGTTGGGCCCTCTCCGGCTGCCTCCGGCGATCCCCGGCTTCCAATAATCCGGCGTATGCCAGTCCGCTTTGGAGTAATAAGCCGCAATGGCCATTCCTTTTTCCCGAAAAGCGTCGAACAGATGCCTGCACGCATCCGCGTAACGATGGGAGCGGAACGGACAATCCGGCCCCGTTATCCGATAATCCGTCGTGTCGGTGTCCCACATGCAGAAGCCGTCATGGTGCTTCGTCGTAAAAATAAAATACTTGAAGCCGCCTTCCGCCGCCAAGTCCGCCCACACCCGAGGCTCCAAGCGCACCGGATTAAACGAACGGTTCAGGCCGAAGTAGTGCCGCTTTAATTCCTCGCTGTCCACGTCCCATTCGAGCTCGTTTCTGGACCACGCCGCGTCTTCGTCGCTGAGCGCCCAGGATTCCACCGCCCCGATCTGGGAATACGGCCCCCAGTGCATCATCAACCCCAGCTTCTGGTCCTGAAACCATTCGAGCCGTTCCCGCAGCAGCGGATCTTCCGGCCGTACCCACATCTTCCCGCCGCTGTAGCCGTGAACCCCTTCGTGCACGTGCTGCTCTCGCTCCGTCATGGATTCGCTCCTTCCCCCTCGTCTGACGCATCCAGCCAGATTTGCCGGATCTGTTCGTCCCCGAGCGCTTCCGGGTACAGTCTCAGTTCGTCGATCGCGCCGTGGAAGCCTTCCGAAGCGTTGTCGTCCGAACCGTTCTGCGCCCCGATCCGGAAGACATTCGGATTGTCCAGCTGGTTCTGGATCGGATCGACCGACTTGCTGAGCACGCGGGTTCCGTTAATGTACAACCGGAACTCGCTGCCTTCCCGGCTTGCGGCGACATGCGTCCATTCGCCGGTCGGGATGGACCCGGCATCCGTATTGAACGGCCACATTCCGTGTCCCTGGCCCTGCGCATCGCTGACCAGGAAATACATCTGACCGTTGGAAATCCACCAGTTAAACATATTTTCCTGGCTGCCGCTCGTTCCCTGCCCCAAAATATGATGATTGTAGGCATCGGATTCCGACTTGATCCAGGCCGCAAACGTGAAATCCGCCTTGGCGATCGGAGGGATTCGGATCGAATTGCCGTAGAACAGCAGCGCTTGGCCGACCTTCCCGTCCACCCATGTCGGCGTACCTTCGATATCGTAGTCCAAGCCGCCGTTCGCTTCTTTCGTCCGGGCCCCCTGCCCTTCGTCAAACGGATAATATTGTCCCAGCTCCTCCACGATCGCGCTGACGGATGCCTCGAAACCGGAGTAGGAAGCGGTAATCGATACCGGCCCGGTATTCCCCGTGAACGTGACGATCCCGTCGGCAACGGTTGCGATATCGGGATCGGAGGTCGACCACTGCGCATGGGAGGTTCGCGCCGTGAACCCGTCGGCGTACGCCGCTACCGCCGTCAACGGGGCCGGAATCGCGCTGTAAGCCAGCGGCTCCGGTATCGCGATGCCGACCAATTCGCGCTCGATCGGGCCGCTCAGCCGCACCGGCAAGTACTGGGCGGGGTTTTTGCCGCCGCCGATGCCGCCGCCCCATTCGATCCAGCCTCTCCGGCCGTCGCCGTCATCGTCGTTGATCAGCAGCGAGAACGCAAACGCGCCGTCGGCCGGCACGATCGGAGCCAGCTCCTCCCAGGGAAGCGCAAGCTCGTAGCGGGTCTCGCTCAAGGCTTCGTTCCGGACAATCGATAACGGGGCGCCGGCGACGAGCCCCGCCGGTTGGCCGATTCCCGTCCAGCGATACAGCTGCGGCCCATCGGGCGTCAGCGCCATCCCGAATTCATGCCAATCTGCGCTGTCGCCCGGCATGCCGGGCGAGAAGGCGAACTGGATGGAGTCCCCCAGCCAGATTTGGCCTTGCGACTGGTTTTGCGAGAAGCGATTGTCGCGGATCGCCGCCGCGATATACAGATGCTCCTCGTCCCATGTGACCCGGACGTCCCCGCCAAGATCCCGCGCGCCGCCGTAGTCCGGGATCTCGATCCGCCCCTGGTCGGGCAGCTCTATGACCGGTATCGGCGTCAAGTCGTCCGGTGCTCCGTCCACGACAATGCTTTGTCGCGCTAAAGACGTGACGGCGATCAGGCTCCCTTCATAGTCCAGCGACAGTCCGCCTGCCGCGCGAAGCGCAAGCGTAACCGGGTAACGCCGGGACGGCTCCAGACCGGAGAGCGGCAGGTCGATCGTCAGCTCGGCCCCCGCCGCAATCTCGGCGTTCGGCAGCTCCGTTCCCTGCGCGTCGCCGATGGTCCATGCGAGCTCCTCGACCGTTCTCGCGCGGTCGGATTCGTTGCGGATCGTCACCCGCAGCGTCTCCGGCTCCATGCCTGCCGCGCCTGCCAGATGCCTGGCCTGTATCCGCAAAGGCTCCTTCACGACAACGTCCTTCGTCAGCCGGGCAATCGGCTTGCCTCGGTCGAGAATCTCCCCGACCACGCGGTAGCTGCCGGCTGTCTCGAAGCCGGGAGCCGATAGGACGATTTCGGCCGTTTGACCCGGAGCGACCCGGACCGGCACCGTCCGGTCGCCGATCGCGAACAACGCGTCGATGCGGGCTCGCGGAGCGATCGTATTGTCCACTTGAAGGAGGAGCGGCAGTTCGTCGTTGCGATAGGCGTCTTCTCCCTGCAACGAATACTTCCCGCTCGGCTTCAGGCTTTTGACCTTACCGGTCAGCTTTAACGCGTTTTGGGAAATCGTGAGATAGATCAGGTTGCCCTGACCCGGATAATAGGTTTTCGACAGACCTTCCGCGTCGATGACCGTGATCGGCTTATTCGCTTTTACCGCGGCCGTCGTCGGCTCGGCCGCCCGGACGAGCCGGGTTTCCGTCCTGCCCACCTGGATCAAGTAGCTAAGAATGCCTCCGCCTGCGTTCTCGTCCGGCAATCCCGAACCGTTATAAGCGCCGCGGTTCGAAGCCGCGGACGCCGACACGGCGTTGCCCCAATAGTCCCGGCCTCCGCTGCCCGCTATGGGCGTGCCGCTGCCCAGCGACGGCGATCCCGCCACCAGCTTGTAGCCGTCCGTCGTCGTGCGGCCGATGCTCCCGAAGCCCGGAGCGACCAGACCTGGATCGGTCGTCAGCTTGTTCGCGTCCGCCGGTTCGCTCGCATCATGATTACCGTAGAACGTATTGGAATCGAATGTACACGTCGCGTTTCCGCAATAATACGTCAGGTTCGACCCCAAATTGTAAATGATATTGTTCCGGAAGCTCAGCGTGCCCTCCGGCAGGTTGTTCCCGTCCGGCGCCATCAGAAACCTTGCGTTCGATTCCGGCCCGGTATAGAACGTGTTATTATACACTTGGTAATCGTCCAGCCGTCCGACCGCTTGAATGAGCGCCGTCCCGTCGTTCTCGCTGACATTGTAGCGCACGATGCCGCCGCGGTCGTATCCGGTCCCCTCGCCACGCTGTCCGACCAGCAGCATAAACCCGCCTTCGTTGTCGTGACTGTAGTTGTACTGCATCACGCAGTTGTTGCACAGCTCGTCGATATCGAAGGCCATCCCGTCCAGCGTGTTGTGCGTCTTGTACGCTTCGTTGTACTGGAACAGCGCGTCGTCCGAATTGATCGCCCAGATCGCCGCGTGGTAGCCGACCGAATCGTAATAGCTGTGGGCCGCCACATTATGCTCGACCAGCGGCGCCGCGCCCTCGCACACGACGATCGCGTCCCCGCCCGTGCGGTTCAGGCTGTTGCCGCGAATGACGAGGTTCGTCATTCCGAGCCAGGGCCCGACCCCGTCGGTACGCGTATCCCGGTTGCGCCAGTTGCTGCGCACGAAGATGCCGGTGCTGTCGACGTCCGTAAACGTGTTGCCCTCGATAAGCACGTCGTCGAACTTGGTCGGCGTCGCGCTGCCGGTGACCCGGACGATGATGCCGCCCGACTCGAGGTCCTGAACCTCCGTTTGCCCGCTTACGTCATGAATGTCCAGGTTCTTCAGATGGATGTGCCGAGCGATGCCGATGTCCTGCGCCTCGATCCATACCGCCCGGCGCGTCTGGCGCACCTCGGCGACGTTCGTAAGCTCCAGATTGTTGATTTCCCAATACTGCTGATTGAACAGCTTCACCGTCTCTTGGTACAGACCCGCGCCGTGAATGGCCGGCTTGGCCCCTTGGCCGTACCGGTCGACGACGATCGGCTTGGCCGCCGTGCCGGAGCCCTTGGGCCAGAGCTGGCCGGTCCACGACGACCCGGCCTTCAGCAAAATCCGGTCGCCGGGCTGGAACGTCGCGGCGTTCACCTTATCCAGCGTGCGCCAGGGGGCGTTCGCGCGCGTCCCCGCGTTGGTGTCGTTTCCGGCAGCCGAATCTACGTAATAGGTTCTCGACGTTCCTCCGCCGGCCTGCGTTTCGGGAGATTCCGCCGTCATGCAGATCGCCAGCAGCAGCAGCCAGCCGCATACGACAAATACCGATGCGGGCTTGAGCTTGATTTTCATCCTGTCTTCCCCTCCTTCCGAATGGTGACCGCGCAGCGCCGGCCGGAGGCAAACCTGGCAGGCCTCCACAGGCCCGCCGGGTCCCGGCCGCCGAACTCCGGCTTACTGCCGGAACTGGAACCAGTTCAAGTTCAGTCCGGCCGTAAATACGAGATAGACGTTATGAACGCCGGTAACGGCTCCGAGCGAGGTCTGAACCGTCGTGTACGTCTGATAGGAGCCGGTGTTCACCCCGTCGACCGTTCCGAGCAGCGTCCCGGTCGGACTGTCCAGCCGCACCTCGATTTTGCCGACCGCGGAATCTCCGGCGATTCGCGCGTCGATGACGGAGGCGCCGAGTCCGAAGTTCACGTTCTCGTATACGACGTAATCGCCCGTCCCGATAAACCCGAGATTGTCCGTGCCTTCGCTGCTCGGCTCGGCCTGCACCGAACCGCTCTTGGCGCTGAAGCTCTCCGCTTCGATCCGCGAGAAGGCCTGGGTCAGCGTTGGCAGGCTCGACGGCTTCAGCGCGTTGTAGATCGTCGTTGCGATCGCAGTCGAGCCCGCGTCGTTCGGGTGCACGTTATCGGGAAAATTGTGCGCCATGCCCTGCGTCTGCGGGTTGACGTGAATGACCGTCGCGCCGGCGGAAGCCGCCGCCTGGATCTGCAGCGGCACGACTTCGCTCGTGACGACGTTGCCCGGCCAATAATCGTGCGGCGAGGTCGCCACGTACACGACAGGGCTTGAAGGCAGGCCGCGGTAATGATCGATCATATCCAGGTAATCGGAGACGTAATCGGCGCTGTACTGCCAGTTCTGCGCCGCCGAATCGTTCGTGCCGAGCATGATGACGACGATGTCGGGGTCCCAGTTCGAGCTGTTGACGAACTCCCAGGAATCCCAATACGGGTGATCCCCGTTCTTCAGCATCGTCGTACCGCCCGCCCCGTAAGGATTCACGTAATAATCCGGTCCGAGCAGCTGCTGCAGCTGCGACGGATAGCTGCCCGTCGTGATGCTGTCGCCGATCAGCGCAACGTTGATCGGTTGTCCGGGCTGCTGGCCGCCCGCCTGGCTCAGCGCGTAAATCTCCTGATCGGTGAGCGTTCTCGGGTACATCCGCAGCTCGTCGATCGCCCCGTCGAACACCTCTCCCGCGCCGCCGTTCGCATTCTGTCCCCCGATCCGGAACGGATTCGGGTTGTTCGGCTGCGGGATCGCGGACGAGGCCGTCTTGCTGACCGCGAGCTGGCCGTTGATATACAGCTTGAACTCGCTGCCCGATTTGGACACCGCCACGTGCGTCCACTCGTTTAGCGGAATCGACTGGTTCGCCGTCGCGAACGGCCACAGATTATGCCCTTGGCCGAGCTCGTCGGACATGAGAAATTCCATCCGGCCGTCGACGATCCACCAGTTGAACATATTGATTCCGCTGCCCGATTCCCCTTGGCCGACTATGAGCCGGTTCGTGCCGTCGGACGACGGCTTGATCCACGCCGCGAAGGTGAAATTCTGCTTGACGATGGAATCGGTAACGATCGACGTATCCCAGCCGTTAAACGCAAGCGCTTGACCGACTTTCCCGGGAACCCAGGAATAGCCGCCCTGAATGGCGAGCGATTGTTCGCTGACGCTCTCCGTCACGCTGCCTCCCTGCCCTTCGTCGAAGGAAAAATACTGCTCCCGGTCCTGATCGACGCTTGAGCCTCCTCCCCCGGCGGCGCCGGTATCGTAAGCACTGACGAAATTAAGCGCCGGCGCCGCTTGGGAGGACGTAATTTGAACCCGCAGCTTGGAAGCGGCAACGGACGGGAACGTCACGATCCGCTTGTAGCCGACGGTCGTGCCGGTCGCCGCCGTCTCCCAGGCATTGTTCTTCCATACTTGCACCTGAAAGCCGGCAATGCGCTGACCGAGCGGGATATACTCCTGCAGCACGACGACGTCGAACGATTTCTCCGCTCCGAAATCGAGTTCGACGTAACCCGTCGTGACGTTATCGTCCGTCGCCCAATAGCTGTCGTAATCCGTATCGACGACGTTCGCGGGCGAGTAAACGGCAGCGCCTCCGCGCGTATTGCTGGCCGCAGCGGACGCGCCGGCCGCCGCATTCGCGCCGTAAGCGTCATCGATCCATTCCCTCAGCTCCATAAGGCGGGCGATATCCGCTTCGGGCAGCTTGCCGCGCTTGTCGGGCGACACGTTAAGCAGCAGATTGGCTCCCCGTCCGACCGACTGCTGGTAAATATCGATCAAGGACGACAGGCTCTTGATATGGCTGTCCTCCCAATCGTGGTAGAACCAGCCCGGCCGCAGCGGCACGTCGGCCTCGCCGGACTGCCAGATCGTTCCGTTCGGGAATCCCTCCCCGTATTGGTTGGGCGACCAGTACGGATTGCCCGGCTGCTGCGGGATAACCTTGGACCAGTTCGTCGCGCTGGCGATGCCGTCTTCGTTGCCGATATACCGCGCATCCCCCGGCATTCCCCAGATGATCGCATTGGGCTGCAGCTGACGGATGACGGAATACCAGCGTTCCGTATCGTACTCCTGGGGAGTATTCTCGCCCTTCGCGCCGTCGAACCACATCTCGCTGATTTCCCCGTAGTTGGTCAACAGCTCGGTCAACTGGTTGACGAAGAAATCGTTGTACGGTTCCCCCGTGCCGTAAGTCGGTTCGTGCATATCCCACGGCGACAAATAAAGGCCGAATTTGATTCCGAACTCCCGGCAAGCGTCGGACACCTCCTTGACCACGTCGCCCTGCCCGTTCTTCCAAGGGCTGGACGCCACGTCGTGCGTCGTGTAAGCGCTCGGCCATAAAGCGAATCCGTCATGATGCTTGGCGGTCAGGATCAGCAGCTTAAAGCCGGCGTCTTTCAAGGCGCTGACCCACTGTCTGGCATCGAAATCCGTCGGATTGAACGTCGTCGGGTCCTCGTCCCCGGTGCCCCATTCCCGCTCGGTGAACGTATTCATCCCGAAATGGGCGAACGCGATCGTCTCCATCTTCTGATAAGCGAGCTGCGAGTCGGTCGGGACCGGCAAATGCGGCAGCAGCGGCGCGACGGCGGGCGGCGTGTACGGAATTTCCTCGCCGTACACTTCGAACTCGTAGACGGCGTAAGCCGTTGCTCCGCCTCGCTTCGTGCCGTACATCTGGACGAAGCGGCCCTCCATGTCGGCGAAGCTTACGTCCAGCGTGCCGCCGGAGCCGTTCGTCGTCGAGTACGCCTCCGTCCAATGGATAAGATCGTCCGAGATCCGGATTTTATAGCTCGTCGCGTATGCGTTGTCGTCCCACACGAGCTTTACGCGATTGATGAGGTGCGGCTTGCCGAGATCCGCGATCAGCCATTGCGGATCGGCGTTCTGACTCTCCCACTTGGTGGAGAGCGAGCCGTCGAACGCCCGAGAGCCGTCGTTCCCGTTGCCGACCGAGGAGACGATTGCGGACTTCCCTTCGCTCAGGAGCGTCCCGGATCCCAAAATCCCGGCAAGCGCGACAGCGTTCTCCGCCGGGCTCCGGGAGGCGGAAGCTCCGGACAGCGCCGCCGGATGGAACAAAGCGGAATCCTTGCTGCCGCCGATGCCGCCGCCCCACTCGATCCAGCCTTTCCGGCCTGAGCCGTCGTTGTCGTTCACGAGCAGCGACAGGCTGAACGCGCCGTCCGCGGCAGCGATCGGAGAGAGCTCGGCCCAGGGAAGCGCCAGCTCGTAACGGGTGTCGCCCGCCGGCTCGTTCCGGACGATCGCCAGCTGTCCGCTGGTGACGAAGCCGCCGGAGTGGCCGATCCCCGACCACCGGTACAATTGCGGCCCCGCGGACGTAAGCGCCATGCCGAATTCATACCATGTTGAGCTGGAGCCGGGAGCGCCCGGCGATATCGCGAACTGCACGCTGTCGCCGAGCCAGATGCCGTCGCCCGTCTCCGGTTGATGATGAACGTCGTCGCGTACGCTGGCGGACAGGTACACATAATCGTCATCCCATGCGAAAGCGATTTTGCCGCTCAAATCCTCGGTTCCGCCATAATCCGGCATTTCCACCTGCCCCTGCGCGTTCAGATCGATATCCGGCAAGCCGGCCCAGTCGCCAAGCGTTCCGTCGACGGCGATCGTTGCTTTCGGGATAAACGTAACCTGCTGACCCGCGCCGTTGTAAGCGCCGCGATTCGGAGCCGCCGACGCCGACACGGCGTTGCCCCAATAGTCTTGGCCTCCGCTGCCCGTTATGAGCGTGCCGCTGCCCAGCGACGGCGATCCCGCCGCCAGCTTGTAGCCGTCCGTCGTCGTGCGGCCGATACTCCCGAAACCCGGAGCGACCAGACTCGGATCGGTCGTCAGCTTGTTCGCGTCCGCCGGCTCGCTCGGGTCGTGGTTGCCGTAGAACGTATTGGAGTCGAACGTACACGTCGCGTTTCCGCAATAATAGGTCAGGTTCGTCCCCAGATTGTAAATGATGTTGTTCCGGAAGCTCAGCGTTCCTTCCGGCAGGTTGTTCCCGTCCGGCGCCATCAGGAACCTTGCGTTCGATTCCGGACCGGTATAGAACGTGTTGTTGTACACCTGGTAATCGTCCAGCCGTCCGACCGCCTGAATGAGCGCCGTCCCGTCGTTCTCGCTGACGTTATACCGCACGATGCCGCCGCGGTCGTATCCGGTCCCCTCGCCACGCTGTCCGACCAGCAGCATAAACCCGCCTTCGTTATCGTGGCTGTAGTTGTACTGCATCACGCAGTTGTTGCACAGCTCGTCGATGTCGAAGGCCATCCCGTCCAGCGTGTTGTGCGTCTTGTACGCTTCATTGTACTGGAACAGCGCGTCGTCCGAATTGATCGCCCAGATCGCCGCGTGGTAGCCGACCGAATCGTAATAGCTATGAGCCGCCACATTATGCTCGACCAGCGGCGCGTCGCCCTCGCATACGACGATCGCGTCCCCGCCCGTGCGGTTCAGGCTGTTGCCGCGAATGACAAGGTTCGTCATCCCAAGCCAAGGCCCGACCCCGTCGGTGCGCGTCTCGCGGTTGCGCCAGTTGCTGCGCACGAAGATGCCGGTGCTGTCGACGTCCGTAAACGTGTTGCCCTCGATAAGCACATCGTCGAACTTGGTCGGCGTCGCGCTGCCGGTCACTCGGACAATGATGCCGCCCGACTCGAGGTCCTGAACCTCCGTTTGCCCGCTTACGTCGTGAATGTCCAGGTTCTTCAGATGGATGTGCCGAGCGATGCCGATGTCCTGCGCCTCGATCCATACCGCCCGGCGCGTCTGACGCACCTCGTTGACGTTCGTAAGCTCGAGATTGTTGATTTCCCAATACTGCTGATTGAACAGCTTCACCGTCTCTTGGTACAGACCCGCGCCGTGAATGGCCGGCTTGGCTCCTTCTCCGTACCGGTCGACGACGATCGGCTTGGCCGCCGTGCCGGAGCCCTTGGGCCAGAGCTGGCCGGTCCACGACGACCCGGCCTTCAGCAAAATTCGGTCGCCGGGCTGGAACGTCGCGGCGTTCACCTTGTCCAGCGTGCGCCAGGGAGCCTCCTCGACCGTACCGGAATTGGCGTCGTTTCCCGCCGCCGAATCTACGTAATAGGTCGTCTCCGTCAAGGCTTCGCCTCCTTCCGCGGCGATGGCCGCGATCTGCATGTCCGTAAGCGCTTCCGAATAGATCGTGAATTCGTCGATCGCTCCGTCGAACACGCCCATCGGTTCCCCGGCGGACGTATTCTGGGCGCCGATTCGCAGCGGATTCGGATTGCCGGACAGATCGATCGCGCCGGAGGCGCTCTTGCTCGCCGCCGGCGCCCCGTTCACGTACAGCTTAAAGACGCTGCCGCTGCGCGACACCGCCACATGCGTCCATTCGTCCAGCGGAACGGAATCGTCGGCCGTGGAGAACGGCCACAGCCCGAAGCCGTTGCCCGCCGAGTCGCTCGCCAGAAAAAACAGCTTTCCGTCGTTGACCCACCAGTTGAACATATCGGGCTGCGTGCCGGATACGCCTTGTCCTACGATAAAATGGTTGTACGCGTACGACCGGGGCTTGATCCAGGCCGTCATCGTGAAAGCGGACTTGTCGAAGGCGTCCATCACGACGGACGTCGTCTGTCCGTCGAAGTCGAGCGCCTGGCCGATCTTGCCCGGAACCCAGACCGGCGTGCCCGAGATCGAGTGCGGGACGCCGCTTACGCTGTCGGCCGCTCCGCCGCCCTGACCTTCGTCGAACGCGAAAGCCCGGGCCGGATTCGGATCCGACGCGGCGGCCGGCGACGGTCCCGCCGTCGCCCCGAAGAGCAAAGAAACACATATGACAATGGACAATAAAGCGGACACGGGCGTTGCTGAACGAGACATGTTCATACCCCTCTCCTTATTGGCAATCACATTTTCAAGGTTTTCTCATCCGGCCAACGGCAAATCTTACGGGCGGGCATCGTCCGCGAAGTAACACGCCATTCGGCGAATGAGCGGCTCCGCATCGGCTTGGCGGACGGCCAGCCGCAAGCCGTCGGCGGTCACCGGAGCGAACCGGTCGATTTTTTTGTGCCCGATCGCGCTGCCCTCGGCTACCGTCAACCATCTTCCGTCGACCCTGGCCTCAAGCCGGTAGTCGCGCACGCGTTCGCCTTCCTCGATTCGCTCCTGAACGACCGCATGATCGAATGTCTGCGGAGACGGCCATTCCATCGTCAGCTCATTCCCGGCTCCCTCCGTCTCTCCGAGCGGATGATCGAACCGGCGCCGAATCTCGTTTCCGAGCTCCATCGCGCGCTTCATGTCCGCCTCGGGCAGCAACCCCCGATCGTTTGGGGCAATATTCAGCAGCAAATTTGCGCCGTGGCCGACGGAGCGATAATAAATATCGAGCAGCCGTTCGAGCGACAGCAGGCGCTCCTCCGCGCCGGGATGCCAGAACCATTGCAGCTCGCGGATCGGCACGTCGCATTCCGCCGGCACCCAGGCGGACGTATCCGGCAGCCAGGTGAGCATGTCTTTCGTAAACAGACTCGCTTTGGCCGATTCCGCCGTATTCCAGCACGGATAAGGCGCGACGCCGTTCTCGTTGCCGACCCAGCGGATCGTCGGACGGCCCATGTTAAAGATCATGGCGTCCGGTTGATGTCTCGCCGCCAAATCCATAATCCGCCGCCAGTCGTATTCCCGTCCTTCGGAGCCGGCGCCGTCGAACCACAGCTCGACGAGCGGGCCGTAACCGGTCAGCAGCTCGGTCAACTGGCGGCAGTAGAAATCGTCATACGCCTCCTTGTCGGCATAACAAGGCTCATGCCGATCCCACGGCGACAAGTACAGCCCGAACGGCAGTCCGGCCTCGGCGCAAGCGTCGGCCACCTCCCGCACGACGTCCCCCTTGCCGTCCCGCCACGGACTGGAGCGCACCGAATAATCGGTCGTCTCCGTCGGCCACAGACAGAAGCCGTCGTGATGCTTGGCGGTCAGAATCAAGTAGCGGAACCCCGCCGCCTGTGCCGCGCTCACCCACTGCCTCGGGTCGAACGCCTGCGGATCGAAGCGCGCGGGATCGTCCGTCCCGTCCCCCCATTCCTTATCGCCGAACGTGTTCAGCCCGAAATGGCAGAACATGCCGAGCTCGTAGTCCTGCCAGCGCAGCTGCTGAACCGTCGGTCTTGCCCCCGCTGCCTTCATCAATCCTTCCCCTTTCCGAATCTCATCGGGAGACGGGACGGCCTTCGATCCGCCCCGTCCTTCCCACGTCCTTCGCCTGTGTCTACCCGGCGACCGCCCGGCCTTGCTTATTCCAGGCCCATCTCCTGACGGAGCGCGGGCGCCGCCTTATTGAACTCTTCTCCCCATTTCTGAAAGACGCTTACGTCTCCTCCATTCTTGAACAGCGCCCCCGTTTCCTCCCCCCACCACGGAATATATTTCTCTTCGCCGACGACCGTCCGTATCCAGCTGTCGGCCTGAACCGCCTCCCGGATATTCTTGCCTTCCCAGCTTCCCGTCTGCGCGACTTCTTCCCACAGCTTGGCATCCGCCGTGAGCGGAATATTGCCGTCGGACATGAGCACCCGCTGCCCGTCCTCGGACAGGAGCCAGGAGAGAAATTTCACCGCTTCGTTGGCATGCTTGGAGCCCTTCAGAATGCCGATCGGCGAGATCGCGTTGTAGCCGACCGATCCGTTCGAGCCGTTCGGGAACGGCACGACGTCCCAGTCGAACTGCGCTCCCTGCTTGCGGGCGTTGCCTTCCCACGTCCCCATGATGTCGAAGGCGATTTTGCCGGACAGCCAGCTCCCCCAGCCGTTGGCGTCGAGACCTGCCTGCCCCGACTGCGCTTCGCTCGGACGGGAGCCGTCGACCCAGCCCAGATCGCCGTACCATTGCACGGCCTGCAGCACCTGCGGATCGGTGATCAGGCTCTGGGTCCAGTCTTCGTTCATGAAGTTCAGATTCGGCGCAAGTCCGTTGGACACCGCGTACACCTGCGGCGTGGTCATAAAGTTGAACGGACCGGAAGCGAGCCCGAACTCTCCGGCGTTCGCGTCCGTCGCTTTTTTGGCCATATCGCGGAAGTCGTCCCACGTCCAATCCTTCGTCGGCATATCCATGCCGTGCTTGGCGAGCAGATCTTTGTTGACGAACAGAACGTGCGCGTCGACCGCGCGGGGCAGGGCGACCAGCTTTCCTTTCCAGGACAGCGCGTCTTTGACCGGGTCGGACAGCTGCGCCGCGGACAGCACCGAATCGCTGTCCATGTACGGCGAAAGATCGAGCAGCAAGTCGTCCTTCATAAAGCCCGGGATGCCCGGCACCCAGGTCAGGTCGGCCGGCGTGCCGGCGGCGCTCAGAGCGGTCAGCTTCTCGAGCACGGAGGCGTTGTCGCCGCCGTCGATCTTCTCGACCTGCAGCGTGATGTTCGGATACTTCTCCCGGAATTTCTCCGGAATCGTCTGGGTCCACAGCTCCGGTCCCCAGACGAGCAGGCGGATCGTAACCGGCTCCTCCGGCTGTTCCGGAGACGGCGACGGACTTTCCACGGCCGATTCCGACGGCTGGCTGGCCGACGGCGACGGACTCGCGCCGCCGTTGCCGCCCGAGCAGCCGCTTGCGACCATCGCGGCCAGCAGAATCGATACGAGAGCCATCACATGCTTGCGTTTTTTTAACATTTTCTCATCTCCCGATTGGAATTGGCGTTGCACCTGTGCACATAACCCCTGACCTGTCTCTTGCGATTGCAGCTGCGATTACGTTTGCGTTAACGGCAATGGCATCCCTCCCGAACGTAATCTGGCCTCTTAATCTACGATTCCGGTGCGTTCCACGCCTTCGACGAACCATCTCTGCGCGATCATATAGACCAGCAGCGGCGGAAACACGATCAGGAAAGCGCCGGCCATCTTCGTCCCCTCGGTCACCGGATTGACGGCCAGCATCTCCATCGTCGGCGCCTGGCCGAAGATTTCCGTCTCCAGATTGGACAGCCGCAAGGACAGCGGCACAAAATCGTGCGACAGAAACATCGACGACAGGTAGCCTTCGTTCCAGTGCCAGACGAACGAGAACAGAAAGACGACCAGGCAGGCGGGAACCGACAAAGGCAGGATGATCCGGAAGAACAACCGGAACAGGCTCGCGCCGTCGAGCATCGCCGCTTCCTCCAACGCCTTGGGCAGCGAGAGGAAAAACTGCCGAAAAATAAGGATGAACAGCGCGCTCTTGAGCCCCTGCCCGAACAGAGCCGGCACGATGAACACAAGCGGCGTATCCAGCCACCCCAGCTTGCTGTAGATGACGTACAGCGGAATGATGATAATCTGGGGAGGAATCAGGAACGTCATGAAAATGAGCGCGAAAAACACGCTTTTCCCCGGGAACTGGAGCCTCGCCAGCGCGTATCCCGTCAATGAGCAGACGAGAATCGAGATGAGCGACGGAACGACCGCCAGCGTCAGCGTATGGACGAGAGAGCTGGCGTAATGGAGACCCGCGTACGCATTGTCCAGATTGCCCCAGTCGATCGCCCGCGGAATCCACTGTACCGTCGGGTCGAGCAAGTCCGCCAGCGATTTCAGCATCGTCGAAATCATGTAAAAGAGAGGCTGAAGGTACAGATACGCCACGATCGACAGCAGGAAGATCAGAACCAGCTTGGCGACGAGGCCGTCGTTCATGTGCTGTCCGAGAAGCAGCAATTTGACCTTCTGCGCCTTCCGGTTTACGAGCGCGAGACGCGCCCTCTGCGAATACTGCTTCACGAGCAGCGCGGTCTTCATGTCCATTCCTCCTTGTTCCGGCCCGTGCGGTTCAGAAACCACAGGATCAGCGCGATCATCACGACGATAAGCAGAAAATAAAACCAAGCAAGCGCGCTGGCGTAGCCGTAGCCCGTCGAGACGTTAAACATGTTGCTCCTGATCTGCTCCATGACCGGGTTAAACGGGAAAGTAAATAAATCTACCATCGTGTACAGCAGATTCAGCCCGATGAACGGCTTGATGCCGGGAAGCGTGATTTTCCAGAAGCTCGCCCACGGCGAAGCCCCGTCAATCCGGACCGCTTCGTAGATCGCCTTGGGGATCGTCTGGAAGCCGGCGATGAAGATCAGAATCTGCACGCCGGAGGACCACAGAATGAGAATCATCATCCCCAGCAGCTGCGTCATCATCGCCGCCGTCGACGGGCTGAAGTTGTCCTTGATATATCCGTCAATGCCGTACTGCGTCAGGAAGGGCACGTTCCCGGCTCCCTGCTGGAACAGCTCTGTAAGCACCTGGCCCGTAGAGAAGACGACCGGGAGGAAAAAGATCGCCCGATAGACGAACCTGCCTTTGAATTTCTGGTTCAGCATCAGCGAGACGAGCAGCGAAAAGACGATAATGATCGGGAGCATCAGAATCATTTGCTGGAAGAAGGTCAGCAGCTGAATCGGATACTCGTTGTCCTTAAGCAGCGCGTCCTTGAAATTTTGCAGGCCGACGAAGCGGTAAGCGAACGAACCGGAGCCGGTCAGATTCACCTTCTGGAAGGTCAGGTACAGCGACCAGCCGATCGGGAACGCCATGAAGACGCAGAACCCGATCATCCAGGGCAGCATGAACAGATAGGCCTGCCCCCGGCTTCTCCATTGGTACCGGAATTTGGCCCGTCGGCGGGAACGGTTCGGGTTCATTCCGCTCCTCCTTTCTCCACGCGGAAAGATTTGGCGTTATAATCGACGACGACCGTCGTTCCGTTCGCATACTTCGTGGCGAAGACGCCGTCCGCGCGTTTGGCGTGCCCGATCATCGGCTGATCGGCGATATCGGCCAAGCGGTTAAACGCCTCGTATTCCCGCACCAGCTTTTCCTTCCACTGCGAGAATCTGCTTGCGAACAATCCCCGCGTCTTCGTGTCCATCAGCGTTCGGCTGCTCTCCGCCGTTAAAGTGAAGGCGGGAACGGCCCCGTATTCGATCGCTTTCAGAAATTCGTCCTCGTTATTGTCGCGCAGGTTCCCGTCGGTCATCGAATACGCGACGCTGCCGTGAAGGACCATCGGATAAAAAGGGACGGTCTCGTCGATCGCGTAGTATTTATGGGTTTCGGACGGCAGCTGCTGAATGTCCGTCAGCGATCGGAGCGCGTAGACGTTGCCCAGATAAGCGCCGACTCCGCCCAGTTCGCGCCGCGTCAGCTCCAGAATCCGGTTGAACGCGGCGGTGGTATCGTTCCTCGTATAGCCGCGCTGCGGATTGTAGTCCCGAAATAACGCGTCGCCGAGCCAATCGTACAGAATGCCGTCCGCGCCAAGCTTGGCGGCGTCGCGAATCAAATCCAGAGCCAGCTCGTAGGTGACGTTCGGATTGAGGAAGAAGTATTCGTCCAGGAACAGGACGTCGCCCTCCGCCGAACGAATGCCGTGCGTCTTGGGCGCCAGCTTGAGCGCCTCCGAATCGCCCTGCACGAGATCGACCGCCAGATAGAGCCGGTATCCGAGCTCGTGCGCCGTGTCGACGAGCGCCTTTAACCCCTCTTCCCCGCCCAGCTTCTTCTCCGGGTCGAGCTTTAACGTCGGGCTCATGCTGCCTCCGCGCTGCCAATTCAGCAGCGTAACTTGGACATTGTTCAGGCCCGCCTCCTTGAGCTGCGCCAGCATCTCTTCCGCCTGCCCGAAAGTCGTCGCCGTCTCGTAACGGCGGCTGCCGTAGTAGATCGTATCTCCTCCGACGAGCGTCAGATGCAGCGGGACGTCCGGCTGCGGCTCCAGCGGCGGACCGAGCTCCCCGGCGTCCAGCAGCTGCTGCCGGTAGCGCTTGGCCATGCCGGCGTAGTCGGCTTCCTCCCCGTCCAGAAACGCGTACTGGATGGCCCGGTCCTCCCGCAGCGGCTCCTCCTGGAACACCCGGAGCGATCGGCCGCTCAGGTTAAGCCGCCGGTTGTATTCCTCGCGGTACAGAAAACGCGCGTTGACGGAATTCAGCGTGCTGACCAGACCCGAGGGCAGTCCCCGGATGGCGGAAGCCTTCTCCCCCGCGACGATGACGGCGACGAAGGCGCGGTCTCCGCGTTTCAATCCGAATACCGGCATCGAGACCGTAACCGGGCCGAACGTTTTGTTCGTCATTTCCGGGCCATACACGTATTGGTAGTAGCCGCCCCCGACGATCTCCCGTTCCCGGGGAAAACGGATCAGTCCGCCGGGGCCGTCCGGCACGAGCAGGTAGCCCGGCACGGCATCGTCGGCCGCGCCGAAGAACGGCAGCGGATCGATCGACAGGATGCGGAACTTGCCGTTCTCCTCGATCCCCGCGGCGGGGATCGACACGCGGAAGCCGTCCGCCGTCAACTGATACAGCATGCTGAACGCCATGTCCAGCTTTCCGATGTCGAACCGCACGGCCACGCCGTCGTCCATGGCGGTGAAGGTCGGCGTTACGCTTGGCTCCAGGACGTTCGTCACCAGGCGCTGCACCTTGGATTGCTCGTAATATTCCAGAATGAACGGCGATTCCAGGTTCTTTCGCAAGGCGCCGCCGACCGATTCGTTCTCCAGCGCGGCCGGATCGGGATTGCTCCGCCACCGTTCGCCGCTGCTTGCATCCTGGACGATGACCTGGCCCGTGGCAGGCTGCACGAGCAGCTCGTAGCGCTGCGTTCGCGCCGCCACCGCGAAGCCTTCCGCGTCGAGGTCCGACGGCTGCCAAGCGGCGCCCTGCGGGAGGGCGATCGGCGCGGCCGCATATGCCGCGGCATCGAACGATTCCGCCGCGGGAGGCGCCGCCAGGCCGCGAATCGCAAGTCCCGCGAGGACCGCGGCCGCGACGAGCGCCGCGGCAAGCCACAGTCTCTTGCGTCCGGTCAAGTTAGCCAAAGACGGTCGCCTCCTTGTACAGTTGATAGATAAAGTCCGACACATTGTAGGTCAGGCCGGTCGTAACCGCGGCGAACAGAAACAGAATGCCGATCGCCACGACGGTGATGGCGCTGTTCTTCACGTTTTCCACGAATTCGAAATTATGGACGACCTGGGAGCTGACGAGAAGCAGAGCGCCGCTCCACAGCCAGGTCAGCGTCGCCAGCGACGAGACGAGAATGCCTTCCTCCAGCACCAGCAGGCGCGATAGCGCGATCGACATCGGCATGAGCGCGATATAAGGCATCAGCGCGAACAGGCTCGACTGCAGCACGTCGCGGAACCGCCCTTCCCCGTCCTTGACCGTGCTGACCAAATAGTTGGCGACCACCCACGCGGCGAGCGGAGCCAGGAAGCGGGCGATTTCCGATACCGGCTTGATTCTGTCCAGGTTGTACGGATGAAAGATAAAGCCGGTCCAATACAAGGAAGCGGTCTTCACCCCGACGAGCAGCAGAACGATCGCCAACAAGGTGAAAGATGACAGCTTCCGGCCTTTGATCCGGTAGAAGCCGTCGAACGGATGAAACATCGTCCGCCAGGCATCCCGCAACTCCCGGCCGACGCGGCCTACGGAAGCCGGAACGACTTTGCTTGCCCGCCCCGCGAATCGCCGCAGGACAAACCTGTAGAGCGCCCAAGCGAGCGCGACGGCGCCCGCGATGTAGCCGAGATCGCTTTGAATCCATTCCAGCCGGTAGGTCCAATAGGCGTCGGAATACCTTTCGTTGTCGTAGGCGATGCGGAAAGCCTCCATCGCGTCCTTCGTTCGTCCCTGCTTGGCCGCGATTTCCCCCATTCCCGAATAGGCCAGGCCGATAAGCTCGTTATACGACATCACCTTGTTCCAGTTCTGTTCGCTCTTCTCGTAATCGCCGACGTAGTAATCGGCCGCGGCCGTCAGCACCGCGTCGCCGAATTCGGTGCGGTCGTAGGCCTGCAGCAGCCCCTGATCGGAATCGAGCACCCACAGGCGATGCCGGGAATCGATGCCGATCCCGACCGGATAGGACAGCACGCCTCGCTGCTGCGGCTCCTTGCGAACGCGGCCGAACGCGAACAGTTGGGTCCCACCGGGGCTGTAGACCGAGATCATCCCGTCCCATTTGTTTTCCTTCCGGTCGAGGACGTAGAAGAAGTCCCGCCCGTCCGTCGCTACATCCGCGATCTGGTCGGATTCGGCGAATTGGGCCGTCTTAAGGCGCGTGAACCGGTTCACGCCGCCGGCGGTCAGCTTTTTCACCGCGTCCGCGGTCACTCCCGTCGTCGTCACGTACACGTACCCGCCGTCGTCGATCGTCGCGTTGCTCGGCTCGGGAGGCCGCTTGAGCTCCTCCTTCGCCAGCTGTTCCTTCGTAAACACGGTCCGCTTCAGCCGGTCCAGCCACGTGCCCGCCGTGCGGTTGCCGCCGAAGAAGCCGGTGAATTCGCCTTTCCCGTCCATTCGCACAAGCCCTTGATAAGAGCCTTTGGAGACGATATACATAACGCCTCTCGCATCCACGCTCACCTTCGTCGGCATGAAAAAGTAGGACGGCGGCATCAGCCCTTCCTCCGGCTTCCCGAACGCTTGCAGGAAGGTCCCGTCCGCAGCGAACACGGCAATGCGCTGATGCCCCGTATCGGCTACGTAGATCGTTCCGTCCGGCCGAACGAACACCCCTTCCGGCGCCTTCAGCGCGCCGTCTCCCTCGCTATCGCCGATGCTTCTCGTCCACCTCCCCTCGCGGTCGTATTCGATCACCCGATCGTTGCCTTTGTCCGCGACGAACAGCCGGTCGTCCGCCGCGACGAACAGGTCGCTCGGCTGCTTCATCGCCTGCCCGTCTTTTCCGACGATCGTCGTTCCGACCGTGTAGACGTCCTGCATCCAGTACGTTCTCGTGCCTGCGCCTCCGGTTCCGTGAGAGACATAGAACGTATCGTAGGGCTGCCAGGCGGAGGCGTACTCCGGGAACAACAGGAGGACGGCCAGCAGCGTCGGGACGAATCTCGCCATCGTTCGCATCCTCATACATTCACCTCGTTTCGTTCTACTTCACGCCCGAATGGACCATTGTCTCCATGATCCTTCTTTGCGCCAGCAGGAAGATAATCAGATTCGGCAGAAACAGCAGCAGCCCGGCGGCCGCCGCCATTCCCTGGCCGGCAACCGTATTCGCCGCCCCGCTCGTGAGCGTCGTCATATAATAGGGCAGCGTCTTCATCGTCTCGTCCTGCATGAACAGCGTCGATGCGGACGTATCGCCCCACACGCCTTGAAACGTGATGATCGAGATCGTGGCGATGGCGGGCATCGCCAGCGGCACGATGATGCGGGCGAACACCCGGAATTCCGACGCTCCGTCGATCTTGGCGGCCTCCAGCAGCTCGTTCGGAATTTGATCGATGAACTGCTTGATCAGGAACACCGCGACCGGAGAGGCGACGACCGGCAGCACGTGGCCGAAGTACGTATTGTTCAAGTGCAGCCAGCCGATGATCAAATAGCGCGGAATCGCCACCGTCTCGGCCGCGTACATGAGCGCCAGCATAATCGCAGCCATCACGATCCGCTTCGGTCCGAATTTCAGCTTGGACAGCACGTACGCGGCCATGCAGCTGGACAGAATGACGGCGGCCATCGCCAGCGCGGCCACGAGCACGCTATTGTACAGGTAGCGCGAGAACGGCACGATCGTCGCCCCCGGACGCAGGAACAGGTCGTAAAAATTCGTCAGCGTCGGCTCCTTCGCCAGGAACGTCGGCGGAAACAGGAACAGCTCGTGAAAAGGCTTGAACGCGTGATTGACGATGAAGACGATCGGCAGCGACATGAAGGCGGCCAGCAGCAGCAAGCCGATGAGCAGCAGCGTTTCGAACGGCGTCATTTTGCGCAGTTGATTGGCGATCGTAGCCATGCCTCAGTCCCCCTCCTTCGGGCCGAACAGCCGATAGCTTAGCCTCATCGCGGCATAGGAGAACAGCAGCAGCACGACCGAGAGCATCGACGCGTAACCGAGCTCGAACCGGATGAAGGCATAGTCGTCGATATGGTTCAGCATTAAATGTCCGGCATATTGCTTCGTAATCGGCAGCCCCGTCAACTGCACGGAGATCGCCCCCGCCTTGAGCGTGCCGACGATCGCCATTACGGCGCTGAACAGCATTTGCGGCTTCATCGACGGGACGGTAATGTAGAACACCTCCTGAAGCCGGTTGGCGATGCCGTCGATGCGCCCCGCCTCGTACAGCTCCCGATTAACCGTGTCGAAGCCGGCGAGCATCGCCAGAAACCCGACGCCGAAGCTCATCCAGATCGTGACCAGAATCATGACGTTGAGCAGGAACTTCGGATCCTGCAGCCACAGCACCGGCGTCTGGATCCAATCCATGCGCATCAGGAAGCTGTTGAGGTAGCCGACGTAATCGCCGCTGAACGCGGCCTGCCACACGACGACGAGCGCGACGCCGCCGGCCATCGACGGGGCGTACATCGCCAGCGTGACGATATCCCGCACGCTTTTGGGCAGCTGATAGATGAGCCAGGCCAGAAAAAACGTGAGCAAATACCCGATCGGACCGACGAAAAATGCGAACTTTATCGTGTTGGGCAGCGCGTATTTCATGAAGATCGTATCCTGGGTCAGCAGCGCCGCATAGTTTTTGAAACCGATCAGGTGCGGGGACCGGAACGCGTCGTAGGACGTAAAGCTCATCAGAATCGCCATGAAGACCGGCAGCAGGATAAACGCCGCGAAGCAGAGCAGGAACGGCGCCATGAACGCGTAGGCGACCCGTTCGCCCCACATTCTGCGCAGCAGAGACAGCATCATGGCTTCTCCTCCCCCCAATCGTACGGCCGGTCGACGACGGGAAAGCTCAACCGATCGTCGTCGCGCAGCCCGAGATCCTTCCTCTTCCTCGCCATTTCCCGTTCCAGCGCCGTGAACGAACGGTCCAGCGAATCCTTCGCCGGAAACTTCTGCACGACCGTCCGGTTCCAGGCGAACTCCATTTCCCGCGCCAGCAAGTATCCGCCCGGCAGGAACGGCACGTTGCGCACCCAGCGGTTCTGCTCCCGGATTGCCGCCATGTCGTCGGCCGGCCAAGGGGCGAGCGACATCGCCTTCATATTCGCGGTGTTCCAGCGGTACTCCGGGCCGTAGAACGATTCCATCGCATTGCCGTATTGCAGCTGGACGTCGTCTCGCGTCCACCACTCGAGGAATCGCCAGGCTTGCTCCTTCTTGTCGCTTTTGTTCAAAATCATCGCCGCCGTCATCGTATTCATCGCCCAGCGCGCCACCTCTCCGTCGTCCTGCGGGGTGCCCGGCATCGGCGCGACGCTCCAGTCGCCGCGTATTTCCGGCGCGGACGTGAGCAGCTGAACGTACGTATTGAAATCCGCTACGCCGATCGGCATCGTACCCAGCTTGAAATGCTGGAAAAAAGCCGGCACCTCCTGCGGCAAGTCGTACTTGCCGAACAATTCCGTCCATTGCGCGAACGCTTCGTACGCTTTGTCCGTATCGAACGCGGGACCGGCACCGTCCGGCGTATACAATTCCGCGTTCCGCTGGTAGAAGAACGGCACGAAATCTTTGGCGTTGAAATAGAACTTCATCCCGCTTTCCTGCAGCGTCGGCAGCAGCTTCCGCAAATCCTCCCAGGTGTCGGGCACGGTCAGCCCCAGCTCGTTCAGGATGCTCTTGCGATAAAACAGCAAAGGGTAGCTCTGGGTTTCCGGCAGCGCGTACACCCCTTCCCCATATCCGAACGAACGCATGGCGCCCGGGTGGAACCGCGAAACGACTTCCTTAAAGTCGGAAAATTGCGACAAATCTACGGAGGCTTCCCTCATCGCGTAATCGACCGGCGTATCCTGGGCCAGCCCCAGCGCCACGTCCGGCTGATCTCCTCCGGCATTGCTGAGCGTGAGCGCGGCGGCGTCCGGCATGAAATTGACGTTCACCGCGATGCCCGTCTCCGGCGTAAAGCTCTGGTCGATCATCTCCTGCAGCAGGGAAGCGTAGTCTCTGCCCCGGCCGACCCACACCTCGAGCGCATGCTCGTCGTTGAGGGATCTGGCATTGTAATTCAGGATGAACGTCCGCGCGAAATTAACCGCCGTATACGGGATCTTGTTCAACGTCGTCGCTTCCTTCAGGGAAGGATGCGCCCCGGGCTCGCGAACGACGAGAAAGTCGATCGACATGCCGCCGTTGGCGAGTGTGTCCATCCAGGTTCCGATCCGCATCTGCAGATCGGGAAACCGTCCCAGCTTGTTCGGCACGGCGTCGACGTCCCGAAGCAGATCTTCCATAATCGAGAGGCCGATGCGCAGCGACTGGGTCGCGTCGGTCTTGCTTCCGCTCAGACCGTCCAGATAGGCCATCGCGGTCTGCAGCCGATCGCGAATGTCCTCCAGCCGGTCGCCGATATCGGGCACGAAGCCCGCGATGTCCCACGTGCGGAAAGCGTCGCCCGAGTTGGCGCCGTAATCGCCCGTCAGCTTGCGCAGCCTCTGCTCGAGGTCGTACAGCTCCCGGACGGTGTCCTGCAGCGACAGCAGCGCCGGATACTGCGGCGAAGTGTCGGTCACGAACCGGATCGTATGCTCTCCCGCCGCGAGGCGGAACTTGAAGGGCTCACCGTCCGCCCTGCCCAGCGTGTGAACCTCCAGCCGATCGTTGTACGCGAACGGATAATGCAGCAGCTCGCGAAACGGCGTCCCGCCGTCGATCAGCACGGTGCGATAGGCGTTCGCTTTGCCGACGAAACGTTGAAAATACTTTACGTCGATCTCGTACCAGCCCTCGGACGGAACCTCGAACGTCCATTCCGCCCATTCTCCCGCCCGCTTCCAGCGCAGGCCGTCCAGGATGTTGTAAACGAAACGGCCTTGGCCGTCCGGCGACACGTAGGGTTCGTTCTGCGTGCCCGACTGCACGGCCGGGTGGGACTTCTGCGAATACCGCTCCCCTTCGATCAGCGCGAACCAGTCCCCGTCTCCCGCCGCAGCGGAGACGCCGGTCGCAGCAGGCTGCGACACGCTGCGGATCGCCGCATCTCCCGTCTCCGCGCCCGCCGAATAGGCCGCATAATCCGGTATCGGCTCCGGCGCGCGCAGACGGATCGCCCCCCACGCCATCGGCTCGTTCCGGGCCGTAAAACGCAGCGTATGAACGCCTGCGGACAGCCGGAACTTCAAGGGCTCCGACGAGACAGCATAGTTCGTCATTCGGGCCGTCAGCCATACGGAGGACTCCGTCTGCAGCGAGCGGATTTCGTTGCCGATCGCGTCCTTGCGGAAGGGAACGTCCTTGTCGCGCCACCGTTTGACGAATTCCAGGTTGCCCGCCTCGGAGAACGGCGTCTGTCCGTCGATCTCCAGCCCGTAGAAGATCGAGCTGCTGCTGTCTTGTTTGATCGATTTATAGGTGAATTCCAGCTCGTAGATTCCGTCCGCCGGCACCTCGACCTTCCATTCCGTCCAGCCGGAGCCGTTCTCCCAGACGAGCGCGCGGCGGCCCAATTCCGCATCCGGCCCCGAGGACAGCGCCGCGTCGGGCGAAGCGGCGGCATAGCCGGACGGATCGATCTCGATCGCTTCTCCCGCGTAGGCGGGCACGTCTTCCGCCTGCAAGCGGTTAACCTCGGCGGCGTAATACGGCACGCCGTTCTCGTCTCCCGCGACCCCGGCGATCGCCGAAGCGGCTACCGCCGGGTAGAACGGCTCCTCCTGCCCCCAGGACCGGATGACGTATCCCGCCGCGACGACGGCGAGCAAAATCGTAACCAGCATCCATTTGCGCAGCCTCATTCCGTCTTCCCGCCTTCCGTACATTAAAAGATTCCGAGATTTCGTCCGGTTTCTCCGTCGAAGAAATGCGCCTTCTCCATCCGGAAGCCGATGTCGACTTTGTCCGACGCATGATACCGGGAGTCGGATTCCACGACCCGGGCGATCAGCCGAATGTCGCCAAGGCTCATATATAAGTAGGAATCGGCGCCCATCCGCTCGATGATGTCGATCCGGGCCTCGACGATCTCGTCCTCCCTGTCCGGCGCTTGGCGAGGCTCCATCTCCACATGCTCCGGCCGGATGCCCATGACGATTTTGCCGAACCTCGCCGAGGTGACGAACGCCCGATAGGAGTCGGGCAGCCGCAGCCGCAGCCGTTTGTTGCGAAAATAATATTTGCCGTCCTCCTCCGCGATCGCCCCTTCGATCAGATTCATCGCCGGGGAGCCGATGAACCCGGCTACGAACAGATTGGCCGGATAGCCGTATATTCGGTCCGGCGTATCCGCCTGCTGGATGACGCCGTCCTTCATGACGACGATCCGCGATCCCATCGTCATCGCCTCGGTCTGATCGTGCGTCACGTAGACGGTCGTCGTGCGCAGCTCCTGATGAAGCCGGATCAGCTCCGCCCGCGTCTGCGTTCTCAGCTTGGCATCGAGATTGGACAGCGGTTCGTCCATCAGGAACACCTCGGGCTCGCGAACGATCGCCCGCCCGAGGGCGACGCGCTGCTTCTGTCCGCCCGACAGTTGATTCGGCTTCTTGTGCAGCAGCGCGCCGATCTCGAGCGTCTTGGCCGCTTTTTTCACCCGCAGCTCGACCTCGTGCTTGGCCGTCTTCCGCAGCTTCAAGCCGAGCGCCATGTTCTCGTACACCGACAGATTCGGGTACAGCGCATAATTCTGGAACACCATGGCGATGTCCCGATCCTTGGGCGACACGTAGTTGATGAACCGGTCCCCGATATAAATCTCGCCTTCCGTAATGTCCTCCAGTCCGGACAGCATGCGCAGCGTCGTCGTTTTGCCGCAGCCGGAAGGGCCGACCAGCACGACGAACTCTCCGTCGGCGATATCGAGGTGAAAGTCGACGACGGAAGGTTTTTTCTCCGCGCGATACTGCTTGCTGACGTGATGGAACGAGACGTTCGCCATGCCAATCTCCTCTTCTCGGTCGAATTTGATAGCGGGCCCCTGCCGCAGGGCTCGCCGAAGAGGCTTGCGGGATCGCAAACCTGCTCCTTGTATGGCGATAGCTGCCGGTGCCGGCGGGAGTCCCCGCCCGTTACTTGTACGTTACTTGTACTTGAGATAAGCGTTCTTCAGCTCATCGGCGATTTGAACGTAGTCCGCCGACGAAACCAGTCGATTCACGTATTGATCCCAGTCCTCCTCGGACAGCACGCCCATGACGAACTTTACCTTGTTGCGCTCGAGGTCCCGGGTCAGATCGCCCCACTTATCGACGAGCGACGGCGAATACAGATTATAGGCCGGATTCGAATAGGTCGATTTCAACTGCGAATCGTCGAATACTTCCTTGTACCATTGCAGCCTGACCGGGTCGGCGTCCCAGAGCAGATAATTGTCCGCCCCCGTGTAGGTGCCGTCGTTCCACGTGTACGCCTCGATGCCTTCGTTCCTGTACTTGTCGTTGCGCTCGATAACGCCGTTCTTGAGCTCATAGTGAACGCCTTCAATGCCGTACAGCGCCAATCGCTGATAGACGGGCGACGAGGTGAAGTCGATCAGCTCCAGCAGACGCGGAATGTCGGCCTCCGGCACGCGCGAGTCGATCATCAGGTTCGTCCACGAGCCCGTCGCCATGCTCGTTGCGTAGCCTTGGGGCCCTTGCAGCACTTTGAGCGTCAATACGTCCGCCTCCGGCGCGTTCTCCTTCAGCTTCTCCAGCCAATCCGGAATCGTGAACATGTGCGTATTGGCGGCCACCGCCACGTATTTGCCCGTTTTGAACAGGTCGGTCTCGCTGCCTTCGACGATCGGGAACTCCGGGTGGATCGCCCCCGCGTCGTACAGCTGCTTAAGCCACCGCAAATAAATTTTGAAGGCGGGCATAAAGTCGCGATACCGGAAATTCCCCTCGCCGTCCACATCCCAATTCTGGATGCCGGTAATCGCGTTCGCGATCACGTCGGCGCTGGACGTCGATTTCATCGCCAGCCCGTACAGATCGGGAGGATCGCTGAGCCGCAAGAGCGCGTCCGTCAATTCCTCCCAAGTCGTCGGCATCGGCAGCCCCTCCCTGTCCAGCAAATCCTTGCGGATATGCACCGTCGTGAAAATCGGCGGATTCGGGTGTCGCGGGATGCCCCATATCTTCCCGTTGTACACCATGTTGTCCCAGATCGAGGACGGGTAAGCCGCAAGATTCGGGTATTTGTGCAGATTGTCCCCGGTCAAATAAGGGGTCAGGTCATGAAATACACCGGCCTGGATCGCTTCGTTCGTTGCCGTCTCGTAGATGGGATTGCTGGTCGGCACTTGGGTGATGTCCGCCAGGTCCCCGGTATTGAGCGCCACGTTTAATCGCTCTTTGTACCCGTTAAGCGGCACCCACTGCCAACTGATTTTCGTGTTCGTCTCCGCCTCGATGCGCTGACCGACGGCGTCTCCCCCTGGCGGGGGCGCCCCGTAAGCGATGTTCATCCACGAGACTTCGAGCGGAGGGCTCGCATTGGCCTTGCCTCCGTTCGACGAATCGGGCGAAAGCGAACAAGCGCTCAAAGCGGCGACGGCGCTGACCAGCGGCAGGACGGCGGATTTCCGGAAAACGCAGATACGGCTCATGGGTAACCTCCCGGAGGATTCGACCGCCGCGCGGCCACCCGTTGCGGCGGCTTCCGGCGATCTCGTCTTGATAGTATCGTAAATCGCGAAGGCGCGCGGCGCTATGACGGTTTGCTTACTTTCATGCCGTTTTGAACACCTCTTGCGTCGATTCCCGCCTCGGCGGCCTTCCTCCATAGTATAATGGATACGAGCCATGAAATCGCTTACCTACTTGGAGGGACCCCGGAATGCCGGTTAAAATGACGATTTTCCGCAGACTGATTCTGATGCTGGTTCTCCTCATTCTGCCGATTCTGGGGCTGTATATGTATTCCAATCAAGTGAGCGTACGCGTCGTGCGCAACGAGATCAAGGAGTCGAACCTGCAGCATCTGTCCTTTCTATTGCGGCAAGCGGAAGTGACGGTAGAGCAATTAATGCTCGCCGCCAATACGATCGGACGGTTCCAGGTCATCGACGACTTGATCCATATCGACGAGAAACCGAGCAACTACGAGAAAGTCGTGATCAAGCAGGACATTATCGAGAAGCTGAGATTGTCCGGCGCCTCCAGCAACTGGACGAACCAATTTACCGTCTATGCCCCGGCGGCCGGCACCGGGGTCACCACTTTGAATTCGGCGGATTACGGGGCCATGTTCGCGGAGGACGCGATTACGAAGGAATGGAAGTATCGGGAGACGTCGGAGAACGGCGTACCGGTCAAGCAATTCGTCAGGCATACCGTGTACCCCGGCTCGCGGATTATCGTCGAAGTCAGCTTCACGGCGGACAACATCCGGAACATGCTCGATCAGATCAAGCTGAAGGGAAAAAACGATCCGTTTTTTTACCATCCGGGCGAGCTGCCGATTATGAATCGGACGGCTAACGAAACGTTGGCGGAGGGCGTCGTCGACTATTTGAACGGGCGCAAGGTGGACGCGGACCGCGCGGAAAGCGGCACCGAATACGTTCGGCTGCAAGGACGTCAATATATGATCAACTACGTCAAGTCGGAAACGCTCAACTGGGTGCTCGTCGACTACGTCCCGATGGAATACCGGTTGAGTCCGATCAAGAACAGCTCCCTGCTCTTCTACGCTTGCATCGGCATGCTGCTGGCCATGAGCATCGCCTTCGCCCTGCTGCTGTACCGCAACGTGCAGATGCCGGTGTCGCAGCTGCTTCACGGCGTGCGCAATATGGAACGCGGCCAGTTCTCCGTCCGTCTGACGAACAGGCAGAAGAACGAATTCAGCTATTTGTTCCACCGCTTTAACCAGATGGCGTCCCAGATCGAGCAGCTGATCGAGAACGTGTTCGCCGAGCGGCTTCGCTCGAAGGAAGCGACGCTGAAGCAGCTGCAGTCCCAGATCAATCCGCACTTCCTGTACAACTCGCTGGCGTTCATCAAGAGCATGACCGAGCTGGAAGAGAAAGAAGCCGTGATCGCGATGACGCTGAACTTAAGCCAGTACTACCGCTATACGACCCGCGTGGAAAATCAGGAAGCGACGCTGGGCGAGGAGCTTGAGCTGGTGCGCAACTATTTGACGATCCAGAACCTGCAGATGCAGCGCTTCGACTTCGAGCTGGACGTCCCGGACGACATGCTGGAGCTGCGGATTCCGCGGCTGATTCTGCAGCCGATCGCCGAGAACGCGATCCTCCACGGACTTGAGCCGCGGATGGAATGGGGATGGCTGCGGATCTCCGGCGAACGGGACGGCGCGGGCAACCGTCTGATCGTGGAGGACAACGGCGTCGGGCTTTCCGAGGACGCGTTGGAGAAGCTGCGGATCAAGCTGGATACGCCGCTCGACAACGAATCGGGCTGCGGATTGTGGAACGTGCATCAGCGGCTGAAATACCGGTTCGGGCCGGAGGCGGGCGTGGAGATGTCCCCCTCCCCCGGCGGCGGATTGCGCACCGTCCTGCACTGGACGGATCATGAAAACAAAGGAGGCCCCTCATGATGCATCACGTGCTGATCGTCGACGACCATCCGCATCAGGTAGACAGCATGGCCCGCACGCTCCCGTGGACGGAAATGGGGGTTGTCGGCGTTCATAAAGCGTATTCCGCCCACGAAGCGCTGCAGACGCTGGACATCGTGCCCGTCGATCTGGTCGTGACGGACATTCGCATGCCCGTCATGTCCGGCCTGGAGCTGATTCGCGAAATCCGCAGACGCTGGAAGGACATTAAAATCATTCTGATGTCCGGGTACGCCGATTTTGAATACGCCAAAGAGGCCTTGCGTCAGGATGTCGAAGATTATCTGCTGAAGCCGGTTCCCAACGACGAACTGATCCGGTCGATCCGCGGCGTCCTCGACAAAAAAGCGGCCGAATGGCAGGCCGTCGTTTCCAGCCAGCGGGTGCTCCATACGTTCCGCGAGCATCTTCCTGCGCTGAAGACCGGCCTCCTGCTGGAGCTGCTGCGCGGCCGACGCTTGCACGACAGTCTTCTGCAGGAGAGGCTGGATCTGTACGAGCTTCCCTTCACCGTCCGGGAGAAAGCGGCGCTCGTGCTCGTTCGGCTGGAGGAGCCGCTTGCCGACTACGACCAGCGAAGCGTATCGCTGCTGGAATACGCGATCGCCAACATCGCCGAAGAGCTGTTCCGCGACGATTTCCGAATATGGAGCTGTCTCGACGACTACGGCTATTTAACCTTCCTCGTAGCGCTCGGGGAAGGAACGAAAAGCTTGTCCGAGCCGGAGCGGCAGCGGATGCTGGAGCAGGGCGCGGCGCATCTCCAGCATTATGTCGGCGTCTATCTCAAGGGAAGCATATCCGCGCTCGTCAGCGATTGGTTCGAGTTCCCCGAGGCCGTCTCGGACCGCTACCAGCAATGCTTGTTCGCGTTCCGTCAGCGCATCGGGAGCGAACGAGCGTTCTTTATGACGATCGGCAGCACGGAAGAAGTCCAGAAGACGGCGTTCCTGTCCAGCCTGTACGAGCCGCCGACGCTGAAGATGACCATCGAAGCCGGACAGTGGAACGAGCTGCGCGGGAAGCTGGAGCGGATCTTCGAGGAGCTGCTGCAGGACGAATTTCAGTTCGAGGAGCATATTCTGGAGGTCTATCTTGAAATAGGCGGAATGCTTGCTTATATCGCGCACAAAAATCGCCGCAGGCTGGCGGAACTGATCGGGGACGAATACGAGAAGGTCGCCGGCGGGCTGCCGTTCAAGACGGTCAAGTCGCTGCGGGAATGGACGTTCCGCATTCTCGATCGGCTGTTCGAGCTCGTCGATCGGGAACGCCAGCATTCCCGCGCCGCCATCGTTCAACAGGTCAACGAATACGTCATGGCCAACCTTGGCAAAGACGTATCGATCCAGACGGTCGCCAACAGCGTCTTTCTGCATCCCTCCTACCTGTCCCGGATCTACAAGTCGGAATCGGGCGAGAGCTTCAGCGACTTCGTGCTGCGCGTCCGAATGGAGAAAGCCGTTGCTCTGCTCAAAAATAAAGGAATCAAAGTGTACGACATTTCCGGCGAGCTCGGATACAACCAGACGCAGCATTTTATCAAAATGTTCAAAAAGCATTACGGCCTGACGCCGCAGGAGTATCGGGAACGCCTGCTTTGAGGAGTGCCGTCGAATCGTATTGTTGAATCCTTTTGGCATCCCATGGGTTCGCCGGCCGCCTTGCTATGAAGAGAAGAGGCTGTCCATCAAGAACGAATCTCGTTCATAAGACCTCCCACAAGATAATCTGACCATAACAATGAATCGATCGAGAGGTGAGGGGAAATGAAGCAAACAGCGGACCAAGTGCTTACCATTTGTAAGGGGACAAAGAAATCGCTTCAGTTGTTCTATTTCTCCTCGATCAACAGACTGCACGGATTGAGCAACTTGAGAATCATGTACGTGAATTGGAACGGCAAATTAGAAGCAACAGCAGTAACAGCATCAAGCCACCATGATTCCTTGGCAGAAAAACTCAACTTCTTCTTTAAATAAGAAAATAATTAGAAACAGAATGCAGCCGTGACTTCGGGAAGTCGAGCAAGTTGATGTACGTCAATTGATCCGTCGTTGTTTATTGCCGGGACAAGTCGTTTCTTCCCGCAATTTGACTCTTCATGGTTATGGAAACGTGCGGGCAATCATAAGTTATACATGAGAGTTTTCGTATGTACCTCCATAGTGAGGTATTTTTTTATGGAGCTGGAAGCAGAATCGGGGTTTCTAGGGAGGGGAGGATAACGATGAGAAAAAGGAAGCTCCCCAAGCGTTGTACTTTCTGCAAGAAAATCCTTAGATCGTGCTGCTGTCCGCACCGCAAAAAACAAAAGAAGCACAGGAGAAAATATCCCAAGCCTTTTCCTCCCAAACCTGTTCCTAGACCGACTGGTGTAACAGGTCCGACGGGCCCTACCGGCCTTACGGGAGCGACGGGTCCAATGGGATCGCCCGGTTCGAGAGGTTTGATGGGCTTCCGAGGCATGAAAGGCGATCCCGGTGAAACCGGGGTTGCGGGGGCTATTGGGGCGACCGGTGCGACAGGGCCTCCTGGACCCAGCCTGGGAGCTACTGGCGGAACCGGCAATACAGGTGCCACTGGATCGACAGGGGCGACGGGGCCTCCCGGACCTGGCCAGGGAGCCACTGGGGGAACCGGAAATACAGGTGCCACTGGCGTGACCGGAGCTACTGGCGTCACAGGCCCCCCCGGTACGGGAGTAACAGGGGCAACTGGGGTGACCGGTAGCACGGGAGCTACAGGTGAATCAGGAGCTACTGGTTTCACCGGCAACACAGGAGCTACCGGTAGCGCAACAACAGGGACGACCGGAGCTACAGGAGTGACAGGGGCAACTGGTCCGTCCGGAACTACTGGACAAACTGGAGCGACCGGCAGCACTGGGGCAACTGGGGCTACGGGTGATATTGGAGCGATTGGCGCAACCGGAAGCACCGGCGTTACTGGTTCTACTGGCGCGACTGGGGCCACCGGCGATGTCGGAGCGACCGGTGTTACCGGCCCTACAGGGGACACGGGTTTCACCGGTGTTACTGGTGCCACTGGAGTCACGGGTTCCACTGGTACCACAGGGAACACCGGAGCGACTGGGGCGACTGGAGCTACGGGCAACACTGGCATCACCGGAACGACCGGTTTCACGGGTACCACTGGTATCACCGGGGCAACTGGTACAACCGGAGTTACCGGCTCGACTGGAAACACTGGTTTCACTGGTCCTACAGGCAACACAGGAGCGACTGGAACCACTGGCGTGACCGGAGCGACCGGTTCCACAGGCGCTACCGGCTTCACCGGGATCACTGGCGGAACGGGAACTACCGGACCTACGGGCCCGACAGGAGCCACCGGTGCAACTGGAAACACTGGCAACACGGGGGTAACCGGGGGAACTGGAGCTACCGGAGCGACTGGAACCACTGGCGTGACCGGAGTTACCGGCCAGACTGGAAACACTGGCTTTACCGGAGCCACCGGCATAACGGGAGCTACCGGACCTACTGGCGCGACTGGAGCCACTGGTTCCACAGGGGCTACCGGCTTTACCGGAGCCACCGGCGTAACAGGAGCTACCGGGCCTACTGGCGCGACTGGAGCCACTGGTTCCACAGGTTCCACAGGTTCTACCGGTTTCACCGGTGCCACAGGTACAACTGGAGCCACTGGAGCCACTGGTGCTACTGGCAATACCGGCCCCACTGGACCAACCGGAGCGACCGGTGTCACTGGCGCAACGGGAGTGACCGGTCCAACAGGGGCAACCGGAATCACATCCGCCACTGGAGCTACAGGTTCGACTGGGGCAACGGGAGTTACGGGAGCGACAGGCAGCACCGGACCAAGCGTTTTGGCGGACGGCTTCTCGGCTTCGCGCGCTCCGAGCACGATTGCTACAGGCACCCAACTTAACAACTGGACGACAACCGCTCCTTATTATCCGGGCGCGGGATTCGACCCGACGACAGGAACCTACACGGTGCCGGTCACAGGCAGATACGCGATTAAAGCGACCATCAGCTACACAACAGTCGCCTCGATCGGTATTCAGCTAGGATCGACTATTAACCCCTCCTTTGTCGTCAGGCGCACAAGCGATGGAACCGATTTGATTACAGGTCTATTCCCGTTACTGAACACCTCCATTACCCTTCTTACCCTTCGAGTCATTCTAGGCAATGCAACGGTTACAATGGCGGGAGACGTCACGCTGAATGCCGGAGACACCATCGCCATCCTGTACGTCAGCACCGGGCTTACAATCAACTTAAACCTGGGCGGACCCAACGCTTCGGCCACCGTCTGGTCGATGCACAGATTAACTTGACGCGAAGCTCCATTCAATTTATCGCAGGAGCAAACGATCTTCCCTGAACCCATAGGAGGAATCGCATGATTACAATTAGCCTCTGCATGATCGTCAAAAACGAAGAGCAAGTTCTCGAACGCTGCCTGGCCTCCGCAGCTCCGCTTGTCGACGAGATTATTATCGTGGATACAGGTTCCACCGACCGCACGAGAGAGATCGCCCTGCGCTTCACGGATCGACTGCTTCATTTCACCTGGATCGACAACTTTTCCGCAGCCCGCAACTACTCCTTCGATGCCGCCACACAGGACTACATCCTATGGCTGGATGCCGACGACGTAATTGCTCCCGACAACCAGCAGAAGCTGCTAGAACTAAAACGGACGCTCAGCCCCGATACCGATTCCGTCTCGATGATCTATGAGCTGAGTCGAGACGAATACGGCAACGTCGCCCACAGTCTAAGACGCAATCGTTTGGTCAAAAGATCCAATCGTTACAGTTGGCAAGGAGCGGTGCACGAGGTGCTTATTGTAGGCGGGCATATTGTAACAAGCGATATCGCCGTCGCTCATTGTCCATTAACCGATGCGGACCCCGGCAGAAATCTACGCATCTACAGCCAGCGGGAAGCGCAAGGATTGCCGCTGACGCCACGAGACCGACTCTACTACGCCCATGAACTGCTGGAGGCACAGCAATACCGCCAAGCTGCCGCTCATTATGAGCGATTCCTTGACGAGGGGGAAGGCTGGATCGAGGATGAGGTGACCGCGTGCAGCAAACTTGCGGATTGCTACCACGCGCTTGGAGAGGCGGAGCAAGAGTGGAACGCGATCTGCCGCGCTTTCCGCTACGACGCGCCCCGCCCCGAGTTTTGCTGCCGTATCGGCTTCAGCTTGCTGCATCGGGGCAAATACGAAGCCGCCGCCCATTGGTACAGATTGGCGATCGAACTTCCCGCACAGGAAAAGTGGGCGTTGGAAAACCACGCCTGTAGAACATGGCTCCCTCACTTGCAGCTATGCGTCTGCTACGACCGGATGAAGCTGCACGACCTGGCCTACGCCCATAACGAAATCGCCCGAACCTATCGTCCGGACGATGCGGCTATTTTGCAAAACAAAGCTTACCTGGAACCTTTGGTTTCCCGACAAGACAGCGCTTCAGACAACCTGGAAGCCGGATAATCGTCAGCCGTTCTCGCTCCATTCCACCAAACGAGGGTTCGCATCCATAATCGATTCGTATTGAGCTTTGCTTCCATACGATCCGTCGGGGTCCGACTCGTTATAACGCTCATACTTGCGCCGCCTCTCGGACTCCTTCGCCCACCCCATGTGCTTGAGTCTGAACGGACTGATCGCATTCGGCAAGGAAAAAATGTTCCACGGCATTCTGCCGCAATGCACAGGCGTTTCCGACCACACGGCGGGGAAATGCGGGCGATACCTTACCAGCAGCGGCCTATATAATCCGTGACTGTTCCAGTGCTCATCCTCCCGGTATCGGCAATCGTCCCAAAAATCGTAAATGCGGAAGCAGTAAACGTCGATTTCCTCCTGCTCCAGCATGGCGGAAAGCCCATCCTTAAAACGATCCTCAAACCATTCGTCCGCATCAAGCACAAGCACCCATTGCGGGTTTAGCTTCGCCGCCTCCGCCCATTGCTGCTGTCTAAGCTCATACTCGTTGCCAAATTTCGGCTCGTCGTTGCGAACGATCCTCAAGGGAATGCCCGCTAGCGCCTGTCTACAGATGTCCGCCGAGCCGTCCGTGCTCCCATCGTCGATAATAGATGCCGCATCGATATAATCCTTGCAGCGTGCAAGCATCTCTCTCAAATGGCCTTCCGCTTCATTTCGCATCGTCATCGCCAGCAGCAGCCTCGGCCTGGAATCGTCTTCGGCAGCCCCGCGCCCCATATTGCGCCAATGAACGCGCTGCGCGGGCAGCTTCCCGATATCCGAGGTCCGATATAGATGCAGAGCCGGCAGCGTCGTATCGACAAATAAATCGAAGCCGAGACATTCCGCCCGGATGCAAAAATGGCGATCCTCTCCCCATAGGGATAGATTGCGTATTTTGCGAAAAGACAGATCAAAGCGCAGCGCCTCCGAGCCGATCAGCGTGCAGGCCCCGAGCCCGCCTACTTGGTACAGTCCCGGAGTTCGGAGCATCGCAAGAAATTCATTTGTTCTTCGCTTGATTTCAGCATCCGACAGCAGCGTCCCCGGCTCCCTGGACACCATATCGTATTCGTCGCTTAACCACACCTGAGGCAATGGAGCGGTTCCCGGCTGCCACTGCGTCCAGAAAATTTCGCTGACGATCGGCTTTCCCGTCTCCAGCAGACGGAGCAAAGTCCCAGGATGAAGAACGATGTCCGAATCGACCAGCAGCAAGGCATCTACGCGTTCGTCCCTTGCCTGCCGGATAAATCCGTCCTTGGATTTGGCTACCCTCCATACGAGCATTTCGTTCCATATATGCGTATTCTCGTTACATTGAAAAGGGATTTCCGCACTCCGATCGGCTTGTTCGATCTTCGCGGAAATCCCTTTTTGCGCTTGCATAGCTTGAAAGCTTTTCAACAGCTCGGTTGATGCCGGGTCGTCGTTGTCATCGACCAGTCGAAAAATCAGCTCGTGATCTCCACCGTCGATCGAAGCCAATCCGTGCAGAAATTCGGTCAATATGTCCGGTCTGCGCCGAACCGGGCTTGCGATCATGATTTTGAGCTTTTCCATGAATCTCCCTCCCATGCTCGCCGGCTTCGGAAGAAACTCGTTCTTCCTTAACCTTTATGCATGGAGGAGGCAATCGATTCCTAAGTTGTCGGCGTCGCTACAGCACGTCCTGCAACATCTTCTCCCATTCCTTGCGCTCCACAATGCCCTCGATCCGATGGCGGACGACGCCGTCCCGATCGATAATAAAGCTGACCGGATATCCGGTAATTTTGTACAGGTCTCCGGCTACGCCCTCCGCATCGGTCAGAACAGGAAACACGAAGCCCTGCTCCTTCACGAATTCTTTGGCCGATCTCAACCTGTCGTAATTGGTGGCGTTAACGGCATACAGATCGAGCTTATCCTGATGATCTTCATAGATCGCCTTAAGATCCGGCGCCTCCACCTCGCACGGCCCGCACCAGGCCGCCCAGAAATTAACGATCAGAGCTTTGTCCCGCTTCCCCCCGACGCTGAAGGACGTCGTTCCATCCAGCGAATCGAGCGTAAACGCCGGTGCGAAATGATTCGCCTTCGGCGCCGGATCTGCCGGAATTTCGCCGGCCGACTGCCCGTTCGCTCCCGCCGCCTTACCGGAGGAAGCTCCGCGCCCGCTTTCGTCCCATATCCACACTCCAGCAATCGCAATGACCGCTATTGCCAAAATAATCAGGTTTCTTTTCATGGATTCCTCAACTCTCAAGTTCAAGATATTACCCTTATCTTACCCCATTTCCAAGGAACCTTCCATGACTCAGACGTGTCGGAATGATGAACATCTCCTTCCATCCGCCCAGGGCCTGTTTGCATTGTTTGCATACTCCGAGGACAGCAGATTTTGCCGAATTTTCGTTCCATGCAAGGAACTTTTGTGAAGGCGTACCGGGGGTACGTCAAGCAAAAGTGACGAAGCAGGGGGCGAAAAGGCGGTGA
>Ga0160454_100044_pt1 | contig 205353 bp, 155 predicted proteins | sample HID1971M_E6MG_FD_108218 | JGI IMG/M metagenome (GOLD analysis project Ga0160454, IMG submission 108218) | Enriched millipede-associated microbial communities from UW Madison campus, WI, USA - HID1971M_E6 MG | ecosystem: Host-associated > Arthropoda: Insects > Digestive system > Unclassified ...
GCGGGTTTATTTCTACACTGCTGAAACAATCCCTCCCTTTGCACGAATCCCTCGTTTCCGTTCTTCGCGGTCAGTTTCGGTTTAGGGCTACGTAAGTAGTAACCGCACCGCGGGCTTATTTCTCGCAAATGGAAGCGCGCTTGTCCAATAAGACCGCACCACGGGCTTATTCCTCGCAAACGGAGGCGAGCTTGCCCAATAAGACCGCACGGCGGGCTTATTCCTCGCAAATGGAAGCGCGCTTGTCCAATAAGACCGCACGGCGGGCTTATTCCTCGCAAACGGAAGCGCGCTTGTCCAATAAGACCGCACGGCGGGCTTATTCCTCGCAAACGGAAGCGCGCTTGTCCAATAAGACCGCACCGCGGGCTTATTCCTCGTAAACGGAAGCGAGCTTGCCCAATAAGACCGTACGGCGTGCATATTCCCCACAAATTGAGGCGAACTTGCACGTTATGCCCAAGCCGTGGAACGAACAAAAAAGTAACTTAATGTCCAACTGGCCGGTGTCGCGGAAAGCCAGCTTAACTTGACAAATCGGGGTGCGATGCAATCTTCTCCTTAAGGTTCTATGTGCGAAACGCCGAATCCTGCGCGATAAATAGGTTGAACCAAAGATTCTTCGAGGAAATCACCCCATGAAATGGAGAAAGGGAATGGTTTTGCCCTGGTTTTGCATGCGCCTTTTGTCTTTGAGTTAAATACCTACAAAGGTATTATTGATCCAGCAACTCAAAACAACCTGTCTGAAGTCGGCAAAGCCATCCCTTTCGGAATGCAATGGGCGTACTCTCCCACTGGTCCAACCTAGGGCGGCCAGCGGGCAGATTTGATAAATAATCGGGCATTCTCGGCAAAGCCTCGTCCGAAGATTAGCTCTTATAATGAAGGGGCAATCGAACTGACGAATAGCGGAGGGATTCCGATTATGAAGAAAGGCATTAACGCCTGGTCGTTTCCGGCCGGGATGGGAGCGAAGGAATGCATTCGGCTGGCCAAGTCCGCCGGATTCGACGGAATCGAGCTGGCGCTGGCCGAGACGGGCGAGCTCAGTCTGGCCGGCGGCGAGAAGGAAGCGTTGGAGCTGAAAGCTTATGCGAAGGAAACCGGCATCGAGCTTTCCAGCTTGGCCAGCGGACTGTATTGGGATTATCCGCTCACCTCGAACGACGAAGATATCCGCCGCAAAGGGCTGGACGTCGCCAAGAAGCAGTTGGAGACGGCAGCGGCGCTCGGTGTGGACACGATACTGCTTATTCCGGGGGCGGTGGGCGTCGACTTTATTCCGGGAGCCGAAGTGGTCCCCTACGACGTCGCTTACGATCGGGCTCAGGAAGCCGTATCTCAGTTGGCTAGCATAGCGGCCGAACATCAGGTCAACATCGGTCTGGAGAACGTATGGAACAAATTTCTGCTGTCCCCTCTGGAGATGAGAAATTTCATCGACGAGATCGGTTCTCCCTGGGTCGGCTCGTATTTCGACGTCGGCAATACGCTGGCGAACGGTTATCCGGAGCATTGGATCTCGATTCTTGGCAAGCGGATCAAGAAGGTGCATTTCAAGGATTATCGCCGACAAGCGGGCGGATTGCACGGCTTCGTGGATTTGCTGGCGGGAGACGTGGACTATCCGGCGGTCGTCAAGGCGCTTGAAGCGGTCGGATACGACGATTACGTCATTGCCGAGATGATCCCCGCCTATACGCATCATTCCGAACAAATCATCTATAACACATCGCGGTCGATGGACCGCATTTTGGGAAGGGAGGCGGCACGATGATCAAGATCGGGTTAATCGGAACGGGTTTTATGGGGAAAATGCATGCCGCTTGCTACGAAGCGCTGGCGGGAAAAGCAAATTTCCGAGTGACGGCGGTCGCCGACGACAACGCCGACAACGCGGCGAAGATCGCCGAGAAGTTCGGGGCGAAGGTCTACTCCTCGGGCGAGCAATTGATTCGCGAAGCGGACGTCAATACGATCGACATCTGCCTGCCGACTTTCCTTCATACGAAGCATGCGCTGCAAGCGCTGGAGCGCGGACACGACGTTTTCATCGAGAAGCCGGTTTGCTTGGAAGAGGAAGAGGCGGCGCAATTGCTCGAAGCGAAGGCGAAGTCCTCCGGCAAAGTGATGGTCGGACACTGCATCCGCTTCTGGCCGGAATACGAGTACTTGAAGAAGCTCAAGGACGAGGGCACCTACGGGGCGATGATTTCCGGCGTGTTTAAGCGGGTCAGCCCGCGTCCGACATGGGGCTGGAACGATTGGCTGCTGGACGGCAAACGCAGCGGATCGGCAGCGCTTGATTTGCACATTCACGATGTCGATTACGTACGTTACCTGCTCGGAGAGCCGGATTCGACGACGAGCACGGCGGTGAATAACGGCGGTTACGCCGACCATATTTTCAGCACGTATAAGTACGGGAAGACGGTCGTCTCCCTGGAAGGAAGCTGGGGCTATCCGGAAGGGTTTCCGTTCGAAATGTCCTATCGCGTCAAGTTTGAGCAAGCGACGGTAACCTTTACTTCCAGCGGGTTGGACGTGTATACGGAAGCGGGAGAGCATCTCCGGCCCGAGCTGGCCGGGGACGCGCCCGAAGACGGAGCTTCGTCCGATGTCGGCGGCAACGTCTCCTCGCTGGGCGGCTATTATAACGAACTGCTTTACTTCCTGCGCTGCTTGGAGGAAAACAAAGAAATTACCGTGTCCCCTCTAGAAGAGGGCGTAGCCTCTTTCCGGCTTGCCCGGCGCGAGATTGCGGCGGGGATTCGAGAATAAGCTAAGAAAACAAGAGAGACCGTAACGGCCGCATAGCCGAGACGGTCTCTCTTTCGCTTAACACGAACTAAGAAAATGAGCTCAGCCCTTCCGAGGTCCCGTCGTGCCTCCCTCATGACGGGAAAACTCTGTAAAGCTGCAGGTTCTTCTCCCCGAAGCGGGCCGATTAATGAGATCGACGAGCATCGTTACCACTTCGGCTTTCGCCGTCTCCTCCACGTAATAAGTCGTTAACTGAGGGACGCTGACCTTCGCCAGTTCGGTGAAACCCGCGCTGATCAGGCTAACGTCGTCGGGAACGGAGACCCCCATGACTTGCAGCCTCTGAAGGACGCCGAATTGAATGACGGTGTTGGCGCAAAAAGCGGCCGTGTAATCCAGCCGCAGCATCTCGGCCCGCTTGCATAGCTCGTAGCCGTTCTCTTCGTTGCTGATCTGAATCAGCGACTTGTCGAGCGTAATGCCGCTGGCTTCATAGGCTTGGCCGAATCCTTGTAAGAAGCATTGATGGATTTTGTAATCCAAGCTTCCCGTAAACAGCGCTATGCGCGTATGACCGAGCGAGATGAGGTAGCGAGTCGCGTCGTAGGCAAGCTTAACGTCATCGGTCATTGCGTAGCTCAGATCGTCGATATTGTCTTTAAGAGGCAGCCCGAGGAGCACGAAGGGGGGCGGATACCCCCGCAAAACCCGGATCAAATACTCGTCCACATCGCCGGAAACGACAGAGCCATCGATTTCCTTACTGTCCAGCGCTTTGCGCAGCTTGTCCATCGATTCAGGAGCGTTCGTTACGTTCATGTAAATCAAGCCGTACCCTTGCCGGCTGGCCGCTTGTTCGACGAGATGAAGCTCTCTCATATAACGCGGGTCGTTGGCGTCCCGTTCGTACAGGATGAAGCAGAGCTTGGGAGAGCTCTCGACATCCCGATATCCGAGTTCCTTGGCCGCCTGCAAAATTTTGCTGCGGGTTTCAATGGAAATCGTGCTGCTGGGCGTATTGTTCAGCACGAGGGAAACGGCAGTACGCGAAATGCCGAGATGCTCCGCAATTTCTTTTTTTGTAATCATAAGTCAGGCTCCTTCAGCTTCAATCCGAAGCATAACGTCTGTTATATTATAACGTCAATAGGTAGGAAACGTCAATTTTCAATCCATATCCTAACCTGAAGATGCTTTTTTTTAAATATGAATGCGATTTCATTTCTAAAAAATAAATATGAAAAGAGCGTTGACACTTAAATATAACGTACGTTATGATTGCCGTGATCAAGCTTAAACCGTTACATACGAAGGGTGGGGTCAAACAGCGTTGTGCATCAGATTACGGCAGTGCTCGTAGGCGCGGGGGCGAGGGGCAGATTCGTTTACGGCGCATACGCGCAAAAGTATCCAGACCAGTTGCAAATCGTGGGGGTCGCCGAGCCGGACGGGGAACGAAGAAGCATCGCGGCGGAGGAATACCGGCTTTCGTCCGACAGGCTCTACGCTAGCTGGGAACAACTGCTCGCAGATCGGCAGATCGCGGATATCGCGATTATCGCCACGCAAGACCGAATGCATTATGCACCTACGCTTAAAGCCTTGGCACTAGGGTATGACGTATTATTGGAAAAACCGATGTCCCCGGATATCGACGAAGTGATCGGGATGGCCGAGGCTTCGGTCAAGCATAACCGATTGCTTATAGTCAGCCATGTTTTGCGGTACACGCCATTCTGGTCCAAAATCAAGGAACTGATCGTCTCCGGGAGGGTCGGCCGGGTCGTATCCGTGCAATTAAGCGAGAATGTCGGATACTTTCATATGGCGCATAGCTTCGTACGCGGCAACTGGAGCAGGTCGGAGGAGACAAGCCCGATGATTCTGCAGAAGTCCTGCCACGACATGGACATTCTGTCCTGGTTGATCGACAAGAGGTGCTTGAAAATCAGCTCCTACGGCTCCTTGCTGCATTTCCGCCCAGAGCACGCTCCTCCGGGTTCGACGATCCGCTGCACGGATGGCTGCGCCGTCGAAAGACGGTGTCCGTACTCGGCGATCCGCATTTACGAAGAAGCTGAGACGCAGGAATGGACGCGTTTCATTGCCAACGATCCGTCGCCGGAAGCCGTAAGGCAAGCATTGCGGGAAGGTCCGTTCGGACGCTGCGTTTACCGCTGCGACAACAACGTCGTTGACCATCAGGTCGTCAACATGGAATTCGAAGAAGGCGTTACGGCTTCGTTCACGATGTCCGGCTTCTCGCACGACATCTCCCGAACGGTCCAGATCATGGGAACCTTGGGCGAGATCAGAGGCTGCATGGAACAGGGCGAAATCGCGTTATATCCGTTCGGGGAGGAAGGGTGTCTAGTGCCCGTATCCGTCGAAGAGGGCGGACACGGAGGCGGCGACGAAGGGTTGGTGCGCGAGTTTCTGAAGGATGTGCGCAGCCGGCGACGCGAAAGCGGACAAGGGCTGACCTCCGCGGGAGCTTCGGTGCAAAGCCATCTGATGGCTTTCGCCGCGGAGCGTTCCAGGCTGGAAGACGGTCATTCCGTCTTGATCATGGAAAGAAACTTAATTGGGGGGTCAACACAATGAAAAAGGTCAACGCATTAACTTCCGTACTTGTTACGCTCGCCGTTCTGCTGGCGGGATGCTCGGGCAATAACGACAAGCCGTCGGCAAGCTCGTCGGCACCCGAGTCCGCACCGGCTTCGTCGGCAAGCGCCTCAAGCTCGGCAAGCGGTTCCGCAGAATCCGACGTATACCCGGAGAACGGCTTGTCCAAGAGCGAGAAGGTTACGCTGAAGATGGGCTATTGGGAGAGCGGCTCCGGTCGCGCCTGGATGGACCGAGCGGTCGAGAAATTTACGGAGAAATACCCGAATGTGGAGTTCGACATCACTTCTTCTCCTACGCTGGAGACGATTCTCGAACCGAAGATCGCCGCGGGCGACGACAACGATATGTTCGACCTGTTTATTCCGCGTTTCTCCGGCGCCAATCAGCACGAGCGGCTGGTCACCGCCGGGAAGCTGGAACCGCTCGACGACTTATGGGAGCGGGAGCTGCCGGGCGAGTCGGGCAAGACGCTGCGCTCCGTGATTTCCGACGACGCTTACGAGGCTACCGTCAGCCTCGGCTATACGGCAAGATTGCCAGTAGCCGGATATACGGCGGGACTGTTCTTCGATCAGAAGCTGTTCGAAGAGAAAGGCTGGAACAAAAATCCGGCGACATGGGACGAGTTCGTCGCCCTGCTCGATCAGATCAAGTCCGACGGCGTCATTCCGATTACGTTCCCGGGGGTCTATTCGGGTTACTTGACGGATTACGTCTTCAACATCCTGCAATTCGACTTGGCTAAGGCTAACGGCAATTTCGATACCTACCTCCAGAACTTCCGTAGCTTCACCGGTCCGCAGCTGACGACGCCGGAAAATAAAGAGGCCTGGAGCAGAATGTACGATTTCGGCAAGAAGGGGTATTTTCCGTCGGGGGTAGCGGCGTTGAACCATACGCAATCGCAAATGCAAGTGCTGCAGCATAAGGCTGCGCTTGTCGCGACAGGCGATTGGGTCGGCAACGAGATGAAGGACGCCACTCCGGAAGGCTTCACTTGGGGATTCATGGCGGTTCCGGCGGTGAACGACGTTAATCAGACGATCTTCGTCAATTCCGGAATCTCCGATATCGCCTTCATGATCTGGAAGAACAAGCCCGAGCTCAACAAACAATGGGCCAAGGAGTTCGTAATTAGCCTGTACGATTTCGACATCCAGACTGCGATTGCCTCCGAAGCGGGAGCTTACCCGGCGCGTCTCGATTTCGGAGACGATGCCGCCCGTACTGAGAAGCTTCAGCCGACTCAAGCGGCTGTTATGGCCTACTCGTCGGCACGTAACGTGCAGTACATTTCTTATCGCCGCGACTTCGGCTTGACCAGTCCGGAGAACGGCACGGCGGATAAAATGCTGAGCGAGCTCATTACGGCCGTAGCCACCGGCAAGAAGGACCCGGCTCCCGTGCTTGAAGAAGCGGAGAAGCTGAAGCAGGCCGCGATCGAGAAGGATCGTCCGAAGTCGTAAGCCATATTCAATCGGGCGCGCGGATGACGCGCGGAAAGGTTCGTTCGGGAGGAAGCCATCTTCCTCCCGTTCGTTTAATTTTATTGCGAAAGGGGATTACCAGAGTTGAATGCCGGTCAAGCACCCTTGTCGCGGAAACCTCACGGTTCCGGCAAAGCCGCCAAACAGAAAGCCGTTTTCCTGATCGTTGCAATCGCGCCGTCTTTGCTCGGATACGTTTTATTCACCTTGTACCCGAACATCATGTCCGTCTACTACTCCTTGCTGGAGTGGGACGGATTAACGGACGCCAAGTTCGTCGGTCTTGATAACTATGCCTACCTGTTCAAGGATCATTTCGTCTGGCGAGCGTTGTACCACAATCTCATTTATATCGTTGTCGTACCCGTTCTGACCGTTCTTATCTCGCTGCTGCTCGCTTATTTACTGAACAATAAGTCGTACAGGGAGAACGCGTTCTACAAAGTCGTTTACTTTTTTACAAACGTGCTGTCGACCGTCGTCGTGGCCCTGCTATGGTCGTTTATTTTCGACGGAACGTTCGGCTTGCTGAACGGCTTCCTGGAGTTGTTCGGGCTCGATATGAACGATTTCTACTGGCTTGGGGATTCCAGAACGGCCATCTGGGCGCTCGTGATCCCGATGGTGTGGGGAGGCGTCGGTCTTTACGTTGTCATCTTCATCAACGCGATAAGCGCGATTCCGAAATCGCTGTACGAAGCCGCTCATCTGGAAGGAGCGAGGCCGATGACGATTCTGTTCCGCATCACGATTCCGCTTATCCGCAACGTCATCCGGGTGTGCGTCGTGTTCGTCGTTCTCGGCACGCTAAAGGGCTTCGAGGTCATTATGATTTTGACGAACGGCGGTCCCGAAGGCTCGACGGACGTAGCCGGCCTGTACATGTTTAATCTGGCCTTCGGCAAGGAAGCGCACAGTTACGGGTACGCGTCCGCCGTAGGGATGCTTCTGTTCGTCATTCTGGTCGGCGCGAAGCTGATCATCGATAAAGCATATCCCGAGAAGGAAGTAGAATTCTAGCATAAGAAAGGAGGCTTTGACAGAATGGCCGAACGAAGAACGCTAGCCGACGGGTTCTGGAGAGGGATCCTATTTTTGTGGGCGTTGTCGATTTTATTTCCGGTGGCGTGGATTTTCTATCAGTCGCTTAGAACGAACGTCGACTTTTTCCAGAATATTTGGGCTTTGCCCTCTACCCTGAATTGGAGCAACTATACGAAAGCCTGGAACGGGTACGGCATCGGCAAATCTCTGCTGAATACGGTCTATTACGTCGGCGTGGGGCTTGTGCTGGGAACGTTCCTCACGACGCTTAACGCATACGCTTTGACCCGCATGAAGTTCAAGGGAAGGAAGTTCATTTGGGGACTCGTTATGCTGTCGCTGTTCCTTCCGGGGGTCAACGCGCTTGTGCCGCAGTACGTCTTGATGAAGTCGCTTAGTTTAACGAATAGTTTGACGGGGCTGATCGTCCTGGACAGCTTCGGAGAGAACGTGTTTTTTCTTATGCTGCTCGGCGGCTTCATGTCCTCCTTGCCGAAGGACTTGGAGGAAAGCGCGCACATGGACGGAGCGACGCTGTTCCAGACGTTCTGGAAAATCATCGTGCCGTTATCGATGCCGGGAATCGTAACCGTGGCAATTTTCAAGTTTCTGGGCTTGTACAACAACTTCCTCGGACCGTTCATTTACTTGTCCGATCCGGCCAAGTATACGATTGGGGTCAACATGTACCAGGCGAACATGAAGATGCAGTACACGTCCGATTGGGTGACGATGTTCGCCGGCGTCATGATTGTTATGATTCCTTCCATTATTTTCTATATTATGTTTCAGAGAAGGATTATGGAAGGCGCGACGATGGGAGCGATGAAGGGGTGAGCGCTGAACCGCTGGCTTGAAGACGGAACTGTGCAGGATCAATCCACGACAAAGCGAGGGAATGAGAATGAGGAAAAGTCTGAAATTGCTTTTGGCAGGAATGGTTGCGATTACCGGGGCGTGCCCTGCTCCGCTGTACGGGGAACGAACGGCAAGCGCCGCGCAGCTGCTCGCCGACGACATGGAAGACGTAAGCGATTGGACGCTGTCTAACCCGGCCAATGGAATGCTTAGCGCTTATCCCGGCGAGGATCGGGTGTTCCAAGGCTCGTACAGCATGAATTTCAGAATTACGGACGACAACGACGGCGTTGCGGATCCCGTCTCGATCGCCAAAACCTATGCATCTCCTCTGAATCTCTCGAATCACGATGTCCTCTCTTTCTGGCTTCAGACGGACGCGCTCGATCCGCTGCTGGAGATTTCTTTGCGGGATACCGACGGAACAGTCAGCACGGTTAAGCTGTCTCATGTGCTGCGGAGCGCACATCTCCCTTCGGAGGTCAGACCGGACAGGTGGCTGCAGGCCTGGTGGCATTTCAAGGAATACGACGGAGCCGTGAGCGGCGGCAACGGCACGATGAACTACGACGCCATCGAGCAAATCTCGTTCTCCTCCGCGGATGGACGATCGGTCAACATGAAGTCGGAGCAGGTCAATTTCTATATCGATGAGCTGAACTTTTACGCCGATTCGGATCTCTACGACACAGCTCAAATCGATGCCATGGATTCCATAGCCGCTTGGAACACGACGCTTGGCTCCAGTCGCGCGCTCTCGACGACACAGGTAAAACAGGGTAATTCCAGCATCAAGTACACGGTATCGAACAATAACAACGGCATTGTCGAGTATCCGGTCTTGTACAGGACGAACGTCAACTTCGACTTGACGGGGTACTACGAGCTGACTTACTGGATTAAGCCGATGCAGAACCTCACCTTCTTCAACGTGCGAATAACCGATACAGACCAGACCTCGGAAGAATTCAATCTGGCGAAAATGTTCCCGACGGCGGGAGGCACGCTGCTTGCGGGCAAGTGGTACAAGGGCACAATTTCGTTCCGCGAGGACCCAGGGACGATCGTCGGGGGCGACGGCATTCTGAACTTCGATCGGATGAAGGAAATCGTCTTCGTAACCCGGGATTCGGAGCTGCCGGTCGGCGTCAATACCGATATTTACATCGACGACATTCGGGCTGTCAAGACCAAGGACCGCATGATGCTCGAATCGTTCGACGGGATCGGCGGATGGACGACGACGCCGGGCTCGAGCGTCATCTTGAATACGAACAATTATCGCGACGCATCCAGAGCCTCCGTCACCTTCCAGGTTCCGAACGACAACGACGGAACAGCCGATTACTATACTGCGGCCAAGAGCCTGTCCGCCAATCTGTCTTCTCAAGATGTGCTGGGCTTCTGGATGCTGGTCAGCGAACCGACTGACAAAATGGTGTTTGCCCTTCGCGATGCTGACGGAACGGCGAACTACATCCGTTTGGATTCCGTCTTATGGGGCTCGCAGCTTGTCGCCGGGAACTGGTGGCATATCGAATGGCCTTTCAAGACGCAGACGGACGAGATCGCCGGCGGCAACGGCACGATGGATTACGCCAATATTACCGGCTTCGAAGTCATTATTGACGATAACACGATGGTCAGGGGGATCGGAGGCAATTATTATTCGTTCGATAATCTGGAAGCAATGACGAGCAAGGAGTGGGCGCGGAGCCGCGAGGACGTGCCAATGCTTGCGCCGACCTCGCACGATTACGCTGCGGACGACTTCAAGATCGGAATGTATCAGCATTCGATCGTGCAGACGGAGCAAACGCTGCATGATATGGCGCGGCATGGGGTCGATTTTATCGTCTCTCATGTCGATCATCGAGGCGATGCGACTACGAAGCATGCCGATCTCGCGGATAAGCTGGGGCTGAAGGTCGTGCGTCAGGCGTTCCCTGTGGCGAACGACAATTCGCTCGACCATGCAGGCCTCGACGCGCTGGCGGTCAACGATTCGAACCAGACGTTCCTCTACGATCCGACGAATCGCATCGTCAGCTACTTGAACGCCAACGAGTTGGAGGTCTACTGGCCGAACAAGCTGCAGCCAAACGCAGCGGGCGACTACTCCTACTATGCGGATCAAGCGCGGGCGAACGATGCCGCCAAAGGCGTCGACAGGCGGGTCAATACGCACCATATCAACTATCTCTGGTACGATACGGGCGAGGATCAGCCGTGGTATATGGATTGGTCGACGCTAGGCAATTACGGAGGCTTTCAATGGACGGACCGCCTTAAACAGACCGCTTGGCGCATGGGCAAGACGAACGCGACGAACACGCAGTCGTGGTCTCCCAGCAAGCTGGTGACGAATATGAGCGATCGGATTTACAGGCATGTCGGCGATGCGCCGCTTAATCTGGACGAGATTGCAGATTTCAAGGACTCTCTCTGGACGAATTTCGAAGGGGGCTTAAGCGGAATCGCGTTCTTTACCTATGACGGAGACGATTGGGCCAACGAGTGGAACTTCGTCGACAATGACGGCAATCCGATGAACGATCGGCGTTGGGCGGCGGTGAGCGACATATCCAAGCAGATTCGGGCGGCGGAGGGCAAGCCATACGCGGAGATGCTCTACCCGCGAAGCTTCGACGTTGTGAATCGGGGCAGCGTAGCCGTGAGCGCGCTGGCGGCTCCGAGCGATGCGCCGATCGTTTCGGTGACGTTCGAATACAACGACGGCACGAACGATGCATGGACGCCAATCGGTACGACTGCGTCTAGCCCTTTCACGGTGAATTGGAATACGAGCGGACTGGATTCCTCGAAAAAGTATTTTGTGCGGGCGACGTCTTTCGACGGAACCCATTATTCGGTCGCGGATACGAGCTACTCGGTATCCGTTGCGGCCGCGTCCGGAGGTCCGATCGTCTCTGCGGCAGTCGTATCGTCCAATCCTACGAACGGGGCGGCGGCCTTGTCGCTCTCCGCGACGGCGACGAGCAGCGGTCAACCTATCGCCAAGGTTCAATATTACGTGGACACCGTTCAGAAGTCGGGCCAAGGAATCGACCTTGCGGCTGCCGACGGAGCCTTCGACAGCGTGAACGAAGGGGCTGCGGCAACGATTGATATCCCTGCGCTTGCCGCGACGGAACCGATCATGATCGACGATATGAGCGACATAGCCGATTGGAGCGGGACCGCGGCGAGAAGTCTGGATGCCGGCTCGCTGCGTCTGGACGTTAGCAACGACAATAACGGCATCGCTGATCCGCTGACGGTGGTTAAGGACTTCGGCGTTAGCCTGCAAAATTTCGGCGGACTGGATACGCTGTCGTTCTGGCTGAAGGCTGCGACGAGTCCGCTTGAACAGATGCAGATCAAACTCGCGGACGCCGACGGCACCGTATTGGAAGCTTCGTTGCCAACGTACTACGGGGAGAGCCGCTTCCCTTCCGATCAGTGGCAAAATATCCGCTGGAACTTCAGGGAAAATTACGATTTGATCGCCGGAGGCAACGGCGTATTTGACTACGGAAGCGTGAAATCGGTCGAATTCGTTCTGGACGACAGCACGCTTCCGGCCACCGGAACGAAGCAAACGCTCTACGTGGATCATATCCGGGCATTCGCGGAGACGCGTTGGCAAGAGCAGACGACGCCGATCGTCTATGTGCGCGCCATGGACGCCGCGGGCAATTGGGGACCGACGCAATCGGTGAAAGTGAACGTGACGAAGTCGTCCTCGGGGGATATGCAAGGACCGGCAACGATCGTCGCGGGAACGAATCCCCGCGGCATTACAGACGGTCTCGATGTTATCCTGCTCACGGCCAATGTGGACGACGGGGTAGACAACCGTGGCGGATCGCGCATCGCGGCCGCGGAGTATTTCATCGACGCGCCGGGCGCGAACGGTTCGGGCGCGCCGATGAACGCGGTCGATGGCAGCTTCGACGCGATGAGCGAATCGCTGACAGCCGTCCTGTCCGTCGCAGGATGGGCGGAGAACAGCGAGCATACGATCTACATCCACGGTCAGGACGAAGCCGGCAATTGGGGGCCGTTCTATACCGAGAAGATCGTGAAGACGTCGGCGCAAGGTCCGCGGATTCAGAACGCCGCCGCCGCGCCGAGGGAAACGCAAGGAAGTCCGACAGTGACGATCCGGGCGCTCGCGGACGAGACGGACACCGGTTGGGGCACGATCGCGGCTGCGGAATATTTCGTGGACTCGGTCGGATTCGAGGGAAGCGGCACACCGATGGCCGCGCATGACGGAACGTTCAGCGCGAGGACGGAGCAGGCAACGGCGCAGATTAACGTCTCGTCCTGGACTCCGGGCTACCACACGGTGTACGTTCGCGCGCAGGATTCAAGAGGGAAGTGGGGACCGCCGAAGGCGATCACCGTACGGAAAAACTAAGCCTGGTGCGGCGTACCCGCATGGAAGGCCCGAGCCATAAAACGACCCTATCGGCATTATGCCGGTAGGGTTTTTGGCGAGTGAGTTTATTTTTCCTATATCGCACTAGGGCGTGTATGCAAACCCGCTCAGGGGCATCTTTCACCGCCTTTTCACCCCCTGCTTCGTCACTTTTGCTTACGTACGTCCGGTACGCCTTCACAAAAGTTCCTTGCATGGAACGAAAATTCGATGAAATCTGCTGTCCTCGGAGTATGCATACACGCCCTAACGAAAATGGTGTATGATAATGGCAAACTATGTCGAATGAACGATACTTCTTCCATTCCACTGAGCCGGGTGATGAAATATGTTTTCCAGAGCTCTTTCCTACTATGGTCGTTACAAGCTTCGTATCCAATTGATTCTGATCAACGGAATGATCGTATTGACGATTATCGTCGTTATGGGAGCCATAGCGGCATTTCACAATTATAATTCAACGAAAAAAAGCGTATCGAATTCGGTCGATCTGCTCTTTAATCAAGTGAACGGCCGTTTGGTGGAGTTTCTGGAGAGCGTTGATCTTGTTTCCGGCGCGGTATTTCTGAATAACGATTTTCAGAAAATGGTCTTACTGGAAGCCGGGGAGAGCGACGGTTACGATCGATATTTGAACGTAAGAAATTATATGAACGGCTACAGGGAATTGAACCACTCCATTAAGGGCTTCGTATTCGTCGATTCCTTCGGCAACCGTTACGTCTCTTCGTTTTCGGTTCCCTCCGAATTGACCGCTTTTCTGGACGCGAACGAACGAGACGGTTTCGGCGACGGCAGCATGATGCTTCTGCCTTTGTTCTTGAGGGAGGATCGGGTTTCCTCCGTCTACTTGGGCATCCGCGAGGTGCGGTCGATTCTCGATATGAAATATATGCAAAAAATCGGAGTCGGCTTCGTCGTGTTGGATCGCAATAAACTGGATTCTTTGATCGACGATAAATTTTTGAAGCCGGGTTCCGAGGTTCTCATCGTAGGCGACGGAAGAAGAGTGATTTCCTCGACCGATAAAGCCGGCGTTGGAAAGCGGATCGATGAAAGCGTATCCACAGAGGAGCAGCGCGATCAATTCGTCACGATTGACCGTACGAGGTATATGGTCAAAACAAGTCGGCTAAGTCAAACGGGATTAACGCTGGTGGCCAAGATTCCGACCGACGAACTGTTCAAGGAAGCGAGAACGATCGCGTATTCGTTGTTATTCGCCATCCCTATCCCCATCGTGCTCGCCATCTTGATTAATCTCTATTTTAATATTCTCATTACCAAGCCTTTGAAAAAATTAACGGACGCCTTTCGGCGTTTCGCATCCGGAGATATGACTATCCAAATCCGTTATAGCGATAACAATGAATTGACCGGGATTGCTAGACAATTTAATAAAATGGTCGGCGAGATCCACGAGCTTTCCCGCCGCAATTTGGCGACTCAGCAGCAACTGTACGAATCCGAATTGGCCAAAAAGCAGTTCGAATTGGATGGCTTGCACAGTCAGATCAACTCGCATTTTTTGTATAACACGTTGAACAGCATGGTCGGCATGGCTTTAACCGATTCCAAGCAGGAAATCATTCGGACTGTGGAAAACTTAGGAAACTTTTTTCGCTATAGCGTGAATGTAAATGATTTTGTGGAAATCGTAGACGAGTTGAAACATCTGGATACGTATCTGGACATCCAAAAGCTTCGCTTTCCGCGAAAATTCCGTTACCTCAGCGAAATCGAGCCGGCGCTTCTTCATCATCGCATGCTTAAACTCGTCTTGCAGCCGCTAATTGAAAACGCGCTGTTTCACGGACTTGAGCACAAGCAGGGAAAGGGATTATTGAAGATTAAGATGTTCTCGTCAGGGGATGACATGATCCTGCAAGTTTTCGATAACGGCATGGGCATGGATTTCCAAACGTTATCGCGGCTGAATGCTTCGTTACTGTCCGGCGACGAGGAATCGGATACTCGGGATAAGGATAGAAGAGGCGTCGGTCTGATCAACATTCAGAGACGCATTCGCTTGCATTACGGGGACGGCTACGGAATTCGCGCAAAAAGCTGGGAAAATATCGGCACGGTCGTCAGTGTCGCGATTCCGAAAATGGAATGAGGAGGGATCTGAATGTATAAGGTATTAATCGCGGACGACGAGGAATGGACGCTTAAAGCGCTGCGTCTGATCGTGGATTGGAGTCGGTTCGACATGGTGATCGCAGGTGAAGCGAATAACGGCGCGGACGCGGCGAGACTGTATCGGCAGATCCGACCGGATCTGGTCGTTAGCGATATTCGGATGCCCGGATTAAACGGTATCGAGCTGCTGAAACGGATCCGGGGAGAAGACAAGCGTTCCGCGGTCGTATTCATCAGCGCTCATAGCGACTTCGCCTATGCGCAGCAGGCTCTAAGCTTGGGGGCTGCGGATTATTTACTTAAACCGATTACGCAGGCGGGCATGGAGCAGATGCTCGCTAAGGTTAAGGAGCGGCTTCAGGAGGAGCGCCAGATCAGGAGCAAGCTCGAAAATTATGAAGCGCTGCGGCTGATTGAAGAATTGACCGAAGCGAGGTCTCTCACGCCCAACCTCGGGCAACGGCTGGCGCAAGCCGGCTTCTCTCCCGAATCGGGTTATTTCCGATGCGCGGTTGTCCGCACGAATTCCCGCGCGATATCCGCCCTCGACGTGGAGACGGAAACGGCGAACCGGAGCTACGGCGCTGCTTCCCTCGCGATCCCGACTGGCCCGGGGCGATGGTTGGTCGTCGTTCAATTCGACCGGACTGCGAAAGGCGAACCCTATTCCCGATGGAAGAGGATCTTCGGAAGGTGCGCGAACGAAGGCGCCACGATCGGACTAAGCGAGCTTTGCGACGATTGGTCCTCGTTCAGGGAGGCTTATCGGCAGGCTCAAGCAATGGCCAAGCAAGCATTCGTCACGGGAAGGCCCGGCATGTATTCGTATCGGGATCCCGGTCCGATCGTTCGCAAGCTGGCTAGTCTCTTACAGAGCGCCAAGCAGCCGGCGCAACTGGAGGCGCTGATCGAGCGGATCAGCGAAGCGTCCAAAGTCCGATGGAATCTAGAGGTGCTTACGAAACTTTACAATATGGCAAACGCGCAGTTGGATAAGCTCGTCGACCCGACGGAAAGTTTCGTCCCGGTCGGCGAAGAGGAGCTTACGGAGACGTTTGCCGACGGACCGGACGTCTTCCGGTACTTGAAAAGCCGATTCGTCCGAGAGGCCGCGAATCCGGACAAAGCGCCCTCTCATAAAACCGTGCAGCAAATCGTGAACGAGATTCGCGAACATTATAACCGGAAGATTACCTTAAGCGAAATGGCCGAGAGGTACCATATCAACCTTTCGTATCTCAGCCTTTTGTTCAAGCAGGAGACCGGTAAAACCTTTCTGCAATACTTGCTGGATATTCGTATGGACAAGGCGGAGGAGCTGCTGAAATCGGGAGAGCTATCTACTTACGAAATCTGCGAACGGGTCGGGTACGACGACTATTTCCATTTCATCAAGCAGTTTAAGAAAGCCAAGAAAACGACTCCCGGCGAGTTCCGGAAAAGCGTATCGGAGCCCCGGTAAGCAAGAGCCTTCGACTGTCTCCCCGCATGGGGAGATTTTTTGTACGGAAAGCCCCGGGAATACAAAAAGACGACATAAAGATCTAAAACGCTTTCATATGCTTGCCGTTCCCCGTCCGGCATAATGAAGTTGCCGAAATCGAAACGCACACAAGAGGGGGAAGGCATGAAAGAGCAAAGCGCAATGAAGCTGGCATGGAAGAACAGGGCCCTATACGTCTTGTTAGCTCCGGCCATCGTTTTTTACGTCGTCTTTTGTTATATCCCGATGTACGGGATCACGATTGCTTTTAAGGATTTTATGTTGTCCAAAGGCGTGCTGGCAAGTCCCTGGGTCGGCTTCGACCATTTTCAAACTTTATTCGCGCTGGATAAATTTTGGAGCGTCTTTTACAACACGTTTTATATTAATCTGCTGAAAATCGTCTGGGGGTTTCCCGCGCCGCTGATTCTGGCGTTATTGCTCAATGAAGTGCGCCGGATGGTGTTCAAACGCACAGTTCAGACGATTATCTATTTGCCCTATTTCATTTCCTGGGTGACCATCGCCGGAATTGTAACCGCGTTCTTGTCGGTCGAAGACGGATTGGTCAACAAGATCATCCTCTCCTTCGGCGGGGAAAAGGTCAATTTCCTGATGAGAAGCGATCTGTTCCGTCCGCTGCTCGTCGTGACTTCCATCTGGAAGGAAGCCGGTTGGGGGACGATCATTTATTTTGCGGCGATCAGTTCGGTCCCTCCGGAGCTGTACGAGGCCGCGAAAATCGACGGGGCCAACCGCTGGAAGCAAATGCTTCATGTTACGCTGCCCTGGATCGCGCCAACCATCTCCATTCTGCTCATTCTCAATTTCGGCTCGATGATGACGGGGGGATTCGACCAAGTGTTCAACCTGTACAACTTGGCGGTATACGAAACCGGAGACGTGATCGATACCTACATGTACCGAACGGGACTGGTCGAAGGCAAATTCAGTTTGGCCGCGGCTGTAGGACTGTTGCTGAACATCATTAACTTCATTTTGCTGGTTACGGTCGATCGCATTTCCAAGAAAATAAACGGAACGGGCATCTATTGAGAAAAACGAGGTTGATGCAATGAAAATGAAGCGCACCGCATCCGGAATCGTATTCGACGGTTTCAACTATTCCTTGATGGTCTTAATCGCGTTCCTAACGCTGTATCCGTTCTGGCACTTGCTGGTTCAGTCGGTGCTGCCGTACGAAGAAGCGATCAAATCGAATTTTTACTTGATTCCGCGCAAAGTGACGTTCGAAGCCTACCAGTACGTGTTTACGAACTTTCAATTTTTTCGAAGCTTGGTCATCTCGGTTGGCGTTACGGTTCTAGGCATTCTCTATCAACTGCTGATTACATGCATGGCCGCGTACAGCTTGACCAAGAAGAACTTGCCGGGCCGGAATTTTCTCTTATTCTTTATCGTGTTTACGATGTTCTTCGGCGGGGGGCTGATTCCTTACTACCTGCTGATCAAAAATTTGAATCTCGTCGGCAGCTTGTGGGTCATGGTTCTGCCTTTTGCGGTTAACACGTTTTATCTGATCATCGTCAAAACGTCGTTCTCGTCGCTGCCGGTCGAATTGGAGGAAGCGGCCTTCATTGACGGAGCGGGTTACTACCGATGCTTCTTCCGAATCGTGCTCCCGCTGTCGATCCCGATGCTGTCCACGATCGGATTGTTCATCGCGGTCGGGCAATGGAACAACTGGTTTACTCCGATGCTGTTTCTTAACGAACGGCAAGATTGGCCGCTAGCCTTGCTGCTTAGAGACATTCTGGTCGTGAACAACACGGACTTTGTACGAAACGGCGGTATGCAGCCGCAACGCCAGTTGTTATCCAACTCGATCAAGGCAGCCGTCGCCATTGTCTCGATCTTGCCCATCGTTGCCGTCTATCCGTTCATTCAAAAGTACTTCGTCAAGGGGGTGATGATCGGGGCCGTGAAAAGTTAAACGGTTCGGCGGTTGGAAGAGAACATTATGCTCGCAAAAATGACTTAGGAGGGTCTACATGCGCAAGGGGTATATGAAAAAAGGAATTGTGGCTGTATTACTTGCAAGCCTTATTGTAATCCTTTTAGCCGGGTGCAGCGGAGATAAAAAAGAAGGCGGAGCGACCGGCACGAGCAGCCAAGCTCCTTCGGAGAAGGCAAACGCGGAACCGGTAGAACTCACGATCATGACGTACGATGGAGACACGATCGCCCAGGATGAGAATTCTCCGATCTACAAGGCGGTTCGGGAGAAATTGAACGTCAAGTTCAAAGTCATCACGGCGCCGTTCAGCGGCTACGACGACAAAGTCAACGTAACGATCGCTTCGGGCCAAGTCCCCGATCTGTTCAACTACTGGGGAATCGCGCGTCTTGCGCAATACAAATCCTGGATCAAGGAAGGGTTCGTGCTTCCGTTAAGCGACGTGGCCGACAAGTATCCGAATATCGCCAAGCAATTAAAAAGCTTCGATTCGTTTGCGAAGATGACGGACGGCAAGCATTACGGATTGCCGATTATTTCCTACAGCCAGATCGACAGCCCCGCCGTGAACGACCATACGATCTACGTTCGCAAGGATTGGCTGGACAAACTCGGATTGCCCGTACCGACGACGATCGACGAGTTTGCGAACGTGGCGAAAGCGTTCGCGCAGAACGACCCCGACGGCAACAACAAAGCGGACACGTACGGATACACTTCGGACGGCTTGTGGTGGGATTATCCGATTTTCAACGCGTTCGATACGAGCTTCGACCGCTACAGAAAGGCGGACGGCCAATGGATTCCGGAAGTCATCCAGGACGAAACGAAGCAAGCCGTCGCTTTCTTGAAGAGCATGTACGACGACAAAATCATGGATCCCGAGTTCGTCATCAATAACGGAGACAAAAAAATCGAGAAATTCGTTTCCGGCAAGGCAGGCATGATCATTCATAACGGCCGGCATTTTTACAACGACCTGTACGATAAATTCAAAGCGGCCTATCCGGACAAAGACCCGAAATCGATGTTCGTGTCGACGGGGATCTTGGAAAGCAAACAAGGGAACAAACGGCTGGACGGTTTTCCGAATTTCTGGTTTTACACTTTCGTTAGCAACAAGGCGTCTCCCGAGAAACAGCAAAAGGCGCTTGAACTGCTGGATTTCCTAGGTTCGGAAGAAGGCATCAACCTGATGCGCTGGGGAATCGAGGGAGAACATTATACCAAGGAAGGAGACAAGTTTGTCAGCACGCTTCCGATAGACGAGAACGGCAAGCAACAAACGATCAAGGAAATCGACGCGACGGCCAAGCTGATGAACTACGTGACATGGGATTCCGACTTCGTCTCGGATCAATTGCCCAATCGCGAGGAAGTGCTGAACAACGGGAAAGAGGGCATCGAAAGCTCCAACCCGGACCTGCTGTACGGGATGTACATCGACGAAAACGTCCTTTCTCCGGAGATCGGCAAAGAGGTTAACGATTATATTTTCGAAACGTTGGTCAAATTGATCGTCAGCTCCAAAAACTTCGATCAGGATTGGGAAGCGTTCGTCCAGATGTGGCTTGATAAGGGCGGACAAAAAGTATGGGACGAAACGTCCAAGCAGGCGTTGGCGGAAAATAGGTAGAGAAGCAAGCAGCCGGATTCCGCTGAAAGTTCCGGCTGCTTGTTTGAAAGACAAAATAAGAGAAGAGAGGGATGTTGATGTTCGCGTCTTCTATCCGCATTGAAAGGCTGATCTTGCCGATCGCGATTGCCGCCCTTCTTACGATTGCCTCCTTCCTGATTCCGAATAAAGCTTCAGCCGCGGATTTTACCTGGACGTACGGAGCCGATACGACGCAAGACCAGTTCACCCACGTAGACCTCAATCCCGGCATTGCCCGAGATGCGCAAGGAAATCTATGGGTGATTTACACGGACGGTTCCCTCATTATTCACCGCTTGAAAGGTACGACCATCGACGATCTGATCGAACTGCCGAACGGGACGAGAGACACTTCGTTTAATCGGCCGCACGGCGACGATAATTATTGGCTTAACGGTCTATGGATCGATCCGGCGGACGGCAAATGGTACGCTACCGTGCATATGGAGTTTAATTACAATCCGAATTGGCCGTCGGGGAGATGGACGCGCGGGATCGGTCTGGCCACCTCGACGGACGAGGGCTTGAACTGGCATTACGAAGGCGATATCGTGACGAGCGACAACCCAACCAAACGCGATGAATTCGCGGGCGATTATTGGGATTGGGGAGTGGGCGATCAGAGCTTGTATGTGGACGCGGCCGGCGGATATTTCTATTTGTTCTACGGTGCCGGCTGGCAGAGCAAATCCGAATGGCGGGATTACCTGTCGACAAGGGTGGCCCGTTGCGAGATCAGCTCCAAGATGATGCCCGGCTGCTGGCAGAAGTGGCATAACGGAAGTTGGAGCGAACCTGGACTGGGCGGGCACGACACCGATTTGTTCAACAATTCGGGAATAAACGCGGTATTTTACAGTACGTATTTAAATAAATTCGTCGCGGTCGGCCAGACGATGATCCCCGGGCGGCACGACGGAACCTTTGCGACAGCAACCGATCTCTCGACGCAAAACTGGACGGTGCCCGAGAAGTTCATCGATGCCGATCGGCTGTACTGGTACAATTGGGCGGTTGATCCGACGACAAGCGATCGCATGCAAATCGGGCAGAACTTCCGGCTGTATTCGGCCCAGAACTTCTACGAGAATAAATCCGGCAAATACATTAATGTATCGCTGGGGCCGGGCACGACCGTCCCGATTACGTTCCCGGGTTCTTACCCCGAAGTAAGCGTTCCCGATTATTCACCTTTATGGGATTGGACGCCGGCGGGGGCTTACAGGCAGGATTTCAGCAATAACGGGATCGGCGGTTGGCAGAAAATTTACGGAACGGCCGATTGGACGGTGGAGGATAAGCAGTTGAAAAGCACAACCCAAGACGGCGGCGCCACGCTAGCGGTCGACAACGCTTCGCCCTCGATCTCGGACGGATACATGAGCTTTACGGTTAAACCGGTCTCCAATCAACGGTTCAAAGCGGTGTTCCGCTACCAGGATTGGAACCGATTCGCCGCCATCCTGTACGACAACGGAAACATCGGATGGGATAACGGAACAAGCGTAGGAAGTCTGTTCTCGATCCCGCCGTTCGCGGACAATTCCGTGCACCTCATCGATATTTATTTCAAAGGCGATTTTATAACCGTTTATATCGATCATGAGCAGAAATATAGCGGGAAGATTCCGAGCTTTCCGACGGAAGCGGGGAAAATCGGGTTCAGTACGTGGTATTATTCCACGATCATGTTCGATAACGTAGTCGTCTCTGCTTCGCTTCCTGTGTCTCCTCATCCCCTTCCGCCATATATCGCGTCCTACTCGAACGATTTCGGCGGGGGAATCGCCGGTTATCAGGAGAGGTTTGGATCGGGCGGAACGTGGGCGGTCGAGAACGGCGAACTGAGCGGAACGGCCGGAGCGGGAACGACGGTCGCGATCGACTCGAACTCCCCGAGAATCAAGAACGCGACCATTAAGGCGAAGGTCAAACCAATCAGCGGCCAACGTTTCGGAATTGTCGCCCGATTCAATCAGAATGCCACGGCGGTTTCCTATAACGCGATTACCTACGAGAACGGGAATATCGGTTACGATACGAGTTCGGCAACGGGCACGCTCGTAAGCGGGATTAACCTGGCCGACGGGACGTGGCACGATCTGGAAATCACCTTGAACGGCTTGTTCGTCGTCATCAAGGTGGATGGGGTGATCCGGTACAGCGGAGAGGTTGCCGCGTTCCGAATGGGGGAAGGAAACATCGGGTTTATGACCTCGAATAACGCTCACGTCCACTTCGATGAAGTAAGCTACAGGATGTCCGAGGTCTATCACTTCCAAAAAGGAATCAATGACTTCAGGAACGCGGCTGGCAACGGAACGTGGCTACATGAGAACGGCATGCTGAGCGGTCAAAGCAACGCAGGGGAATGGACGACGAATTTGAACGAAACGATGGGAGACGTCGCCGACGGCAAGCTGTCGTTCTCGGTCACGCCGATCGCCGAAACCCGGTTTATCGCTCTTCTTCGTTATACCGGGGATACGCAGCTAGGCCTGATGTACAACGATGGCGAATATTTGCTCTATGCCTATCAGAACGGTCAAAGCACGATGCAGTCGCTGTTTAACGGCCCGGTTCTTCCGCTAGGGACAAACCATGATATCGATATCGCTTTCAGCGGTCAAAACTTAAAGATCGCGATCGACGGGGTAGAGAAATACTCCGGAGCGCCAAACATTCCGACAACGGCGGGCAAAATCGGATTTTCCCTGTGGGCTAACTCGCACGTACATTTCGATAATGTCGTCGTCGCACGAGATTAATGACCGGTATGGAGGAAAACGCATGGACAAGATTCGGGAAGAGGATCATAACCAATTGATTAATCAAGCTTACGGGAACGTGATGGGGCTGCAGCAACAGGCTGCAGCCGATCCTCACCGTCTGCAGTTCCATATGATGGCTCCGGCGAATTGGATGAACGATCCGAACGGATTGATTCAATTCAAAGGGGAGTACCACCTTTGCCTCGGGGATCTCCCGATGCGGATTATCGCTTCCGGACGGCGAGACTTTAAAGCTTCATATCTATCTCGACCGTTCATCCGTCGAAGTATTCGGCAACGAGGGAAGGGGCGTAATCTCCAATCGGATCTACCCGGGGCAGGATTTGCTGGGCGTGGATCTGTACGTTTCGGAGGGACGGGTTCGATTAATCAAACTAGAGGTCTGGAAGCTAAAACCGATCTGGAATGGATGTGCGAAATAAGTGAGCGTTTTGATCGAAATCACGGAGAACGGGTTGTACGTCATCATCGAGATTACGGAAACGGGGGATGTCAGACTGTTGCATTTCGCGGCGGTGCCGATGGCCTCGGATGCCATTCCAGAGCGGCGGAAGCCGGAGTTTAGGCTGCTGGAGCTACAGCTAACGGGAGAGGATCGCGGCGAGTATCACGGACGAATGCATCGCGGATCGTATCCCGGTTTACGGATGGTATACGAGTCGCATGCGGATTACCGCAACGAGCTCGGACGCAAGTTGGAAATCGCGCTCTTCGATAAGCCGACCGGATTGAAGGCGGTACAGCATTTCCAATTTTACGACGGCGTTCGGACGGTTCGATGCTGGAACGTTCTGACAAACGAAGGGACCTCTCCGGCGGCTATCGAATATGTGTCGTCCTTTGCCCTAACGGGTCTGGACAAGGAAGGAAGCTGGGATCGCGATGTCAAGATGAAGCTGTCTATCGCTCATAACGGCTGGCAAACCGAATTGCAATGGAGGACGTACACGCTGCCGGAACTCGGACTGTCCCATCTCGGCGACCGCAGCTCCAAGAGAATTTCATGCAGCAATACAGGCTCTTGGTCTTCGGCCGAGCATATTCCGATGGGCGTGCTAACGAATGAAGAGGCAAGAACCGTCTTCTTCTGGCAGATCGAGAACAATGGATCGTGGCATTGGGAGCTGTTCGAGCAGGCCGATCGGCTAGCGCTGCTCGTCAGCGGACCGACGGAGCAGGACAATCACTGGTGGGTCAAGCTCGAGCCGGGCGAAGAGTTCGTTACCGTCCCGGTCGCGGTCGGAGCAGCGGAGGGCGGATTCGAACAGGCGATCGCCCAGATCACGGCCTACCGGCGGATCATTCGTCGGCCTAATGCGGATAATCGCGAGCTGCGCATTATTTTTAACGATTACATGAACTGTCTTTGGGCCGATCCGACTACCGCCAAGCTGGTTCCGTTGGTCGACGCGGCGGCGGAGGCGGGGTGCGAGTACTTCTGCATCGACGCGGGGTGGTACGCTCCGGGAGACTGGTGGGACGGCGTCGGAGAATGGCTGCCTTCTTCGGAAAGATTTCCCGAAGGGATCAAGTACGTTCTCGATTATATTCGCGCCAAAGGGATGGTTCCGGGGCTGTGGCTGGAGCTTGAAGTGATGGGAATCAACAGTTCAATGCTGTCCCGGACGAACGACGGTTGGTTTTTCATGCGCCATGGCCGGAAGGTGAAGGATCGTCGCCGGTATCAGCTGGATTACCGCAATCCGGAAGTCGTCGCCCATGCGAACGAGGTTGTCCGACGATTGGTCGAGGACTACGGCGTCGGTTACATCAAGATGGACTATAACATTAACGCCGGAATCGGGACGGAAACCGACGTCGATAGCTTCGGGGACGGCCTGCTCCAACATAATCGCGCGTACTTGGCGTGGATGGACGCGCTTTTCGAACGGTATCCCGATCTCGTAATCGAGAACTGCTCCAGCGGAGGCATGCGTATGGACTACGCAATGCTAAGCCGCCAAAGCATCCAATCGACGAGCGATCAGAGCGATTACGTTAAGTATGCGGCAATCGCGGCAAGCTCGCCCGCGGCCTTGACGCCGGAGCAATCCGCCATCTGGTCCTATCCTCTGCGCGAGGGCGACGACGAGGAAGTCGTCTTCAACATGGTGAACGCGCTCCTCCTCAGGGTTCATCAAAGCGGGCACTTGGCTGAGCTGAGCCCGCGCCGCAAGGAACTGGTCAAGGAAGCGCTGGATTATTATAAGACCATTCGCAGGGAGATCCCCGAAGCGTTGCCGTTCTGGCCGCTGGGACTTCCGACGAACCAGGACGATTGGATCTGCCTAGGCCTACAGAGTAGGGAGCGGGATCGGGTTTACCTAGCCGTATGGAGGATACGGGGAGACGACGATCGGATTCTCCTCCCGATCGAGCGGCTCCGCGGCTATGAAACGGATGTCCGCTGCGCCTATCCGCAAGTCAACGATAGCAGTTGGGGCTGGAACGCCGAAGAAGGCCAATTAACCGTGCGGATGCCTTCAGTGACAACAGCCAGATTGTTCGAGCTCCGCATTGCGAATCGGGAATGAAAATAACGGACGGAATCGAGGAGTAATCATGAAGACGGAATTGGAGCTTCCGGCATTCGCGATGGCGGAAACGGCGGACGGATGGACGAAGCTGTCCCCCGCGGGCCGGGGGAGATGGCAGGGGGACGGGATCGAGGTCGAGATCGCGTCTAGAGACAAGCAGTTGGAGATCTGCATTCAACCTACCGTGAAGCCGTTTTTGACCCTCAAGTTGTTCTGGAATTGGGATTACGAGTATTCGGATCGCTGGGTCTTGCTGGGGGATCAATGGGAGAGAGGCTTCGGGGATCTCGAATGGCGGGGGATTGCTCCGGAGCGAACAATGCCTTGGTATTTCCTAGCCCATAACGGCAAGACGACGCTCGGATACGGGGTGAAAACCGGAGCGAATGCCTTGTGTTATTGGCAGGCCAATCAAGAACAGATCGTCCTCACAGCGGATTTGAGATGCGGTAGCGAAGGTGTCGTACTGGGGCAACGGCAGCTGCATGCGGCGACGATTGTTCATTTTGCGGAATCGCTGGACCGTACCGCGTTCTCTTGCGCGCAGGACTTCTGCGCAACGATGTGCGAACGCCCGCTGATGCCCCCTTATCCGGTCTACGGGGGGAACAATTGGTATTATGCATACGGGAAAAGCTCTCACGAGGCGATCCTGAACGATTCCCGTTTTATCGCTTCGCTCGTACCGGAAGAGGAGACCAACCGCCCCTTCATGGTGATCGACGACGGCTGGCAGCTGACTAGCGGAGACGGCCAAGCCTGGGGCGGACCTTGGGTCGGTAATTCTCGGTTTCCCGATATGCGGAGGCTCGCGGAAGAAATGAAGGGGATCGGCGTCAGGCCGGGAATCTGGTTCCGGCCCTTGGTGACGGCCGAATACGTACCGGAATCGTGGAGAAGGTACCGAGGTCCCGAAGGGCACGTGCTCGATCCGAGCGTTCCCGAGGTGCTGTCGTTCATCGGGGATAACGTAAGAAAGATGACGGACTGGGGATACGAACTGCTGAAGCACGATTACTCGACCTTCGACTTGACCGGCAAGTGGGGGTTTCAAATGAAATCCCAACCGAACGCACTGCCTTATTCTTTTCAAGATCGATCCCGTACGACGGCCGAGATTGTGACTTCCTTGTACCGGACGATTGCGGACGCCTCGGGAGAAAGCTTGGTCATCGGCTGCAACACGATCGGGCATCTCGCAGCGGGCTTATTTGAAATTCAACGCACCGGCGACGATACGAGCGGCAAGTCGTGGGAGAGAACGCGTTTTATGGGAGTGAATACGCTCGCTTTCCGAATGCCCCAGCATGGCACATTCTTCAGCCATGATGCCGATTGCGTCGGCATCACGCCGCAAGTGCCTTGGGAATTGAACGGGCAGTGGCTTAAGCTGTTGGCCGCGAGCGGAACGCCGCTATTCGTTTCCGTCGATCCGGCTATCGTTAATGAGGAGCAGAAGCAAGAGCTGCGGCGCGCCTTCGCCGTTGCGGCAAAACCAATGCCGTCGGCGGAGCCGTTGGACTGGCTCGCGACGACTTCTCCGAATCGATGGGTGCTGAACGGCAAGGAAGAAAGGTTTTCCTGGCATAACGATTCGTTGGACGTTCATCGTTACCGCGACGCGGAATGGTGGAAATAACGGCCTAGCCATCAGATGGCTTCGTACCGTATGGTTTAACCAACGGCAAACACCGCCGCCGCATCCCGATTTCGGGAAGGGCTGGCGGTGTTTTCATCTTGTCGATCGCGGATTAGGACCTCATAAAGCGAAGGCGGCTTTCGCCCACGAATAATCGGGGTCCGGCTGTGTTCCGTCCTTGTAGGTGAAGATCAAAGCCCAGCGGTCGGCGCCCGACGTATTCGGGTAGGAGGCATGCAGCAGCAGATCGTGGAACACGATGGCGTCACCCTTGGAGGCCGGCAAATCCACAATTTGCGAGGGATCGATGTCTTTCTCGTCCAGACGATGCACGAATCCCAGATCGTCCGTTACTTGGCCGTCATGGCTGGCAGTCGACAAATGCGAACCGGGAACGATCCTTAAACAGCCGTTCGCCGGATTGGCGTCGTCGAGCGCGATCCAGACCGAGAGCTTGTGGCTGCCGCGCCAATACGAATAGTCCTGGTGCCAAGGCGATCCGAAATCGGTGCTGGCGTTTTTGAAGACCAGCTTGTCGCTCAAGAACACGACCGAATCCCCGACGATCTCTTTTAACATTTGCGCCAATCGGGGCGTTCTCGCCGCTTCCTTGAACAGCGGACTTTCGGCGGTCAGCCCAAGGAACACGCCCGATTGATGAACGTCGTGTCTCGCTAGAATCGCCGCTGCTTCCTCTTTCAAGCGATGGGCTTCCTCCGTCGTGTAGAGCCCCTTCAGAATTACGTAACCCTGATTCTCGAATTCTTCTTTGAAGGCTGTAGTCATATTTCGTTCCTCCTTATCGCGATTGCCAATGCAACGCTCTGATCTCGCTGGCGGATTTTCCGGTATAGCGTTTCACCGATCTGGAGTAGTGGTATCTCGACTTGAAGCCGCACTGCTCGGCGATCTCTCCGACGGACAGACCGGTCGTACGCAACAGGACGAGGCTATGCTCCACGCGGTAATCCCATAAATACTGAATGGGCGTCGTTTGTTCGGCTTGCTTGAAGAGTCGCACGAGATGGCTGGCCGAGACGTTGGCGTGATCGGCGATTTCCTTCATAGATAAAGGGATGGCGTAGTGTTCGTGGATAAACGATTTGACCTTCCCAATGACGGGATTGGCGATAAGCGCATCATTGCGCGCGCTTTCCGCCGCGTACAGTCGAATGGCCGCAAGCCCAAGCGCGTTCGCCACGCTGCGGTATTCGGGTAGATCCGTTTGCCGCTGCATCACCGATAGATCGACAAGCCGATTCATCGGCTCCGAGATCGGAATGGTGCGGGGCATGGCGTGTAATTGATGCTGCAAATCGGCTTCGTACTCTCTCAAACTCAATGTGATCCAGCGATGCCGTGACTTTCCCGACCTGTCGAACGCGATATAGACGTTATCTCCCGGCAGCAGCAGCAAGAGCTGTCCCGGATGCACCTTGTACGCAGCGCCGTCGACCTCCACCTCCATCGACCCCGAGTGCAGAAGAACCAGTTGGATCTCCCGATAGCGAAGCGGTCCGTACGTTCCGCCCGGCGGGTAGACGACCGATCCGGCTATCGCTTGTTCGATCGATTCATCCGTCAACCGCAAATCCTCGCTCATCCGATCCATCTCCTGTCTCTTGGCCTTTTATGAGTTTAATATTAGGGGGTTATTAGCAAGAAGAAAATGCTCAGGCAAATCGTATATGTGTCTCAAATGATCATTTCGTTGTCATTTGCCGGGGCGCGAGATCATGATAAACTGGAAACAAGATTCGGTAAAGGCGGGGGAACGATGTCGAACAAACGCAAAGAGGATAAGTTAAAGAAGCAGGAGCGGCAAAACGGATCGAAGGTATTCCCGATCTGGTCGTCGAAATTTTATCTCCCTCTACCAGCCACAATGACAAAATAAGAAAAAAGCGCCAATACGAGCGCTTCGGGCTGAAGGAATACTGGATCGTCGATCCGGTTCATCTGACGTTGGACCAGTTTATTCTCGATGCAGGCGGCAAGCTGCAGCTCGTAGAAACGTATGATGCTCATGCTCCGAGCAAAGTGACTTCTCCCTTGTTCTCCTGCATCGATATCGATATGAAGCGCGTGTTCGCGAATTTGCGTTGAACCGAAAATATTCGCGCAGCCCTCCGTGTTCACCAATACCCACAACTCCCTCTTGTCCCACCACCCGTTATTCGAATAAACGAGCCGCCCCCTTGAGGGCAGGCTCGTTTTTGCGAATACGCCTGACACGTGCATCATCTCCAAGGCACAAATCCCGAGAATCCGGTTCGATTGCGTACCGATAGTTAAAAATCCAACCGTTTTAGCAGATCGAGAACTATACGCGGGATTCGGCATCGTCTACCGTTAAGATCAAGAGCGGCCGGCGGGGAAACCGATTAGCGATGCCGACGCGGGAAAGGAGCAGCGAGATGCACGGCTTGATCAAAGAATTGAGGACGAATCGTTCTTTGTACGCGCTCGGTTTGCCGGGCATGATTTTTTTGTTCGTTTTTGCCTATTTGCCGTTATTCGGACATCTTCTGGCTTTTAAGGACTACAAGCTCAGGGATGGAATCTGGGGGAGCAAGTGGGTCGGTTTCACTAATTTCAAGTTTTTTTTCGGGGGAGAGGATTGGAAGCTCGTTACCTTCAACACGATCTATCTCAATCTGCTATTTCTTGTCTTCGGATTGGGATTCGCTTTGCTCGTGGCGCTTCTGTTAAACGAAATCCGGCGAGCCGCAATCAAGACGGTCTCCCAATCTTTCATTTTTCTTCCCTACTTTATTTCATGGTTGGTCGTGAGTTTCATGACGTATGCGATGTTCCATACCGACGGCGTTCTGAACCGGGCGTTGGAGGCGGTGAAGGCGGATCCGGTCAATTTGTACCAGACTCCCGGAATATGGCCGCTTCTTCTGACGCTGATCTACGTATGGAAATTTTCCGGGTACTACTCCATCATCTTTCTGGCCGCGATTACGGGTATTTCCTCGGAAATCTATGAGAGCGCCACGATCGACGGCGCTTCCCGGTACCGGCAGATCCTCCACATTACGATTCCCCAGCTCCGTTCCGTCGTGATCGTACTGGCGCTGCTCGGGATCGGCAGAATTTTCTACGGGGATTTCGGCATGATTTACGGAATTATCGGGGACAACGGAATGCTCTATCCGACGACGGACGTTATCGATACTTATTCCTATCGGGCGTTGCGACAATTGGGAGATTTCAGCATGTCGTCCGCCATCGTGCTTTATCAATCTTTTCTCGGTCTGTGCGCCATCCTGCTATTTAACTGGCTCGCCAGGAAAGTGGACCGCGATGCCACTTTATATTAAATCCGCCTAGAGGCCCCGATTGGAAGGGAATGTTCTACATGACCGCTGCGCTTAAAACCAAACCAACGACGGGGGACCGGCTGCTCGCTATCGCGGTTTACGCGATCATTATCGCGTTCGCGCTCGCCTGCTTGATTCCGTTCTGGCTCGTCTTCCTGAATTCGTTCGCGGAGGAATCCGTCCTGCAGACGGAAGGATACAAGCTATGGATCGATTCCTTTCACCTGGACGCTTACCGGTTCGTTCTTGCCGGGAAGCAGGTGGCGAAGAGCTACGGAGTGACCGTCTTCGTGACGGTCGTCGGCACGGCTTCCGCCTTGCTGCTAACATCCACCTATGCTTACGTTCTGTCGCATAGAAGGGTCAAGTACCGGAACGTGCTGTCGTTTCTGACTTATTTCACGATGATTTTCGGAGCCGGGCTCGTCGGTTTCTATATGCTGATGGTCAGTTGGCTTCATTTGAAGGATTCGATCTGGGCGATGATTCTGCCTTACCTGCTGAATCCGTTCTATGCCTTTATTCTCGTCGCTTTTTTTCGGAATCTCCCTTATGAAATTTACGAATCGGCAACTGTTGACGGCGTCGGGGATTTCCGCATTTTTTTCCGGATCGTATGGCCGATATCCACTCCTGCGCTGGCTACGGTCGGCTTGTTCTACGCGCTGCAATTTTGGAACGATTGGTGGCTTTCCCTGCTCTTCATCGACGATCGCGATCTTCATTCCCTTCAGATGATGATTCGCCAGTTGATGTCCAGCGTCAGCGCGGCAAGTTATGTCGGCGGCGGCACCGCCTACGTTTCCCAGCCCCCGACGGAGGGCGTCAAGCTGGCCACGGTCTGCTTGACGATCGGACCGATCGTCTTGCTCTATCCGTACGTGCAGAGGCATTTCGTGCAAGGGTTGACGATCGGAGCCGTGAAGGGATAGGACCGCGGTCTCCATGTGAACTTGCCTAGTGCAAGGGGACATTTAACATATACAATGAAAAAGGGAGGATGCAACATGCGACACAAAAAAACGATATCCATCAGTCTTGCGCTCGTCTTGATCCTAGTTATTCTGAGCGGGTGCTCGTCGACGAAGCCGACCGATACCCAACAATCCGAAGCGGGTGCTTCACGGTCTCCCGAGAGCGCTGCGGTAAGCGAGCCGAATTCCGCAAGGCTGGACCCCGTAACGCTCAAAATTATGCTGCCCGGCGAAAAGCCAAGCGATTACGACGAGGTGAAGGCGGAAATCGAACGACGGCTCGCGGACACGCTAAACGTGAAAATCGACATTACGTACGTCCCTTGGTCCGATTTGTCCACGAAAACGCAGGTTACCTTGGCGGCGGGCGAAAACTACGATCTGATCTACGACGCGCCTTGGCTGCACATGAACCAGATGGTCTCCGCCGGATATTACGAACCGCTGGACGAGCTCATCGAGCGGTTCGGCCCGACCTTAAAGAGCACGAGACCGCAGCAAATGTGGGACGCCAACAAATACGACGGCAAGATCATGGGCGTACCGCTTGGAATATTCATGGTCCAAGGCCATTCCTATCTAATTCGCAAAGATTTAAGGGAGCAATTATCGCTTCCGCCTATTACCACGTATGAAGAGTTGCTTGAGTACGCCTATGCGGTGAAAAGGGAATTCAACGATATCGTGCCGATCATCCCGGCCTCCAGCGACGACGAGAAAGGCTATTCCTGGGCCGCGTACAGACAAAACGACGTCATTGGTACCATCCGTCCCACTCATGCCAATAGCAACAGTCTGATGCTCTACTATAAAAACAACGACGGAAAAGTCTACAATCTGTTCGAAGAGAAGGAGCCGATGATATGGGGCTGGATTACGGACGCCAGGAAGCTGTACGAGGACGGCATCATCCATCCCGACGTCATGTCCATCAAAGACTGGCAGGGCGAGTTCCATTCCGGCAAGAGCGCGATCACGCTCACCAGAAGCTTCAAATACGACTACTGGCAGCCTGCGAAAGTACAGGAGAACGCGCCCGGCGGAACGCTTGAGAACGTCGTGCTGATGGATTTCACTCCGGGCAAGAACGTGATTAATTTTCAAATGGATAACTTCATCAGCGTACCGGCCGTGAGCAAAAACAAGGAAAGAGCTATCCAATTTCTGAACTGGGCGAATGAGAAAGACAATTACGACCTGATCGAGCACGGTATCGAAGGGAAGTCCTGGCAGGCGATCGGGGACAACAAATACAAGGATCTCGTGACGGACTCCCATGGGCTGGCTTCGTTCAGCATGATTTGGAACCCGGAGCACGAGCGGTATCCCGATACGGACGAAGAGGAAACGATCAAGAAGAAGGACTTCATTAAAGACGGTAACAATTTCACGCCCGATATTCTGACCGGTTTCTCGTTTAACAGCGAGCCCGTGAAGAACGAAATTTCTCAATTCAACGCGATCCAGTCCAAATATTATTCGATTTTGTTTAACGGGGTCGGAGACCCGGACGGCTATTTCGAGAAGTTTCGCAAAGAGGGGCAAGATTTGCTTGCCGCCATCCAGCAAGAGCTGCAAAAGCAGATTGACGATTTCTTGGACTCCAAGCAGTAAGCTCCGCCCTATCAGGGATCCCGGCGCCTTCGCCGGGTTTCCCTTCTCCCGCCGGAGGCGTTCCGGAGCTATAGCCCTGATCAAGGAGGAGTTCTCATGTTTCCGGCAAGACTTAGATTCGCCAAATCGGTCATGGTCATCCTGATCGTCATCACGATCGCCATGATTCCGTTTACGCTTCTATTGTCTCGTCAATTCACGGAGTTCGCTTCCGACGAGATCAACCGGTTTAATCAAGATAAAGTCGTTCAAACCGCCAACAATATGGATTTTTTCTTGACGAATCTCAAAGTGTTCGGAATCAACATCTACGAGGATCAGCGCATCCAGAATTGGCTAATGGCCAAGCAGCAGGATATTGAAGCGCAGCAGGTGGCCGACAACGCCATGAAGCTTTATTTGACCACACAGCCGTTCATTCGCAAGAGCTACCTGATTAATTTTCGCTCGGAATCGGTTCTGGACTCCGCAGTCGGTCAAGTTCGCTTCAGCCAGTTCGAGGACCAGCAAATTTTGCTCGATATCAAGAATCATCGCCAACCGTTTTTGCGGTATTTCAACCATACGGTAGACAAGGAATCCTATCTTGCGCTTATCTATCCTTCAACGCCTTCGCGCATCGATTATTACGGCTACCTCGTGCTCCTGCTGAACAAAGAAATGCTGCACGAGCGATTGTTAACCAACAATTTGCCCAATACGATCAATTACGTAACGGACGAGAATGGCGTTGTCGTGATCGGGAACGATGAATTTCCGCACGGAGAAGAATGGAAGGCGAACGCCGTGGCATTATCGTCACAGGAATGGACGTTTCATTCGTACAATCGACTGCAGACGCTCCGGGGGCATATCGATTCGTTTAACGATAAAATCGTCTTGAATTTCTCCGGCTTGCTGCTGCTGCTCGTTCTTATCGCGGCGTGGAACGCGACGAGGACGTATCGTCCGATCGCCAAGCTATACAAGCTCATTCAAGGACGAATGGATAAGCATTCCGACAAGTCGAGGAGCGACGAATACTCGTCCAGAGGGGAGATCCATTACATTCGGGACAGGGTGGAATTTCTGCTTAACAGCGTCGACAAGATGAATCACGAGAGAACCGCTCACCGGGATCTTATCCGCGAAGAGTATTTGCGCCAATGGATTCTCCAAGGAAAGCGGAGCCGATCGATCCGAGAGACGATCGATAACGAAAGCCGGCTTGCGCAATGTCCCTATCTCTACCTTGCCGTTATCCGGATGGAATCGTATCACGCCTTATGCGAACGGTATAACTTTTATTCCAGAAAGCTGCTGAAATTCGCAATGGGCAACATCGCGTCGGAAATTATTCGCAACGAAGGCTGGGAGATGGAGAGCGTCGATCTCGGCACCGATCATCTGGTCTTGCTGATCGGCCGCCAGGAAGAAACCGAGTTCGATTATATTCCGGTGATCGAACGCGTCGGCGAGCAGATCGAAGTTTGGCTGCAAATATCCAACGTGGCGGCCAGCAGCAGGGCCGTTCGTGCAGACGACGATTTAAGAAAGCTGTATGACAACGTTATGGAGCTGACGATGCTAAAGTTCGTAAGCGGCGAAGACAAAGTGTACATGCCCGACGATTTACGGCTGTTCGCGGAAACCTACCCTCCTCCGGCTTCGGAGATGCTACTTGATAAAATTATCGACGCGGTCCGACTAGGGAAGACGGAGGACGTCTCCGCCAGCCTGGAACGGTTGTTCCTTCAGCTTCAAAACCTTACGCACGAGAAGCTGAAGCTGCAATTGATTTTCATCACTTACTCCCTGTTCAAAGCGTTCAGCAAATTAAAAGCCGTTCAGAACGAGCACAACATCCTGCTGCTGCTGGAAAGCTTCGATACGCTGCAACAATACCGGACATGGCTGGAAAAGCTGATTCAAGAGGTCTCGGACAAGATCAACGTACCGGTCGGCAACGGCCGCAAGAACGAATTGGCTTCGGAAATCGCGCAATACGCCAAAGACCATTTGAACGATCCGATGCTTACCCAAGAGCAGATCGCCAGCCATTTGTCGCTCTCTTACAGCTACGTGAGATCGGTGTTTAAAGAAGTGCACGGCATCACGCTTGCCGACTTTATTTTGGAGGAGCGTCTTCGCTTCGCGATGGAACTGCTGCTCCATACGAAATCCGCGATTCCCGACATTGCCGAGAAGTCCGGCTTCCAGTCCAAAAGCTATTTTTTCACCGTTTTCAAGAAGAAGACGGGGTTAACGCCCAACGAGTATAGATTAACCCAGAAGAGCAAGCGCTTGTGGACCGAATCGGAAGATCGCGAGGTACGGGCGCATACCAAGTCAAGCCAAACCGAATAGTCGAATTCTGAATTCTGACCTAGGAGGCAGCGATATGAAAATACGGAAGGCGATCGCAGCAGGCGGATTGCTTGCCGCTTCGGTCATCTGGAGCGGGTTTTCCGCAGATGCCAGCAATATGGATTTACAGATCGACCAAGCCACGGCATCCTCGTTTCGTTCCGGCTACGAGCCCGCCAAGGCTTCGGATAACGTCTACGGAAACGCCGATAACGGATGGGCGGCCGATGCGCCCCCCTCTCTCTCATCGCCCCAGTGGATCAAATTCGACCTGGGCAGCGCGCAGTACGTAGGAGCGCTCGAGCTTTACCCGAACGTGGGGCACGGCCCCCGGAGCTTTACGATCGAAACTTCGCTGGACGACGTCTCGTACGAGGTTCGCCGAACGGTCGATCTGGCGGCAGATAAACGTTCATACTTCGATTGGACGCCGTCCAAGGCCAGGTATTTGAAAATCAACATTACTTCGGGCTTTAACGACGACGCCCAAATCCGGGAAGCGTACTGGTTTTCGGAAATTTTGCCTCATCGCGTATCGACGCTGTCGGCGGGCGACTTGTACGATTTCTCGCGGCTGACGGAAAACGGCTTCGATGCGTTAAAGCGGGCAAACATCCAGTTGGTCAATCCTATTATCGTAGGGCATGCGCCGGACTTTACCGCGCAGACGCTTCCGAACGGAGGGAATCCGAATAACGATGCCGATTACGATTGGACGTATGCGGACGAGTTGGCGGATCGGTTCGCCTCGCACGGCATCGATCTATTCATCGGGCAGAATTTGGGTTTGCTTACCGAGCATTGGCCGCAATTAAAGTCGCCTCTCATTGACGAGAACGGCAGCCAATTCGTGGACGAAGTCAAAGCCAACCCGTTCGTGAGCGATACATTGAGCTTGTACAGCGCCTTTAACCGGAAGGTTGCCGGCCATTTCAGCGCCAACCCGTTCGTAAGGCTGCAGGCGATTACGGGGCCCGGCTACTTCGGAGGAATCGAGATTTTCGGAGGAGACATCGTGAATCCCACGCTATGGGTTTACGACGAACATGCCAAACAGAGATTCCGCGAATGGCTGCAGACGAAATACGCTACGATTGCGGAGGTCAACTCCGCCTGGGGGACGTCGTATTCCGGCTGGAACGAAGTGCAGCCGCCCAAGCCGCTAAGGACGAACATGCCAGGAGCCTTCGATAATAGACAAAGCTGGTCCGACCTGATGTTCTGGCTGCGCGATCATCTGGCGAACTATACCCGGCAGACGATCGAAGCCGTCCGATCCGCGACGGACAAGCCGCTTTACATCGAGACCGACGGAGGTTATTTGTTCTCGCCCATGGAAAGCCAGGCGAGCCTGGGGTTGTCCGCCAGAATTGCAAGCGATTACAAACCGTTCGTCTTCGCGAGCAGCGGAGGGGACGAGAGCTTTGGTGCGGCGGGCATCGCCGCAGCGGCGCGTCTGCACGGGTTTGACACCGCGATCGACAACGCGAATTACGAGACGAGAAAATTAAGCGATGATACGATGTTCTTTATCGCCGCGAAAGGGATCGGCACTTTTAATAACAGCAACATGGCGGAGGATTTTGCCGGGGACGGATGGACCGGGGCTCCGCATACGACCGGCTGGGACCCTGCCGCGACCTATGCGGGAACAGAGGAGTTTCGCCAATATGCCGAACGGTCGGGAAGGCTTCTGGCGGTCGATCCGCTGCCGGAAGGAAGCCAAACGGCAATCTATCATTCTTTCTACTCCAGCAACTATCGCAAAGGGTATAGATACGACGATTACATGAGGATTTACGATCGGGATCACGGTCTCGGATTTAACGTCCGCCCCTTTGCCAGTTGGTCTCATTATCTCGATACGCCGGACGCGATCGACGACTTCCTGATCGAGGACGGGGCGCTCAAAAACTACAAGCTGCTCGTATCGGCCAATTCGAGTCTGACCTTAACCTCGGACGTCGCCCAGGAGAAATTGCTGGACTGGGTCGAGAACGGCCATTCGATCGTCGGCTTCGGGAAGGATAGCTTCAATTACAAGCTGAATCTCGCCAGCCGCTCCATTTCAGGGGACGAGAACGTATCGAGCTGGATGATGGGCGTATCGGGAGGCTCTGCAGCCGCGCCGACCGCCGGGCGGACGGCCAGCGTCGCCGCGAACAAGCCCGCATGGCTGACTTCGTTGAAAGCGGGAGAGACTGCAGGCTTCACGGTCTCCGACAGCAGCCAGGCACAGGCATTCACCGCTTTGCTTCCCGGAGCGACGCCGGTTCTGACGGACGAGCACGGGAATGCGCTCATGGTGGAATATCGTTACGGAAGCGGGAGAGTGCTGTTCAGCACCATTCCCGTGAGCGATAGCGAGATGTTCTACGACGGGTTCATGGGCAAGATATTAAGCGATTTCGCCGACGCCTCCGGCGTCGAGCGCAAGGTGAAATTCGACGGCGACCGTTACCATGTCGCTTACATGGGCGTCAACAAGCAGAACGACAAGGGCGTCGCGGTCGTAGCCGATCCGCCGTACATGGCGAACGGCCAATTTTCTCCGGAACAATTTTCTGCCGATCCGCAATACTACGCCAATGGACAGACGCTGAGAATCGAGACCGACGCAAGTCTGAACGGCCTCCCGATGGAAGTGGAAGTGACGGCTCCGTGGACTCATGCAACCGGCGGAACGATTCATGAGCAATCCGGCGCCTTGCCGCAGAAGAGAATTTTGCATACCGCATCCGCGACGGAGCCCTTGCTGATCCAGTCGCTTCGCTATGGCTCATTGCCGGTCGTCGGCGTACAGGCCGACATGCACGAGAAGCCATACTCTCCCGACAACGTTGCGGACGGCCTCAAGGAAGATTCCGGGGCGTGGAAGTCGGGGAGCGCATCGCCGGATCGTCCGCAGACGCTGACGGTCGATCTCGGAGCCGTCTACTCCGTAAGCGGAATGGAGCTCTATCCGTGGACGGACGACGACGGAAACGAGCTCTTCTCGTTCGAAAGCGGCAGCTACCAAGGTTGGACGGTTAGCGGAACCGCGTTCGGCACTGCACCGACGACCGGGACCCATTTCGGGGCGGTAAGCGGTATGAAAGGCGCTTATTGGGCGGATTCGCAATGGGGTGGGGAGACGGCCGTCGGGACGATCCGGAGTCCCGGGTTCATGATCGATAAAGACATATTGAGCGTTCGTATTGTCGGATACGACGGTCCGGCGGGCACGGATAACCGAAATCGGATTTATGTTCGGCGCGCAGCGGATGACGCGATCCTTTACGCGATTAAGCCTCCGCAAAGCGATACGTTTGTCACTCAAAGGCTTGAAGTGAAGCGCGACATCGGCACGAAGGTGTATCTGGAGGTCGTGGACGACAACTCCAGCCCTCTATACGGCTGGCTTGGCGTAGACGCATTGGCCTTGAGCAGCTACAAGGAAAACAAAGAAATCTCCGATTATTCGTTCGAACAGGGCAGCTTCGACGGATGGACGGTTACCGGGACGGCATTCGGCGCCGCCCCGACTTCTTCCGACCACGGCGGCCTGGTCAAAGGTTGGAGAGGCCGATATTGGGCCGATTCCCAGTCCGGCGGGGACCCGGCTACGGGGACGCTGACATCCGGCGATTTCCTGCCGGAAAAAGAGCTGCTGACCTTTCGGATCGCGGGGTACGACGGGGGGCTGGGCGATTCCGATCTGAATTTCGTGTATTTGAGAAAGGCTTCGGACGATTCGATTCTGTTCGCCGCCAAGCCTCCGCAGAGCGACGCTTTCGAAACGGTAACCTGGGACGTTACCCCGTATATGGGAACCCGGGTTTACCTCGAGGTCGTGGACGGGAACTTCGGAGGGCTCTACGGTTGGCTGGGAGTGGACGATTTTACGTTCAGCGGCAACTACGGCTTCGAGAGAGGCACTTATTCCGGTTGGACGACAACGGGCACCGGATTTGGAACGGCGCCGACCTACCAGAAGTCCGATCCGAACTTGCCTTGGAGCAAGAAGATCTTGAAGGTTCCGGGGTACGACGGCAAGTATTATGCCGCCACTCACGCCGAAGGAAATGGGGCAACGGGGACGCTGACGAGCAAAAGCTTCGTCGTTCAGAAGCCCGTCCTGTCTTATCGGGCGGCCGGATACGACGGCAGGAACGGAACGAACGACCAAAACTATTATTGGCTGATCCGCGCATCGGACGGCGTGCCGCTTTATGTGGCGAAACCTCCGCAAGCCGGACATTTCGTCCAGCAGTATTGGGATGTCTCCGACTATATCGGAACCGAGGTCTACATCAAGGTTGAAGACAATGTCGGTTACGAAGTTGTCGATAATGCGGATTACGGATGGATAGCGATCGACGACATCGTGCAGCTCGAAAATTTCGATTTCGAAATCGGCAGCTGGGCGGGATGGACCGCGACGGGAACGGCATTTGGAGATTCTCCCCAAGCCTATAGCCCGCTTGGCAGCGTCGACGGGGTTCGCGGAACCTATTATGCCGCTTCCTACCCGGGAGGAGAAGCAGCGACGGGTACCTTGAAGAGCCGAAACTTCCGGCTGGAGAACGGTACGTTTTCCTTCCGCAAAGCGGGATACGACGGACCGTCCGGTACGAGTGGTCTTAATTATTTCTACTTGCGAAGAGCTTCCGACGGTGCCGTGCTGTTCAGCGCCAAACCGCCGCAGAGCGACGCGTTCGCGATCGAGACTTGGGACGTCTCCTCGTATGTCGGCACGGAGGTTTATTTCGAAGCGGTGGACGGCCATTCGGCCGGAGCGAACGCTTGGCTGGCGGTAGACGACTTACAGTGGAGGGGCGCAGGACCGAAGAGCTTTACGGTACAGACGTCGCTTGACGGCGCGAGCTGGGGGACGCCGGTTCTAGCCGTGACCGACCAGGGCAACAAGGTTGACAGCTATTCCTGGAGTCCGTCGTCCGCGCGTTACTTGAGACTTAACGTCACGGAAGGGTATGCCGATCAAGTGGCGATCAAGGAGTTGACGTTCCGGAAGGAACTGGAGCCTTGGACGGTCGCTTCGGTTACAGCATCCTCCGAAGCGGCCGGATACGAGGCAGTGAAGGCGATCGACGGCATCGCGGAGTCGGATTCCAATATGTGGGCGCCGATCGGCGCGCCTCCCGCATGGATCCAATTCGATTTGGGCGGACTGCGAAGCATTCGGGCCGTGGAAGTATTCGCCAGGAACAACGCATTGGCGCAGAGGCTTGGTCCTAATGAATACACGATACGAGTTTCGGCAGACGGCCTCGTTTGGACGGATGTATACACGGCCGTAAATAACGGCGAGAACGATGCGATTTACGCGTTCCCGGAGATCGAAGCGAGATACGTGAAGCTGGATGTCTCGAAGGGATGGAACGATACGGCGCAGATTCGAGAGGTTAAGATTTATCCATAAATGGACTTGAGGGCGATTCCGCTTATTCGCGGATCGCCCTCTTTGGTAGACGCCTCTGCGCGGAGACAGACCGTTGAATACATCTATACTTTGGCAATCACCGTCTTGAGATATTCGGAGGGCGACATATCCGTATCCGACTTGAAGTGCCGCGAGAAGCTGTGCACGCTGCCGTAGCCGAGCTTATCGGCGATTTCCGTGAACGTGTGCCGCTGCGCGCGGATCAAGCTCTTGGCCTGCTCGATCTTCAGACGGCGATAGTGCTTCATGATGCTGATGCCGCGGTGTTCCTTGAACAGCGTAAGCGCATGGCTTTTGCTCAGGTTGAACTGCTTGTAGATATCCTCCAGACGCAGATCCGCGTAGAGGTGCTGCTCCATATATTCGCACATGCGCTGGACGAGATCGTCCTCGCTTTTTCGTTTAATGGACGCCGACAGCCGCTGCTCCTGTCGGGCCAGCAGTTCTCCGGCGTCCCTTAGGCGGATGAGCAGCATTTCCAGATAGAGCTTGAGCAGCTGCTCCGCTCCAACGGGGGCGTCCGTCTTTCTGCGGAGAGTATGGTTGCGCGGATCGTCGAACGGAGGGAGGAAGGCGGCGAATCCGCTTTTCATAATTTGTGCGAGAATCCCCTTTTGCTCATCGTCCAGCGTAAAAATTTTATTTTCAAAGTAAGCCATTTCCTCGGAACGGCACACGAAAGAGAGAATAATCACGTTCGGAGCGACCGTCTTGTTGGCCCATACCCCGTGAAATTCGTTCGGCTTATGAAAAATCATATCCCCCTGCTTAAGCCGATAGCCCTCCGTGTCCGCGAATACTTCCAGCTCTCCTTTATCCACATAGACGAATTCCCAAAAATCGTGCTTCTCCCCCTCGAAGGCGAAGTCCTTGGAAAACTCGAAATAATGGAACGAAACGAGCTGCTTGACCGCGAACGGCTCCTTAAGCTTGGTGCGGGGGAAGCTTCTGTCCGGGTTCGTCATCGGCTTGGCCTCCGTCGCGTCTAGTATTGAGCTCATTATAACATGATGTTGGTCCCCTTTTAATTTGATAAATTAAGAACTCCTTTTGCTAAAGATCGGGGACTTGGTATGCTGTTATAATCGAAATGACACGAACTACTGGAATTTATATAGACGAATGAAGGAGGTCGTTCGTTATGGTTTACAAAGTTGCTGTGATCGGGGCAGGAATCATTGCGAGAAGCCATTTGAAAGCCATACACGTCATGGAAGAGCTTCAAGCTGTAAGCGTTGCAGACATTGATGCCGATAAAGTGCGGCAATTGTCCGATCAGTATGGAATCAAGGCGTATAGGGATTACCGAGAGATGGTTGAACGGGAAAAGCCGAACATCGTGGTGATTACTCTACCACATTTTCTACATAAAGAAGCTGCAGTTTGGTGCGCGCGACAGGGATGTCATCTAATGCTGGAAAAGCCGATGGCATTAAATAACAGAGAATGCAATGAGATTATCGAAGCAGCGGCAGCGAATCACATTAAGCTAATGGTAGGTCATACGCAGCAGTATTTGTCCGAGAATATCCATGCCAAAAAAATCATTCAAGAAGGAGCTTTAGGGGAACTGGTCATGATTCATGACGTGCGTCATTCCAACTACTTTAGCCCAAGTCGTCCGTCCTGGTTTTTTGAGAAGCAGAAGGCGGGCGGCGGTATTTTCATGAATTTAGGTTCCCATTCCATCGATAAAATTCAATGGTTTACGGATAGCAAAATCGTAAAGGTAAAAGCCTCGGTCAGCTATTATGGCGCGATAGGAGATGTCGAAGGCAGCGGAATCGCTTTTGTAGAAACGTCCAGCGGCGTTGCGGCAACAATATGCCAAAGCGGATACAAAGGCGTGGAAAGAAACGAGACGGAGTTTATTTTTTCGAACGGCATGATGAAACTAGTAGCCGGTCAGGGGCTTTGGATTAATGGAAACGGAGAATACCGCCCTTCTGACTTTGACCGGACGGACAACCACTTCATTCTGCAGTTTCAAGATTTGCTTCACAGTATAGACAGCGACACCGAACCGGGGTGTTCGGGCGCTTACGGGAAGAGCGTGGTCTCGGCCGTCGAAGCCCTGTATCGGTCCAGTGCGGAAGGTCAAGAGATCCGAGTTGCGGAATCAGATTAAGATTGGAGACGATAAACGATGCTATATACCGGTTTGACTTCCGTCACCTTTCGGCAATTGGAGCCTGAACGGATCGTTCCATTGGCGTCCCAAGCCGGGTTGGATGCCATCGAGTGGGGCGGAGACATCCATGTTCCTCATGGAGACGCGAAATGCGCGAAAGCCGTCGGGCAGCTTACGCGGGATTATGGTCTAAGCGTCTCTTCCTATGGCTCCTATTATAAAGTCGGAGTTAGCAATGATTTCACGGCAGTACTGGAATCGGCGATTGCACTGGGAGCGCCCACGATTCGAATCTGGGCGGGAGACCGTGCGACTAAAGATGCGGATCAAGCGTTCTGGCATCAAGTGGTCGAAGATACGATCGATGCCTCGGATGCAGCCAAACAAGCGGGGATCCGTCTTTCTTTCGAGTTTCATCAAGGAACATTGGTTGACGGCTCAGAGCAGGCGTTTCAACTCCTTCAAGACGTGAAGAGAGATAACGTTTCCCTGTACTGGCAACCGGAGCCGCAATGGAGCATCGAGAAAAATTTGCAAACGTTGACGGCGTTCGCCCCTTGCTTAAACCACCTGCATGTGTTCCATTGGAATAGTCAACGTCTGCCGCTACAAGACGGAAGAGAACCGTGGCTGCGATATTTGACGCAGGCTTCGCAAGTTGAAGGGGAGCGCGTTGCGATACTGGAGTTTGTAAGAAACAACGACCCCCAACAATTTCTTCACGATGCCGCAGTGCTGAAAGCACTCATTGAAGCGGCTTGTTGACGGACGAAACGGCTCGCATTCGCGGTTAGGGCCACTGAATTGGGCAGAACACGCAGTTCTCTGCCGGTTCGGTGGCTTTTCGCAAGTATACGCATTCCCCCTTTTCTTCCTCGAAGCAGAAGCTTCGCAGATCCTTCGCCAGATCTTGCTTTCCGGGCATTTTTCCCGTCCGTACTTAATCAAGGTGTGATTTGTTTCAGGAGCATACGAAAAGCGCTATAGCCGGGCCTGAATGGAACGGGAGTAGGCTGATGGCGTCATGTCTGTCGCATGTTTAAAATGGCGCGAAAAGCTGTGGATGCTGGGATATCCGAGAATATCCGAGATTTCGGTAAAATTGTACCTCCGCTCGCGAATCAGCGTTTTGGCTTTTTCAATTTTCAAGTGTTTGTAATAGGCCATAACGCTTTGTCCTGTTTGTTTCTTGAACCGTCTAGCGAGGAACGATTTGCTGATATGCAGGCGAGCGCACATCCGTTCTAAATTCAGCTCACGGTTTAACTCCTCCCGCATATAGACGATCGACCGCTCGGCCAGTTCATAGTCGTCTTGTTCTCTCGCCATTGTGGACAGTCTCGTTTTGCTCACGTCTTTGTATTCCTGGGAGAAGATGCTGAGCAGAAGCATTTCCAGATTCGTGCGGATTAATTGCTCGGCTCCGAGAGGGATTTCTTTTTTTCGGATCAGACGGTTGCTCCTAGGGTCGTTTAACGGCGGCTCAAAGGCGAGAAAACCGTATTTCACCACGGATGCAAGCAGATTCCTTTCGAAGTTGCCGAGATTGAACATTTTGGATTTAAAGAAGTCCATTGAAGGGCTGCGGCACTCAAAGGCAATAACCACGACATTGGGCGCGATGCGTTTGTTGGTCCGTAGACTGTGAAATTCATTCGGCTTATGGAAAATAATATCTCCTTGTTTCAGAACGTAACCTTCTTGGCCAGCCGTAACTGCAAGTTCACCCGAATCGACATAAACCAGTTCCCAGCAATCATGCTGTTCTCCTTCGAACAAGAAGTCCTTGGAGAACTCGAAATAGTGAAAAGAGTACAGGCATGGGATTTCCAACTCCAGCTTCAATCGGGTTTTCGCCAGCTTCATTGAGGTCATCCTCAGTCCTGTTTCGCGACTACAGCCTTCCTCGGGCTGCAGGAAGAGCGAACGATGAGTTCGCCGTATATGGAGATTTTGGCTGGGGCTCCACCATACTCGATTTTACGAATAAGGAAGTCCACTGCTTCAAAGCCAAGCTGTTCTCGCTGCACTTGAATCGTTGTCAGCGTAGGAACGATCATGGCAGCCGCTGCGATATCGTCGAATCCCGCGATAGAGATGTCGTCCGGAACCTTGATCCCTCTGACTTGCAAAATCTGAATCATTGTAATCGCAATAGCGTCGTTAGCGCAGAACCAGGCCGTGGGCATAGACTGCAATCCGTCTATAAAGGTCGTCAACTCGTCCTTGCTGGATAGAAGTACGCTGAGAGGCGAGGATTGAAGTAAGCAATGATGACGGTTTATTTCCAGATTTGCATCCTGCATGGCGTTCGTATAACCCGCCCAACGTTCTTTGAAGCTTCGAGTCATCTCTACCGAACCGATGAAGCCGATCTCACGATGGCCGTGATCGATAAGATGCTTGACCATCTTATAGGATTCGTCTTCATTGGCGGTGACGACTGCATCCAGCTGAAGCGATTCGTAACAATGGTCAACGGTGACAAGCGGCAGACCGCTGTCGAGCAGCTTGCGGACGAATTCCACACGTAATACGCCGACGATAAGTATGCCGTGAATGGACATTTCGGTATTCATATCGGGCATAATCAGGTTTTCTTCCATTTCCGGGGTCACGCCGTGAATAACCGCATGATAACCGTTTTCCTTTGTTCTTTGCTCGATCGCCCAAAATAGCTCGTAATAAAAAATGCGGTCGTTCTTGATGTATGAAGGAATCAGGACCAACAAATGATTTCGTTTGCGGTTGTTCTTCTTGGTCAGACGATAGTTTAATCGATTCGCCGCCTCAAAGACTTGCGCCCGGAGTTGATCGCTGACGCCGGGCTTGTCGTTGAGAGCCAGCGAGACGGCATTCTTGGATACGCCTAAGTGGCTAGCAATGTCTTGCATGGACGTTTTCGGTCGTATTTTCATTGAAAGGAATCCTTTCTCTGCTCCATTAGGAATGAAGGTGGATGTAATCTAATTGTAAATAATAGTCATTCCAAGGTCAATCAATAAACACATTGACAAATGATGTTTGTAAAGTAATAAATTCTTGATTTCAACCCAATCGGGGTCTATCGTAATTCTTAAAGGTGCAGGACAAGCGCAAATGGCGCTCACCATTGCGATAACTTTGGGTATTGGAGTGAAGAAATGCAACGAGTGAACTTGACAAAATTGACGTGGCGCGTGAAAGGATATTGGCCTTGGGTACCACTGAAGGTGAACAGCATGGAAAACGGCAGTGAGTTGATGGGGGTAACCGAATGGATGCCTGCGACCGTTCCCGGAGGCGTGCACTACGATCTATACCGGGCGGGATGGATCGAGCACCCCTGGTTTGAGCAAAACAGCTTGGCGTGCGAATGGGTGGAAAACCGTTGGTGGATCTATCAGACGGTCCTTGATGGCCACGAGCTGCCGGATGCCGGAAGCAAGGTGGAATTGATTATGAGAGGGATCGATTATGAAGCGCTGGTCTATCTGAACGAAGAATATTTGGGCGAGCATATAGGGATGTTCCATCACGCGGTTTTCGATATTACCGATTTTTACCGGAACGGTACTCAGCTGACGCTAACGATCATCTGCAAGCATGCGCCAGACGAAATGTCGCAAATTGGACGTACATCGCAGACCTACACACAGAAGAGCCGTTTCAATTACAAATGGGATTTCTCTACCCGGCTCGTTAACATCGGGATTTGGGATGAAGTTTACTTGCAAGTACACAATCGCTACTCGATGAAGGACGTCGTAGTAACTTCTCGACCTGAACTGAATGCCTCCCGAGGATCGATTCGCGTCTCCGCTTGCATCCAAGCGACGGACCCTCGTGTGGATAACGCACGACTTTCGGCTGAAACTAAGCTATCTCTAAATATGAGCCTCTTGGACCCGGAAGGGAATGAATGCGCTTTTCTCGTCTGCCCGGTTCAACCGGCATCGGGATGTGTGGAGGCTGAGCTTGCCGTCCAGCAGCCTCGATTGTGGTATCCGAACGGTTACGGAGAGCAGCCCTTGTATCAACTGTTGCTGGAGTTGAAGATAGACGAGTGTTGTCTGGATAGACAGGTGATACAGACTGGATTTCGTACTTTAACTTATGAACGTAATGAAGGCAGCCCTCCGGATGCACTGCCCTATACTTTCGTAGTCAATGGCAATCGGGTGTATATCCAGGGAGTGAATATAACGCCGATCGACCATCTGTACGGCAACGTTCTCCCGGAACAATACGGCTATATGCTGGAGATGATCAAGCGTGCAGGAATGAATATGGTACGGGTATGGGGCGGAGGGCTAATCGAGAAAGACGTGTTTTATGACTTGTGCGACCGGTACGGGATCATGGTGTGGCAAGAGTTTATCCAATCGAGCTCTGGCGTTGATAATATCCCCTCCAAACAGCCGCAGTTCCTGAAGCTGCTGCGGGAGTCGGCGATATCCGCTCTTATACGAAAGCGCAATCATATCTCGTTGGCTGTATGGAGCGGCGGCAATGAATTAATGGACGAGTCCGGTACACCAAGTACATTTGAGGATGAAAATATTGCTTTGCTGAAGAATCTTGTGGAGCAATACGATTCACAGAGGCAGTTTCTGCCGACTTCGGCTTCCGGTCCGGTAGAGTTCGTTACAAAGGAGAAAGGAGTGAGCCACGACGTTCACGGCTTCTGGAAGTATCTGGGCCACCCTGAACACTATGAGTTTTACGGAGATGTCGATCATCTGTTTCATAGCGAATTCGGTGTAGACGGTATGAGCTCTCCCAAGAGCTTGTGCAAGTTTCTCGGAGAGTCGCAGCGGGTCCCGGTTTCTATGAAGGATAGCCTTATCTGGAGGCATCACGGGGAGTGGTGGGACACGCTGGAACGGGACATAGCATTGTTTGGGCCGCTAGAGTCGTTAACAATATTGAGCGATGCCAGCCAGTGGATCCAGGCGGAAGGCCTGCGTTTTATTCTGCAAACGAATCGAAGAAGACAGTTTCACAACAGCGGTAGCCTCATATGGCAGTTGAACGAGCCGTATCCGAACGTATCCAACACGTGCCTGATCGACTATTATGGTGAGGCCAAGATGGCCTACTATTGGACGCGACAAGTTTTCCGTCCGCTGCATGCTTCGCTTGACTACCGTAAGCTCGGCTATCGGGTCGGCGAAGTGCTGGAGGCGCCTGTGTACTTCTGCGCCACCAGGAAGACCATGGCTTCCGTCATCGCTAGGGTATATGACGCTCAAGGGAATATGCGGAACGAACAGTGCCTCGGAGGAAATAGGAATGAAGGGGCGGGAGCCCGACAGATCGGGGTCTTCTCGTTACGGATTACGGAATCTCTTGGGGAGTTATTCATCGTTAGACTCTCGATCGAAGAGGATCAGGGGGATTTCTTGCCACAAGACTATTTCTTCACCGTTGGCGAAGAAGCGGTATATGCGCCGGCATTACGTTTAAGCGGCGCGGTTCTGGAAGTCGGCGCGCCCGGAAATTGGGAAGCGGGAAATGTCACGAAGGAGGGACTCTCCTCTTTGCGCAGAAACTACAAGATTCGCAATAACGGTCAGGTGTCTGCACTGCATGTCCGCTGCGAGGAAACGACAAATGCCTACTGGATGGAAGCGACCGATCAATTTTTCACTTTGCTTCCGGGCGAGAGCAGAGAGATCGGCGTCACCTGCTTCCGCAAACGGGCTGGCGGGTTTCTGGAGGAGGACTCCGTAGACGATTCTACGTTCCCCATGCTAAAGTTTCGTAGTTTTGGAGATGCGAACGGCGAGTGCTTGTAAAGAACCGCGACGTCAGGCATCATCACACAACGAGAAAGTGGAGGGAGCGGAATGCGCAAGAGACGTTTGCCTCGTACAGAGCTTCAAGTATCGGTAGTGGGACTCGGCACAGCATTATTCGGAAGCGGGATTTCCGAACCGGATGCCTTCGGGTTGCTGGATCGTTATTTCGAAGCGGGAGGCAATTTGCTAGACACTTCGTTGAACTACGCGAACTGGCAGTGGCCGGTTCCGGCCATCAGCGAGAAAACGATCGGCAAATGGATGAAAATGCGCGGCAACCGAGCGGATATGGTGATTGGAACCAAAGGAGCATGCCCTTTACTGAATGACGGTCCGTTTCTCCGACTTAGCCGGGAGGATATCGTGTCCGACCTGCAGACCAGCCTGCGTAATCTGCAGACGGACACAATCGATCTGTATTATTTGCATCGGGATGATCCTGCAAGGCCCGTGGAGGACATCATCGGCGTACTAGAAGAGCAAGTGAGAGCCGGGACGATCCGTCACTATGCTTGCTCGAACTGGACGCTTTCGCGTCTGGTGGAAGCGCAAAGATATGCAAGTCGACAAGGCTTGCAAGGTTTTTCTGCCAATCAGATGATGTGGAGTTTGGCCGAAGTCAATCGGCAACAACTGTCGGATCCGACTTTGGTTTCCATGGACGAGGACATGAAGCGTTATCACCGGGAAACGGGCATGGCAGCGTCGCCTTACAGTTCTCAGGCGAACGGTTTCTTCAGCGGCAAGTACGCCCAAGGCGACGATCAATTGGAATCTTGGGTCGGGCGTCATTATTATATGCAATCGAACTTCGCTCGATTGGAGCAGGTGGGGTACGAGGCTCGCCAGCGGGGGCATTCCTGTTCCGTTGTTGCACTGGCTTACATGCTTTCTCCTGCGCACGACTTTGAGGTTTTTCCGATTATCGGACCGAAGAGCATGGCACAGCTAGAGGAAAGTTTGACAGCCGCAGAATTGCAGATCGATGCGGAGACCGCACGCCGATTAGAAGCCATTTGAAATCGAGGTTTCAGGCAAAGGAACTTCAGCGCAAAGCCGCAGCGGAACAGAGCTCGTCCCGGCGTACTTTGCGGCTGTTTCCATATATGAGACAGAATGAGGGAGGATAAAAAGATGTTGAAAAAATCAGGGTTGGTCGCGCTGACGGTATTCTTGCTCGCAGCGGTGATGCTGGGATGTTCGTCTAACAATGAAGGAAAAGCCGGCAATGAAGGGCAAGCCAGCGATGCGAAGGAAACTGCACAGCAGGAGAGCAACTCCAGCTCCACACCGGAGAAAGCGGTGGAAATCGAATTTGTCCACTATCAGAATGGCCATCAGCAGGCGATCGAAGAATTGCTTGAAGCGTATTACAAGGAGACTGGCGTACGCGTCAAGCAAACGTTGATTGACGGGAAGACAAGTCAGCAGTATTTGATCACTCGCGCACAGGAAGGCAAGTTTCCTGACATCTATGGCGGGTCGCTGGGCGGCGAGGTACTGGCTAATCTGGTTCTGGGCGATCTTGTGGCAGATCTCACGCCGGAGTGGGAAGCATGGGGCTACGACAAGCTGGGGGAAAACAATAGCTTCAAGGGATATCTCGCGCCGGATAACGAGTGGGGGGCAGATTCCGGCAAGTATTCGATCCCTTATGTCGTCGCAACTTCCGGTTACTTCTATAATATGACGATGCTCGGCGAAGTCGGATTCGAGCATCCTCCAGAGACCTGGGAACAATTCCTCGATTTGAATGAGAAACTGAAGCAAAAGGGGATTTCGCCAATCGCTTACGACTTCGGTGACAACTGGGGCACATTGAATCAGGTGATCTTTCCGCTGGCAACGAATGTATTCGGCGGAGAAGATGCGCTCAAGGCGTCGATTCTCGGCGACAAGGGAATGGAGGATGCGCGCTGGCTGCAGGTGTTCAAAGCGGTGGACCAGCTTCGGGAGCAATCGTATTTGGCAGAGGGAACCGTTGTGTTGACCATGTCCGATGCCGAGAAGAAGTTCATTAACAAGGAAGTCGCCGCGATTTCCAACGGATCATGGTTCGTCTCGGTGTTGAAGCAGGATGCGCCCGATCTGAAGTGGGCGGTTGCCGCGCCGCCGAAATTGACCGCTAACGACATCGTCAACATCGACGGCGGGGTATCTATCAGTCTTAGCGCCGCCAAGAATGGAGCGCACAAGCAGGAAAGCATCGACTTTATCAAATGGTTCGTCGATAGTCCGCAACAGGTCAAATTGGCGGAAAAAGCGGGCGTGATGCCAGCCAATAGCCAGGCGATGGAGCAAGCCGAGCTGGACGAGAACGTGAAAACGTTAATCGGTTTCGGAGCCAATTTGACCAAGCAGCGTATGCACGAGATCGTAACGGAAGCGAACATTTACGAAGAGTTCTGGAAGGGCGTCCAATCTCTAGTAGAGGGCAAGTTAACGCCGGAGCAATTGCAGCAGACGCTGATCGAAGTCACGGCAAGCAAACGAAAGTGATGTCTTATCTTCAGATTTGTTGAATTCGGGTCAGGGGATGTTCGTATGCTGACAAGTGCAAATTGCGGCATCCCTCGGACTCTATGAAAGGGGAATGACAGCATGAATCCGGCATCTCGGTGGAAAGATTGGTTGACGAGCTACTTGCTCATTATTCCGGGCATGATCTTGTTTTGCGTGTTCTACGTTTACCCCTTCTACCAGAGCTATCGACTCAGCTTCTTTAAGTGGAGCGGATACACACCAATGTCCACGGCCAAATTCATCGGACTCGATAACTATCGCCGAGCTTTCGACGATACGGTGTTCTGGGAAGCGGTGGTCCGGGTATTCAAGGTATCTGCGGGCATTATCGTGCTGGAGGTTCCGATTGCGCTCCTATTAGCGTTGTTCGTAAGCCGCTTGGTACGGGGCGGTATTTATCGGCTGATTTTTTTCATTCCTACGATTTTGTCGCCGATCATCGTCGGCCTGATTTGGAAATGGATGTACGAGCCGAAGTTTGGCATCGTCAATCAAGTGCTCGAAGCGGTCGGGCTTTCCAACTTGAAGCATGCCTGGCTAGCTGAGAGCGGGACCGCGATGGGAGCAATCTCCGTGACCTTCGTATGGGAAACGTTCGGAACTTACTTCCTGTTATTCCTGGTCGGACTGATCGGTATGGATCGGCAGCTATACGAAGCAGCCAGCATCGAAGGGGCAAACGGTAGACAGACCTTTCGTTATGTGACGTTGCCATTGCTCGTCCCGACGATCATTCTGGTGTCGATCCTGCTCGTATTAGGCTCTATGCAGATATTCGGACAAGTGGTCATCATGACGAACGGCGGCCCCGGTTATTCGACTGAGGTGCCGGCGATGCGTATCCTGAAGGAAGCCTTTGACAACGTCAGCATGGGCTACTCCACGACATTATCGGTCATCTTCGGTTTCCTGCTCGTGATGGCTTCGTTCGCGCAATTATTCATCTCAAGAAGATATGGAGCTAAATTATATGATTGATGCCGGGAACAGAACGGGAAAAAGACTGTCGTCCATCGGTATTCATACGCTGTTGATTGTGGTCTCCGTGACTTGTCTGTACCCGTTCTTCTGGATACTCGCCAACACTTTCAAGCCGAATGCAGAGATTCTGAGGAACGAGAATCTACTTGCGACTCTGATTCCGAATCAACCTTCATGGGCGAATTACACCAAGGTGCTGTTCCAGTACGATTTTCATATCTATGTGCTCAACAGCGTCATCTATACGGCTGCTTCTGTGGTTTTGGGCATAACACTTGGCGTTCTGATCGCTTATGCGGTATCCTTCCATCGCTTTCCGCTCCGGAATGCCGTGTATACGGCGATCATCATAACGATGATGGTGCCGATGCCGGGGATTTTCATACCGAAATATATCATCATCTCGCAGCTCGGACTGTTGAATAGCCGGATCGGCCTCATTTTGCCATACGCGACGACACTGATTCCGCTTACCTTGTTTATCGTGAAAAATTTCATGGACTCGATTGCCAAGGAGATGATGGAGGCGGCTACCATCGATGGCTGCAATAAATGGAACAAGCTGTGGATGATTGTCATTCCGCTTACGAGACCCGCGATCGCGACGGTGGCGATCTTCCATGTACGGGCGATCTGGAATGAATGGCTGTTGCCGTCGTTGACGATTACGAATACGAAGCTGCACCCGATTCAGTCGGGACTGATGAAGTTTCAGGACGAGCACTTTATCGATTACTCGCTGACGATGACTGGGTTGGTCGTTTCTATGTTGCCGCTTCTTCTCATGTTCTTCCTGTTGCAGAAGCATATCATCCAGGGAATATCCAGCGGTGCGCTTAAAGGCTGATTCAGAAGGAGTAGAGCTTATGTTCGTGATTGGATTCGGAGACAGCATTACGGCGGGCGTGCATCTGCCGAAGGAGGACAGCTACCTGGCGCGGCTCGGCAGCAAACTCCTCTGCCGCACCTTCAATTCGGGCGTGCCCGGCCAGACGACGCAAGAGGCTTTGCAGCGGCTTGAGGAGGACGTTCTTGCGCGACGTCCGAACCTTTGCATCATCCAGTTCGGGATGAACGACCATGTCGCAGCGTTTCCGCAGATGCCGAAAGTACCGCTGCCGCAGTTCCGCGATCATTTGATACAGATGGTCCATGCCCTGTCCGATTACGGAATCGCACCTGTGCTATGTACCGTGCATCCGATAATCGAAGGGAGTGCGGAGGCTTATTATTACGCTCGTCATCCTCGGGAATGGTATGCCCCGTCAGGGGCGCAAGCGTGGATTGACCGGTATAACGAGGCCATTCGCGAGGCAGCGAAGCTATGCGACTGCGCGTTGGCGGATATTGATCTCTATTGGAAACGGCAAATAGAGAACGGAGTTGAATTGTGCGATCTGCTGCGAACGACTGAAAATAGCGGTGCCGATGACGGTGTGCATCCAACGCCGTTAGGTCATCGCTTATATGCGGATTGTATTGCCGATGAAGTTAACGCGGCATCGAATGGGCTCAATAATCGATAAGATCAGCAGGAGGAGGCTATAGCCATGATAAGAGAGATGAAGAGCGATATCGTGATTATCGGCGGCGGTGTTGGAGGGTGCGCCGCAGCATTGGCGGCTTGCCGCTCTGGTTGTCAGGTTATCATGACCGAGGAGACGGATTGGATCGGAGGCCAGTTGACGAGTCAGGCCGTACCCCCGGATGAGCATCCCTGGATCGAACAGTTTGGCTGTACGCGGAGTTACAGGCAATTCCGGCAAGGCGTTAGGGACTATTACCGACGATATATGTCGCTTACTCCGCTTGCCCGATCCGCGGAGCGATTAAACCCAGGTAACGGCGTTGTCAGCCGGATCTGTCACGAACCCCGGACGGCGCTTGCGGTGTTGGAACAAATGTTGGCTCCTTACATCCACAGCGGCCGTCTCAAGCTGCTGACTCAGTATAAACCTCTGCGTGTCGAAGTGAATGGAGACCGTATCGAAGCCGTTGAAGTAGAGCAAGTGTTGACCGGTTCGACGTACGTGCTGCAGGCTCCTTATATACTCGACGCAACGGAATGCGGCGATCTGCTGCCACTCGCCGGAGTTGAATATGTGAGCGGTTCGGAATCACAGTCGCAGACCGGAGAGCCGCACGCGCTTGCCGGAGAGCCGGATCCTCAAGACATGCAGGCGTTGACGCATTGCTTCGCGATCGAATACTTCGAAGGTGAGGATCACACGATCGACAAGCCCGAACAGTACGATTTCTGGCAATCTTACGGGAACGATGAATTTTGGACCGGTCGCTTGCTCAGTTTGACCGTGCCGCATTACATCACACTCGAACCGACGGTTTACCCGCTATTCGACGAGCCTGGAGGTTTGACCTCGCGATGGTCCTACCGACGTATCATTGATAAAAGCAACTTTCTGCCCGGTACTTATAAGAGCGATATCGTCATTGCCAATTGGCCGCAGAACGATTACTGGCTGGGTTCCGTCATTGACGTAAGCGAGGAGGAACGGCAGCGGCATTTGACGAATGCGAAACAGCTCAGTCTGTCGTTGCTGTATTGGATGCAGACAGAGGCGCCCCGACCGGATGGAGGCATGGGATATCCGGGCATTCGGCTGTGCAAGGAAGCGGTCGGAACGGAGGATGGTTTGGCGAAGTCGCCTTACATTCGCGAATCCCGCAGAATTAAAGCCGAGTTCACGGTTCTGGAGCAGCACGTCAGCGCGGACATCCGAGGAGACAGAGGTGCGGAACGGTTTGAGGATACGGTCGGTATCGGCGCTTACCGAATTGACCTGCATCCGACGCTTGGAGGGCGCGGCTATTTGGATTTGTCCTCTGCGCCTTTTCAAATTCCGCTGGGCAGTTTGATTCCAGTGAGGATGAACAATCTACTGCCCGCATGTAAAAATTTAGGTGTTACTCATATCACGAACGGCTGCTACCGGCTGCATCCGGTGGAATGGAATATTGGAGAGGCTGCGGGAGCATTGGCGGCGTTTTGTCTCGATCGGGGAGTGCAGCCGCGACAGGTGCGAGAGGACCTTGCGCTTTTGCAGGATTTTCAAGCCCGGCTTGCGCACGATGGCGTGGAACTGCATTGGCCGCATGTCGGCGTTCTGTGATTTTGTTCGGAAAATCCACGAAGGGTGAGTGACGATAATGCTCCGAAATAAATTAATTTTGTGCTCAAGATTGCTGGCGGCGATTATGTTGGTGAATATTCTGGTTCCGATCATGATGCCTTCGGTGGATTCGACGGCGAGAGCGTCGTCGGTATCTGCTGCAACGCTTCAAAATGATGGCGGACTCATTTTTGAAGATCAAATGGAAGATCAGTCGAACTTATGGTCTTCCCAGCAGATACAAATTGTACATCCTTCGACCGCTTCGGCGATTCTGCCGGCAGAGGTCGAGCATGACGATTCGCTCTTTGCCGCCGATGGCAGCCATCCGTTCATCGTCTATAAGAAGAACGATATTCGTTCCTTCTTGCTGGTCGCCTACATGGACCCGAACGCGACTGCAGCGGATTTGGAATTCTCCGTTTCCGAAGATGGCGCCGCTTACACCGCATTGGGACCGCAAGTCACCCACGAAAGTGGGCGAGACGGTTCTTGGGACAGGGTCGTATATGAGTTTCACGGGCTTGAAAACGCCCATTATCTCCGAGTATCCTGGAGCGGAAGTCCAGCAGCCGTATACTTGAGTAAAATTCGGATCGGATATACAGGCGGCATCCAATTGGCGGATTCAGGGTTTGAAGCTACTCTTGCTTCAGACCTGTCGCTGCCAGGTGGATGGGAAACCCGATTTGCTAAGGCGAATGCCGGCGATACCCCAGATCTGGACATCATCGTGGAAACGGAAGGGGGCGCCCCCGGAGGCTACGTTAAACTGACTGATCGAACGGCGTCGTCGCAAGGTTTGGTCTTCATCGGACAGAAAGTCCGGCTGCCCGATTTCTTTACCGGCCCGGACGACCTTGTCGTAACGGCGGACTACCAACTGTACAATTCCGAGGCGAGTCATGCTAATTCCATGCGCTTGGTTATTGTACCGGTATCGGAATGGGACAGTCTGGCCTCATCGGCATCCGGGGCCGGGGTATACAGTTCTTCCGGGGAATTATACAGTCATCTGTTTCATGACGGTTCCGTGCAGACGGAGCCCGTCTCGGAATGGATGCACGTGTCCAGCGAAGATCAGGACATAACAGCCGCTCTGAGCACCCACACAGGGGAAGACGTTGTTTTCGCCCTGGTCTTCGATGCCGCTACGGATGATCAGGATACGTTGCTAATCGATAATTTCGAAGTCAATCTTGGGGAGCTTTCCAACTCCAGACCGCACTTCATCAACGTTAAGGCTGTTCGCGACCGCGTCTTCGGGTACCGCTGGGCAGAGGATGTCGTGCGGAACTATCAGAATCGCTATGACGCCTGGCTGAATCGGGATATCGAGCTGATTCCGGACTCCGACTATATTTGGGAGAATCAATTTAACGATCCCACGTACAACGTGGCCCTGATTTTTGAATACAAATCTTACCAGGATATATTGGCGCTCGGTTACGATTACAAGACGTATCATCAGGTGGCCGAATTTAAATCTCCCGGGTTGGATCCGACAGATCCATCCGATGACTACATCGTCAGCAGGCAAAATACGACTCCGGAGCAGATGGAAAAAATCACAAAGGGCTGGTTTGCCAAGTGGATCCAGTATCAGACCGATGCGGCGGAATATTTGTCTTATCTATACTTGCTCACCGGGGATCAGGTCTATGCGGCCAAGTCAGCCGAGATCGTGAAAGCGTTTTCGGATAAGTATCCTCAATACCAAATCCATGATGTCGTAACGCCTCCCCGGGATTTCGCGACGAGGGTTTTCTATTCTCCGCTGAGTGAAGGAGCCTATTTCGTCATTCCCTTGATCTATGCGATCGACAATTTATACGATTCGGGTGCTTTCACGGCAACCGACAAGAAAGCCATTCGCGAAGGCATGATTTATCCGGCGACGGATACGCTCAAGTTCGGACTGCGTATGACCAATTTTCAGGTGGTACAGGATACGGCGATTGGACTGGCGGGCTATCTATACGACGATGCCGACCTCATTGCCGACGCCTTGACCGGGTACGAAGCGACGAAGCAGAGCGGAACGGCGCTCGGTATGTTTAACGGACTTCTCGACTTGGGGGTCGGAGAGGACGGTTTCTGGTTCGAAGGTTCGCCAAGTTACCATAGCCTTGTCCTCAAACATTATATATTCCTTGCCGATGCAGCCCAGCGCTTCGGCAGCAATAAGGGAACGAACTTGTATCAGGAGAACGCGCAGTTCAAATCGATGTTCGACGCCTTGCTGAAATTGCCCTATCCCGATTTGACCTTGCAAGCCAATAACGATTCGAATTACAAACCGGACCTTCTTACTCCGACTTATCTTTGGATGATGGAAACGGCCGACCGCGAATATCAGCAGCTTGATACGAAGTACAGAGAGTATCTGAACCAGGCTTACCAGACGCAATCGAGAAGTGCTGCGCTCATGTATTCTCTACTGAACGGGTATGCCGTGATCCCCGCAACATCCGAACCGTTCCAGCTGCAGGACGCCAACATGACCGGACTCGGTACCGCCATGAGCCGCAGTCATGTGGACGGAGAAACGTATATGACGACTCTGGATTATGGCCCTTTTGCGGGAGGGCATGACCATTATGACAAGCTGAACGTCACGACGTACGGCAATGGAAGGGTATGGTTGGACGACTTGGGCATCAGCCCGTACGGCACCGTATCTGCCGAACAGTACTACCGGATGTCGGCCGCCCATAATACGGTCGTCGTACCGGATACGAATCAATCCGGCATCGGAGGGGCGTTCCTGGCCTTGGGCAGCACCCGATCCATGCATTACAGCGCGTCGTCGGCCGACGGGATCTACCCTGATGTGCAGCAATATCGAAGGGCGCTAATGACGATAGACAACTGGATATTGGACGTATTTACGCTGAATACGTACGACAGTGTGAGCTTCGACTGGTTCGCGCATGTGCCTGACAGCTCGATGGAGCTGAGTCTTCCGACCGTGCCGGAGAATGCCAGTATGGGAACGTCCGCTGGCTATCAGTTCACCGAAGTGCTTGCCAAAGGCTCAACATCGGGGGACTGGCAAGCCGATTTCACGGACACGAGGGATAGTCAGAAGAAATATCGGATTACGATGGTGAATGACGCTCCAATGGAAGTGTTTAATGCACGTTCCTTCGGTAAAGGGAATGAGCCGAACAATAAGATTCCGGTATTGGCCGCAAGGCAGACGGTTAACGGCAAAGGCGAGTTCGTTGCCTTGCACGAGTTCGCGCCTGGTGGCAGCGAAGGTGTGGCGGAGGTGTCGAGGCGTACAGACGGGATCGAGGTTACGTTGAACAACGGAACGCGTTACGATGTGCAGTACGATATCAGTCATGCGGCGGAAGATGCAAACTTTAAGTTGCTGAAGCGATCGACCGACGGAAAATTGGCCGGCATCGAGGTCGCGGGCGACAATCGAATGACGGTAAGCAGAACGGTCTATGCCAAAAGCGACCAAATCCTGAGCGGTCTGTCCGTCGTGTTCGAACCGAATGGTCTGGTCGCGATTGATAACGATACGAACGACGAAACGCAAACGATGATGACCAACTTCACGTTTTTCGCAGGGGATACCATCGTCGATGAGGTGAAGGTGGATGGCGTATCTGTCGATTTCGGGAAATCGGGAGATTACATCACCATTCGCGCTCCGCTGAAAGCTAAGCCGATTCTGCAAAATCGTCAATTTACGCTGAACGTTTCGGAAGACGCTTACGCCAAAGAAGCCGAACCGAATCGCGTGCTCGGGACGTATACCACCTTGGGAGCGCGGAATTATTCCTCGGCTAATGTCGACATGGCGGCCTATTTGAAATTCGATCTCGGCACGTATACGGGGAATCAAGCGGCACAATCGATTTTGCGATTTAATGCCTATGACAATGCAAGTCCTTACAACCCTATCGAATTATCTGTTTATGGAATTACGGACAACAGTTGGACGGAGAATACACTGACTTGGAACAACGCACCTAATCTCGGAGACAACAATGCGGGAAATACGGAGATTCGCGGGCTGGGTACGACTGCTTTCTACATCGATACCGTCAGTATGGACAATCACAACTACAGTTGGTTTGAAGTGGATGTCAGTGATTTTGTCGCCCGGCATGGGCTGGATAACGGCCAGGTCAGTTTTATTATTTATCCGGAAGATCAAGGCTACAACGACTGGATATTCATAAATAGCAAGGAAAGTGGAACGAAAGCGCCGCAGCTTGTCATTCGGGAGAGCGAAGATCTGACGGCGGCCGAAAGCAGTTATGTACGCGGGGGCGCGTATGCCAATCAGTCGTGGGACGGAAGCTCGAAGATGGAAGTTATGGACGCGCCTACAGCGGACGAGGACCGGATTGCTTATGTTAAATTCGACCTTTCCGAATATTCCGCGGACAAGCTGGGAAAAGGTATTCTCAGTTTTCGGGCAGTTGCTCCCGGTGCGGCGGACAGCGTCGCTCTCACCGTCTATGGCATTGAGAATAACAATTGGACCGAATCGGGATTGACCTGGACGAATTCGTCCAACCATGCGGCGGAAGATACGACGGTGACGCAGATGGCCTATCCAGCCACGCCTATAGCCACGATTTATGTGGATGATACCCAACGAACATATGCTGTGGACGCGACCGCCTTCCTACAGAGTCGACTGAGTCAGAACATCGCATCGTTCATGCTCGTCGACGCGCAGGACGGGAATGTCATCGTCGAAGTCGAAGGACGCATGTCCATCGAGCCGCCAAGATTATCGATGTATCGTCCTATCAGTCAGACGGTGAAGGAATCGACCTTTATTTGGGGAGGGGCCAATGCGGATAATAATTATGAGTATTCCACGCATCTAATTGTGAAGAATGCGGACGGTACCGGAGCCGATCGCAAATCCTATCTGAAGATCGATTTAACCGGCATCAAAACCGAGCATGTCAACCGCGCGATGTTGAAACTGTATGGTAAAAATACCACATCTACGGCGGCAACGCCTGTCCGGATATACGGAATTCTAGACAACGATTGGTCGGCTGGAGCCATTACGTTTAATCAGGCGCCGAACCATGATCCGATCAGCGGAAACGTCACAGGGATCGGCACATCCGCATTCTTGCTGGATACCATCGATGTGGACGGGGATCCGGGAGTGTACGTTTGGGACATCAGCGACTTTCTATACGCTGCACTGAAAAACAGCGACTCCGAAATCAGCCTAGTCATGGTCGCAGAGGAAGGTTATCAAACAAGTTATTTGGATTTTAATAGCAACAACGGCATTATCAAACCTGCATTCGAATTGGAATATTAAGCATTTCAATACCTGTATAGGCCAGATCGCCGCTAGCTTCTATGACGGAAGCAGAGCGGCGATTTTGCTTGGACACAATTCTCAGTTTACAGCCAATCAGCCGAACGAAGCAGAAAGAACAGACTTATTGCCACGTTTCGCGGCCTTTTTGCTAAAGCCTGCGCTGCGTTGTATCGCTTACACTCAAGGGAGTCGGCAGGGGGATAACGGACCTCTCGAACTTAACTTAACGAATCTAGGAGGCGTGGCGATGAACGTACTCGCGGTAGGCTGCCACCCGGACGATCTGGAGATCGGCTGCGGCGGTACGCTGGCGAAGCTGGCGGCGCAAGGCCATCAAGTGACGATGGTTCACGTGGCTAACGGCAACAAAGGCCATAAAGTGATTCCGGCGGAGGAACTGAAACGGATCAGAAGTCTGGAAGCTAAGGCGGCCGGCGCGCTGATCGGCGCGGAGGTCATCAGCTTGGACGTTCCGGACCTGGCGGTCAAGTCGGACCAGGACGAGTTGATCGGCAAGCTGGTTGAAGTCATTCGACGCACGAAGCCGGATTATATCATAACGCATCCGCCCGAGGATTACATGAAGGACCATATGGAAGTGTCGCGAGCGGTGTTCGACGCGAGCTTCGCGGCGACCGTGCCGTATTATCGCGCGGACGCGAACGAGGAGGCTCACGATAAAGTCGCTCCGATCTATTACATGGACACGCTTGCGGGAGTCGGCTTTCTCCCTACTGAATACGTGGATATCAGCGATCACATCGAAACGAAAATTCAAATGAACGATTGCCACCAAAGTCAGATCAAATGGCTGTACGAGCACGACGGAATCGACTTCCTCGATTTCGTGCGGACGGTGTCCAAGTTCCGCGGGCTGCAATGCGGCAAGCCGTACGCGGAAGGCTTTAAGCAATGTCAGGCCTGGCCGAGGCTGACGGCAGAGAGACTGCTGCCCTAACAACGACAAGAATAGGAGAGTGCCGAACATGAACTTTAATCAAACGGTCAAAGGCTCCCTGCTTGAAGGCTTCTATCCCGCCGGGTGGGATATGGAGAAGATCGATCGCTGTTGTGCCAACGCTCCGGAGACGATCGGAGACCGTCAGCAATTCTGGAACGAAGCGTTCCAGCCGGTCGCTTGCGCAGAAGTGCAGGAGCTCGACGTGAAAATGGGCCATGAGATCGCAACGGAAATTCGCCGCGCCAAGGAAGCCGGACGCAAAATCGCGTTTATTTTGCCGGTAGGGCCGATGGGGATGTACAAGTGGGCGGTTTACTTCCTGAACGAATGGAATGTCGATTGCTCGCACGTGTACGGCTTCAACATGGACGAATGGAGCGACGGGGAAGGGAACACGCTGCCATCTGACAATCCGGGCTCGTTCCAGAACGCGATGGAACAGGCGTTTTACGGTCCGCTTGGCGAGCTTACCGTTCCGACCTCACAGCGTCACTTCGCCACGAAAGCGACTTTGCCGACTTATGCGGAGAAGATCGCGGCGTTGAAGGCGGAGGGAGCCGAGCTGATTACCGTGTTCGGCATCGGACGGATGATGCATATTGCGTTCTGGGAGCCGCACTTCGGCGCGGAGTTCGCCAGCGATGAAGAGTGGAGCAAGCAGACCCACCGCATTGGAGCGCAGCTTCACCCACTGACCATCGAGCAGAACGCGATTACCAGCTTCAAGAGCCGGACGACGCTCGTGCCTTGCCGCGCGAATACGGTCGGCCCAGGTTTATTCCTGCAATCCGACCGCATCATCGGCGGCTGCGACGGCGCGCTTGGCCGCGGCATGCAGTGGCAGGGGCTGTCGCTATGGACGACGCTGCGGCACGGGCCGAACAGATGGCTGCCGTCGACGTATATGCCGACGCTGCCTGGCAAGCTGTTTTATTTGCAGGCTTTGGCGGGACCTCTGGAAGCGGACATGAACTAAAGGTATAATGAAAGCCGTCCCTTTTCAATGACAGAGTTTCGGAAAATGACGGAGGTTTATATGTCGAAGCTAGCAGAGATCCCGACTTATCCATGCGAATATGTGAATTACACGAACGAAATCTGGGAACGCATCGCTGCCGTCAGTCTTGTGGACGTCGTCACGGGCGGGGACGTTCTCGAGTCGACGCACGTTAAAGTCTGCTGGGACGACAACGCTTTGTACGCGAGATTCGAGTGCGTGGACACGCATGTCGTCTCGCAGTATACAAATCGCAAAGATCCGCTGTGGGAACAGGACGTCGTGGAGATGTTTATCGACGAAGAGGGCAAGTGCAGGCGGTACATGGAGCTTGTCGTCAGCCCGAACGGCGTGCTCTGCGATGTGATGATCGATCACGACGACGAGAACGATCCGAATAGCTTTAAGGTGGGCTCGGAGTGGGAGGTTCAAGGCTTCGAGCAGAAGATCGAGGCGGAAGGAGAACGGCGCACGTATACGTTCAGGCTGCCGTTCTCGAACTTCTCCAAAGCTCCGCAAGACGGGACGCAGTGGAGAGTCAACTTCTTCCGCATCGACGACGAGCCGAACGGCACCCGTCACTACCAAGCTTGGTCGCCGACGGGCGCCGAGAACTACCATATTTCCGATCGGTTCGGCAGGCTCGTTTTTACAAGAAGCTAAAGTTGAGTAGAGTCGAGGGGCTCGATCTCCTATTTCGCCAATTCTCCAAAACGGGAGAAGACGGCGAGGGCGGGATCGATCGGCACCTCGGCTCTCTTGACGTTTTCCGGAATGCGGATCGTCGGCGTCGGCCGCGGGCTGCGCCCCGAGAACTGCGGCAGCCACTGACGCTGGGCGTCCATCATTTCGGTTGCCATGTCGCGGATTTCCTTCAACGTCAGCACCGACGACGTAAGCGGATCGAGAGCGAGCGCCTGCACGACCGTCTCCGGATCGCCGGATTTGGCGGCGAGCACGGCCAGGCGCTGCACGTTGATGTTGGTCAGGTTAAGCGCAGCGCACTGCGGCGGGATTTCGCCGACCAGCGTTCTGTGCAGACCGGTGCGGTCGGCGAATACGGGCCCCTCCGCGCAGCACTCGTTCGGCAGGTTGGAGATCATGCCGTTGTTGCGCAGGTTGCCGCTGAACTTGAACGTTTTGCCGGTCTCCAGCGCTTCGATGATGTAGGCGCAGTATTCGACGCTGCGCGGAGGCAGGTCGTAGCTCTCGTCCTTCAGAATGTCCTGGTTCTTGTATTTGTCGGCCACGTAGGTACACCAATTGTAATACGCTCCCGACTCCCCGCCGAAGGAAGGTTCGTCGCAGTACGTGTTGAGCGCCTTGCTGTTTTTGCGGAACCACGGGACGTACTCCGAGAGATGGCCGGTCGACTCGGTCATGAAATAGCCGAAGTGGCGAAACACCTCGCCGCGCACCTTCTCGTTGACGTAAAATTCCGGCTGCTCGAACTTCTCTCGCAGCTCGGGGTACAGATCGCGTCCGCGATGCGACAGCTTCGTAAACCAGCCCATATGGTTAATGCCGGCGGAGACGTAATCGATCTCCTGTTTCGGTACGCCTACATAGCCGGAGACGAGGTCCAGCGTCGTCTGTACGCCGTGGCACAGCCCGACGTACTGAATGTTCGTCTCTCCGAGCGCCCAGCAGACCATCGCCATCGGGTTGACGTAATTGAGCAGCGTCGCGTTCGGACACAGCTCCTCCATGTCGCGCGCCACGTCGAGAATGACGGGAATGCTCCTCAGCGCCCGGAATACGCCGCCGGGACCCAGCGTGTCGCCGATGCATTGATCGACGCCGTATTTCAGCGGAATTTTGTAATCCAGCTCGAAAGCGGATACGCCGCCGACCTGGAATGAGACGATGACGTAGCTCGCGCCAGCCAGCGCTTCCCTGCGGTCGGTCGTGATCGTTACTTTGGATTTCAGGCCGTTTTTCTCGATGACCTTATCCGCGAAGGCTTTGACCTGCGAGGTTTTGCTTGTGGAGGGAGCCATCAGCGCGAATTCCGTCTCCTCCAGCTCCGGCGTCGCCATAATGTCCAGCATCAGCGTTTTGCAGAATACGATGCTTCCCGCCCCGATAATCGCCACTTTTCTCATGCATGACACCTCATTTCATCGTTATTGGTATTGCTGCATCAAGCGAATGTAATCTCGAGCCAGCTTCAAATCCTCCAACGCTTCCTTCGATTCGCAGGGGGCCGAACGCTCGCCCCGCACCGCGGCGATAAAGTTCATCGCCTGCTGACGCATGGCGGAGCGGTTGGGCATAACCGGAATTTCATAAGAAGGCGTGCCATTGCCGTTGTCCTTCATGATCGTCACCTTGCCGGCGATCTGGCGGGCAAGCGGAGGCGGAAGCTCTACGCGAACAAACCCTTTCTCGAAGCAGACGAGCAGGCTTTCATGCCATTCGATCGAAGTGCTGTAAGGGGCCATCTCCAATGCAACGGTGGCGCCGCTGTCGCTCTCTCCGGTCAGCAACACGCCCAGACGGTCGCCGAAGGTCAGCCGATAAGGCTCGCCCAGCAGGAAGCGAATGGCGTTGACCTGATGAATGTAATAATTGACGAAGGTGTCCAGGTCGCGGGATTGCTTCTCGGTAAAATAGGAAGGAAATGCCTCCGCCGGAATCGCCGGATACCCCTCGTCCGTGCCGAGCGGAGCGTCCGCGCCGCCGATCCAGTCCCCGGGCGGCATGGTCACGCGAACGTACTGCAGTTTGCCGTATTCTCCGCTGCTTTTCCACTCGTCGATCCGTTTCTTGGCATATTCCATAGCGGGGTCGGAGCGCTTATGATAGCCGATCATATGCAGCGTCTTATGCTCATCCGCTAGCTGTACGAGCTGCTCGCCCGCCTCGACGGTCAGCGACAGCGGTTTCTCGGTCAACACCGGAATTCCCGCGCGCAAAATATCGGGAAGAAGAGCCTGATGCGAGCGATACTGCTGAGGGGCGACGATTGCGTCTACTTTGGCGTCGCTCAACAATTCCATATGATCCGTGTATACCTTTGGAACGCCGTAACGCGCCGCCACGGTATGCGCAAGCTGGGGACGAACCTCCGCCAGCGCGACGACCTCGCACAGTTCGGTCAGCGCCGAATAGTTGGACAGATGCGCCATCTGCCCCATGCCTCCCGTGCCTACGAATCCGATTTTCAATTTTGCCATCGTTCTCACTCCTGCGGTCCCAAGTTTTCGAATAAGTACAAGCCTTCCGTGCCCGGTGCGACGATGTCCGGATAGCCGTTGCCCGTCACGTCTTGAATCCACATGAAGATGCCGTTGCCCGACGCCTCGCCCGCAGGACCGTAATCGATCACATGCTTCTCGAAGCGCCCTCCGTCAATCTTGAAATAATAGAGACCGAGCGGGTCGTCGAAGCCGGGATCGTCGTCGTGCGCCAAATATCGCTTGCCCGTGACCAGCTCCAGCTCTCCGTCCAGATCGAGATCGACAAGCATGAGATCGTGGTATTGCGAAGCGGTTGCGTCAATCTCATGGCGAACCCAACTGCGGGCGCCGTCCTCCCCGATCATTTGCTCATACCAGTGCAGACCGTAGTCGTGCGCCTGGCCGACGATCAGATCGCACAGGCCGTTGCCGGTTACGTCGTACCCGATAATCGGCACGCTGGCCGTGCCAAGCGAGAATTCGGGATGGAACGCCCAGGAACCGGCGAACGGATCTTCCGGCTGCTCCAGCCAGCCTCCGCTCAGCACGACGTCCAACCTTCCGTTGCCGGTAATGTCCGCGAAGCCCAGGCCGTGTCCGCTCGGCTGGTCGAAGATGACCGTTTTGCGGAATTTTCCGGTGCCTTTGCCGTTTTCGTCGCAGACGAGCTTGTAGAAGGCTTGCGGGGCTCCCGGCGTATTCGGGAAAATTTCGGGAATGCCGCAGCCGTCGATGTCGCAGTAGCGGATCGTCTCGATATTAGAGGTCGGGTCGATCTCGAACGTCTCCCATTCCGCGGCGGAATCTCCTGGGTTTTTGCGCCATTTCAGCGCGCCGCCCCACCAGGAGCCGGTGACGATGTCCATACGGCCATCGCCGTCCACGTCCATCGGGAAATCGGAGAAATCGTCCCGATAATGTCCGTGGGAGGCAAGCTCGCAGATTTTGTGCCGCCTGACGAAGTCCGGCCCCTCGTACCAATACGCGCCGCTAACGATGTCCAGCACGCCGTCGTTGTTGACGTCGAATACCGAGCAGGCTTCGTAAGGGTCGCCGCTGAGCTTTCTTTTTCTGAACGCGATCGACATCTCCGTTCACTCCTTCTGAAAGAAAAATATTGAATATTTAGGAAAGCGCTATTGCCGTATCCTTATCTATCAATCTAAACTGAAGGTAACAGAGGTTCAATGAGCGATGTTGCGAACTTTGGCTATTGAAAATTGGGATATGGGGGGATGAAGATGAGGCGATCGGTCGTCGTTCGGATGCCGTCGATCCTGGGGGGAGCGCTCATTCAACCTCCTCTGGGCGAGAGGTTCTATTTTCCGCTGCACCAGCATGAAAACTGTTCGGAAATGCTGTTGATCGTAGAAGGGCAAGGCGAATTCCTGGTGGACGGTAAAGCCTATACGGCCAAAGAGGGGAGTTTGCTCATCTACAATCGGGGCATTTGGCACGAGGAGCGGTCGATCGGAGACAGGTTCAAGGCTGTCTATGTGGGGTATACAGGGCTTCAGATCAGGGGGCTGCCTCCGGATTATTTGTCCGGGACCGAGCAGCCGGCTTGTCTGGAGCTAGGAGAGCATTATTTGCCGATCAAGCAGCTGCTCTATGAGATAGTGGCCGAATGGCACAGTCCGCTGCCGGAATCGGAGATCGTGGCGAACGGGCTGCTCGGCGCATTAATGGGGCGTGTGGCGCGGCTGCTGCATTATTCAGAAGAGGTACAGGTCAAAAGGCGGTCCGGCAAAGAGATCGTGCATCAGGCCAGAAGATATATAGAGGAAAACTATCCGTCCGACGTCAGTCTGGCGATTTTGGCGAAGCTGACGCACACGAACGCCTATCATCTGATCCATCTGTTTAAGCAGGAGACGGGGGTGAGCCCGATTCATTATTTGATTCGCTACCGGATGGAGGTGGCCAAGCAAATCTTGGCGACGACCGTTCTGCCGATGGTGGATATTGCGGAGAAGGTCGGTTACAAGAGCGAGACGTATTTTCAGAACCTGTTCAAAAAAACGACGGGGATATCTCCGGGCAAGTATCGCTTGTCTTGTCGGGAATAAACGGGCCTTCTCTCCTTCTTTGTCGCGCCGCGACCTCTTTCCGCAACATTCGCAAGCAATGTGACATAATCGCAACTGTTGTCAATTGTTCCCCGGACGGCTGCCCGATAAGATTAGGGTAGTCGGCCGGACAATCTCGCCGAGCGGCGGCCGGCATCATCTCGTAGGGGGGCATAACATGTTCGCACCATTAAAGAAACGAATCGCTCCGGGGATTTCCCTGCTGCTGCTGGCTGGTGTTGTAAGCGCATGCGGCGGCAACGAACCGGGCGAGTCGCAAGGGCAGTCGACCGGGGAAGGAAAGCAGGAGGTCATGTTAAGCGTTCTGATCGACTCCTCCAACAACGAGCAAAACACCCGGATTTTGAACGAAGCGGCGCAACTGGCCACGAAAAACAGTGAGAAGTACAGCATCAAGGTACGTTTGGACACAGTGCCGAATACCGATATGGACAAAAAGGTCGACGTACTGGCCGCCGGCTCCAATTTACCCGACTTGGTCGCCTCCGCACCCAAGCAGGTATGGATGAAGCGAGGATTGTTGGCCGATTTGACGAAATGGTTTGACCGATCGCCGTTGAAGGACGATTACATGTACCCGAGTCTGCTGGAAGAGGGGCGAAACAACGGCAAGCTGTATTCGGTGCCGATCAAAGCGGACTCCATTTTCTTGATCTACAACAAGGATCTTCTGAGTAAGGCGGGGATTGCCGACACCGGCTTCAGCTCGATCTCGTGGGACGAATGGATCGCCATGTTGGAGCAAATCAAGGGGGCCGGCCTTAAGGCGGCCAATGGTAAAGACGTTAAAGGCTTTACGTTCCGCATCAGCACTTACGAGACCGCGCCGTTCGTATTCAGCGCAGGCGGGGAGTTCTTCACTCAGGACGGATCGAAGGCGGTATTCGACAGCCCGGAGTCAGCCGACGGCCTGGCCAAGCTGAAGGGACTTGTCTCCAGCGGCTATGCGGACAAGCCGGAAACGGATTACGCCAACTGGATGAGCGTCTTCTTCAACGAAAACGCGGCCTTTACGATTACGGGAGGCTGGTCGCTCGCCACTTTCGAGGAGGGGGGGCTGGATTTGAGCAAGCTCGGCTTTTCCACTGTGCCGGCCATCCAGGACAGCACCTCCATTTTTGGCCCGGGACTCAGTTTCTCGGTTTTCGAGTCCAGTGCCAAGAAGGAAGCCGCCCTGGAGCTGCTCACCGCACTGTACTCATCGGAAATTTATAAGCAATGGCTGGAAATCACGGCAGGCATTCCTGTGCTCGCCTCGCTGTCCGATGATCCGCAGTTTGCGGCTAATCCAATCAAGCCGGTGCTGTCCGAGCAATTAAATCGGATCAAGCCGATTCATTCGGACAATTCACCGAGCTTTTGGACGAAGTACGACCAGTTGCTGGAAAAGATCATACTGACCGATGCGGATATCTCGGTGCAGCAAGCCGAGCTCCAAGCGTCTATCCAACAAGAGATCGACAACAATTTAAAGTAAGCTGGAAGGGGGGAGAGGGAGAGAGGCCATCTTCCCCCTTTGCTTTGGAAAGGGTGCTTGCCATGAGTTTCATTAAACGGGAGAACTGGCTGGCGTACGTTCTGGTCGGTCCGGTGCTGCTCTTTTACGCTGTTATCTTCGTATATCCGCTTTTGCAGATGCTGCTGCTTTCCTTTCAGTCCTACGATTTTTATACGCCGCCGGAATTTACGGGATTGGACAACTACGCCCGGTTGCTCGGCGACCGCGAGTTGCTTGCCAAATTGGGCTACACTTTGTTTTACTGGCTGATTGGACCGATTACGATCGCGGCCTCCTTCGTTACGGCGTTGCTGCTTAGCAAGCTGAACCGCGGTCAAGCGTTTTTCCGCTCCGCGTTTTACGGCACGTCGATGGCGCCGATGGTCGCGCTTGCCGTCGTGTTCATGTATTTGTTCAGTCCCAACCATGGCATCGTCAATAACGTGCTGACCGATCTGCATTTGCCGGCAGTCGAATGGCTGTACGAACCGCTTCTCGCCAAAACGGTCGTGATGTCGATTTTCTTTTTCATGAATATGGGCTTTTACACGATCTTGTTCCTGTCGGGCATCCTCGGCGTCGACCAAAGCCTGTACTCGGCCGCCTCGTTAGACGGCGCGGGACGGTGGCGCCAGGTCTGGCATATTACATTGCCGCAAATTCGCCCGGTGATGATTTTCGCCACGATCCTGATGACGATTTCCATCTTCCAGATGTACGGTCAGATCGTCATTTTGACAAAGGGCGGCCCATTCGGCAGTACCGAAACCGTTTTTATGTACGCCATGAACAAAGCGTTCACCGATCACCAGATGGGCTACGCGGCGACGATCGTCGTCGTGCTCTCCGCTCTTCTCGGGCTGATCTCCTACGGCATACTGAAAATCGGCGAAGAAAAGGAGTGACGATATGACGACAACGACAACGCAGCGTTACGTCAGCTTTGTCCTGCTGCTGCTGGGCATCGCGTTTCTGGCTTTCCCGCTGCTCATCCTGCTGTTCTCCTCGTTTAAGCCGAATGTCGAGGTATATGCCTTTCCGTTTCATTTTTTTCCCGAACGATGGACGATCGCCAACTATTTCAGCGCATGGAGCAGCAATTTGGACCGCTATGCGTGGAATTCCGTCGTCACCTCGGCGATCCCGACGTTGACATCGATCGTGTTCGGCATATTGGCGGCCTATGCGCTGGCTAAAATGTCGTTTCTCGGAAAAGGTTTGATTTTGAAGTTTATCGTCCTGATGATGCTCGTCCCGCTGGATATTCTGGTCGTCCCTATGTTTCAACTGTTCAAGAGCTTTCAGCTTCTGGACACGTTGTCGGGCATTCTGATTCCGGGGCTCATGAGCGCTTTCGGCGTGTTCCTAATGAGGCAGTTCATGGTGCAAATTCCCGATGAGTTGATCGAAGCGGCACGTATCGACGGCTGCGGCTTGGCGGGGATTATCGTACGGGTGGTACTGCCCAATATCAAGCCTGGAATCGCGGTGCTCGGCATTACGACTTTTCTTTCCAACTGGAATGCGTTTACGTGGCCCTTTATTATTACAAGTGGGGACACGAACAAAACGCTGGCCGTCGGCCTGGCGAGCATGGTAACGTCAATCAACAATTTCAATCCCGGAGCGCTGCTTGCCGGCGGCGTCATCATGATCGTTCCCGTGTTCGGACTGTTTGTGCTTTTCCAGAAAAGCATCACTCAGGTGTACTTGACGGCGGGAATCAAATAATTCCACGAACCGTTCAGGCGCCTAGTCATCGGCTGGGAGGACGGAAACCGCAATGCTGACTTCGATGCGTAACCGAATGGTTCTGCTCGTGTTGTTGATGATCGTGGTGCTGACGTTAACGGTAGCTTTCATCGCGCTGCGCCATAATTATAACTCCGCCGCGGAGATGGCTGAACGCTACAATCGGCAGCTGGCGCTGGACGCGATGGAATCGCTGGACATCAAAAACAGAAAATACGGCGAGGTTTCGCTGCAGATCGTGATGAGTTCGTACGTGCAGGAGCAATTGCCCCGGTTGCTCGAAGCCGAAAAGGACGAGTCCGAATTTCTCGCTTTCAAGACGGGGTTGACCGAATTTTTGCAGCAATACTACTATACGTCCGATGAAATCGAGAGCATTCGCGTTTGGTTCGGCGATAAGGCGGTGTCCGTCGGAGAGCCGCGATTAAAGAAGGGCGGATACGAGGAGCAGGCGGGCTATCAGGCAGCCAAGGCCAATCCGGCTCATCTGGCTTGGACAAGCAGCACCAACCGTACGATGTCCCAATGGCACGTTATCACGAGTTTCCATGGCAAGCTCGGTCCGAACAACGGCAGCGCGAATCCGGTCATCGGAGCGGTGGAAATCAACATGAAACCGCAGCGCTTGCTAGAGAGCATAGACAAGCTGAAGGTGATTCCCGGAGTTCGTTTGAGCTACGTAAATCGAAATGGAGAGCTGCTTTTTCGCTATCCGGAGGACGACGAGGAATTGGGAGAAAGAGCCGGCGAAGACCTTGCTTTGCTGGAAGCCTGGAAAAAGCGCGGCGGAGAGCCGCAGATGGAAGTTGCAGGGTTCAGCCAAGGAGGGCACGCGTTTTTTATCGAACGTTCCTATCTGGGTATGCATCTGATTATTGCTTATCCGGTGCAAACCTTTACCGAATACGTTTCGGTAGCCGGCCGGCAGGTGGCCTTGATCGCGCTTGTCGTGCTCCTTCTATCCGTTCTCGGCGTGGCGTACATCTCCCATATGACGACCCGACCGCTGCGCATCGTTCTGGAGGGCATAGGCAAGTTCGGCGAGGGACGGCTGGAGGAGAAGATCAGAGTGACCGGCGTACGCGAGATCGACCGAATCGGCCGAGGGCTCAACCGGATGGCTCGCCAAATCCAACAACTGCTGGACAGCCAGGTCGGGTTCAAGCAGAAGGAGCACGACCTGGAATTGAAAAGCAAGCAGGCCGAGTTAAAAGCTTTGCGCAACCAGATCAACCCCCACTTCTTGTTCAATACGCTGCAATCGATCCATTCCGTCGCGCTGCGCAAGACGGGGAAAGAAACCGAAATCAACCGGATGATCCTTCACCTGTCCAAACTTCTGAGGGAGAGCATTTATCAGATCGGGAACAACGTGACCTTGGAAAACGAACTGAACAACTTATGGGCTTACGTTGAGCTTCAGCAATACCGCTTCAAAGGGAAATTTTACGTGAAGTGGGAGCTTGATTACTTTTCCCTTTCGCAAATCGTGCCTTGTCTCATCCTTCAGCCGATTATGGAAAACGCCATTTATCACGGAGCGAGCAGTTCCGAGCGCGATTGCGTTCTTATCGTCGTCCGAAGCGGCTTCGACGAGCGGGAGCTCGTGTTGGAGGTGCGGGACGAGGGCATCGGCATGGAGCCGGAAACATTGGAGCGTCTCCGGGAAAGCCTTGCGGAGGGCCGGGAGCCGGCGCAAGGTTCCGGCGGTGTGGGGCTGATCAATACGCATCATCGTTTGAAGTATGAATTCGGACAATCGTACGCAATGACCATCGACAGCATTCCGCATGTCGGAACGACCGTGCGAATCGTCATCCGTACGGAAGGATCAGATACGATCGGCGACGAGGGTGAAGAGAATGTATAAAGCGTTAATTGTCGACGACGAGCAAATGATTCGCGAAGACCTCCAAGATTTCGTCGGCTGGAAGGAAGCGGGTTTTACGGAGGTACATCAGGCGGGCAATGGGGCGCAGGCGCTCAAGATCGCCGCGGACATCCGCTTCGATCTGGTGCTTGCCGATATCAACATGCCTGGCATGAACGGCATCGAAATGATTCGTCGGCTTCGGGAACAGGGCTGCCAAGCGGCGATGGTCGTCATTACGGCTTATGGCGAATTCGAATACGCCAAACAGGCTATCTCGCTTGGCGTTAAGGAGTACGTGCTAAAGCCGATCGATTTCGGCGAGCTGCAAGCGCTCGTCTCGCGCATAGCCGGCCAATTGCGCGAAACGACGGAGGAAGAGCGCAATCGGCAGTTTGTCCGTGAGGCCGAGCTCGCTTGCGCAGAGCTGCTGGAGTCGGCGGCCTTACTGCGACGGGAGAAAGCGGAAGAGGCGGTCGAGCGTCTGTTTGCCGTCCAGCATGCGCTATGCCAGCCGCTGGAATCCGTATTTCCGCTGCTTAGACAAACGATCGCGGAGGCGGAATCCCAATTGAATTCGCTGGATTCCTCCGGCTATGCCGTCCGGCAGAGCGTGTTCCTGGAGCTGCTGCAAAGATTGGCCGCTTGCGAATCCCGTCAAGAGGCGATAATGCTGTTCCGCCAATTGGCCGCGCATTTGACGGATGGCTACGAAGAGGCCGGAACGGCGGATCGAAGTTCGTTCAGCCATCTCAAGGCGCTGATCCGCGAACATTTGGAGGAGGACATTTCCCTGGAGTGGTTGGCACAGCGAGTCCATCGTAGCGCGAACTACTTAAGCGTCGTGTTTAAAAGAGAAACGGGCGAAAACTTCAACGAGTTTCTGATGCGCGAGAGAATGATGGTCGCGCGGCAGCTGCTCGGCAGCAAGGAACACCGGATCGTTGACGTCGGAATGATGGTCGGCTATGCCAACTACAGAAGCTTTAACCGGGCGTTCAAAAATTATTTCGGACAGTCCCCAAGCGATTATCGCAGCCAATACGGCTCCAAACCATAAAAATGTCATCCGATACAAAGGATTGTCAATTGAATCTTTTCGGGCTCTTTGGGATGATCGGGGCGTACCGCGCATTCCAATCTATGGCGGATCTACCGCCCGAAAGGAGAACGAAATGACAATCGGAGCTTTTTGGATTAGGCGCGGCTTTCCCGTGCTCCTGTCCGCTGCCTTGGCGTGGCCTGCCTCTCTTCTCGGCAGCGCGGCGCCGGCGTTCGCTGCAGGAACGAACTCGCTGGAGGACGTTGCTCCTGCCAATCCCGGCGTGCGCGTCGCGACAGTCGCAGCCGCCGCTTCTTCAAGCCAGGCCGGTTACGGACCGGAACAGGTTCGGGACGGGCTATACGGGGACGCGGCGAGCAGTTGGCGTCCGGCCGCGCAGCCGACGGCCTCCAGTCCGCAATGGATCGAGCTGGATTTGGGACAACTGCGCACGGTGGGGGCGCTGGAAGCGGCCGTGACCGACGAAGCCGGGCCGAAACAGTACGAGATTCGGGTTTCGGAGGATGGGATCCAATACGAGACGGTGGCGGAAGGGAACGTCGCGACAAGCCGGACGCTCTTCGCGCACTGGGAGCGGCTGCAGGCGCGATATGTCAGGTTGGTCGTGACCGATAGCTTCGGTCCGGACAGCCCGATCAACGAAATTACGTTGTTTCCGGATCTGCTGCCGCAGCGCGTCGGCATTCTGTCCTGTTTTCCAGATATGAGCAACTTCGGCGACGAGGGTCTGGACGCCTTGTTGGCGCAACGCCAGCAGCTCATGAACCTGTGCGTCAGCATTGCCGATCCGAACAGCCCGGGCATCAACCTGATGCCGGAGCTGATCGACGACGCTTTGTATCCCGACGGCATTCCCGACGAAGAGGTGCTGGACTATGTACGGGACCCCGACCATTATTCCTGGGCGTACGCGGACAACATGCTAAAGCGATTTACCGACATCGGCATGGACGTGTGGCTCGGCTTCCAAGGCTTCTCCGGCAGAGCCTTTCCTTCCTTTTATTCCGAAATCAAGGACGAAATCGGCCGGACGATCGAGCATCGCGATTTTTTCAACAGCTTGCATAACGAAACCGTCATCGAAGTGGCGAAGCAGACGATGAAGCACTTCGACAGCAATCCGCACATTCGCAAATTTTCCATTCTCGGTCCGGGCTGGTTCGGCGGCATCGAGTACTATTCCGGGGCGAGTCCCGAATTGCTGGCCGTCTACAGCGATAGCGCGCAAGCCAGCTTCCGGGATTGGCTGGAAAGCGAATATGGCACGATCGGCTCCCTGAACGCCGCGTGGAACACCGGCTACGACAGCTTTGCCGAGATCTCGTCCCCGCTGCCGGACCGCAATACCCCGAATCCGGTCGACGCGAGGCCGGAGTGGGCGGACCTGATGTTCTGGAAGATGGACTATATGGATCGTTTTCTGCAAACGTACATGCAGGAGATGCGCTCAGTCTCCGACAAGCCCATTCACGTGGAAGTGGACGGCGGCTATCAAAGCGCCCCGATGGAAACCGGCGAAAGCATGGGCAAGATCGCTAGGGATTTCAGCCGATACGACAATATCATTTTCGGCAACAGCAACTTGGACGCCCCCTACGGCGTCGCGCAATATTCGGCCACGACGCGATTCTACGGTCTTAAAGGATCGATGGACGATACGGCGCAGCCGACCGACAAGGCTCAGACGGACAACGCCTTCAATTTTCTCGGGCGCGGGGTAGACATGCTGGCTCATTCGGCGCTGGGATGGGATTACGCCGCCTTCAATGGTAACACCGGCAAATGGGATCCCGACGGGGATTACTCCGGCAACGATTTGTACCGTTACACGAAGGACAACGCCAAGAAGTTCCTGGCGATCGATCCGGAGCCGGAAGGGGCGGACGTCGTCCTGTTTAATCCTTGGTACGCGAATTTGTTCCGCCAAGGCTACGACCGCAACGATCACAATTTCGTTTACGACGGGGATCACGGCATTTCCTGGTATGGCGCTCCGTTCGCCAATTGGGCGCATTATTTGCAAACGCCCGATATTTTGGACGATTTTCCGATCGAGGACGGCGCTCTGGATCGATATAAGGTATTCATCAGCCCGAACATGGGCGTAGCGCTGACTTCAAGCGCGGCGGAAGCCAATATCCTCGATTGGATCGAGGACGGCGGTGCGTTCGTGACCTTCGGTACGAACGGATTCAACTACCGCTTGGATTTGAATACCCGTCGGGTCACCGGCGCAGACGAAGTCGACGATTGGGCGATGGGATTGTTATCCGGGGCTCAGGCGACACCTAGAGTTGGGACCGAGGTTCGCGTAGCCTCTACGGCGCCGGCTTGGCTGGAAGCGCTTGCTTCAGGAGCTGCCGTAAAAGTACCAGCCGGCGACGGGACGACTCTCGCACTGTCAGCGGGCATGCTGCCGGCAAACGCCACGCCCGTGCTCGTCGACGAGGCCGGCAACGCCATTATGGTCGAACTGGCCGTCGGGTCGGGTAGCGTGCTGTTCAGCGCGTTTCCGGTTGCGGATAATGAGATGTTCAAGGACAGCTTCATGAGCCGTTTGCTATCCGATTATGCCGATTCTCGGGGCATCGAGCGGACGGTTACGGTCGATCCCGAGAAGTTCCACGCCATGGACGCCGGCGTAGACAGCTACAGCGGGAAGCGGGTCATCACGGTATCCCGCAACGCTGCGACCGATCCGAACGAACCGCTCGTCATTCGTCATTCCCCTTCGCTTGACGATGTCGAAGCAATCATCGATTTGAACTGGGAAAAGGACGGAATGCTGGACTACACGTTCCGGCCGGGAACGACGTTCGTGCATACGCCCGGTTCCGACGGAACGATCGCGGCCTCCGGGGCGTTGACGGAAAGCGGAGGCGGGCAGGTCGCGACGCTGGACTTGGGCAATCTCTACTCTCTTGAAACGGTGTCCGTCGGCGTCGAAAGACCGCTGTCCGCGCTTGCCTTTGGCGAAACTTCCTTTGGGAACGGTTGGCAGGCAATGGGCCATGCGTTCGGGAGCGGTCCCGAAGCCGGTCCGGCGCCTTCGCCCGGGCAGGGGGCGATCGGCAAGACGGCGAGCACGGAACCTCGCCCTGGCGCGATCGGCAAGATCAAGAGCGCTCCGTTTACGGTGGAAGCGGACGGGCTGGGCTTCTATGCCGCCGGTTACGCGGGCGATAAACAGGCCGGTGCCCCTGCCGGAAGCGGAACTCGAATCCTCGCCGATTTCGAGACGGGCGACTGGAGCGAGCTATCGAGCGTTGATCCGGTGTTCGGCAACGCACCGGCGAGCGGCGGCGCAGGCTGGGTGAGCGGAGGAGACGGCTACTATGCCGCATCGTCGACGGGAAGCGGTCAGAAGGGCAGCTTGCGGACGAAACCGTTCCGAATCGACCGGACAACCTTGACGTTCGATGGCGCCGGCTGGAACGGCACCTCCTATGCGCCGGGAGATTGGCCTTACAATCTTGGCAACCGCTACTATTTGCGGGATGCGGAGACGAACGCCATTTTAATGGAACAGGTACCTGAGAATCGGGTGGGCGATAGCGGCACGATGAAGACTTATGCGTGGGACGTCTCCCTTTGGGCCGGGCGGGAAGTCGTGTTCGAGGCCGTCGATGCCATCGGCGATGCGGAAGCGGCCGTTTACGGCGGAGGGTTCGACTGGATCGCGGTCGACAACATTAAGCTGGCCGGCGATCCGATCGCCGTCGCGACCGGCCAGAACCGCTTCGTCCTAAAAGCGGCGAACGGCGCGGAGCTCCGTTCGGCATTTCCGCCGGATGCGGATGATTACTCAATCGTATATTGGGACGTATCGAATTTAAAAGGGGAGACGGTGTATCTCGAAGCGTCGGACGGTATGGAGGAAAGCGCAGACGGCTGGCTCGCCTTCGGCGCTCCGTTCGGCTTCGCTGTCAAGAACGGGCCGGAAGACGAATACTGGTCGTTCGAGTCCGGTACGTACGAGGACTGGACGATCTCGGGCGACGCCTTCGGCTCGGCGCCGAATTCGCGCAAACTGGGCCGGCCGCTTGGGATCGACAACGGCGACTATTGGGCGGATACGCTGGCGGCCGGCGAGGATAAGACGGGTACTCTGACGTCCAAGCCGTTTGTCGTCGAGAAACCGATTCTGTCTTTCTTAACGGCCGGGTGGGACGGTCAGGGCGGACATACCCCTCCGCTCAACTACTATGAATTGTTGGATGGCAACGGCCAGCGGCTTAGGCTGGCGACACCGCCGGGCCAAAGCTCCGTGCCGCTGAACCGGTTTATAGAGCAATATTGGGACGTGTCCGATCTGATTGGGCAGACCGTCCGTTTCCGCATGGTAGACGGCGATGCCGGCGGCGGCTATGCGTGGCTCGCGCTGGACGGTATTCGTCAGTCGGATAATCACGATTTCGAGACGAGCAGCTACACCGGATGGACATCCGTCGGTCCCGCTTTCGGAAATGCGCCAGTCTCGTTGGTTGGCGGAACGTCTTCCGCTTTGGGCGCGCGCGGACAACGCTGGGCCGATTCCTCCGCAGGCGGAAGCTCCGCAACGGGCACGCTGACAAGCGAGCTATTTACGCTGGAGACAGACGGGCTCGCTTTCTGGGCGGCAGGTTATTCCGATCAAGGGGCGAACGAGTACCGACTGCTGGATGCGGGCGGCCAAGTGTTGGCCAGCGTTTCGCCGCCGGATTCGGACCGCTTCGTTCCGCTGAAGCTGCAGGCGGCCGGCATTGCGGGAAGCCAGGTCCGGTTTCAGGCCGTAGACGGCAGCTCGGCGGCCAGCAACGGCTGGCTCGCCTTCGACGATTTGAACGAGCGCCGTCTGCTGCCCGATTCGCTAACGTTGCGCCTGTCCCCGGACGGCGTGCAATGGACGGACGCGGGTATGCTGGACGGAACCAATGCGACTAGCCTGTCATTCGCGGCCAACGACGGAAACGAGTACCGGTATGTGCAACTGAAAGTATCAGGCGGTCGGATCGATTCGGGCTTCTTAAAGCAAATTCGGCTTCGCCAGCCGATCAAGTCATGGGACGACGCCGTCTTGAGTCCGTCCGGAGAGTTAGATCTCGGGCAGGTTCGTCCGACTAACCGCATGACGGTGCGTTTTGCCGGGCAGCAGCCGCGTTCGTACAAGCTGGAAGCGTCGTCTGACGGGCAGCTTTGGGTCGGCGTCTACCGGGTCATCGCCAATGACGCTTCCGATGATTTGCTGCAATTCCCGGCAGTCGAAGCGAGATACTGGAGAATTTCCGGAGGCGCGGCATTGGATATGCCGGCTGCCATGTCTGCCGGATATTCGCCCGAGCCGAGTCCCAATCTGACGCCTATCCCTGCTCCGACCGACGGCTCAGGCTGATCTCGCGGGATTTGCGCATCCATCCGGCTAACTTGGCCCGTCGCTTTGCTTCCGGTAGGAGGCGGGGCTGACGCCGAACCTTTTTTTGAACGCTTTGCTAAAGTAATAGAGGTCGGGGAAGCCGGAGATCTCGGCGATTTCCTTAATTAGCGGAGGCGAGGGCTCGCGCAGCAGAGCCGCCGCCTTCTCCAGACGGAGCCGGTTCATCCTCTCGATCAGGGTGATACCGGTTCTTTGCTTATACACCCGGCAGAGATGTCCGTAGCTCATATGCAGCGAAGCGGCCAATTCGGCCACGTTAAACTGCTTGCCCCGGAAATCCTCCAAATACACCTCGATTTTTTTGATCAGCTGATCCTTCGGGCCCTCCGGCTCCTCTTGCTCGTGCCGCTCCGAACGGGCGATCGCAGCGATCTCCTCAAGCAACCGCAGCAGAATAAGCTGCAGGGACAGCGAAGATCTTCCGGCTAACGCCTCCTCGAAAAAATGCAGCAAAATTTCCCGGATGCCGTAGCAGTCCATGTACCCGCCCGGCTTCCATCTGCGCAGTCGCTCCAGCTCGGCATAGAGTCCCGATTCACTGAGTTCCGACTTCCCGCTGCCGCTGTCATCTTGACCCAAACCGCCAACATAGTCGCTCTCGTGACCGCCGCTATCGCCATCGTCCCTTAAGCTATCTGCGCAATCTTCCTCGCGGCGGTTCCCTGCGACGGAGTCCTCCGCCTGCCGAATACGCCAGCGAAAGCAGATGCCCTCGTGCGGATTGCCCTTCGTATACGTATGGGAGTGGACGAGTCCCGGCGGAATGAGGAAGAAGTCCCCTTCGTTGATCGTGACGAGCCGGTCGCGGAATCGGGTCTGCATCCGTCCGCTCAGCACATAGTTGAATTCGAACCAGGTGTGGGAATGAGGCGGGCATTTACTGGCGCTGCCGACTTGTTCAAAAATGATATCGATCCAATCGACAACCGTATCGTTAATCCGAATTTCCCGACATAGCTTGGAGAAAACGGCAGGAAGCTCAAGCTTCCAGCGTTGAATGTCCATGATCGTCCCTCCCGGCACGAATCGCGTTTTCTATTATCCTATCATAATAGAACAACTAATGATGCGAATAGTCGATTTACCGAACGGCCGCCGCTGCGTGACAATGAGAGTGAAAGCGACTATGCGAATCGGAGGGATGATTTTGAAAAAGCTTCATCTGATCAGCAACGCCCATTTGGACCCGGTATGGCAGTGGGAGTGGGAGGAAGGAGCGGCCGCCGCCGTATCGACCTTCCGCGCCGCGGCGGATTTCTGCGAGGAATTCGACGGGTACGTTTTTAACCATAACGAGGTCATTCTCTATCAGTGGGTGGAAGAATACGAGCCGGCGCTGTTCGAGAGAATCCAGAGATTGGTCCGCGAAGGAAAATGGCACATCATGGGCGGCTGGTATTTGCAGCCGGATTGCAACATGCCTTCGGGAGAATCGTTCGTCCGCCAGATGCTGCTCGGCAAAACGTACTTCCGCGACAAGTTCGGCGTCGAGCCGACGACGGCGATCAACTTCGATTCTTTCGGTCATACGCGCGGGCTTGTCCAGATTATGCAGCAGGCAGGCTACGATTCCTACATTTTCATGCGTCCCGACGGCTTCGACAAAGCTCCCGCGCAAGAGTTCGCCTGGAAGGGCTTTAACGGCAGCGAGGTGATCGCGCACCGCATCGCGGGCGGCTACAACACGCAGTTGGGGGAGGCGCATCTCAAGATCGAACGGCTGCGGGAGGAAATTCCGGACGGATCGATGACGATGGTGCTGTGGGGCGTCGGCAACCACGGAGGCGGCCCTTCCCGCATCGATCTAAGGAAGATTCGCGAGCTGATGGACGACTCTCAAGAATGCGACATCGTGCATTCCACGCCGGAGGCTTATTTCCGTGAGGTTCGCGGCACGAAGGAATTTCTTTCTTACGAAGGGGATCTGAACCCGCGCTTTGTCGGCTGCTACACGTCGATGATCCGCATTAAGCAGAAGCATCGGCAATTAGAGAACGAGCTGTATATGACGGAGAAAATGCTGTCGACCGCCGCGCTGCAGACGGGTCTCGCCTATCCGGCGGACGATCTGCGCGAAGCGACGAAGGATTTGTTGCTGGCGGAGTTTCACGATATTTTGCCGGGCACTTCCGTACAGCCCGCTGAGGAATCGGCACTGCGCCTGCTCGATCACGGACTTGAGATTGCGGCTCGCCTGAAGGCGAGAGCGTTCTTTGCTCTTGCCGCCGGACAACCCAAAGCCGAGCTGAAGGAGTATCCGGTGCTCGTCTACAATCCGCATCCTTTTCCGGTGCGGGGCGTCTTCGAATGCGAGTTCATGCTGGAGGATCAGAACTGGAAGGACGAGTTCTCGCTGCCGGTCGTCTATCGCGACGGCGCGCGCATTCCGAGCCAGCCGGAGAAGGAGCTCAGCAGCCTGACGCTCGACTGGCGCAAGCGGGTCGTCTTCGAAACCGAGCTCGCGCCTTCCTCGATGAATCGCTTCGATTGCCGCATCGAAATGCTGGAACGCAAGCCGGAGCCGGAGCTCCAGGCGTCGGACGGAGTCTTCCGATTCTCGAATGGCGAGCTGTCCGTCGTCATCAACGCGGCCACCGGTCTGATCGACGAATATGCCGTCGGGGGCGAGTCGTTCCTGCTGCCGGGTGCCTTCCGGCCGATTGTCGTACAGGACAACGAGGATCCTTGGAGGATGGATACGCATGCATTCTCGCCGGATATCGGCGCTTTTACGTTGATGAAGCCGGGAGAGGGAACGGACTTTTCTGGCGTAAAAGAGAGGTTGCTGCCCTCCGTGCGGGTTATCGAGGACGGAGAAGTCCGCACGGTCGTCGAGGCTGTGCTGGCTTACCGCGAGTCCGCGATCGTTCTGACCTACAAGCTGCCTAAGCGGGGAACGGAGCTCGAGGTGCAAGTTCGGGTGTTCTGGAACGAGAAGGACAACATGCTGAAGCTGTCGATTCCGACGGTGCTGCAGGACGGAGCGTACGTCGGGCAGACCGCTTTCGGAGTGCAGGAGCTGCCGGTTAATGGCGACGAGGCGGTCGCCCAGAAATGGGTCGCAGTCCAGTCGGAGGAAGAGAACCGGGCGGTGACTTGTATCAACAACGGCATCTACGGCTCGGATTGTCGGAACGGAGAAATGCGCCTGTCGTTGTTGAGAAGCCCGGGCTACTGCGCTCATCCGATCTACGATCGGCCATTGCTGCCGCAGGACCGCTTCTCGCCGAGAATCGATCAGGGAGAGCGCCTGTATACGTTCTGGCTCAACGCGGGACCGTTGGCGGAGAGACGCGCCGTCGTCGACCGAGAGGCCGACATGCGTAACGAGAAACCGTTCGCGCTGTCGTTCTTCCCTTCGGGCGACGGGATAAGCCGGGGGCCTTCGTCCGCCTTGAGGGAGGCACAGCGCAGCTTAGCGCGTTCAAGAAAGAGGAGCGCGGCGACGGCTACATCTTGAGGCTGTTCGAACCGACCGGCTCCGCGCAGACGACGAACGTGTCGATTCCGGCGCTCGGCATCCATCACGAAGTCCGGTTGAACGGCTTCGAGATCCGCACGCTCCGCTTGGATCCCGAGGCGGGAACGCTAGAGGACGCGAAGCTGTGCGAGCGGTGAGGCATAGGGCTTGAAGCCGTTTCGAGCCGGAGACTCGGTCGCTTTGAACGGCCGTCTAAGGATATCTGGCAGTCGCGAGACAACGTGAACGACCGTCTAAGGATATGCGGTGGTTGCGAGACGATATGAACGACCGTCTAAGGATATGTGGTGGTTGCGAGACGATGCGAACAGAGCGAGGTAGCCGGACGGATGGAGCGGCTAGGACAAGGCAGAGGACTCGACGGGGAGAAAGCTTACCCTGCGAGTCCTCTTATTCTACGTTGTCCGGTGCTGCAAGCTCGCTGGTTCGGCTTAGAGTGTGCGAAAGGCGGGAATGCGTGCTGCAAGCTCGCTGGGTGGGCTTAGAGTGTGCGAAAGGCGGGAATGTGTGCTGCAAGCTCGCTGGTTGGGCTTAGAGTGTGCGAAAGGCGGGAATGTGTGCTGCAAGCTCGCTGGTTCGGCTTAGAGTGTGCGAAAAGGCGGGAATGTGTGTTGTAAGCTCGTTGGGTGGGCTTAGAGTGTGCGAAAGGCGGGAATGCGTGCTGCAAGCTCGTTGGGTGGGCTTAGAGTGTGCGAAAGGCGGGAATGTGTGCTGCAAGCGTGCTGGTTCGGCTTAGAGTGTGCGAAAGACGAGAATGCGTGCTGCAAGCGTGCTGGTTCGGCTTAGAGTGTGCGAAAGGCGGGAATGCGTGCTGTAAGCTCGCTGGTTCGGCTTAGAGTGTGCGAAAGGCGGGAATGCGTGCTGCAAGCTCGCTGGGTGGGCTTAGAGTGTGTGAAAGACGAGAATGCGTGCTGCAAGCTCGCTGGTTTGGCTTAGAGTGTGCAAAGGACGAGAATGTGTGCTGCAAGCTCGCTGGTTCGGCTTAGAAATTACTCCAAGTCGCAAAATTCGCGCCAGAGAAACCGTTTCGCCGACGTCGCCTATCCTCAAGGTTAGCTCTAATTTTCTTTCTAAACAATTGACAATCATTCTCACAGCATTGTATACTTCGTTTTAATCGTAATAATTACGAATAAAACCAAGGAGGATACGATGGCACATCTTTTAATGATCGAAAGCTGGGTCGGGGCGAGCGGTGTTCTGCTGCCGCCGCTTCTGAAGGAGATGGGGCACAGCTACACGTTTGTGACGCGCAGGCCCGCGCATTACGGGAGCTCGTTCAGCGGGGAGGCCCATCCGGTTTTCCGGTATGCGGACGAGGTGCTCGAAGTGGAGACAAACGACGTTCCGAGCTTGATCGAACGGCTGAGGTCGTACCGTTTCGACGGCGTCATAACGGTATGCGATTACTACATCGAAACGGCAGTGGAGGTCGCCCGGGCGCTTGGTCTTCCTTGTCCGTTTCCGCGGGAGGTAAAGAAGGCGAGGCAGAAGCATCTGATGCGGCAGGCGCTGGATCTTGCGGGAGTGGACAATCCGCACTATCGCCTCGTCTACGGGTGGGACGAGGCGGAGAAGGCTGCGGATGCGATCGGCTATCCTCTCGTGCTCAAGCCGGTGGACTTGGCCTCCAGCGCGTTCGTCCGCTTGATCCGCAGCGGCGATGAGCTGAAGGAGGCTTATCGGGCGCTCGAAGCGTTCCCGCTCAATTTCCGGGATCAGCCGCGCGAGCCCGCGTATTTGCTTGAGGAGTACATGGACGGCGAGGAGATCAGCGTTGAGAGCGTAAGCCGCGACGGCGACGCGATGATTCTCGGCATTACGGACAAGTCGGTGACCGGCGCTCCTTATTTTATTGAGAACGGCCATATGTTCCCGGCAAAGCTCGACGCAGCGACGGAAGAGGCGGTAAAGCGGTATGTCCGAAGCGCCTTACAGGCTGTCGGCTTCGATCGCGGCATCGCTCATACGGAGGTCAAGCTGACTTCCCGGGGACCGCGAGTTGTCGAGATCAACCCTAGAACGGCCGGCAACTACATAGTGGAATTGATCGAAAGGGTAACGGGCGTCGATCTGCTGCGCTGCTTCGTCGAACTGTCCCTCGGTCTCGCTCCTTCCATCTCTCCGGCAGACACCGGCATCGCGAGCGCCGCAGTCATGTTCCTCGTCCCTTCGCAGGGTGGAACCGTGGTGCGCATCGAAGGACTTGGCACGCTGGACGCCGACGAGCGCATCGTCCGTCATACGATTGCGGATTGCGCGGGCAAGGCGGTCGCCGCTCCGATCGACAACGCTTGTTATCTGGGACATGCGATCGCCGAGGACAAAGCGGGACCTAATGCCAGACGGTATGCGGAAGTGGCGCTTGAACGCCTCGCTATCCGTTTCGAGCCGGAAGGGAGTCGTGCGTGAAGCGGCGGTTGATAGTCGACAGCGAGGCGGTAGAAGAGCTGCGGGAAGAAATTTTAGCGGGAAAATGGGGGACGGCGCCGGAGAATCTGCCGGTAACCGGAGCCTCTTATATATACCAGACGACGCAGTTCCCGTCCTCGCCGACCAAGTATCGCAATCACTACCTGCTGCTGAGATCGGAAGGTTATTTCGGAGCATGCTCGCACACGGAAGAGCAATCGGACGGCAGCGCCGCGGAACGGCTGTCGGGGCTATCGCTTGCCGACGCGCTGCGCGACGAGAAGCTGCCCGTGCGGATCGCGGCAATGGATGCGTATTTGGGCGTCGTCCGCCCGCATGCCGAGCACTGCTCCCGCATGGCGGAGATCGCCGCCGGGACGCCGATCGCCAAAGCTAGACAGCGCGACGCACGGATCGCGGATATGGCCGGCATATCGCCCGGACAGAACGTGGCGCTGATCGGCGTGGTCAATCCTCTGGCGGAGGCCGTCCGGGAGCGCGGCGGCAACTGTCTGCCCTGCGACCTGCAATTGGAGGTCACGCAGTGGGGGGAAGCGGTGGAGAAGGATATGGAGAAGGTGCTCGACCGCGCGGATAACGTGATCTGCACAGGCATGACGCTGGGCAACGGAACGTTCGGCCGGGTGCTGGAGCGCGTGCGGGAAAAGCGGATTCCGTTGACCGTGTACGCTCAGACGGGGAGCGCAATCGTCGCGCGATTCGTCGGCCGGGGCGTAACAGCGCTGCTCGCCGAGCCGTTCCCGTTCACGCAGTTCAGCGCGGGAGCTACGCAGGTGTACGGTTACGAGCTCAGTGGAAAATAAGATCATGAATAAGTGGAGGCTAATCTAAATTATGAGAAAATCGCTTTTTTTTCTTTTTCTAATCGTAATGATTACACTTACGGCGTGCTCGGGAGCCAATAATAACGCACAGTCCGGCAGCGAAACCGGCCAAGCGGGCCAAGCCGATCAAGCGGAACAAACCGTTTCGCAGGGCGCGAGCGAGGAAGTCCCGCAAGAGGAAACCGAGTTGATCGTGGCCGGACAGGAGATCGCAGCCTCGCTGGACCCCGTCCAGCCGCTGACATCCAGTTACCTGCGCAATATCGGCGCCGCCGAGGCGCTGTTCAAGGTGGACGCGGACGGGAAGGTCGTGCCCGAGCTGGCGGACAGCGCGACGGAGACGGATGCGCGTACATGGGAGATCAAGCTGAAGCCCGGAATCCGTTTCTGGAGCGGGCGGGCGCTGGACGCCGACGCGGCAATCGCTTCGCTGGAGCGCTCCAAATCGCAGGATCCGCAAGCGCAGCCGTTCCTGAAGGAGCTGACGTTCGCGAAGGCGGACGAGCTGACGATCCAGGTAAGCACCGAACGGGAGCATCTGCCTGTGCCGCTTAACCTGTCCTACTATCAGACGATCCTTCACAATACCGAGGCTAAGCACGATGCGGTGGGTACGATGGACCTGACCGGGATGTACCGGGTAGTCGAGTTTACGCCCAAACAAAAAATGACGTTGGAGCGCAATAACGATTATTGGGGACAGAAGCCGCGGATCGAGCGGGTCGTCTACGAGGAGATCGCCGACGAGCAGACGAGAGTGCTGTCCGTTCTGAGCGGACGAAGCCATGTCGCCTTAAACGTGAGCCCGACGAGCCTGACGCAGTTCAAGGACGGTTCGGAAGCGGAAATTTCGGCGACGCCGGCGGCCAACACCCAGACAATCTATTTGAATTTAAGCCGGCCGCAGCTTCAGGACGTCCGAGTGAGGCAAGCGCTGTCCTGGGCGCTGAATCGGGAAGAGCTGGTCGTGCTGGCCGCCGAAGGGCAGAGCTTTCCGGTCGCGACCTGGCTAAGCTCCAATCCGGCTTACGCCGAGGCCCGCAGTGCGGTGTACGACAAGTCCGATCCGGAGAAGGCGGCGCAGCTGCTGGAAGAGGCGGGGTGGCAGCTCGGCTCCGACGGCATCCGCTACAAGGACGGCGAGCCGCTGACTGTGCGGCTGATGACATGGGGCGGAGACAAGGCGTTGGGAGAAGCGCTGCAGAACCAGTGGACGCAAGTCGGCATTCTGGCGGAAGTGCGGCATGGAGATTACAGCCTGATCGAGACGGCGCGCGAGTCCGGGGACTGGGACGCCTCGATCGAGGCGTGGAGCACGTTCGGAGAGGAATTCGCCCTGTTGTCCGGGCAGTATTCGCCGCAGGGAAGCGCCAATTACGGCGGATACGACGATAAGGAGACCCAAGGTCTGTTGTCCGGACTGTCGGAGGCGTCCGACGAGGAGACGCGCCGCCAATTGGCGCTGCGGATCAACGAGCATGTCGCGCTTCAGGCCCCGGTTGTCAGCCTGTTCCCGCGTCCGCAGATTACTGCCGTCAGCAAGCGGCTGCAAGGCTTTGTCCCGCACTTCCGGCAGTTCGAGAACGTCGTGAACGCCAATCTGAGCCTGGCAGCGAAGTAGGCAGACGGACGCCCATGCGCAGACTGATCGTGCGAAAGCTGCTGGAGGCTCTGGTCACCTTGCTGGGAGCGACCCTGATCCTATTCGTGCTCGTGCGGCTCGCTCCCGGCGATCCGGTCAAGCTGCTGCTCGGCTCGGGAACCGACGTTGCGCTGAGCGATACGCAACTGTTGGACCGCAAGTCGGCGGAGCTGCGCGAGGAGCTCGGCTTGAACGAGAACGTCGCCGCGCAATATGCGTCTTGGCTGAAGCGTCTGCTGCAGGCCGACCTCGGCTCTTCTATCTATACGGGAAGGGCCGTCGGCGAGGAGCTTGCCGAACGGCTGGCGGCGACGTTCGCGCTCTCCGTCTCCGCTTTGGCGGTGCAGGTCGGGCTCGGTATGTTCCTTGGAACGGCGTCGGCGCTTAAAGCCGGCAAACTCGCCGACAATGTCATTCGGCTGGCTTGCGTAACGCTGGCTTCGACCCCGGCATTTGTCATTGGTCTGGCTTTGTTGTCCTTATTTGCGGTCACACTGGGTGCGTACGAGATCAGCAGCGAAGCGAGTCCGGGCAGATTATGGCTGCCCGCGGCGACGCTCGGCCTGCTCGGGGCCGCGCAATTCGCCCGCTTCGTCAGAGCCCAGCTGCTGTCCGAGCTTGGTCGAACCTACGTGCTTTCCACGCTGGCGAGAGGTCTCGATCGCAGGCATGTCGTCCGGCACGCGCTCCGTAACGCGCTGCTGCCCCTCGTCACGATGATCGCGCTGTCGCTGACGGCGCTGATCGGCGGGGCCGTCGTCATTGAAAGCGTCTTTTCGTGGCCGGGAATCGGGAAATACGCACTGGACGGCATTATGCTCAAGGATTATCCGGTCATTCAGGGGTATGCGATCGTCATGATTTCGTTAGTCGTTCTGATTCATTTCGTCGTGGAAGTCGCATACGGGTTTCTCGACCCCCGAATCGCCGGCAAAGACAAGGCGGAGGCGCTATGAACATGAACAAGCTCGCTTACAATTCCAATAGACCGGCCCTCAGCCTGTTGGCGGGGCTGGCGCTGCTCGGTCTGCTGGCGGTCGCGATTCTCGGCGCGCCTTGGCTCGCCCCGCACGATCCGCTGAAGCAGCAAGCGTCCGAAAGGCTCGAGAAGCCGAGCCTGCAGCATCCGCTCGGCACGGACCGCTTCGGCAGAGACGTTCTGTCCCGCGCGCTGCACGGCGGACAAAGCACGCTGCTGGCCTCCTTGACCGCACTCGCCGCAGCGCTGGCGATCGGTCTGCTTGTCGGCCTGCTGGCAGGGATGTTCCACGGGTCGGCACTTGACGCCGCGTTGATGCGTCTGATCGACGTGCTGCTCGCTTTCCCGTTTATGGTGCTGGCAATGCTTGTCGCGGCGCTGTTCGGCACCGGCCTCGTTCATCTGCTGCTCGCGGTCGTCTCGGTATGGTGGGTAAGCTTCGCGCGCTTGGCTCGCAGCGCCGCGCTGCACGCCAAGAGCGAGACGTCCTACGCAGCGGCCCGCGTGCTTGGCGCATCGAGCGCTTCGCTGCTGCTGCGGGAGCTGCTGCCGAAAGCGCTCGGCCCGTCCCTCGTGCTGGCGACGTTCGAGCTTGGCAGCCTCATTCTGTCCGTCGCGGCGCTGTCTTTCCTCGGACTCGGTTCGCAGCCGCCGGCTCCCGAGTGGGGCAGCATGCTCGCGGACGGCCGCGATCATTTCCTGCAGGCGCCGCATATTCTGCTCGGCCCCGCTCTGTTTATCGTGCTGACGGTGCTGGCGTTTAACCTGATCGGCGAAGGCTTGCGGGATCGGCTCGATCCGTACGAAAAATCGGACGTCTAGGAGGGATGCGGATGTCAAAGCTGAACCGCCCGGCTGCATTGCGGCTCCATAATTTGCAGGTCTCATACACCCAGAACGGTCGGCCCGTCCCGGTGCTCGGCAAGCTTTCGTTAGCGCTGGGCCAAGGTGAAATCGTATCGCTGCTCGGAGAAAGCGGCTCGGGAAAATCGACGATCGCCAAGGCGATGACCGGCCTATTGCCCCCATCCGCCGCGATAGGCGGCGGGGAGCTGATTGTCGGCGACGGCGCGGCCGTCGATCTGACCGTGAACGGCGTGCCTTGGAGCAAGCTTCGCGGCAGAAAGATCGGCTTGCTGTTCCAGGACGCGCAGCAGGCGCTTAATCCCCTTCTGACCGTTAGAGCGCATTTCCGGGAAAGTCTGCGATTCCACCGGCTTGCCTCCTCCGCAAAGGAAGCCGACGGTATCGGCGCTCGGCTGCTCGCGCAGCTCCGGTTCTCCGATCCGACCGCCATGCTGGACCGCTATCCGTTTCAACTGAGCGGGGGCATGTGTCAGCGAGTGTGCCTCGCGTTGTCGCTTAGCCTGAAGCCGGCCGTGCTGATCGCGGACGAGCCGACCTCTGCGCTCGATACGGTCAGCCAGAAGGAGGTGCTGGACCTGTTGAGGAGGGTGCGAGAGGAGCACGGCGTCGCTATCTTGCTCGTTACTCACGACATCGCGGTAGCGAATGCGGTCAGCGATCGCATCATCGTGTTGAACCGAGGGGTCATCGAGGAAGAGGGCGAAGCCCGAGCCGTACTCTCCCGGCCGCAAGCCGCGTATACGCGCAAGCTGATCGCCTCGCGCTCGCGGATCGCGGATGCCCCGCGGCGATCCGACGAGATGCCGACCGCTTCCGAGCCGGTGCTGGAAATCGGCCGGCTGGACAAGAGCTTCCATAAGAGGCCCGTGCTTCGGCAGCTCGATCTGACGCTGCACCGCGGGGATATCGTCGGCATTCTGGGGCAAAGCGGCTGCGGCAAGTCGACGCTGGCCAGGTGTATCGCCGGTTTGGAACGGCCCGACGGAGGCCGCATCCTCTATCGGGGAACGGACGTTGTCCGCTTGCGCGGCAGGGCGAGGAGGGAAATATGCAGACATATCCAGCTCGTGTTCCAGGATGCCAGGGCCAGTCTGAATCCGCGTCGCACCGCCGTGCAGCTCGTTCAGGAGCCGCTTCGTTATTTGCGTATCGGGAGCCGGCGGGAGCGGGAAGCGCTGGCCCGGTTTTATCTTAACGAGGCCGGAATTGCCGACGAGCTGCAGGAGAGAAGGCCGCCGCAACTCAGCACGGGCCAGTGCCAGCGAATTGCGATTGCCAGAGCGCTGATCCTGCAGCCGGACGTGCTAATCTGCGACGAAGCGGTGTCCGCGCTCGATATGAGCGTCCAGGCGCAAATTCTCGCTTTACTGCAGCGGCTGCATCGTCAATTTGGCTTTGCCATGATCATGATCTCGCACGATGTTCGGGTGCTGCGCTCCTTCTGCCACAGCATCGCCGTTATGAACGAAGGAAGCTTCTGCGAGGTGAAGCCGGCAGAAGCGCTGCATCTTGAAAGCCGTCAGCCTTATACGCGATTGCTGCTGCAATGCGCCGGCGAGCTGGAGGCCGGCTTAGGATAAGGAAAGGGGAGAGGCCCATCTATGATCAGAGGAATTTTGGAGACGATAGGCCGTACGCCGCTCATTACGATTCCGAATACAAACCGGGCCGGCGAAGCCCAGGTGCTGTTGAAATACGAACGTTTCAATCCCGGAGGAAGCGTCAAGGATCGTCCGGCCTTGTACATCGTCGAGGAAGCCGAACGCAGAGGCCTGCTGCGGCCTGGAGGCACAATCATCGAGTCCTCCAGCGGCAACTTCGGCATCTCGCTGGCGATGATCGGAGCGGCCAAAGGCTATCGCGTCCTTATACTGGTCGACCCCAAGACGACGGACGCCAATCTGGCGCTGTTGCATGCGTTCGGAGCGGAAATTATCGTCGTCACGGAGCAGGACGATTCGGGAAGCTACCATAAAACCCGGATCGCGCTCGCGAACAAACTGGCGCGGGAAACGACCGACGCCTTCCGCCCCGACCAATGCTTTAACCTGCTGAACGGAGAAGCGCACTTTCGCAGTACGGCACGCGAGATTATGGACGCCTGCTCGGGCAAAATTTCGGCCTTCGTCGCAGCTGTCAGCACCGGCGGACAGTTGGGCGGCATTTCGCGGTATATCCGCGAGGCGGCTCCGGAGGCGAAGATCGTCGGAGTGGATGCGATCGGCTCCTCCATCTTCGGCGGAGAGACGAACCCGTACCGGATTCCCGGCATCGGCCTGAGCTGGACGCCAACCAACCTGGATCTGGAGCTTATCGATTGCGCCTACAAAATTCCCGACGATCAAGCGTTTCTCGCCGCCCGAACGTTGGCTCGCCACGAAGGGATTCTGGTAGGACCGTCAAGCGGGGCATGCGCGCTCGTCGCCCTGAAGCTTGCCCAAGAGCTGCTGCCGGGCGAACGGGTCGTCTGCATGGCGTCGGATGGCGGGGAACGCTACGCCTCATCATTGTTCAGCGAAGATGGGACGTCGCGGCAAGGGATGGCGGCTTCAGCCGATCCGGAGGAGCTACGCGGGTTGGCGAGAAGGCTTGAGCCGTGGAGCGTGCATCCGGCGGGGCAAGCCAATTATCGGCCCGATTTGGCGGAGTCGCTTGACGTTCCGGAAACCACGCTGCGCATGAACGAGACGGCTTACGCCGAATCGGCGCGCCGATAACGGCAACGGCCGCACTGCAGGCGTGCGAGTTCACAAATTCGGTATGCAAGCAACAGGACGGAGGCGAAGGGGAACGATGACGGACAAGGCTCTATCGGCGCCTTTCTTGCGCTTGTATGCGCTCGCTCTGTTGTTTTTCAGCGCCAATGCGATGCTGAACGTGATCGTTCCCCTGCGCAGCGAGGAGCTGGGAGCGAGCAACGGCCGCATCGGCCTGATTATGGGCGCTTATATGTTTACTTGTATGTTTTTCCGGCCGTTGGCCGGACATCTGATTCGCAGGCACGGCCCTGCCGCGGTGCTTCGCGTCCTTCTGCTGGTGAACGGAGCCGCGCTTGTTACGTATGCCTTCGCGGGATTGGAAGGCTATTTGGCCGCTCGCGTCATGCAGGGCGTGTGCACCGCCTTTTTTTCGATGGCGCTGCAGATCGGCATTATCGACGCCTTGCCTGAGGAGCAACGCTCCCAGGGCTTGTCGCTGTACTCGCTGTCGACGTACATGCCGACCGTCCTCGGGCCGCTAGTTGCTTTGGGGATTTGGGATTGGGGAGGCATGGACGCCTTCTCGCTCGTTCTGATCGGACTGGCGCTGGCTGCCGGACTGTTCGGGTATCGAGCGCCGATAGAAGCCGTTAGGCCGCACCCGGAAGCCGGGGAGACGGCCCACGGCCCCGGCGAACGGCTGCGCGGCCGTCGTCCGCTGCTCGTAAGCTGCTGGCTAATGCTGCTCGCCTCCGTCGTGTTCGGAGCGGTGTCGACGTTTACCCCGCTGTACGCCAAGCAGATCGAGGGCGGACATGCCGGCGTTTATTTCATGATCCAGGCTTCGGTTATCGTCGTCTGCCGCTTTGTTCTCAGTAAGCGCATTCCGTCCGACGGCCGCTGGCCCGCCGGATTTCTGGGCGCGGTTTGCCTGTGCGCAGGACTCGGGGCGTCTTTGCTCGCGCTTTCGCAGGCAGGGGGTCCCGTCGTTTTTTACGTCTCGGCCGTTCTCGTTGGGCTGTCCCAGGCTCTGATCTATCCGACGCTCGTTTCTTACTTGACCTTCGTGCTGCCGGAAGCTTCCCGGAACGTCCAGGTCGGCCTGTTCCTGGCCGCGGCCGATCTCGGCGTCTCCCTGGGAGGATTCGCGATGGGGCCGGTGGCGGATCGGTTCTCCTATGGAACCATGTATGCGGCCGGAGCCGGGCTGGCCGTGTTGGCTGCATGCACGGCGCTGCTGAACCGGCCCGCTCGCTCCTTCGCCGGAGTTCGCGGCTCGTCCGAAGCGGGGCATCTGTAATCGGCCATCTTTGTTTGCCTGCGCGAAAGCCGGCTAAGCCTTCCGTTCTTCGCCGTTCCGATACTCTCCAGGCGTCTGTCCCGTTTTTTTGCGGAACAATTCATGGAAAAACTTCAGATCGCGGTAGCCCGCTTGCGCGGCGATGTCCTTCACGGGCATCGCCGTTTGTCGCAGCAGCTCGCAGCATTTTTTAATGCGCAGGTTTTGTACGTATTCCGTGAAGGACTGCCCCGTCGCTTTTTTGAGCATGCGCTGCATGTAGCTGACGCTGACTGGGAGCAAGGCGGCGACTTCGGACAGAACGATCGGCTGATCGTAATTACGCTCGATATATTCCAGCACTTTAGCTAGCCGCGACATCGCGGAAGCGGACGTTCTGCCGGATAGCTCCAATCGGTACAAGCACGCGATCAGCTCCGTCAACCGGGCGTACAGAACGGCTTCGTATCCGGGCAGTTTCGCCTGATACTCCCGATATAGCGTCTCCATGCAGGCTTTTCCTTCATGAAAGGAGTCCTTGAATCTGCGATACGATTGCCCCTGCCCGGACAGGAGCGACATCGCCTCCTCCGGCAGCGGGTAAGCGCGCGCCAGCACGTCCGGAACCGAAGGGTCGAACAGGCAATTGTACACGATCAGCTCGTCTTTGGGAGCTTCCGAAGCGGGACGGTAGACGTGGCGCGTGCCGATCGGAATGATGAAGAAATCCCCTTTTTCCACGTACAGCCGTTCGTTCCCGATATAATGAAAGCCTTTGCCCTCGGCGACATATTGAATTTCCACGAAATCGTGAATGTGGATCGGCAGCGAGAAGCGTTCGCGTTCCCTAGTGGCGGCGATCGGCAAATCGGGCGTCCAGAACTGCTTGCCTTCCAGCGTGAACGGGGCGGAGGCCATAAACCTTCTCCTTTGCGAATAGGATGTATATGCCCTATTAATAGCATGTCGAACCCCCTATAAGCAACGAAAAAAAGCATGATATGCTGAAAAAAAAGGCCGCAGGAGGACGATAGGGATGACGGGATACGAGAATAAGAGAGTTGTGCACCGCAAGGAGCTGAACACGGAATGGGAGGCGCTCTGGATTTGGCGTTCGCGACGGGTCCGCGTGAACGATTTCGCCTACTTCCGCAAGGAGTTTTCCGTTCGCGGTCGGCTCAAGCGGGCGCTCCTGTTTTACTCGGCGCACCATACGGCAGCGGTGTACGTGAACGGGACGAGGCTAGGCGGTTATGTGTCCCCGGCTCCGACGAACCCCGAGAAGCGCAAAGCTTATTTGGCCTACGACGGCACGGAGCTGCTGGCGGACGGCCGCAACTGCCTGACGGCGGATGCCCATTACTTGGGCGGCAGCGGCCAGAATTATTACGACGGTCTGCCGGGCTTCAGGCTTCAGCTTCAGCTTGTCTACGAGGACGGGACGGAGACGGTCGTGAAGACGGATGCGTCGTGGCAGGCTCTGAAGGAAATGCCCCATGCCGTCGGAACCCCGTACCAGCAAAACCGCAGGGTATCGGCCATCGAGGCTTACGATGCGCGTAAGCTGGACCCGGAGTGGCGCTATGCGGGTTGGCGGAAGGAAGGCGCAACCGTAAAGGCGAAGCCGGCTCTGATCGGTAGCGACGACTGGCCGATGGTGGCGCAGCGCATTCCCGAAGGAGCGATCGCCGAGGAGATCAAGTGCGTCAAGCTGCCGCAGCCCAAAGGCGGGGAAGCGGAGTTCGCGCAGGTGTTCGATGCGGGAGCGATCGTCTCAGGCTGGCCAAGGCTGGCGTTAAAGGGAGTCGAGGGCACGGTCGTTCGACTGCGTTATTCGGAGGATTTGGACGAGAACGGACGGGTTAAACACAACGTTACCAATGAGTTTTCCGACCGTTACTACGATGAATATACGATGCGCGGGGACGAGTTGGAGACGTGGCAGCCGGATTTCTCGTTCAAGGCGTTCCGATATGTGGAAGTGACGGGTTATCCGCGCGAGATCGCCGAAGGGGAAGTGAAGGTATGCTGGGCGTATACCGGCATGGCCCAGACCGGCGAGTTCTCGTGCTCGGCCGAGCATCTGAACAAGCTGTATGCAGCCTGCATTCGCACGCAGAAAAACAATACGCTGGGCCAGACCGTCGACTGCCCGCACCGGGAGCAGGCGCAGTACACCGCGGATACGGATCTGCAGGCGGAGGCGCTGTTGTACAACTTCGAAGCGGTCGAAGTCGTGGCGAAGACGCTGGCCGATTTTACGGATGCGCAGCTGGAGGACGGCACTTTCCCGTTCGTAGCGCCGATCAATTACGAGAATCCGGACTTCCATATTCAAATTCCGGAATGGGATCTGCATTACGCGACGCTGATGTGGAAGGCGTACGAAGCTTCCGGGGACGTCGGTATTTTGAAAAATGGCTACGAGACGGCGCGCCGTATGGTCGATTACTTCCTGAGCATCCGGGATGCGGACGCCGGGCTCGTGCCGTTGGGCAAAGGCTGGCATATCAGCGATTGGCCTTACCCTTCGGTCGAACATAAAGGGCAGTTCCTGACGGTACAGCAGATCAAGCTCGTCCTTGCGCTGCGAGCGGTCGGCCGAGCGGCTGCTTTGATCGGTCGTGCGAAGGAAGGCGAGGCCTATGACGCGCATGCCGTCCAAATAAGCGAGCGGATCGTCGAGCAGCTATACGATAGGGAGCGCAAGCGATTCCGCGACAGCTCGGAGTCGGATGCCCGCCATCAGGGCGTGACGGCGATCGCGTTGGCCGCGGGGCTGGTGCCGGATGAAGACCGGGAGCGAGCGATCGCCTCCGTAGCGGAGCAGAGCTGGGAATGCCGGACGGTGCTGTCGCTGCCGCTGCTGCGCATGCTGTTCGACAACGGCCGCGAGACCGAAGCGTTCGCGCTGCTCGACCGCACGGAGTATCCCGGCTGGGGGCATATGATCGCCCAAGGCTCGCCGACGATGTGGGAAGGGTGGGAAGATATCGAGAGCCACTCCCACGCCTGGAACGGTTATCCGGCAAGGCTGCTTCAGGAATATATCGTCGGCATCCGCTCGGAGGCGCCGGGCTTCGCGAAGACGACGATCCGTCCCTATATGCCGGACAGCCTGACGTTCGCCGAAGGCAAGATCGCCACGCCGTTTGGACCGGTCTCTGCCCGCTGGGAGCGGACGGACGTCGGAGTGCGCGTGCGTGCGACGATTCCCGCGGGGATGGAAGCGCGGCTGACGCTGCCTCTTGCGGACGGCCGAATCGTCGAGCAAGCCCTTACCGAAGGGGAGAATGAGATGTTTTTCGCCAAATAGTCTGTCGATGAAGTGCTCCTCCTGCTATAGTGGTAATTAAGATTCAGCTTAGCCGGGGGAGAAAGTCATGCTTAGAAGAGCCGTTGCGGTCGTACTGATCGTCCTTGTTTTCATTTCCTTGATTCCGTTGTCCATGAAGCTGGACCGCGCCGACCAAGCCGACGGCTTGCGGGTGCGGCAGGGCGTTATGGATTTGTCCGGCTGGCGGTCCGAGCAGTCGCCGCGCATTAAGCTGGACGGGGAATGGGAGTTTTATTGGGGACAGCTGCTGTCCCCGGAAGACTTCGGACGAAGGGGTGCGGACAAGCCGGCTCTTTCTTCGTATATCGGGGTTCCTTCGCAATGGAACGGCAAAACGGTCGGCGGCGAGAAGCTGCCGGCTCACGGCTTCGCGACTTATCGGATGGTGCTGAAGAACGTTCCCGCAGACGAGACGTACGCCGTCAAGAAGACGAACATCCGCTTTTCCAGCGCCGTATTCGCCAACGGCAAGAAGCTGTTCGAGGATGGCAGGCCTGCGGACAATGCCGACGGTTATAAGGCGGGCAATGTGCCCGGCATCGGCTTTTTCTCGGCGGATAAGGGCGAGATCGAGCTGATCGTGCAGGTCGCCAACTTCGATTACGCCAATTCGGGCATTCCGGCATCGCTTTATTTCGGCGGCCAGGCGGCGATGCTCGCGTCCCAGCAGAAGAGCAAGTCTCAGGAACTGAGCGCGTTTGCGGTGCTCGCCGCCCTGACGCTGATCTACCTTGTCACCTTCGCGGCGACGGTTCGACATCGAAACGGCGACGCTTCTTTGCTGCTGCTTACTCTCACTTGCGCGTGCTATGCGATCTTTAACGGCTTGATCGGGGAGCGCGTACTGCTTCAATATATACATATGCCTTTCGAGCTGATGTTCAAGGTGAAGGATATCTGTTCGATGGCCTGCTTTATTTTCCTCGCGCTATTCTTCTATAGATTGAAAAAAAATATTTTGTCCCTCAAGTTCGTCAGAGGCTTCATCGGTTTGCTGACCGTCTATATTGCGCTGATCGTCGCGCTTCCAATTCCGACGTATACGAAAGTTGAGCCGCTCATTATTTTGGCTTACGAGTCTTTGACGCTGTGGCTGCTGCTGAGAGCGGCTGCGCTATTCCTCAAGAGCGAGCGGGAAGAGCGGATGAAGTCGTTTTTGCTGTTCGTGGCGATGCTTTGCTTTACCCTCCATTCGATCGATCTCATTTTATTTTCTTTTTCATTAAAGGAGAGCATGTGGCTCGGCCAGCTCTACATCGTCTCTTTTAACCTGATGCTCCTGTTCCTGATCGTGATGCGCTTCTTCGACGCTTATTCGACGGTGGAGCAGATGAAGGACCAACTGCTGCAGATGGACAAGATCAAGGACGAGTTTCTGTCCAATACGTCCCATGAGCTGAAAACGCCGCTCAACGCTATCGTGAACATTACAGACACGCTGCTTAAAGGCGCGGAAGGGCAAATGACCGAGCGGCAGGCGAGCAATTTGACAATCGTCAGAGACAGCGGGAGAAGGTTAACGTATCTGGTCAACGAGCTGCTGGACTATTCGAAAATGAAATACGGCGATATTGCGCTGCACAAGAGCGATATCGATCTGAAATCATACGTGGATTCGGTTATCGGCCTCCATTTGTTTCTGCTCGGAGGCAAACCGATTCGCATCCTGAACGAAATTCCCGCCCAATTTCCGCCCGTTCATGCCGACGGCAACCGGCTTGTGCAAATTTTGCACAATTTGATCGGCAACGCCGTCAAATTCACGGAGCGCGGGAACGTCGTCGTAACCGCCGGGACGGTCGGAGACAGCGCCGAGGTGCGCGTCACCGATACGGGAGCCGGCTTTGCCCCGCATTTGCGGGAGCTGCTGTTCGCGCCGTTCGAGCAGGCGGCAGCCGCTGCACCCGAAGCGGCCGCGGGAACGGGACTAGGGCTGAGCATCACGAAGAAGCTGGTCGAGCTGCACGGAGGAGAGATTCACGCGGATTCGACGCCCGGCGAAGGCTCGGTGTTCTCGTTTACGCTTCCTCTTTCCGTCGGCGAAGCGGCCTTCACTGCTGCGGCGGACGAGCAAGAGCCAGATGCTTCCATGCACGTTGCAGCGTTCGGCAACTTGGGGGCTCGCGTCGGCGGAAGCAAGATCGAGCGCATTCTGATCGTCGACGACGATTACGCCAACCTGCAATCGATGATCAACCTGCTGAAGCTGGAAGGATATCCGTTTGTCGTTGCCGGACGAGGAGAAGTGGCGCTGGAGGAGCTGGCGGAGAACCGGGATTTTTATCTGGTCATTCTGGATATTCGGATGCCCGACATGTCGGGCTACGAGGTGCTGCGAAAAATCCGGGAGCGCTATTCCCAATTCGAGCTTCCGGTATTAATGCTGACGGCCAACAATCGGGAAGGCGAGATGAAAACGGCGATGGACAACGGGGCGAACGACTTCGTCGGCAAGCCGTATGAAGCGGAGGAGCTGATGGCGCGCGTCAGAAGCCTGACCCGGCTTAAGGCTTCCGTGCAGAACGCCCGAGACGCGGAAATCGCCTTCCTGCGCTCGCAGATCAATCCTCATTTTCTGTACAATGCGCTGAACTCCATTGCCGAGCTGTGCGTGGACGAACCGGAGCAGGCGGAGGAACTGACGCTGCAGCTGTCGTGTTACTTGCGAAGCAGCTTCGACTTTAAGCAGTTGGACTCGCTGACAACGCTGGAGAACGAACTGGAGCTGGTCGGCGCTTACGTCAAAATCGAGGAAGCCCGTTTCGGCGATAGATTAAACGTGGTCTATGAAATCGAGGCTCATCCCGATTTGCGGATTCCGCCTCTTGTGCTGCAGCCGCTCGTGGAGAATGCCATCCGGCACGGCTTAATGGCCAGCGCCGAGGGCGGCGTCGTGAAACTGTCCGTAAAACAGCGGGATGCAGAGGTGATTTTCTCGGTGGAGGACAACGGTCGGGGGATGAGCGAACAGAGATTAAACGAGGTGTTAAGTCCGGGCGACGGCACCGATAGGCCCGGTATCGGGCTGTGGAATATCAGTCAGCGTCTAAAGCTTCTATATGGAAGAAGCTTGCGCATTCACAGCGAAGAGAATCGGGGAACGACGGTTGCTTTCGAGATTCCCGCGCAGCCGGCACATGGGAGGAAATGAAGCTATGCTGAGTGTGATTATCGTAGACGATGAAAAGCTGGCCATTAAGCGATTAAAGCGGATTTTGCTGGACAGCGGGGCAATCGGGGAATGCTCGGTGTTCTCCAACCCGCGCGAAGCCTATGAATTCGCGAAGGAACAGCGGATCGACGTCGCTTTTCTGGACATCTCGATGCCTGAAATTAATGGAATGAGGCTATCCCAGCTGCTTGCGGAGCTGGACGATTCGATCGACATCGTATTCGTTACCGGATATGACAATTATGCCGTTCAAGCGTTTGACATGAGCGCTCTGGATTATATTTTGAAGCCGATTACCGCCGAGAGAGTAGCCAAGACTTTGCATAAGCTCAAGAAACGACCCCGTGTGAAAACGTCGGACGCTATGCTGTCGGTGTCCTTGTTTAACGGGTTGGACATCCGCATTCAATTCGAGGAGAATGAACGCGCCGAGCCGATCAAGCTGCGGAGCCCGATAACGGAGGAGTTGTTCGCCTATCTGGTCTGCCACAGGACGGCGACGAGAGAAGAGGTGGTCGAGGCGCTCTGGCCCGACCTGCACGGGGAGAAGGCTTTGAACAACCTGAATACGAACTTGTATTACATTCGCCGAACGCTTGCGGGAAACAAAGCGAGTCCGTGCTTCATATCCGGCAAGAAGGAAATCCGCGTCGACGATAGCGGTCTACAGTGCGACCTATACGAGTTCGAGCGGCTGCTGGACAAGATTAAGGACGCTTCCGAGCCAAGCGCGGAGCTGCTTCAGCAAGCGGCGGCGTTGTACAAAGGGGATCTGCTGAAGGGAAAAGCGTATGAATGGGCCGCCGAGCAATCGCGGAGGCTGGAGCGAAGCTATATCGAGCTGCTGGAGTTTGCGGCCAGGCACAGTCTGGACTCCGATCAGCCGCATAGGGCGCTAAGCTACTTTCAGGACATATTGAAGCTGGACCCGATCAGGGAGGACGTGCACCATGAGGTGATTCGCCTGTACATCGAGTTTGGCCGGCATCAGGAGGCGGAGCGGCAATATCGCAGCTTGGAGGAAATCCTTCGGCGCGAGCTCGGCACGAGCCCAGACGCCCGGATGCGGAAGCTAATGGGGCGGAGGTAACGATGCAATGCGAGGGCTGTCCGTCGTTCGAATGCTTCGAGCGGCGGACAGCCCTTCGTATTACTTGGATGCGGCAATTAAGGCGTCGACAATGTAATCGATCTGTTTGTTCAGCGAGTAGAAATCGCTGTAATAGCAAAATCCGAACGGAGCTTCGATCAGCCGGCCTTCCTTGATGGCGGGAATGCCGGTCCACAGCGGATTGCCGCTCAGATCGACCATTCCTTCGTAGGAGGAACGGAACACGTAATCGCCGATGTAGTCCTCAAGGATTTCGAAGGAAAGGGACAGCGATCCCTCTTCATCGGGATTGGCCGTATTTTTATCGATCTGCCGCTGCACGAGTTCCGGCGCTTTAAGACCGAGGTGACGGTAGATCGCCTGCGAGCCCCTTCCGTAATCGAGACTGGCCACGGTGAACATCACGTTTTTGCTGCCGCCTTCGACGATGGTGACGGTTTTGTCCAGCAGTCCGGCGGCGTCTAGCTTCTGCCGGCCGCTCTCCATCTTGTCTTGAAAATCCGCGGTCAACTGCGCCGCCTGCTCCTGTCTGCCAAGCACCTCGCCGAGCTCGGCGATCGTCGCCTCCGGAGATTGCTCGAACGCATTGATGAGGACGGTCGGCGCGATTTTGCGCAGCGCCTCGTAAGTTTCGTCGCTGGGCACCAAAATCAGGTCGGGGTTAAGCGCGATAATCGCCTCCTGATTCGGCTTGAACCATTCTCCGAGAGTCGTTATCCCGTCGATCTGGTCCCAGAAAGCCGCTCCTTCGTACACGTCCGATATTCCGACGGGAGTGATGCCGAAGGACAGCACGTCCCCGATCATATACAGCGCGACGATGCGTTCGGGCCGGTTCGGCACCTCCACATCTCCTTTAATCGTAGAGACGACGCGGGTGGCCGGTTCCTCCTTTGCGGATTCCTTAACCGGCTGCTCCGAGCTTTGCGGCTCTTCGGTTTGCGGTTCCGAGGCCGTCTTCCCGCTTTCTTGCTGCGAGGCGCCTGTCGCGGCGGGGGAGCTGCCTCCATCGTTTTGGGTTCCGCAAGCAACTGCCAGCAGGAGAGTAAGCAGCATCAGCATAAGAGCGGCAAAGCGTTTCCGTTGTGTCATAAATCTTTCCTGACTCCTTTCGTCCTTGTGCGAGTAGGTCTGTGCCGGATCGGCCCTCCCTCTATCGTGACAATGATAATCATTATCATCACGTAATGTAGCACAAGGCAAGGAGAGGGGACAATGTCGGATTCGGACGCGTCTACTGGCCGATACGGCCAATCCCGCGATCCGCGCAAATCAGCAGCCGTTCGGTAATGCGGACGATCTGCTGCTCCATCGACAGCGTATCGGGATAGTAGAGCAGGCCGAAATCAAGCTCGATCAGGCGGCCGTCGTTGACGGCGGGCAGGCTGCGCCAGGCTTCGTGGACGGATAGGTCGTCCATTCCGGGATAGGAGGAGCGGATCAGAAAGTCTCCGGCCACCGAAGCGAGATTCTCAAGGGGGACGATCAGGTTGTTGCCCTTGCCGGAGTAGTCGATCCGGCTTTGTATGAAGGCTGGGGCTTTCATGCCTAGAAAGTGATAGAGAGCTTGCGAGCCGCGTCCGGCCCACTTGCTGCATACGACAGACATGCCTTTAAGGCCGCCTTCCACAATCGTGACGGTGCGGTCCTGCAGTCCGGCTTGCCTCAGTTGGTCCTTGCAGCGTTCGGCCAGTCTTAGCAGGTGTTCCGTTCTGGACCAGACGTCCAGACTGCGCCCCAAGCTTGCGTTCACTGTTGCCAACTGTTCGGCGGAATCGTGGAACGCGTCGATGCAGACGGTCGGCGCGATGTGCCTGATCTGCTGCCACGTTTTTTCGGAGGGAACGACGATCAGATCGGGCTTAAGCGTCGCTATTGCCTCCAGATCGGGGGCATACCACGGGCCAACCTGCGGGATGCCGGCCGCCTCCGCTTCAAAGCTGGCTCCCTGATATAGATCGGAGATGCCGACCGGTACGACTCCGCAAGCCAGCACGTCTCCGATTAGATACAGAACGACTACGCGTTCCGGACGCAGAGGCACCTTGACGCTGCCCGTCGAGGTTTGCACGCTTCTCGAGGCCGCCAGCATGTGAACGTCTTGAGAGGAAGACGTCGGCGCCCCGTCCCTGCGTCGATGCAGGTCGCGGTAGCCGATCGGCGGCATGCCGGTCTGTTTCTTGAACATTTTAGCGAATGCATAGCTGTCGGAATAGCCGAGGCTTTCGGCGATTTCCTGCAGACTGGCGTCGGTAGAGGCCAGAAGGCGTTTTGCTTTCTTCATACGCAGATGAATGACGTAATCGATCGGGCTCACGCCCATGCGCTCCTTGAATTGTCTGCCAAGATGGCGCGGGCTGCTGTCGGCTTGATCGGCCAATTGCTCCAGCGAAATCTCGTCTTCGTAGTGCAGGTGGATATACTGCAGTGCTTCCGACACGCTGTCTCCGCCGGGCTCGGGAAGAGCGCTGCTCTCCAATTGGTCCAGCAACAGTTCGACGAAGCGGTAGAAGTGGCCTTTGGCGATAGCTTGTTGCATCAGAGTGTCCGCGCTCCGGTCCGATTGGAGCAGCTTGTCCATCAGCTCCGTCATGGCCAGCGGCAGCTCAGGAATAAAGCCGTACGAATCCAGATAGGCGTCCGGAAGTCCTTTCCCGGAAGCTTCGGGGCCAAGTCCGTATTCGACGACGTAGCACTTGCATTCCCGGCGTTCGGGATAAAGGGCCAGTCGAACGCCCGCTCCCGCATGAAGCGCGAAGAAACGCTCCGCAGCAAGACGGTCGTCTCCCAGCTCGATACCAGCACGACCCTGGCAAAGGAAGAGAAAGACGCTGGAGGGAAGCTTGTCGTAAAGCAGCGGCTGAAGGGGTTGAACGTAATGCAGCCGGACGCTGCGGATGCAGATGATGGTATTTTCCCAGAACAATCTATGGGCCTTGCTGTCGAGCACAAGAAGGCCTCCTTTTCTTGCGGATTTACGCCTCGAATATAGTGGCTGCGGCCGGATTTGTCAACATAAGACGGTCTGTCCTTCCGTTGCGAAGGAGGGGCGAACGGGGAGCATGGAGCGAAAACGCCCGATTTGAGGTTCGACTGGGCCAAATGAGGGTCTGAGCAAGAGGCAGGACGGAACATAGGAGCGTTCACCGGTTGAAAATAAAGAGCCGTTCCCCTACAATAGTATTGAGAACTATTCTCAATAACTAGAGGGAAAAGCACGACCCTCGGGGAGGGCTCGGCGGAGTGGGGAAGGAAACGCCGCGGGACAAAATCGAAGCCGTTATTCTCTATATGAAGCGTCACCTGCGGGAGAAGCTGCCCAGAGATCAGTTGGCCGAGCTGGCTGGGCTGACTCCGGAGCATTTTTCCCGCGTTTTCAAGAAGCACACCGGACAATCTCCCGTTGATTACTTAATCCGAATCCGCGTGGAACGTGCCGAGGAGCTGCTGCGGAGCACGTCGCTGGCGATCAAGGAAATCGCCAGGCAGGTGGGGATTGAAGATCCCTATTATTTCAGCCGCGTGTTCAAGAAAGTGACCGGGGCGGCGCCGTCGGACAGTCCGCGCAGGAGCGTACCGCGCGTGGTCGCGCTGGATTATTACGGCCATTTGCGCGCGTTGGGCGTAGAGCCGGTTGCGATCGACGCGCATGCGGTCGGCATGCAGGGAGAGCTGGCCGATTGGAGCGCCTATACGCAGGATATCGGTCCATCGGTGGAAAAGGGGCCCAATCCGGAACGGCTCAGGTCCCATCGACCCGAGCTGATCGTCTCTCATAGCCAGCAACATGCGTCGGCTTTGGCGGAATATGGGCGCGTCTATGTCGTGAAGGAAAACGAAGACCCGATATACGGGCAATTGACATCGCTTGGCGGCGTATTGGGCAGGGAGACGGAAGCCCGGCGATGGCTGGAAGCTTACGAGCGGAAGCTCGAAGGGCTGCGCGCGGCTGCCAGGGCTTATTTCCGCGAGGAGACGGTCGCGCTGCTGAGAGTTCGGGCGGAGGTGCTCCAAGTGTATGGAAACATGATTATGGGCTATCCGCTGTACAAGGCGCTGCGGCTGGCTCCGCCGCGCAAGCTGAGCAAGCAGTTCGTCATCAACGCCAACTATCATTCCTCCGTGGTCGAGCCGGAGGAGCTGTCCCATTACGGCGCGGATCATCTGTTCGTCGTCGTGCAGCCGGACGAAGCGACCCGTTCGCTATGGGAGCGAATTCGAAGCACCCGCATATGGGCCGATTATCCAGCTGTGCGGCGGGGCAACGTCTACGAGCTCGACGTCCGGCGCTGGCTGGCGTACGATCCGGTGTCCATTCTGAGCCAAGCGGAGGAAGTGGCGGAATTGGCGCGCGCCCGGATGAACGCAACGCATAAAAATCCATCTTGAACGTCATATGGCTGCATGGCGAAGGATGGGAAAAGCGGCTATACTTCTTAATGATAATAAGAATCACTATCATTTGGAGGTCAACATGCCCAGTCAACCCAATTTTGTTCGCATTCGCTCTTTAGGAGCGTTCGTGCTTGTCGCGCTGCTGCTCGTCACGTCGGTTATCGGATGCAGCCAGACGCCGTCGGCGTCGTCTTCGGAGACGGCAAGTCCGTCCGCGTCTCCGTCCTCATCTTCGTCCGCCGCCGAATCCGCTCCTTCGGCGCCGGAAACCCGAGTATTCACGGACGGCCTGGGCCGCGAGGTGGAAATTCCGGTTCATCCCCAGCGGGTCGTCGTATCGGAGTTTTCCTCCCAGGCGCTAACCGTCGGCGTGAAGCCGATCGGTCTTGGTCCCAATGACCTGAAAAACGCCTTTACCCAAGCTCAATTGACGGGTATCGACGATGTGGGAGATCCGCCGAATGCGGAGAAAATATTGGATCTTAAGCCCGATTTGATCATTTTCTCGCAGTATATGCCCGAGATTTACCCGGACGCGATGGCCCAAATCGAGAAGATCGCTCCCGTCGTCTACATTGCGTTCGAAGACCCGATCTACGACGTGCTGACAACCGTTGCCGACGCACTGGGGAAAACGGAAGAGGCCGCGGAATGGATCAAAGGCTACGAGGCGGAGCGCGATCAGGTCAGAGAAGAGGTCCAGGAGGCGCTCGGCGAACAGACCGTGTCGATCTTCCGTATTCAGAAGGGCCGCCTGCGCATTTATCTCAGCACCAATTTCGGGGGTTACGCGCTGCGCTCCGCTCTGGGGGCGAAGGCGCCTGAAGCCGTGCAGGAGGAGATCGCCAAGGCGAAGTGGGCCAATGCGGTGGAAATCTCGCTGGAGAAGCTGCCGGAATATGCCGGGGACAAGATGCTCGTGATCGTGGCGGGCGAAGGCGACGATCAGGACGAATATCAAGCGATCAAGGATACCGCGCTGTGGAAGTCGCTTCCGGCGGTCAAAAACGGCGACGTTTATTTCCTGGATACGCTCAAGTATTACAACTCCGATAATGTAACGGTTCGGGAAACGATGAAGGAAATGGCCGCGTTGCTGACGGGCAAGGCGCCGTGACCGATAAGGGACCAACTGAAGTCGAACGCGATAACTCGGGCGGCGTAGACCCGGCAGAGGGAAGAGATGTTGCCGCAACCGAGACGGAATCTGTAGAAGTCGAGTCCGATGCCGCAGGCTTCGCAGGGATGGCAGAGGGAAGAGACGCTGCCGTAACCAAGACGGAATCTGTAGAAGTCGAGCATGAAGCCGCGGGTGTCGTAGGTCCGGTGGGAGTTGGCACGTTGGAAGCGGTCGTACGCGGACGGCGGACCGTTCGCAAGTTCAACGGCAAGCCGCTGGACAAGCGAACGGTGCTCGAGCTGTTGGAGGCGGCCTCGTGGGCTCCGTTTCATTCCCGAGAGGAGCCTTGGCGCTTCATTCTGTTCTGCGGGGACGGTCGGAAAAAGTTCGCCGAGGCGATGGTGGCCACGCTGAACAAGGAAACGAAGGCGGAGTGGGGAGAATGGTTCGAGGACCAGTTCTGCCGGTTGATTCCCGCGCATCTGCTCGTCGTCATTCCCGCGGATCCCCGGCAGAAAGTCTGGGAGGACGCCTTCGCCGCCGCCTCCGCGCTGATTCAAAATTTTCAACTGCTAGCCTGGGAGCGGCGGATCGGCGTCGTCTGGAAAACGAACGAATACAACTGGGATCCACGGTTTCATCGCGCTGTAGGCGTGAAGCCGGAGGAAAGAATCGTCGGCACGCTGCATATCGGCTATTTCGACCGCGTTCCCCGTGCGGGCAAACGCATGCCGATCGATCAACTGCTAACTTGCTTCGAAGAGTAGATACATCCGGCGACGTCAGGGAATGCTCCCTGCGTCGTCTTTATTTTATGCGGTTTGAATCGATCGAGGCTATAATAGAGATTAACGCAGAAGAAAGAACGGAGCTGACCGAAACGCCATGATCGAACCGAAGAACGAAGTGCCCGCATCCGAAAACCATTCCCGACTGCTGCTGGACAGCTACCGCCGAGCTACGGGGCGCGACTTGCTTGAACCTGAAGGCGAAGCAGCCGCGACGCTGTTCCGCGCGCCGTTCGTGCTGCTCTCTCACGGGACGGAAGCCGATCCGGTGCTGAACTACGGCAACGCTGCAGCCCTTAAGCTGTGGGAGATGACATGGGATCAGTTTACCGGGACTCCCTCGCGTCTGACCGCGGAGCCGATGGAGCGGTCCCAGCGCGAGAAGCTGTTGATAGACGCCAAGGAGAAAGGCTATTCCGACGGCTACTACGGCATTCGGATTTCCAGTGGCGGCAAGAGGTTTGAAATCCGCAACGTACTGCTATGGAACGTGGTCGACGAGCAGGGAATCTACAGGGGGCAGGCCGCCGTTTTCTCGGAGTGGACTTATGTCTGATCGGCGCGGAATACAAAGCGGTCTAAATATGTAAGAGTGTACATCTCGCGTACCTATTCGCCCAGCATCGGCTCAAGAGGAAGGAATAAGGCCGTCTCGCGTACTTATTCGCCCAGCATAAGCTCAGGCGGAAGGAATAAGGCCGTCTCGCGTACTTATTCGCCCAGCATCGGCTTAGGCGGAAGGAATAAGGCCGTCTCGCGTACCTATTCGCCCAGCATCGGCTCAAGAGGAAGGAATAAGGCCGTCTCGCGTACTTATTTGCCCAGCATCGGCTCAAGAGGAAGGAATAAGGCCGTCTCGCGCACTTATTCGCCCAGCTTCGGCTCAAGCGGAAGGAATAAGGCCGTCTCGCGTACTTATTTGCCCAGCATCGGCTCAGGCGGAAGGAATAAGGCCGTCCCGCGTACTTATTTGCCCAGCATCGGCTCAGGCGGAAGGAATAAGGCCGTCCCGCGTACCTATCCGCCCCACATTAACACTGTTGGAGCGTTTGGACTGCTGCGTTCACTAATTTGAGCAGCGCCATATGATTTTCCGTGTCGTGTACTCGCGCGCGCGGAAGTTTCTTCATAAGAAGAGCACGCCTCTGGTGCCCCCGCAAAGTAAACGGACTAAGCTAATGAAGCTTAGTCCGTTTACTGTCTTACATTGAAAAGAGATGAATACCCATGCACCATGCACCTTGCTCATCGATGATCTTTCAGAGCAACTTGAAGCTCCTATGGCTTAGCCTCTTACCTTCTTACTTCTCCGTCAGAACGCTGCCGCCGAACAGGAAGCGATACTCCCACTGAGAGCCCGCGAACGATTGGACGTGGACGCCTCCGCTGGCATTGGAGTAGGTGTGAAGTATTTTGCCGTTGCCGAGGTAAAGCGCCACATGTGTGATCCGCTCCGTCTCTTTGTCGACGCTTCTATAATCGGAAGCCGTCGAGCCCTCGTATGTCATGAAGAACATCAGATCCCCGCGTTTCAGGCTGCGCCAGTCCGTTTTAGCGGTGCCTAGCTTTTTCACGAACGCGCCTTGCTGACGGGAGTCGAGAGGAAGCAGCAGATCCGTATGCTGCTTATAAATCCAACGCACGAAGTCGGAGCAATCGAACGTATCGGTCGTGCTCCGATTGGAGCCGAACAAATACGGCGTTCCGATATACTTCATTCCTTCCGCGATTACCTTTTCGATTAGCGCTGCGCTTGTATCCTCTGCACTGCCCGCATTTTCGCCAGCTTCATTATTACGGCCTCCGTTATCGGTCTTGCCTCCGCTGTTGCCGCCGCCACTTCCTGTATTTCCGCCAACTGAGCTATCGCCATTTCCTGCCCGTGGATCGGTTCCGGAAGTTGTATCTTCATTAGATAGGAGCGTTTTCTTGGTCGGCGCCGCCGGTCTGCTCGAAGCCGAGCCGGAAGCTGCAGCCGAGGACTTTCCCGGAGCGACGCCGACGATGCCGGCAAGCAACGCCGCCGCGCACAAGGTCGCCACCTGCTTCTTCATGCTGTTATCCCCTCCGTCATATGACTTCATAAACAACCTTTTTAAACGCTAACATAGGAAGATAGGGGCGGGAAACCCACAATTGTTGCCATCGACGCGCCGCAAGTCCGATATGACAAGGTCGCTGGACCGTAAGGACCCTCGACTGCAGTCTAGGATCAAAAACATACGCGGGTCCGTTATGCATAAACGCGGAGAGGTTTACAATAAGGACATGAGATAAACGAGTTGCAGAAAAGAGGTGAAGCAAATGAGAAGAGGAAATGGGTTAGCGCTTCTGTTGATCGTATTCGGAGGATTGATTATTCTCGGTAAATTGGGCTTCGGATTGGGATGGTTGTTCGGACTGCTGGTACCGATTCTGCTGATTCTGCTCGGCGTCGCGGTGTGGAACAACGGCAACAAGATGCTGGGAGGCATTATCGCCATCGTCGGAGGATTCGTGCTGTTGGGTAAAATGAGCTTCGTGCTCGTATGGATCGCAGCCATCGCAGCGATCGTCCTCGGAGTATCGATGCTGGGACGCAGCAACCGGGCGACAAGATTTTAATCTTCATAATAGACGCAGCAACTGCCGCGATCAGGAACGAGGAGGGAAAAGGGAATGACCGTCATAAAAAGAGTGCGCGACATTACGGTGGCCACGTTAAACGATCGACTGGAAAAAGCGGAAGATCCGGTACGCGTCATCGATCAATTCCTATGGTCGACGCACCAAGAGATTACTCAAAGCGAAGGGCTGCAGCGTCAATACGCAGCACATACGGACAGCTTGTACCGGCAGTGGAAAGACGCCGAGAAGTGGGCCGACAAGCGCGAGCAGCAAGCTCTTACCGCTCTGAAGGCAGGCGAGGAGAACGTCGCGAAGCTGGCGCTTCAGGATAAAGTCATTCACGAGGAGAGCGCTCAGCGCTACCGCGATCTGTACCAGCAAAGCCGAAGCGAGCTGAACGATCTGGAGCTGCTGCTTCAGGAGCTGCGCAGCGAATACCGCGCAGTGTACGATCGCCGCCAGTTTTACGTAGCCAGAATGGAATCGATTCGACTTCAGCAAAGACTTAACGCCAGATTTTCCCCCGGCGGCGCGGATACGTCCCAGATGTTCCGCAAAATCGACGACCGCCTGACTGATATCGAGCTTGAAACCCGCAGCCTGCGCGACCTGCGCCGAATGGGACAGGAAACGCTGCTGCATACGGGAGAGGTCGTGAAAAACACGATCGAGAGAGAGCTGGAGGAACTGAAACGCAAACTGCAACAAGGAGGTTAATCGGAGATGCGCAAACTTTATCGTTCCACACGGGATCGCAAGCTATTCGGAGTGTGCGGAGGATTGGCGGACTTCCTAGGCGTCGACGCGACGCTGCTGCGGATTCTGTTGATCGTGGTAGCCGTCTTCTCTGCGGGTTCCGTTGTCCTCGTCTACATTATCGCAGGATTCGTCATCCCGAGGGAGCCTTATCACGGCGGCTTCGGACCGGGGCCTTACGATCCGGGATACCGGGGGCACGATCCGTATTACGGCTACAATCCAGGGCAAGCGCCGAATCCGGGCCCAGGCTGGAATCCGAATTCTTCCGGCTTCGCAGGCCATTCCCATTCCGCTTCCGCCCGTCCGGGACCGGCCGCATCGGCTTCGCCGACGTCCGGAGGCCCGTCGCAAGGGATTGACGCCATGATGGAAGACATCGAAAAGAAGACTATGCAAAGAGAGATCGACGAACTGAAAGCCAGATTATCAAAATTTGAAAAGCAATCGAAAGGGGAATAACACAATGGGAGTATTTCAAAGAATCAAGGATCTGACGAAGGCATCTGTACATGATTGGCTCGACAAGCTTGAGGATCCGATCGTTATGTTGAATCAATATTTGCGCGATATGGAAATTGAAATTCATGACGCCGAAGTGACGGTAGCCAAGCAGATGGCGTCCGAGCGCCGCATGAAGCAGCGTCTGGACGAACTGGTACGGATCGGCGTCGACCGCGAAGGTCAAGCGGAGCATGCTCTGCGCTCCGGCAACGAGATGCTGGCCCGCAAGCTGCTCGAAGAGAAGGTTCAATACAGCCAACAGGCGGCAAGCCTGGCAGAGCTTCACGCCCAAGCCAGCGCTCAAGTATCCGAGCTGACGACGCAGCTGCATGAAATGAAGGAAGAGTACTACAAGCTGCGCAATAAGCGCAACGAGCTTGTCGCTCGTTCCCAGATGGCGAAGGCCCGTAAGTCAATGGCTCAAGTTAGCTCTCTTCATACGATCGAGAGCGGAGCGGCTTCCCGCGGCTTCCACCGGATGGAAGAGAAAATCATGCAGATGGAAGCGGAAGCCGAAGTGGCCAGATTGCCCGGATCGCCTTTCGGCACGACGCCAAGCCGCATCGATCCCGAGAAGGAATTCCGCGTAGAGCAGGAACTGGAAGCGCTGAGAAGCCGCGTTCAACCTAATTTGAACAAAGAGTAAGCGATAGCCATTCTCCCTCGACGCAAGATATGCTATGATGTCGGATAGTGATGTCGCGCGATAGGGCAAGCCATAACGGACATAGCGCCGTTATGGCTTTGCCTGCGACAAGGAGACGAACGCGACAGGAGGTGTGACCCGACATGAGAAGATCCAGCAACGCGATCGTGTTCATAGCCGCCGGACTTTATCTCGCGCTTGGCGCCGTGGCGGGTTACGCGACGGTTAATGCGGTTCTGCTATTGCTGCTAGGAATTCATCGATACCGCTCCGACCGCTCCAGACTGTCGGTTGTCGTCATTGCGATCAGCACGCTCGTGCTTATCGTGAATCAGTTCGCGCTTTTCGTCGTCGTAGTGCTCGTCTCGCTAGGCATTTATTATTTTCGCGCTCGTCCGCCGGAGTTCGGAACGCATGTCAGCAACCATCGTTTGTTCATGAACATGAGGATGGAAGAGCAATCCTGGGTGCTGCGCTCGATGAGCTATTGGCACGCGTTCGGAGAAATTCATATGGACATGTCGCTGGCCGTGCCGGAGGAGAAAGAGACGACGATCGTTCTGCAGGGTGTCGTCGGCAACGTCGACTTGATCGTTCCGGAGGATTACGGTATGCAGGTGGAGGCGTCCGTGTTGATCGGGCAGGCGTCGTTTCGGCAAATTCAAGAGGGCGGCATGATCCAGCGTCTATCGTGGAAATCGCCGAACTACGAGCAATCCGAGCAGAAGCTGAAACTTCAGCTGTTCTACCTCGTAGGAGATATCAAAATACGCACCGTGTAGCGGGCGTTCGGAAGTTCTAATCGTTATGAGGGGGAGCCGCATGGAGTCTCGTAAAGTCACCAATATGGTTTGGCGTCACATGGGCGAGGCCGTGCTCTACTCCTTGGGCGTGGGCGCTCTTGTCGTTTATTTACTAATCCGCTACGGCGTAGACGGTTCGTTCCAATCGTTGAACAAGGCGATTTCGTTCTCGCTAACCGCGATTGGAGTGCTGACCGTCGCCGGAGCGGCTTTTGGTTTCTGGAGAAGCTATCCGATACGGAGCCGTCTGGAGATGCTCAGGGAATCGATGGTGACTCTGGAGAAAGGAACCCCGTCTCTGCCTTTGCCGGATCTGGGCAAGGACGAGATCGGCCGGCTCGGAGATCAGCTCGGCAAGCTGGGCCGGAAGTGGGAGGATCAGGTCACGTCGCTGCAGCGCTTGTCCACGAACAATGCGGAGCTTGCCGCGCAGGCCCGGATGAGCGCGGTCGTCGAAGAGCGGCAGCGCTTGGCTCGGGAGCTGCACGACGCGGTCAGCCAGCAGCTGTTTGCAATTTCGATGACGGCGACCGCTGTCGGAAGAACGATGGATCACGATTTCGAGCGGGCTCGCCGACAGGTGGAGCTGATCGAAGAGATGGCATCCGCGGCGCAATCCGAGATGAGGGCGCTGCTGCTGCATTTGCGGCCGGTGCATCTGGAAGGCAAGCGTCTGGCGCAAGCGATTCCGGAGCTGGTCGAGGAGATGAAGGCGAAGGTGACGGTCGACATCGCCATCGATATCGAGCAGGATTTGCCGCTGAACAAAGGGGTGGAGAACCATTTGTTCCGCATCGTGCAGGAAGCGTTGTCCAATACGCTCCGGCATGCGAAGGCGACGAAGATGGATATCGTGCTTCAGCGCCGCGGCGAAGCGGTGCGGCTGGGCATTCGGGACAATGGAGTCGGCTTCGACCCGCAAGTGAAGAAGCATGCCTCCTATGGCATGACCAGTATGGAGGAACGCGTGAACGAGCTTGGCGGAGCGCTGAATATTGCGAGCGCGCCGGGCAAAGGAACGAGAATCGAAATCAGAGTGCCGTTGATGGCGGAAGGCGGTTGAGCGGATGGCGGCGGAACAGTCGTTGGTGCGAGTATTATTGGTGGACGACCATGAAATGGTCAGAATCGGCCTTGCAGCCGTACTTGGTACGGAAGAGGGCATCGAGGTTGTCGGGGAAGCCGGCAACGGGATGGACGGGCTTCGCCTCGCGCGGGAATACTCTCCCGACGTCGTGCTGATGGATCTCGTCATGGAAGGCATGGACGGCATCGAGACGACGCGGCGCATAATGGAAGAGATGCCGGAATGTCGGGTCATCGTGCTGACCAGCTTCCTCGACGACGAGAAGATGTATCCCGTTATCGAGGCGGGGGCGTTCAGCTATCTGCTGAAAACCTCGCGCGCCTCCGAGATCGCGGATGCGATTCGCGCGGCGGCGCGCGGTCAGTCCGTGCTCGAGTCCCAGGTCGCCTCCAAAATGATGAACCGCTTCCGCCGCCCGCAGCAGACGGCGGCGCAGCCTCATGAGGATTTGACCGAGCGGGAGATGGAAGTGCTGAAGCTAATCGCGCTCGGCAAGTCGAATCAAGAGATCGCGGACGATCTGTTTATCGGAATCAAAACCGTTAAATATCATTTGACGAACCTGTTCGGCAAGCTTGGCGTCGAGGATCGTACTCAAGCGGCCATCTACGCGCATCGGAACGGGCTGGCGGATTAAGGCGTGTCTGTAAACCCGCTCAGGGGCGTCTATCATCCCCTGCTGCGTCACTTTTGCTTGACGTACCCCCGGTACGCCTTCACAAAAGTTCCTTGCATCCTAGATCGGCCAGACCGCTTTCACGTGCTCCAAGGAAATGACCGACTTGGACGAGTTGATCTGGAGCGGCGGCTCCAGCCCCATTTTCCCCCAATAGAGCGGTTCCGACACATACGGCGTTTCCTGCTCCGAAGCGCTGATTTCAGCCTGAATCTTCGATTTGCGTCCCCGTTTGACGGGGCGAGCAGATCTCTCCCCGTTCAGCACAAGCGTAGAAGACCCGCACGAGGTCAATACTCCCGTATGGCGGGCGTCGTCGTAAGTTACGACGCACACCGCGCGGCCGAAGAACGGCCGAAGAGAGTATTCGTCTACGGAATAATCGTCGTCATACATCATAGGTCAACCTCCTGGGTGATCGATTTGATGCATTGTATTCCCGTCGTGACAAACGTGTACGGGCGGCTACCTATACAGCGGCGAAGACCGTTAAAAACATAGCGTTGTCCGGCTAATTATGCTACACTACAATTCATGAGAAATGGCAAAATCGGCTCATCCAATCCTGCCTAAGAAAGATGAGGATCATGACGGACAACAAAATCGATTCGGTTTCCGCTCCCGCAGCGGTCTATTTCATTTTCGGAGCAACGGGCGACCTCGCCCGTCGCAAACTGTTCCCGGCTTTATACAGCTTATACCGCGAAGGCAAGCTCGGAGAGCGATTCGCCGTCGTGGGACTTGCGCGCAGGCCGCGCACGAACGAGCAATTCCGCGACGACGTGTTCTCGTCCATCGGCGAATTTTGCCGCTACAAGCCGGGGGAGAACGAGGTGTGGAGCGCGTTTTCCGATCATTTTACATACTTGTCCCTGGATACGGGGAATGTGGACGCGTTTAAGCAACTGAAGGAGCATACGGAGCAACTGGAAGCCGCCTACGGCATTCCCGGCAACCGTCTGTTCTACTTGGCGCTGGCTCCGGAGCTGTTCGGCAGCGTGTCGCGCAATTTGCGCGACGGCGGAATGCTGGAGAGCTCGGGCTGGCATAGGCTTGTCATTGAGAAGCCTTTCGGCTACGACTATCCGTCCGCGGAGAAATTGAACGAAGAAATTCGTCATGTGTTCCGGGAGGATGAAGTGTTCCGGATCGACCATTACCTGGGCAAGGAAATGGTGCAGAACATCGAGGTCATCCGGTTTGCGAATGCGTTCTTCGAGCCGCTCTGGAATAAAAACCATATTGCCAACGTGCAGATCACGCTGTCGGAGACGGTCGGCGTCGAGGATCGCGGGGCGTATTACAACAAATCCGGCGCGCTGCGGGATATGGTGCAGAACCATATGCTGCAAATGCTGACGATGATCGCGATGGAGCCTCCCGGCCGTCTCGACCCGGAGAGCATTCGCGATGAGAAGGTCAAGGTGCTGCGTTCGGTCAGACGCTATGCCTCGGAAGAGGAAGTTCGCGACCATATCGTGCGCGGGCAATATTCGAGCGGTTCGCTCAAAGGCAAGGCGCTGAAGGGCTATCGCGAGGAGGACAACGTCGATCCGGAGTCCGTCACCGAGACGTTCTTCGCGGCGAAGCTGTTCGTCGAGAATTTCCGCTGGGCCGGCGTGCCTTTCTACGTGCGCACAGGCAAGCGGCTTCCGGTCAAATCGACAGAAATCGTCGTCGAATTCAAGAACGTGCCGGGCAACGTCTTGTTCGCCCGTAAGCAGGATTTGCAGCCGAACCTGCTCGTCATTCGCGTTAATCCGATGGAGGGCATCTATTTCCGGATCAACGCCAAGGCGCCGGGCAACGACATGAAAATTCAGCCGGTCGCGATGGAGTTCTGTCAGAGCTGCCAGGTCGGCATCAATACGCCGGAAGCGTACGAGCGTCTTCTATTCGACGCGGCTCGCGGCGAAGGCACGTATTTTACCCGTTGGGATGAGCTTGCGGCAGCCTGGAAGATCGTTGATCCGATTGCTGCAGCATGGAGAGATTACGCGATCGCTCCCGACGAATATCCGGCCGGTTCTTGGGGACCGGAGAAGGCCGAACGGATTCTGAGCGACGACGGCTATCACTGGTGGCCGGTGAACGGACAGGACGAGGATCATGTCGTTTGGGTGTCCAACACGGACAAATAAACGGTTGGAGGTAGAGCTAGAGCTTATGCCTAAAATATACGATATCAGCATGACGATCGAAGAGGGCATGCAGGTATGGAAAAATTACGAGGCCAAGAAGCCCCGCATCGAGAACGTGCAAAATCACGATCAAGGGAAGCCGCATGAAAGCTTGCTGACGATGAATGTGCATACGGGAACGCATGTCGATGCGCCGCTGCATATGCTGGCTGGCGGCGAGACCATTGAGACGATCTCGCTTGAGCGTCTCGTCGGCCCTGCCCGTGTGCTCGACTTGACTCATGCGAAGGAATGCATCACGAAGGAAGACCTTGAGCCGTTCGCGATTCAGAAGGGCGAGCGCATCCTGCTGAAGACGTCGAGCTCCTACAGCGAGGAATTTCTGCTGGACTTCGTGTTCCTGCGGGAGGACGGAGCGCGCTATTTGGCAGATATCGGCGTCGGCCTCGTCGCCACGGACGCGCTCGGCATCGAGCGCGCGCAGGCCGAGTATCCGACGCATCGCACGCTAATGCGCGGCGACGTAATCATAGTCGAAGGCTTGCGGCTGAAGGATGTTCCTGCAGGCAACTATACGTTGGTCATCGCGCCGCTCAAGATGACCGGCATCGATGCGGCTCCGGCTCGCGCTTTGTTGCTTGGCGATTAAGAGGATAAAAGCTGTCCGTTTACGGGCGGCTTTTTTTTAGTTATTTTGGCAACTGCATGAATTGGCACATCGTTCGTAGGAGTAACTCTATTTTGATTTGATGGGGGCGGGAGGGGGCACATTGGACAATTTTTCGATTTTTCATGCGAAGGAGGTTCGAACAGCGCCGAATTTTGAATTTTGTACGATTCGTCATACAATTTGGACGGGGTGACCGACAAAGGTGGAATTTTTGTACGATCCGTCGTACAAATCAGACGGGGTGACCGACAAAGGTGGAATTTTTATACGATTTATCGTACAAAGTGCCGTAAACGGCGACTCGAAATAGGGTTTTATACGGAAGATCGTACAAAGAAGAGGCTTGGCCCCCAACCGCTAAAGTCAGTGCCGACAAACCATAACTTTCGCCGAATCGTAAGGACAGAACCGTCCCGCGCGCTAAATTTCGCCCAGAAAGACGTTTAACGCAACGGTTTGATCATTTTGAAGTTAACTAATTGAATCCCCTTTCGTTCTACGCACTGCGACTTCACTACTTGATATCCGCGATGTTCAAAAAAGGGTTTCGCTGTAATACTTGCGTTCGTATCCAGTTCAGTAAGCCGCAAGCTGCTTGCCTCAGATTCGAGTTCGTTTACTAATGCCGAAGCAATCCCTTGCCCTTGAAAATCTTTGTGAACGTACAATCTATCCAGGTGTCCTTTCCGGGTCATGTCGGAAAAGCCGACGATTATGCCTTCGATTAGGGCAACAAAGGCGATATTGTTGCTCATAGATTCTCTCCAGGACGCCAATCTAAGCTCCTCATCCTCTTTGGATGCCCATGCATCCAACTGCTCTTGCGTGTAATCTTTCTTGTTTACAGAATGAACGGTTTCATAGAACAGTTGGACAATCTGACTGATATCCGAAGCTTGAAACTTTCTAATTTCCATCCTGAACCCTCCGTTTCACCGTTAATTATAGAACGATTGTTCGCGTTTATCAAATATCAACCATTTGATTGGTGCAGTTTTCGCAAAAAGTAAGCAAATCTATCCTTTTGTAATTGATAATGATTATCATTATTCATATACTAGGACATAGGAGAGTGCTTTCAAATCGTTTATTCGCGGAGGAATCCCTATGTCTCAGAAGAAGACTAAAAGCAAACGCCCGTCACCTGTAGCCAAATTAAAGCCTTACCTGTTAAAGCGGAAAGGTTCGGTGTTCGGGGCGATGCTGCTGTCCGTACTGGCGTCGGCGCTTGGACTTGTGCCGTACGTGGTCGTCTATTTTTTGTGCACTCATATTTTGGAGCGGACGGGAGACGCCGACGTTTATTTGCAGCTTGCGGCCGTCGCGCTGGCGGCGGTCATCGCGAAGGGCGTCTGTCTGATGCTCTCGGCGAATCTGGCGCATAAGGCCGCCTACGATATGATCTACGAGGTGCGGCTCGATATGGCGGATAAGCTGACCAAGCTTCCGCTCGGCTATTTCGACCGTAACGATATCGGCAGCATCAAGCACACGATGAACGAGGATGCCGAGCAATTGGAGGAGGGCGTCGCGCATCTGCTTCCGGATCTGTCGTCGGCGACTGCGATACCGGTGCTGACGTTTATTTTGATGCTGTCGCTCGATTGGCGTTTGGCGCTTGCATCCTTTGCGTTCATTCCGATCCTGAGCGCCGCGTTCTCCTATGCCAACAGCAAGATCAAGCCGCTTGCGCCGCTGTTTGCAGAGTTCAACACGCTGATCAGCTCGGCCTTGCTGCGGTATGTGTACGGAATGAAGGTCATTCGGGCGTTCTCCCGATCCGAGTCGGCCTATGCCGATTACAGCCGGATCATCCGGCAATCGGGCGAGCTGGGCGAGCGCACCGAGTCGCAGAGCGTGTTCGGCAAATCGCTGGCGGCCGGCCTGTCGCAGATGCCGCTGCTCGTTGTGGTACCTGTCGGCATCGCGCTGTTCGCCGCCGGTCAGATTACGCTTCCGCTGTTTATTTTATTCATTTTGCTGACGATCGGCATCGGCAATACACTGCTCAAGACGTTCCGGACGAGCGGGCAAATTTCGTTCCGGCTGGCGGGAGTGACCCGCAAAATTTCAGCTCTGCTGGAACAGCCGGAGCTGCCGCAGCCTGAGCATGCGAAGCAGCCAAACGGTACGGAGATTGTGTTCGACGGGGTATCCTTTACTTACGACGAGAAGCGGGAAGCTTTGACGGATGTCTCGTTTACGGTGCGGGAAGGCACATTCACCGCTTTGGTCGGTCCTTCCGGCGCCGGCAAAACGACGATTGCGCGCCTGCTACCCCGCTTCTGGGACGTATCGGGCGGTTCCATCTCCATCGGCGGCGTCGATGTGCGCGAGATGGACAACGAATCGCTGATGCAGATGATTTCTTACGTGTTTCAGGATGTGTATTTGTTCCAAGGTACGATTATGGACAACATTCGCATGGGAAGGCCGGGCGCAAGCGACGGGGAAGTGATCGAGGCGGCGCGTCGGGCAAACTGCCACGACTTTATCGAAAGTCTCCCCGAAGGCTATCACACACAGGTCGGAGAAGGCGGCGGCAAGCTGAGCGGCGGGCAGCGACAGCGTATCAGCATCGTGCGCGCGTTCCTTAAGCAGGCGCCGATTCTTGTGCTGGACGAAGCGACGGCGCTGATTGATCCGGAGAATGAGGCGCGTATCCAGGATGCGATCAACGAGCTGGTTCACCCGGCCAACGGCAAGCCGAAAACGGTGCTGATGATCGCCCACCGCCTGCATACGATCGTACATGCGAATCAGATTGTCGTCGTGGAGGACGGGCGCGTTGCCGCCACCGGCACGCACGAGCAGCTGCTGGCTTCCTATGAGGGCTATCGCAAGCAGTGGGAGGCGTACACGCAGCTTCCGGCAAACGATTCCGCCTTCGTTTCCGGCATTGCGGCATCCGCTGCGGTTCCGGACGTCATTGCGGAAGCCGGACCGGCAGCAGCAGGGACGCCGCCTCAAACGCCAAGCTCCGCACAGCGGCAGGAAGATGATGCGGCAGCAGATCCATATCGCCACTTAGGCACGCTCCCGGCGATACAAAAATCGTTCGTCGTCGCCGAGGATGAGAAGGACCGCAACCGGATCAAAAAGGCGTACTGGGTGACGCTGTTGGCCAGTCCGTTTATTAGTCTCGCTCCGATTTTCGTCATGCTGGCGGCCGCCGGCATGTTCGCCGGACGTACCGAAGACGCTTGGCTGTACGCCGGAGCGATGGGGCTCGGATTTTTGGTTCAAGGCTTGCTGTATTACAAGGAAAACAAGCTGCTGTTCCCGTTTTATCCGAAGCTGTCCTCCAATATTCGTCTGTACCTGGGCAAGCGGCTGAAAAACCTGCCGCTCGGCTTCTTTGTCGGCCGGGAGACGGCGACTCTCGAACTGCGGATCAAGCAGGATGCGATGATGGCGGGGCTGCTGCCGGCGTTTGTCGGTATGCTCATCAAAGGAACGATTGCCCCGGCTGTGACGATGATCGCGCTGCTGTGGATCGATTGGCCGTTGGCGCTGGTCGCCGCGGCGGGCATTCCGCTCAGTCTGCTCGTCACGCTGCTGGCCGACCGCCGGTTCCAGGAGGTCATGGATCGCCTGCAGCTTGCGCGGGACCGGGCCAACAGCCGGATCGTCGATTTTATCCGCGGCATTACGGTCGTTCGCGCCTTCGGTCTGGGAAGAAGCTCGCTCATCGGTTACAAGGATACGATGGACGAATATCGCCGCAGCAGTATCGCCATCAACAACAGAATCTCTCCTTATTCCGCGCTGAACGGCATCGTTTTCGAGCTGGGCTTCGTTGCCGTAATCGCGGTCGGCGGCTGGCGTTACACCGACGGCTCGCTCGACGGACTAGGCTTCCTTTGTTTTATGATGCTGGCCGCCGTACTGTACGAGCCGCTGCCGATGGTCGATTACATGGCTTACAGACGGATGATGCATATGACGGTTCGCAATTTGAACGAAATTATTCAGGAAGAGGATCTCGTTCAACCGAAGGCGGGAGAGGAGCGGCTACCGCATGGGCATAACATCGAGCTGCGAGGCGTGCGTTTCGGCTATGACGACAGTCCGGTGCTGAAGGGCGTGAACCTGACGATCCCGGCCAAGGGCGTGACCGCGCTCGTCGGACCGTCGGGCGGCGGCAAAACGACAACGCTGAATCTGATCGCCAGGCTCTGGGATACGAACGAAGGCAGCGTGTCGATCGGCGGAGCCGACGTGCGCGGCATGAGGCACGATACGCTAATGTCGCAAGTGTCGATCGTGTTCCAGGACGTATATTTGTTCCCGGACAGCATCGCCGCCAATATCCGTTACGGCAATCCCGAGGCGACGATGGAACAGGTGATTGCCGCGGCCAAGGCAGCCAGATGCCACGACTTCATTACCGAGCTACCGGATGGCTATGAGACGGTCGTGAGCGAAGGGGGAGGAACGTTGTCTGGTGGACAGAGGCAGCGCATCAGCATCGCCAGGGCCATTCTGAAGGACGCTCCGATCGTGCTCCTGGATGAAGCGACGGCAAGCATCGATCCCGAGAACGAGCGTCACATTCGCGAAGCGCTTCAGGCGCTCGCCGCGAACAAAACTGTGGTGATGGTCGCTCACCGTCTGCATACGATTAGCCAGGCCGATCTGATCGCGGTGATGGAAGACGGCCAAGTGGTGCAGACCGGCAAGCACGAGGAACTGTTGAAACAGGGCGGGCTGTACCGCAGGTTCTGGGAGGAACGCAGCCGCGCCGAACGTTGGCAAATCCAGCACTAAATGCGAACACAAGCATGTAAGTGTGGCGTACTGTAGTTTAAGAAGAGGCTGTACCCTAAGCCACCCAAGTTGCTCTGAAAGATAATCGATGAACAAGGCGAAAGGTGTATATACCTCCCTCCGATGCTATACGCTCCTGAAATCTGAATGGGTAAACCCGTTGCAAGGTGATTTCAAGAACGTATGAGGCAGTCTCCGGGAGGTATATACACCTTCTTTTTTATCGATCATCTCAGCAAACTCTGCTTAGGGTACAGCCTCTTATTTTTCGTTTTACAACGTAACAGTGTTATGTTACGATGTCTGTGGAGGGATTAACATGGAACCCAATCTCATTTCGAAGAAGGACCTGCTGGAGGAGAAAGGCATTTCCTACGGCCAGCTGTATCGCTGGAAACGAAAGCAGCTCATTCCCGAGGAATGGTTTATTCGCAAATCGACGTTTACTGGGCAGGAAACGTTTTTTCCGCGCGATCTCATCTTGGCCCGTATTGATAAAATCATGAATATGAAGGACGACTTGTCGCTGGATGAACTGGCCGACAAGCTGTCTCCGGTGCTACCCGATTATGAGATGCGCAAATCTGATTTAGAGAAACGAAACATTGTTTCGTCAATCGCGCTTCAGCGTTTTGCCGCCGAGGACGCCGGTGCGCTCGTATACACGTTCGACAAGCTGCTGTATTTTTACGTAGTCGACAAGCTGCTGCAGGCGGGCGAGATGAGCATGGAGGAGGGGGAGCGGCTGCTGGAGACGCTGCGGGAGCATTTTCCGAAGTTCGCGGGCAAAGCCTGCGATCTGGTGTTTACGCGCAAGATGGGCGTCTCGTCGTTCGCGCTGCTATCCGCCCCGTCCGAATTGTACTTCGAAAGCGGCGTGAAGGTCGTTGCGCGGATTTCAATGACGGAATGTATTGAACAGTTAAAAGGAAAATGGGTGTAGGAGGGATTAGGATGAGCCAGCAGCAGTTCAATCAAGGAGATTTGATCATTAACGGTGTCAGCACGGCGGGCGGCGGAGAATACGGCAGAGTCAAAATCGACGGCGTAGGCACAGTCGAAGGGGATATCGTGTGCATCGATTTCGATTGCGACGGGATGACGAAAATTCGCGGCGCCTTGGCCGCTAAAACGATGGACGCGGACGGCATGTTTAGGGTTGAAGGAGATTTGTCGGCCGAGAGATCGGTCATTGACGGCTATATGAAAGTAAAAGGCTCTTTAAAGGGAGACAGCTTCTCGATAAACGGACAGCTTCGCGTCGGAGGGAATTGCGAGATCGAGAGCTTTCGCGCGGAAGGCGCGTTTGAGGTGAGCGGTCTGCTCAACGTCGGAACGATGGACGTCCTTCTCCACGGCCGGGGCAAAGCGGGGGAAATCGGCGGCGAGACGATTCGGGTCAAAAGGAAGTCGAGCGGTCCGCTGAACAAGCTGCTCTCGTGGGTCATGTCGCGATTCGCGACGGAGCTTCATGTGGAGTCGATCGAAGGCGACGAGATTGAACTGGAATATACGCATGCGGAAGTCGTGCGCGGCAATCGGGTACGGATCGGTCGAGGCTGCTCAATCGGCTTGGTCGAATATAGGACGGAACTGCAGGCGCACCCCGGAGCGAAAATCGGCAAGGAGGCGAAGATCGGTGGCTGAGCAAACGAGACGAGATATTCGAATGGTCGGGGAAACGAACTCGGCGGGCGGTTATTTCCGCAATGTGAAGCTGACGGGCGAAAGCACGTTTTCCGGCGATGTGGACTGCGTCAAGCTGACGCAGATCGGCGAGCTTGAGATCACAGGCGGCTTAACGGTCGGCGAGATGAAATTGACTGGCGAATGCGAGGTGCTTGGCCGTCTGAAGGCGGGCGCGATAGGCGGCCGGGGCGAGCTGAAGGTCAAGGCGGGCTTGCGAGCCGAAAGAGTGAAGTTCACCGGGAATGTCGCGTCGGACGGAGACTGCGAGGCGGGAATCTTCAAAATGGACGGAGCCTTTGGCATAAGGGGACTGCTCGGCGCCGATACGGTGGACGTTCGCATGTTCGGGCCTTGCACAGCCAAGGAAATCGGCGGCTCGAAAATTATGGTGCGGAGAAGCCGTACCCGAAAGCTGCTCAGCCTTGTCCATGCGGGCGGCAATAGCGTTCTGAACGCGGAGCAGATCGAAGGGGACGCAGTTGTGCTGGAATATACGGAAGCTGCCGTAGTCCGCGGCAATCGCGTCGAGATCGGCCCGGGCTGCAAAATCGGCAAGGTCGAATATCGCAGCGAGTTGGATATTCACAAGAGCGCGACAGTAGCGGAAGTCGTGCAGATCTAAACTGTGGAAAGACGGCCTGCACGTTTCGGAATCGCAATATCGTCGTTCGGGGCCAACAATATCTGACTTTGAAGACCCATGTTCTCCTGCGGGGGGGCGTGGGTTTTTTGCGATAAAATTTCGTTCTGTGTAATCGACGATACACCTGATATTATAGTTACAAACTACTGCCGATCGGAGAGAGATTAGAATATGAACACCTTTTTAGGGAAAATTCACATCTCCATTTTTCCGAAATTAGTCATTACTTTTATGCTTGTACTCGTTCCTCTGTATGGCATGAGCTTATCGATGAACGAGTCCGGTTCCAAGAGCGTCAAGGATGAAATCACCAAATCGATGCAGGCTCAAGTACATTTTTATTTGAAAGCGCTTGAAACCGATTTTGCCCGCATTATCAGCTTGCAGCAGGAATACGCCAATGACGAGGATTTACAGCAATTAAGCCACTTTTACTCAATTACAAGCGATATCGAGAAGAGGAACTCCATTAATAGGCTGCGCAGCCGGCTTAATCTGCTCAAGACCTCCAGCTCCTATATTCGCAATGCCGGCATCTCCATTACCTCCATGGACCGCACGCTGTCCACGGATCAAACGATCGGACCGATCGACAAACATTTGTTCCGCAACCTTTCCCAATCGACGAACCGATTTGAATCCCCTTTTATTAGTTCGGAAGAGCGACTTTATATCAGTGTGCCTTATCCGGAAATCGCCCTTCAAAGCGGCCCGAATTTCATTATCGGCGTTGAAGTGGACAAGTCGGCGATCCGATCGTCCATCGGCTTGTTCATGGAAAATGCCGAAGGCGGGGCGATGATGATCGATGGAAGGAACAGGTGGAGTATCGTTAACGTGCCCGACGAGAGCTTGAAGTCGCCGCTTGCCGGGCTTGCGGACGAGCTGCTTGCAAGCGACAGCGCATCCCCTGGAATTCGATACGTGAAATGGGAGGGCAAGAAGATGATCGTAACCTTCGAGAAATCGAGTCGACTGGACGCGATGATTGTCACCTATTTACCGGAGAATGCAGTGCTGAGCCCCTTGCAGAAATACCGCAACGGTATGAAGTGGCTTTCCGTCGTATCGCTCATTTTGATTATCGTGTTCTCGTATTCGCTATTTCAATTGATTCATCAGCCGCTTCGTACGCTTGTGCGGGCGTTCAAGAAGGTGGAGAAAGGAAGTCTGGACGGGGAAATCGCTTATCGCTACAGGGACGAATTCTCGTATTTGTACATTCAGTTCAATAAAATGATCGAACGGCTGAAGGTGCTTATTCATGAAGTGTACGAGCAGAAGTATCGAATTCAGCGCTCCGAGCTCAGGCAGCTTCAACTGCAGATCAATCCGCATTTTCTGTACAACAGCTTCTTTACGCTGTACCGGATGACCAAAATGGAGCAGTACGAGCAGGTCATGAGCTTTACGAAGTCGCTCGGCAATTATTTTCAATTCATTACGCGCGACGGCGCGCAGGAAGTGCTGCTCATCGACGAAATTCAATTCGTCCGCTCCTATGTCGAGATCCAGAACGTGCGTTTCGGCCGGCGCATCCATGTCGATTTCCCCGAATTGCCCGAGCAATGGCGAACGCTCACCGTACCGCGGCTTATCGTGCAGCCTTTGCTGGAAAACTGCTATAAGCACGGCTTGGCCGATGAAGACGAAGAGGGCTACATCCGGGTATCGTATCGGGTGGAGGCATCTCTGCGGGAGTTGATCGTTTCGGTGGAGGATAGCGGTAAGAGCTTGGATGACGACACGTTGCACCGCCTGCAGATGATGGTCGGAACCTCCAATAACGTTAGGCAGGATGGCGAAGGTTTGTACAATGTGCATCGAAGGCTGCAGGTCAATTACAAAGGTCGCGGAGGGCTGCGGTTCTCCAGAAGTCCATTAGGCGGATTAACCGCCGAGTTGATCGTCCCCCTTGATGAAGAAGCGGATAAAGGAGACTTGGATCATGTATAGATTGCTTATTGTAGACGACGAATCGTTTATCGTGGACGGCATTTATGAGCTTTTTGAGGAGCAGGCCATACCGGAGCTCGAAGTGTACCGGTTTTATTCGGGCAAAGAATCTCTGAAGTTTATGGAAAGCACCCGAGCGGACATCGTTTTAAGCGACATCGGCATGCCGAAAATCGACGGTTTCCAGCTGCAGGCCAAAGCGAAGCGGCTGTGGCCGCACTGCAAGTTTATTTTTCTGACCAGCCATAACGATTTTCATTATGCGCAGACAGCGCTTAGAAACGGAAGCAGCGATTTTATTCTCAAGACGGAAGAGGATGACAAAATTGTCGGGAGCGTGCGCCATGCCATAGCCGAGCTGGAGGATGAGAGGCAGCACAAGGCGTTCCTCGATCTGGCGCGGAAGCAGCTGCGGATGGCCCTTCCGATTCTGCGCAACGAGTATCTCGCCACGATCCACGACGGCACGATTCCGATGCATACGCTCACGGTCGACAACTTCGAAGATATGCAAATCGGCATGAGCCTGACCGTCCCGGTATTGCCGGTCATCGGCCGGGTTGACAATTGGGACGTCTATGAGGATCAAGCGGATCGGACCTTAATGAAGCATGCGATCGAGAATATATTGGCCGAGTTTTTCAATACGCTGCAATTCCAATCGGCTGCGGTGGACAAAGGTTACTTTGCGCTGTTCATTCAGCCCGGGGGAGGGCAGGCCGAGGACCGGCAGACCGGGAGCCGATGGGAGCAGGTCATCGCTTTTGTCAAAGGAACGCTGGAGGCTGCGCAGACTGTCGTCAACAAGCTGCTCCGACTCCGCATCTCTTTCTCCGTCGGACAGCAAGCCGTACCGTGGAACGAACTGCACCGCCATTTTGTAAGCTTGCGCAAGCTGCTGATGAAGGTTCCGGGCGACGAAATCATTGTGGCGGAAGAAATTTCGCCAAGCTCTCCGCTCTCAACGAATGCCGAGCATTATCATCATCTGGCGCGAAAGATGCTGAAGCAGATGAATGACGTTGAGTTTTCCAATACGCATCAGCATGAGCAGTTCGTCGATATTGTCGAGAAGCTCAAGGAATGTTTGGCCGCCTCATACTCCCCCGCTTTGTTCGCAGAAATTTATTTCTCTATCGCTTCGTTCCTGATTGCGTTTATTAACAGGTGGGGAGCGGATGCGAGCCAAGAGTCCTTCCAGTTGAAATTGCTGGAGCAAAGCGAGATTAACCGGCCGCATTCGATTGTGCTTGACGAATTCGTAGCCATTGCGGCAGCGCTCGTACGCGAGAAGGAAGTCGAGCATGATCAGCACAATCACCAAGTCATTTATTTGCTGAAGCAGTATATCGCCGACCATATCGACCAGGACTTGTCGCTTAATCAGCTAGCCAGAATCGTTTATTTAAATCCGGCTTACTTGTCGCGTCTCTATAAACAGGCCACGGGAGTCGGACTCGTTGACTATATTAACGACGTCCGACTTAAGAAGGCGAAGCAGTCGCTGCTAGAAACCAATGTGAAAATCAACGAAATTTCCCGTAGTGTCGGATTTGAATCGCCAACCTACTTTGCCCGTTTGTTCAAACGCAAGGAAGGGATGACACCCCAAGAATTCAGAGACCGAAAATAGCGGTAGAAATCGGGCGACGTTTGTATAGATTGTGCGATAGTCCGGGAAATAAGCGCCCCTTATAATTTGAACTGTAAGGCGATTACGAGAATACGAGGGGGATGAAAGGATGAAGAGATTGGCTAATGTCAGGGCAATAACGATGCTGTTGCTCGTCGCGACGTTGCTTGTTACAGCTTGTTCGGGCAATGCGGACAAGGGGCAGTCGGGCAATTCAACGCCCTCCGGCAGCAGTGTTCAACCTATTGAAAGCGCTTCGACGGGAGAAAGCGGGGAAGCTGCGGCGGAGGGGCCGTTCGGCAAATACGATCCTCCGATCGAGATTACGAGTGTACGCGTAGTGGACACCAGCTACAAGTATGCCGAGGGCGACGATATAAGCAACAACTTGTGGACGAGAGCTTACGAGAAAGAATTGGGCATCAAGCTGAAATACGACTGGGTCGTCAATAGCGACCAAGGCGCGCAAAAAATCAACTTGACGATTGCTTCCGGCGATATTCCCGAATTTATGACGGTTAACGTGACGCAGATGAAGCAACTGGCGGAAGCCGATCTCATTATGGACCTGACTGAAGTTTATGAAAAATATGCGTCCCCTTTCATGAAAGAGCTGATGACGCAGGACGGCCCCAATGGCCTGGACTCGGCCAAGATCGACGGTAAGCTGATGGCTATTCCGGCTGTCACCGCTACAATTGACAACGCAGCCTTGATATGGCTTCGCACCGACTGGCTCAAGAAGCTGAACCTTCCTGCGCCGCAAACGATGGACGATGTATTCGCTATTGCGGAAGCGTTTGCCCGACAAGACCCCGACGGGAACGGGAAGCCCGACACCGTCGGAATGATCGTGGACAAGGATTTAAGCCTGGAAGGCTTCTTTAACGGCTATCACGCCTATCCCGGCATCTGGGTCAAGGATGCGTCGGGAAATCTCGTATACGGCGACGTTCAACCGGAAATGAAACCCGCTCTTCTGAAGCTGCAGGAAATGTATAAAGCGGGATTGCTCGACAAGGAATTCGGCGTCAAAGATTTAGGCAAAGCATCCGAATTGACGACAGCGGGCAAAGCGGGTCTGGTGTACGGTCCGATGTATTACTCGCTCTGGCCGCTCAACAGCAGCAAGGATAACGACAAGAATGCCGACTGGAACCCGTATCCGATCGTTTCCATCGACGATAAGCCGGCTCTTGCAAGGCAATTGGCCTTCGCCGTCAACAATTACTTGGTCGTCAGAAAAGGAACGGCGCATCCGGAAGCGGGCATAAAGATGGTGAACCTGTACGCGGAAAAAGGCTGGGGCAAGAATGCGGAGCCGGGCGTATACTTCGTCAACAACGGGATGGAAACGTTCAAGTATGCTCCGTTTACGATATGGCCCTACCGCAAAAATATGGATCAGCATCTGAATATTTCAAAGGTATTGAAGGGCGAAGCGGACGTCGCGACGTTAAACGCGGAAGACAAAGATGTGTACGACAAAATCAAATCGTATCGCGATACCGGAGAAGGCACGACGGGCTGGGGGTACGATCGGGTGTTCGGAGACAACGGTTCCGCTTATGAAGTCATCAACAACTACATCGCTGACAATCGGTTGATTCGCGACGAATTCGCCAGCGTGCCGACGCCAACTTGGGTGGAAAAAAGCGGGTCCCTGGATAAATTGAAGGTGGAAGTGTTCACCCGAATTATTATGGGCGCTCCGATCGAGGAATTCGATGCCTTCGTCGAGAACTGGAACAAGCTGGGCGGAAGCAAGGCGACGCAAGAAGTGAACGATTGGTACAACAGTCAGAAGTAAATCAAGCAAGCGCGGGGGAGGGGAGTCCGTTCTGTCCCCCGCTTGCTGTTTGATCGGAGGAAAGTCGATATGACGACGAACCAGACGAAGCGGACGGCGGGAAACCGGGCGGTCTTATGGAAACGCGAAGCCTCGCTTCACCTCATGCTGCTTCCCGCATGTCTCGTGCTGATCCTGTTCAGCTATGTGCCGATGTTCGGAATCGTCATCGGATTTCAGAAATTTATTCCTGCGAAAGGAATTCTGCATTCGGCATGGATCGGGCTGGACAATTATAAAAGCGTGTTGGAGTTGCCCAATGCGCTGCAAGTGCTATGGAACACCTTGTTTATTGCGTCGATGAAAATCGCTGCGGGTTTGATCGTGCCGATCGGCATTGCCTTGCTGCTCAATGAAATTCGCAAGGAGTATTTCAAACGGAGCCTGCAGACGCTCATTTATTTGCCCCATTTTCTCTCCTGGATTATTCTTGGCGGCATTCTGATCGACGTATTGTCGTTGAAAGGGCTGGTCAATCAATTTCTGGGCTGGTTCGGCATTGAAGCGATCTATTTCCTTGGGGATAACGGATGGTTTCCGTTTGTTCTTGTTATTTCGGATTTGTGGAAGGAATTCGGGTTTAATACGATCGTTTATTTGGCGGCCTTGACCGCGATCAACCCTGCTCTTTATGAAGCGGCTATCGTCGACGGAGCGAGCCGGATCAAGCAGACGCTGCATGTGACGCTTCCCGGAATGATTCCGATTATTGTGCTGCTGGCCACCCTCAGTCTGGGCAACGCGCTGAATGCGGGCTTCGAGCAGGTGTTTAATTTGTACAGTCCGCAAGTATACCAAAGCGGGGATATCATCGATACGTTCGTGTACCGGTTAGGTCTGGTCGAGGCTCAGTACGGACTATCTACGGCAGTCGGTCTCTTCAAGTCGGTCGTATCGTTGCTGCTCATTTCCCTGTCCTATTTCCTGGCCTATCGTTTGGCGAATTATCGCATCTTCTGAGGAGGTGAACGCTCCTATGCTTGACGCTTATTCGCCGAGCCGGAAGCTGTTTACTGTAGCCAATTATACGTTTCTGACGGTCGTATCGCTGCTGTGCCTGTTGCCGCTTATTCATATTCTGGCCGTATCGCTAAGCTCAAGCAGCGCGGCTGCGGGCGGGCTGGTCAAGTTATGGCCGGTCGAATTCACGCTCAGCTCGTATCAATATGTTCTGAACAAGCCGGAATTTGTCCGATCACTTGGCGTTTCGCTGGAGCGGGTAGCGCTGGGAGTCAGTTTGAACATGCTGCTGACGGTACTGTCCGCTTATCCGCTGGCGAAGGAACGAACCGGTTTTCGTTACCGCACCGTATATGCTTGGGCGTTCATAGTCACGATTTTGTTCCACGGCGGGTTGATTCCCTGGTATATGACGATCAAAACCTACGGTATGCTCGATTCTATCTGGGCGCTTGTCTTGCCGGGAGCCGTGCCCGTTTTTAATGTGGTGCTGCTGCTGAATTTCTTCCGCAGCTTGCCCAAGGAGTTGTACGAAGCCGCCAATATCGACGGGGCGGGCGAATGGACGGTTTTGTGGCGAATCTACGTTCCGCTTTCCACGCCAGGGCTGGCCACGATTGCTCTGTTCGCGACCGTGAGTCACTGGAACACCTGGTTCGACGGGCTTATTCTGATGAATTCGCCGAGCCATTATCCGCTGCAGAGCTATCTGTATACCGTCGTCATCAACAGCGACCTGCTGCTAACGGCCTCGTCGAGCTTGAATTCGTTGGCCGACGTGAATGAGCGTACCAGCAAGGCGGCGCAAATCTTCGTCGGTTCGTTGCCGATCCTGGTCGTGTATCCATTCCTGCAAAGGTTTTTCATGAAAGGCATCGTGCTGGGCAGCGTGAAAGGATAAACGAATTTTCTCGATAAAAGGAGCGCCGGATCTCATGAACGTACAAAGAGCTTTGGTCATTTGCTGCCATCCCGACGACGAGGTGCTGGGCATAGGCGGCACGATCAAGAAGCTGACCAATCAAGGCGTCGAAGTGAGCGTGCTGATGTTCGCCAACGGGAACGAAGGCTATACGCAAATGGAGGAAAAGGAGCGCATTGTAGAAATTCGCCGCAAGGAGCGGGAGGAAGTCGGCCGCTTCCTGGGCATCTCCCATTATGAAGCTTACGATTACGGCGATTTCGCCATACCGGAGGATGAGACGACCTACAAGATGTGCATCAGGGCCATTCGTCAATACCGCCCGGACGTCGTATTCACGCATTATTGGAACGAATACCGTACGCACAAAGCGGTGGCGTCCATTACCGAGGAGGCGTTCTGGCAAGCGGGCTGGACGTGCTCGCTCGATCTCGGCGAGCCTTGGAAGGCTTCGGCGCTGTATCATTTTGAGGTGATACAGCTTATGCCGAGCGTCTCCAGCGTCGTCGACATCACTGATACTTACGAGGACAAAGTGAGGGCGATGGAAGCGTATGCCTCGCAATGCGACTCCGTCGTATCGAGCGCGCTGCAGCAGATCGAAGGCAGAGCGCTCACCCGAGGCGCCCAGGTCGGCGTTAAATACGGCGAGGCATTGCTGCTGAATACGACCGTTCCCGGTCTCGTATCGGACGTAAATCAACTTTGGAGGGGGCAATAGCATGAGCAAAGCGTTAACGGAAGAGTACAGATCCAGACTGGGAAAGCTCCGGCAACTTATGAGCGAAAACGCGATAGATGCCTGTTTCATATATGGGGATGAATACCGGAAAGAGAACTTGCGTTATATCAGCAATTATTGGCCCATTTTTGAGCGGGGAGCGGCGATTGTAACGGCGGAGGGGGAGCCGTTCATTCTGGCTGCGCCCGAAGGGGAGCTCGTTTGTCGCGAGATGAGCGTATGGCCGGATATACGTCTAATCCCCGATTTTGCCTGCGTGACGGTGCCGGACGAAATTGAATATCCGCATGCGAATTACACGGACTTTAACAAGGTGCTTCAGGAACTGAAAGCGCAGTATGGGCTGAAGCGGCTCGGAATTGTCGGGCTTGACGCGATGTCGCATCAAGTGTACCGGTCTATCTTGGCGAGCGCGGACGGTGTAGAGATCGTCGATGCCAATGAGCTGATGTTTAAGCTGCGGCTCAGAAAATCGGCCTATGAAATCAATTGTCTACGGGAGGCTGCCCGAATAGCGGACGAAGGCTATAAAGCGCTCATGAAGGAAGCTGCCGTCGGGAGAACCGAGCTGGAAATTGCCGCTGCAGCCTACGAGGCGTCTACTCGAGCAGGAGCGGAAAGCATTTCGTTCTGTCTGGTGACCAGCGGCGAGAGGGTCAATACGATTATTGGCAGGCCAACCCGCAAGAGGGTGGAGAACGGGGACATGGTGATGGCGGCGTTGGCCGTCCAGTATGAAGGATATGTCGCGACGGTCGGTTTCCCGTTCGTCGTAGGCGAGATGAGCGCAGAGCAACGGGCATTTATCGATTATCTTCTGGAAGCGAACGACCGGGCGCTGCCTTATATTAAGGTCGGAGGCCGTCAGAGCGAAATGGTGGGCGCGGTCAAATCGTATTTTCGCGACTGCGGAGTCGACCGGTATGATCTGTATCCGCCATTGCACGGATGCGGCGTGGCCGAAGCGGAGATGCCTTATCCGAATGAGAGCACGATCGGGCTATTCGAAGCGGGGATGACCGTGAATACGGACATCAGCCTGTTCGGCCACCCGGCCGGCTCGAACCGGATCGAGGAAGGTTTCGTACTGACGGAGAACGGCTGCGAGCCGATGTCGAAGCTGGTGCGGCAATTGTCGGCGGAATGGAAGGCAGCCAACAACGAACGAAGCTTGCGGTAAACCAATTGCTGGGGGGGATTAACGTGTTTAAAGGATTTATGGATCATTGGGTTCCGACGGCGCAAGGGTACAGCGAATTTTGGAAGCAAGATTTTGAGACAGCGGCGCGTATTCTCGACGAGCTGCGGGAGGACGTCGATTTCGACCATTTTACGTTCTATACGAAGTGGTACACGAATGGCATACGCTCCAGATTGCCTTATTTATATAACCATCCGGAAGCTTCAAATGTGAAGACAGATAACGAGTGGGGGCGGAAGCTGATCGATCACCTGCGTGCCAAGGGAATATCAGTCGGCTCCATGATCCAGTTTCTGACCTATGAGCAGCAATGCTGGGAGCCCGACTTGACGATCGACGAATGGGACGTCCGCAACTGCGCCGAGACGGAGCAGCCGATTCAAATCGCAGACTTCACCGATCCGCGATTTCAAGTCAGAGTGAAGGAAATCGTGAAGGAGCAGCTGGAGCAATTTCCGGCTCTGGACTACTTGTTCATGGAGTTCGAGGGCGTCAAGGCCGAAGCGCTGGAGGCCTTGTATGAACGGCTTGTCCGGGAACGGAACCCGGCGGTCGGGGAGAGCGGAGAAGCAGCGCAATCGCTTCGGTACACCGCCGCCGCGCTGGAGCACTGCGCCCGGATCGGCGTAACGCCTTCCTTCCTGTGGTCGGAAGAGGCGGCCGGAATGCTGCGGCATTATTACAGCCTTAACCTGCAGGCCGTCCGCGATGCGGTGACGGAAGTCGGCTACAGGGGAGCGGTCGGCGTCGTAATTTACTCGTACGGCTATGAAACCTTGATCTATCCGGATGTTATCCCCGATCCCGATTGGTGGCTCTTGCCCTGGTGTTACTGGGTATGGGAGAAAAGCTCGCCCGCAGTAGACGGGAGGATGGCGGTATCCAAGGAGCTGATGGCCAGATGGAAGCAGGAGGGACGGAAGGTGTGCTATATCGGCGACGTCACGATTGCATTCGATGAATCCGATCCGGAGTTCAAGGAGGCGGCTATCCGCGATTTCTATGCGTTTAGTCAAGAGGTTAAACTGGACGGCTACTTGGGGATGGGAAATCCGGTGCCAGAAATGGGGTTGAAGTGGTTAATAACGGATGAATGCGTGTCGGATATGAGGAAGCTGTATCGGGAGCTTTATGGAGCGGGAAGGAGCTTGTCATAATGGGATCGGCGGTCTATTTCGAGGTAGAGAACCGATTCGGGCAATTTCGCTTGCCGTCCCGGCGAATCGGGTGAAGCAATCTGGCCTACATCGGTGTTATGGGACACGCCACTTCGTAACCACGCGCCGGATCAAGCAACAACCGCTTCGCCCGTTAGGGGCCGAGGCGGTTGCTTTATTTTTTGCAAATGTACGGACATGGGCTTGGCCGCTTCGCAAAGGAAATATCCTTGCGCGTTTTTGTTGTGCTATAATGGAAGCTGTTATTTTATCGTGAAGGGACTATCCGAGGATGAGCCAAAAAACAAGCGAGGAATTGCGGCAGGAAGTAGAGAAACGCCGCACTTTCGCGATTATTTCCCACCCCGATGCGGGGAAAACGACTTTGACGGAGAAGCTGCTGCTGTACGGGGGTGCGATTCATACCGCCGGCTCGGTCAAAGCGCGTAAAGCGGCGCGACACGCGACGAGCGACTGGATGGAGATCGAGAAGCAGCGGGGAATTTCCGTTACTTCCTCTGTCATGCAGTTTCAATACGAAGGCAAGCAAGTAAACATTCTGGATACGCCGGGTCACCAGGACTTCAGTGAAGATACGTACCGGACGCTGACGGCTGCGGACAGCGCGGTCATGCTGATCGACGTCGCCAAAGGCGTCGAGGCGCAGACGATCAAGCTGTTCCAGGTGTGCAGCAAGCGCGGCATTCCGATTTTCACCTTTATCAACAAACTTGACCGTGAAGGTCAAGATCCGTTCGAGCTGCTCGAAGAGATCGAGCGTGTGCTCGGCATTCGTTCGGTGCCGATGAACTGGCCGATCGGCATGGGGCGGGAGCTGTGCGGCGTATACGACCGGATGAAGAGCCAGGTCGAGCTGTTCCAGGGCAAGGATCATTCCAAGATCGAAGTGCGCAAGACGTCCGATTACAACGATCCGGTCATTCGCGAGATGGCCGGGGACTATCTGGCGGAAAAGCTGGCGCAGGAGCTTGAACTGCTGGACGTGGCCGGCGACGAGTTCGACTATGAGAAGGTGCGGACGGGACAGCTGACTCCGGTGTTTTTCGGCAGTGCCGTTAACAACTTCGGCGTGCAGACGTTTCTGGAGAACTTCCTGGAGCTGGCGCCGCAGCCGACCGAGCGCAAGACGGCCGACGGCACGGTCGCTCCGGAGGAAGAGAAATTCTCCGGCTATGTGTTCAAAATCCAGGCGAACATGAACCCGGCGCACCGCGACCGGATTGCCTTCCTGCGCATTTGCTCGGGCAAGTTCCAGCGTGGGATGAGCGTGCGGCATGTGCGCGCGGGCAAGGAGATCAAGCTGGCGCAGCCGCAGCAGTTTCTGGCGCAGGATCGCGACATCGTCGAGACGGCTTATCCGGGCGACATTATCGGCTTGTTCGATCCGGGCATTTTCCGCATTGGGGACAGTCTGAGCGAAGGCCGCGACATCGTGTTTAACGAGCTGCCGACGTTTTCGCCGGAAATTTTCTCCAAAGTATCGATCAAAAACGCGCTGAAGCAGAAGCAGTACCTGAAAGGGCTGGATCAGCTGACCGAGGAAGGCATGGTGCAGGTGTTCCGCTCGGTCGGCCCGTTCGAGGATACGTATCTCGGCGTTGTCGGTCAGCTCCAATTCGAGGTGTTCGAATACCGGATGAAGAACGAATACGGCGTCGATATTCAACTGTTCCGCACGCAGTTCCAATTCGCGCGCTGGGTCGTGGGCGGCAAGGTCGATCCGACGAAGTTCCGCATCAACTCGATTCTCGTCAAGGATAAGAACGACGTGAATGTCGCGCTGTTCGAGAACGAGTACGCGATGCGGACCGCGATGGAACGGATGCCGGAGCTTGAATTTCTGGAAGTCGCTCCTTAACGGAATATGCAACGGCAGCCTGTCGCCCTTCGGGGCGGTGGGCTCTTTTATCACTCGGTCAAGAAAGGCGGGGACGCGATGGGCAGCAGATTGACGATCAAGGGCGGCCTCGTCGTCCGTCCGGACGGCGTGAGTCAAGGGGATTTGGCGATTGAGGACGGTATCATTGCGTCGATCGGGGACGCCGGAAGCGGGGACGAGACGGCGGTTCTCGAGGCGGAGGGCTGCTGGGTGCTGCCCGGCCTGATCGATATGCATTGCGATGCGATCGAGAAGGAGGTCGAGCCTCGGCCGAATACGTTGTTCCCGATGGAGATGGCGTTTCTTCAATTCGAACGCAAGCTGGCCGGGCATGGCATTACGACGATGCTGCATTCCTTGTCGCTTGGAGTGGGCTTGAGCCTGCGCGGCGAGCATCTTGTAGGCGAGATGATTGAGCTGATTGCGTCCATGCGCCAAGAGCGGGCAATGATTCGTCACGGCGTGCATTTGCGATACGAAGTATCCCATCTGACCGGATTCGGACTGGCGGAGCGTCTGCTTGAGGAAGGGCTGCTGGACTATGTGTCACTGATGGATCATGCGCCGGGTCAGGGGCAGTATCATCGGCCGGGGGCGTTCGAGCGCTATGTGATGAAAAATCAAGGAGTCGGGATCGACGAGGTCGCAGTCATCGTGGAGGAATTGCAGGAGCGCAGAGGCCGGGTGGATTGGAGCAAGCTTAAGGCGCTTACCGCACGGGCGCGAGCGGCCGGCATCGCCGTCGCCTCGCACGACGACGATACGGTCGAGGCCGTTGAGCGCTCGCTCGGCTTCGGGGCGACGGTGTCGGAATTTCCGTTGAATCTGGAGACCGCTGTGTTCGCTTCTTCCCGCGGAATGGGCGTTTGCGTAGGCGCGCCCAACATCGTTCGCGGCGGCTCCCATGACGGCAACCTGAAGGCAAGCGAAGCCGTCCGCAAAGGCGTGGCGGACATTCTCTGCTCGGACTACCATCCGGCGTCGCTGCTTCATGCGATCTTCGGCCTGGAAGCGGAGGGAGTTCCGCTGACGCAAGCGGTAAACATGGCGAGCTTGAATCCGGCCAGAGCATTAGGTCGCGATAAGACGATCGGCTCATTGGAACCCGGCAAACGGGCAGACGTCATTGTCGTGGGCAAAATACGCGACATTCCGGTCGTCCGTTATACGATCGTGGACGGAACGCTGGTGCACGCGACGAGGGACATCGGTTAAGCTTGTCCGGTCGGCAGCTGCTTTTGGAGGACGGAGATCATTTTTTTGCGGGCGGCTTCGGTGCTGTTCTTCCAGATAATCTCGAACAGAACGCCGAGGCCGGGCAGCGCCATCTCTTCGGAATCGATCGAGCCTTCGATGATGTCGGTCAATTCTTCGTCTTCCTTACCCTGAACTCGTTGTACAATGGCTTGTCTGAGGTCCAATTCCACGGACTTACCCCCTTGAAGGAAAAGATACCCGTATAGAGTCCCCCAACGGCTTGAAGCTTATGCCCGCGGGCGATTATGATATAATGAAGCGCATGTTAACGAACGCTAGGAGGAACGGAATTGGCCAAGAAACCGCACGGCAAAAAACAATACGCCATCATCGGCCTGGGCCGATTCGGCTCGAGCGTGGCGAAGTACTTGGCGGAAATGGGTTACGAGGTGCTCGCGGTTGACGACAACGCCCAACGCGTGCAAGACGTAGCGCATACCGTTACGCATGCCGTCGCCGCAGATTCGACGGACGAAGAGGCAATGAGCTCGCTCGGCATTCGCAACTTCGATGTCGTCGTCGTGGCGATCGGACAAGATATTCAAGCGAGCATATTAACGACCTTGATCCTGAAGGATCTTGGCGTTCCCTATATTATCGTGAAGGCTCAGAACGAGCTGCACGGCAAGGTGCTGAACAAGATCGGGGCCGACAAAGTCGTATTCCCGGAGCGGGATATGGGGCTGCGCGTCGCTCATCATCTGATCTCTCCGAACATTTTGGATCATATTGAGCTGTCCACGGATTACAGCATCGTGGAGATGAGGCTGCCTTCCCAGATGGTCGGCAAAAATTTGAAGCAGCTCGACATTCGGCTGAAGTATAACTGCAACGTGCTCGCGGTGAAACGCAGCGGTGAGATGAACATTACGCCAAGCGCGGACGAGCCGCTCATTCGCGACGATATTCTCGTCATCGTCGGCAAGAACGAACAACTAACGAAGCTGGAGCAGGCGCATGCGGAACTATGAACCTTATATAAGCTCGGTAGCCAATCCGCGCGTGAAGGAATGGGCCAAGCTGCTGGAACGGAAATATCGGGATCGCGAGGGCAAGTTTCTGCTGGAAGGCATTCATCTGGTGAAGGAAGCTTTGGCAGCGGGCTGGCCGCTTGAAGTCGTGGCCTTCGACGAGGGCTCGGGGGTGTTGGAGCAGTTTCCGGAGGAAGCGGACGGTAGTCTGGAGGGAGTGGGAGGACGGCGGTGCGCTTGGATTCCCGTCTCGCCCGATATTATCGCCAAGTGCAGCGAGACGGGAACTCCTCAGCCGATCTTCGCCGTAGCGCTTAAGCGGCCGCCGGAAGAGGAAAAGCTGTATTCGGTGGAGCGCGGACTAGTCGCGGTGCTGGACGGCGTACAGGACCCCGGTAACGTAGGCACGATTGTTCGCAGCGCCGCAGCGAGCGGAGCGACAGCCGTCGTGCTGGGCAAAGGAACCGCCGACTTGTACAACCCGAAAACGATCCGGGCGACAATGGGCGCGTTGTTCCACGTTCCCGTGCTGGAGGCGAATTTGGGCGAGTTACTGCCTCAGGCGGCTTCGCATGGAGCTGCTATTGTAGGCACGAGCTTGCAGGCTGCGCGCTCGTGTTATGAATATGATTTTGCCGCGCGCAGCGTTTGGCTTGTCTTTGGCAACGAGGGCGCAGGCTTGTCGGAGGCGGTCGGTGAATTCGTACATACGAATGTAATTATACCGATGACCGGCCGCGCGGAATCGCTTAACGTCGCTATGGCGGCTACTGTGCTTTTGTTTGAGGCTCAGCGTCAGCGGGGGTTTTCAAACAACAATAATTCCTGACTTTTCACCCAATTAACTGTCCAGGAATAATAAAAACTGTCTTAAAACTCATCCAAAAGACTGGAAATCGTCAAGCATCTGCCCACGCGAAATTCAGTCTTTTTCCTTCTCTCGCTCAACCCATCACACTCCACCTCGCCTCGCAACAACCTCATCCAACCTCCCCAATTCATCTGGTTTCCCTCGCCTTAATACCTCAATCATTTCCTCCAATCTGACCCAACACAGCCTCCAATAACAAGTACATGCACTCCCGCCTGAATCACCCTAACCTCAATCATATCAAGGCTTTTCGGGCTTCTAATCACGCCGAGTATCAATGATCAGGCAGGATTCAGCAGGGTTTCTCCAATGATTTCCACTCAATAAATTCGCAACAAACTCAATTGTTTCTAAGCAGGGATCGGGTTAAAATCAAGCCATGTCCATGTCATTATTCCGTTAAAATTTCTTGCTCAACGGCTGATCGATTCCTGCAAATCTCCTGCCAATTAGACAACAATTATTATTCATTTTCGTTCACAAATGAACCAGTTATCTTCTAGTTTTGAGCCGGTTAAACCTCACATGAATGGACAGCAATTTTTATTCGGGATTGGGTGGGGGAAAGCTGGGAAGTGGCGTGGGAGTAGGGAGAGGGGGATTTGGGGGATGGGGTTGGGAGTGTACAGGAAATATTATTTTTTTACAAAGTAGAGGTTCTGGGGCTGTTGGCAGTGTATTAAGAGGAAGAAAGGTTAGCCTTCAAACGGTGGCTGGAGGAGGGTTACCAATCCAAGGGTAGGATTTTGTTAACTACGTCCCGAATTACTTAAATATAGATATTTGTCGAAGTTGGTTTAAGTAATGTTATGCGTAATTACTAATTCGATTTCGAGGAAGGAAGTTCTAACTTGCCAAATCTCTTTTTTGAATTGTATCTGGAGAAAATGGATTTCAATCCTGATGATTTCAAATCCGAAATTTCACACTTAAAAAGTTATCATCGGCAATGCATTGAACTAGATCAGAAGATAATTGATGAACTTCATATTTGCATAATTAGATCGAAAGGCGATTGGTTTAATTTTGAATGTAATCAAGTTGAAGATAATATTTTCATAGAAACAAAACTTATATTCCACAATCTGAGCATTGATATTTATGAAGAAGAAATAATACAAAAGGTTATTACCTCAATTGATAAATTCATTTCTGAAATAAAGGAATGTGAAACAAAGAACTCGAACTTGAATGGTCTTGAATTAATTGACTCAATATTTATTGAGGATGGTTTATTAATTAACGTACACGAAGGCGGAGGATGGGGAATTGCTGATGATATTGCTAATTTCTTATCATCGGAAGGAATCGGACATAAGCTAATTCGACATAAACAATCTAGATTTGATGGCGGAGCCAGTGGGGGATTTGAAGATATCGTTATGTACATAGCTTATTCCGCGGCATCAGGTATCACTTGGGATATTTTGAAAGGTATGTTAACAACAAAGTTAGGTATACAAGCTGATCATTTAAGTACATCTATTATTGATAGTTACAAATTTAAAAGGTTAAGAAAAATAATAGCCGATCGAATACAAGAGAATCACAGGGATTTAGTCTTAATGGAATTTTATGGAAACGATGATGAAATAATTTTTGAATTTAAAATATTTGGAATAATCGAAAAAACTATAACAATTATTAGTGATTCAGAATATCAAATTAAAGAATTGAAACGAGAGACCAAGTAACTTCGCCTAACATATTCACGCAACGGGCCATTCGGCCCCCGGTCCGGACAAAAGTTGAAGAAGAATCGAATGGAGCACACTCAGACACAAAGAAGTGGAATCAGTCAGACACATCCAACTAACCCCCCTAACCGCATCGCGGCCGCCCTTTGGGCTTAAGGGAGTTGGACGTCGTGAACATCATTGCTAGGAGAGACTAAATTGAAATATACATTTATTACAATTATGCACAATTTGAAATTTGATAGTGTTATGAATAAAGGTATTAAACTCTTTCCAGGAGCTCGATTGTCTAATGGAAATGAATTGTTAAGGAACTTATTTAATTACGATTTAATGAAAAATACTGTTGGAAGTCATTCGCTAGATGAATTCGAAGGGAAAGTCTATTGTTATATAACTAATGAACTAATGGAGATAAAAACCAAGGAAGATATGGATAAGATCGGGACTAGTTTCACCTTTTATCTATTGAGAATTGTTCAAAGTTTTCTCATGGACCTTTGGGAAGTAAAAGATAATAATATTTATGCCAGAGACGGGTTTCTAGTTGTATATGAGGACAGTATCGAGAATGGATTTACTTATAAGTCATCTTTATCAGCTATTTTCAGTAATTCAACTTTAGATAGTAATGAAACTTGGTATACCCGAGGTGAACTTGATCAAGCAATCAAGAAATTCCAAGAGAATGTAAGTGATATGTTTAAATTTGACAGTAGTATTAATTATAAAACTCCTACTGATGATATATTTTTCAAAAATAAAAATTCAAATAGGATGGAACGAGCATTTTATTTTGTACTAGCTGCTAGAGGGAATAGTGCTCTTCCAATGAAAATAGTCTACTACTGTACTGCTTTAGAATGTTTGTTTTCAACTGCAAAGACCGAAATTAATTATCGAATTGCTGAAAGAATCGCGTTAATGTTGGGGGATAATGGAACAGAAAGAAAGAGGTACTTTAATTTAATAAAGAAAGCTTATGACGTTAGATCAACCATAGTTCATGGATCAAGCTTAAAGGGAAAGAGTGAGGAGCTAGAAGAAGTATCTAAAGGACTTGATCAAGTATTGAGAAAATTAATGATCACAGATAACGATATATTTAATAAGGAAGATAAAGAAATCGAAGACTATTTTTTGAATATTATTTTTGATAGCGGAAGCAAGGAAGACGGATCCTTCACATAATACTATATTCACGCATCGGGGAATTTCGCCCCTCCGTTCGGCAGAAGTTAAAGAGGATACAATTGGAGTGAATGAAAAAGGAATCAGCCGACATATCCAGTTCCCTAACTGCGTCGGGGCTGGTCCTTCGGATTTAAGGGAGTTGGATGTAGTGAATACATGAGAAGTTAGTCGAAATACTACAATCAAGGTGGATAATATCTAAATGCGAAAGAAAGTTATTACTCATATAAGCGATTCCTATATTACATTACTGATTCTTTTTCCGTATATATTGTTTTATCTAAATGGTTTTTTTTCAAAAATTACAAGTAATAAATTTGTTCCAATAGTTCTAGTTTTGGTTTATTTACCAACAATTGTTTGGAGTTTGGTGATTCGAAAAAATGATAATAATGCCAAATATCATATTGGAGCAGTCAAACTATTATTTTCGCTAAATGCCCTCCCTTTGGTCACATTGATTTTTATCAATTTTGTAGAAGCAAATTATGTTAATACAATTAATTTATATATTGTTTTAATGACGGCATTATTCTTTAATCTTGATGGTCAGTCCGATCTTCACGATGCATTTAAATACACCATCTATTTTCAGAATCTTAAGTACAGAAAATTGGCATATGATATCTTTTCTAGGTTATTAAGAAGATTTGTTTTCTTTTTCGGAATAGGTTTGTTGTCAGTTGTGTTGTATTTACTTTTTATGGCAAATCATTATCACCAATTACCGGAGTATCCTTTTTATATTTCTTCAATTTTTTATAGTGCAACTTCAATGGTTGGGATATTCTTTTTAGGCTGGACATTCTTGGCTATCAATGCACAGAAAAAATTAAGATATCTTCTAGAGGAAAGAGTTTCTTTAAATGAACAGCATAATGATAGTATTTCAAGTCTAGTTAACCTGCTCTATCTTCCGTTTCATATAAAATTTTTGATAAAATGGGGGCCAATACTTCTCTTTGTTCTCCAACAAGTAATAAGAAAACTTTGGTTTAATAATTTTATTTCATATAAATACATCGTATTGAACAGCGTGACAGGAATTATTGTTTATTTGATAGTTTTTTTGGTGCAAGTAGTACTGCTTAAAAAAAATAAATACTTTTGAAGAAGTAGTACTTCGGCTAATACCATATTCACGCATCGGGTCAATGTCCCTTGGACCGGACAGAAGTTGGAGAAAATTCGAATAAAGCGAACTCAGATACAGGGAAACAGATTCAGCCGAACATAACTAACTCCCTAACCAGGTCGTGGTTACCAGGCTTAAGAGAAATAGCCGTCGTGAATACACGAACGTGAGATGAGATCGATAATGCATATTTATTTTCGGAGGTTTATCTAAGAAGTACGATAAAGAAACAATCAGTGCCTTTTCTAAAAATCCCATGGGAATCATTTCCTTATTTTTTATTTTTAATATATGGCGTTGCAGGATTAGTTGTTGGAACAGGTTCATATGATGTGTTTTCACAAAGGGTGCTAATATTTTTTATAGTAATATATCCAGTCATTGTATTAGGGGTTTTCGTAAAGCTTGTGATAAGCCACCATTCTAAACTTTATGCCCCCACTGATTATAGAGATGATATTAACTTTTTAAAAGTTATTCACGGTCCAATAAATAATGATCTAGAAGAAATTGAACAAAAAGAAAAACTGTTATTAGTGATGTAGTTAGACAATTAGGGATGAGAAGTCAAATGATAAGATCGAGTATGAAATTACTAGAGCTTACATCAAATCAATGGTCATCTCTAACTCACCAAGTATAATATTTGCAATAGCACACTCGATTCATAACAATACAAAAATTCAACCAGACCCAGAGTTTGGACATCCTCAATTGATTGTTAAAGATGAAATCATTGCAACTTATGTAAGAAGGCATTTGATTAAAGAATTAGAAGACTTGCATAATAAAGGGGTAATTATACTTCAAGATATTGATCCAATTTATTTTAGAGTAACTGAATTTGCAAAGCCTTATTTAATGGAAATAGCTTTGGAATTGAAAGAGCACGAAGCGAAAGTACTAAAAGAATTACTTGCGAATGAATAATCTTAGTAGGTTTCTTGGTTTTTCAAGATATTTATTAAGCTCAAGACGCTGTTGCATCGGGGCTAATAAGTAACATCTTCAAGGATTAGTGAATGTAGAAGAGTCAGAGAAAAACACTTATAGGGGGAGAGATATATGTATCATAATTTTGTATTAGTGCAAAAAATAAATGAACTTGCAGATTTTAAGGTTTATTTTGCGTCAGAACAATACATCAATTGGACATATGAAACTAGAAGAAAACCTGAAACGAAATCAATTAACCCAATGTTTCCTTTAGTTATTACTGACAATGGAGTAGTAATTAAAGAGAAGCCTAAAGGGCGTGAAACAAGCTGTTACCGGATCTCAAATAACAAGGTCAGATTCATTGATGATTATGGAGTACCTGAAGGATTTCTCATATGTGTAACAGGACCTGAGGGGTATATGCCTAGATTAATAAAATTCGGTCAAAAGCCGAATGTTAATATGGAGGGCTACTCACACGCTAATCCTGGAATATTTGATTTTTATGTTAATGCAATTACAAAACAAGCCTCAATATTAGTTCACACAACCCAACGGTCTTTATTTAGCATGGCTATTGATTTTGAAAAGCATGACGGTGATTTTGATTTGGGTCGAAGGACAAGTTACAATGATGCATTTGACTTAACACTGGCCCTAAATGCAGGAAGATTCGATGTAGTAACAAAAAAAGAGGTAAGAGACATTCTGCCCAATATAGTAGATTCACAGTCTGAAGAAATTGCTAAAGTAATAAATGAATTAGTAAATCACTTAAACGCAAATCAATGCAACGAGTTGCCCGACAATCTTAGAGTGAAGATTACTAGCGTGTTTAATAGTGTGCTTTCAACATCCTCAGCTGCAGTAACAGTTGCAGATTCATATGGTAACAATGGAAGCGTGGGACAAGTGATTAAGACGTTGGTGGAATATTTTTCATAATGACAAGTAATTGTAAAGACCAAACAATTTGTAAGTCCAAAGGCAGATGCTTTATGATAGAATTTCCTGCTCTACTGTGATCGCATAAAACCATCTCCTTTTGCATCGAATCTGCTAAGATGAGTTGGTATTACGAGCGTGGGAATAGGTTGTGGCTCAGCCACGGAGGTCATGAAACGATTGCACAATTTGAAAAAACATTTTCAAATGAGTTGGATCGGCAAGAACATATAGCGTGGGCAAGCTCCTTGTCACTGTATTTCGAAGATGATGAGTTTGTGTATACGCATGCCGGATTAAATCCCTATGAGCCGTTAGATTCTCAGAGTCGGGATGTACTCTGGAATAATGAGAGCTATTTTTTACTCGATTCCAAGGGAGGTTCTTCTCACCTTCACTAAAGGTAAACCAGTTATTCATGGTCATACACCTGTTGAACGAATTTACTTTGATGGGGCAAGAATGAACTGCGACATGGGATCCAATACATATTGTGTGGAAGAAGAACGAGGTCTAGGACTAGTCAATCTGTCGGACATGGTTTATTTCGTTTATAAGCAAGGTCAGAAAAAAGTTGAGAAGAGGAACATACTGCGATTCTGAAAGGAATAGTAAACCCTGCATTTTTACGCAAAATGAAATTTATATTGATAAGCCAAGGAGGGACTCACATCGTGCGAGTCTTATTTTCTATTTCCAATGACAAGTAATTAACTAGACAAAAATCAATTAAAATAGTAAAATCATATATATAAATCATAGAGGAGTGGTATCCTTGGCAACTGTTACCTTACATGGTTTTGAACATAAAAGAAAACTGGTTGAATGCTTGACAATAGGAACCACTATTAATGCTGAGAAGAAGAAAGCTGATTTTGGGATAACTAAAAATAGATTCAGAAATTCCAACTCGGATGAAGTGAATCAGGTTGTCTTTGAAACGTTTAAAGATCAATACATTATCGATACATACAAAGAGAACGGATATGAACATATTCGTCTTTACTCAAAAGCTGATAAGTACCTGTATGTACTGCTAAGAGAGACAACGTTTCAAGAGCAGATAGAACAAAAGGATGACGGACAAGGCTCCATACATTACTTATACGCATATGGCTATAAGAATAAGTGGCAAGTACAGGAATCTTATCCGCTGACAGGACAATTAGTTTTCTTGGATGAAGGATTTATCTCCTCTAAAGAACTTCAAATTCAGCGAAAAGTGTACGATATTATGAAAGATAGTGATGTTGAGGTTGTTCAACTCCTTACCTATGATGTGATTCATGGCAAAGTAGTATCTGTTAAGGCAAGGGTACTTCATCCGGATATCGCCTCTACACCTCTATTTGAAGAGGATCTCAGTGAATTTATCGTCTCTTACGATAATACAGACGAATCCGTTGACTTTGTTAATGAGCCAATGTACCAGGAGCTTTCGGTAGAAAAACAAGAACAAGAAATCAGTGATTTGCTCAAGTTTAAAACAATACGAAAAGAGCAAGATGATAAGTAGGTTAGTGAATACTTGTTAAAGAAGGGGTTAGCGATGGCTGTCGTAAATACCTTTAATAAGGACAGGTTAAAATCAGCAAGAATTTACTCAGGGTTTACGATTTCTGAGCTGGCGGAGCAATCAGGCGTATCCAAGCAAGCGATCTCTCAATTTGAGAATGGCAAAAATAAGCCAACATTAGAAACGCTAATGAAGCTGATGTACGTCCTAAAATTTTCACGCGAGTATTTTTATGAGTCTGATGTACTCGGAGATTTACAGGTTGGAAACACATTCTTTCGATCTCTTGTATCAACTTCCAAAAAGGAACGTTTATCGCAAATCGAAAAAACACGGTATTTTTCTAAGGTTTGTGATTTTCTGGAACACTATATCGATTTTCCTACTATAAATTTACCGAGTAGTAAGGATTTAATCGACCTTCCGGAAAAGAAAATGGATAACCCCAATTCATTGGAGCGAGAGGATATCGAAGAAATCGCTTCGGCACTAAGAAGCCACTGGGGAATTGGTGAGGAACCTATTTCCAATATCGTATTTTTGCTAGAGAAAAACGGGTTCATCATGACTTCGCTTGCTACCGATACGCATAAGATCGACGCTTTTAGTCAGCGACAAATGATAAACAATCGAGAACGATATGTGATTGTTCTTGGGGATGGAAAGCAATCGGCATGCCGGAGGCAATTTGATACAGCACATGAATTAGGACATATGCTTCTTCATAATTGGAACACGGACTATAATGATATCTTTCTTGAAGAGCACCGTCTAATCGAGCAACAGGCCGATTCATTCGCTGGTGCTTTTTTGTTGCCGAAGAATGCGTTTTTAAAGGATCTCCATTATCCGAATCATCTCAGCTTTTATATCGAATTGAAGAAAAAATGGAAAGTTTCGATCCAGGCAATGATCGTCCGAGCGTTCCATTTAGGGGCCATCAACTATAATCAATACACCTATTTGATGAAGCAAATGAATCAAAAAAATATGCGAAAGAAAGAGCCGCTGGACGAGATTCTGACTGTCCCTCAGCCAATGATTATAAGAAAAGCGATAGAGATGCTTCTGGAAGCCAAAGTGTTGAAGCCTAAGGACATCATTGAATCCGGTGGGTTAAATCTCACTCAAGACATTGTTGAGTATCTCCTCAATCTTGAAAAAGGTACATTGAGTGAAGAAAAGAAGGATAATGTGGAGGTTCTTTTGCAATTTAAGAAATCGGATTGGTAAAAAACCTCAAAATAGAGAAGGAAGTTTTGTACCAGGAAAATTAAGAACAATATTTTTCTTATTGTGAAGTATTATTAGTAGCTTTAGAACTTGTTCAATACCTTGTTCAATTTGTTGTTCAGAAACACCCTCTTGAATTTGTCCAAGGCTATGTACGATTTTATTTCTCCAATTGACTACTTTTTTTACAGTTTCTATACTGACTTCCTCAAGACTTTTTTGGTTAATTGTTAGGTCAAGCAAACCAGATAATCGGGCTGTAAGACCAAACTCAGGTTTTAAAAAATCATCAATTTTTTTCTTGCTAAATTTCTTGTGGTTAGCAAGGTATTCTCTAAGAAATCCTGTTAATGCAACCTCTAATCCAATAACTGATTCTAGAATAGACAAACGATAATTTTTAGTTCTGAGGTGTTCTATTGCATTCAAATATAAGTCAAGTTCTGTTGGTATGGGGGCATTAGAAATTATTTTTTCTTTTACTTTTTCCCAATGATAATAATCTAGATAATATGAGGAATTAATATTGTTATTAATCAAATCAGGATACCTAGAAACATTGTTTAGAGCAGATACTACTAAATCACTAACATTTGTCCAGTTTAACGTATCAGATGAATATGAGGGTTTTAATGAGTCCAATAAATAATCCTCATAATGCTCATCCATGATAACTAGTTCATGAAGGTTTGGTATTACTCCATGAACTCTTGCGTTTTTAAGAACCCTGTTTGTTAATTGGAACATCAATTTTGTTAATGCTTTTCTATTTTCGATTAGTTGAGAAATTTTGTTTGACTCAGGAGCATCCTCAATTGTGAATGTTATTTTTTCTGATATGAAATAATTGAAGATCGTATTGTTTAAGCGAATCGATTGACCTGAAGATCCTTCTATAAATTCCACTTCACATTGCATTTCTTTATATTCAAAATTGATTTTAAAAGAATGTTGAAACCTATCATTGGCTAGTATGTATATTTGAATAGGTAAAAACCACTTTAAAAACATATAAACATCCTTTCTATTAGATATTGTTAATAAACATTTCACGTCATTTCAAAGATTAGATGAATGAAAAATCGCCAAGTAAGGCATTTCCGTGCGTGGTATCTGTTTTATATTAATAAAAGAGAAGAACTTTATTTTACCAAAAGGCACAACATATTTCAAAAAGTTTAGGGAATGATGTTTGATTATTTTTGGGAATATCCCTCATACTGATAATTTCCCGTATATTACAGAGGAATAATTTAAGATATTAGCGGCTTTAATATAAGTCCCCAATACAATGAATTATGCGAAACGAGGAGAGTATTAATGGCTTTTTTTCCAAGTGGAATTAATAAAAACCATGTAATTGAGCTTATCCAGCAAGGCAATATAAACGAACTACACAACACTATTCGGTCAAGATTATATATTGATGATGTAGATTATCAAATAATTTTTGAAGATTATTCCTTTGGAAATGATTGTTTCGGTGATGAATTCTCCAAAGCAAGAACAATTCCTAATGAGGATTGGAACCGGGCAGAGAAAGTTGTCTTTTATGTAGAGAATATCGCCAATCTGATGAATGATCGATTTTCAAAGCTTCCAATGGAAATATTCTTAAAAGTTGCCGAGATTTACGTTATGTATATCTTAATACATGAATTGGTCCATGTGAGACAACTTAAAGATCGGGTCATCTCCAACGATACTAAGGATGAAATATTCGGTGTGCCTTATAAGGAGAGAGCAATCGAAATTGAAGCGAATACAATTGCAAGCTCAATAATAAGTGAGTTTGGTGAGTTTGAGCGTGAGATTGCCCGATTATTACTATCAAATGAACAACTAGATAACAATAAGGTAGCCATGCTTATTGACATGTATTATAAGAGAGGGTAATGGTTCTAGATGTTTTAATCCCTACATTATTCCCTGCAAATAAACTCAATTAGACTCGTATGACAGCCGAATAAGTCTATAGTCTGCTTTATACTCTGTCCATCGGATTGTTTGCCGATAGAATTATATGTTATATAGCCGGAAAAACTAATGTGGTATAGTAACGGATGCAATTTGATGCAAATATAAATGACTGGCTTTTTTTCGGGCTCTTTACCGATTAATTGTCCAGTCTTTTTCTTTTATGAAAGGAGAATAAATGGGCTTGTACCGGCTTCAGAATGGGTTTCACAGCAGGGAATGGTCTCAGATTGCCGGTGGTTTATTGCAGGAGAAAGCCATCGGGAGTCGAAATATATTGATGAAATAGCGAGAAGTATGGATGGATAAAATGAACGGAAATACTACAATTCCACCAAAACCGTAAGCATTGCCATTGTGAATTTATTTTCTTTTCCCTAGCCTGTACTTAAGCGAAGTATCGATGTTTTGACCCAGTCTCATGATACGTCTTTATTTTCTCATGCTGTATGTGGAAAAGCCGGAGAAGTCAGGTGGGACAAGGGATTCCGGACGTTTGTTAAAGAATCTGGAGCGAGAGAATTATCGGTACATATAGTATCAGGTTTACAAAAAAAAGGGGGGTATTTTATGTCTACACTGATCACAAATACACATAAATACAAGAAGTTTATCAATAGAAAGCAGAATCAAGATACACAAAGTCTTACGGAAGTGGAAAGAGATGAGAGTATCTTTAATTCTCTATTCGGTAATAAGAATGAGATAGATTATAGACTGGTGCGTGTACATGATGGGATGGTTTTTGGTTATACGATAATTAATGGGGAGAAGTTGACAATCTTTAAGGAAGATGCAGAATGTGATATGCATCAAGTTGAAAGATGGAAAAAAATTAAAGAGATCTTTACTTTTTTCGGATGTTCTTATTCGGATTACTTTGAAGTGCCTGATATAGAGCGTTGCAAAGAAGCGTATGGACTTGCTCGGCAGTCGATAGCGTATGAGAACAAATATCAAAAATCAATTGTACAATCTGGGGAGTTAGGTGAGTGTATTGCGGGTCATTGTTTGAACTTGCACGTATCTAAAAGTCTGGTGCAAGCAGGATATGATGCAATTGATAAAGACTTCAACAGAGTCCAAATCAAGACTAAGCGACTGCACCCTGACGGAGAAGCTACTTCTGAAACATTGAGCATCTTAAAAGAAGAAGGTTATGATTACTGTTTGCTCGTCCTATTGAATAATAACTATACGCTTAACAATATTTACCGCATGGAGAAGAGTGAACTTGATTCAATACTCAAAATAAGAAAAACAAAAAGGATAAAAATTTCGGATTTCACAAAGTACCCATTATCAACGCTAAAAAGCAGACGACAAGAGAGGAAAGCCATAGAGAAAACATCGTATTACGCAGGAAAAGATCAGCCTTGGCTACCGATATAAGCCTATTTCAAGTACAAATGTGGTACTCGATTATATCTTGCGAGCTTTATTGGATCGCTTGTTTAGCACGGAGAACGGACCGGAATCAGGCAATTACCCTGATATTCGTTTGGCTTTTTCATCTGGTCAGTTTCATATTAATAATTATATCCTCACTCTAGGTAGATATGTTGAATTACAAGATACTGGATACGTTACTTATCATAGCACTGCCGTTATTCCAAGTACATCCTACTTCTTTTTCAAACAACAATAATTCCTGACTTTTCACCCAATTAACTGTCCAGGAATAATAAAAACTGTCTTAAAACTCATCCAAAAGGCTGGAAATCGTCAAGCATCTGCCCAAGCGAAATTCAGTCTTTTTCCTTCTCTCGCTCAACCCATCACACTCCACCTCGCCTCGCAACAACCTCATCCAACCTCCCCAATTCATCCTGTTTCACCTCGCCAAATTCCTCCATCATTCCCTCCAATCTGACCCAACACAGCCTACAATAACAAGTGCATGAACTCCCGCCTGAATCGCCCAAACATCAAGCATATCAAGGCTTCTCGGGCTTCTAATCACGCCAAGACTCATTGAATCAGGCAGAATTCAGCAGGGCTTTCTCTAACGTTTTTTCGCAACAAAATCGCAATAAACTCAGGCGATTCTAGGCAGGGAACCGGTGTTAATCGAGCATTTATTCATGTTGTTTTTCAATGCTATTCTCTGATTAGATTCGGGCTAACTCTGATGAAGGATCCTGCAATTCCTCCTGTAAATTAGACAGCAATTATTATTCAGTTTCGTTCACAATTGATCCAGTTTACTTCCAGTTTTGAGCCGGTTAAACCTCATATGAATGGACAGCAATTTTTATTCGGGATTGGGTGGGGGAATGGCTGGGATACGGTGTGGGAGTAGGGGAGTCGGGGGGGATGGGGGGGTCAGTAATTTTGGAGTTGTCAAAAAAAGTGCAGTTTGAAAACACCCTCATACAGAAATCCTTGCTAAGCTGCTTGTGACAGCATTCTTTCGCGATAAATAGCTGGGGGCCAGCCCCCTGGATTAGAGGTGTAGATCCGCCGTCTGTTGTAGTAGACCATGATGTATCTGAAGATGATCGATTGAATATAGGTCATCGGATAGCGTTCCGTGTTGATCTTGTACAGCTTCTCTTTCTTTAGCATAGCAAAAAAGCTTTCCATCCTTGCGTTATCATAGCAACGCCCTGTACCGCTCATGCTTTGAATGGCATCTCGTTTAGCCAGACTCTTTCGGAATGCATGGCTCGTGAATTGGCTGCCCCGATCGCTGTGATAAATCATTCCGCGAGCATTTCTCGCTCTACAGGCGTTCTCAAAAGCTTTGATGCAGAGTTCTTTGCGCATATTGTCGTCCATGGCGAAACCTACGATCTCTCCGTTAAAACAATCCAGCACAGCGGACAGATATAGCTTGCCATCTGAACAAGGGACTTCGGTGATATCCGATAACCACTTTTGGTTAGGTGCTGAGGATTTGAAGTCTCTCTGAATCAGGTTCTCGCTCTTTTGAGCTGCGGCATCTTCGCGCGTAATGCCGTTCGGGTGACGCTTCGCTTTCTTCAGCAGCCCATGCTTCTTCATGATGCGATAGACAGTGCTGTAGCTGGTCGTAATCTCTATCTGTGACAGCGCCAGCAGGATACGTTGGACGCCGTAATTACGGTTGTCTTCATGTTCTCCAATGATGTCTTTGATTTTGACCAGAAGGCGTTGTTGCCGCTCCTGTTTGGGCGTGGGCTTCAAGCTACGGTAATAGCCCGATTCGCTGACAGCAAGTACCTCGCACATCTCCTTGACGGGCCATCGATCCCGTCGTTCACGGATGTACGCATAGAGCTGACGCGCTTTTACCGCTTCCGGTCTTTTGCGAAAAAACCGAGTGCGTCCTTGAGAATGTCATTGGCACGGCGCAACTCGCCTATTTCTTTTTCTAATTCGATTTCACGCGCAGTCTTATCGGCAGAAGTGAGTCCGCTCCCGGTATGCGCCCCGTCGCCGTGCAGGATTCTTTGCTTTCTCCATCCCTGCAAAGTGTAGTAGGCTACGCCTAACTGCTCGGCGGCTTTCCTGGGGCCTATCTCATCGCTCAATCTGACTGCTTCTTCTTTAAATGCCTTGTCGTATCTGTTCATTGTCACTCGTCCCCTCGTTTGCTTTCATTTTATTTCATACGAGGGTGTATTTCGACTGCATTTTTATCGTAGCACTCCATTATTATGTTTTTTCAGGGGTTAACCCAACAATAGTTCCCGTCCACCTCCCTAAATAACTGTCCAAGCATAAAAATAACGGTCAAACCTCTTATCAAAGACTGGAAATCGCCAAGCATCTGCCCAAGCGAACCTCCAGTCTTTTTCCTTTTTTCGCTCAACCCATAAATTCTCCAATTGATCGGAAATCGAACTTTTTACGGCGGCTCTATTTACACACATGTGTTTACGCCCTACGAAGGGACTTCCGTGAGGGAAGTTAGTCGAAAAACCATACAAAATGACTCGGATTAGCTCTAATCCGCGGACGTTTGTCCGATAAATCGTACAAAGTAACTCAAATCAGGCTTAAGCGGCGGACGTTTGTAGGGAAAACCGTACAAGCGATTAAAATTAAGAGTTGTACCATTCAGGATTTCAGGAGCGTATCGTATCGGAGGAGGTACATACACCTTTCACCTTGTTCATCGATTATCTTCCATAGCAACTTAGTTGGCTTATGATTTAAACCACTCTTCAGCCTGCTGCCTATGCTGATCCGTAATATGAGAGCTTATGCTATTGAACGCTAGCCAGAAAGCTGCGGCATCGTCCGTATAGCCAAGAACCAATATAAAATCGGGAATTAAATCGATGGGGAGTACGATATAGGCCAACGCACCGATGGCAATGGCTTTAACCTTCATAGGCGTTTTACTATCGGTCGCGCAGTAATACATCGCTAGTGCATCTTTGGCAAACGGTATTTTAGAGGCATGCTTTTTTAACTTTTTTAGAAAATTATTTTTAACATACTTCTCTTGCTCGTCAGGGTTGCCGATCTTTGCTGTCCACGTGTTTGTGTCAATTTTTTCATCTTTAGAATAGGCTTGTTCGGCTGCCAAAGCCGAAGCTAATTCCTGTTCCGTTTGATAAGCGCTAAGGGACAAGTCTTCGCTAAACTTTGCGTTACACTTGCTGCAGTGAGCCTTGGTGAAATTCTTCGTATCAATGGGATTGATCTGACCGCAATTTTGACATTCCATCTGTCTGATCATCGTAAATTCCCCCTTTTGAGTAGCAGTAATAGGAGTGGTTGCGATAGGTCGCAGCTCCCAGAGCAGCGCAGAGACAGCTTTATTTTTTCTTCCGGTAAGCCGACGGAGAGACTCCCTCCCACTTGTGAAACGTCCTGCTGAAAGCGTGAATGCTCTGAAAGCCCAGCTCGTCCGCGATTTGCGTCAGCGACAGGTTCGTGAATTGGATCATCTGCTTGGCTTTCTCCAGGCGAACGGAGACGTGGTATTGGATCGGCGTCATGCCGTAAGCTTTCTTGAACAGCCGACACAAATAATATTTACTCATGTTGGCCAGATCCGCAAGCTCGTCGAGGGTCGATTCCTGATCGATGTGATGCGAGAGATAGTTTTTGACCCGGTCCAGCTGTTCCCAATTGGATTGCAGGTGCGTGTTGCGCCGCCAATGAATTTCCCGCAGGAGCAGCACCCAAAGCTGAATGAACAAGCCTTTGGCCGTCGTCTCGTAATAGGGGAATTTGCGCTCGAATTCGAAGATAATTTCCTGGATCAATTGTTCAATGGCGGCAGGCTTGTTCAAGCGAATGTGGTTGGGCAGAGGATCCTCCATGTCCGCGATGACGTCCTCCCGGATCCACCCCCGTTCCGATTCGGTCAAGAGCGAGTACGGCCTGTAAGACACTTTGACGTCGGGGCTGTCCCCGCGATAATACAGATCGAAATGCAGATGCGGTTGCCTCAGCGGCTTGTCGTGCAGCAGGTTGATCGAATGAACCTGGTTCGGCTTGAACAGGAACAAATCCCCCGGTTTTCCGTGATAAATGACGTTCTCCACCGAGACCTCGCATTCCCCTTCTTTTACGAACATGAGCTCATAGTCGAAAATGACCCTCTCGGTAATGTTGACCGGAGGATAGATCGTCGAATCCCAAGCGACGCGGATATAAGGAGAGAGGGTGTTCAAATCCATCCTCAACACGACCTCCTTCGAGCGAAAGTTGAACAATTTGGGTTAAACTTCTTACTTATTCTGCTAAAGAATATTGGATAGGAATCCAATAAAATAACAATTGTAAGCGCTATAAAGATTATAGGGAAAATGATTGTCCAAGGCAATAATGCCTAAAAAGCAAGGTGGGAATCCGAACGGGAGCCATCTTCTTTCGTCTGGCCTTCAACGGCGCTCTACCTCGAATCCATCGACAAAAAGGGGCTATGCAGCATGCATCATTCACCGTCTTTATCCTCTCTGAGCCTCGCGAGAGCGGGCAGAAGAAAACGGGAATCCAGCTACGATCGATCGGGCGGCAACAAGGATTATTATTCGATTTTTCCGGGAGAAAACAAAGCGATATGCGAGATCCGGGGAGCAGGGGCGATCACGCACATTTGGATGACGATGGCTACGGACGGGGCGAGCGAAGAGGCATTTCTGCCCCGCAAAATCGTACTCCGAATGTATTGGGACGGCGAGGATGGACCTAGCGTCGAAGCGCCGATCGGGGACTTTTTCGGGATGGGCCACGGATTGACGCGCAATTTCACGTCTGCGGCGCTGATGATGAGCCCGGAGGACGGCAAAGCGTTTAACTGCTTTTTCCGCATGCCATACGCGGAGGGCGCCCGAATCGAGGTTGAAAGCGAAGCGGACAGCCCGATCAAGTTTTACTTCTATATTGATTATGAGGAATACGACGCATTGCCGGAAGATGAGCTTCGTTTTCACGCCCAGTGGCGTCGGGAGTGTCCGACGGACGGCGTCCCGGATCAGGGACAGGGAATGGACAACGCCTACTTCGAATTCGGCGGGAAAAACATAACCGGAGACGGCAACTACGTCATTCTGGACGCGGTCGGCAAAGGCCACTACATCGGCTGCAACTTCAATGTTCACAACTTGCGCGAGACGAGGGAGTGGAACTGGTACGGCGAAGGGGACGACATGATCTTCATCGACGGGGAGCCTTGGCCGCCGACCCTTCACGGCACCGGCATGGAGGATTATTTCAATACCGCGTGGTGTCCGCAGCAGGAGGTGTGCACGCCGTATCACGGAATCATTCTCGGCGGCGGTTGGAACTGGAGCGGGAAGATTTCGACGTACCGCTACCATATTCTCGACCCGATCATGTTCGAGAAGAGCGTCCGCGTGACGATCGAGCACGGTCACAACAATCATCGGAGCGACGACGTGTCTTCGACCGCTTACTGGTACCAGGAGGAGCCGCATCGCCCGTTCGGGCCGCTCCCGAAAGTCGCCGATCGAATGCCGCTTCCGGATCTGAAGCCTTTCGACAGCGCGAGTCTCGGAAGGATTTTCGGCCATCAAAATCCGTAAACGCGAGGAGTGGATACGTTGAAACGAATAATCGCCATTTCGGCTTGCGCCTTCCTGCTTCTGACGACGGCCTGCTCCGGGGGGAGCAAGACGAACCCGATGCTGGACGCGAAAGATAAGGACTTCGTATTGAAAGGCATTTCCGATCTAACGCAGGTGTCTCAGTTAACCGGGGCCGATTCCCCGAACCATACGGAAAAGTACGGCGTCTACGGCACGGACCTCGGATCTATGATCAACGACGGCGACCGCACTTATTTCGTCCTTGGGGATACGTTCGGCGAACGGCCCGAAGGGATGACCGGCGGCGGGGGCAGCCTGTGGCGGTCGAATACGCTGGCTTATACGACGGACGTCGAGCCGTCCGACGGCATTACGCTCGACGGGATGATCATCGACGAGATCGGACTGGCCAAAGAATTGCTTCCTTCGGCGAAAGTCGATTTCGATGAAATGACGAAGATTCCGACGCACGGTTTATCTGCGAACGGCGCTTTGTACTTGTACTACATGTCGGTTAACCATTGGGGTGAGCCGGGCAAATGGGACGCCAATTACGCCAGTCTGGCCAAGTCGACGGACCAAGGGCAAAACTGGACGTTGCTGGACGAAGTGAAATGGCCCGGTGACGGCAACTTCATTCAAGTGAGTCCGCTCAAGGTGGATGCCGCCGAAGGAAAGAAGGACGTTTACCTGTGGGCGATCCCCTCCGGCCGGTACGGCGGCGTGCAGTTGATGAAGGTCGCCGAAGAGAGCGTGGAGAACCTGGCGGATTACCGCTATTTCTCGGGTACGGACGACAAGGGAGCCCCGGTCTGGAGCGAGAACCCGGCTCAAGCGAAGACGGTGGTGGACGATTCGGTCGGCGAGCTGTCCGTCGTCTGGAATCCCTATCTGGAGCGATGGTTGATGACTTATCTCAACGAAGGGAATGGCGTCGTCATCCGGGAAGGGCTTGCTCCGTGGGGGCCGTGGGGAGACAAGATCGAACTGGTGAGCCCGACGGAATACCCCGGCCTGTACGCCCCGTTCATGAACGAACGCTATACAGCCGACGGCGGCAAAAGCATCTACTTCGCGCTTTCTCTATGGGACCCCTATAACGTTTTCTGGTTTAAGGCGACGTTGGAGAAGTAATTGGCGCAAGCATCCCCGCGTTTCGAATGTCGATTTAAGCGCTCAGCGTTTAAATAGCTTGACAAAAAAAGGGAGGATTCAAGCATGCAGGAAAAATGGGGAAAGTCGAAAAAATGGACGGTTATGCCAACGGTGCTTCTGGTCGCGGCGATGGCGGTGACGGGATGCGGAGGCGGCAATAACGACAAGGGCTCGAACGCCAGTCCTTCCGTTAGCGCCAGTTCCAGCGAAATTGCGGCGCCAAGCGAGAGCGCCGCGCCGCAGGAGTCGGAAAGCGCGGCGCCCGCGGAGAAGGTCAAACTCGAATTCTGGGCGCAGAAATTCGAGGACACGACGGACGCATGGTTCAAGAAATGGACGACCGAGTTTAACAAAGCCAACGATAACGTCGAAGTGAAGCTGACGATCGTTCCGGGCGACGCATGGGCCCAGAAGCTGAAAGCCGCGCAAGCCGCGGGCAAGGCTCCCGACATCATGACGATGAATTACGGCAATATCGCGAACGCGGCCAAGCTTGGACAAATCCAGGCTCTGAACGATTTAATGGATCCTGCCGTGTTCGACGATCTGTACGATAACGTAAGAGATTTCGTTACAGTCGGCGACAAGATCTACGCTTACCCGAAGCTGGTAGAACCGTCCGCTGTACTTTACTATCGCAAAGACCTGTTCCAGGAAGCCGGACTCGATCCTGAGAAACCGCCGACGACTTGGGCGGAAGTGCTCGAATACGGCAAAGCGCTGACGAAGAAAGGCGTGTTCGGATTCACGACCGCGCAGAACGCCGCGGATCTGGGATGGTCCAGCTGGGGCTTGCAGTACAATGCCTCCGGTCATCTGGCAGTCACGGACGACTGGTCCAGCGCAGACGTTAATAACGGCGCTTACGAGAATGTGCTGAACTTTTACCAACAGGCCTATCAATCAGGCATCATGCCGAAGCAGCAGCTCGCGGGTTACGCGGATATCAAGCCTTTCGGCGAAGGTAAAGTCGCGATGGCCGTGTGCGGCTCTTGGGCGATCGGGCAACTGCGTAACAGCTATAAGGACATTTTGGATAAAGTAGGCGTTGCTCCGATGGCCTCGATCGACGGCGATCAGACGAAGCCGACGGCTACGCTTGGCGGATGGACGCTTGTCGTCGACGGCAAATCCCAGCATGCGAAAGAAGCGGCTTCCTATATCTCGTACTTGCTCGCGGGGGATACGGGCATCATGATCGACTTCTTCAAGGGCGCGCAGTTTTCCAAGTTTTCTGCGCGTAAGTCGGTTGATGAGGCGATGAAATCCGATGTTGACGCTTCGAAGGACGCATGGCGCGCCTTGATCGCCGAGAAGGTGATCCCGTACTCGAAGGCCGAGCCGATCTACCCTTGGGACATCAGCTTTGCGCTCTCGACTGCGATCGAGTCGGCCATGAAGGGCACGAGCGTGGACAAAGCGTTGGCCAAGGCGGAGAAAGACATCAACGACTTTATCGCGAAATCCAAGCTGGCGGGCACGAATCCGAAGCAATAACGTCCGGACGGCATAGGGCTGCCCCATAAGCGGAGTTGCTTGAAAACAACTTGGTCGACTTATGGGGAGCCCCATTCGGCTCCATCCACGGAGGGAAACGCATGGGCAAAAAAAATTTCCGGCTGGACAACAAGACGGCGTATATTCTGTTGTCGCCGATCGTAATTCTGCTGACGATTTTCGTCGTTATTCCGTTTATCTACGCGATCCGGGTCAGCTTCTATGACTGGAGCTTCTATCAGGATTCCGAATTCGTCGGGTTTCGGAACTTCTATATGGTCCTAACGGACCGCTTGTTCGGAGAAGCGGTATGGGTAGGGCTGAAGTTCGCCCTCATGGTCGTACCGGCAACGCTTGTTCTGGCCTTTCTGTTCGCCAACGTCGTCAAGAACATCGGATCGAAGCTGTCCGGTTTCGTTAAGACGTCCATCTATATCCCCACGATTATTTCGGGTATCGTTGCATCTGTCATTTTTGTCTTTATTTATGACTACATGGGAGGACTCGCAAACTATGTGATCGGCTTATTCGGCTATGAGCCGAAGGCATGGCTTGCGGAAGTTGCGACAGCGCTTCCGAGCATCGCTGCGCCTGCGGTCTGGCTCGGCTTCGGCCTGACGACCCTGATTATGCTGGCGGGGCTGCACGACATTCCGGAAAGCTATTACGAGGCGGCGAATCTCGAAGGGGCCGGTCCGTTCAAGAAAATGGTCTACATTACGATTCCGCTCATGCGCAACGTCATCCTGTACTTGCTCGTCACCGGGTTCATCGCTCAGGTGTCGCAATTCGAGCTTTCCCTGGTCATGACGAACGGCGGTCCGCTTAGCGAGACGACGACGCCTAACCTGTATATTCTCAACCACTTCCGCAACGACGTGATGGTCGGCAATTCGATCGCGGCTTCGCTGCTTCTGTTCGTCGTGTTGGGGAGCGTATCCGCCTTGATCTTCAAGGTGCTGAATTCGGAGAAAGCGATCGACGGCTAAGTAACCGGCGATAGGAGGAAACGGACATGAAAGGGCAAAGCCTGCTGCAAAGAACGACTCTGACGATTATCGCCGGCGCGGTCACGTTGATCGCCTTGTTTCCGCTGCTCTGGGTCATCATCGCCGGGTTTAAGGAGAAGACCGAAGTATTGTCGACGCCTTTCCGGTTTTTCCCCAAGCAGTGGATGCTCACGAACTACACCGATATTCTCGGAGATCTGGCGTTTCTGAAATCGATGGGGGTGACTTTCGGAGGCGCGATCCTGTTCGCGGTCCTGAGTCTGCTCGTCAACTCAACGGCCGCTTACTCGTTCGCCAGACTGGAGTTTCGCTTCAAAGGCCTTCTCTGGCTCTACGTCATCATGACGATGTTCATTCCCGGAATGGCAATCCTGCTGACTTCCTTCATCGTCGTGGACAGAATGGGAATGCTCGACACGTTCGCGGTGCTGGTTCTGCCGGGCGTCGCGTCCGCCGGACATATGTTTTTCATCCGGCAATTCTACCTCAATATCCCGCTTGCGTTGGAGGAGGCCGCGCTGATCGATGGAGCGGACCGCTTGCGCATCTTCTCAAGCATCTTCTTGCCGATGTCGTTCCCGGTCTTCGTTATCGTGGGCATCGGTTCCTATCTGGCGTTCTGGAACTCGTTCATCTGGCCGACGATGACGATTACCAATCCCGATCTGTTCCAGATCATGCAGTACTTGTACAACTTCCGTTCCGAACGCGCGACCGAACTCGGCATGCTGATGGCAGGGTCCGCTTTGGCGGCGTTTCCGACGATCGTGCTGTTCCTGATTTTCCAGAAGTACATTATTTCGGGCATCAAAATCTCGGGTTTGAAATGAGGGCGAAACGATGGAAAAGCATCCGGGTTTGATGCTCCTGAGGAACGAACGGTTGCTGGCGGGCATCGGCATGGAAGACGGGGCCGTCCGACTTCTTCGCGACGTACGGACCGGCACCGACTACATCGCTAACGAAGCCGACGCGGAGCCGTTCCGGCTGGAGACGGATGCGGGATTCAGCTCGGAGTTCGAAAGCTTCGAATGCAGGAGGGACGACTCGGTCCCCGGAGAAGCAAGGATAACGTTGACCTGGCGTACTCGGTCGGACGTTGCCGTTCATGGCTGGGTGTCCCTTGCGAAGGGAGCCGACTCATTGGAATTCGGCTGCTCCGCGGACAACGGCTCGGAGAAGCGGCTGCTGAGCCTGGAATATCCGATTATTCCGAACCTCAAGGAGATTACGGAGGGCGGCGAGGACGATTACGTCGCGCATGCGTTCGCGACGGGGCGGGACGCTTGACTGTCGTCGACGTGTCGGACAACAAGCTGGCGCTTGCCCGAACGCTCGGTGCGACGGAAACGGTGAATGCGGGCAGCCTCGAGAGTTTGTCCGGCCACAGATTTGATGTGGTCGTGGACGCGACGGGGCTGCCTGCGGTGATCGAGCTTGCCATGTCGCATCTGGGCAAGACGGCGACCTACCTGCAATTCGGCGTGACGCCTAAAGATGCGCGAATTCGGTTAAATCCGTTCGAGCTCTACCATAACGATTGGACGATTCTCGGCTCGATGGCGATCAACCATACCTTTCTACCCGCATTCGAATGGGTGAAGGAGGGGAGGATCGCGGTGGAGCCTCTCGTGTCCAAAGTCATTTCCTTGGAGGAGACGCCGGAGTTTCTGGCCCGTCCCAAAGATCCGGAGCTATTAAAGGTTCAGATTAAGCTGTGACGGCGCGGGGAGGGTTGCCGGATCGGGGAAAGGAGGAAGCGGCATGCCGACCGGAACGTTCAGAGCGTTCGGGTTCAAGCGCAGGTGGATGGTACTGTTGGCAACGGCTTCGTTAAGCGCGCTTATTCTCGTATCTTGCGCTGAAGAGAAGGAGGAGCAGATGAATCAGCCGATCATTGCGGAGGAAAGCACCTTTTTCTCCATCGCATCCGTAGAACCCGGCGCATCCTATACGACATTCAGCGACGGCGATCTCTGGCCGGTCGCCTGGGCCGACGACGATGCGCTGTATTCGGCCAACGGGGACGGTATCGGGTTTGGTTACGAATCCGGCGGCGATTGGTCCGATATCGTCATGAACAAGATTACAGGTTCACCCTGGAATAACGACGTAGAAGGAGAACGGCTGGCAGCCGGCGACGAAATCGGGCGAATATGGGGCGACCCGGAGCGGTACAATCGCAAACCTACGGGGATCGTCGCGGTCGGGGGAGATTTGTATTTGGCCGTACAGGATTTGAACAAGGACGAAGCCAGCGGACATATTTTCAACGAAGCTCCGGCTGCATCGATCTACAAGTCGACGGACAAAGGGAAGACCTGGACGGCAAGCGCGCAATCGCCCATGTTCAAGGATCACACGTTCACGACGGTCATGTTTCTCGATTACGGCCAAGAAGGGGCCGACAATACGTTCGACGATTACGTCTACGCCTACGGATTGGACAATAACTGGCGGGATTCCTTCTCCGATATTGTGGAGGACCCGACGAAGCTTTATTTGGCACGAATGAAAAAGGAGAGTATTCAGGACGTCTCCGCTTGGGAGTTCTACGCAGGAAATTTGCAAGGCAAGGCGAAGTGGACGAAGCCGGGCGACCTTCAAGCGAAACGGCCGGTGCTGCAAGACGAGCGCCGTCTGTATACCGATCGGCTGACTCCGGGGCTTGGCAACCTGTCGGTCGTGTCCCAGGGCAGCATCGTCTACAACCGACCGCTCGACCGTTATCTGTATACGTCGTGGACGGAGTTTACGTTCGAGTTTTACGAAGCGCCCAAGCCGTGGGGACCGTGGAAACGCTTCTTATCGGTTGATTTTGGCGAGTACCCGTGGGTGGACAAAAAAGCCGGAGGTTACGCGACGGTTATTCCATCCAAGTACATTAGCGCCGATGGTCGCGAGATGTGGGTCGGCTCGAATACGTTCGTGGGCGGCGTGAAAAATTACAATTTCTCTCTCCGCAAGTTGAAAGTCGTTCCCTTCGTCAAGACGGAACCGGATAACGGCAAAAGCGGCGTTAACCTGGCGCTGCCGGCGAATTCCCAAGACGTCGCGCCGCTATCGAGGGCGATGTACGAAGGCGAGCTGTCACGTTTGAATGACGGGGATCGCGAAAACGCCGAAGATAGCCGCAACGGCGAGCGCAAGCCGGAGGATTGGTGGGGGTACGCGTGGTCTCGCGCCTATCATATAAATAAAGTCGTGTATTCAGCCGGCGACGCCTACGAGGGCACGGGCGGATGGTTCGATCGCGTTCGCGTGCAGGTGCGGCAGAACTTCAAGTGGGTGGACGTCCGGAATATCCGCACGACGCCTTCCTACCCAGGGAACGAATCCGCGAATCGCAACACCTATGAATTCGTCTTCGACGATACATGGGGGGACGGGGTGCGCATCATCGGCAAGCCGGGCGGGGACGAAGCGTACACCTCGATCGCCGAACTGGAAGTGTATTACGCGGAATAGGCTTGGACCAGGGGGCCGCCGTTCCCGGAAGGAGATTCTCCGCCGGGAGCGAGCGGCATTTTTCCAATTGACTCGTCTACGTCGGAGCGCCTATGCTGTGGAAAACGGTTGCAAAGGCGGTATGAGCCATGTTCTACTCCATACGCACGCAATTAATCGCGATTATCGTCATGCTTATCGTCCCCTTCGTGCTGATGGGGTATTTTTTCTGGCAGCAGGCGGCCGACGCTTTACGGGCTTCCATCGAGACGACGACCGTTCAGTCGATGAACCAGTACGCCGACTTCGCGGAAAGCGCGACCTCCCAGGTGATGAACGTCGCGAACCAAATTTTGCGCAGCGGTGAGACGCAGGAATGGCTACGTTCGCGAGACGAGTCGGCGGCTTCCTCGAATGCCGTGCAGCAAAATATCCGAATGAGGAAGTACTTCGATTCCGTCGTTAGCAATAGCCCTTTGATCTTGTCCGTCAACATTTTCCACGGGGGATGGGATTTGTGGAACCTGGAGGGCGACGAATATTTGCGCAGCGACTGGTACAACGATTATCGAAACGAGGGCATCCGCTGGGCGGGAGCGCATCTCGATCCCCGGCAGAACGGTTCGGCCACGAATCGGCAGCGGGTGAACGCTCTGATCTATCCGTTGTCCGACCTGCTGAACCTGCGGGAGGAAGGGATTCTGAAGCTTAACGTCAGAACGTCCGCCTTGCAGGAGCCGCTCGATAAGTTGACGCTGGGGAAAACGGGAAAAGTGTTCCTGATCACCCCGGACGGGGCTCCCGTGCTTGACCAGAAGCCGGGCGAGCTTCCCGCCGCCCTTCTGGATCGCATCGGCTTCGCGGGCGGCGAGGACAATGCGGGAGCTCGCATTTATCGGGACGAGCACAGCAGCACGATCTATTTCTATCAGCGGACGGAGACGACCGGCTGGATCGTCGTTGGAGCCGTGTCGGAGACAGAGCTGTTCCAGGAAATCACGAGAGCGAGACAGAACGTCATCGCGGTCGCGGTCGTTCTATTCGTGATTGCCGTCTCATTGACGCTATGGTTCTCGTCGCGCATCGCCAATCCGATCTCCCGGATCGTGCGCTCCATGAGGTACGTCGAGGAAGGGGATTTCCTTAAAGGGAACGCGATTATGGCCAAGAAGCGGCTCCGGCAAAACGAAATCGGCTTTCTGACGGTCAACTATCTGAACATGGTCAAGAGGCTGAAGTCGTACATCGAAACCGAATACGCCCAAAATCTGAGAAGGCGCAATGCGGAATACAAAGCGTTGCTGCTGCAGATCAATCCCCATTTTCTCAACAATACGCTGGAGGTCGTCACGTCTCTGGCGGCGCAGGGAAGGAACGAAGACATCGAGCGGGTAATCAACGATCTTAGCTTGATGCTCCGATCCTCGCTTCGATTAAATACGGAATTGATTTCCGTGCGTGACGAGATGGGAACGATTCGCGCCTTCACATCGATTCTCTCCGTCTGCTACGGGAGCCGTGTTCGATTCGAGATCGTGGACGAACCTATCAGCGACGATCTGCGGATTCCAAAGCTGCTGCTGCAGCCGTTGATCGAGAACGCCGTCAAATACAGTCTCGGCATCGTCGATGTGGCCGTCGTGTCCGTGCTCGTCGCGGAGACGGCCGACGAATTGACGATCGTCATCCGGGATAATGGGCTCGGCATACCGGAAGAGGTGCTCAAGGATTTGAAGCCGGCCACCGAATCGAATTTCGCGCAGGATGTGCTTGAGATCGGCGAGAAAGGCATCGGCATTAAAAACGTGATTGCCCGCGGGCGCATGTCCTACGGTTCTCGCTTCTCCGTGGAGATCCGGACCGCCGAGCGCCAAGGTACGGAAATTAGGATGAGCATTCCCATTGCGAGGTGAACGAAGCATGTACGACATTCTGATCGCGGACGATTCCGCGGAAATTCGCAAAGGCTTGATGCTGAAGCTCAAGTGGGAGGATTACGGTTTTCGCGCGGCGGCGGAAGCGGCCGATGGTGCAGAGGCTTTGGCCGTGTTGCAGGAACGGAGGTATCCGGTTCTGATCACGGACATCCGGATGCCTGTCATGGACGGACTCGAGCTGCTTCGGGAATGCGCGATCCGCTTTCCCGGGACGAAGACGATCGTCCTCTCCGCCTACGACGATTTCCCGCTCGTTCAGACGGCAATACGCAAAGGCGCGAAAGATTATCTCCTCAAGCCGGTCATCAAGGCGGAGCTGATCGCTGCGCTGGCTTCCTTAAAGCGCGAATTGGATGCCGAGAAAGAATGGGCAATCGCGCAGCTTTCCAGAGGGGAGCTCCCGGAATCGGAGGCGGTGTCCCGGATTCGCGCTTACGGATTGGCCGAATGGGCGCTCGCCGAACAGCCTGTGAGATTCGCGGTCGCCGAGATGCGCATTCCCGAAGCGAGAGCTCCGGGAGGCGTGCAGAGCGGCGATTCGTTCAAGGAAGCTTACAGGCTGCTGATGACCGAGATCGCTTCGCAATGGGGGAGCCATGTCGAGACGTTCGGGGAGAAGGAGCGGCCGGATCGGATGGTTTTCGTCGTTCACTCGGATCCGTCTGTTACGGGGAACGACGAGGACGGGCGGCAAGACGGCCTGCTCGGCCGATTTCTGGCTGACGTCAGGGAGAAGGTCGTCCGATATTTGCGCGTCGAGCTGGCGATCGGCGTTGGCCGCCCCGTCTCCGGTTACCGGAATTGGAGCGCCGGGCTGGCTTCGAGCTTGCTCGCCCTAAGCCGAAGCAAGTCGGATAAAGTGTCGCAGACGATTTACGGCGACGATCCCGATGAGGACAACGAGCTTTCGTTCGCGATTCTGCGCAGATTCTGTCTGGCTGTAGAGAACGCGGACGAGGGCGAGGCGCTTCAAACGCTCAAGGAAATTTCCGAAGCCGGCAAGCGCTCGTCCGTACAGGCCTTCTCCTTCTTCCTCGTGCAGCTTGGCCTTAGGATGGGCGAAATTATCCGCAAGTACGATCTGAAGAATCTCGATCCGCTTGGCCTTCTCTGGCCGTACATCAATTCCGCTTGGGATTGCGAAGCGATTGACCGGATCGTGCGAGACATCCGGGAGATGACGCTGCAAGCCGTCGCGTCGCTGAAGGGCTTGAAAGGCAAGGGTCGCGAGGACACGATCGAAGCGATCCGCAAGTATATGCACGAGAATTACGGCGAGGAATTGACGCTGTCCGCGATCGCGGAGCAATTCCATTACAACGTCGCTTATTTGTCGGATTCGTTCCACAAGACGACCGGGAGTACGTTCAGCGATTATTTGCTCGGCATCCGCATGGATCGGGCATCGAGGCTGCTTCAGGAGAGCGATCTGAAAATCGTTAACGTATCCGAGCTTACCGGTTTCTCCAGTCCGGCTTATTTCAGCAATGTTTTTAAAGGCTACTACGGTATGGGGCCCAACGAATACCGCAAAAAACGGGCGCATACCTAACGGAACGCGGGGGTCTGTAGCGCCAAGTGCCGCAAGCTGAGTTCCCTGCCAAAAATATTACAACTCAACGCCCAAAACGGCTGCATTTCGGGCTCGCCTCCGTCGTGTTATCCTGTAGGCGTGTTCATCAATACACACTAAAGGCGGGATAAAAAATGCTCAGATGGCGAAGAACGGCGGTTATGCTGCTTACCGTTTGCTTGGGGGTCGCCCCGCTGTCGGCCTGCTCCTCGAAGACGAACTCGGGCGATAACGGTTCGGCCTCTCCGAGCGTTAGCGCGAGCGAGAGTCAGGGAGAAAGCCAAGGGGACGGCAAGAAAGTAGAGATCAAATATTGGAGGCACGACTTCGCGCCCGAAGTGGCCACACTGAAGAAAATGATCCAGGCGTTCGAGAAAGAAAATCCGACGATCAAAGTCAAAATGGAAGTGATTCCTTACGGCGATTACGAGACGAAAATCCGTACGGCGCTTGCGGCGGGCAACCCCCCGGACGTTATCGGGCTGGACGGGCCGACGCTGGCCGCTTACGCCCATCAGGAAGCGGTCATTCCGCTCGACAAGTACATGGAGATCGACGGGAACAAAGAGGATATCGCGGCGCCCGTGTTGGAGAGCTTGACGTACAAGGGGCAGATTTACGCGGCTCCTCTGAACGACGCAAGCATTGCGATGTTCTACAATAAAAAGCTGTTCGAGAAAAACGGCGTCGAGCTTCCCTCCAAAAATCCGAACGAACCGTGGACTTGGGAGCAGGTGCTGCAGGCGGCGCAAAAAATCAACGATCCGAAAAATAAAATTTACGGCATCGATCCGGGATGGGGCCTGGGGGAGGGAGAAGGCTCGACGTTCGTCAAGCTGCCCTTCATCTGGCAAGCCGGCGGCGAAATCCTAAGTCCCGACGGAACCGAGGTCAAAGGCTATCTCGATTCGCCCGAATCGAAAAAGGCGCTGTCGTTCTTCGCGTCCCTCTATAACGAATACAAAGTAGCGCCCAAGGAGACGCCGCCGGAAGCGTTCGAAACCGGAAAGCTGGGCATCATCGTCAACGGACCGTGGGCGATCTCGGGCTTCGCATCCTCGCACCCCGAATTTAAGCTGGGCGAGGATTGGGATATCGCGCCGCTATGGAAGGACGCCAAGCAAGTGACGCCTAACGGAAGCTGGAACATGGCGATCACCAAAGGCTCCAAGCATCCCGACGAAGCGTGGAAATTCGTTAACTGGGTCACCGGCGTCGAGGGCGCGAAGATGTGGTACCAGGAAACGAAAAACCTCCCGGCCCGACTCTCCACCGCGAGCGCGATCCCGGAGCTGACCGAATATCCGATGAACATTTTCGTGGAGCAGTCCAGCAAGTTCGCTCACCCAAGGCCGGTAACTCCAGCCTATCCGGTCATTACGACTTCGATCTCGAAGCTGTTCGCGGATCTCGGAGTCGCAAACCGGAACGTGGACGATGCGGTGAACGAAGCCGTCGCGACGATCGATAAGGCGCTGCAGAAGTATAAATAAAGCCGGAAAAGGGGCTGATCTATAAGCAGAGTTGCTGGAGATGATCGATATGTAAAGAAAGGTGTATGTACCTCCCGGAGACTGCCTTATACGCTCCTGAAATTACATTATTACGGGTTTACCAATTCAGTTTTCAGGAGCGTATAGCATCGGAGGGAGGTACATATACCTTGCACCTTTATCATCGATTATCTTTCAGAGCAACTTGAAGTGCTTACGAGGCAGCCCCCTTCTTCGCGGAGGCGATCACCATGAAGCTTCAATCGGCTTTCGGCAAGCGGGAAGAGCGAGCGGCTTGGCTGTTTATTTTGCCGGCGTCGATCGCACTGCTCCTGTTCACCTTCTATCCGATGATCAATGCGTTCGTCATCAGCTTTAAAGACTATAGCCTGATCAATCCCGACTCTTCGTTCGTCGGACTGGACAATTACCGCGGCCTGATGTCGGACCCGAAATTCCTCGGCAGCCTCCGGCATTCCTTTCACTTCGCGATTGTCGTCATTCCCGTGCAGACGGCCGTCGCGTTGGGGATGGCCTTGCTGGTTTATCGGACCTCCTGGGTGTCGGGCTTGTTCCGGACGGCGTTCTTCATGCCTGTCGTGATCGCGATGGGCGTCGCCTCGACGTTGTTCAAGATTATTTACAACCAGGATTACGGTCTGCTGAACAGCGTGCTCGGCTTTTTCGGCCTTGGGCCGATCTCGTTCTTGTCGGACGCGAGTCTGGCGATGTATGGCATAATGCTGCTGGGCATGTGGAAGTCGGCCGGTTTTTTTATGATTATTTTCGTAGCGGGGCTAAACGGTATTCCGGGTGATCTCTACGAAGCGGCGGAAGTCGAAGGCGCGACGCGGATACGGAAATTCGTCCATATCACGCTGCCGCTTCTGCGCCGAACAATGACGTTCGTCGTGATCATCACGACGATGGACGCGTTAAAAATTTTCGTGCCGGTACAATTGGTCACGGGAGGCGGTCCAGCGGATTCGACGACGACTTCCGTCCTGTTCATCTACGAAACGGCTTTTCAACAGATGGAGATGGGGTACGGCACCGCGGCGGCGTTCATTCTGTTCGTGATCGTCATGTGCATCTCCGTCGTGCAGTTGCGTCTGTTCCGATCCAATGTGGAGTATTGAGGAGGGGATGGCGTTGGAGCGCATAGGACGTCTCTTGAAATGGATAGTGATGATCGCGATCGCCATCGTCTCCCTGCTTCCGATTTTCTGGATGTTCATGGGGGCGTTAAGGCCGAGGCAAGAGCTGTTTCAATACGTATCGCTGGAGTGGCATCTGTTTATTCCGGTCGAATGGACGCTGCAAAATTTCGTCGATATTTTCTCCGACGAGTCCAAGCCGTTGGGCCGCTTTATCGGCAACACGCTGTTTGTGGCCGTTCTGGTTACCCTGCTGTCGCTTCTCTTCAACTCGATGGCCGCATTCGCTTTCTCTAAGCTGAAGTTTCGCGGACGCAACATCATTTTCGCCATCTTCCTGTCTGCTCTTGTCATTCCCGGCGAAGTGACGATGGTTCCGACGTATTTGCTCGTCCATGCGTTCGGGTGGATCGACAGCTTCAGAGCCCTCGTCATTCCGGGGGCGGTATCGGTGTTCAGCATCTTCTTGCTCGTACAGTTTTTCTCCGACGTTCCGGGAGAATTGCTGGAAGCGGGCAAGATCGACGGCGCGTCGTGGTTGGGCATCTACGCGAAAATCGTGTTGCCGGCCATGATTCCGGCGCTGATTACGATGGGACTCATTACGTTCCTCGGGCAATGGGACGCATACTTGTGGCCGCTTATCGTCATTAACGACGAGACGAAGCAGATGCTTCAGGTGGCCATCGCGACATTCACTAACCTTCAGGCGACGGAGTGGGGGAAGATTCTGGCGGCGGATACGGTCGCTTCCGTTCCGATTCTGATCCTGTTTCTGTTCCTGCAAAAATATTACGTTCGGTCCATCGTGAGCTCGGGCATTAAAGGCTGAGCCGGATGGCGGAAGGAGCAAGCGATGAGCGCTATACGGGAGATCGTGAGATTGGACGGGGTTTTCAAGGAATACGTCGGATCGTTGACCTGCGATTGGCTAGGCGGCGTCAGGCCGAGCATCGAGGTGACCTATCCGAGAGACGGAGTGGCTAAAGTCGATATCCGTATCCCGTTGGATCAGGACGTCAGGCAGGACGATTGGCGGATCGAGGTTCGTCCGGCGTTCGCTCCGACGTTTCGCTGGGCGCCGCACCTCGCTCCGACGGACGGGCACGTGATCGACCAGCATGCTTTCCGCGCTCCCGCGCTGATCGTGCATGACGGTAGAAGGAAGCTCGCCGTCGTCCCGGATTTGGACGCGCTGGCGAAGGCAGGGGACGGAGCGGAGGCCGATTCGCCCCGGTGGTACATGGATCTCGACGCGCCGGCTAACGTGCTGGCCGCGGGGCTGTGCGCGACGTCCGTGAAGGAGCACGTGCTGTTCGTTCGGGAGCCGGGGGCTCTATTCGTCAAGGGTCAAGTCGAGTTCGGCTTCTATTTGTTTGCGACGGAAGAGCCCGAGGCGATCGACAATCCGTGGCGAGACTTGCTCGCTTTCTTCTGGGAAAGGTGGGGCCGTCCGCTTTACGCGCAAGGGCAACCTGTCGGCGGGGAGCTTGAGCCTTATGTGCGTCGAGCCTATCTGTGGGCTTTCAAGGAGTGGGGCGCGGCGGTATGGCAGGAGTTTGAACTGGACGGCAAGGAGGTCGGCGCTCCGGCTTTTATCGTAAATGTGACCCAGAGCCCGAATTATCCCGGGCCTTATAGCGAGAGAGAGGTCCTCTCGGTATGGAACCAGGCGTGGTTCAGCTCCCTTCGCTCGGCTCACGGTTTATTCCGTTACGGAAAGTTGACCGGCGAGGCGGTCTGGATCGAGAGGGCGAATAAAATCAAGGAGCTCGCGCTGTCCGCGCCGCGCTGCGGCGGAGGCTTTTTCCCAGCGGTCGTCGCCACGGAGATGGAGGAGGTCGAGATCGACGGCCGTCGATGCCGCCGGTCCAAAGGGTGGTCGACTCTCTATTGGGGCAATTCCGACCGCAATCCGTTCGGGCTCGGCATCCGCGAAGCGCCTCTTCATATCCTCGACATGAGCTGGACGGCGCTGCTCATGCTGCGTTGGCACGCGGAGCTGGAGAGCGACGAGAGGCTCGTAGATTACGCCCGGACGTATGCGGATTCGCTGCTGGGCTTGCAGGACGAGCGAGGGTATTTCCCGGGATGGATCGACGCGGAAAGCTTCCAGCCGTGCGGCGTGCTCGATCAATCGCCGGAGACGTCGCTATCGGTTACTCTGCTGCTTGAGCTGAGCGCGTTGACGGGGGAGCCGCGGTATGCGGAAGCCGCCTATCGCGCTATGGACGCGGTATGCGAGGAGATTGTGCCGGAAGGACGCTGGGAGGACTTCGAGACGTATTGGTCCTGCTGCCGTTGGGGGCTGGAGTGGCTGGGCCGTCCGATCGAGAGGAACGGCATGTACAAGCAGTGCAACTTCTCGATGTATTGGACGGCGGAAGCGCTGCTCGCCTGTTATCGGTCGACGGGACGGGAGGCGTACTTGCGAGTCGGAAGGCGCTGCTTGGACGAACTGCTGATGACGCAGGCAACTTGGCAGCCTCCGTACATCCATGTGCCGACGTTAGGCGGCTTCGGCGTAATGAATGCGGACGGAGAATGGAACGACGCCCGGCAAAGTCTGTTCGCCGAATTGATCGTCGCTTACGGGATGGAACTGGGCGTCGCCGAGTACAAGGAACGAGGTATTACGGCCATGCGCGCATCGTTCGCGCTCATGTACTGCCCCGAGAACGCCGAGGTCAAGCGAAGGTGGGAGGAGGCGTGGCCGTTCCTGAACGAGCGGGATTACGGCTTCATGATGGAGAACTACGGCCACGGCGGAAGAACGAGCCCGGTCCGCGATCCGATGGGCGAGTTCACGATCTTCGACTGGGGCAACGGCGCCGCCGCCGAAGGGTATTTGCGAATGCGCGAGCGGTTCGGGGAAGCGCTTCTGCTGGGGAAATCATAATCTTGGCTGTCAGGCATGGCGCCCCGGCAGCTTTTTTTTCTACCTCCCAACTAGTTAACCTGACGGACTTGGACAGAGACCTCTCTACAAGGGAGGTATTTGTTAAATGCTTCACGAATTTTAAACGACATTATCAGAAAAGCCGAGAGGATTCGTCACAGTAATGAATAAAAACAACTACATTGATCGAATTAACAAGGTTATGGCTTTCATAGAAAACAATTTAAGCGACAGGTTGACTCTCGACATGATGGCAGAAGCGGCCCACTTTTCAAAATATCATTTTTCCAGAGTTTTTACGGCTATGGTAGGGATGACGCCTATAGCGTACCTGACAAAAGCGAGGTTAGACAAATCCATATCCTATCTGGCCGATGCCGATCGATCAATTCTCGAAATCTCCAATTTGTGCGGTTTTGAATCGGCCTCGAATTTTAATTTTGCATTTAAAAAGCAATTTAATAAGACGCCAAGTGAATATAGAAAAGCTGTAAGCAAAGATAGCAATATTTCTTTATTTTTTGGCAATAAGCAAGAGGATCAATCAAATCCTTCTCATTATGATAAAAGTGTTACCAACAACTTTTTGAGGAGGCTTTGGCAAATGAATATTTCAATCGAAGAATTGCCCGAGTACGAGATTGCTTACGTAAGACATGTTGGCAGTTATTTAGATACGCATATCGCATGGAGGAATTTGGGGGAATGGACAGCCAAGCATCGATTGTATCCGCCGAATCAGTATTTCATTGGAATTTCTTTAGATGATCCGAATACGACAGAGGAAAACGAATGCCGATACGACGCCTGCGTAACATTGCCGCAATCGTTCGTCAAAGAAAACCATGGCGATGTTCAATTTAGGAAGCTGCCCGGAGGTCTGTATGGGCTGTACCGCTTTTACGATACGATCGATAAACTAGGGATTGCTTATCAAAGTATTTTCGGTCAATGGCTCCCAAATAGCGAATTCGATCCGGATGAACGAGATTGTCTGGAGTTCTGTATGAATAATCCTTTTGAAGATCCGGAAGGAAAAGCCAAAGTCGATTTATATGTTCCTATCAGAGCTAGAGATTAATCGCAAGTAATCAGGCAGGTCTAGGGGTATCGCGATATGAATTCCTTGCGGCAGTTACGATAAGGTAAACTGCCGCAAGGGATTTTTTTTATTCTTCGTTGACGATCACCCGAACGCTTGTGCTTACCTGTTTAGTTGGACCATTATCCGCGGTCACGCTTGCGGTGCTTACAACGACCGCATCCTCATCGACATCCGGGATCGTATAGGGATCGCGGACCGTAAGCTCTGCGCCAACCTCAAGTAATCCGATCCACAACTGGCGCCCGAGCAGGGGGGCGGAAAGGCGGATGTTGAAGAGCCCGATATTTCCGGAATTTCGGAGCGTGATCGTAAAGAAAACGACTTGATCTGGCTGAGCCTCGGACACATTGACGGTTTGGGTTAGCACAAGATCAGGCAGTGAGAGAGTCCGTACGCATGCCTGTGCTTGAACCAGAGGAGTGTCCGCAGACGATAGCGTCGCTAGACTGCAGTACAGCGTCTCCCCGACAGCCCTGGGAGAAAGGGTAAAGGGAATTTGAAAGGACCGGCTCTCTCCGGCAGGAAGTTCGGGAATAACCGTGGAGAAGCCCGTCAAGGAATCGACTAGAAAAAGTCGAGTCGCTGTTCGATTAGACCGATTGGTTACCTTTAAGTCGAAGAGGACGGTTTCGCCAGGTCGCGCCATGGGCGTGTTTACTTGATTGGTCAGATCGACCAGTATTGTCCCTTCGGTTACTTGAATCTGGGATTGAGCTTGCAGCTTCTCGTTGGGGGCGGGTGCATTATCCGCTACGACAGTTACAATATTGCTGCTAACCGATCCGATTCTTGAGTTTTGCGGCAAGATGAACGGAACAGAAAGGAAGAGCTTGCTTCTGGGAGCAATAATCGGTACGACGGTCGTAAAGCCAATGGGAGTGTCTGACACGACGACGTTCGTTGCCGGGGATTCACCCGTATTCGAGATTTCGATGGCATAGATAATGGTTTGCCCCGGCGACGCGGAATTTCTATCAGGAATTTTATGAACAGTCAGAAATGCCGGTGAAGGCGGGAACGGAGACACAATCAGTTCGGCAGCGGCCCTTTGAACCGGTGTCTGATCAGAGAGCACCTGAGAGATATTGGATATGACCGTGTTCGTTATCGTGCTCGCGGGGATGGTGAATGGGACATTTCGAACGATCGATGCGCCGACGGGCAAGATTGCTATGGTTTCGTTATATCCCAGTAAAGGATCGGACAGCTCAATGTTCGTCTGCTCTTCCGAGAGAAGATTGGATACCGTTAGAATGAAATTAACCGTTTCTCCCGGAGAGACCAGCGAGCTTTGGGGCTGTTTGGAGATCGACAAGCCGGCCGGGACAACTGTAACGACGAATTCGGCTTGCTGAATGCCTATAGCGGGCGACTCGGCCGTTACGAGATTAACGATCGAGGTTCCGATAAGCGAATCCACGGGAACGGTAAAGGAGAACGGCAAGGTTTCAGATGACCCGACTGCCAATGATGGAACGGTCACGCTCAATCCGAGCAATGCATCCGTTACAAGGAGATTGGCGAGCGGTACGTTGCCGTTATTGGTCAAGACGATCGTGAATTGTACGGATTGACCGGGAGCGGCGGTCGACCTATTTGCCGATTTTGCGAGTCCAAGGAGAGGGGTGGCGATAACCGTTACATCGGCGAAAGCTTCCGTCGGTGACGTTTGATCCGATTGAGCCACCGCCCGGTTCGTATAGACGCCGGGTATGGTTGATAGCGGGAACGAGAACGTGGAATTAACAACTTCGGATTGTCCGACTGGCAGCAATGCGAACGATCGGGATATTTGGCCGAAATCGTCGGACACCATTACATTTGTTAGATCTACGTTACCGCTATTGGTTACTTCCAGGACAATCGCAAATTCTTCTCCTGTATTTACGGGGGATCCAATAATCGATTTGGTGATACTTAATCGCGGTACGGCTAGTACTTCCAGAGAGACGCCGACTTGGCGCGGCGCAAGATTGTCTGCCGAAATTATCGCAGTATTTAGGATCGAGAAACCCGGCGGCGTATTCGCCGGCACAGTGAAAGGTAAATTGATAGAGGAGCTTGCACCGACCGCAAGATTTCCAATAATTTGATCATAGCTTAAAAATGGGTCGGTCACGTGCACGTTAACGAGTTCCACGTTGCCTTGGTTTACAGCCGTTAACGTAAATATGACTGCGGCACCGGGTGCGGCTATTGCAGGGGACACAGATTTTACGAACGAGATCGCCGGAACAGCTTCAATCGTGACTGTGGCTGTCGCGGTAACGGAGGCGGAAAGTTGGGGGGCATTGGCAGTAGCCAGGTTGACGAAAGGACCAGGCGGTGTGCCAATGGGGATTACGTACGCGCTCATGAACGATTGAATGGAAGTTGGGGCTAATACTGGAACCGTTGTTGTGAACGAAAGAGCAGGATCTTGAATGACTATGTTCGTCAAGGTGACTTGACCTGAATTCTCAACCGTAATTGTGTAATTAACGGTTTCTCCTGGAGAAGCGTTAATCCTGTCCGGAACTTTGGAAAGAGTGAGTTCCACGACCATGGTCGTGATGGATATGCGTCCATTCCCGATGTTAACTCCAGAGCTCGTCGTTGTATTCGATCCGATTCCCAGGAATGCGGATCCGCCACCGCCTGACCCGTCTGCGCCCGTTCCCGCCCCTCCTGCACCTCCACCGAAGAGACCGCCGCCACCTCCCGGTCCGCCTTCGAAAAAGTTGCCGCTTCCGTTGCCTCCGATTCCCAGTAAGCCGGAAGTCCCGTTATTTGATCCTCCGGTTCCTCCCGCGCCTCCTGCAATTTGGCTTCCTCCTTTACCGGTGCTTGCCAGAGTATCGCCGTTGCCGTTGCCGCCGGTCAGCCCACCGCCAACCCCTCCCACAAAACCGGATATGGGGCTTGTTACTGAACCAACCCCACCGCCCCCGCCACCGGCGACAATGATTCGATTTGCTAGCGTATTACCGCCCTGTCGAACGTCGCTTGCGCCACCGCCCCCTCCTCCGGAAGCAGAGTTGTCGAAACCGGGGCCGCCGTTTCCGCCCCCGTTGAACCCGCCTAACCCCCCTGCACCGTTAATGCTGCCGTTTCCGCCTAGTCCCCCGACGTAGACGAACAATGTTTCTCCCGGAACCACGGCATAATCTCCGGCTGCGAATCCACCCGAACCTCCAATGCCTAATGTGGTTGCCGTTCCTCCTTGGGCACCGTAGCATTCAATTCGGACAAGCGGAACATTTGCAGGAACAACAAACTGCTGCTCCGCTCCGGTAAAACTGAAATTAAACGTTTGGCCGACTGCCAATGCATACACCACTTTCTTGGGAGTGTTAGTTTCTTCTTTCATATATGCAGCGGTTGAATGTCCTAAGTGCACTAATGTTATAAACGGTCTCAGGTGGAAGCAACACTGAATATCGCATGGCATCTTCTGCTGTGAAAATCAGCTTTTTCTTGCAGCAGTCAGGGGCAGGAGAATTCGGAAATGTGCCGAATACTTGGAAATAGATCGGGCTTGCTCGATTGTTTGTGGCTAACGATATAAATCGTAAATGAACTTATCCTAAGTTACACACTGGACTTATCTTCGAGCGAGCGTAGGATGTTATGTGAGGTGAATCATGGGAGTAAGAAAAAAATACAAACGCAAGATCATACGTTCAAATAGATTGTTCTTTTGGTATGTTGAACCCGATATTGATGATGAAGGGATAATTAAATTACATATTGTTTCTGACAATAAGAAGTTTTTAATCACTTATGAAGTGGGACAGCATAGTATTAAAAACAAAACTCCCTTAATTGTAATTATCGGTGAAGAATTTGAAGGTTGGACAGAAGAATATATAGGTTATAGAAGAGTGCTGCCACCGAAATGGAATGACGGAATCGTTACCCCAAAATTGATAGGTGAAATTATTGATTGGTGTCTTTTGGAAGGAAAAGAAATAAAAATTGTGAATTGGAAAGGTGAAATAAAATGTTGAGGCGATAGCAGGCGGAACAAATTAAGCGGAAAATCCGCGCTAATTTCGTCAAGAGGACCGATTATGGGGATTTAGGATGGAAAATCCGCCTTAATTTTTCCAAAAAGGGGGAATCACAAAATTAAGGCGGAAAATCCACCTTAAATCTCTCGGAAAGGGTGTCGCAGCGAATTTAGAGCGGATTTTCCGCTTTAAAAAATCAATAACTAGCGTGTGCTCCCTCTCAAGCGGATCGAATTGAACGGGCCAGTAACTGCGTTATATTGATAACCATTATCAGGGGTTACCCGAGTACTACCAAAGGCCAAATCTGCTAACTAGGGCGGTTCCTAAAAACAGTCATCGACTTCAAGAACGGGCAACTTGCTCGTTTTTTCTTATGTCTTATAGGACTAAAGACCTCCAGCTCTCCGCGCATACGACAAGAGAAGCGAATTTTCATCATCGTAATTTATCCCGAATCACGGAAATTTCCCCCTTTTTCTTCCTCTTATTTTCACAGACAATATAGGCAGAAACCGATTACAATTGCATCCAATCTATGTGAACGTTTTATCCCGATGACAGATTCGTAGCTTGCGCCCTCGCTTATTTTTCGACAAATTTACTCTATCAAACTGTCTGATGCAAACGGCAAATCGGTCAATTGGAGGTGAGGAACAACAAACTGTGCTGAGGCAACGGGAAGTGATTCAAAACATCGGTTTTGAAAGCGTTGTCATTCGATTTTCCAATCTAAAGGAGGCAGAAAGTAGTGGAATTAAGAGGAGTGTCGTATCGTAAAAGCGCCATGATTTCGTTGATTGCAGCTCTCGTGTTTTCGTTGTTTCAGTTTCTGGGTTTGCCCGGCGTGAAAGCAGAGGCTTCGGGTAACGATTACAAGATTGTAGGCTATTATCCTTCATGGGGCGCTTACGGGCGCAATTATCAAGTGATGGATATGGACGTTTCCAAGGTGACTCATATTAACTATGCTTTTGCCGACATTTGTTGGAACGGACGGCACGGCAATCCCGACCCGACGGGGCCCAATCCGGTAACCTGGACGTGTCAAAATGAAAACAGCCAATCGATTAACGTCCCGAACGGAACGATCGTGCTGGGAGACCCGTGGATCGATACCGGTAAAAGGATGGGCGGAGATCCGTGGGATGCGCCTTACTCCGGCAATATTGCCGAGCTGAATCGTTTGAAGGCGGCCAATCCGCATCTGAGAACGATTATCTCCGTGGGCGGCTGGAGCTGGTCGAACCGCTTTTCGGATGTGGCGGCAGATCCGTCGACTCGGGAAGTGTTTGCGAATTCCGCCGTCGACTTTTTGCGCAAATTCAATTTTGACGGGGTGGATCTGGATTGGGAGTACCCGGTAAGCGGAGGACTGCCGGGGAACAGCGTGCGAGCGCAGGACGGGGCGAATTACGTGCTGCTGCTGCAAAAAATAAGAGAAAAGCTGGACGCCGCCGGAACGGCGGACGGCAAGTACTATGAATTAACCATCGCATCCGGAGCAAGCCCGGCTTATGTGGGCAACAACGATCTGGCCGGAATCGTACAGGCTGTCGACTTCATCAACATTATGACTTACGACTTCAATGGGGGATGGCAGACGGTCAGCGCCCATAACGCTCCTCTGTATTACGATCCGGCCGCGACGGCGGGCGGGGTTCCCAATGCAGCCGATTTCAACATCGCGACGGCGGTGCAGACGTACTTGGATAACGGCGTGCCGCCGACCAAGCTCGTGCTGGGTACGCCGTTCTACGGCCGCGGCTGGGGCGGCTGCGCCAATGCGGCAAGCGGTCAGTACCAGGCGTGCAGCGGGGTAACGACGGTCGGAACTTGGGAGAAAGGTTCGTTCGATTACTCCGATCTGGAGAACAACTATATCAACAAGAACGGCTACACTCGTTATTGGAATGACGTGGCGAAGGTTCCGTACTTGTACAATGCGTCTAACGGCAATTTTATTTCTTACGACGATACCGAATCGTTCGGCCACAAGACCGACTATATTAAGTCAAAGGGACTGGCGGGCGCCATGTTCTGGGAGTTTAGCGGCGATCGAAATAAAACGTTGCTGAACAAGCTGACGAGCGATTTGAGTGGTCCGCGCATTCCGGTGGAAACCGTGCCGCCAACCGTTCCGGGCAATCTCCGGACGACAAATGTAGGCTCTTACAGCGTAAGCCTGGAATGGGATGCTTCTACGGACAATAGCGGAGTGGCAGGCTACATCGTATCCTACGGAGCAGGCGGCGCAACCGTAAACGCTACGTCGACAACCGTCGGCGGGCTGACACCGGATACGCCGTATACTTTCACCGTCAAGGCGGTGGACATCTTCGGCAACGAATCGGGAGTCAGCAATGCGGTTTCCGTCACGACGGAGCCATCCAACGATAATACGCCTCCGACGGCTCCGACGAATTTACAGGTCGGCGCGAAGACGGTAGACAGCATTGCTTTAAGCTGGTCGGCTTCCAGCGATGACGTCGGCGTTACAGGCTATACGGTGACTTATGGCACGAATAGCATCAATGTGAACGCTACGAATGTAGTCATAAACGGTTTAGACGCGGACACTTCCTACACCTTCAGCGTTACGGCTCGCGACGGGGCAGGGAACGTGTCGGCTCCGACTACAATCCAGGCGAGCACCCAGCCGATAAACGCATGCACTGAGCAGGAATGGAATACCGGAACAGTCTATACGGGCGGACAGCGCGTGTCCTATAACGGCAATGTGTACGAAGCCAAGTGGTGGACGCAAGGCGAACGGCCCGATTTGAGCGGCGAATGGGGCGTATGGAAGCTGATCGGCGCCTGCGGGGCTATCGGTTAAAACATAGTGGCCGTGCAGGAGGATAGTCAATGTTCTTGGTTACTGAGTAATTAAAAAATCGTCCTTTCGAATCAGGCGCAAGCGCTGCTCGGGAGGACGATTTTTATTTTTCGGAATTGCGCGTGGGGATTCGGCGCTTATCTCTTCATAATCCAATGATGCAAATCTACTGCGCACTCTCTATAAGATCCAAGTCTATGGTTAACATGTCTTATTTCCGAATAATACTGCGAGAGTCTGGAAGACAGTTTATTCAAGCACAGCTCCTCGTTCAATTCCTCCAAAGCATTCGACTTCAGAAATTTGTTTAAGTCGCGGAAGTAGGATCTCGGCAGAAATTTAAGATCTGCGTCACTAAAAAGTTCCTTCCTCTTCGGATGAATCACGCTGAAAACGACAAATTGATTGCACTGTAGGTCGCAGTTCACCATTTTCAAAAAATCGTTTTCAATAAATCTGCCGATCCTACCCGTCAGGAAGTAATGATCCCACATGAGATCCCAGGAATACATCAGCTTGAATTCAATTAAATCGGTTACTTCTTCTGCCACGTTGTAGATGGCTAAATCAACCTGACTGCGCACTAGATTCACAAGAATTGGAAGTTCTCGTTTCACCAACTTACCGTTTATGTGCATCTTCGAAGCTACTTTATCCCGGATTCCGCGTTCCTCTTTGCCTGTCAGTTGAATAAATGCTTGTTCGTCCGGTTCAAATTGGTAGTTGAAATAAGAGACCAATTCATCGATGTTCACTTCTCGTCACGTCCTCAACCCATACATTATCCCACTATATCCCAAATATCACCCGATCACAAAGCTTCTAGTTCCCAGGAGAATAATTAAAATTATTTAATGTTGTCAAACAAAATGGATTTATATATCCTAGAAGGAAATAGGGATTTTATCATACTTAATATACATGCTGTTTAGACCAGAGGAGATATAAATGGGCACATTTCTTGGATATATGATTTTCTCTACGTTTGATGGTCTTGCAGTCTACGCATTGATTCTTTACATATTTAGAATTCAGCTTATGAATTACATATGGCCGGTTGTCCTGATGATTACGGCGACGAATCTGCAAAGCTTTATCATTCGTGACGAGTTTGCTTTAACTGCAATTTCGCCAATTATTAATGTGGGTTTGACGATTCTATTTCTAGCCATATTTATCCGAGTTCCAATTATTTGGTCGGTAGTTATGACAATTACGGGGTATACTGCATTTATCGTGCTTCAAACTTTGCTCATATTGTTATCAGATGATTATTTATCTTTAAGCCAGTTACAAGAATTTGTTTGGAAAGGCTATTTACTTCAATTTATTACAGGTCTATCGGGCGTGGCAATCGGCTTTTTTCTCTATAAAATGGGCTACGGATTTTCTTTCGAGTTTGAGAAGCTTCGGATTAAGTGGGAACGAATTTTTGTTATTTTGTTGTTGCTTAGCTGTCTAATTGTTCTTTGTGTCATGATGTATTTCAAACAAATTTTTATGAATCTTTTAGTTTTTGCAATTGCTTTGTTTATATTTCTTTCCTATTCTCTTCGTAAGGAGGAGTCCGAATGGTAGATGGACTCTCGAGGCAGCTAGCGGTAGGAATTAAGAGAGTAGTCCCTGAGTCGCCTGAGAGTGTCGAGGTGCTCAAATACTCAATTTCATTTATTCTTAATGCTATATTTATTATTGGCTTCTCTCTGCTGATTTCCCTATTTACTGGGAAGATTCAGGAGGTTATTATTGTATTGATTGGGTATGCGCTCCTGAGACAAGTATCCGGCGGTGTTCATCTGAAGTCCGGAACGTTATGCATTATTATTTCGACTGTCGGTGCTACAGTCTTGTCGTTCGTCAGCTTTAATTCGACAATCTTGCTTTTGGCGACGGCACTGTCCCTACTGCTTGCTTTAATATTTGCACCTTCCCGGATCGAAAAGCAAACACGTATTCCTGCGAAGTATTTTCCTTTACTAAAGCTTGTATCGCTAGCTATTATTGCAAGCAATCTAGTTATTCAATCGCCCGTGCTCGCTGCAGCTTTTCTCCTCCAGACCCTCACTTTGATTAGGGGGAGGGGGGTGAAAAACAAATGAAAAAGAAATTTTTTCTAGCCCTATCTACATTGCTCGGGGGAATGGCTGTTATCATTGTAAGTACAGCGAGTTGGTATTATGTTCATCAAGAAGAAACTCCAGCAGAATTGTTGAAGTAAATTTCGGAGATGGTGAGCCATGCAATTAACTGTTACAAGGGACATCGAAGGCAAAAGCGGGATTTCGAATCTTCCGGTTCGAGATATTCTGTTCCTTCAATCTGACCTGACATCGAAGTGGATAGCTGTTCACACGCTGGACGACCAGTTCTACATTCCTGGAACTCTGATCTATTGGACGGAAGCGCTCAAGCAGGGCGGCTACCAATTCGAGAAGGTGGATCGGAACATCGTTGTCCATGTACCGAGAATTTGCAAAATGGATCGCATCTTTGTCAAAGCCTACTTTGAAATAGAAACAACCAGCCAATCGAAAAGTATTACTCTGTCTCAGAAACATTTTAAGCTTTTGGACAAGCAGTTAAGAGGAGTGCAGGGAATCGTATATATATAGTAAAATGCTGAAAGAGTAGGGAGCCATCGCATTTGATGCGGTGGCTTCTTCGCGTTGGAATCGAAAAGTGCATTCTTTTCCCTAATCAGCGTTTTTTCTTGCGGAAGAGCGAAGCGACATACAGCAGCACGACGCTGCCTCCTTCAATGGACAAGGCGATGACGGGGAACCAGAAATCCAGATAAGGCGGCCACTGCCCGAAGCTTTCCGTGGCGGTTAGTACGGGAAGGACGATAAATATCGGACTTAACGCGTAAACCCAAATTTTGTGGCTCTTGGTGCGGAATAGCTCAGAGCAACCTTGGGAGATCGAATAGTACAGCGTAGCGTACGTAATAAACGAACCGGAGACAAACACCAGCAGCGTCAACACCTCGATTCTCTCGAAAATGATTAGCTGAGTGACTCGAGTGAAGACGTAAATCGGGTTTTCCATCTGGCTGGCCATAGGGGTGCCCAAAACCGCGATACTGTACAGCAAATATCCGGTCATGACAAGCGCCCCTAGAAACACCGCATTCGCTTTGACTCTAAACGTCTTCCTGGGATGACGCAGATAAGGCATGAGCATCCCCATCAAGATACAGATGCCGAACCAGCTGCCGGGATAGATGGCCCCCATCAAAGCCGGACGTACCCCGTTCTCGAATTGCGGTAGCAAATTACGGAGTTCTAAGTCCGGCATAGAAGTGGCGAACAGAATTAACGAGGTAATCAGCATGATCGTTCCGAGAATCTGGCTGAGCCGGGCGATCGTTTCAATCCCTTTGATTGCCGCCCAGCCCGAGCACAGAGTCAGCGTCGACGAGAAGGCGATGAGCGGAGTGTCGGGGAGCAGCGAGCTGGACAGAAGATCGCTGTAGATCCAGATAGCCGTCACGCACACAGCGATGAAAAAGAGCAGCACGATCACGCTGATCAAATTGCCGACAGGGCCTAGAATCGTCCGCGAATACTGAACAAACGATTGATTGGGATATTTAAGGCCGAGACGGTACAGCAGCAGAGCGACGAACACGTCGATTGTGATGCCTAGCGCCATAGATAGCCATAGATCCTGCTTCACCTTCGGAATAAGCTGCGAAGGCACGGAAAAGAAGGTAAGCGACGCGATGGATACGAAAATGATAAAGAAGAACTGTCGCTCCGAAATTTGCTGTTTATTCATGCTTATCTTCCTTTTCGGGAGCCGATCCGGGGAACGGGGCGGCTCCTATTGGAGCAGTCCTGTTCTTCTAATCCGGAAGGAGACGGAAATTTCCGCGTCTACTTGGCGAAGCTCCTTGTCCCAGTTGGATTTACGTTTTTTCCATTCCGACGGCATGCTTCTGTGCAGCGCTTCTCCGAAGCCGATCACGTCGCTGGCATAATTAACGAACAGCTTATCGATCGTATCTTCCACCGCTAACTTCACTTGCTTGTTTAGCGTATCCCGGAGCATCGCTTGCTCCGTCCCAAAGTGCAGCGGCAGAGTGGCGGTCAGAACTTCGGCTTCTCCTTTGATCCGCACCATCATGGCAAGCCGATCCCCTCTTATCAGCGGCGTAACTTTGACTCGGATCGAGTTCAGGCTGTAGCTGACGCTTTCTTCCTTGGCGAAGTCGGTATGGAAGCTGCCTCGCCGACTGACGCCGGTCAGCCAATTAACGATCTGGCTTTCCTCCCCGCTGAGCCATCCGACCATGCGATCGTTTTTGAATACGGCCGTATCCCCGATCTCCATAATGTCGGTTTTTCCGCTTGCGTTGAACGGTCCGATGCCCGGACTGACGGCCTGGTAGCCGATTTGATTCAGCCGGGGCAGGAACTGGTACATCTGGACGTCGACCTGGAGCGGACGTTTCCAATCGCCCTGCAAATATTTTCTCCATTCCTCAGACGGGACGGGTTCAAGCTCCATCGCTTTATCGAGCACTTGGCGCGCTGGCAGTCTTGACACGAGCACCCAACTGTTCAAATTCTGATTCGTCTCTCGCCAGAAATAATCCAGCGTATCGTCCAACCCTCGGCGGGCGAATTGTTCGCTGATCAGCACGACTTTCGTTTGCGGGAAAAACAAGCTCTTTTTCGCTTGATGCTGAATGCGCTCCACCGCTTCCTGGATCGTGACTCCGACGGCGTCGTAGTTGACGTAAGGCCTGCGCTGCTGGCTTCCTCCACCGGCAGCGACCGGCAGCGTCGGATTGGACAGCTGGAGCGTCACCCGAACCATGCCGTCCTTGGCGGGATCGAGTCCGATCGCCGATACGACGGTCAATTGGTCGAAGTTGATCTGTCCCCAGCAGCCGCTAATAAGCATCATCGCCAGCAGGCAGATGCCGGCTTTGAGAAGCTTCATAAGAGGCATCTCCTTCAGGCCCGTCGCCGCGAATTTTTTTTCTTGCTCAGCATGAACCAAGGAACGCGAAAGATCGTTTTCAGAAATTCTTTCTTGCGGAATGGGGCAATGGGTGTCAAATACGGCACGCCGAGCGATTTGATTGAAGCCAAGTGTATGCCGAGCAGGAACACGCCGATCATGATGCCGTACAGTCCGAACATCGAAGCCAGCAGCACCATTCCAAAACGCAGAATTCGCACCGTGCCCGATAAAGCGATGGACGGAATCGTAAAAGAAGCGATAGCCGTCGCCGCGACGACGATAATAGCGGGAGAAGAAATAATGCCGGCCTGTACGGCCGATTCCCCAATGACCAATGCGCCGACGATGCTGATCGCCGAACCGACCGAACGCGGCATCCGGACGCTAGCTTCCCTCAGCACCTCGAAAGTCGCTTCCATCAGCAGCGTTTCCATAAGCACGGGGAACGGAACGCCTTCGCGGGCGGTCAGAATACTGCTGAGCAGCTGCGGCGGCACCATTTCCGGATGGAAGATCAGCGTTCCCACATAAAGGGACGGCAGCAGCAAATTAATAATAAAACCGACGTAACGGAGCCAACGGATAAACGTTGCTACCGGATAAGCCAAATACAAATCCTCGGTTGTGATCAGAAAATGAAACAGCGTCGTGGGCAGCGCAAGCGCAAACGGAGTGCCGTCCACGATTATGGCGACCCGGCCGTCCAGCAAAATGTTGGCGACATCGTCCGGCCTCTCGGTGCTGTATACGGTTGGGAAGACGGAGGCTGGATTGTCCTTGATCAATTCCTCGATATACTGGGATTCCAGCACGCCGTCGATCTTCACGTTGCGAATCCGGCTTTTGACCTCTTCGACTATGGAAGGCTTCGCTCTCTGATCGATGTACAGCACGGCGACATCGGTATGCGACAGCTCGCCTACTTTAAGCTTGTCGACGCGGACGGTAGCGCTGCGCAGTCTGCGGCGGACAAGCGAAATGTTGATGTCGAGCGATTCTACGAAACCGTCGCGCGGCCCGCGCACAACGGTTGAGGAAGGCGCTTCTTCGATCCCTCGCCTGTCCCAGCCGCTCGTCTGTATTGTGGCAATACCTCTGGCGCCGTTCAATAAAAGTAGCGTCCAGCCGCTCATGAGCATAGGGAGCGCTTCGTCTATCGTGTCGACGACTTTAGCCTCGGGAGCGGAGACGAAGGAGCGGCATAGCTCATCCAGACATTCGGACGGATCTGTCGAAGGAAGAGGCGAGGTCTGCAGGGACAGCAGGGGCGTGAGCGTCGTCAACTGCAACGTACGCTTGTCCACGAGACTGTCGATCCACATCAGCAGCGCCGGAGTCGCATCTTGGCCGATACGGCATTCCCGCGCGATCAGATCGGAGCTTTCCCCCAGGCGAAGCTCAAGCTCCCGCCTTCGTTCCGGCAAGGCATACAGGTGTTGTTTCTTCATCTTGTCTCGCCTTTACAATGTGATGGTCAGAAAGCTGACGCCTATTCTCTTTCATTCTCTGTATCTCCATTCCGCAGGTCTCTAATTCGGTTGCTCCTGTTTCCAGTAAATAAAAAATCAACTAAGCTCGGTGCTCACTCGTCTATATGGGTACAATTGATTTTTGGAGTGATGCCAATGAGGATTAAGCTGGTTGTTGCCGCGGCGATTCTGCTATCCGGTACGGCGTGCAGTTCTGCCCCGGCTCAAGAGAGACTTATCGAGGAAAAGGCGAGCGACCGTTCTGCGCTTGCGAATAACGAAGGGGTCGTCCAAGCCTCGATCGTACAAGCCGCCGATAAGGCGGACAACGAAGGGGATGTACCGCTATCGTGGGAGAACTACTCGAATCGGGGTTCGGTTCAATTGCTAAAAGGAGGATTAAAGCAAGCGGAACGTATCGTAAAGGAAACGAGCCTGTATGCGGTTGACGGTTCGCGGGAGCCCAAAGTTGTCATCTATGCGCGCAAAAACGACACCGATCATCTTTATGCGGCCCTGATTAAGGGAGAGGCTGCATACGATTTAGGAGCGATAGCAGGCTATTCTTACGATCAAGACAATCAGCTGACGGTGCGCAATCTATGGCTATTCGGCAAAGAAGCGTTCAAAATACAAGGCTCTGTCGGAGCGGCTGCCTCGATTAGCCGCTACTTCGAGCTGGTAGACGGCGTTCCGAAGCCGCTGCTTGTCGTGGATGAAGGGCATGCTTTGGAGATGGACGTCGACCATGACGGGCAGTTGGAGGTGGTGTCTGCCGCAGGAACGAGTCCGCGCATGGCGGTATACCGGTGGAATGGCGGGCGCATAGAGCGAAGCTCGTTGGACGATGCCTTGCATACCGACGCGGTATCTTTTACTGATGAAGGCGCGATTTTGGCCGCTTACGGACAGGATGATCGTTCGTCGTATAAGCTGTACTGGCTGCAACGGAACGGATTAAAGCATTTTCAGACTTATTCGAGGGAGGAGTACGAATCGGAGCGCTTCGTTGCAATCCCGTATACGAGCGAGGAGGTGCTTCGCATTCGCGAGCTTGCCGACGGCTTGCGCGTTTTCGAGCCGTTCGTACCGCGCAAAGGCATTGCGACCGATTACGGGGTGGAGGCGGAACGGGAACGGGATGGCGTACTGAAGCTATCGTACCCGCACTTCTCGATTCGTCAATCGAAGACGGACCTGCGACCGAAGGATAGCGGAGGCGTATCTCCCGAGAAGCGGTATTTTCCCGATTATACGGCGGAATGGATCGGACTTCCCGACAGCGAGGCGGGTGGGAGCTGGTATTTGCGGCGAGACTCGACGTATCTGTCGATCAGCACGGCCAAGCCGTACAGCAGGGAGCAACTGCTGTTCGTCGCCGCGTCGCTTAGGCCTCTGGAGGAGCTGACGCTATCCGACGGGTCCTCTCCAGCCGTCGTCAATCCGCCGCAAATTACGCGAGAGTATTTGTTTGCTCTAAAGGCGGTTAACGAGTTTGCTTCGGCATGGGCTCGCCGAGATCCCGAGGCCGGGCTGAAATGGGTAAGCGAAGATTGGAAGGCGGGCAAAGACCCTGAACAATTGGACGCATTCTTTCGCGGAACGTCCAATCCCCACCATATGACCTTCGAGTTGTCCGGCAAGCGTCGCGTCGACGATCATACGTATTTGTTCGCTTTGCGGCTATACGAGTACTACTCGGGCCAGCCGGATTCCATCCTCGGCTTCCCTGCCGATTACGGCCGGGGCTGGACGATCGAAGCGGTCAGAGAAGGAGAGAACGAAGCGGGCGAAGGGGTTTGGCGAGTACGACCTTAGAGGCGTAAGGCAGACCTCACGGGGCGCGCAACGATCTGGGAGGCCGTAATAGGAGCGGAAACGATCGTCCGAACTGGCAAGTGCCGGACAAAGAAAAGCCCAAGCGGCAAGGGAAGCGATTTTTCTCATCCTTATGTCGATTGGGCTTTTTTACATCTCGTTTCGATAAGAAGTCGTTACGCATAACTGACGATAGTATGGCAATAATCGCATTCCTTGCTTTCTCCGGGCCGCAGCACGGTTCTTGCTCCGCAGGTGGAGCAATTTAGGGTTCTTGGCGGAGACCTATCCGCCGCATCCGTTGGAGGATTTGCCCGATCCGAGATCAGCACTATCGTATGGGTAATCGGATCGATATGAACGTTCGGCAGCAGTCCCAAATAAGCCATTCTCTCCAGCTCGTGACCGACGACAATCGGCTGCAATCCCACGTTAGCTGCGATTTGCTCCATGGAAGTCAGCCTCTGTTCGTAAATCATGGAACGATACTGATCGTAGCGCAGCAGCATAGCTTTATTCGATCTGTTCGCCTTTTTCCCTCAATTTGACATAAACCGACTTCATTATATCATGCAATAAACATTTCACTATACCTTTACGGAATCGAAAAATGTTGGTTGCAACGGTTTCGATTCGCAGATTCGGCGCTGACGGCACGGATGGGATTGGCGTAACCGTCCTTTCTCTCATTGCCAAAGACGCAGGGATGTGCCATACTGTACGTGACGTTTGGAGTGACGGACGAGAGAAAGCTCCGAATGGCAAAGGGACGCGACTATTCGCGGTCTGTTTGCCGTTCGGAGCTTTTTGCCGTTCCAGGAGCGTTGTCCGACTCACATTCAAACAATTTATGTCCGAAAAAGGGGGAAAACGGTCTTGCATAGAGAATTGTTTTATTCATTCCAAGCCTATTTTTTCGATCTGGACGGCTGCGTCTATTTTGGCGACGCCCTTGCGCCGGGCGCGACAGAGGTAATCGATGCTTTAAAACAATCCGGCAAACGGGTAATTTTCGTGACCAACAATTCCCGTTCGTCGGCCAAGAGCATTGCCGAAAAGCTGCGGACAATGGGATTGGAGACGCCGTCCGCGGATGTTGTAACCGCAACAGATTGCGTCGGGACGTATTTATCGGAGCGTTATGGCCGGCTTTCAATCCGGGCGGCGGGCAGCGATGAGCTCTGCGCGGCGCTGAGCACCGCCGGGCACATCGTCGTCTCTGATAACGAGGAAGCTGCGGTCGATGCGGCCGTCATCGGATTGGATATCGCCTTTGACTACCGAAAGCTGGAAATGCTCGGCGCTGCCGTCGGGGCCGGCGCGCGCTTGATCGCGGCCAACGCCGACTTGTCCCACCCTGGGCTCGATGGCGGCAAAGTGCCGGAGACGGGAGCGCTCGCCGCAGCGGTCGAAGCGATAACCGGGCTGCGGGCGGAATATGTCGGCAAGCCTGAGCCGCACCTGTTTGACTATGGGCTGGAGCGATGCGGAGCGCGGCCTGAAGAATGCGTAATGATCGGCGATAATTATAATACGGACATTGTTGGCGGCCGCGGCGCGGGAATGCGCACCATATGGTTAGACGGAAGGACGGCTTCGGAACGAAGCCGAACCGCGGACGATTATCGCGCTGCGGACTGGATCGTGGAGGATCTGGCGGAGCTAAGGCGAATCATGGAGGGATTAGACGTATGAGAATCGAGCATGTGCCGGTTCCGAATCAGAAACAAGCGATTATTAAAATCGAGGGCTTAATCCGGCCGCTATCGCTGCTGCATGTGACGGATTGCCATATGAACGAAACGGATTTAAAAGACGGGGAAGAGGCATTCGCGGAATCGATGCGTCTTTACGGATTTGACGCGCTGGCGACGCGAAACCACTTTGACGATGCGCTACGTTATGCCAACGACAAGTCGTTCGACTGCGTCGCGCTGACGGGCGATGTCGTCAACGGCGCCACGACAGGCAACTTGGAGCATCTTGAAGGGCGTCTGGAGAGACTTGCCATGCCGTATCTGTACACGCCGGGCAATCACGATTGGGAGTATCCGCATCAGAGCTGGGGCGAGCGGACGCGCGCGGTCCAATATCCGAAGTTCGCCCGGATTACCGGGGGTCAGCCTGCGTATCGGGCCATTGCGCTGCAGGGCGTCAACCTGGTCGCGATCGACAACAGCACTTATCAGATTACAGAAGAGCAATTGGCTTTTTTCCGGGAGCGGTTGGCCGAGGGGCTTCCGACGCTGTTGTTCTCGCATATTCCGATTTACGTTCCCAGCCTGCTGCCTGAAGTCGTGAAAATTTGGGGATCTCCGATTATGATGGCGGCGGAAGGGTGGGACGAGAAGCTTCGCAAAGAATGGATGGTCGAGAAAACGACGGCCGCGACCCGAGCATTTTACGAGCTGCTGCTGAACAATCCGTATGACAATTTCGTCGGCGTTTTCTGCGGTCATGTTCATTTCGGCCATGCGTCGCCATTCGGACGAGGTTCCTGCCAATATGTGACAGAGCCCGGATTTGCCGGCGGCTATCGCGTCATTCATCTATTGCCTGCCACTTCACCATAGGAGGATAAAAAGATGTCGTTGCTGCATCTTCTTGCCGGAAGGCCGGTCATCGCCGCGCTGCGTACGAGCGACGAACTGGATATCGCGTTAAGCAGCCGCGTCGACCATCTCTTTTTTATGGGGGGGAGCTTAACGGACGTCATTCATGGCGTACGACTGGCGCGGGAGCAGGGCAAAGGCGCGTTCGTGCATCTCGATCTGATCCGCGGCTTGTCGAGCACGGATCGGGAAAGCGTCGAGTTTGTCCGCGACTTCGTCGGCGCGAACGGAATCGTGACGCCCAAGAGTCATCTGATCAAGGAGGCGAAGCAAGCGGGCTTGTACGCGGTTCTTCATCTGTTCGTGCTGGATTCGTTGGCGCTGGCCAACGGGCTGAAAATGGCGCAAACGATGAAGCCCGACGCGGTCGAGTTGATGCCCGGCGTTATTCCTAAGGTGGTTAGCGCGTTCGCGGACGCGCTTCCCGACATTCCGCTGATCGCCAGTGGTCTGATTCAGACGGAGGACGAAGCAAACGGCATATTGGATGCGGGGGCGACGGCACTCTCCGTGAGCGAACGCGCTTTGTGGAATTTCGAGTATGGGAAGTAGGCGTACTTGAACTGTGAAAAGAAGCGGGCATCGGCCGGATGAGGAAATTTGCGAGTTCCCCCTCTACGGCTCGAAGCCTTCGCGACTGACGAATATCCGCTCGGAGGGGAACGCTCGGCCAAGCCGCTCCAGTACGGTTCGATAAGCTGTCGGACGGTTCCATTCCGTCAGATCCAGCCTGTCGTACAGCGAATGGATACCCAAGCTGCGCGTGCGTGTGCCTCCGCTGCCGTCGCCCATAAAATAATCGTCCACGCACACGCGATCCGTAGCTTGCGCCAGCAGCTCCGGAAAGGCTTCGGTGCTAGGCAGCACGGGAGCGACCGCCGCTTGCGTCGGAATTCCGGCGGCGGTCAACTCTCGCAGCGCATGCAAGCGGGCGGGGATCGGCGGGGCGTAAGGGGAGAAGGCTTTGCGAATGTCTTCCCGGTCGGTCTCGACCGTCATGCTGACGCGCACCCGATCGCCCAAACGTCCGAACAGATCGATATCCCGGGTCACGAGCGGGCTGCGCGTCTGCACAAGCAGGAAGTCGGGCGGCTCATCGGCCATTGCCTCCAGCAGCGATCTCGTCACCTGCTCCTTATGCTCGATAGGCTGGTAAGGGTCCGTGCTGGACGACATAAAGATCGTCACCGGGCCTTTGGCTTTAGCTTTGCGCAGCTCCTTAAGCAGCAGTGCGTCTGCTCCCCGTTTTACGTCCACCCATGCGCCCCATTCGCCTTCCCGGAACAGGTTTACCGGCATTTGCCGTACATAGCAATAGGAGCAGCCGAATGTGCAGCCTGTATAAGGATTCAGCGAATGCGTGTATCCGCCGAGGAATCCGGTTCCTTTGTTAAGCAGCGTCTTCGGATGCTTGTCCTGTATATCCGGCTTCATGTCGTCTCCCCTTTCTGCGATATTTCCTATATCCAGTATAACTCCGAATGTGAACATATGTACGCTTTTTGGAATGAAAAGGCAAGATTGCATAATTCCTATTAGTCGGAAAGCGGTAAGTCTGATATGATATGGTTAAGGCCCTTTTCGCGAGGGCCTATTTTCTTATAGGGAGGAAACGGTTTATGAAATCGTTGTTTAAGCTGCTGACGGAGTATGTATCTGCGGGCAAGGAAGGTGAGACTCTGTATGAGCCGTAGTGTCGAGACAGCGTTTCGCGAAGATTTGCTGGAGCAGTTGACCTATTTCGAGAAGGAAACGTCCGAGCTGCTGAGAAAAGCGCATCCCGACGCGGCTAAGAGAGATGCGATTCACGCTTTAATCTCTGCATACTGCGATCATATTCAAGCCTATTTGGATGGCGATATTATCGGCGAGACCGATGCTTGCGTATGGATCGGCTCGACCGTCACGATCGTCGACGAGCTCGACGGTTCGGAGGAGCAATATAAACTCGTATTGCCGCACGAGATCGACGCCGACCTGGGCCACATCTCCTTTTTGTCGCCATTGGGCAGCCGCTTGCTGCTTGCCCGCAGAGGCGACCGGATCGAGGTCGATTCCCCGGCGGGCAGCTACGGCGTTATGCTGTTTGAAACCGTCTACAGAAAATAACGCTGTCGGCGCAGCTTGCAGACCCAGAATAAGGGACATACAATATGGATACGAAAGGACCTCAATCCGCTAAGTCGGAAATGGGGTCCTTTTTGAAGGCTGTTCTACACACCTAGTTGGTTTAACCTATAATTTTTAGTCGATATTCCGCGTTCGTTGAGCTCCTTTTCCGCATCGCGAGCTAGATGTTCGGATACCCAAGCATTTAGACTGCTCCCAGCAGACATTGCGGCTATGGTTACAAGTTTATGTTGTTCTGCAGTTAATCTAACAAGAAATTTTCCCGAGAAGGGTTTCTCCGGTTCTTCTCCTTCAGATTCGCAAAATTCAAGATAATCCTCGATTGAATCCTGAAACGCTTGCCGAATGTCGTCTACAGTTTTGCCTTGAAAAGTGACGACATCCCGAAGATACATTACCTCTCCGTGCAGAATGTTTGCATCTAAATCCACTTCAACTTTTCCGACATAACCCTTGTACTCTAAAAGTGTAGTCATACAGGTACACCTGCTTCCTCTAAAAATCTCCGTACTGATTTTATATCATCCCATGCAATGTCTGCCCGAACCGGATTCTCAAGGATTTTGGATAAGGTATTCAGTTGCTTATTATTCATATTCCGTAGTATCACCACCTGATACTATTATATGCCTTGTTCTTAGACGGAGTCAAAATTATTATATGAAGTTTGGCCGAACGTGCGTCTATGCTATGATGATACTCATCCAAAAGCCTGCGACAAGGAGTCGATAGCGATGAGGGACGGAACCGGCAATTGGTTCAGAAACCAACGAATTCAAAATAAAATCATTTTCATTTATTTTCCTCTGGTGTTTATCCCCCTGCTGCTGCTGGGCGTTCTATCCTACCAGATCAATACGGAGGCGATTATCGCCAAAACGAAAAAAAATATGCAGGACGAGTCTCGCCTGATCACGACAAGAATCGATACGATTGTCGCCAACGCGGAGAGCTTCGCCAACAACGCCATGCTGGATTTGAACAAGGAGGTCGAGCTGAAGGCGCCCGAGACGCCCGACGAGCTCGGCGGCTCCCAGCCGCTTAGCGAAGATCATGCGCTGCGCAGCCGAATCGAGAACAAGCTCGATTTCGCCCAGTTGATCTTTCGCGAGGTCGAATCGGCGGTGTTCGTCGATCGCTACGGCAACGTGTACACGACGGACGCCGAACTGACGCAAGGAACCGCCGAAGCGCTGGACAGCGCGATGTTCCGCGAAGTGCAGGCGAGCAACGGCATTATGAAGTGGTTTCCGATGGAACGCAGAGACTACTGGGTGATGAATAAGGAGAAGGCCGTGCTCACCGTCGGCAAAAAAATATTGGATACCGAGACGATGGATACGCTCGGCTACCTGTTCGTGAATGTCAGCGAGAAGACGCTGTCCTCCGTCTATCATCCGGTCGGCCCGTCTCCGGCGACCGGCTATTATATTGCCGACGAACGCGGAGTCGTTATTTCCTCCTCTGATGAGAGCCGGATTTTGCAGCCGCTTGAGTCGGAACGGAAGGCGGAGATTTATTCTGAGAACGCTGTGCTCAAAGAGACGAAGGATGCGAACGGCAGCAAGGTTTTGCTGATGGCGACCCCCTTCGGGCAGACCGGCTGGAAGCTGGTCAACGAGGTTGCGCTGCGAGACTTGACCCGGGAGTCACGCCAAGTGTCCCGCATCATTCTGATTGTCGGCGGCCTGTGCTTATTGTTTGCCTTAGTCGGCGCGATTGTGCTGTCCCGCGCGATCGCTACGCCGATTATTTCGCTCGCCAAGCATGTCGGACGCATACGCGACGAGAACATCGACCGTCCGGTGGAGGTGAATAGCCGCGACGAGATCGGTATTCTCGGCTCCGGTCTTAACATTATGCTCGGGCGCGTGAACGATCTGCTGGTCAAGGTGAAGGAAGAGCAGCAGCTGAAGCGCGAATACGAATTCGCGCTCGTCCAGAACCAGATCAAGCCGCATTTTTTTTACAATACGCTCGATCTCATCTACGTGCTATGCAAATCAGGGGAGAACGAGGAAGCGGGCAAGGCGACGAAAGCGCTGGCCGATTTCTACCGGATTGCGCTGAGCAACGGCAAAGAGATCATCACGGTGCGGGAAGAGGCGCGTAATTTGGAAAGCTATCTGTACATCCAGAGCGCCCGCTATTCCGATCTATTTGATTTTCGCATCGATATTCCGTCAGAGCTGCTGAACTGCGCAATACCGAAGCTGACGCTGCAGCCGCTTGTGGAGAACGCTATCTATCATGGTCTTAAGGAGAAGGGCAGCTTCGGGCACATTCGGGTGATCGGCTGGCGCGGCATCGACCGGATCGTGCTAAGCGTGTCCGACGACGGAGTCGGGTTTCCGCAAGAGGAGCTCGACAGGTGGAGAGACGGCAAGCCGGAAAACAATTCCTTCGGACTGAAAAGCGTAGACGAGCGGATTAAGCTGTACTTCGGCGATCGGTTCGGCCTGCGGATTCGCAGCGCGGCAGGAGAAGGCTCGGAGGTTACGGTGGAAATCCCTTTGACGAATGGAGAGCGGGAACATGTATAAAGTTATTTTTGCAGACGATGAGGCGGTATTCCGGACTTATTTCAAAAAGGTAATCGACTGGCAAGCGCACGGCTTCGACCTGTGCGGCGAAGCGAAGAACGGGCTGGAGGCGCTGGAGCTGATCGAACGGGATACCCCGGACATCGCCTTCATCGACATTAATATGCCCTATATGAACGGAATGGATTTGGCGGCGAAGATCAAGGAGAAGCATCCTTCCGTATTCGTGCTGCTCGTCACCGGACATAGCGAATTCGAGTACGCAAGGCAGGCGCTGAAAATCGGCGTCGACGATTACATTCTCAAGCCGTTCGACGAGGAAGAGCTGATCGTGGCGTTGGCCAAAATCAAGGGCGAAATGGAGAAGCGCCGCATCGAGCGCGACAAATCGCTGAAGGAACGCCGGGTATGGAAGGAGAGCTTCCTGAACCTGCTGATCAGCAACGAACACGCCGACGACAACGAGACGATACGCGAGCAGTTGGAGACATTCCAGATGGGAGCGGGCCGTATTTTCCAAGTCGCCTCGGTCGAGATCGACAATTTGCACGAGCAATGGCCCGATTCGGGAGAAATCCGTCTGCGCAAATACATCATCGCCAATCTGCTGAACGATCTGATCCAGATCGAAGGCACCGGCTACCCTTTTAACGGACCGGAAAACCGCGTCGTCTCGCTGCTGCAATATTCGGAAGAAGAGGCGGCGGAGCGTTTTACTCCGGACGGTTACGCCAAGCTGTGCGCGCTCATTTCCAAGCATTTCGGCTTCGGCGTGACGGTAGGCGTCGGAACGGCGGGACAGGGAATCTCGTCGATCCGTCATTCCTACAAGGAATCGGTCATCGCGCTGCGCAACAAAATTTCGATGAGCCGGTCGGACGTACTCGTCTATCGCGATATGACATCCAAGGCGGCGAACATTGGCTTTTATCCGAGCGAGATAAACGAGAATTTGCTGATTCATCTGCGGCTGCACGAGGAGGAGAAAATCAAGAGCGCTCTTGAGGAGATCCGGCAGTACATTCGCGATCGGCAGCTGTCCGGCGAGTACATCCACATGATCATGGCCGGGCTGGTATCGTTGTGCCTGACGTACATTTACGAGATCGGCAAGCAGGTGGACGATTTTCTGCCGCCGAGCTTTTCCCCGTTCGAGGCAATCACGAACAAGTCGTCGCTGGACGAGGCGTTCGAATGGATCGCCGACCTGTATTTGAGCGTGGCGGGACACTCTAAGAGCATGAAGCGTTCCAAGTCCGGCAACCTGCTGACGTCGGCCAGAGAATACATCGATGCGCATTATATGGACAGCCAGTTAAAGGTGGAGGACGTCGCCAAGCACTTCTACATTCAACCGCGATACTTGCTGAAAATTTTTAAGGAAGGGCTCGGCATGAGCGTCAGCGATTATTTGTTCGAGACAAGGATGCAGAAGGCGAAGGAGTTGCTCTCCTCCGGGCGCAATCTGCGACTGACGAACGTCGCGGAGATGGTCGGCTACGGCGATCCCGCGCATTTCAGCAAAAGCTTTAAACGGCATACCGGACTGTCTCCCAGCGAATACGAGGCAACCCGACAAAGAGGTTGAAATGTACAAATGTGTTCCGATTCTTCCCTCACGGCGGCAAGAAAAAACCGTTTACAATGAAATTGACCACAAGACAAGGGGGAAAAATACAGTGAACCATTTTTTGAAAAAGCCGGCAACGATGCTGGCGCTGCTGTCCATGGTCGCGCTCTCGTTGACGGCCTGCGGCTCCGACAATAAGGACAACAACGCGCAGCCGAGCGCATCCGTTTCGCCATCCGCATCCGCGAGCGGCTCCGCTCCCGCAGAGGAGACGAAAGCTCCGGAGCCTGGCTCGATCAAGCTGAAGTTCTATGCGCAATACAGCGGCGTCGAGATGCCGGTCTACGATGCGGCCAAGGAAGCTATGAAAACGATCATGCCGGAAGTCGACGTCGAATTCGAAGTGGCGGCGCAGGATGACGAGCAGAAGATCAAGACATATGCGGCGGCGGGAAGCCTGCCCGACATCTTCTTCGCTTCCAGCGGATTGATCGAGACGTTGAAGAAATCCGACAACCTGTATGTGATGGACGATGTTGTCAAGGAGCTGAACATCGAGTCGCTGCTGAACGAAAGCTCCAAGCCGATGCTGTGGAACAAAGACGGCCACTCCTACTCCGTTCCGAACGTAGGTCAATGGGCCGGCGTGTTCTACTACAACAAAGATTTGTTCGCAGAGCATAACGTCAAAGTTCCGACGAACTACGACGAGCTCCTCGAAGCGGTCAAAGCGTTCAAAGCGAAGGATATCACGCCGCTTGCGCTGTTCGCGAAGGAAAAATGGCCGGGCGTGCTTATGCTCGATATGGCCGTCGTCGGCTCTGCCGAGCCGGGCGGGTTGAAGCGTCTGGACAACGGCGAAGGCGACTTCTCAGAAGAAGTGTATCTGAAAGGCGCTCAGAAAATCGCCGAGCTCATCCAGGCGGGTCTGCTGAGCAAAAACGCGTTCAACACGACGGCAGACGACGCCGCGGCGCAATTCAAGTCCGGCAAAGCGGCGATGCTGCTGAACGGCGCTTGGTCGATGGCAGCTCAGTACGAAAACCTCGGCGATAAGCTCGACATTATGTACAACCCGCTCGCGGACGCCGACAAGGCGGACCAAGTGCAGTGGAGCATGAGCGGAGGAGGCTTTAACCAAGGGTTTGCGGTATCCAAAAACTCTAAAAACGTCGAAGCCGCAGCCAAATACGCAGCGCTGTTCTCGATCGAATTCGCCAAGCAACGCGTCATCCAGCTGGCCGATCCGAACTCGATCCTCGTCGAGAAAGTCGTTCCGACAAACGGCCTGAACCCGGTGCAGCAGAAGTATGCGGACGATTCCGTCAACTTCAAATCGATGACGACGTTCGCATGGGGCTACGAGAACGCCAAGTACAAAACGTCCATCGAAGACAATACGCAGAAGCTGTTCGCGGGACAAAAGCCCGAGGACTACATCAAGGACATGAGCAAAGCGCTCGAGAACGCTCGCAAATAACCAAGCTCGAAAACAGGTTGTCCCCGGCATCTTGGGACGACCTGTTTTTCGGAAAGGAGGATTTATGAATTCCAAAAGAAGCTACAACATTGCGCTGCTCGTGTTTACTTTGCCTACGCTTCTGTTCTTTACCGTCATCGTCGTCTATCCGATCCTTCAGACGTTCCAGAAGAGCTTCTTCGATTGGGATGGACTGTCTACGCCGAGCTTTATCGGCTTCGATAACTACGTCCGGCTGCTGGACGACGACGATTTCTGGGTATCGCTTAAGAACGGCTTGATTTTCGCCCTCGTCCTCGTCGTCTACCAGATCGGTCTAGGCACGCTGCTCGCCATCGCGCTCAGCACGAAGAGCTTGCGCGGACGCAAGTTTTTCCGGACGAGCTATTTCGTACCGGTCGTATTGTCCGGCGTTGTCGTGTCCCAGCTGTGGATCGCAATCTACAACGCCGACGGAGGCTTGATCAACAGCCTGTTCCACCTGTTCGGCATCCAGTACGAGCAAGCCTGGCTGAGCGGCGAGCATACGTCGATCTGGGCGATCGCTTTCTCCGGGGCATGGCATCATCTCGGCATCCAGCTCGTGCTCATCTACACGGCGATCAAATCGATTCCCGAGCAGCTGTACGAAGCCGCGACGATCGACGGCGCGCCGTTCTGGAAGATGCATTGGAAAATTACGATTCCGCTGCTCAGCGAAACGTACAAATTCTGTCTCGTCATCGCGATTACAGGCGGTCTTAACGCGTTCCAGAACATGTTCGTCATGACCAACGGAGGACCGGGGAACATTTCGTACACGCTGACGTTCATGATGTACAAAGCCGCGTTCCGTTCGGGCGAATACGGTTACGGTTCCGCCGCTGCCGCGGTTCTGGTGCTGGAGTGCCTGATCTTTACGATTCTGATCAACAAGTTTATCGCAAGGGAAAAAATCAGCTACTAACGGAGGGGATCCTATGTTCAAACGGTTGGCTTCTCGAGCGTTGACTTACGGTCCGCTCTCGTTCTTCTTGCTGGTCAGTCTGTATCCGCTCGTCTGGCTGCTATTCTACTCGTTTAAGGATAACGAAGAAATTTTCTCGACCAACGTATTCGGCATTCCAAATGAGTGGCGCTGGGAAAATTACAGCAACGCTTTCGGCGTGTTCGACATTGTCGCTTATTTCAAGAACAGCTTGATCGTCTCAATCGGGACGGTGATTTTCACGGTCATCCTGGCGCTTATGTTTTCTTATGCGGCGGCCCGGATGCGCTGGAGATTCGCGAATGCGAGCCGGATCTATATGACCTCGGGCATGTTTATTCCGATGCAGATCATCCTTATTCCGCTGCTCATTCTCGTTCGCGACATGCATCTGCAGAACAGCTATTTCGCGGTTATCGTTCCTTACGTCGCCTTTCAGCTTTCGTTTGCGACGATCATTTTCTACGCGTTCTTCCGGTCGTTGCCCTATGAAATCGAAGAGTCCGCTGCGATTGACGGCGCTAGCATATATACGACGTTCTTCCGCATCATGGTACCGCTCGTGAAGCCGGCGATCGCGTCGGTCAGCATCTTCGTCTTCCTGTTCGCCTGGAACGAATTCCTCGTCGCGCTGATCATGATCAGCGACAACGCGCTGAAGACGCTGCCGCTCGGCCTGCTGTACTTCCAGACGCAGTTCGGCTCGGATTGGGGCGCGATGGGCGCGGTAATGGTCATCTCGACCATTCCGACGATTCTCGTCTACCTGCTGTTCTCCGAGCAGATCGAGAAGGCGCTGACCGTCAGCTCGGCCGTCAAAGGGTAAAGGGGGATTGGCATCAAAATGGTACGAACAGATCGAATAGATATCGCGGTTCGGAGCGGGAGCGAGGATAGGGAGTTCAGATTCTCGGTCGAGCCTGTGGCGCATGGCGAAGGCGAGGGCATCGCGTACTATCGTTTCGCGATGGAAGGAGACGAGCCCCGCATTCCTGAGGCGGTCCGGCTGAGCTGGATGTTTCCAGCCGTCGACATCGCGGGGTACTGGGATCCGGGCGCGAACTGGGAACGGGGCATTCGGATCGATTTTAACGAGCCGTTCCAAGCCAAAGCGACGTCGCTTGCCCCGGTCTGCTCGCTCTATAATGCGGCTGGCCGCAATCGGCTGACGGTGGCGTTGTCCGATGCGATGAGACCGATCCGCATGCGCGCGGGGCTTCACGAGGAGACGGCCGAATTCGAGCTGTGGCTGGAGCTGTTTACGGAGGCTTGTCCGCCGATGGATCGGTACGAGGCGACGATTCGCATCGATACGAGAGATATTTTCTATGCGGACAGCCTGCGCGAGGTGGGCGAATGGTGGGCAGGGCTGCCCGGCTACGAGCCTGCGGCAGTTCCGGAGATCGCGCGGCTGCCGATGTATTCGACCTGGTACAGCTTCCACCAGCAGCTTGACCCGGCGGAGATCGAGAAGCAGTGTCTGCTCGCCAAGGAGCTTGGCTGCGAGGCGGTTATCGTCGACGACGGCTGGCAGACGCTGAACAACGAGCGCGGCTATTCTTATTGCGGCGACTGGGAGGTGTCCCCGGACCGAATCCCAGATATGAAGGGCTTCGTCGATCGGGTGCATGCGCTGGGCATGAAGTTTATTTTGTGGTATTCCGTTCCCTTTGTCGGACGGTACTCCAAGGCATGGAGCCGTTTCGCCGGAAAATATATCAATACGTACGACGGGCCGGATACGGCGGTCTTCGACCCGCGTTTCCCCGAGGTTAGGGAATATTTGATCGGCATTTATGAGAGGGCGCTGCGGGAGTGGAATATCGACGGATTTAAGCTCGATTTCGTAGATTCCTTTAACTTGTCTGAGGAGATGAGGTATACTCTTGGCGAAGGAAGAGATTACGACTCCGTACCCGAGGCGGTCGACCGTCTATTGTCCGATGTAATGGAGCGGCTGCGGGCGGTTAAGCCGGACGTCATGATCGAGTTCCGGCAGAAGTATATCGGCCCGCTCATGCGCAAATACGGCAACATGTTCCGCGTCGCCGATTGCCCGAACAGCTACAGCCAGAACCGGATCGGATCGATCGATATCCGGCTGCTCAGCGGCAATACAGCCGTGCATTCCGACATGATGATGTGGCATCCGGGCGACAAGCCGGAGAACGTCGCGCTGCAGTTTATTCACGCGCTGTTCTCCGTTCCTCAGCTTTCTGTGCTGATCGATCGCATTCCCGAGGAGCATCGGCGCGTTGTCGGCTTCTGGCTGTCGTTCTGGCGCGAGTACCGGGAGCTGCTGCTCGACGCTCCGCTGCATCCGTCCGCGCCCGATTTTCTGTACCCGGTCGTCTATGCGCGCGACGGGCGCCGCTATTTAGCCGCGGTGTACGGGCAGGGCGTCGTTGCGAAAGTGGACGAGCGGTCGGACGATTATTTGTTCGTCAACGGAACGGCGGACGACGCGATCATCGTCCAGCTTGGAGAGAAGCTGGTGGGAACGATGACCGTTCTCGATTGCGGCGGCTCGGAAATCTCTAGAGTAAACGTCCGTTTAGACGAGGGCGTGCATCGGCTGAAGATGCCGCCGTCGGGACTGCTTCATATGCGGCGGTCCGACACTTCTATCGATGGGGAGCGATGAAGAGCATGAAAGTCCGTTTTCTTGGAACTGCCGCTTTCGAGGGCATTCCGTCTTTGTTCTGCGGTTGCGCGCTGTGCGCGAAGGCTAAGCAAATCGGGGGCAAAGAGTTACGCACGCGCACATCCGTCATGATTGACGACGACCTGAAGGTCGATTTTCCTCCGGACACCTTGCTGCATATGCACCGCGACGGAATCGATCTCGATCAAGTCAAGGATTTGTTGTTCACGCACTCCCACTCCGACCATTTGTACGCGGAGGATCTTGTCGCGAGATTTCCCGGATATGCGCAGGCGCAGGAGCGTCCGATTCACGTATACGGCAACGACATTACTTTGGCGAAGATTCGCCAGGTATTCGAGGCGAACGGGGGAGTAAAGGACTGCTACAAGCTTCATCGGCTCCGTACGTACGAGAAGGTAGAGCTGCAGACGGGAACCGCCGTTCCGCTGCTCGCTGCGCACGACCAGAACGAAACTTGTCATCTCTACTATATCGAGAAGAACGACAAAGCGATTTTCTACGGCCACGACTCCGGCAAGTTCCCCGAGGAAACCTGGGAGTGGCTGAAGGACAAGAAGCTGGATCTCGTCGTTCTCGAATGCACAGTGGGCAAAGTCGACTACTGGAAATCGCATATGAACGTCGACGCCGTGCTGGAGGCAAAAGCCAGAATGGAGCAATACGGCATGTTGAACGCGGACGCTCGCATCGTCGTCACCCACTTCTCGCACAACGGCGGCCTGTCGCATACCGACTTGTGCGGAATTTTCGAGCCTCACGGCATCGAAGTGGCTTACGATGGTTTGACGGTTGATTTGTAACTAACTATTGGAGATATAAGCGGAGCTGTTTCGCGGGCCCTACGGGGCTGGCGAGACAGCTCTTTTTTTGACATAATAGAATTTATAACTTTTCGGGTGTGGAGTGGGTCTTCACGCGCTCTTTGTTGTTTGGTACATTTGAAACATGGAGCCGAATATTCTCAAGCGAATTTTGTTCGATGAAAGAGGCCAC